>OJXT01000024.1_pt1 | contig 150888 bp, 140 predicted proteins | sample 1600741 | NCBI WGS metagenome assembly OJXT01 (sample SAMN04436840, study PRJEB24849) | human gut metagenome | biome: human gut; feature: NICU; material: stool | host: Homo sapiens | place: USA: Saint Louis, MO | collected 2011-10-03 | reverse complement strand
AGCGCCGATGGTACTGCACGAGGGATCGTGTGGGAGAGTAGGACGCTGCCGGAATCACTCCTTCACGCGTGTGGAGACGAGGTTGATCCTTGTCTCCACACGCACTTTTTTTCATACCCGTATCACTGCCGGTTCATGTTGAGATATACCGACGGTATTGCGTTGGATAGATGTTGATTCAGTATGGCTGGGATAGTGCTGGGTTGCCGTCGACATGGAGCATTGTCAGGTGGTTGCTCTCACTGGAGACTTCGACGAATCCAGCCTTGCGATAAATCGCCATGGCTGGCTCATTCGCAGTGTCGACGTTGAGGCTCACGGAACGGATGCCGTGACGCCGGCATTCGTCGAGGAGGCTGTCCAAGAGATATCCGCCGTGGCCCTGGCTGCGTTGCTGAGGAGAAATGGCGATGGTCAGTTCTGGGATACCCGGGGCGACGAAACCATAACCGGGATCGGAGGCCGGTAGGTCACGCAACCAGGCAGCCCCGATGGGGGAGCCATCGACGAGGCAGATCATCCCGATCTGGTCTGGGGTCCAGCCGTCGATGTAGTGGGCGATGGCTGGATTGGTTCGGCATTCCTCGACGTCGAGTGGTTCCGATTCCCCGCCGGCCGCATGCCGCAGCACATGGACCATGAACGGCAGGTCTGTTGTGGTTGCGCGTCGTGTTGTGGCCATGGCGTCAGGGTATCGACCGGTGGCGACGGTCCTTGACCCGGCTGCAAAAATGGATTCGTGGTGACGAGTGTGAAGCGAATCCGGGGTAGGAGGATTCCCCGACGCTCTGCCCCTCGCGTCTTTGCCAGAGGGTGTTTGACGATCCACTCCGTTTTGCCGTTCCCGCTGTCAGGGCTCCCCGTCACCTTCATCGGCTACTGCATCATCAACGGGCTCGGGTTCCTCATCGACATGGGCCTGCTTGCCGTTTTCTTTCGCGGCGTCGGACTGCCGTACCCAATTTCGGTATCGCTGGGATACGGGTTGTCGGCCATCTACTCCTTCTTCGTCAATAGGTGGCTGAATTTTCAGTCTCATGGCGATCTGGGTCGTCAGAGCGGTCGTTACGTCATCACGATAGTGACCAATTACGTCTGTCTCACCCTGGGATTCTCATCCCTTTTGGAGCACATAGGGGTCCATTTCGAGCTTGCTCGCTTCACCGCTGCGTGTGTTGAGGGGCTTTACGTCTATTTCATGTTGAGCCTTTGGGTGTTCCCGAAGTCTGGAAGACGGCAATTGGCGTAACTAGCCGCGGCCTGCATACTTTCGGGCTCTGACGGTGGCATAGTGGTCAGGTCAATCTACGGAAGAAGAGGAACATGTCTGACCTATCGAGCGCATCTGCGCCGGCCCAGCCGTCGGGGTCATCAATACGTGAATTGACGCTCCGGGGCATCATCCTCGGCGGCCTCATGACGTTGGTGTTCACCGCGGCGAACGTATACCTCGGGCTCAAGGTCGGCCTGACCTTCGCCACATCGATTCCGGCAGCGGTCATCTCGATGGCCGTCTTGCGTCACTTCAAGGGACACTCGGTCGCAGAGAACAACATCGTCCAGACCATTGCCTCCGCCGCCGGAACCCTTTCGGCCATCATCTTCGTTCTGCCCGGCCTCATCATGGTGGGTTGGTGGAAGGGATTCCCGTACTGGACGACCCTCGCAATCTGCCTGGTTGGCGGCATCCTCGGCGTCATGTACTCCATCCCACTGCGACGAGCTCTCGTCACCGGCTCCGACCTTCCCTACCCGGAGGGCGTTGCGGGTGCCGAGGTCCTCAAGGTTGGTGACTCCGCCGGTGCGGCCGAGGCCAACAAGGTGGGCCTACGCGTCATCATCGTCGGCTCCCTGGTGTCGGCCGGATATGCCCTGCTGTCTGACCTCAAGCTGGTCAAGTCAGCCCTCACCAAGCCATTCAAGGTGGGTGACAGCTCTGGCTCGATGGTCGGCGTCAGCATGTCGATGGCTCTCATCGGCGTCGGTCACCTCGTCGGCGTCGCTGTTGCCGCGTCCATGCTCGTCGGCATCGTCATCTCTTACGGCGCGATCCTGCCGTGGCGAGTGTCCGGCAAGGTTGGCGGCAACCTCGACGTCATCCAGGAAGTCTTCAGCAACGACGTGCGCTTCGTCGGCGCCGGCGCGATCGGTGTGGCGGCGATCTGGACCCTCATCAAGGTCATCGGCCCCATCACCAGGGGCATCAGCGACTCCGTCCGGTCCTCCAAGACCCGTCACAAGGGTGGCGAGGTTCCGCTGACCGAGCGTGACCTGCCGGTGTCGGTCGTCCTGACCGTCGTACTGCTCTCCATGATCCCGATCGGCTTCATGCTGTGGGGCTTCGCCCGCGACATGGTGGTGTCGAAGTCCATGACCGGCGTCATCATCGTCAGCCTGGTCTTCATCCTGCTCGTCGGCCTGGCCGTTGCCTCCGTCTGTGGCTACATGGCTGGCCTCATCGGCGCATCGAACAGCCCGATCTCCGGGGTCGGCATCCTCGTCGTCCTGGTGGCCGCCCTGCTCATCAAGCTCACCTACGGTGCCGTCGGTGGTGACGAGACGGTGAAGCTGGTGGCCTACACCCTGTTCACCGCGTCGATCGTCTTCGGTATCGCCACGATCTCGAATGACAACCTGCAGGACCTCAAGACCGGCCAGCTGGTCGGATCCACCCCGTGGAAGCAGCAGGTTGCCCTCATCATCGGTGTCGTCTTCGGATCGGCGATCATCCCGCCCGTCATGCAGCTCATGCAGACCGCCTTCGGATTCCAGGGTGCTCCCGGTGCCGGACCGAACGCCCTGCAGGCCCCGCAGGCCACCCTCATCTCCTCGCTGGCCACCGGCGTCTTCGGCGGCTCGCTGGACTGGGGCCTGATGGGAATCGGCGCACTGGTCGGCGTCGGCGTCATCACGGTCGACGAGATCCTCACCCACACCACCAAGAGGTTCTCGCTTCCGCCTCTGGCTGTCGGCATGGGCATGTACCTCCCGATGGCCCTGTCGCTGACCATCCCGATCGGTGCCGCCCTCGGTTGGTTGTTCGACAAGTGGGCTGCACACACCGGAGGCGATGTCGACGGCAAGAAGCGCACCGGAGTCCTGCTGGCCACCGGCCTCATCGTCGGTGAGTCCATCTTCGGTGTCATCTACGCGGCGCTCATTGCTGCCGCCGGTTCCGAGGACGCCATCGCCATCGCTCCGGAGTCGTGGGACAGCGGCGCTGGAATCGTCGGCATGATCATCTTCGTGGCTGCCATTGCGATTCTGTATCAGTGGACCAAGCGAGAGGCGCGTGAGCGCGCCGAGGCGTGACCTGGAAGACGTGTGGGGCCACCGGGATTCGCCGGTGGCCCCTTTGTCATTGTGTGACGGCGTCATCGAGTGCGTAGCACCACACGAATGACCCCTTCTGCTGAGAACATGACGACGGCAACCCAGACCAGGGAGAACCCGGCCCAGCGTTGCCATGGCATCTGCTCACCGAAGAGGAGCAGCCCGACCAAGAACTGCAGGAGCGGTGAGATGTACTGCAGGATTCCCAGCGTCGTCAGGCTGATGCGGGAGGCCGCGAAGGCGAACATCAGCAGCGGAACAGTGGTCAGGATGCCGGCGCTGACAAGTAACAGGCTTTAGGAGCCCGTGAAGGTGGACCTTCCATGGGCAGCGCCCCAGCCGATGTACACCAGGGCCAGAGGAGTGGTCGCCAAGGTCTCGACAGTGAGTCCGACGGCGGGCTTCACACTGACCCCGAGCACCTTCTTGACCAGGCCGTAGAGCCCGAAGCTCACAGCCAGACCCAGCGAGATGAGAGGCTTCGAGGAATGGCCGAGCATGAGGACGACGACGGCCACGACGCCGATTCCGAAGGCGACCCCCTGGGCCGGGCTGAGGCGTTCCCGCAGTACCAGCACACCCAGCAAGGCAGAGACGAGCGGGTTGATGAAGTACCCTATCGCGGCGTCCAGGGTGTGACCGGCGTTGACGGACCAGACGTAAAGAGTCCAGTTGATCAGAACAAGATGGCCCGCAAGCACGAGACCCCACAGGTTGCGTCTCTGATGGGCGAGGTCACGGATGTCACGCCACCCCTTGTTGATGGTCAGCAGGATCGAGCAGAAGACGAAGGACCACACCACCCGGTGGGCAATGATCTCGAAGGCTCCGGAACGCTCCAGCAACCGGAAGTAGAGGGGGAAGAATCCCCACATGAGGTAGAGGGCGATACCGGTCGTCAGTCCTCGTCTTGCCTCGATGTCGTCATGCACCCGGGGATCATGTCACGGTTACCGGGTGCATGCGCACATCTGCCGCAGGGCGGACGTCAGGGAAGTCGAGCCAGCTCCTCGTCGGTCAGGGAAAGATCGACGGCCTTGAAGGAGTCAAGGATCGTTTCCGAGCGGTGGGATCCCGGGATCGGGATGACGTGATCGCCCTGGGCCAGTTCCCACGCCAGAATGACTTGGGCCCGACTGACTCCACGGGCATCAGCGACGCGCTGGAAGGCGGCGAAGGCGTCCTCCTCGAGGGGACGACGGTAACCGCCAAGCGGGCTCCACGCGACGAATGCCAGGTCGAGCTCACCGCAGAGCTCCACCTCGGGCCGCGAGGACAGGAAGCCGGGGGAGAACTGGTTCTGCACGGCCACCAGACGATCACCGAGAATGCTCTGGGCCAGCCGGATCTGGTCGGGGTTGGCGTTCGAGATGCCAGCGGTTCGGGCCAAGCCGTCGTTGAGGATGCCCGCCAGGGTCCTCACCATCTCCACGTACTCGACCTTCGGGTCGGGACGGTGCAGGTAGAGCAGGTCGATCTGGTCCGTGTGCAGGGCGTCGGCCGAGAGCTTGGCGTCACGGCGTAGCCGCTCCGGGGATCCGTCGACGTCCCAGACGGCCTCCCCGGTGTCGTTGAAGCAGCGGAAGTGGCCAACCTTGGTGGCCACCGAGATCGTCGAGCGGTCACCATTCCAGGACTCCAGGGCATCAGCGACGAGCTTCTCGCCGTACTGCTCCTCGCCGCCGGACTCGTAGTAGGCCCATGCGGTGTCGATGTGGGTGCACCCGGCGTCCAGGACGTCATGGAGGACCTTGATCGCGGTCTCGCGGTCCGGGCGACCTTCGATCGACAACGGCATCGATCCGTAAGCGATGGCAGAGGTTCGGAAGGGTCCAATCTTGCGGTACTTCATGTGTTCAATCCTCCTCAGGGGGTGGTCATGTCCATCATGCTCGCGCGAGGCACACCCCGGTTGCGTGGACAGGGCAGTAGCCGAAGGGGTTGTCCTCGAGGTACTGCTGATGCTCGGCCTCAGCCAGGAAGAACTCCACGCCGTTGGCCATCGAGATCGTCGTCGTGATCTCCCCGTACCCGGCATTGAGCAGGTTGGCCTGGAAGGACCCCCTGAGGGTGGTGGCCGTCATGAACTGCTCGGTGGTGGTGCACCAGATCGCCGAGCGGTACTGGGTACCGACGTCGTTGCCCTGACGCATCCCCTGGGTGGGGTCGTGGTTCTCCATGAAGAGGGTGAGGATCTCCTCGGTGGAGATTCTGGTCGGGTCGTAGGTGACCCGGACGGTTTCGGCGTGCCCAGTGCGTCCGGTACACACCTCCCGGTAGGTGGGGTTGGGAGTGAAACCGCCCATGTAACCAACGGCGGTTTGCAGCACCCCGTCATTGTTCCAGAACAGCTTCTCGGCTCCCCAGAAACACCCCATGGCCAGGTAGATCGTCTCGGAGCCGGGGAAGGAGCGGTCCAGCCGGTCCCCAGTCACGCGGTGGAAGAACGGCATTTCCAACACCGGGGTTCGGCCTCCGGGCAGGGCGTTGTCGGGTGAGACCATCTCGTTCTTGTTCATGCGTCCCTTTCCTCACGACGTCGACACGGGTGTAACCGACATCGGCTCGGATCAATTCCTGTTATCTCAATGTGTGGTCCATGATCTGGTCCCACCTCATCACCATGTGAGACTGGGGGTCGAAGTTCACCGGTGGAAAGGATCAACATGTCTGACCCCGCGCAGCCTGGCGCGACCGTTGCAGGTGACGGAAACAGTATTGGAAAGCCCCAGCGGCGTGAGAGTTTCACCGGCCGGGGAGCCTTCCTCATTGCTGCGATTGGCTCCGCCGTCGGGCTGGGAAATATCTGGAGGTTCCCCTACGTCGCCTACAGCAATGGTGGCGGAGCCTTCATCGTGCCCTACCTGATCGCCCTGCTCACCGCCGGTATCCCGCTGCTCTTCCTCGACTATGCCGTCGGACACAAGTTCCGTGGCTCGCCGCCCATGGCCTTGCGTCGTCTCAACAAGCACACGGAGGCCATCGGATGGTGGCAGACCCTCATCTGTTGGGTGATCGTCATCTACTACGCCGCCATCATCGCCTGGGCCATTCGCTATGTCGGATTCTCGGTGACGAAGGCATGGGGAGACGACCCCGAGGGATTCCTCACAGGCAGCTTCCTGCACGTGGCCAACAACGTTGACGTCGAATTCCACTTCGTGCCCGGAGTCTTCTGGCCGTTGCTGATCCTGTGGCTCGTCGTGTTGGCCATCATGGCCACCGGCGTCGAGAAGGGCATCACCCGCGCCTCGTGGGTCTTCATGCCGATGCTCGCGGTGATGTTCATCGCGCTGGTCATCGTCGCCCTCACCCTGGACGGCGCATCGACTGGCCTTGACGCCCTGTTCACCCCGGCGTGGAATGCGTTGGGGAACTACCAGGTGTGGATGGCCGCCTACGGCCAGATCTTCTTCTCCCTGTCAGTGGGATTCGGCATCATGGTGACCTATGCCTCCTACCTCAAGCCGAAGTCTGACCTGACAGGTTCCGGCCTGGTCGTCGGGTTCGCCAACTCCTCATTCGAGATCCTGGCCGGCCTCGGCGTCTTCGCCGCCCTGGGCTTCATGGCGACTGCTTCCGGCAAGCCGGTGAGCGAGGTCGCTGGCTCGGGTATCGGCCTGGCCTTCATCGCCTTCCCGCAGATCATCAGTCAGGCGGGTGCTGTCGGACCGATCATGGGCGTGCTCTTCTTCGTCTCCCTGGTTTTTGCCGGCATCACGTCGATGATCAGCCTGCTGGAGGTCGTCATCGCAGCCTTCCGCGAGAAGACCGGCATGCACCGAGTTGCCGCAACCTGGGTCGTCGGTGGAGTGACGGCCGTCGCGTCGATCATCCTCTTCCCGACGACGACCGGCCTCAACCTGCTCGACGTCACCGACCACTTCATCAACAACATCGGCATCGTCGGCGTTGCCCTGCTGGCCTGCCTCGTCATCACCTGGGCACTGCGCAAGCTCCCGGTGCTGCGCGACCACCTCAACGAGTACTCCTCGTTCAAGGTCAACAAGGTGTGGATGACCCTGGTCGGTGTCGTTGCCCCGTTGGTCCTGCTGGGCCTGTGGATCACCGAGATCGTCACCGTCTCCAGCGAGGGCTACGGCGGAATGCCCGGAAACTTCGTTGGAATCTTCGGATGGGGAATGTCGATCCTCGTCGTCGTGCTGGCAATCGTGCTGTCCCTCATCCCGTGGCCGAACCGCTCGGCCATTCACCACGAGCTCACTCACGAGGAAGAGCTCGCCCGAGCGAATGCCCAGGCATCTCAGGAAGGAGCGTTGTCATGAGTGGATCCGCCACCGTCATGATGATCATCGCCATGGTCACGGTGTGGGGCGGATTGGCCGCATCGGCCTTCTCCCTGTTCCGTCATCCCGAGCAGGACTGACACACATCCGGCATGAGGGGCCGGCCCGATCAGTGGGAGGACAGGTCCCAGTTAATCGGGTCGCCCCCCTGCTGTACCAGCAAGTCGTTGGTGCGGCTGAAGGGTCGGGACCCGAAGAAGCCGTATCGGGCTGACATGGGGGAGGGGTGTGAGGACTTGACGATCGGAACCCCGCCCAGCATGGGTTCCAGGGATTGCGCGTCGCGGCCCCACAGAATGGCCACCAGCGGGCCGCCACGTGCCACGAGGGCTTCGATGGCGGTCTGGGTGACCTCCTCCCATCCCTTGCCGCGATGTGAGGCGGGTCGACCAGGCTGGACGGTGAGGCACCTGTTGAGGAGCAACACCCCCTGCTCGAACCAGCCGGTGAGATCGCCATGTTCACAAGGGGAAATTCCCAGGTCGGACTGCAATTCGGCGTAGATGTTCTGCAAGGACCGGGGCAACGGACGCACGTCGCGCTCCACCGAGAAACTCAGGCCCACGGGGTGGCCTGGGGTGGGGTAAGGGTCCTGGCCGACGATGAGCACTCGAACATCCGCCATGGGACGGGAAAAAGCGCGCAGAATGCGATCCCCGTGAGGCAGAAACCCTCGTCCGGCAGCTGTCTCGGCTCGCAGGAAGTCCCCCATCTCATGGATGCGTGGCTCCACCTCCGCCAATGCCTCTGCCCAGTCGGGGGCGGTCAGTTCGGCAAGGGGACGAGCTACCACGGTGACCTCCAAATGGATACATACGGATGACGTGCTAGACGCTACCCTGTGAACACGCGTTCCGGGGCCTCGGCCCCGCCCCACAATTCCGGAAGGAAGCCATGAAGCTATTCGGCTCGGGCACGAAGACCACAGATTCGACACCGGTTCCCCCGCGTGCCGACGCCGAGGGCGAGGCGATCGACACCGCTCCTGACCAGGAGGTCGCATCAACTCCCCAGCCCATCACGGCGACGGTCGCCCCCGCCGAAGACGTTCCCAGCGCTGTCCGTACTGCGGCTGGATGGTGCTGGCGGCTCATCGTCATCGCAGCCTTCATCTACGGGCTTTACCAGGTGCTTCACGCTGCGTCCGAGGTGTCAGTGCCCGTCGCGGTGGCCCTCATGCTGACGGCAGCCATGTGGCCGCTGGCTAACTGGTTGTCGCGCCATCACATCCACCGTGGCATCGCCTCGGGAATCTGCCTGCTGCTGCTCATCATCCTGGTCGGCGGCGTATTCACCCTCGTCGGCGCCCAGATCGCGATGCAGTGGCGGGAACTGGGCAACCAGGCGGTTGCCAGTTTCAAGCAGGCGCTGGCGTGGCTGGCCAACAGCCCCCTGCACACCGACAAGGCCCAGCTCAATGACCTCATGCACAAGGCCGAGGCTGCCATGGCTGGATCCCAGGGACGCATTGCCTCGACCGCAGCTGCCGCCGGAACCCAGATCGGCCGTTTCGCAGCGGGGCTCGTCCTGGCCCTCTTCGCCACCTTCTTCTTCGTGTACGAGGGAGACAAACTGGCTGAGAAGTCGGCGGTCCTCATCCCACGTGAGCATCGCGCCAAAATCCTTGACGCTGCCAAGCGCGGCTGGGTCGCCCTGGTGGCCTATGTGCGAGCCGCCGTCATCGTCGCCTTCGTGGACGGCCTGGGAGCCGGCATCGGCGCGGCCATCATTGGCTCATCCATGTCGGTCGCGATCGGTGCCCTCACCTTCATCCTCGCGTTCGTGCCGATCGTCGGCGCGCTGACGGCAGGCGTCGTCGCGGTTGGTGTGGTGCTGGTGACCCTGGGCTTCTTCAAGGCCGTCATCATGCTGATCGTCTTCGTCGCCGTCATGCAGATCGAAGGACACGTCCTGCAACCCTTCCTGCTGGGTAAGGCAGTCTCGATCCACCCGCTCATCGTGCTGGTTGGTATCGCTGTCGGCGCCATCATCTCCGGTATCGTGGGCGCCCTGTTCGCCATCCCGATCGTCGCTTTCGGCGTCGCCTTCATCAAGGCCCTGAGCCCCGAGACCCCGGCAGAGGAGGTTCCTCCAAGTCAGGACGACCTCGCTGCCGAACACGCGTGAGTTGGGTTCACCCGTAAAGTTGATGTCATGAGCGCTGATATCACCGCCATCCTCGAGGACCTTGCTGCCGGGAGGATCGACACCGCCGAGGCCAACCGCCGTATCGCTGATGCACGGGGGCAGGAGCAGCCCGCACCCGGGAGCCAGAGCGGCCCCGCCGAAGGGACCGGCCCCCGCCGCGGGGCATCCGAGGACGAGACTTCCGGGGGCGACAAGGGCCCTCTGGCCGGCTTCGCCATCCCTCCAGAAGCCAAGGAGGGGCTCCGCTCGGCCTGGCGCGTGGTGTCCGGGGTGGCAGAGAGCGTCGGTGAGACAGTCGCCTCGACGATGTCGCCCGGACCGCGTCGCGCCAGCGGCGAGAGTGAACCGCAAAAGCACGTCGACGTCGCGAGCGATCTGGATCGCGTCCGTCTGAACTGCACCGGACGTCGCATCCGTCTCATCGGGGACCGCTCGGTCTCCGGCCTGCAGATCGAGGGCAAGCACACCCGCAGGCGCGTCGGAGGAGTCGTTGAGGTCGGTGTTGACGGTCACCTCGCCCCTGATCTGGGGGTCCTCAAGAGGTTCCGACTCCCGGTCGACATGGACGGGGTCAAGGATCTTGGTCTGGGTCGGGAAGTGACGATTCGTGTGCATCCCGATCTGCCCGTCGACATCGAGCTGTCAGGTGGCTCGTTGCGTGCCACTGGCGTGGAGCACCTCGGGAGGGTGCGTGTCACCGCTGGCGTCACTGAGATCGAAGGCGTCCACCAGCTGGAGGACGGTCTCTTCCAGGCCGGAAATGGCACCATCACCGGATGCATCGACAGCGGTCGCTCCCAGATCCGCGTCGAGTCGGGCAATCTGCTGGTCAAGCTGGCCGAAGGATCCAACGTCTCGGTTTGTGGCAAGGCCCAGACCGGCATGATCTCCTGGCCCGAAGGCGGAGATGTCGACGAGTACGTCATGGGTGACGGAGCGGCCCGTCTTGGCCTCACCTGCTTGGTCGGGAGGATCGCAGTTCGCGCGATGTGAGCCTGCGACAAAATGTGATGAGGGCGGGGTGCCATGGCACCCCGCCCTCATCACATTTGTGAAAGCGTGTCACTCCTGGAACGGTTCGACGTCAAGGATCGTCACCTTGATCGTCTTGCCATTGGGAGCCTTGTACTCGGTCGATTCTCCCTTGGAATGGCCCAGAACGGCACCACCAAGGGGGGATTGCGGGGAGTAGACGGAGATGTCGACGGAATCGTCGAGCCCCATCACCTGCCGCGATCCCAGCAGGAAGGTGTCAGTGTCGGACTTGTCGTCGAAGTAGCAGACGGTCACCTTGGAACCAGGCACGACCTCGTCCGGAGTGGACGGGGCTTCGCCCACCTCAGCGTTGCGCAGCATCTGCTCCAGCTGACGGATGCGGGCCTCGGCCTGCCCCTGCTCCTCACGGGCGGCATGGTAGCCGCCGTTCTCGGAAAGGTCGCCCTCGGAACGAGCGTCGGCAATCTTGTTGGAAATGATGGTGCGGCCCTCACCCTTGAGGTACGCGAGCTCTTGGGTGAGCTTGTCGAAGGCCTCTTGGGTCAGCCACACAGTGTCTTGGGACTCAGGCATTTGTTCATCCTACCGCGTTGTCACCCGACGGGTCCGCACTTCTCCAGCTCAGCGGTAACAGCACGCGAGAAGGTCTTGACGCTGGTGTGGATCGTCTCGTCCTTTGACGAGCTTGTCGGAAACGTCACCGTCGTCTCCCCGACGCGCACGTGGTCAGCACCGGTGGCGACCAGGACGCAGGAACCCTTGACGGAGGGGTCGGGCCGATGCAGGTTGATCGTGACGTCGACGCGGGTGTCGGATATCGCTTGGTATCCGTGCAAGCTCGCCCGGATCGGCTGCTCGGCATGGTGGAGTCCCGCCCACACCGTCCATCCGACGAGGACGGCAGCCAGCACCAGGATGAGGATCACCCACGGGGTTCGACACTGTTTGGGGTAGCGGTCCGCGATGCGTTCACGGTCCGCATCAGTGAGGACGTGATCCTGGCTGCTGGTTGGGGTTGGCACGTGGCCCATTGTGCCCTAGGGCGTAGGCTGTCAGCATGACAGTTCTTGCAGCCCAGCTCGTGAGCACCGGCCTCGCCAACTTCTTGTGCTGCCTAACACTTGCTGTCTTCGGTGTCGTCGCGTGGATCAGCATCCGACGCAACATCCGTGGCATCGACTTCGACGAGGTTCCCTGCGGTCCTGCCCTCAAGGAGAACCATCAGGAGGATGCCAAGGGGTCCACGACGAACTCGGCGAAGCACTGACGTCCCGCCTAGGGTCCGCCTGGCCCAGTATGGGGTTGTGCTCGTAGGCTGACCATCATGCCCAACCACCTTGGTGAGTCCACCAGCCCGTATCTGCTTCAACACGCCGCGAACCCCGTCGACTGGTTCCCCTGGGGAGAGGAAGCATTCGCCGAAGCACGTCGTCGCGACGTGCCGGTCATGGTCTCGGTGGGGTACTCGAGCTGCCACTGGTGCCACGTCATGGCCTTCGAGTCCTTCTCCGATCCGGAAGTGGCTGAGGTCGTCAACGCCAATGTCGTGGCCGTCAAGGTCGATCGCGAGGAGCGTCCAGAGGTTGACACCGCGCTGATGCAGGTGACCCTGGCGATGACTGGCCAGGGTGGCTGGCCCAACACCGTCTTCCTGACTCCTGACGGCAAGCCCTTCTTCGCCGGCACCTATTTCCCACCGGTGCGCCGGGGTGGTCAGCCCGCCTTCGTGGAGCTGGTCGAGGCTCTTGGCGGCGCATGGCGAGAGCGTCGCGATGAGGTGGTGTCCTCGGCCGAGGCCATCGTCGAGCATCTGCGTCCTATCGAGAAGGTCCCTGACACCCCGCGTCCGGTTGCCGGTGAGCTCATTGACGCCGTGGGAGCGGACTACGACATCGTGCATGGCGGGTTTGGAGGACCGACGAAGTTCCCTAACGCCACCCTGCTGGACGCCCTGCTGGTCAAGGGAGACCCGACCAGCCTCGACATGGCGCAGAACACGTGTGAGCACCTGGTGCGTGGCGGTATCTTCGATCAGGTCGGTGGTGGGTTCCACCGTTATTCCACGGATTCCCAGTGGGTGGTGCCCCACTTCGAGAAGATGCTTTACGACAATGCCCTGCTGTTGGGGACGATGGCTCGGTGCTGGCGTCGTACAGCCGATCACGACCCGGATCGTCGAGATCTCTACTCCCATGCCGCCCGTCGCACGGTGTCCTGGCTCAACCGGGAGATGCAGCTGCCGAACGGGCTGTATGCCGCCGGACTCGATGCCGACTCCGACGACGCAGCCGGCCACACCCGGGAGGGGATTTACTACCTGTGGAACCAGGATCTCATCACGGACGCCCTGGGACCCGAGGAGACCGAGTGGCTGCGTCCACTGGTGCATCTGGAGCCCTTCGACGAGAACGGTCTGGGTACTCTCCAGATGCGCGGACGGGTCGAGTGGGAGCGCATCAACGTCGACATGGACACCCTGCTGGAGGCTCGTGATCGTCGTAGCGCTCCTGCTCGCGACGAGAAGGCCATCACGGCGTGGAACGCCATGCTCATCGACGGGCTCGTCGAGGCCGGAATGATTCTGCGCGAGTGGTCCTGGGTGAGGCAGGCCCGCGATCTGGCTGAGGCGCTGTGGACGGCCCATTGGAGTGACGGTGACCTGCTGCGCACCTCCTTCCATGATCATCCGGGAGCCCCGGCGGTCTGCGAGGACTACGCGTGGGTTGGCCTGTCCTTCGCCGGTCTGGCCGGTGCTACGGGGGAGCCGGTGTGGTGTGACCGTGCTGTCGAGGTGCTTGACCAGGCTGTGACGCGGTTCGGTGCTCCCGATGGGAGCTTCCTTGACGCCGAAGGGTCGGACCTGCTTACGGTGACGGCCCACACCCTGACCGACGATGCCTGCCCCAGCGCAACGGCCTCCATGGTGATGGCCCTGCGTCGGGTGGGGCTCATGGCTGAGCGTGACGACTTCGTCAGGCGTGCGGACGAGGCCTCCGGCGCACTGCTGCCGGTGGTGGCGTCCACTCCTCGCTTCGCGGGGTGGGCACTGGCCGACTTCCTCATCGCCGATGAGGCCCGTCGGGGTCTCAAGCCGGCTGGTGTCGTCATCGCCGACACCCAGGAGGAGCCCACGGATCTGGCCGCAGCAGCGTGGCGCATGGCTCCGGCCGGGTCGGCCATCATGCGTCGAGTTGGTGAGGGATCCGGGTTCGGTACATGGTTCGAGGATCGCGCCCCGCGTGACGGTCAGCCGATGTGTTGGGTGTGCCGTGGCAAGGTGTGCTTCGAGCCGGTGACCGAATACCTGGAGCTCAAGGACCCGCTCTGGCGGCGAGCTTGAGATCGTGCACTCGGCAGGTCAGCGGCCGTAGCGCCGCTCCCGCTGGGTGAAGGAGCGGAGGGCTCGCAGGAAGTCGACCTTGCGGAAATCGGGCCACAATGCCTCGCAGAAGTAGAACTCGGAGTGGGCACTTTGCCACATGAGGAAGCCCGACAATCGCTGCTCGCCCGAGGTGCGAATGATGAGATCCGGATCGGGTTGGCCGCGGGTGTAGAGGTGCTCCTCAATCTGGTCGATCTCGAGGGTCTCCGCGAGATCGGCCAGGCTGGTGCCCTTCTCGGCCTCCTCGGCAAGTAGTGAGCGGACGGCGTCGCGCAGCTCGTGACGACCGCCATAGGCCACCGCGACGTTGATATGCATGCCGACGTGGTCGGCCGAGTTGCGGCCGGCACGACAGAGGGACTCGGCCATCTCGGCGGGGAGCAGATCGAGGTCTCCGACGGCCTGGACCCGCCAGCGTGGATTCTCTGCCAGGGAGTCGACGAGGGACTCGATGACCTTGAGAAGTGGTCCAAGTTCGCCGGTTTCCGCGCGTTGCAGGTTGTCGGTCGACAATACCCACAGTGTGATGATTGGGATACCGACGGCGTCGCACCAGGCGCAGAATTCTCGGAGGCGATCCGCGCCCGCCTCGTAACCGGCCACCAAGGGCTGTCCCGGTGCGTTGAGACGAGCCCAACGACGGTTGCCGTCAGCCAGCACGGCGACGTGCTGGGGCAGTCGACTGCGATCGAGCTGGTCGAGCAGTCTCGCTTCGTAGGTGGTGTACAGCAGTCCGGACGGGTGCATGCGGTCGAGGGTCTCACTGACCTTCGACAGACGGTTGTCCAGGCTGCTCATGGGTCCAGATTAGTCAGTGCTCGGTACAAACGGTCAGCAATTCACGCGGTGAGGCCGAGATCGAGTCGCGGGCAGACCTCGTCGGCAGGGTAGGCTGGAGGCAGAACCTACCGAGCCGTAGGTTTTGTCGAGGAGGAGGACCGCGGGCTATGTCGCGTCAAGGCAACAACGGCGAGAACCGCGGCACTGTGCTCCCCAAACCGAGGTTGCGCGGATGGGTTCACACCGTCATGGCACCGCTGATCTTGCTGGCCGGGGTTGGTCTCATGATCGTCACGCCGACGTGGGGGAACCGGTTCGCCGTCGCGATCTGGATGCTCACCGGGTTGGAGCTCTTTGGCAATTCGGCGATATATCACCGGGTGCCGTGGGGTGCGAAGATCAAGGACGTCCTGCGCCGCATCGACCACGCCAACATCGCGGTGTTCATCGCTGGCACGTACACCCCGCTGGCCGTCTCGCTGACGACGGGTGCCTCCAGGGTGATCCTGCTGTCGATCATCTGGGCCTGCGCCCTGCTCGGAGTGGCCTTCCGGTTCGTGTGGAACGGCGTGCCCAGATGGGCCTCGACGATCCTCTACGTCTTCATGGGGTGGACTGCCTTGTGGTGGCTGCCGCAGTTCTGGCGCGTGGGAGGGCCAGCAGTCGTCATCCTGATCCTCGTCGGAGGGGTGTTCTACACCGTCGGAGCTGTCGCCTACGCCCGTCAGAAGCCCAATCCGTCACCCACCTGGTTCGGCTTCCACGAGGTCTTCCACAGCTGCACTGCGGTGGCCGCGATCTGTCATGCGGTTGCCATCGGTCTTGCCGTCATCTGACCGGCTGGTGAACTCTGGGCGAATGGCCGAATCGCACACTCCGGTTCCACCTGTCGGGCTCTAGGTTTGATGTCAGAGGGGCCGCATCCGACGCCTCGACGACGTTTCTTTCCTCGATGCGACCTCTCATGTCACGGGAGGTTTTCGTGTCCGTCCGTCCAGAAGGCTCCGAGCGAGCCCACAGCCCGATCCCGGCGGCACCTGAGGGGAGGCGGACCTACGTCATCGACACATCGGTGCTGCTGTCGGATCCTCGTGCCCTGCTCAACTTCGCCGAGCATCACGTGGTGGTGCCGATCGTCGTCATCACCGAGTTGGAGGGCAAACGCCACCATCCAGAATTGGGACATTTCGCCCGCGCAGCGTTGCGCATCCTCGACAAGTTGCGGCTCGACAACGGCGGCCTCGTCGGGCCGGTGCCGGTCAACGATGAGGGAGGCGAACTGCTCGTTGAGCTCAACCACTCCGACCCGAATTGCTTGCCTGACGGCTTCCGTCTTGGTGACAACGACACCCGGATCCTGGCGGTTGCCCAGAACTACCGGCTGGCCGGGCACTCCGTCGTACTGGTGACGAAGGACCTGCCGTTGCGGGTCAAGGCCTCGGCCATCGGCCTGGAAGCCGAGGAGTACCGGCACGAACTCGTCCCGGACAGCGGATGGACCGGCATGGTCAATCTCGAGGTTCCTGACGAGATGATCTCGGCCCTCTACGAGGAGGGACACGTCGTCGACTCGATCTTCGACGAGATCCCGGTGCACGCCGGACTCGTGCTGGACGGCCCGAACGGCAGTGCTCTGGCCCGACGGATGCCGGACGCCTCGGCTCGGCTCATCCCCAATGACCAGGAGGCGTTCGGGATCCGTGGCCGCTCGGCTGAGCAGCGGGTTGCCCTCGACATGCTGCTGGACCCTCAGGTCGGCATCGTCTCCATGGGAGGGCATGCCGGTACCGGAAAGTCGGCGTTGGCGTTGTGCGCAGGGCTCGAGGCGGTGCTGGAGCGACAACTCCACAAGAAGGTCATGGTCTTCCGGCCGTTGTATGCCGTCGGTGGCCAGGATCTGGGCTACCTGCCCGGTGACGAGGGGGAGAAGATGGCCCCGTGGGGTCAGGCGGTTCTGGATACCCTCACCAGCGTGACGAATAATTACGTCATCGAGGAGGTCATGTCGCGTGGCATGCTGGAGATCCTGCCGCTGACGCACATCCGCGGCCGTTCCCTCCATGACGCCTTCGTCATCGTCGACGAGGCCCAGTCCCTGGAGCGCAACGTGCTGCTGACGGTGCTCTCGCGAATCGGGCAGAACTCGCGGGTGGTGCTCACCCACGACGTCGCCCAGCGGGACAACCTTCGGGTAGGTCGTTATGACGGTGTGGCAGCCGTCATCGAGAGGCTGCGAGGACACGATCTGTTCGGCCACGTGACCCTCACCAGGTCGGAGCGTTCGCCCGTCGCCGCGCTGGTGACCAGCCTGATGGAGGACATGGTCGGTTGATCAGCTGAGGCGACGCCACGCGACGCATCTGCAACAATCGGGAGCGTGGCACCCAATCCCAGAGCCGGCATCAAGGATATGTTCCTGTCCTTGGCTGTCATCCTCGTCCCCGTGTTGCTCATCGTGTGGTTCTTCACCAGGACCCCTGACGAGCCGAACATCCAGAAGGTTGACTGGAAGCCCGTGGCGACGTCAGCGCGCACCCATGCCGGGTACCCGGTGCTGGCTCCCAAGGAGGTGCCCGAGGACTGGCGGCCCACCAAGGCGAGGTATGCCAACAAGGGGGATCGATGGGTGGGAAACACCATCTCCGCGGGGAACAGGTGGGAATTGGGATTCCTCACCAGCGAGAACATCTACCTGGCCGTGAACCAGTCCGACGAGCCTGCCAAGGCTTACGTCGCCTCGGTGACGAGATCAGCCACCGAGGATGGGAAGGTCAAGGCGGGTCAGTACACCTGGACGAAGATGGTCAGCCCGGACGGCCGCACCCGTGCCCTGGTGACGAAGGTCGGTTCCTCGGCGGTTGTCGTCGTCGCGGATGCTGACTATCAGATTCTCACTGACTATGCGGGGATGCTGAAGACGTCTTGACCCCCGTCAGGCCTGGGAGTCCTCGGCCTCGGAGCGTGCCGCTTCGATACGGGCGCGAGCCCCGTCGAGCCAGGTCTGGCAGATGTCGGCGAGCTTCTCGCCGCGTTCCCACAGCTTCATGGTCTCGGCCAGGGAGATGCCGCCGGACTCCAGTCGGGTGACGATGCCAACCAGTTCGTCGCGGGCGGCCTCGTATGGGATCTCGGGCTCCTCGGAGGTGGGCTTCTCGGGTGCCGACTCGGACTTCTTCTCGCTCATGAATCCTCCTGGGACGGTGGTCGGTTGGGGGTACGTCGGTCGAGGGAATCGACGGTGACGCCGAGGGTGCCGTCGGACAGGTAGACCGACAGATTCGCTCCCGGATCGGTGTCATCGACGGAGGTGATGGAGTCGCCCTCGGAGTCGGCAAGGATGGCGTAGCCGCGATCCAAGGTGGCCTTGGGAGACATGGCGCGCACTCTCTCGAGCATGTGATCGACGTCGCGGCTCTCGGCGTCCAGGGCTCGATTGGTCGCGAGGCGAAGACGCTGCAGGGCCGAGTCGAGTTTCTCGGTGGTGATGTCGAGGGTGGCCGTGGGATTGACCATCACCGGTCGGGACCGCACCTGGGCGAGATGGGCTGCCTCGACGTCGACAAACCTCGTGACGGCTTGGCGAAGTCGGGTTCTTGCCATCTCGATGGCCTGGGACTCCTCCGCAGCGTCCGGGACGATGAGTTTGCCGGCATCTGTCGGTGTGGAGGCTCGCAGGTCGGCGACGAGGTCGAGGATGGGGTTGTCGCGCTCGTGGCCGATGGCCGAGACGACCGGAGTCTTGGTGGCGTAGACCGCTCGTACCAGGGCCTCGTCGCTGAAGGGGAGGAGGTCCTCGAGGGAACCGCCGCCGCGGGCGATGACGATGACGTCGACGGCGGGGTTGGCGTCGAGCTCGGCCAGGGCCGCGATGACCTGCTGGGCTGCCATGGGGCCCTGGACCAAGGTGTTGCGCACCACGAAACGGGCGGCGGACCAACGAAGGGTGGCGTGACGTTGAACATCTCGCTCGGCGTCCGAGCCGGCTCCCGTGATGAGGCCGATACTGCGTGGCAGAACAGGAATGGGCTTGTGAAGGGTGACGTCGAAGAGCCCCTCGGCCTCCAACAGACGCTTGCGTCTCTCCAACTGAGCGAGCAGCTGGCCCTCGCCGGTGGGAGTGATCTCGGAGACCTCGAAGGAGAGTCTGCCGCTGCGTGACCAGACCGTTGGGCGGATGAGGGCGGTGACCGTCATGCCCGACTCGATGGGCCCAGCGGCGTCGAGGACACGTCGATGGCAGGTCGCGGTGGCAGAGATCTCCTCGGTGGGGTCGCGCAGGGTGAGGAACTGAGTGGGGCCGGAACGACGGGTGACCTCGATGACCTGGGCCTGGACCCAAATGGCCCCGCAGCGTTCCACCCACCCCTTGACGGCGTTGACCACCCACGCCAGGGAGCGAGGGTTGTCAGCGGTGTTCGGCTCTGCCATGGGCGACACGGTATCCGAGGAGGACGACAGTCTGCAGGGAGTGGACCGGGCGCGAGGTGTCCTCTCGACCCCGCGGCGAAGAGGTGACACAGGTATGACGGGAATCGCATACGGCAGCGTGTCTTGAGGGCTTCTGGGCCTGATGACATGGTGATCCACTGTACGCACGTTGTCCGGGCCGCCTCCCATGGTGGCAGACGGCCCGGATGACGTGGGTGGATGGGATCAACTCATCTGATCAGGCTCCGGTGCGTGGCAGAGCGTGGCCTCCGCCGTTGTTCCCACCGTTGCTGGCAGAAGGAGCGGCTGTGGTCGGGACAGGGGCGCCAGGCTTGGGAGTCGGGGTGGGCGTCGGCTTCGGCGAAGGCTTCGGAGCGCAGGGGTCGATGCCCTTGGCAGGGTCGAACCTCTTGTCGTCAGCGTCCGGAGTCCACACCGGGAATCCCCGGGAGTCCTTCGAGTAGCTGCCCACCTCGTCGAGGTCGACGTTCCCGGGCTTGACCTCCTCACCCTCGTCGTCGTCATCATCGTCATAGGCCGGAGGACCGGACTGGATGACGGAGTGCTTGGGCTCGGGCATCTTGGAGTCGGCACCCTTGACGGCCTTCCAAATGGCCTTGTTGAAGACCTGCTCGTCAATGGTGTCCTCCTTCTCGGTGCTCTGCTCACCAGATTCCTTGGCCAACGGGGCATCAGGTCCGTTGACCTTCGTCATGTCGTAGGAGGGACGAACAGCCGTGTAAGGCTTGAAGTTGGGCTTGTCGGTGAAGGCACCCGACATCGGGGTGGAGAAGGCGTCGAACTGGGTCAGCGGCCCGATGCCGAGGATCCCCTCCATGGTGCGCAGCATCGACACCGTCGAGTAGAAGGTGGAATCGACCCCGCCGGTACGGGTGTACGGGCTGATGACCTCACCAATGGTGCGGTGTGCGTCGACATGGTCGGGGCCGTTCTGGGCGTCATCCTCGGTGAGGAAGATCGCGGTGTCCTTCCAGATGGGGGAGTTGGAGACGGCTTCGACGAGCTGACCGACGGCCTGGTCGTTGTCGGCGACATAGGCCTGCGGGGTCGGGGCACCAACCTTGGTGGCCTGGGTGTGGTCATTGCCCAGCCGGATGAATTGGACCGTCGGAACGGTGCCGTTCTCCACCTGCTTGTCGAAGTCGGACTTCCACTCGTCGACGCGGGACTTCGGACCGCAGTTCTTGGCCATCGGCTTGAAGGAGTTTGCCGAGTCAGGGCAGGCGAGGGACCAGCCGATGTAGTCATGGTCGGTGTTCGGGTCGAGCACCTCCTTGTCGGCCGCGTGAGCCTTTCCGTTCTTGTCACGCTGGGTGTAGAAGCCGTAGTTGCGGAAGCTGATGTTGTTCTTCGACAGGTGCTCCCAGAAGTAGGCGTCATGCTCCTTGGCGCGGGCCTCCGGGTCATTGTGTTCGCTGGGGTACGGTGCGCCGCGTCCGGAGTAGTTGGACGGCCACATCTCCTCCGACCAAGGGTTCGAGTTGGCCTGGGAGACCCAGTTCCAGCCGTTGGCCGAGACCTCGGCGTCAGCGTAGAAGTTGTCGAAGGTGACGAACTGACGTGCCAGGGCTCGGGTGTTCGGGGCTGATTCCTCGCCGAAGAGGTTGAGGGTGGGATCGCCGTTGCCGCGGCCGTTGGAGCCCAGCTCCTGATCGAAGGTGCGGTTCTCGCGCACGACGTAGATGACGTGCTTGATCTTGCTCGACTTCGTGCCGATCTGGTTGGGGACGACGCTGCTACGAGCCGCATCATTGGCGGTGTTGTTCTTCTCGACGGTGGCTGTTTGCTTGGCCAGGGTGGCGGCGTCAGGCTCAGCGATGGTCGAGAGAAGGCCCTTGATCATGGACCCGGAGTACTGGTCCTCCGAGGTGCCGTTGGGGTCGGTCGGGTTCGGGTGGCCTGGGCCGTTGTTCGGGCCGGCGCCCAGCCCCTTGGCCGAGATGATGCTTAGTTTGCCGTCATGGTCGACAATCTGGGTCGGGTACCAGCCGGTCGGGATGTCTCCGGCGACTTTGTGGGTCACGGTGTTGATGACGGCGACCTCATTGTGACCGGAATTGGTGACGTAGAGGCGCTTGCCATCCTTGGAGAGGGTCAGGCCGGTGGGATTGGCGCCGACGAGCTTGGAGCCGTTGCGGTTGACGGGAATGGTGGCCGTCTGGTGATGGGAGGCCACGTCGACGACCGAGATGGTGTCGGCATCTCCGTTGGCGACGTAGAGGGTCTTGCCGTCAGGCGTCAGCACCGACTTGTTGGGGTGGAATCCCACATCGATCTTGTGGGTGGCCAAGGGCTGGGACTTCGTGATGTCGACCTCGGCGACGTCCGACCCGCCCTGGGAAGAGACGAAGGCCTTGGTGGAGTCCTTGGAGAGGGTGACCCAGACCGGACGGTGGCCGATGTGGGTGGTCTGCACCTTGTTGGTGGCCAGGTCGATGACCGAGACCGCATCGGCAAGTTGGTCTGCCACGACGAGGCGCTTGCTGTCCTTCGTGACGGCCAGGCCGGCCGGGTAGAGGTTGACCTTCTTGCGCTTCGGGCTGATGACCGGCATCTGGATGGCCGTGGTCTCCACGAGCTTGCCGCAGTCGAAGTGGTACGTGCGGATCTTGTGGTTGCCGGCGGCACTGGCGAACAGGTGCTTGCCGTCAGGGCTGAAGGCCAGGCCCATGTACAGGCTCTCGGGAGACTTGTAGGGGATGGTCTGTACGACCTTGCCGACGACCTGCAAGGACTGGGTTCCCTGGCCGTTGTTGCTGATGACGAGGTACTCGCCATCGGGGGAGAGGACCTCGTTGAGGGGGAGGTCACCGAGGGTGGTGAGCTGACCGACCGGGGTCAGAAGCTGACCGACAGTGGTGCGGCCGGTGGATCCCGAGGTGGGGCCGGCCTTCTCGTCGCTCGGGGCTGCGTTGGCCGGCGTGAAGGTGACGGTCGTTGCGATTGCGGTGAGGAGGACGCACGCCGAGGCGAGGCCACGACGCAGTCTTGCGGATGCGGGTGTGTCATCACTCATGGTTCAGAACTTAGGAAGTCGAAGTGGCAGATGACGGCCGTGAATGTGCACCTTCGAAGAATTATGGGTGAACGTGGCTACGGTGAGTCCTCGATGGGCGAACTCGAGGAGATTCGCCAGATGACGGCGTACCCGTAGACTCGGAGCCATGGCTGTTTCGGGGGCTGACACTGACAAGAAGCTGTTTCTCGCCGCACCGCGCGGTTACTGCGCGGGCGTTGATCGTGCGGTCGTGACCGTCGAGAAGGCGTTGGAGGCGTACGGTGCGCCGGTGTATGTGCGCAAGCAGATCGTGCACAACCGTCACGTCGTGGAGACCTTGGAGGAGCGCGGTGCCATCTTCGTCGACGAGCTCGACGAGGTGCCCGACGACGCCTTGGTGGTCTTCTCGGCCCACGGCGTCTCCCCCCAGGTCAAGAACGAGGCGGCCAACCGTGGTCTGCGGACCATTGATGCCACTTGCCCGCTGGTGACGAAGGTGCATCACGAGGCCAAGAGGTTCGCCAACGACGACACCCAGATCCTGCTCATCGGCCACGCCGGCCACGAGGAGGTCGAGGGGACGACGGGTGAGGCTCCCGAGAACATCACTCTTGTGCAGACCCCCGAGGACGTCGACGGTCTGCAGTTGGACCCTGATCGTCCGGTGGCGTGGCTGTCCCAGACGACCCTGAGCGTCGACGAGACGGTGGAGACCGTCGACCGGATTCGTCAGCTGCACCCGCAGCTCATCAATCCGCCGTCCGACGACATCTGCTACGCCACCCAGAACCGTCAGCATGCCGTCAAGCAGATGGCTCCCAAGTGCGACCTCGTCATCGTGGTGGGGTCGAAGAACTCGTCGAACACCGGCCGCCTGGTCGAGGTCGCCCTCGAGTCGGGGGCCAAGGCGTCCTACCGCGTCGACAACGCCGGCGAGATCAAGGAGTCCTGGCTCGACGGGGTCGACAGCATCGGTGTCACCTCGGGTGCGTCGGTGCCGGAGACCCTCGTCCGGGGGGTGCTCGACCTGCTCACCTCGAAGGGTTGGCCGCAGGCCGAGGAGGAGACCCTCATCGAGGAGTCACTGTCCTTCGCCCTGCCTCCGCAGCTGCGCAAGCGCCGCACGGCCGCCCGCTGAGCCCCTCAGGCAGGGGAGTCGTCCTCGCTCTGATGCTCCGTCAGTTCCGGCGCTGTGAGGGGGCGTACTGTCTCCTCGATCGGCGCAGGTGAGGAAATGTCCTCGTCGGTGACCCCGAGATCCTCGAACCGTCGGGCCTGGACGAGAACCCTCGTCTCCATGCCACCCAACAGGGTGTTGTAGGCGCGCACCGTCGAGTTGAGGGATCGTCCCATCTTGTCGAGATTGCCGGCCAGGGTTCCGAGTCTCTTGTGCAGGTCGCGTCCCAGCGCGGCGACCTCCGCCGCAGACCGTGCGACGGCTTCCTGACGCCATGCCAGGGCGACCGTTCTCAGCATCGGGATGAGAACTGACGGGCTGGCGAGCACGATTCCACGACGGTTGGCGTACTCGTGCAGATCAGGCATTTCCTGCAGGGCGGCCTGGAGGAAGGCATCGGACGGCAGGAAGCACACCACGAACTCCGGGGAGTCCAGGTCCGTGCGCCAGTACCCCTTGGCCGACAACTGGTCGATGTGGGTTCGCACGTGGCGGGCGAACCGGGCCATCTGGGCGTCGTACTCCTCGGGATCCTCGCACTCGGCGGCGTCGAGGAAGGCCGCCAGTGGAGTCTTGGCGTCGATGTGGATGCACCGATCACCCGAGAGTCTCACCGTCATGTCAGGACGCTGAGGAGTGCCTTGCGCGGTGGTCGTCTGTTGAGTCTGGAAATCGCAGTGTTCCAGCATTCCGGCCACCTCAGCGGTACGCTGCAACTGCATCTCACCCCAGGCACCGCGTACCTGCGGTTTGCGTAGGGCGGTGACGAGGCTGGCGGTCTCCTTGCGCAGGTTCTCCCCGGCGTTGCTCACCCCGGCGACCTGCTCGCGGAGGCTCGCCGTCATGGCTGTACGTTCCTGTTCCACCTCGGCCAGCCGCCGGTCCAGCCGTTCCAAGGCAAGGGACACGGGGGCAAGCAGGCGTTGGGCGTCATTCATCGTCCGCTGGGCCGCACGGGTGGCGCGTTCGTCCTGATCGGCCATGGATTGGGCGGACAGCGCCCGGAACTGTGTGGCCAGGGCGTCACGGCCGGCGGTGACTTTCTCGGCAGCTTCCAGACGCTCGGTGGCGACCTGCGCCGTTGTGGTGGCTTCGGCGACCCGCTGGGAGGCCCTCAACTGGGCGATGAGCCATCCGATACCCACCCCGATGACCAGACCAATGAGCCCGACAACGATGTTCGTCATGGCACGAGGGTCGCAGCCGCCTCCGACATGGTTGACGACGGTCGTGTTCCACCGTGGAGAACAACGGGTGATGGTTGAATAGTCGTCATGGTTGACACCGCGACTTCGGATCACATCCGCGACATCATCTCCTTCGTGGAGGCGTCTCCCACGTCGTATCATGCGGCTGCCGAGCTGGCGCGACGGCTTGACGGGGCCGGGTTCCAGAAGCTTGACGAGACCGAGTCCTGGTCGTCGGTCGAGGGACGTTGCTACGTGGTCCGTGACGGAGCGGTCATTGCCTGGGTCACCCCGGAGAAGGTCACTGACAAGGTTGGCGTCAGGATCGTCGGCTCCCACACCGACTCCCCGTCCTTCAAGCTCAAGCCGAATGCCACCGTCACCAATCAGGGCTGGCAGCAGGTCGGCATGGAAGTCTACGGCGGTGGTCTGCTGAACTCCTGGCTCGACCGTGATCTCGGCCTGTCCGGCCGTCTCGTCACCAAGGACGGCCAGGTGCATCTCGTGAGCACCGGCCCGATCCTGCGCATCAGCCAGTTGGCCCCGCACCTGGACCGCACCGTCAACGACGACCTCACGTTGGATCGTCAGCGTCACCTCATGCCGATCCTGTCGGTGGGTCGCCCCGACCTCGACGTCGAGGACCTGCTGTGTGCGGAGGCTGGCATCAAGCGTTCCGACCTCGCCTTCCACGACGTCTTCGCCCACCTGACCCAGTCCCCGGCCGTCATCGGGCCTTACGGGGAGTTCCTGGCCAGCCAGCGCATGGACAACCTGTCCTCGGTGCACTCCTCGATGGCCGCCTTCGTCGACGTCACGCCCACTGATGACGTGGCGCTCATGGCGTGTTTCGATCATGAGGAGGTCGGCTCGTCGACTCGATCCGGCGCCTGTGGGCCCTTCCTCGAGGACGTCCTGGTGCGGATTGCTGAGGGCCTTGGCATGACGGGTGCGGCTTACCGGGCGATGATCGCGAGGTCGTCGTGCGTGTCCTCGGATGCCGGCCACGGCGTGCATCCCAATTACGTCGAGAAGTTCGATCCGGCCAACCACCCGCTGCTCAACGAGGGCCCGCTGCTCAAGATCAATGCCAACCAGCGGTACGCCACTGATGGTGTCGGCGGGGCGCTGTGGAAGCGTGCTTGTGCGACGGCTGGTGTTCCGACCCAGGAGTTCGTGTCGAACAATTCGGTGCCGTGCGGCTCGACGATTGGCCCGCTGACGGCGACGAGGCTCGGCATGCTGACGGTTGACGTCGGTGTTCCGCTGATGTCGATGCACTCCACCCGCGAGCTCGCCGGCGTCAAGGACCTGGAGTACATCACGGCTGCCCTGGCGGCATACTGGCAGGGAGCCTGAGGCCAGCGGTGTCGCCGTCGCCCTTGTCGGAGGCGGCGACTACCATGGCTCGACGTGGCACTTACGATTGGAATCGTCGGTCTTCCCAACGCCGGCAAGTCGACCCTGTTCAACGCGCTGACCAAGAATGACGTCCTGGCGGCGAACTATCCGTTTGCGACCATTGAGCCGAATGTCGGCGTGGTCGGGGTTCCGGACAAGCGTCTGGACGTGCTGACGGAGATGTTCCACTCCGCCAAGACCATTCCGGCGACGGTGTCCTTCGTCGACATTGCTGGAATCGTCAAGGGCGCCAGCAAGGGCGAGGGGATGGGCAACGAGTTCCTCTCCAACATTCGTGAGGCCGACGCCATCTGCCAGGTGACGAGGTGTTTCGACGACGACGACGTCACCCACGTCAATGGTCACGTGGATCCTTCTGACGACATCGAGACCATCACCACCGAGCTGGTGCTTGCCGACCTGCAGACGATGGAGAAGCAGCTGCCCAAGCTGCAGAAGGAAGCCGCGATCAAGAAGGAGTCGCGCCCTAAGGCCGAGGCGTGGGAGCAGGCCAAGAAGGTGCTCGAGGAAGGCAGGACGATCTTCTCGTCCGGGCTTGATCCAGAGCCGCTGCATGATCTGTTCCTGTTGACGACAAAGCCTTTCATCTACGTCTTCAACTGCGATCAGGATCAGCTGGGTGACGCCGATTTCCAGGCCAGGATGGAGGAGCTGGTTGCTCCCGCCGAGGCGATCTTCCTGGACGCCGAGTTCGAGGCCGAGCTGGCCGAGATGGAGCCCGAGGATGCCGCCGAGTTCCTCGCCGACGCCGGTATCGAGGAGCCCGGTCTGGACAAGCTCGCTCGTGTCGGTTTCGACACCCTCGGTCTGCAGACCTTCCTGACTGCTGGGGACAAGGAGTCCCGAGCTTGGACGATCCGCAAGGGTGACACTGCTCCCGAGGCTGCCGGCGTCATCCACACCGACTTCCAGAAGGGGTTCATCAAGGCCCAGGTGGTGTCCTTCGATGACCTCGTCGAGTTCGGTGGAGAGAAGGAGGCCCAGGCCGCTGGAAAGTTGCGCCTGGAAGGCAAGGACTACGTCATGCAGGACGGTGACGTGGTGGAGTTCCGGTTTAACGTGTAGTTCCGCTACTGCTTCTTGGGTATCCGGATGGTGAGTCGGGGCATTGTCCACCCCCGTCGGCGTCAGATCCTGCCGGAGCACACGGTCACGGGGATTTGCTTCAGTGCATGGCTCGTAGAGCCTCAGCGCAGCGGGGTGGAACTCATTTCCGCCCGTCTCGATCCCCAGGTCATGGTCCATGAGTGCGCGCCCGACTCCTTGCCTTTGGGATTACGGGTGTACTCCAAGGGGGTCGATGTACCCATGCTCGGGTCTGTTTTCCAAGGACCAGTGAACGATGCCCAGGAAGTGGTCTTGTTCGTCGATGGTCAAGGCCACGCACCTGTCCTTCGACGGACAGTGCAAAGTGTGAGCCGATCTTCGTTGGTCGTCCCGTTGTCATGATGAATTCCCTGATACGCAGTTTGTCATTCCCCGTTGTGTGGTCAATGAACCGAGCCGCGACGAAACGCGGGTTTCGGGGGACTGCTCAGCGGGTGCGCATCTGCGCGAACGCCTGTATGGGCAAAAGTACAGCGGTGCCTTTTGCGGTGGTTCTGCCTGCGGTCTGATTGGCAGAATTGCTGCTGAGTGACCGATCTAGAGCCTGCTGATTGACTGATATTAACTCGGCTAAGTGGCTGATTCAGGTAGTGGCACTGGTAGGGTCATGACCATGGAATACACCCGTCGTATCGTCGATGGCGAGCTGGATGAGCTGTTCGGCGAGATTCCCGCTCTCGCCTTGGATGGCCCCAAGGCGGTCGGCAAGACCACCACCGCGCGCCAGAGAGTACGCACCGTGGTCCAGCTCGATCGTCGTGCCGAGGCGGAACCCGTTGCAGCCGATCCGTCGATCATCCTGCGCCGCCCTGAACCCGTTCTGTTGGATGAGTGGCAAAAACTGCCCGCCGTGTGGGACGTGGTGCGGCATACGGCTGATGAGGATCCTCGCGGCGGGCGTTTCCTATTCGCGGGCAGTGCTTCCCCTCAACGCGGTGCCACGGCGCATTCGGGCGCAGGAAGGATCGGAAGGCTGCGGATGCGGCCCATGACGCTTTCTGAACGAGGAGTGGTGGAACCTACTGTCAGTCTCGGCGGACTCCTGTCTGGTGGGGAAGTGCGCTTTGCCGGGGATACCACCTTCGCCTTGGCTGACTACGTCGAGGAGATCTGTGTTTCCGGTTTCCCTGGCCTGCGAGGGCTTGGGGCTCGTGCGTTGCGGTTCCAGCTGGAGTCCTACCTCCGCAATGCCGTGGACCGGGAAGTTGCGGAGCAGGGACTGGCGGTACGTCGGCCAGAGGCGATGATGGCATGGTTGCGTGCCTATGCCGCCGCCACCGCATCGACCGCCAGCTACTCCCAGATCCTGGATGCTGCCACACCTGGCGAGAGCGAGAAACCTGCCCGGTCCACTGCCAACAGCTACCGTGACGCCTTGGCGTCGTTGTGGCTGTTGGACCCAGTCCCCGCGTGGAGTCCGACGGGCAGCCTGATGAAGCGGTTAGGGGCCAGCCCCAAACACCATCTTGCCGATCCTGCGCTCGCCGTCCGGCTTCTCGGGCTGACTGCTGCTGCGCTGCTCGATGGTGAGGGCAAGCCGTTGGCATCGGCGACAGGAGGGCTGCTCGGCCCATTGTTCGAGTCCTTGGCCACCCTTTGCCTTCGGGTTCCGGCGCAAGCCGCCGAAGCCGAGGTATTTCACTTACGCACCCGCAATGGGGATCATGAGGTTGACCTGATTGTGGTTCGGCCGGATGGCCGTTTCCTGGCCGTTGAGGTCAAACTCGCGGCGACTGTCGAGGACGCTGACGGCAAGCACCTTCGCTGGCTGAGGGAGAGGGCGGGGGATCGGATGTTGGATGCTGTCATCGTCAACACGGGACCCCACGCATATCGACGCGCAGATGGAATCGGCGTCGTGCCCCTGGCGTTGGTGGCTCCGTAGTTCCCCACGCTGAAGCCGTCGGCACCGAGGAAACAGCCGTTGGTCCTGTTCGGAACTTGGTGGAGTTCCGCTTCAACAACTAACCTCTGGAGTTGGAATCGCATTCTGCGGTGTCACTCAATTCGAAAGTCACGGCGTCGATGTTGTCTTCCATTTCCAGGCCGGGGTAATGCATATCGAGGGCTTGGTGTAGCTCGGTCAATGAGGCGAAGCCGTCCCGTTGTGCTTGTTCCTCAGTGAGGTCGCAGCGGCGTGTGGCAAGCACGGAGAAATCACCTGGCCTGTCGGGCCGTAGACCGCGACGATAGCGTCGATGGGGTCTTCTGGGCACGTGGCCGCGTGGTTGGCAAGGGCGGAGATCTCGCCGCATGGGCCGCCGAGGAAGTGGAAGGCGTTTAAGCCAAGCACGATCTGGCCCGATCTGGTCAGCAATGCTGCAGCGACTGTGTGGTTGTTGTCATCGTTGCACTGCTTTGCACAGGCAGTGGCCGTCTCTACGAGCTGGCGGAGTCCGGCGGTGATCATGTCCCAACGGTATCAATCGGAGTGCAAGCCACACCGAAGCCGGAGAATGCGTAGCCACGGGCTTGCGCCTTGGATGTCTGGTATGCGCCGGCATCCGACCGAGCTCTGTTTCAACGTGAAAGCCCCTTGGTCAGAGCCTTGCGGGGACGAAAGTGATCAGCCGCTGTTCATTCTTGCCGACACGGTAGGGCATCCGTACGGTCTGCTTGTGCGGTGATGGGCGGGGGGTTAGTCCGCAAGTTCGTCAAGTCTATGCGCTCATGTTTGTAAGGTTTGGAAGCTCGCATTTGCTAAGTCGAGAGCATGGAGCTGGATGGATTTGTTCCCCGTCGTATCAGCGATCTTCTTGCTGAGCAGATGCGGATCGAGCCGGTGATCGCCCTGCATGGCCCGCGGTCGGTGGGAAAGTCGACGGTGCTGCGCGGCTTCGCCGAGGTGGTTGGCGGTTCGGTGATCGACCTCGACGACGTTGAGGTGCGTGAGGCGGTCCAAGGCAACCTAGCGGCCACGGTGAGCGTCGGAGCTCCAGTGTGCATCGACGAGTATCAGCGAGTCCCTGATGTGCTTGATGTGCTCAAAGCGCGGTCGAATCGTGAGGGGAGCCTTCCAGGGACGGCTGTCGTCACGGGCTCCACGCGCCAGGATGCTCTGCCGGCGACAGCGCAGGCGCTGACTGGACGGCTTCACTCGCTAGTCATCTGGCCGCTCTCGCAGGGGGAGCTTGGGGGAGTGCGAGAGAACCTGCTCGAGGTGCTCTCGGGCGATGCCTGCGCTGTTGTCCAGGCTGTTCCGGCGTCAGCCACGACGCGGCCGGAGTATGTCGATCGCGTGTGCTTCGGGGGAATGCCCCTGGCGCTGCGTCGGTCCGGAGCAGCGCGGAGTCGGTGGTTCGACGACTTTGTCCGGGCCTCCGTCGAGCGTGATGTAGTCGAGCTCAGCAAGATTCGTGAGCGTCAGGCCCTTGCGGATCTCTTGGGGTACGTGGCGGGGCAGACCGGTCAGCTGCTCAACGTGACAGCGGCGGCCGAGAAGATCGGCGTCAGTCGCCCAACCGCAGAGGCTCACGTCCGGCTCCTCGAGGACCTATTCCTGATTGTGCGTCTCCCGGCCTGGGGGAAGACTCTCCGCTCCAGGGTGAATGCCAAGCCCAAGGTCCATGTCGTCGATTCCGGTCTGGCTGCCCGCCTGCTCCGGCTCACTCCGGATCGGCTCACCGGAATCGACCCGACCTCACTCACGGATTTCGGATACTTGCTGGAGACATTCGTCGTCGGGGAGTTACGCAAGCAGGCGTCGTGGCTCGATGAGCCTGTCGCGCTGGGACATTGGCGGACGAGCGACGGTGCGGAGGTTGATCTGGTGGTCGAGTACGACGACGGTCGGGTTGTCGCGTTTGAGGTCAAGGCCAGTGAGCGTGCTCCTGGCAAGGACTTCCGCGGTCTGGCCCAACTTCGTGACTTGCTGGGGGCAAGGTTCATTGGCGGCATTGTGCTGACCACCGGTAGCCGCTCGTACACCTACGAGGAGCGGTTGCACGTGATGCCCGTCGACCGGCTCTGGACGCCAGTGCCGTCCTGAATGGATGTGTAGATGGTTCTGCGTGCCGGAACTTGGTGGAGTTTAGATTTCAATGTCTGATAACGGGCCTCAGTCGGCCCACTGCCGAGAATCATTTTCGCCTCTTGAGGGCCCGTTTTCTGGTCGTGCGTCGTCCCTCCGGGGGTAAGAACCTTCGCTCGCGTGTGAGCGCGAAGCCAGAGGTTCACGTTGTTAAATCAGGGTTGACCGCTCGTTTACTCCGGCTCTCTCCCCCCGGTGACCCGACGTCACTCATCGACTTCGGGCATCTACTCGAAATCTTCGTGGTTGGGGAGTTGCGCAAGCAGGCCTCCTGGTTGGAGGAGCCTGTCACGCTCGGGCACTGGCGCACGAGTGGTTCGTACGAATGGGCTGGATGTTAGAGCATGGAACAATAATTGTTCCATGCATATTGGGACGCTAGTTGTCCTCTTGGTTGTCTGTGTAGTCGTCCGGATCGCGATGACGAAGTTGAAAGCTGCGTTCGCTCGTGACCACCTTCGAGGCCTCGCGGCCACGAAAGAGATCAGCTTTGCGTCTGCGGCACTCGCCGTAGCGACCATGGTTATCGTTCCGAGGTCTGCGTTGGTGGTCTCTCACGTGGCGCTCATCGCTATGAGCACGGCGTATGTAACGCGCAGACTCCTCCAGGGAGCCGAGCGCCAGGGCTCCACAACAGTGCGCACGTACGTGCGATATCGCTGCGATAGGACATGGCAAGAGACAAAGTCCAAGGCCAAACGGTTCTTCACGCTTGCCGCGCCTTGCGGGTGGCGGGAAGTTCATATCACGGCCGACAGCTTCGACAATGTTGTCTCTATTCCCACAATGATCTGGATCGTAGGGGTGATATACATCGCAATCGTTGTTGTCGTATTAGTCGGGATGTTTGTGAGTATCACTGGTGTGAATGATGGCATCGTATCGGCGGTGCTCTCTGCTGCAATCAGCTACAACATGTTGGCGATCAGCTGTCTTCTCACCGTCTCAGCATTCATCTGCATCGCGCTCTTATCCCTCCTCCGGCGGATCAAATCCCTGCAGTTGCGTTTGGGAGTCGGCTCGTGTGTGCGTCGCATCGCCACATGGATTGGATACGGTGGAGCAGTCGGTGCCGTTATGGCCTCGCTCGTGCCTCTCGCGGGGCATGTAGTGCCGATTCTCACACAGCCGGCAAAGAGCGCCGCAGTACTTAACGCGATCACGCCACGCTCGATGCTGGATTATCCTGCCGCCGGGGCTGTCGCAGGCTATGCGTTCGGGCTTATCGTCGCGATGGCGTCCTTGTTTCCAAATTCCACGAACAGTTGGCTTCGGCGCGTCCTATGTCCAGGACTGTTCGTCGTCGTTCTCGTCGGATTGAGTCATTTTTTGGGCGGCCCCCGTGGGCTCCTGCGACCAGTTATTGACGCCGCCGCTCTGCGATCTGGGGTCAGCCAGACATTCTGCACCAGCGCCGCACCGACGGATATCGCTTCGGGAAGTATTGACGCGAAGGCATGGGTTATCACGGCGATGGACCAATGCGGCGGTGGACTTCTCATCTCAACCACAGCCATTGGATGGATCGTTGGCGTAACAGCTCTCTTGGTCGGCGTCAGCCTGTTCGTCAGCGACATTTGCGGTCGGGCACCTGGGGCGCGTGGCATCAGTTCGGGAAATCGGCGACGGCAATCTCAACCTCGTCTTCCTGCTAAAAGATGAAGACGGGCGGGGGTCTTTGCATCAAGCAAGCGCTGCCATACGTCCGGATGACGGGCGAGGGGTGGCCTATGACTCCCGACCGGGCACGCCATGAGGTCGGATCTCTCCAGACACATGGGGCCTTGGTGCTCGATCTGGTACCCAAGGTCTACTTCTATGATCCTACGCGCTACATCTTTGCCATCGAAGATCTGTCCGATCACGAAGTATGGCGCGGGGCGCTCAACAAGTCCGAGGTCCACGATGGAGTAGCTGCAGAGGTCGGGCTCCATATAAATCTCTGCCCCGCTCGGCCTGATGGTTCGTGTCAGTGGAACGATCTGCACCACATTGGGTCTGCTGCGTAGCACATCGTCGTTGATTCTTGTGGGTAATCACGGCTCGGATTTGAGGCGGCTGACGATAACGTGTGGGTATGGGGTCGATGGACGTAACTGTCGCCGCCACGGAACGTGAGGTGCATGAGGCAGCTGTTGCGTTGTGGCCGTTTGTGCAGTCGGGGCAGGTCGGTTTTCCTCTGGCCGGGAAGAAGTCGCGCGAGGGTTTGGAAACGGTGTGGAGCTCGCATCCAGAACGCGAAGGTGACGAATTGTACATCGTTCGGTGCGGTCCTGTGATCATAGGGGCGTGTGGCTTCTTTCTGTCCGATGCGAAGAACGCTCAGACGGTGTGCGGCCCTGTCGCCGTCAACAGTCACGAGGCGGTGTATGCGCAGCTCGTCGCCAACATGCAGGAGCGACACCCACTCGCCTCGATCATTGTGGGGATCTCCCACCGTCATGTAACAGCGCGTGCTTGGTTAAAAAGTGCGGGAGAGCTGTTGGAACACTGTCTCCCGTTTGAGGGAATCAATCTCGCGGGTTCCCGGGAAGCGCACGTCTTTGCTGATGATGAGCAGGACGAGTTCGCGCGACTCTTCGACCGATTGGTTGGTCACGACCTCTGGTGGCGCGCCGATCGTATTCGGGCGCATTGGGGCGAGTGGATCTGCGTCACGGGAGGGGATGGTCAGTCGGTGTTGGCGGCGCGGAACTACGTGAGTTCCGCAATGAGTGAGGTGTTTGCGGCGTCGGCTCTGGATGATGCGACCCTGCGTGCCATGCTCTCGACCTGGATCTCTACGGCTACCACCCGTGGGTACTCAGACTTCGTCTATTTCGCAGATCTTTCGGAGCGTGAGGTGGTTGAGTCCTTGGGGTTCTCGTGTGACGACGAGTATCTGGCCTTTCGCGTGCCCGCCTGTAAGTGAAGCGGGACTGGTCGGCTCTGCTCAACTCATGCCGACGGGCTCGATGGTTGTCGAGTTTAGGTTCAATGTGTAGTTGTCATGGCAGAGGCGTGACCGGGTTTCTCGGACACTGATTCTGAGGCGATAATGGCCTCAGGAAAGGAGTCTGGGCTGCCTGTTGGTAAGCCGCCGGAGTTCTGGTGTCGTGAGCTGACCGACAACGCCATGCCACCGGTTCCAGGCATGGCGCGATACCTGAACGAGTTAATGGATTAAGGGGATCAGGACACTAGGCTGAGGGCCGTGAGTGGTGACCTTTCCGGCTCGTCCAGAGCCGTCGACTGGGCGCCGTCCAAAGCCCAGTGGGCCTGGATCAACCTGGTCGGTGTGGCTCTCATCGTGTTGGGGTTCGTCGGTCACTTTGGGGCGTGGGCTCTGCCGCGCAGTGCCTCAGGAGGGCGCTTCGGACTGACCGATGTGGTCGTGGTTATCGCGGTCACCTTCGTTCTCATGGTTGTCCACGAACTCGTCCACGGGCTGGCCCTGCTCACCCTGGGGCATCGACCGACCTTCGGGCTGGCGCGCGTCGACCGGGTCGTCGTGGGCTTGACGACGACGGCGCCCGGGGTTCGGATGTCCCGGCGTGCGTTCGATTACGTCGCCCTGGCCCCACTCGTGCTGCTCACCTCGGCGACTCTTTCTTGGGCTGCCTACGGGCCGATGGGCGGAGCAGCGGTCGTGCCGGGGGCGATTCACCTGGGCGGGTGTGTCGGAGACCTCGCCCTCGTCGCCCGCGCATCGCGGACACCGCAGGGCAGCCTCATTGAGGACCGTCAGACCGGGCTCCGCATTCATCCGCCGGAGAACACTGCCGCCCGCGGACATCGTGATTGAGTTGACGTTTCACCGGAAGCTTCCGGCTCAGCGTGGCTGCCGCCGAGGCTGGACGCGTGGTAGCCGGAACCGTTAAGACTACCCGTACGATTCATGGATCAGGCGTCAAGGGTGGATGACACAAAGTGCTGTACACTACCAATTGGTTACAGCTCTAACCACAAAAAACGTACTCCGCGAATAAAGAGGAGAGATCCATGGTGCACCCAAGAAGAAGCAAGATGGTCTCTTGGCCTATGTATGACGTGTGCACTGTCTTGGAGTGTTGCAACGAGTGAGCTTGCGGATGGAATGGAGACCAGTTCGCCACATTCAGATCGTTTGTCGGGATCCTTACTCTCAGCTGCGTATGACGCAGGAATAGATGTCAATGGGGCGCAGATTGAATCACATGATGGGTATACCATGATATCAGAGAATGGATCTTGGGTAATTGGATTTTCTGCTAACCCAACAAAATCATCCATGGTGTCCAGTAGGGCATCATTTGATGCGGGAATATGCACGGGGAAGTTTCATCCTGTTATGGTTATCAAGAATCGGCTTGAGTGGGGTGCGCAGACAAGCTGCGTTTCGACGGCGAGTCCAAATGACCTTTATAGACACTCCCTTTGCATTGAACTTCGCCAACGAAACGAGGGCAGATTCATTATGGAAAAAGTCAGTGGGTATACTCCACCAAATGGCCCGTACTCTCGTGTTACCTCTGCAGTGGCAACCAATCCCTGTAGAAATAGCCGTAAGGCGCGATATGACGTGGTTGCTTACCCCACAGTTCACAGTGTTCAGTTCGGACCGGTAATATCCAGTCTCAGCGGAGCTATGGGTTGTAGGGTTAAGGCATGACTGACAATTTGAAGGCGGAGGCCGAAGTCTTTCGATTGGCAGCAGCCAGATTCGAGATAGACGAAGAATCTTGGATTTCGACCCTGCATTACTTGGGAAACAAGTTGAATGAGCTCGGAGCCAATGTTGACGATGTGGCCGTATAGTTCAGAATTCCACGTTCCTTAGCATCTCGAATTCTTGAAGGAACTGCAAAGCCTGACGAGGTAGCAGCCTGGCGGGCTTCCGCTATGGTTCAGTTGGTCCAAGATGTGTATCACGACATTGACTCCTATCGATACGGGCTTCTTTGTTGTCAAATTGATGATCCCTTAAATATCAGTATATCTGCAACTGACGTTTCGGAAGAGTTTCGAGACAAGTACGATAGGAGGGCCAAGGAGCTTGGTATATCAATCTGCTGGCTTGATTCAGAGATATCCTTGCTGGATCTGAAAGATATACTTCCAGAAATTGATAAGCTGGCCGTCGAGGATGGCTTCGATGTCAGCGAAGGCGAGATCGATTCTACCCGGATCACTCTTTCCACTGAAGCGCCATCGATCCGCCGTGGCTCCATTGAGAAATGGTTCCGGTGGTTGGATGTTAGATAGAACAAAATACCAATAAGGCAATATTGTCGTTGCGTGGATTGGAGCGTGACTCGCGCTGTGTGGGGCAATTGTCTGATTCTATGAGATGATGGGATCTCGTTAAAAGAACACATCACGTCCTGGGTTCAACCGGGAACATTCCCGTCTTTCTCGGTGCGTGCCGGGAAAGACCGAAGATGGCAGCGAGTCGTATCACCGCACTGCTCGGCACTACCTCGATGGTCGCGGAGTTCCAGTTTAACGTGTAGCGCTATTGACGGAGCCCGTTATATATATATGCTGGGCGCGTGATCAGATCGTTCGGGAGCAAGGACACCGAGCGGGTGTGGCATCGTGAGCGTGTGCCCGCCATGATCCCCGAATCCTCCGGGTGGCATTGCGCAAGCTTCGTCAGGTGGGATCTGCGGAGATGCTCGAAGACCTCCGCGTTCCACCCGGTAACCGACTCGAGGCGCTCAAGGGCGACCGAGCTGGTCAGCACAGCATCAGAATCAATGATCAGTGGCGGATCTGTTTCAGATGGACAGACGCCGGACCAGAGGAGGTGGAGATCGTTGACTACTACTGACAAGATCGAGCCGATCCATCCGGGCGAGGTCCTCATGGAGGATTTCATCGAGGGGTTCGGGATCACGCAGCACAAGCTCGCTGTGTCGATAGGTGTGCCGCCGCGGCGGATCAACGAGATCGTGCACGGCAAGCGAGGGATCTCAGCGGACACCGCATTGCGACTTGCGAAGTACTTCGGAACCTCGGCGACATTCTGGACCAATGTGCAGAGTCACTACGAGCTCGACCGTGCGGAACACGCGGCAGCTGAGCAGATCGCGGCGATCACGCCGCTGCACGTGGCGTGACTGATGCATGTTGCTGGCGTGGTCAAACGCAGGCGGTTATTCGTTTTAACATCGGGCTGTGAAGACGATGGCCATGGCGGAGGGAGGAAGGATGAACGTGCGAATCGATGTGCTTGACGAGCGCATGGCAGATTGTGTCGCCGGGTGGCTTCATAGTCGCGCAGATGTCATGTTGTTTGGAGGGGCGCGTCTGCCTTTTCCTTTGGCCGGGAGGGATCTGCTTGCTACGTCTGACGATGGCTGGGTGGTCTTGGCGATGAAGGTCGACGACATGCTGGTGGCGTCTGGTTCCTACAAGCTCTTGGCTAGTGGTCGGGTTCGAATCGGGCGCATTATCGTGGCCCCGGCCTGTCGTGGGCGAGGTCTGGGACGGGCGACGGTCGTTGGACTGATGGAAACGGCAACGGAAGCCGTTGATGCAAGCGTCGTCGAACTCGGCGTATACCAGCACAATACGAATGCCATCAACCTCTACGAGTCTCTGGGCTTTTGCCAAACTCGCGTTGGCGCTACGACCACTATTGATGGAAAACCCTTTACTGGCATCGAGATGGAATACCGCGTGGCATAAGCGGAATGGTGACTGAATCTGGGCGTGGGGTCCGGAATGTGGGCTTGCTGGCACGCTGGGTTCGATCGGTGATCGCGAATATCAGTTGAGGCTCGTCAGCAGGCGGGCTCGCGGGGCAGCTGCATGGTCGTGGGCCTTGATGAGCATCCGTCGCGACCAGGATCTCGGCCACCCCTCTTGTGCCTGGCGAGCGATCCGGTGTCGAACCTGACATGCACGTCGACCGGTAACTACTCACCCGGTGCGATATTGGGGGTATGACCATCGCCGTGAGCATCGACTGAGACGCGATCAGTCGCGCCACGAAACGGCACAGCGTCGCGGAACTGGCCGTGTTTGGTCCTGTGGTGTAGGGAGGGCTCGACGCTGACAGTGACGTCGATTTCTTGGTCGACTTCGTTCCTGGCCAGTCGGATCCCTTTGAGGATTTCTGTGGTTTGCGCGACGAGCTGGGCGGGATTGTCGATCGTGACGTTGACCTTGTCGTGAAGCGATCGATCCGCAACCCGTACTTTCGTGACTCGGCGCTAGCTCAGCCGGAGACCATCTATGTTGCCGACGTCTAAAGCTCACCTGCGGGACGTGCTGAACTGACTTCGTCGTACTGATCCGGAGACTGCTGACGAGGTGTCATATCTCGGCCGCAGTGTCGGGATTCCCTGCTTGAACGCGACCAATGATCTCGGTCGTCGGTTGGGACTAGTGGTTGCGTGGTCGTGGTGAGCCGACTCTCACCGGATTCGGAACTCGGTGGAGTTTTGGTGTGGCGGCCTTCCAGCCCGATGGTGATACCACTCTGGTATCACCATCTCGTGGCCATGACGTTGCGGTTGACGGAAGAGGACGAGCGGATTCTCGCGCGTCTTGCCGAGGATGACGGGATTAGTCGTCAGGAGGCGACGATTCGCGCGATCCATGAGGTGGCGGCGCGGAGGGGGCACATGAAGGATGTGGCTGATGCCTCGGCGAGGGCGCGGGCTCGGTATGCCGATGTCCTTGATCGGCTGGGTCGATGACCGTTTTTCTCACGGTTGAGGACCTTATGGCCTTGGTTGAAGACTTGGGGGTTGGTCCCGTACGTGATGTTGGTTTGCTTGAGTCTGCGGTGGCGCGTCCACGTACCTCGTTGTGGGGCGGTGATGTCTATTCAACAGTGGGGTCCAAGGCCGCGGCTCTCCTGGACTCTTTGGTGAACAGTCATGCGCTGGTGGATGGCAGCAAGCGGTTGGGGTGGTTGGCGGCGGTGGTGTTGTTGGACCTCAATGGCTGGTGGGTGGAGGCCCCGGATGACGATGCATACAACCTCGTCGTCGCCGTGGCGAGTGGTAGGGCTGATCTGGATGAGGCTGCTGCGTCGCTTCGGTCGTGGTGCGTTGATCCTAAATCACGTTAGTTCTGCCCGGAAGCCGGTGGAATTCCGCTTCAACGTGTAATTGAGTTTCGGTTCACGTTTAGATGGTGTCTGAGCTGGGCTTGGGACCTCTGGCCTGCTTGTAGTGAGTATGTCAACGGTGGTGGCTGATCCTGACGCCAACTGAACCTGTCCGCCCTTGCTGTGAATATGAGATTGAGACCGGAGGCGTCGGGTGGTCGTGGAAGTCGGCGCTGCGGTCCGTCAGATCGATGGCGAGGTAGGCGCCGCCCGGGCGGAGCATTGTGCGCACGCTGGCCATGAGGTGCTCGAGGTCGGCGACGTGGTGCATCGTCATGCGGGTGATCACCAGGTCGTACGCGGGGCTGGGGCGAACCTGGCGCCGGCCACGATCTCCAGGACTTCGTGGATGGCTGAGGGGGTCACCCGCCCATGATGACCACGGCCGCGCGTAGGTCCTCCTTGCGTCGTCCTGGGTGCGGGCGCGCTCGTCGAACTCGCTGGTCACAGGGAGCGCATCGGCCTCTGGTCGGGCGCGAGGTCCCGGCGGTTGACGATCTGCTTGCCGAGGGAAAAGCACGAGGCCGCCTCCCCGAAGGGCAGCGGCCTCGCCGAAGATCACGTGATATTAGCGGTTCAAGGTGATGTTGGACGCCTGCGGGCCCTTGGGGCCCTGCTCGACGTCGTACTCAACCTGGTCGCCCTCGTCCAGCGAGCGGTAGCCCGAGGAGTTGATAGCGGAGAAGTGAGCGAAGACGTCGGCGGAGCCGTCGTCGGGCTGGATGAAGCCGTAGCCCTTGTCGGCGTTGAACCACTTAACGGTGCCGGTTGCCATGTTGCAATCCTTCGGTTTGTGGAGCGACCGCTTTTCGGCCGCTTCCGGATGTTGCTCTTCACACTTGCCAGAAGGAACTGCTCGGATCCGTGAGAACCCGTCTTGCGTAATGCAAATCAACCCTACTGTCGAACAATGACCTCAGTCTACATGCTCTGGGGCCGCCCGCTGACCACGGGGCCAAGAAATTGGCTGTGTATTTGGTTCTCAGGTCTATGAGGATGGCTGTATGGCTCAGGAAGAAGACTTTGACGCCAAGCTTCGCGCCTTTTGCGCGAACTGCTCCGAGGCGGGCTGGCTGCAGGGCCGCCACACCGCCGGGCTGCTGGAATTGGAGGCGAGGCGACGCTACCTGAGCTTCATTCCGCCCGAGGCCCGAGTCTTGGACATCGGCGGCGCCACGAGTGTTCAAGCCAGTGGGTTGGCGGCGCGCGGTCTCGATGTCGTCTTCGTCGATCCGGTATCCGAGCAGGTGGACATGGCCGCGTCGCTGCTGTAGACGATGGAGCGCATGCGCGAACTCGACCGCACCGGCGAGATTCGAGAGTGCCTTACCGAGTTGTCGGCGCACATGATGACGGTCTTCTTAGGCAGCCCCGGCGTCGCCAGCTGGTAGTTGATGCGCCTTATCCCGGTCGCCGTGCGCGATGTTCTACTGAGGATCTTGGCCTACTGCGACAGGAGAAGTCACTCCTTGTCGTGGTGGAGTTCCGCTTCAATGTCTGGCTGTGTTGGATGTGACGATCGGACGGGGCGGTGTGCCTCCCTCCGGTCCGAGCCTAGGGACTCGGGGTGCCCCACCGTGGTGCGGTGGGGCACCAGTCGGGCAGGGGCGTCTGGAACAGCGTCTGGAGCAGGCGTGTGTTGATGAACACGACGTTTCGGCCGACCTTCTCCTTGACGACCAGCCCCGTGTCAGAGATCTCGGTGAGCCACCGGGCAGCAGTCTGGCGCTTGGCGAGGCCAGCCTCCACGACGTTGTCGATCCTGAGGTAGGGCTGCGAGAACAAGAGCCGGGTGAGCGAGGCAGCCGGAACCTTCGAATTCAGCGCACGGATCTCGGTTTCCATCGCGGCACGCATCGTGTCGGTGGTCTCGACTAGGTCCAGGGTCCAGCGTGCTGTCGACTCCACGCCGTCCAGCATGAACAGGATCCACGGTTCCCAGGCATCTTCGCGTGTCACGGCGTTCAGTTGTTCGTAATAGGTGTCCTTGTGGCGCATGATGTGGCCGGACAGGTACAGGATGGGTAGCTGCAGTAGGCCGGTCTCGATGAGGATGAGTAGGTTGAGCACTCGTCCGGTGCGTCCGTTGCCGTCGAAGAAGGGGTGGATTGCCTCGAACTGATAGTGGGACAGCGCCATCACGACGAGCGGGTCCAGTCCGTGGTCGCTGTGCAGGAAGCGTTCCCAGGCTGACAGGTGGTCGAGGATGACGCCCCTGCCTTCGGGCGGGGTGTAGATCCGGTTCCCCGTCGTGGGATTGCCGATGTAGGTGCCGGGCTGGTTGCGGATGATGGCCGTTCGCGCGTGAATGTGGGAGCAGACCTCGACTGCGGTCTTGGTGGTGATGGGGCGAGTGGCGAGGGATTCGTGGCCTGCACGGAGTGCCTCTCGGTAGCGCAGGGCCTCCTTGACCTGAGGAGTGACGTCGGGAAGCGCCCCGTTGGCCGCCTTGAAGAGTTCATCGTTGGTCGTGACGATGTTCTCGATCTCACTGGACGCCTGTGCCTCCATGAGCGGGATCAGGTTGATCAGCATCGTCGGGTCAGGGAGACGCTTGTAGGCGCCGTCGAGACGTGCCAGCGCGCGACTGGCCGTGATCGTCGCCTTGAGCACCGCCGGCGTCTCCACAACGCCCGATGGTGGGAGCGCAGGCAAATCCTGATACGGGCGATCAGGGTGGTTCCACATGGTCACAGCGTAACCAGATCCAATGAACGTGTCGAAGAAAGTGAAGAATTTCGACACGTTCCATCGATGTGTCGATCAGATGGACATATTTGCGCTCGGGCGGGGCATCGCGAGGCTGCTGCATCATGCCAATCGGCCTCGGAACGTGGTCGAGTTCAGGTTTGTGAGTAGACGGCCTGCTGAACGACCTTGGGGGCCGGGACATCGATGTTCCAGGCCCCGAGATCAATGGCAGGAGTGAGAACTCAGCAGTTCTTCGCCACTTCCCGGGCCTGCTTGACCAACAAGGCCTGCAGTGGCAGCCGGCCCAAGGAGATCACTTGCCACTTGGGCTCGCGGTCACGCCACTGGCGCGCCATCTCCAGATTTCCGGGGAACACTGCGACGAACAGGGCTGCAGCAGCCCGTCCGCCCAGGCGGCGGGTCCGCGGACATGCCAGCAGGGCCGCCGTCGTCAGTTCGGCAGCGCCGGACCCATACGTCCAGTTGCGTGGCTCACCCGGGATTTCAGGCGGAATGATGCTGTCGAAAGGTTCCGGCTTGAGGAAGTGCAAGGTTCCCGCTCCAGCACACAGCGCCGTCAGGAGACGAGCGGTGCGATGAGCGTGTGTGGCCTTGTCAGAGGATTTGTGTGCGCACTTGCAGAACATTCTTCAAGGCTACGTCAACGTCCAAGATGCCGCCATCCACCGCGTCAGTACCCGTCAGCTGGCGTCCTTGTACACGAACTCGACCTTGATGTTGGGGTCAATACCTTCCGCAATGCCGCGGTAGAACTTCTCGTTGCTGTGGTTGATGAACTTGAATGGGGACACCGTCACCTTGGCGGGGATGGGGCTCTCGCGCGTGATCTCGACAGCTTTGCCGTCGACACGAAGGTGAGTGTCATGGTCATGCTGAATGAATGCGGTCTTCGTGGTGCCCCAAGTCTCAGGGCCACCGAGGGGCTGGCCTGGTCCTTCTGCAGGAGGCCCTGCGTCCGCATGCCGAGCAGGAGGACGTCTCCCCTGAGCTCCATGGACTTCACGACACGAAGATCGGTCTCCTTCTTAGAGGTGCCGACCAGATCGCCGAGCCTGGGCCAGTTCTGATGAGATCCCCAGGATCGTTCCGCCCCCAGTGAGAAGGCCGGCAAGGAGCCAGATGACAACTCGTTCGAGATGCTGCAGGAAGCTAAGTGTTTCCGGGCCACGACGAGGGCGTGCGGTAGCACCGTGGGCGGGATGCCTGCTCGTACCGAGTTTGCCGGGGGCAACGTCAATCCGAGCCTCGTTGTCAGAGCATTTGTCGAGCAGGCAAAGGGTTCAAATCGCGTCTCTGGTCAGTACGCCTGGTGGTGTGGAATAGTTCTTGGGCAACGTTGGTAAAAAGACTCAACCCCAGATCTGGAAAATCTGCCCGCTTTCAATTCCATGAGCACTACGAACGTAACCTTGAGCCACCTCGGTGCCAGGCACTGGCTTAAAGCCGACAAAAGAGGGTCCGAATGCCTCACGATCTTCCTCGAGCATCGTCGGACTTACAGCATTAATCCTGATGCCCCGCGGCAAGGACGACACCGCGGCCCTGACGAAACCCTCAACCCCTGCGTTCGCCGCGGTAGCAATCAAGCTCCCCGGGATAGGGTGTTGGGTCAAGATGCCTGTCGTCACGGTAATCGAGCCACCGTCATTGAGGTACGGGAGGCAATAGGTCACGGCATTGAGTTGAGCAAGCATCTTGCTGCTGATTCCCGCCTGGAAATCATCCGCTGTGGCATCCTCGATGGAAACAAACGGGGCCGATCCCATGGTTGTCACAACAGCATCAACCCTACCTACTTTGTTGAACATCTCAGTGATAGAGGCTGGATCTTCAAGATCTACTGATACTTCGGTACTACGACCGACGGTAATTACCTCATCGCCTAGCTCCTCAAATGCTGCAGCTGCCTTGGAGCTAATAGTTCCAGTGCCACCAATGATGAGTACACGCATGGCATCATCCTCTCGTAGGCGAAGCTTACGAACAAGCATAGGTGCTGCTGGTGCCGGTCTTTCCTACTGTCACACTGGTCCTCATGGCCGCTTTGGGAACGGCATGGATGTGCACGCTGATGCGGAAGAAATCCTCAGCAACAGATGACGTCACCGAAGACACGCTTGCGGTGAAGATATTCTTATCGCATGAGTCGACAGGTTGGTGTCCTCCTTTTCGACGGCTTCGAACTCCTCGACGTCTTCGGCCCGGTTGAACTGTGGAGTCGGTTGTCGGACCGGTACGAGGTGACGTTCTGCGCCGTCGAACCTGGTCCGGTTCGCAGCAGTCAGGGAGCGGCGGTTATGGCCACCGAGGACATGGATGCCTCCGCCGGTCACGACATCGTCCTGATCCCAGGTGGAATGGGGACGCGATCCCTGGTTGACGATCACTCCTTCCTGACCCGGCTGCGTGGATGGGCCACTCCCGCATCCATCATTTCCTCGGTGTGCACCGGGTCTGCCTTGTTGGCCGCAGCTGGCCTGCTGGAGGGATACCGAGCGACCTCGAACAAGATGGCCTACGCATGGGCGTCCTCCCACGGCCGGGACGTCAGGTGGGAACCACGAGCACGATGGGTGCATGATCGTGACCGGTGGACCTCGTCAGGGGTTGCTGCAGGTATGGACATGACCGCAGCCCTCATCGCACATCTGGAGGGCAAGGAGACTGCCGAAAGGGTGCTTCGAGAGGTCGAGCTGGAGGTCCAGACGGACCCCGACCGTGATCCGTTCGCGTTCACAGACGATCCAGCAACTCCGTCAAGCTACTGATCGTCGTAGTGTTCGGGTAAGGCTCGGAGGACAGCAGGAGCCCTTCAATTCCTGCGGCTCGCGCGGCGTCGATGTCGATGGGACGGTCGCCTACTGCGATGACCTCGGACGGATCCAGCCCATGACGCTCCATGAGTACCAGATTCATCTGGGGGTCAGGTTTGCGAGCGAAACCATCAGGGGCGCACACGAGGTCGTCCACCTGTACTCCCAGGGCGTGGAAGAGGTTGTCGGCGCTGGCGCGATCACGATGGGTGGCGACGAGGTTGAGCCCGCTCCCTCGGCCCCATGTCATCTATCGATCCCACCGCCACGAAGGACACGACGCTGCGTGGATCAAATCTAAATGAATATTGATTGAATGATAGATGAGAATATCCATAATACACGCAGATGGGTTGATGGCCTGGTTTGGCTGACCGTGAAAATGGGTAAATATACTTATCCGTGTCTGAATAGTCATTCAATAGCGGTGAATGTCGTATAGTGATGTCAATTCGTTGATGGTTGACGGCGTTGTGGATCCTCTTTACTCTTCATTTATGGCCAGACGGTTCGCCCGCTGGCTGTCGCAACAATGATGATGTGGCGAAAGATGATGGAGGATAAAATGGCTGCGCAAGTCGCTGACGCGGCAGGCGAGAGAACTCCTGTAGAGGGCGGTGGCGATGTTGAAAAGCTGTCCCTTCCTGCGATGTTGGCACTTGTCGTTGGCTCCATGATTGGAGGAGGGATCTTCTCTCTTCCTCAGAACATTGCCGCTGCCGCGAGTCCAGGGGCGATGATCATTGGCTGGATCATTACCGGGATGGGTATGATCTGCCTGGCGATGGTCTACCAGAAACTGGCGGTTCGTCGCCCGGATCTTGACAATGGCATCTATGCTTACGCCAAGGCGGGTTTCGGTGATTTCGTGGGGTTTAACTCTGCGTGGGGCTATTGGCTTTCCGCCCTTATTGGCAACGTCGGATATCTGGTGCTGCTCTTCTCGACCATTGGCAAGTTTGTGCCGGCCTTCTCGGGCGGGAACACTGTCTGGGCGATATTGGGGGCTTCGGTTCTGCTGTGGCTGACCCATGCTCTCGTTCTCTCTGGTATTCGTACCGCTGCTTTCGTCAACACGATCACCACGATCGCCAAGATTGTTCCGTTGGTGACGTTCATCGCTGTTTGCGCGGTCGCCTTCGATGTGGGCGTGTTCAGCGAGGACTTCTGGGGAACCAAATCGGGTCTGGGAGGTGTCCTCAGTCAGACCAAGAGCATGATGCTCGTCACGGTGTGGGTCTTCATCGGGATTGAAGGAGCCTCGATCTATTCGAAGCGGGCCCGCAAGCGTTCCGATGTCGGCAAGGCGACGATCGTTGGCTTCCTCACGGTGTTGCTCCTCTTGATCGGCGTCAATCTGTTGAGCATGGGAATCATGCGTCGGGCCACGCTGGCTGGGCTCCCCGACACCTCGATGGCTGATGTCCTGTCATCGGTCGTGGGGCCGTGGGGTTCGATCTTCGTCAGTGTGGGCGTCATCATCTCGCTCCTTGGAGCTCTGCTTGCATGGATTCTGCTGTGTGGCGAGACCATGCAGGTGCCGGGCGAGGACGGCACAATGCCGAGACTGTTCGGGCGGATCAACAAGCGCGGGGCTCCGGCTCCTGCCCTGTGGATCACCAACGTCATCTCCCAGGTCTGTCTGCTGCTGACGGTGATGTGGGAGGGGGCTTACCTTGCCATGGCAACCTTGGCTGCCGCCCTGATTCTGGTGCCCTACCTGTTGTCTGCCGCATTTGCCCTCAAACTCGTAATCACAGGTGAGACGTACGAGAACGGCTCACGATCCCGTCGGGGCCGCGATGCCGTGGTGACAGGTATAGCGACGTTGTATGGCATATGGCTTGTCGTCGCCGCCGGAGCCGATGCCCTCATGCTTGCTGCCCTGCTTTACCTCCCGGGGGCCGCAGTGTTCATCTGGGCCAAGAAGGAGCAGAGAGCACTACGGATGTTCAAACCCTACGAGATGGTCATCCTCGTCTTGCTGGTTGCGGTTTCGATTATGGCCATAATCTTCATTGTCACCGGACGATTGTCCTTGACTTAGGGATGGTGTCCAGCTTGAACGATCATATGTGAATTGTCCAAAAGTTTTGAAATGGAAAAGTTGGATGGCAATCCTGCGATGTTGTGCTGATTGTCCCAAGTGGGAGGACGTGGTCCTCCGTCGTGAAAGGTTGATCAATGACGACTCCAATTGGTGCGTGGTCCGAGGTTGGTAAGCTTCGTGAGGTCATGGTGTGCGAGCCTCGGCTTGCTCATCGTCGACTCACTCCGAGCAATTGTCGTGAGCTGCTCTTTGATGACGTCCTGTGGGTTGAGAAGGCCCAAGAAGATCATCAGAACTTCGTCGCCAAGATGCAGGAGCGTGGCGTCGTCGTTCACGAGATGCACACCCTGTTGTCCGAGGTGCTCGACATCCCTGAGGGGCGCTCGTGGGTGCTTGATCGCAAGCTGTCCCCCAATGCCGTGGGGATGGGCGTCGACAGGGACGTTCGTGACTGGTTCGATGACATGCCCTCCGACCTCCTGGCTGAACATCTCATCGGCGGAGTCGCGTACGGGGAAGTTCCCGCCGAAAGGCGCACGCATGTCCTGGGGGCGCTCATCAAGGCCCATGACGAGAACCAGTTTCTGATCCCGCCGTTGCCCAACACCCAGTTCACTCGTGACACCACGGCATGGATCTTCGGTGGCGTTACACTCAACCCGATGCGTTGGCCGGCGCGTCAACACGAGACCGTCCTGGCCAGCGCCATCTACAACCATCACCCCGCCTTCACCACCCGCGACTTCGAGGTCTGGTACGGCTGTGCCGAGGGCGATCACGGTATGTCCACCCTCGAGGGCGGGGACATAATGCCTATCGGCAATGGCACCGTCCTCATCGGAATGGGTGAGAGGTCCTCCTGGCAGGCGATCACCCAGGTGGCTCGTTCTCTGTTCGCCCATCACGCCGCACGCAAGGTTGTCGTTGCAGCCATGGCCCCGGATCGTGCCTCCATGCACCTCGATACGGTGTTCAGTTTCTGTGACACCGATCTGGTGACCCTCTACAAGCCAGTCGTCGATACGATCACCTCATTGGTGCTGGAGCCGAGTGCTCAGGAAGCGTGTTTCTCGGTGCGCGTCGACGACCGTCACTTCACTGCTGTCGTTGCCGACTGCCTCGGTCTGGATGGTTTGCGTACCGTCAAGACAGGTGGTGACTGCTGGGAGGCCCAACGTGAGCAGTGGGACGACGGCAACAACGTGGTGGCCCTCGAGCCTGGCGTCGTCATCGGCTACGACCGCAACACCGAGACTAACGCGCGCCTCTCCAAGGCCGGTGTGGAGGTCATCGAGATCCAGGCTGCCGAACTGGGGCGCGGACGTGGCGGCGGCCACTGCATGACCTGCCCGATCACTCGTGATCCGGTGGATTACTGAACTGTTTTCGGACGAGAACGCAAGAGACGCGTCCAACGGGACGCACCATGAAAGGAGAATCACATTATGGCATTCAATTTGAAGAGTCGTCATCTGTTGTCGCTGGCGCATCACAGTACCGAGGAGATTGAATTTCTTGTCCGACTCGCTGCGCGGCTTAAGGAGGCCAAGTATTCCGGGGTCGAGCGGCCTATGCTTGAGGGGAGGAACATTGCTTTGATCTTTGAGAAGGCGTCGACGCGGACTCGGTGTGCGTTTGAGGTGGCGGCCCATGATCAGGGTGCGCATGTGACGTATCTCGGCCCTAGTGGATCCCATATCGGTCACAAGGAGTCCATGAAGGACACTGCTCGAGTGCTGGGACGCATGTATGACGGCATCGAGTACCGCGGATTCCACCAATCCGTCGTGGAGGAGTTGGCCGAGTACGCTGGCGTCCCGGTTTTCAATGGCCTGACCGACGAGTTCCACCCCACTCAGATGCTCGCCGATGCCTTGACGATGCTGGAGCACGCTCACAAGCCCTTCCATCAGATCAAGTTCGCCTACGTCGGCGATGGTCGAAACAACATGGGTCGTTCTCTTTTGTTGTTGGGTGCCAAGCTCGGTATGGACGTCAGGATTGGGGCTCCGGAGGGTCTGCAGCCTGACTCGGAACTTGTCGGGCAGTGCCAGGAGTGGGCTGGGGAGTCTGGTGGCAAGGTGCTCGTCACGGCATCTGCTGAGGAAGCTGTCCGTGACGTGGACTTTGTTCATACTGATGTGTGGGTGTCGATGGGTGAGCCGGTGGACAGTTGGGGGGAGAGGGTTGACACCCTCATGCCGTTCCAGGTCAACGATGACCTCGTCGCGGCTGCCAATAACCCACGTGTCAAGGTCATGCATTGTCTGCCGGCATTCCATAACAGTGAGACGGCGGTGGGTGCCGAGATCGCTGAGACCTATCCGCAGTTGGCTAATGGTATTGAGGTCACCGAGTCGGTGTTCGAGTCCTCGGCGTGCATTGCTTTTGATCAGGCTGAGAATCGTATGCACACCATCAAGGCGGTCATGGTCGCGTCTTTGGCCTGAGGGTAGTGAGTGGAGGAAAGTCAATGAGGGTTTTGGTTGCATTGGGCGGTAACGCTCTGTTGCGACGCGGTCAACCGATGACGGCGGGGAATCAGCGTGCCAATGTGAGGATCGCGGCTGAGCGGATCAAGGAGGTTGCCGTCGACCATCAAGTTGTTGTGGCCCACGGTAATGGTCCGCAGGTGGGGCTGCTGGCCTTGCAGTCGACGGCGTACGAGGAAGTCGGCATCTATCCGCTGGATGTGTTGGGGGCTGAGTCCCAGGCCATGATCGGTTACATGATCGAGCAGGAGCTGGGTAATGTCATGCCCAAGGAGCAGCAGATCGTCACCATGATCACGATGACGGTCGTTGACGCTGATGATCCTGCCTTCGACAATCCTACCAAGCCGATCGGCCCGGTCTATGACCGGGAGACCGCGGAGAGGTTGGCTGTCGAGAAGGGGTGGTCCATCGCTGCTGATGGTGAGTATTTCCGTCGGGTGGTGGCATCCCCGCAGCCGCGTAACATTGTTGAGCAGAAGGCGATTCGTCAGCTGGTCGATTCTGGTGTCCTCGTCGTGTGTGCTGGTGGCGGTGGCGTCCCGTGCGTGTTCGACAAGGAGGGCAGCCTTCATGGTGTTGAGGCTGTTATCGACAAGGACTTGGCGTCGGCTGAGTTGGCGGTGCGGGCTGGGGCTGATCTTCTGGTCATCGCCACGGACGTTGATGGTGTCTACCAGGGCTGGGGCACTCCTGGCCAGGCGTTCATTAAGGAGATGCGCGCCGAGGATGCCCTTAACGCGGAGTTCGCGGCAGGGTCCATGGGTCCGAAGGTTCGGGCAGCATGCAACTTCGCCCTGGCGACCGGGAAACGTGCCGTCATTGGTTCCCTTGAGGACATTCGCGGTCTTGTTGACGGCACCTGCGGCACGGCGATCGTTCGCTGAGTTCTTCCCCGATGGGCCCGCCAGCATGGTGGCATACTGTGATTAAAGCCGTTGACGTGGTTACGGTTTTCTGGCGGGGTTTGGCATGGGACGAGATGAGCATTGGGCCGGCGATGTGTGTAAGGAGGCGGTATTGTTGACCAGTGGTGATAACACAGCGGTTCCCGCGTCCCGGACGGCACGACTGTCTCGCATCAGAGCTTTGATCCGGTCTGAGCAAATCTCGTCCCAGGCCGAGTTGGCGCGCAGACTGGCCGGTGAGGGAATTGTTGTCAGCCAGGGCACGCTGTCCCGCGATCTGAAGGATGCGGGTGCGGTACGGGGCCGAGATCATCTGGGGAATTTCCAGTACAGCATTCCCGAGGGTGAGCATCCGTCCGACGTGACGACGGGACTGCCGGCATGGAATCATCTCGCCAAAATATGCCATACGTTGTGTACCGAGGTGAGCTGCAACGACGGTGCAGTAGTCGTCAAGACGCCGCCCGGGGCGGCTCAGTACTTGGGTTCTGCCATCGACACATCGGGTAGTTCTGCCATTCTCGGCACGGTTGCCGGTGACGACACCGTCCTCATTCTGTGCAAGTCGGGTGCGTGGGGCCCGGATCTCGCCAGAGCGTTCCGTCAGATGGCGGAGACGGGGCTCCCTGCTGAAGGGCTGCTCGCGGCTGAGCCAGATTTCTCTCGCTGGGGCACTTCTACAGCCAGTTGAGCAATTCTGTCAGTTTGGTGATGGTGTTTGCACGGGGTGTATCGGACAGCAGGAGCCCTTCAATTCCTGCGGCTCGCGCGGCGTCGATGTCGATGGGACGGTCGCCTACTGCGATGACCTCGGACGGATCCAGCCCATGACGCTCCATGAGTACCAGATTCATCTGGGGGTCAGGTTTGCGAGCGAAACCATCAGGGGCGCACACGAGGTCGTCCACCTGTACTCCCAGGGCGTGGAAGAGGTTCTCGGCGCTGGCGCGATCACGATGGGTGGCGACGAGGTTGAGGCCACCACCGCGCCGCACGGCCGCCATGACCTCCGCTGCTCCAGCCATCAGCGGAGCGGGATCGTGCGCCCACTTCTTCTTCAACAAGGTGTAGGCGTCGTCGAGCAGCCCGGAAGAGACGTCATATTGTTTCGCCAAGACCTCGATGGCGTGAGCTATCGACTCCGACCTCAGATGCGCGACTTCGTAGAGCTGCTGCTCGGTCGGTTCAGGCCACACGGCCTCTGCGAGGGTCTGATCGACCTCCGGGTAGGTGTCAACCAGCGTTCCGCCCATGTCCCAGATAATGCTCCGCACGTCGTCGAGTCTTGCAGATGCGCGGCGGTCGCAGCGAACCATCCTCGCGTCTCGTCGAGGCAGGCGGGTAGCCTGCCCCGAGTGACCACACCCGACCGCGAACCTGACCCTTGGGCTATGCAGCTGGTATTGCTTCGTGACAAACGTTTTCCGGCGCGCGAAGTGGATGCCTGCGAGGCGGCTGCCCGCGCCGTCGTCTCTCTCCTTGACGACCCTCGGACGGCACCAGGCGGCCCGTGGCACGACGCCGTCCAGCAATGGTCCGACAAGCGCATCCGTAAGATCGTCCGGCGAGCTTCCGGGAAGAGATGGGACGACGTCCAGGCCCTCGACGGCGTCACCGTCAGTCAGTATCCACCGGCCGATGCCGCTCCCGGAACCGGGCCGGCAATGGTTCGGGCCTTCGTTCCGGCCCCTGTCCATCCGCAGCCCAAACAGATCGACAAGCTGCAGGTCGCCGGCACGAATCTGCCCGCAGACGGTCAGTCCGCCACCTCGGATTCCGTCGTCACCATCGAGATCAATCCCCGCACCAACATGACGACCGGCAAGGCCTGCGCCCAATGCGGCCATGCCGCCCAGCTCGCCCACGAGGCCATGAGCACCGGCACTGACGATGACCGACGAGCGCTGGAGAACTGGCGTCGAGACGGCTTCCGTGTTCGCGTCGTCACCCCGACCGTCGCGCACTGGGATGCCGACATCGCTCGAGTGAGGGTCGTCGATGCCGGGTTCACGGAATTTGATGGCCCCACCGCGACCACCCGGGCACGGTGGTGACCCGGGTCACGTAGACTCGTGCCATGTCTCAGCTCTTGCTCACCGCGGTCGGCGCGGATCGCGCCGGACTCGTCTCCGACTTGTCCGGAATCATTGCCAGTCACGGCGCGAACTGGCTTGACAGTCGCATGGCACGGCTTGCCGGTGCCTTCGCCGGAATCGTCCTCGTCGGCATCGAGGACTTCAAGGTCGAGGCTCTCAAGGACGATCTCGGAACCCTCGAGGCCAAGGGGCTGCGGGTCACCGTCACCGACACGACCGCACAGGATGACGAGGACGAGGCCGTCCTCGTGGTCCACCTCGTTGGCCACGACCATCCCGGCATCATCCACAGGGTGACGGTCACCATGGCCCGTCTCGGTGTCACCATCGACGACTTGTCCACCGGCCTACGCGAGGCTCCGATGGGTGACGGCATCCTCTTCGAGGCCGAGGTGCAGTGCCGGATCACGAACGCGACGACCCTTGAGGATCTACGCTCGGAACTGGAATCCATTGCCACCGAGATCATGGTCGACATCGATCTGGTCGACCGTTCCTGATCCCGGGGCCGACGAGGAGGCCTCATGACGCGCATCCCTGGCACCGATCTGGACATCAGGCCGCTGGTGTTGGGAGCCAATACCTTCGGCTGGACTGCCGACGAGCACGAGTCCCACGCCATCCTGGACGCCTTCCTCGGCGCCGGGGGATCGCTGGTCGACACCGCTGACGGCTATTCCCACTGGGCCGAGGGGAATGTGGGCGGTGAATCGGAGACGATCATCGGATCATGGCTCGAGAAGGGCGGCCGTCGCGACGACATCCTCATCGCGACGAAGGTGGCCACCCACCCCGAGTTCAGGGGGCTGTCCGCTGAGAACATCTCGGCTGCTGTCGATGCCTCCCTGGCACGGCTCCACACCGACCACATCGATCTCTACTACGCCCATTACGACGACGACAACCAGCAGATCGAGGACATGGCCGTAGCTTTCGACAAGCTCGTCAAGGCAGGCAAGGTGCGTTGGGTCGGTCTGTCGAACTTCTCGGTGACCCGGGAGCAGAAGTGGCTCGAGGTGGCCGAGCACGAGGGGCTGGCGAGTCCGATCGCCCTGCAGCCTCAGTACAACCTGCTGCACCGCGCCGACGTCGAGGATCCCCAGGGGTACGGCCAGCTGGCCAGTGAGTACAACCTGGCCCTCTTCCCGTACTTCTCGCTGGCATCGGGCTTCCTGACCGGCAAGTACGCCACCCGTGACGACCTCCATGGTGTTGCCAGGGAATCGATGATGGCGGCGTACCTGCCTGACGACGAGCACGAAAAGGCGGCCTTCACGGTTCTCGACCAGCTGAGGGAGATCGCCGATGACCACGGCGTCGAGGTGACGTCGGTCTCGCTGGCGTGGCTGATGGCCAAGGGTGTCACTGCACCGATCGCCTCGGCGCGCACCGTGGATCAGCTCGGTCCGCTGCTCGCCGCCACCGATCTGACCTTGTCCCATGACGAGGTGCGTGCCCTGGACGCGGCTTCGAAGCTGTTCACTCGCGACTGAAAGCCGACCAGATCCTCGTGGTTGGAGGCTGTATCCGCATAAAGTGTGAATATGGCCACTACTGCTTTCAAGGGACAAACCGTCAACACCGTCGCCGACCTGCCCCAGGTTGGATCCGATCTTCCGTCATTCACCCTCGTCAAGACCGATCTGTCGGAGCTGACCAGCGACGAGCTCAAGGGTGAGAAGCTCGTCCTCAACATCTTCCCGAGCCTCGACACCGGTGTCTGCGCGAAGAGCGTGCGCACCTTCAACGAGAAGGCTGCCGGACTCGACGACACCACCGTACTGTGCGTTTCCCGTGACCTTCCCTTCGCTCAGGCCCGCTTCTGCGGCGCCGAGGGCATCGAGAACGTCGTCGTCGCCTCGGCCTTCCGCTCCCACTTCGGCAAGGATCTCGGCGTCACCCTCGCCGACGGCCCGATGCAGCACCTGCTGGCTCGCGCCGTCATCGTCGTGGACGCCGAGGGCAAGGTGACCTACACCCAGTTGGTCGACGAGATCACCACCGAGCCCGACTACGACGCTGCTCTCGAGGCCGTCAAGAAGGCCTGATTCACAGCGCATTCCAGGGGCGTTCCGACGACATGCCGGGGCGCCCCTGCCTTCTGCCCTGGTTGACATACGGGGTATGGGCGAGGGGGTGTCCTGGGACGGTAGAGTGACCAGAACCGCGTCCAGAAGGGCGGGGCGCTCCTATCTGAGGACCACCATGGACGGCGAATTGAAGCGCGGGCTCTCCTCGCGCCACATGAACATGATCGCGATCGGCGGTGCCATCGGGACCGGCCTCTTCGTGGCATCCGGCGCCACCATCTCCCAGGCCGGACCAGGCGGAGCCCTGGTGGCCTACCTGGCCATGGGACTCATGGTCTTCCTGCTCATGCAGTCCCTGGGGGAGATGAGCTCCTATCTCCCGGTACCGGGGGCCTTCGAAACCTACGCGACCAGATTCGTCTCCCCGTCCTTCGGCTTCGCGCTGGGCTGGAATTATTGGTTCAACTGGGCCATCACGGTGGCCGCTGAGCTCGCTGCCGCCTCGATCGTCATGGCCTACTGGTGGCCAAGTGTGCCGTCATGGATATGGTCAGCCGGATTCCTGGCCCTACTGTTCTTGCTGAACGTGTTGTCCGCGCGGGCCTATGGCGAGGGAGAGTTCTGGTTCGCCATCATCAAGGTGGCTGCCGTCCTCGTCTTCCTGGTCCTCGGCATCCTCATGATCGCTGGCATCATGGGCAGCTCCCCGGGGGTCTCCAACTGGCATCACGGCGATGCTCCCTTCGTCAAAGGCTTCGGCGGCATCATGACGGTCTTCCTCATCGCCGGATTCTCATTCCAGGGCACCGAGCTCATCGGCATCGCGGCGGGGGAGTCGAAGGATCCTGGCACGGCCATTCCCAAGGCCACCAAGCAGATCTTCTGGCGGATCATGATCTTCTACATCGGCGCCATCGCGGTCATCGGGCTGTTGTTGCCCTACACGGACCCGAACCTGCTTGCTGGCGAGGTGACCGACGTCGCCGTCAGTCCCTTCACCCTGGTCCTGAGGCGAGCCGGAGTGGCCGCGGCCGCAGCCGTCATGAATGCTGTCATCCTCACCTCGGTGCTCTCAGCCGGCAACTCAGGTCTCTACGCGTCCACCCGGATGCTCTACGCCCTCGCGCGGGAGGGCAAGGCCCCCAGTATCCTCGGCACCACCAACCGACGCGGTGTCCCGGTGCCGGCACTCATCGTCACCACCCTCGTCGGTGCAGCCTGCTTCGCCGCGTCCTTGGTCGGTTCTGGCCAGGCCTACACCTGGTTGGTCAACATCTCCGGACTGTGTGGGTTCATCGCCTGGATCGGCATTGCGATATGTCACATCCAGTTCAGGCGCGCCTTCCTGACACAGGGGCATGATTTGTCCGAATTGCCATATCGGGCGCGCTGGTACCCGGCCGGGCCAATCGTGGCCGGCGTCCTGTGCGTCATCGTCACCCTGGGGCAGGGCCGTGACGCCGTTCTCAGCGGTGACGTCACCGGCATGGTCGTCGCGTACATCACCATTCCGGTCTTCCTGGCACTGTGGCTCGGTCACAAACTCGTCACCAAGGCGCCTCGTGCGGATCTTTCTACCGCGGACCTTTCCACCGCAAACCTCGACCACGACTGACATGATGGAAGGGTTGCAGCGGAACGGCTGTGGCGACGGTGAAAGGAGGCATCATGGTTCGACGTCCGGGATGGGTTGATCATCTCATCGGTTGGCACGTCTATCCCCTGGGATTCGTGGGAGCTCCCAAGCGGCTCGAATCCGGCGAGGTCAGCCATCGCCTCGGACATCTGGAGGCCTGGCTTGATCACGCGGTTTCCCTCGGGTGCTCAGGCCTGGCACTGGGGCCGATCTTCGCCTCGGCCAGCCATGGTTACGACACCTTGGACTACTTCGCCGTCGATCCTCGCCTCGGCGACGACACCGACTTCGACCACCTTGTCCATGCCGCTCACTCCCGTGGCCTTTCGGTACTGCTTGACGGGGTGTTCAACCACGTCTCGAGTCGTAACCAGGTCGTGCAGGATGCCCTGGCGGCCGGGCCAGAGACCGATGCCGGACGGATGGTCCGCTGGCGTGACGGTCAGCTCGACGTCTTCGAGGGCCACGGTGACCTCGTCTCCCTCAACCATGACGACCCCGCCGTTCGTGACCTCGTCACCCGGGTCATGAACCACTGGTCCGACCGCGGTGTCGACGGTTGGCGATTCGACGCCGCCTACTCCGTCAATCCGGAGTTCTGGGCTGCGGTCCTGCCTTCGGTGCGTGCGGAGCACCCCGACGTGTGGGTCTTCGGCGAGGTCATCCACGGCGATTATGCAGGAATCGTCAAGGCCTCCGGTATGGACTCGGTGACCCAGTACGAACTGTGGAAGGCAATCTGGTCGTCCATCGAATCCCGTAATTTCTTCGAGCTCGATCACGCCTTGGGGCGTCACAACGAGTTCTCCGATGCCTTCACCCCGATGACCTTCGTCGGCAACCACGACGTCACCCGCATCGCCTCGAAGGTGGGGCAGGATGGTGCGATGGTCGCGACCGCGGTGCTGGCCACCATTGGCGGCGTCCCGCTCATCTACTACGGGGATGAGTTGGCATATCGCGGGATCAAGGAGGAGAGGTTCGGGGGCGACGACGACATCCGTCCGGTGTTCCCGGCCAGCCCGGCGGAGCTGTCCAACCTGGGCGCCGAAACTCTGCGTACTCACCAGGATCTGCTCGGTCTACGGCGACGTCACCCCTGGCTCGTCGACGCCCGTACCGAGTCCCTCGACCTGACCAACGAGCGCTATGTCTACCGCAGTGGTGTCCCCGGGGTGGAGCCCCTCATCGTCGAGCTCGACGTGCGCGACGGATGCTCGGCCCTCATCCGCGAGGCCGGTCAGGTCATCTGGTCCAGCCGGACCTGAGACTCAGTCGCCGCCGAAGAGGTCTCGGGTGTAGACCTTCTCGGCGACGTCAGCCAGCTCGGGGGACATCCGATTGGCGATGATGACGTCGCAGTCAGCCTTGAAGGAGTCAAGGTCTCTGGTGACCTTCGACCGGAAGAACTCATCCCCCTCGAAGGTTGGCTCGTAGACGATGACCTCGATGCCTTTGGCCTTGATGCGCTTCATGACCCCTTGGATCGAGGAGGAGCGGAAGTTGTCCGAGCCGGCCTTCATGACCAGCCGGAAGATACCCACTCGCTTCGGATTCCTGGCGATGATGTCGGAGGCGATGAAGTCCTTGCGCACCGTGTTGGAGTCGACGATGGCTTGGATGAGGGTCTGGGGGACATCCTGGTAGTTGGCCAGTAGCTGACGGGTGTCCTTGGGCAGACAGTAACCGCCGTAACCGAAGGACGGGTTGTTGTAGTGGTTGCCGATGCGCGGATCCAGGCACACCCCGTCGATGACCTGACGGGTGGACAGCCCACGCTGGGAGGCGTAGGTGTCGAGCTCGTTGAAGAAGGAGACCCGCATCGCCAGGTAGGTGTTGGCGAACAGCTTGATGGCCTCTGCCTCGGTGGCCCCGACGAAGAGTACGGGGATGTCGGTGTCGACGGCCCCGGCAGTCATGAGGTCGGCGAAGAGATGGGCCTTGGCCGAGTCCGACCCGACGACGATCCGTGACGGATGGACGTTGTCGTAGAGAGCCTTGCCCTCGCGGAGGAACTCGGGGGAGAAGATGACGTCGAGTCCGGGGCGCTCCTTGCGAACCCCCTCGACGAATCCCACCGGAATTGTCGACTTGATGACGATCGTCGCCTCGGGGGCGAGTTCCTGTACCAGGTCGAGGACTCCGTCGACGCTCGAAGTGTCGAAATAATTCTGGTCAGGGTCATAGTTCGTCGGGGTGGCGATGATGACGAAGTCCGCACCCCGGTACGCGTCCTGCGGATCAGTGGTGGCACGCAGGTCCAAGTCGTGGTGAGCCAGGTACTCCGCGATCAGGGGATCGACGATCGTCGTCTGTCCGTTGTTGACCATCGAGACGCGTTCGGCGTCGATGTCGACTGCAACGACACGGTTGTGCTGGGCGAGCAACACTGCATTGGCCATGCCGACATAGCCCAGTCCTGCGACGGCGATTTTCACGGGCACTCCCAGGTAGCTGTGTGCGACGGCGTGAATGCTGGCCGTCGCACATGGACCACCATCATCTTAGACGTGTGCGTTGTGGTGTTTGGAGGTTGCCCGTCGAGGAATGCTCTTACTCCCTGACGTCTCCTGTTTCTGGGGTGTCGGCTGTGAAGCTGTGGCGGGTGATGACGAGTAGTCGCTGTCGTATTTCGTGTATCCGTAGCCGTACGCCGATTCGCCGTATCGCAGATGTGACAGTTTTGAGGAGTCGGCACGGTTCAGGACGATGCCCGAGACCATGCCTCCTGCGTTCTCGATGGAGGAAACTGCGCTTTTAACCTGGTCGACGGTCGTGTGTCCGACCTGGGCCACAACGATGACGGTGTCTGCCAACCGGGAGAGAATCACGGAGTCAGTGACGGGCAGCACTGGCGGGGCATCCACGATGACGACGTGGTCTTGTGCCAAGAACGACAGCAGTTCGGACATGTGCTCCGAACCCAGCAGTTCGGAGGGGTTCGGAGGAGTGTCAGTACAGGGCAAAACACTCAGACCAGTTGTCGGTGTAGTTCGCAGTGCCTGGTCCAGAGGCGCCGCTCCGATGAGGACTTCTGGAAGCCCCAGACCGTCGTCAAGATCGAAGTTTTTCTGCACCTTGGGCCGTCGTAGATCAGCATCGATGAGGATGACGTCGTCTCCTGCGAGGGCCATCACCTTGGCTAGATTCCCCGCCACTGATGACTTTCCCTCCCCCCATTACTGACGACGTAACAAGAATGACTTTCGACGTGTTGTCAATCATGGCATAGCGAAGATTCGTGCGAAGCTTCCGGATGGCCTCAGCAGCCTTGAAATCATCGGTCAAGTCAGTCGAAAGGGTTTCGATGGTCGACGACGTGGGGATAGTAGCGAGAATGGGTTTTTCGATACGGTCAGTAATGTCGTCTGTGGTGTGAATGCGGCGATCAGCGAGGTGTCGGATGAGAGCTATGGCGTAACCCAGGATGATTCCTGCCAAGAGGCCCGCGATAATGTACTTCGCTGGCGAGGGTGCCTTCTTCGCCTGGGAAAGATCAGCAGGGGTCATCATGACCACCTGTACTGGAGAGTTCTTTCCCTCGAGGCTTTTCACCTGCTTGGATGATTCGGAGATGACGGAATTAGCGATATTTCTGGCTATGGTGGTGGCAGGGTCCCGGAAAAGTCGGTAGGAGTGTGCTGTGACTAGGGGTTGAGTCGGGTCCAGCGTGTTAGATGGGTGGGCGAGGCCGTCCCGGATGGGATGGAAGTAGCCATGCAATCTACCGATCCCGAGGACCCCGCCCGCGATGCCATCTTCCCCCACCGCGCCGCCCAGGACCATTCCTGACACGCCCCTACCTGATGCCCGACTGGCCGATCATCTGTCCAGGGTCCCCGACCCCCGCCAGGCCCGAGGCAAGCGTTACCCCGTGCCGGGGGTGCTTCTGGTCGCGGTCTCGGCGGCGATGGCCGGCTGCCGGGGCTTCACCGCCACCGGCGAGTGGGCAGCCAGACTCACCGACAAGAACCTGAACGAATTCGCGCTGAGATCGGCCCCCGGCGAATCCACCCTGCGGAAACTCGTCGCCCGCATCACCGCCGCCCTGGACGGGCACCTGTGTCTGTACGCCTGGACCCGCACCACCCTCGCCGGCGCGCCACGTGATCGCCGTAGACGGGAAAACGCTACCGGGCTCCCGCTCGGCCACCGAGCGGGCCCGCCACCTGGTCGCCGGCCTCGACCACATGTCGGGGACGGTGATGGCCCCACCGGAGGTCGAGGCCAAGTCCACCGAGATACCGGCGCTGCCCGCCGTGATCAAGGCGCTGGGCGAGCGCGCGGCCGGTGCAGTCATCACCGCCGACGCCCTCCACACCCAGACCGCTAGTGCTACCGCGATCCTCGCCGCCGGTGTCGACTACGTGTTCACCGTCAAATCCAACCAGCCCACCCTGCACAAGAACCTGGCCGGCCAGCCGTAGAAGAAGGTCCCCGCCGGCCACGTCGACGTGGAGAAGGCCCATGGCCGCCTCACCCGGCGCACCCTGAAAGTCCTCCAGGCCCCCACCGGCCTGGGATTCCCCGGCGCCGCGCAGATCGTCCACCGGCGCTGGGTGGCCACCCGGGCCGGGAAGAAGACCACCGAGATCGTCTACCTCATCACCTCGGTCACGCTACCTGAAGGCTCTGCGGCCCGGATCGCGGCCTGGACCCGCGGCCACTGTGGTGTAGAGAACCGGCTCCACTGGGTCCGAGACGTCACGCTCGACGAGGATCGTAGCCAGATCCGCACCGCATCGGCCCCCACGTGATGGCCACGATCAGGAATCTGGCCATCAGTATCCACCACCTAGCCGGGGCCACGAACATCGCGAGAGCCACCCGGCAAGCCGCCTGGGACCCACCCGCCACCTGCACACTCCTCCTCACACTCTGACCACACCACCACCACAGAAAGAAAGCACGACTCTTCCGGGGCCCTGGGTAGGCACACAGGATCTGTTCAGAGGAGGGCCATCGTGTCCCGGCGTGTAGGCAGTGTTCTTGTCTGACAATGATTATCAGCTATCCGGCGATAACTGAGCGTGCTCCGACGGGATCGTGTGTGGTGATGAGGAGGGATGCGCTCTCTGCAAGAGCGGCGCATTCGGCTGGCGAGTTGGGTAGGGTCCCCTCGTAAAGAGTGATTCGTACCGAGGCGGTATCTTCGTCGACGGTTGCCCGTACGCCGTGGCACCGCGGGTTCCCCATGTAGAAGAACACACGTACCGAGTGATCCGAAACCACGTCGTATCGACTCCAGGAGGATGCGTGCTCGTCATGAAGATCGGTACGCTGCCGTATATCGTTTGCGGATTGCGTTGGCGGCTTCACCGTGGGATCGTATCTGGTCTTTGTATTAGGGGAACTGGGGGGAACCTCACTTCCGCCGACGGCGCATCCTGTCATGGCAGCAACAGTCAAGACGATTGCGAACATCACAGCTGAGAGTCGGCGGGAACGAGTCCAATCATCCATGATTGTGTGTTTTCCAGTCGTTGTTAGCTGCGACAAACAGATCATTGACACGACTGTCGAAATATGGTCCCTGGATGTAGGCGGTACTCTTGGCGGGGCCATGCGAGGTGACGCTACGAACGTACCCGAGGCCACTGGTGTTGCTGTACCGATTGAGCCATGGGCCTCCAGATGAACCCCCACCAAAGTTGCAACCGGAAATGCGGTTAAACCTGTAGGTACCTGTCCAGCCGGTACCGCTTGTCCCCCAGCAGGCCCACATAATTTGGCCCCCGTTACGGTTTGCCGGATAACCGAAGATGCTGACGTCGAAACCAAATCCTCCGCCCCACTCGAAGCCGTGGCCTCCAACCGCATTTACGACTGCGGCCCTCGAAGTACTTCCGTTGTACGTGGTGACGAAGGCGACGTCTGAGTTGAAACCGCGCCCAGATTCGCCATAGCTGATCCAGTCGGTGAACGTACGCAATACGGCAGCTTGGTAGCTTCCATATGCAGCGCCTTTGCTGTAACCCGGCATGAACACCCAATTGCTGTGCCACTTATTCCCGGGGGCGCCATAGACACAGTGTCCGGCGGTGACAACGAGACGCTTTGAGCTGCTATTTATAGAGGATCCGGAGCAGACGTAATCCTTGCCGTCACTTTGATTATGGAAGAATACCTTTCCGTTGGTCTTCGAGAAATTCGTGACTGGAGGTGCAGCCTGCGGTGTGATCTTGGTTGACGTTGCCGCGACAGGAGAGGAGCCAATGGTGAGGGGCTTGTCCGATGAGGCTCGTCGTTCCAGCTCGTTGACTTGCTTGTTTACTCTGGCCGTGCTTGCTGGGGTATCGGCGGGGATGGCGTTCTTGAGGCGCTCGGGAGTCCAATAGGCAGTGACTGCCGGGTCGCCGCCCGTCGCGGTGAGCTTAGCTGTGTTGGTGGTGCTGGTAGGGGCGTAAGTCCGGCCCGTCGCTGGGTTCGTCACCGGTGCACGGACCGCTGTCGTAGTGGACGACAGAGGCGGACCACTCGGCGTGGTCGGTGCAGCCGATGCTGGCGTCGTAGCCGAGGCCGCCAGGAAGGCCGCCGAGGCGAGACCTGCGAGAGTGACAAGTGTGGTTATTCGGTATTTTTTCATGTCGATTCCTCCTGGGACGCCATTTTTTGTGCTGCAGGTTACCCCTGACGAGACCGTCCTCGGCAGGCACAACGTGTGAGGCATTCGTGGTATCTGCCAAGAACGATGATCATCCAAACCCCAGCAAAACGGTAGCTCCTTTGGGCCCCATCCGGAAGACAGGGTCCCGGAAAAGTCGGTAGGAGTGTGCTGTGACTAGGGGTTGAGTCGGGTCCAGCGTGTTAGATGGGTGGGCGAGGCCGTCCCGGATGGGATGGAAGTAGCCATGCAATCTACCGATCCCGAGGACCCCGCCCGCGATGCCATCTTCCCCCACCGCGCCGCCCAGGACCATTCCTGACACGCCCCTACCTGATGCCCGACTGGCCGATCATCTGTCCAGGGTCCCCGACCCCCGCCAGGCCCGAGGCAAGCGTTACCCCGTGCCGGGGGTGCTTCTGGTCGCGGTCTCGGCGGCGATGGCCGGCTGCCGGGGCTTCACCGCCACCGGCGAGTGGGCAGCCAGACTCACCGACAAGAACCTGAACGAATTCGCGCTGAGATCGGCCCCCGGCGAATCCACCCTGCGGAAACTCGTCGCCCGCATCACCGCCGCCCTGGACGGGCACCTGTGTCTGTACGCCTGGACCCGCACCACCCTCGCCGGCGCGCCACGTGATCGCCGTAGACGGGAAAACGCTACCGGGCTCCCGCTCGGCCACCGAGCGGGCCCGCCACCTGGTCGCCGGCCTCGACCACATGTCGGGGACGGTGATGGCCCCACCGGAGGTCGAGGCCAAGTCCACCGAGATACCGGCGCTGCCCGCCGTGATCAAGGCGCTGGGCGAGCGCGCGGCCGGTGCAGTCATCACCGCCGACGCCCTCCACACCCAGACCGCTAGTGCTACCGCGATCCTCGCCGCCGGTGTCGACTACGTGTTCACCGTCAAATCCAACCAGCCCACCCTGCACAAGAACCTGGCCGGCCAGCCGTAGAAGAAGGTCCCCGCCGGCCACGTCGACGTGGAGAAGGCCCATGGCCGCCTCACCCGGCGCACCCTGAAAGTCCTCCAGGCCCCCACCGGCCTGGGATTCCCCGGCGCCGCGCAGATCGTCCACCGGCGCTGGGTGGCCACCCGGGCCGGGAAGAAGACCACCGAGATCGTCTACCTCATCACCTCGGTCACGCTACCTGAAGGCTCTGCGGCCCGGATCGCGGCCTGGACCCGCGGCCACTGTGGTGTAGAGAACCGGCTCCACTGGGTCCGAGACGTCACGCTCGACGAGGATCGTAGCCAGATCCGCACCGCATCGGCCCCCACGTGATGGCCACGATCAGGAATCTGGCCATCAGTATCCACCACCTAGCCGGGGCCACGAACATCGCGAGAGCCACCCGGCAAGCCGCCTGGGACCCACCCGCCACCTGCACACTCCTCCTCACACTCTGACCACACCACCACCACAGAAAGAAAGCACGACTCTTCCGGGGTCCTGGACGAGGAACAAGGATCGGGAGACCGACAGCTTGAACAGATAACTGAAAATTGCCAGAGAACCGAAGGCCCACAGAGTCCCCCGCGCCACGAGCTGATACTCCTGTAATCCCGAACTCAACAGCCGGATTCGATGGCTGTCGTTGGTTGAAAGAATGAGGAGCCACACCAGGCCGAAGACCACTGCCAATGCCGAATAGGTGATGTGCCGGGTGCCGGCAATCGTCTGGCTGTCTGGGCTTGGCCAACGGATATATATCGTTGTGATGAGCGCTACGGCTATCGCCAGCGCGTCAGAGAGGGTAAGTCCGAAACGTATGCGCGTCGGCCAGTGAAGGCGTCCGGCGGCCTTGCGGGCAACTTCGGTACTAATAGCGGTGCCTTTCGAATGTGAGAGCACTCTCAAGCTGAAGTCATTCCGGGCCATTCATATCATGAGACAGTCCCTGGCGAGGTCGCCCCTGCCGGGGTGCGACCATCGCGGATGCTTGGCGGGTTGATCGCCTCTACGGCAAGGCACAATGCAGTGTCAGACTCGTCCGGGCGACGGGTGAGCGCTCCGGTACGTTCTCTCGCGGCCAGGCTGTGTGATAGCCGCGATGAAGACGTCGGTATGGTTGAAACGGTTTTGTCCGGGGTGAGCTGTCTGGGAGGAACTATGGACACCATCACCATCACCGCTGATGACGGAGCCGACGTCGACGTCCTTGTCTGGCGTCCCGAGGCTGCGTCGGGGCGCCCCATCAAGGGCTTGGTGCAGTTCTGCCACGGTATGGCCGAGTACGCGGCTCGCTATGACGAGGTCGCCCGGGTACTTGCAGCCGACGGCTGGCTCGTCGTGGCGAACGACCACCGTGGCCACGGGCCGCGTGCTGCTGCCATAGGAGAACTCGGAACCACGTCTGATCGTGGCTACCACCAGCTGCTCGACGACCTGTCCGCCGTCGCTGACCACTTCATGGCCAAGCTGGAGGGGAAGCCGTGGTTCCTCGTCGGACACTCGATGGGGTCGTTCCTTGCCCGTGTCCTGGCCGTTCGTCGGGGACGCGAGATGGCCGGCCTGGTCATCATCGGCACCGGCTCCTCCCTGGGGCCGTTGAGCACTGTCGCCACCGGGCTGGCCCAGGCCCAGGTGCTCATGGTGGGGGAGGACTCCCGCAGCCCGCTGCTCAACACGCTGTCCTTTGGGTCCTTCAACCGAGCCTTCCTGCCGGCCCGCACCGACTATGACTGGTTGTCCCGAGACGCTCACGTCGTGGACGCCTACAACGACGACCCGCTGTGCGGTTTCGTCTGCACCGCAGCCTTCTACCGCGAACTCGTCCGACTCATCGAACTCGCCAACTCCACCGAGATCTTCCGAGCGACTCCACCGGCACTGCCCATTTTGCTGATGTCGGGCGCCAAGGACCCGGTGGGGGACTCCGGCAGGGGAGTGCGCCAGGTCGCGCGTCAGTTGCGCGACTCGGGCTCGCGTGAGGTGGACCTCGTTCTCTACCCCGGGGCGCGCCACGAGATCCTCAATGAGGTGAACCGTCGACATGTCCACGCCCACCTGCGCGACTGGATTGATGCCGTCGCTGCCCGGCCCCGGACCTTGCAGGTTCGGAAAGCACGGTGAAAGGCCGCTCACGTTCGTTTCGCACAATCGTGCACATGCACCCCCGCTGCGTGAAGGCGATTGTGCGCAGCCTAGTATCGTAGGTGCTGGTGCCGAGGAATCCCATCCGGGGTTTCAAGGCGGTAAGAGGGAATCCGGTGAAACTCCGGAACTGCCCCGCAGCGGTGAGTGGGAACGACATCACCATCGTCGCCCATCTGGTTCTCGGACCGGGTGGACGTCGATCAAGCACTGGGCTTCGGTCTGGGAAGCGGTGACGTAGGACTCGTCGGCAGACGAGGTGCCCATGAGTCCGAATACCTGCCAGAGCGTGTGGTGCACTCCGCGTGTGCCACAGCGTCCGAGGTCTCGAGGGCCGGCCGAGGTCGTCCAACCATCCACAGCGGAGCAGGAGTCTGACGAATGACTGATCCTGACAACCTCGCATCCAAGCCCGTCGAGGACAGGATGCCCGAGGAGTTGAGCCTGGCCGGGGACTTCCCGAAGGTCACCCACGAACAGTGGGAGGACGCGGTCCTCAAAGTCTTGAACCGGGGTCGCCCCGAGGGCAAGGAACTCAACATCGAGCAGGGAATGAAGCGCCTCGAGCCGACCACGGTCGACGGCATCCAGATCGAGCCGATGTACCGGCGTCAGGATGCCTCCGAGAAGCTCGGCGCTCCGGGCGTACCGCCCTTTACCCGCGGCACGACGATCCGTGACGGCAGCATGGACGCGTGGGACGTCCGAGCCCTTCACGAGGATCCCGACGTCGAGTTCACCAAGAAGGCCGTCATCGCTGACCTCGAGCGTGGCGTGACGTCCCTGTGGCTGCGGGTCGGTGCCGACGCCATCAACCCCGAGGACATTGCCGGCGATCTCAAGGACGTGCTGCTGGACCTGGCCAAGGTCGAGGTCTCCAGCCGCGACGACCAGGAGGCTGCCGCCGAGGCCCTCCTCAAGGTCTACGCCGATTCCAAGATCGAGCCCGACAAACTGTCGTTCAACCTCGGTCTGGACCCGATCGGTTTCGCCGCCCTCAACGGTGGCACCCCGGATCTGTCCGGCATGGGCGAGTGGGTCAGGAAGATCGAGAAGTACAAGAACTCCCGCGCCTTCGTCGTTGACGCCACGATCTACCACAACGCTGGTGCCGGCGACGTGCACGAGCTCGCCTGGGCCATCGCCACCGGCGTCGAGTACATCCGCGCTCTCATGGAGCAGGGACTGACCGCCGAGCAGGCGTTCGACGCCATCAACTTCCGGGTGTCCGCCACCCACGACCAGTTCCTGACCATCTGCCGTCTACGCGCCCTGCGCACCCTGTGGAACCGCGTCGGTGAGGTCTTCGAGGTGCCGGCCGCCAAGCGTGGTGCCCGCCAGGAGGCCGTCACCAGCTGGCGTGAGCTGACCCGTGACGATCCCTACGTCAACATCCTGCGAGGCACCATCTCGACCTTCGGTGCTGCTGTCGGTGGTGCCGAGGCCGTCACGACCCTGCCCTTCGACGCCGCCATCGGCCTGCCGAAGAGCGACTTCTCGCGTCGTATCGCCCGCAACACCGGCATCATCCTCGCCGAGGAGTCCAACATTGGTCGCGCTAATGACCCGGCTGGTGGCTCCTTCTACGTCGAGGCCCTGACCAAGAAGCTGGAGGAGGCCGCCTGGGCCGAGTTCCAGGCTGTCGAGGCTGCCGGTGGCATGGCCGCCGCCCTGACCGGCGACCACGTCCGCGCCGAGCTCGACGAGCTGAACGCCGAGCGCGCCAAGCGTCTGGCGACCCGCAAGCAGCCGATCACGGCCGTCAGCGAGTTCCCACTGCTCGACGCCAAGACCGTCGAGACCAAGCCGTACCCCGAAACTGCCGAGCGCAAGGGGCTGGAGTGGCGCCGCGACGCCGAGATCTTCGAGGCCCTCGTTGATCGTTCCGCCACCTGCTCCGAGCGTCCGAAGGTCTTCCTGGCTTGCCTGGGAACCCGTCGTGACTTCGGTCCTCGCGAGGGATTCTCCGCCCCGGTGTGGCACATCGCCGGCATGGAGACCCCGGAGTGCGAGGGAGGCACCACTGAAGAGGTCGTCAAGGCCTTCAAGGAGTCCGGTGCTGAGGTCGCTGATCTGTGTTCGAACGCCAAGACCTACGCGGCCCAGGGCCTCGAGGTCGCCAAGGCCCTCAAGGAGGCTGGCGCCAAGCTGGTCTACCTGTCGGGTGCTTTCAAGGAATTCGGTGATGACGCTGCCGAGGCCGAGAAGGTCATCGACGGGCGCATCTACCTCGGGATGGACGTCGTTGACGTCCTGACCACCACTCTGGACACGTTGGGAGTTGCCAAGTGACCACCCTGCCTCGTTTCGATTCCATCAACCTCGGAGACTCTCCGGTCCCCGCGGACGCGCAGGAGCAGTTCGCCAAGCTGGCCGCCGCCGCTGGTGAGCAGGAGCCCTGGACCACTCCGGAGCAGATTCCGGTTGGCCACCTGTATTCGGAGGACGTCTACGCCGACATGGACTGGCTGGACACCTACGCCGGTCTGCCGCCATTCACTCACGGCCCGTACGCCACCATGTACGCCTTCCGTCCGTGGACGATTCGTCAGTACGCCGGATTCTCCACCGCCAAGGAGTCCAACGCGTTCTACCGCCGTAACCTGGCCGCTGGTCAGAAGGGTCTGTCGGTCGCCTTCGACCTGCCGACCCACCGTGGTTACGACTCCGACAATCCGCGTGTTCCCGGTGACGTCGGCATGGCCGGTGTGGCCGTGGACTCCATCCTGGACATGCGTGAGCTCTTCGCGGGTATTCCGCTGGACCGCATGTCGGTGTCCATGACGATGAACGGCGCCGTGCTGCCGATTCTCGCCCTGTACGTCGTGACCGCCGAGGAGCAGGGCGCCAAGCCCGAGCAGCTCGCCGGAACGATCCAGAACGACATCCTCAAGGAGTTCATGGTTCGTAACACGTACATCTACCCGCCGCTGCCCTCGATGCGGATCATCTCCGACATCTTCGCCTTCACCAGCGCGAACATGCCGAAGTGGAACTCCATCTCCATCTCCGGCTACCACATGCAGGAGGCCGGCGCGACCGCCGACATCGAGATGGCCTACACCCTGGCCGACGGTGTCGACTACATCCGCGCTGGCGAGTCGGTGGGCCTGAAGGTCGACCAGTTCGCACCGCGTCTGTCCTTCTTCTGGGCCATTGGCACCAACTTCTTCATGGAGGTCGCCAAGATGCGCGCGGCCCGCATGCTGTGGGCCAAGCTGGTCAACCAGTTCGGACCGAAGAACCCGAAGTCCATGAGCCTGCGTACCCACTCGCAGACCTCTGGCTGGTCGTTGACCGCTCAGGACGTGTACAACAACGTCATCCGTACCTGCGTGGAGGCCATGGGAGCCACCCAGGGACACACCCAGTCCCTGCACACCAACTCCCTCGACGAGGCCATCGCCCTGCCGACAGACTTCTCCGCTCGTATCGCTCGAAACACCCAGCTGTTCATCCAGCAGGAGTCGGGCACCTGCCGCGTCATCGATCCCTGGAGCGGTTCCGCCTACGTCGAGAAGCTCACCCTCGAGCTGGCTCGCAAGGCCTGGGCCCACATCCAGGAGGTCGAGAAGGCCGGCGGTATGGCCAAGGCCATCGAGAAGGGCATCCCGAAGATGCGTATCGAGGAGGCCGCCGCTCGTACCCAGGCCCGTATCGACTCCGGTCGTCAGCCCCTCATCGGCGTCAACAAGTACCGTCTCGACGAGGAAGAGGATCTCGAGGTCCTCAAGGTCGACAACACCCAGGTGCTCAAGGAGCAGAAGGCCAAGCTCGAGCAGCTTCGCGCCAACCGTGACGAGGAGGCCTGCCAGGCTGCTCTGGAGAAGCTCACCTGGGCTGCTGCCAACCCGGACCCGAGCGATCCCGACCGCAACCTGCTCAAGCTGTGCATCGACGCCGGTCGCGCCAACGCCTCCGTCGGCGAGATGTCCGACGCAATGGAGAAGGTCTTCGGGCGCTACACCGCTCAGATCCGTACCATTGAGGGCGTGTACAGCAAGGCAGCCGGTAGCACCGAGTCGACCAAGAAGGTCCACGACCTCATCAAGAAGTTCGAGGAGAAGGAAGGCCGTCGTCCTCGCATCATGATCGCGAAGATGGGTCAGGACGGTCATGACCGTGGCCAGAAGGTCGTCGCGACCGCCTACGCGGACCTCGGCATGGACGTCGACGTCGGCCCGCTGTTCCAGACCCCTGAGGAGACCGCTCGCCAGGCTGTCGAGGGCGACGTCCACGTCGTCGGTGTCTCCTCGTTGGCCGCCGGACACCTCACCCTGGTGCCGGCCCTGCGCAAGGAACTGGACAAGCTCGGCCGCTCCGACATCATGATCGTTGTCGGTGGCGTCATCCCGACCCAGGACTTCCAGGAGCTCAAGGATGACGGTGCAGCCGCCATCTACCCGCCTGGCACCGTCATCCCGGACGCTGCCATCGAGCTGATGGAGAAGCTCCTCGCCGCTCACAGCGACGACTGAGTCTGGATCGGTCCACGAGACTGAAGGATTGGCCCCTGGAACCCCGCGAGGTTCCAGGGGCCACCGTCATACGGACCTGAAAGCCACTGGGTATGAGCCCTCAGCCATGAACGTTGTCCGTGGGCGGTACGGTAGACGTACCCACCCGATGAAGGAAATGGTGATCATGCCGATCGACGTCCCCGAACTGGTTGAGCAAGTCCTGGCCGGGAGCCGCCAGCACATTGCCAAAGCGCTGACTCTGGTGGAGTCGAGCAAACCGGCACATCGCGAGAAGGCGCGCGAGATGTTGCGCCTGCTGGCTCCTCACACTGGTGACGCCATCCGTGTCGGTATTTCGGGTGTTCCCGGCGCCGGTAAGTCGACCTTCATCAATGCCATGGGCACCAAGCTCATCGACGAGTTCAACTACAAGGTTGCCGTTCTGGCCGTCGATCCGTCATCGACTCGCACCGGCGGTTCGATCCTCGGTGACCGCACCCGCATGGGGGATCTGTGCAACCGTGACGAGGCATTCGTGCGCCCGTCACCCTCCGGCGGTCACCTGGGTGGCGTCGCCCGGGCCACACGCGAGGCCATGATCGTCATGGAGGCAGCTGGTTACAACGTGGTGCTCGTCGAGACCGTCGGTGTCGGACAGTCCGAGGTCGCCGTGGCAGGCATGGTCGACACCTTCCTCATGCTCTCCGTCGCGGGTACCGGCGACCAGCTGCAGGGCATCAAGAAGGGCATCCTGGAACTGGCGGACGTCGTTGCGGTCAACAAGGCCGATGGCGACAATGCCGGCAACGCGCGTGTCTCCGCTCGTGACCTGTCCATCGCCATGAAGCTCGTCTCCTCCGATGCCGACAAGCGGCGTGTTCCGGTGCTGACCTGCTCCTCGTACACCAAGGAGGGGCTCGACGACGTCTGGCAGGCCATCGTCGACCATCGTGCGTACCTCGAGACGGACGGCTCCTTGCAGGTCCGCCGTATCGAGCAGCAGCGTGAGTGGCTGTGGAACATGGTCCGAAACGAGATCCTCGAGTCCTTGGACACCGATCCCTCCGTCCAGCAGGTCGCAGAGCAGATCGAGGCAGGACTGGGTACCGAGGCCACCAACGCCTTGGAAGGCGCCGAGCAGATCCTGCGCGCCTTCGCCCATGCCGTCCCCAGTCTGCCGTGGGCGCAGGGGGAGATGGCCAGCACTTCGTGATTTGAGGTCGCCTCAGAATTGACCGGCCGGGGGTGCCAAGCGCTCCCGGCCTTGTCATGCCCGGGTCGACGGTCCATACCAGGCAAAAGCTAAGACGACTTTGTTTCAGGAAGATTTCTCAGTCATCATGTGAGAGTTTCCAGGTCGTGGCCGGGAAGTGACCCCTTGCCACCTTAGGTTCATTCCACCTTCAACAAACTGAGAGGAATGGACATGGCATCACGTCGTACGTCAACCTTGCTGCTTTGTGCGATCACTGGCGCATCCCTTGCCGCGGCCGCCGTCCCCTGCAACGCCGCTCCTGGTTTCACCACCTCACCGCTGCGCACTTCCGCATCCGCGCAGACCACCAGCGGCTTCGTCGTCCATTTCAAGGACAACTCGACTTCCGCTCAGGGTGTGTCTCGTGCGGCTCGTACCAGTTCCGCCATGTGGGCGAGCTCGACGTCCCTGCGAGAAGTCGTCGATCATGCCGCCAAGGCACGTGGTGCCCGTGTGGCGGCTTCCCTGGCTCGAGCCAATGACTCGATGTCGGTCCAGGTCTCCAAGGGTCTCGACGAGAAGTCCGCCAAGGCCTTCATGTCGGAGATTGAGAGCAACCCCGAGGTGGCGTCCGTCGAACCGGTCATCCACATGACGATCAACGAGCAGACCGGCAAGAAGGTTCGCACCACTGCAGCGGCGTCCGCCCCGAACGACGAGTACTGGAACCGTCAGTGGGGCCTGAACTCCGAGAAGGGCATCGACGCCCCGGGAGCGTGGTCGACCAGCACCGGTTCCGGCGTGACGGTGGCCGTCATCGACTCCGGCATCACCCAGCATCCTGACCTGGCTGGCAAGATCCTGCCGGGTTACGACTTCATCTCTGACGGTCGCATTGCGGGTGACGGAGACGGCCGAGACAACGATCCTTCCGACGAAGGCGACTGGACCCTCGCCGGTCAGTGCGGACCCCGCGCCCGCGACTCGTCCTGGCACGGCAGCCACGTTGCCGGAATTATCGGGGCTTCGACGAATAACGGCAGGGGAATCGCTGGTGCCGCCCCTAATTCCAAGGTCCTTCCGGTGCGCGCTCTGGGACACTGCGGTGGAACTGACGTCGACATCGCTGACGCCATCACCTGGTCCTCGGGTGGCCGGGTTCCGGGCGTTCCCACCAACACCCACCCGGCCAAGGTCATCAACATGAGCCTGGGTGGCCCGAGCTCCTACTGCCCGACGAGCTACCAGCGCGCCATTGACAACGCCAGGTCTCGTGGTGCCACGATCGTTGTCGCCGCTGGTAACGAGTCGATGGATGCCAGCCGTTCGACCCCCGGTAACTGCCGTGGCGTCGTCGTCGTGGGTGCGACCGGCCAGACTGGCTCCCAGTCCTACTTCTCGAACTACGGTTCGACCGTTGATGTCTCCGCTCCCGGCGGTGACGACCGCACCGGTGACCTGATCCTGTCGACGGTCAACAGTGGTAGGAGGACGCCGCAGTCCCCGGCCTACGGCTACATGGAGGGCACCTCTCAGGCCACCCCGCACGTGGCTGCGATCGCCGCTCTCATGCTGTCCGCCAACCCGAATCTCACCTCGTCCCAGATTGAGTCGATCCTCAAGCAGTCGGTGAAGCCGGCTCGCTGCTATTCAGGATGTGGGACCGGCATCGTCGATGCCCGCAAGGCTGTTCAGACAGCCAGATACGCCTGATCCTCAGCGTCCACTGAGAACAGAACGTGGCCCGGACCATGTGGTCCGGGCCACGTGCCGTGTTGGGGGCGTGATCACCAAGGGACGTCGGGTTCAGTGAGGTCGACGGTCTCGGTGACGGTCTGGCCGCCGCTGGTCACGGTCACCTCGTCGCCGGGGTGAAGCTGGCGTCCGCGTCGAGTCTCGACCTCGCCGTTGACGCTGACCTGCCCCGACGCGATGAGTTCGCGAGCCTGACCGCCAGTGTCGGCGAGGTTGGCGAACTTGAGGTACTGGCCGAGCCGGATCATCTGGTCGTCATGCACATGGTCAGTGTGGCACCTGGCCCCGACACCTCACAGCACGGAGTTGATGAATCCCTGCAGCCGCTCCGACTTCGGGTGATTGATGACGTCATCGGGAGAACCGGCCTCGACGACGACGCCGCCGTCCATGAAGACGACGTGGTCGGCGACCTCGCGGGCAAATCCCATCTCGTGGGTGACGACGATCATCGTCATGCCCTCGCGGGCGAGGTCCTTGAGGACGCTGAGCACCTCCCCGACGAGTTCGGGGTCGAGGGCTGAGGTTGGCTCGTCGAAGAGCATGAGTTCGGGTTTCATGGCCATCGCACGTGCGATGGCGACGCGCTGCTGCTGGCCGCCGGAAAGTTCGGCGGGGTAGTGGTCGGCGCGGTCAGCCATGCCAACTCGCTCCAACAAGGACACGGCCAGCGGCTCGGCCTCTTCCTTGGACAAGCCCGATACCTTGATCGGCGCTTCCATGACGTTGCCCAGGGCGGTCATGTGAGGAAAGAGATTGAACCGTTGGAAGACCATGCCGACTCGTGCCCGCTGGGCGGCGATTTCCTTGTCGGAAAGCCGCTTGAGGCGTCCGTCCGGCAAGGGATCGTGCTCGTAGCCCACGCGCTCGCCGCCGACCCAGATCTCACCGGCCTCGAAGGTCTCCAACTGGTTGATGCATCGCAACAACGTGGACTTTCCGGAGCCTGAGGGGCCGAGGAGGACGCACACTTCGCCAGGGGCGACGTCGAGGTCGATTCCCTTGAGGATGTGGAGCGGTCCGAACTCCTTGTGCAATCCCTTGATGCGCACCATCGGCTCGGTGCGTGCAGACTCTGCTGCGGATGTGCTCACTGCTCGACCTCCAGGGCGATGTTCTTGTGCGTGGTGCCGGCTGCCTGGATGGCGGCCTGGCGTCGCAGTCGCTTCGACGAGGACTTTCCGTTGAAACCACGTCCAAAGTACTGCTCGAGGAAATGCTGCCCGATCATGAGGACACTCGTCATGACGAGGTACCAGAAGGCGGCGACGATGAGCAGCGGAATCGGCGCGTAGATGCGGTTGGCGATGGCGTTCGTGGCGTACTGCAGGTCGAGGGTGAAGGGCACGGCCAACACGAGGGAGGTCGTCTTGAGCATGCCGATGGTCTCGTTGCCCAGCGGCGGGATGATCACCCTCATGGCCTGGGGGATGATGATGCGGCGCATGATGAGGGACGGCTTCATGCCCAGGGCCTTGGCCGCCTCCCGCTGTCCGGTGTCGACGGATTCCAGGCCAGAACGGATGATCTCGGCCAGGTATGCCCCCTCGTTGAGCCCCAGACCGATGATGGCGGCTGCCAGGGCGGTGACGACTTTCTCAGTCTCGACGCTGGCCAGCTGAGGACCCCCGAGAGGCACGCCGATGGACAGGGTTGGGTACAGCACCGCGAGCAGTCCCCAGAACACCAGCTGGGTGTAGACCGGGACGCCGCGGAATACGAAGATGTAGGCCCAGGAAACGCCGCGCAACACGGGATTGCTTGACTGCCTCATGATGGCCATGAGGAGGGCGACCGCGGTTCCCAGCAGCATCGCCGCGAAAGTCAGCAGGATGGTGTAGCCGATGCCGGTGATGATCTTGACGTCACGCAGGTACAGCCACACCACCGACCACTGGTAGTTGGGGTTCGTGACGAGCCCGTGGACGAACATCAGTACCAGGAGGGCGACGATGACAGCCGCAACCCAGGTGCCCGGATGAGCGACGTCGCGGGCCCGGATGCGATTCGGGATGTTGGCGTGGTGGTTGGCCACCGTAAATGCCTTTCAGTTAGGTGTGATCACGACTCAGGGTTGATTTGGGACGTCTTGACCAGACCGTCCTCGGTGCCCCATGAGGCCAGCAGCTTCTTCATGGTTCCGTCGTCGATGAGCTTCTGGGTTGCGGCCTGGATGGCCTTCGAGAGTCCGCCGTCATTCTTGGCGGTGACGACGCCGAGCTTGGAGGCGTCAGTAATTCCTCCGAGAGCCTCGAGTTGGGAGGTCTGCTTGATGGCGTAGGCGGTGATGACCGAGTCGGCGTAGAGGACGTCAGCCTTGCCACCGACGACGTTCGTCGTGGCATCGGACTGGGACTCGTAGGACAGCAGGTCAATGGGTTTCTTGCCGGCCTTGGTGCACTCTTTCAACTTCTGCTGGGCTGCAGTCTCCTGGGCAGTACCGGTCTGCACCGCCACGGAGTGTCCGCACAGGTCGTCCGGGGAGACTTTCTTGGGGTTTCCCTTCGGGACGGCCATCGAGAACCCGGCCTTGAAGTAGGTGGTCATGGTGACCTGCTTCTGACGCTCCGGGGTGGTGGTGAAGGAGGAGACGCTGACGTCGTACTTGGAGCCGATCGCTGGTATGAGGGTGGGGAAGGCCGCATTGGCGGTCGTCACCTTGAGCCCCATGAGCTTGCCGACGGCGGTGATGTAGTCGACGTCGTAGCCCACGACGGTTGACCCGTCAGTATCGATGAACTCGGCGGGTGCGTAATTGGCGGCTGCGCCGTTGCGAAGGGTGCCGGATTTCTTGATGTCGTCGGGAACCATCGCGGCGATGGTGGGGTCAGTCTTGATGGAGTCGATGATCTGGGCATTCGACGCAGTATCGGCCTTGCTGGAGTCCGCCTTGGGGGTCTCAGACTCCTCGGAAGCGTAGGTGCATCCGCTGACGGCAAGGGCAACAACGGCCAGGGTGGCACCGGCGGCGTGGCGCAGAGTTTTCATGTGGTGTTCCTTCGCTGCTGCGGCGCCGGGTGACACCGCGAGGTAAATAATTATGCACTACGGGGCATAAACACAAATTGGCGCGCCTTTGGGTACGCAAGAACAAGCGCCCGGACGAATCGTCCGGGCGCTTGGCGTGGGGGATCAGGCTCCGGTGTGCGGCAGACCGCTACCGGCGTGGGTAGTCGAGGCTGACGTGCCCGGTGCCGTTGCGTTAGCTGCAGTGGTGTTGGGCGCAGTGCTGTTGGGCGCGGCGGGGCTCGACGAGGCGGCGCTCGGGGCGGGCGTGATCGGAGTCGTCGGGGCTGACGGGCCCGCCTTCACCGTGACCGAGGCAACCGTGGACTCGGCCAAGGACAGGGTCACCTCGTGGTCACCAGCAGCCAGGGCTGACACGTCGAGAGATCCCGAACCGTTGGCGTCGGTCATCAAGGTACCGACCTTGGTGCCGTCAACAGCCACGTCGTAGCCGGTGTCAGGTTCGAGGTTCTTGCCGTTCACGACATTGCCGTCAGCGGTGAACTCAGCTTTACGGTATGCCGGACCGCGCAGGTCGGCGGGCAGGGAGTTCATGCGCACCTTCAGTGACTCGCCGATGTCCTGGCGGGACTCGTCCGTGCCGAAGTGCTTGGAGACGAGCTGGAAGGGGTTCTTGGATCCCTTGACGATGCCGTTGATGCCGAAGTCGGAGTCGTTCGACAGCGCGACGGTCGCTCCGCCGTGGGTCACTGCGACCCCTTCGACCTTGTCGTGGGGGAAGGTGTTGCCGGACGGGTCAGCGGTCCACACCAGCTTGGTGACGTCGAGGTACAGCTCACCAATGGCTGGTTTGACGCCGTGGGAGGTGAGGATCTCGGTGGCCTTCGTCTCGTCATTCTTGGCGGCCTTGTCAGCCGAGACGAGACCCTCGAGGGATTTGCCCTCGACGAGCAGACCGCCTTTCTCGGCGTCGTAAGTCGCTCCCGGCACGGACTTCTCGTCATTGATGTTGGTGGCCTTGGACAGGTCGATCTTGTAGAGACGCTTGAAGGTGTCCTTGCCCGGGTCGCCGTCGCGCTCGTCGACAAGCAGGGTGTGGTTGCCCAGGGCAGTGATCTCGGAGACCGACGTCTTGGCCTCGCTCAGACGCAGCTGGTACAGGTACTGGCCGGTGGTCTTTCCGCTCTCGACATCGATGGTGACGATGCGCACGAAGGGGACCTTCTTGGAGCTGCCCGTCAGGTCCGGGGTCTCCAGCGCCGACTGCATGATGCCGACCAAGGTCTTTCCGTCCGGGGTCAGGGTGAGCCCTTCCATGCCACGGTTCGGGGTGCGGAAGGCCAGTTCGCGGGGGAGGGTGCCGTCGAAGGGCTTGAGGCGGGAGATCTCGTGGCCCTGGGCGTCGAAATGGACGACATAGGGGCCGTATTCGTCGGAGACCCAGAAGGTGCCGTCAGGGGCGACGACGAGCCCCTCCGAGTCGATGCCGGCCGTCGACGGCGCGATCGTTTTGCCGTTGATGTCGACGATCGTCTCACCGGTGGAGGCCTCCGGATTGACGGCACCGTTCATCGGTGTGCCGTCCTTGGTCACCAGACCAATCCTCTTGACGGGGTCCAAGTGGCCGTTGACCAGACGGAACTTGGCAATCGAGGGCTGGAACTTGACCGGCTCGATCTTCTCGTTGTCGGCATCGGAGTCAGTGTTCGGGCCGCGGTCGGTCAGACCGTAGTAGACGTCGTCAGGATCGCCGCTGCGATGGGCAAAGGCCGAACCGAATCCGCTGTCGGTGATCTTGACGCCATTCGGCGCGGTGGACAGCACCGGAGCCCCTCCGGTGTACACCTCGATGGCGTCCGTGATCGGTCCGGCGGAAGCAACCCCTGGTGCCAGCGGGCAGATCAGGGCAGCGGCACAGGCGGTGGCGGCCAGGCCTCGGGTCAGGTGGCGATGCATGAATCATCCTCTCAACGGCGTATCGCACCAGTTCACAGTGCCCAGTTGACATCCCGGTGACGTCGAGATGACAGCACAACGTCCTGTCGACAACAGTCGTCGACAGGACGTTGTGCGAGAAATGACGGTTCAGGAGACCCGACGGCTCCAACCGCGGCGCTGACGAATCGCGCCGAGGACAAGGCACACCAGATAGATGAGGAAGCTCACCGTCGTCACGTAGGGGCTGATCGGCAAGCCGGGCCCCAGGGACAGCAGGATGCCGCCCACCGCGGAGACCGTCGCGAAGATGATCGACAGCAGGGACATGGCCAGCGGATGTGCCGTCACCTTGGCGGCGGCGGCCGTCGGAGTGATGAGCAGGCTCAGCACCAGCAGGGCGCCGACGAGCTGCACAGCCATGGCCGTGGTCAGACCGAGAAGTAGCATGAAGACAATTGAGAGGAACCGCATCGGAACCCCGCGAGCCTTGGCTGCCTCGGGATCCACTGACGCGAAGAACAGTGGTCTCCATATGATGGCCAGACATACCGCGACGAAGATCGAGACGACGACCAGCGTGCCCAGCTCGGTGGTGTCGACGGCGACGATCTGTCCGGTCAGCAGGCCGAACTTGTTGGACGATCTTCCCTTGTAGAGGCTCAGGAAGAGCACACCGATTCCCATGCCGAAGGGCAGCATGATGCCGATGGAGGCGTTGCGCTCGGCGGCCTTGACGCCCAACAGACCCAGGATGAGGGCAGCCACCAGAGATCCGACGACGGCCCCTCTGGTGACCGATGCACCGAAGAACAGGGCCACTGCGGCACCCGCGAAGGAGAGCTCCGAGGTGCCGTGAATCGCGAAGGCCAGGTCGCGGGCATGGACCATCGGTCCGATGAGGCCTGCCAGAACCCCGAGGATGATTCCGGCAATGATCGAGCCGTGGACCAGGGGAACGAGCTGGCTGAAGCTGTCGAAGTTGATGATGGTGGAGAAATCCATGTCAGACCATCTCCTCGCCCTCGGCGATCTGCGGGCCGTGCAGATGCGACGGTCTCTCGTCGTCGGCCAGCACGATGATCCGGTCGTCATGACGGAAGACCTCGACGGGGGACCCGTAGAGATCGGTGAGGACCTCAGAACGCAGCACCTCGTCGGTGGTGCCGACGCGAACCTTGCCGCCAGCGACGTACACCACCCGATCGACATAGGGCAGAACCGGGTTGATTTCGTGGGTGACGAAGAGCACCCCGAGATTTCGGGTCCGACGTGCAGTGTCGATGAGCTTGGTGACCTCCTGCTGGTGGCGCAGGTCAAGGCTGGACAACGGCTCATCGCACAGCAACAACTCAGGGTCGGTGACGAGGGCTTGGGCGATGCGCAGGCGCTGCTGCTCACCACCGGAGGTCATCGTCAGCGGGGCGTCGGCGAAGGCGGTGGCACCCACGGAGGCGATGGCCTCGTCAATGCGACGACGTCGAGAGCGGCTGAACAAGCCGAATCCCCACTTGTGACCGTCGATCCCCATGCCCACCAGATCGCGGCCGCGAATCGGGGCCGTCGTCTCCAAGGAGCGTTGCTGCGGGATGTAACCGATGTGGGTCGAGCCACGACGCACCGGCCGGCCGGCCACCATGGCGGTGCCGGCCGTCAGCGGAGTCTGCCCGAGCAGGACCCTCAGCAGGGTGGTCTTTCCCACCCCGTTGGGTCCCAGAACGGCGATGAACTCGCCGGGTTCCACGACGAGATCGAGCCCCGACCACAGCACCCGGTCCCCGAAGGCGACCTTGGCGCTGGTGAGTCTGGCAGGATCGATCCTCGTGGTCGCCCCGGAGCTGTCAGAGCAATGTGAGGCCACAAGTGTCAGGCCAGGCCATTGTCAATGTCGGTGATGGCCTTGCCGATGAAGTCCTGGTAGGTGTCGACACCCTTCGGGAAGGTTTCCCACACGCCGACCTGCTTGATCCCGGCGCCCTTGGCAGCCTTCTGCAGCTCCTTGGTGACGGCGTCACTGGTCTGGCCGTTGACGAGGAGGATGGAGGCCTTCTTGGCAGCGATCAGCTTGGTGGTCTCGTGGACGACCTTGGTCGACGGGCCGGCCTCGGTCTCGGACTGCTCGACGAACTCCTCAGGGGTGATGTTCTTGACCTTCATGTCTTCGAGCAGGTAGCCGACCACCGGCTCGGTGGCAATGGCGGTGCTGTTCGGGTGCTTCTCACCGACCTTGGCGGCGTGGGCCTTGAGGTCATCCAGCTTGGACTCGAAGTCCTTGAGGTTCGACTCGAAGGCGGCCTTGTTGTCCGGGGAGGCCTTGGCCAGATCGGACTCGACTACCTTGGCAACCTTGCGAGCACTGTCGATCGAGAAGAAGACGTGCTCGTTGAACTCCTCCTGACCGGGCTTCTTGAGGCCGGAGGTCTCGACGGCGTCGATGAGGGTGGCCTTGGAAGCGGTGCTCTTGACGAGCTTCGGAGCCCAGTCGTCGTAGCCGCCACCGTTGGCAATGGCGATCTTGGCCTTCGAGAAGGCGAGCTTGTCCTTGGCGGTGGCCTCGTAGTCGTGCGGGTCCTGATCGGGGCTGTCGATGACGGAGTGGACGTTGACCTTGTCCCCACCGATGGCCTCGGCGACCGAGCCCCAGACGTTGGTCGAGGCGACGACGTCAACCTTGTCCGTCGCAGCGGCGGCGGAGGACGCACCCGAGGCGGAGGAGCCGGAATCAGAGTTGCCGGAGCAACCAACCATTCCCAGGGCACAGGCGCTGACGGTTGCAATGGCCAGAAGGCGACGATGCATGTGGTGTTCCCTTTCCAGTTCGCAAGTGAGAACCATTGTCGTCTCCGTATTGTGAATTAACAAGGCAGGGTGACCAAAGAAACAGCCAATGCACAGCCTCAACGGAGGGCATAAATCGCCTCAGGGCTGGCACCCTTCCTGCGTGAGCAGCCAGTCCCGGTGACGGCTCGCCGATTCGGCAACCCTGGCACCAGCCTCTCTCCTGGGGTCCTCTCCCGGTGAAGCTGCGAGGTGATGCGGCTCAGCGCCGGGGGTCGATCGCGATCTTCACCCCGGCGTGGCTGCGCACCGCGTCGACGGCCTCGGTCCACTGGGACAGGCCGAAGGTGTGGGTGACGATCGGGATTTCGTCGATGTCCCCGTGTCCCAGCATCTCGACTGCCCGGTGGACCTCCGCGCGACGGGCGTTCGATCCTCCCGAGACGGTGAGCTCCTGGTAATGCACAGTATTGGGGGTGATTGTCGCCGTCGATCCCTTGGGGAAGCCGGCAAACCAGCTCACCCGTCCGCCGGGGGCGGCAAGGTCGAGGGACTGCTCGGCCAGTTCATTGCGTCCGATGGCGACGATGACGAGGTCGGCACCGAAACCGTCGGTGTGTTCGGCGACGACCTCGACCAAGTGGTCGGGGGAGGTCGTCACGGCTCCCATCGCAGCGGCCCGGTCGCGTCGGTCGGCGTGCTTCTCGCAGAGGATGACCTGTCCGGCTCCGCACGCCAGGTTGAGCTGGGCGTGAAGCAGGCCGATGGCCCCGCCGCCGATGATGACGACCGTCTCCCCAGGATTCACCCCGCCATGGCGACGGTGCCCGTTGAGAACGCAGGATAGGGGCTCGGCCAGAGCCAGCCGGTTGGCCGGCATCTCGGAAGCCACCGGGATGACGTTGCCGTGAGCGACGGCTCGGGCCGGCACACACAACCAGGGAGCCAGTCCACCGTCAATCCCGTAGCCGATGAGCTCGCAATGGCTGCACAGATGCTCGCGGCCTGCCAGGCAGGCTCGGCAGGTGCCGCAAGAGACGACGATGGAGACGGTCGCCTGCTGCCCGACGGTCAGTCCTTCCACTCCTTCGCCGAGGGAGGCGATCCGTCCGGCGATCTCGTGGCCGAGGGTGACGCCGGGGTGTACCCCGGTGGTCTTCTCACCGGAGATGATCCGTAGATCGGTGCCGCAAATCGTCGTCGCCTCGACGGCCAGGACCACTTCGCCGGGCTCCGGCTCGGGAATGGGTTTTTCGGCCAGCTGAACGTCTCCGGGGCCGTTGAGGACCAGTGCTGACATGGTGTGCGTCATGTGATCTCCTTCGTCGGCTCCAGTGTCCCATTTTCGGCACGCCGGGTGCGCTGTGGCGACATCAATTATCATGGGATGTGGGAATAACACCATCAACGATGATGAGATGACAGGAGAGTCCCAGCCATGACCCGACTCGTGAACAGCCCGGATGATTTTCCGTCCCAGGCAGTCGCTGGGCTCGCCAGCGCCTTCCCGAACCATCTGAGGCCGGTGTTCGGTGGAGTCGTTCGTGCCGCCCGCACCGATCACAAGATCGCCCTCGTCGTGGGCGGTGGATCAGGTCACTACCCGGCTTTCGCCGGCTGGGTTGGCCCGGGATTCGCTGACGGTGCCGTCTGCGGCAACATCTTCTCCTCGCCCTCCGCCTCCCAGGCCTATTCAGTCTGCAAGGCGGCGGATCGGGGAGCTGGAGTCCTCATCGGATTCGGCAACTATGCCGGCGACGTCCTGCACTTCGGGCAAGCGGCCCAACGGTTGCGCAGCGAGGGCATCGACACCCGCTGTCTGCTCGTCACCGACGACATCGCCTCGGCTGGTCCGGGGGAGCACCTCAAACGTCGTGGCATCGCCGGAGATCTCCCGGTCTTCAAGGTGACAGCAGCTGCATGCGAGGAAGGCTGCGACATCGACGAGGTCGTCAAGGTCTTCGATCGCGTCAACGAACGTACCCGCTCCTTCGGAGTGGCCTTCGCAGGTTGTACCTTGCCGGGAGCTGACGAGCCGCTGTTCCGTGTCGAGCCGGGACAAGTGGGTGTCGGTATGGGTATTCATGGTGAGCCGGGTATTCATGACGAGGCACTCGGTACGGCCGACGACGTGGCCGCCATGCTCGTCGACGGCTTGCTGGCCGACCGCCCCGAGAACCCCGGAACCCGGGTCGTCCCGATCGTCAACGGCCTCGGATCCACCAAGTACGAGGAACTCTTCGTGCTGTGGAATGACATCAGCCGTCGTCTCGAGGCGGCTGGACTGACGATCGTCGATCCGCAGGTCGGGGAGTTCGTCACTAGTCTCGACATGGCAGGCGTCTCCCTGACCCTGGTGTGGCTCGACGAGGTCATCGAACCGCTGTGGCTGGCTGCGTGCGACACCCCCGCCTACCGTCGTGGGGCTGTCGGTCAGGTCGATCTCGACACCACTCCGCTGCCCCAGGAGGCAGAACACGTGTCGGTTGCCGCTACCGGATCGCAAGCGTCCCAGGACCTTGCCGACGTCGTCGTCAGGGGGTTGGAAGAAGTGGTGAAGACCTTGTCGGAGCGCGCCAATGAGCTCGGCCGACTCGACTCAGTGGCAGGTGACGGTGACCATGGCATCGGCATGACGCGTGGATCCCAGGCTGCACTCGCCGAGGCGAAGCGGGTGAGAGGAGACGGCGCCGGCGCGGCGACCACCCTCAACGCCGCCGGTTCAGCCTGGTCCGAGCAGGCTGGTGGTACCTCAGGTGCGTTGTGGGGAGCGGTGCTGACCGCATTCGGTGCGGTACTGGGTGACGAGGACCCGGCCAGCGACGACGCCATTCGGAAGGCTGCCCGCGCTGCCCTCGATGCCGTCACCAGGCTGGGCGGGGCGACGGTCGGCGACAAGACCATGGTTGACGCCATGGATCCCTTCGTGACGACCTTGGAATCGTCAGCGGATCCGTTGCTACAGGCGTGGGAATCAGCATGCCAGGCCGCGGAGAAAGGGACTCGGGCAACCTCTGAGATGACTGCCAAGGTCGGTCGAGCCCGCCCGTTGGGTGAGAAGTCCCTGGGCACGCCCGATCCGGGAGCGGTGTCCTTCCACGACGTGGTCGTCGCGGTCGGGTCGGTGCTGCCGTAAGTCAGCGCTGACCGACGGGAGGCTTCGCACTCCACGGGAACACGATCCACTTGTCAGTGGCCTTCCAGACGAAGTCCGGATTGATGACAGTGGTGGGCTTGGCGTAGAGCACAGCCGAGCGAACGTCGGCACCGAATCCGCGCAGCAGCTTGAGCACGAGTGCCAGGGTGCGGCCGGAATCGGCGACGTCGTCGACGACGAGGATTCGCTTGCCGCGGATGGAATCAGTGTCGAGCATCGGGGCCAGCAGCACCGGATCAGGCAGGGTCTCCTCGACATCGGTGTAGAACTCGACGTTGATGGCGTCAGTGAGCTTGACGCCAAGGGAGTAGGTGAGGGCTCCGCCCGGGATCATGCCGCCGCGAGCCACCGCGATCACGATCTCGGGATCGAAGCCCGAATTGTGGATCTGGGTGGCGAGTTCGTCGGTGGCGGCACCGAAGGTTTCCCAGGTGAGGATTTCCTTGCCCTCAAGGCCACTGGCGTCAGCATGGTAGGCGGTCATGGGCCAACACTAGCGACCTCGTGAATCCCATATCGGTTGTGTTCGAATACAGGCTGAAGGTGCGGACTCGACCGGAGGAGCCATCATGGTCAGCGTGGGCTGTCCACCCGCTCCCGTGACCGTCGAGGGGCTGGCTGATCAGCCCAGCACAAACTGCATGATGATCGCAGTGCGCCAGCTGTCCATCTTGTGTGCGATGTGAGGCAGCCGGCCCACCTCGGTGAATCCCATCGCGGAGTGGAATCCGAGACTGCCGACGTTGTCGGAGTCGATGACTGACACCAGGCTGTGCAGACCGTCGCGGCGAGCCTGCCGCATGAGTTCGGTCATGAGTTTGCGTCCGACCCCTCGACCGCGAGCAGGGGTGTCCAACCAGATCGACACCTCCGCGGTGACGTCGTATCCCTCACCGTCTCGGAAGTGATGGTAGGTCGCGTATCCGCCGAAAAGCCCGTCGACCTCCGCCACCAGGACCGGTCTGCCATCGTCGACCAGGTTGCGCCACCAGGTACGGCGGTCGGACACCTGTGAGTGGCTCACGGTGTATGAGGACGGGGTGCCCACTGCGTGGTCATTGTGGACACGCGTTGCCGCCGGCAGATCCTGTTCTTGCATCGCTCGGATGATGACGTCCATGACCGGAACAGTAACGAGCCTTGAGCGGGATTCCCGTTGGCTGTTTGCCCAGTGGGACGCCGCCATGAAGGTCACCGGCGTGCCCCCGCTCTCGGTGATTGCTGACAACCAGGAACGAGGTTGAAGGATGGCTGAGGAAACACCGCCGCAAGGCCCGCGTCAGGGGAACTGAGTCCAGTTTCACGACGGGGCGGGATGTTACCGCGGGTAGTGTCCCGTTTTTCTCATGGATGTGGGTGGACGTGGGGAAACGTGCAACCCCGGTGTCGTAGTCAGGGACGTTTGGCCGTAAAGTCACCATCATGATCATCGGAATCCCACGGGAGTCACTCCCGGGTGAGAATCGGGTCGCCGCGACTCCGACGACTGTTCCCGCCCTACTCAAACTCGGCTACGAGGTGGTCGTCGAGTCCGGAGCTGGCGAACACGCCGCTCTGCCTGACCACGCGTACGAAGAGGCCGGAGCCAGGATCGTCGGACTGGGGGAGGCGTGGAAGGCCGACCTCGTGCTGGCCGTCAATGAACCCACCGACGACCAGATCGCCCTCATGCGTTCCGGCGCTGTCCTCGTCACTTTCCTTCATCCGCGTCAGGATCTTGCCCTCACCGAGAAACTGGCTGCCGCCGGCATCACCGGTCTGAGTATGGACATGGTTCCGCGTATCTCGCGTGCTCAGTCCATGGATGCTCTGTCCTCGATGGCCAACATCTCGGGTTACCGGGCTGTCGTGGAGGCTGCATTCGCGTACGGTCGAACCTTTGGCGGCCAGGTCACGGCTGCTGGCAAGGTTGCGCCGGCCAAGGTCTTCGTCATCGGTACCGGTGTCGCCGGCCTGGCCGCGCTGGGTGCCGCCAACTCGATGGGGGCCGAGGTCTACGCCACCGACGTCCGTCCGGAGACCGCCGAGCAGGTGCAGTCGATGGGTGCCACTTTCCTGCACGTGCGCACCGGTGACTCCGATCAGGGCGTCAGCTCCGATGGCTACGCCAAGGAGGCCAGCGACGATTACAACGCCCGCGCTGCTGAGCTCTACATGGAGCAGGCGGGTAAGGATGACGTCATCATCACCACGGCCGCCATCCCGGGCAAGCCGTCCCCGAAGCTCATCACCGCCGAGATGGTCGCTGCCATGAAGCCCGGCAGCGTCATCGTCGACCTCGCTGCCCTGGGTGGTGGCAACTGTGAGCTCACCCGTCCAGGTGAGTCCTACGTCACCGACAACGGCGTGACGATCATCGGCTACACCGACCTGCCGTCCCGTCTGCCGGGTCAGGCCAGTCAGCTCTACGGCACCAACCTCGTCAACCTGCTGAAGCTGGCCACCCCCGAGAAGAACGGAGAGCTCGTCCTCAACTTCGACGACGAGGTCATCCGCACCATGACGGTGTGCCACGAGAGCCAGGTGGCGTTCCCGCCGCCACCGGTCCAGGTCGCTGCTGCTCCCCAGCCGGTCGCCAAGGCCGAAACCGAGACCCCGGTTGTCCCCGAGAAGAATCCGCGTCCGTGGCCCCAGACCTTCGGCATCGTCGCTGTGCTGTCGATCGCACTCATCGCCCTGCTGACCTTCTCCCCGACGGAGTTCGTCGCCCTCTTCGGCACCTTCGCGATCGCCGTGGTCGTCGGCTACTACGTGGTGTGGAACGTCACCCATGCCCTCCACACCCCGCTGATGAGTGTCACCAACGCCATCAGCGGCATCATCATCGTCGGTGCCATCACCCAGCTCGGCAGTGAATCGTGGGGTATCCGGATCGTCGCCGCGTTGACCGTGCTCATCGCCAGTATCAACATCTTCGGCGGTTTCACGGTCACCCAGCGCATGCTCAAGATGTTCAGGAAGGCCTGATCCATGACGTCAACACTTCTCATTGCCCCGATGGCCGGGTCGTTGGTGAACTTCGTCAACGCCTCCTTCATCATCTCGGGCCTGCTGTTCATCTTCGCCCTCGCTGGTCTGTCCAAGTTCGAAACCTCGAAGAAGGGGAACGCCTACGGCATTCTCGGCATGGTCATCGCGATCATCGCCACGATCGTCGCCCTGGTGAAGCTGCCCGGATACTCCCCGGTGTCCATGGTCCTGCTCTTCATCCCGATGCTCATCGGTGGCGCCTTCGGTGTGTGGAAGGCCCTCAAGGTCGAGATGACCGGGATGCCTGAGCTCATCGCTCAGCTGCACTCCTTCGTCGGTCTTGCTGCCGTTCTCATCGGTTTCAACGCCTTCGCCGAGGAGGGGACCGGTGCCAGCACCTTCCAGCTCTCCGAGATCTGGATCGGCATCTTCATCGGTGCTCTGACCTTCACCGGGTCCCTGGTGGCCTGGGGCAAGCTGTCGGGCAAGGTTCCTTCGAAGCCGCTGACCCTGCCCGGGCGCAACTGGATCAACCTCGGCCTGTTGGTCGTTATCATCGGCTGCGGCATCTGGTTCTCCAACGTTTCCGGAGGCATCGCCTGGCTGCCGCTGGTCCTCCTGACGCTGGCCTCCCTGTTCCTCGGCTTCCACCTGGTTGCTGCCATCGGTGGTGCTGACATGCCGGTCGTCATCTCGATGCTGAACAGCTACTCCGGTTGGGCAGCCGCCTTCTCCGGATTCAGCCTCCACATCCCGGTGCTCATCGTCACGGGCGCCCTGGTGGGCTTCTCCGGCGCCATCCTGTCCTACATCATGTGCAAGGCCATGAACCGCTCCTTCGTGTCGGTCATCCTGGGTGGCTTCGGCGATGCCCCGGCCGTTGAGGGTGACGGTCCGGACGGTGAGATAACCGAGATCAAGGCTGATGAGCTGGCCTCCCAGCTGTCCGACGCGTCCTCGGTCATCATCGCTCCCGGATACGGCATGGCCGTGGCCCAGGCCCAGTACCCGGTGGCCGAGCTGGCCAAGAAGCTGCGCGACAAGGGAGTGGACGTCAAGTTCGCGATCCACCCGGTCGCCGGTCGTCTGCCCGGCCACATGAACGTGCTGCTCGCCGAGGCCCATGTGCCTTACGACATCGTCATGGAGATGGACGAGATCAACGACGACTTCGCAGACGCCGACATCGTCCTGGTCATCGGAGCCAACGACACCGTCAACCCGGCCGCCATGGATCCTGGTACCCCGATCTCGGGCATGCCGGTTCTCCACGTGTGGGAGGGCCACGAGGTCGTCGTCTTCAAGCGGTCCATGAAGCCCGGTTACGCCGGCGTCGAGAACCCGCTGTTCTTCGCCGACAACACCCGGATGCTCTTCGGTGATGCCAAGGCCAGTGTTGATGCCTTGGTCGCCGCTCTCTGAGGCACGCTGACACCCTGATTCCGACGCCCATGACCGTCCGACGGTCATGGGCGTCGGTGCATCCCCGAAGACGGATGTCATGGCGCGGCACTATGATGACGGTGAATGTCTATCAGGCCCCTTGTCAGGGCCGGAACAAGGAGAAGACGTGAGCTACGTCATCGGTCTGCCCTGCGTGGACGTCAAGGATCGTGCCTGCGTCGAGGAGTGCCCCGTCGACTGCATCTACGAGGGTGAGCGCAGCCTCTACATCCATCCTGAGGAGTGCGTCGACTGCGGTGCATGTGAGCCCGTCTGCCCCGTCGAGGCCATCTACTACGAGGATGACCTGCCCGGCGATCAGGAGAAGTTCCTCGACATCAACGCCGAGTTCTTCAACGAGCTGGGTTCCCCGGGCGGTGCCGCCCGCCTCGGCCCGACCCACAAGGACCACCCGGCCGTCGAGGCCCTGCCCCCGCAGGGCGAATGAGTCGCCGTATCGTCTCAGCCAGTCTGCCCGCCTTCCCGTGGGACACCATCGCTGACGCCAAGGCCAAGGCACAGTCCCACCCCGGTGGCATCGTCGACCTGTCGGTGGGCACCCCGGTTGACCCGACTCCCCAGGTCGTCACCGAGGCCCTGACGGCGTTCAGCGACGCTCACGGTTACCCGCAGGTGTGGGGGACCCCTGCCCTGCGAGCCGGCATCCTGGACCACATGAAGCAGGTCTGGGGTGCGCCGGCACATCTCGACGAGAACAGCGTCCTGCCGGTCGTCGGAACCAAGGAATTGGTGGCCTCGCTGCCCAGCCAGCTTGGCTTGGGCCCGGACTCGAGGGTCGTCATTCCAGCCTGCGCCTACCCGACCTACCGGGTTGGTGCCCAGCTCGCCGGTGCCACCGTTCAGGCCGTTGACGAGCCCGATGAGGTCAAGGGCACCCCTGACCTCATCTGGATCAATTCGCCGGCCAACCCGTCGGGTCGCATCCTCGACCTCGACGAGATGAAGGCCTGGGTTGAACTAGCTCGCAGCACCGGAGCCGTGCTGGCCTCCGACGAGTGCTACGGCGAATTCGTCTGGGAAAGGAATTCCATCTCCGTCCTCGACGAAAGAGTCAACGGCGGTGACGTCACCGGTCTGCTCGCCTGTCTGTCGATGTCCAAGCGCTCGAACATGGCCGGATACCGTGCGGGCTTCGTCGTCGGTGACGCCGACCTCACCCAAGAGTTGCTCACCTTGCGCAAGCACTCCGGTCTCATGGTTCCGGCCCCGGTCGCCGAGGCCATGCAGGCTGCTCTGTCGGACCGATCCCACGTGTTGGAACAGGCGAAGCGCTACCAGCTGCGCCGGGACGTCCTCAAGCCCGCCCTCGAGCAGGCTGGTTTCCGGGTCGATCACTCCGAGGGATCTCTCTACCTGTGGGCGACTCATGGCGAGGACTGCCGAGCCACCCTGGACAGGCTGGCTGATCTGGGCATTCTCTGCTCACCAGGGGATTTCTACGTCGACGGTGGCTCCGACCACGTCCGCATTGGACTGACGGCCACTGACGAGAGGATCAACACCGCGGCCGAGAGGCTGTCCGAGTCTCACTGAGAGTCAGCTGCGGGCGGTGACGGTGCCGGTGACTCGGCCTGTTCCGCTGGCAGCAGGGCTCGCTGACGGGCCGGAGGCTGCACTCCATGAGGCGTGGTGCTCGGGGTCAGCACTCCAACTCGTCGTCGCGACGGTGGCGCGATCGATCGGCCCCAGATTCGTGCTCGCCATCGTCAAGGCCACCGCTGCCCGGGTCGAGACCAGGTCCGTGGCGGTGAAGGTCGCCGTCGCCCCTGTGGTCTGGATGGAGATCTTGGCGGCCATCCCCTTGCGCACCGTCTGGGTGAGCTTGTCAATCGTGGTCGTCTCGGAGGACCTGTTGACACACGACAAGGCCGAGGGGGAGTGGCCGGTCAGCGCTGACGCCCACGCCTGGGCCAGCGGCTCATGCTGGCGGTACGCCTCCGGGTATCCGGAGCGCTGCACCTGCTGGGCGGCGTCGTTGACGCTGATGTCCTTCCAGTTTCCGAACTTCACCAGCTCCTCATAGAACTTCCCGGAGGAGTACCACGGGTCCATGATCTGCTTGGAAGTTCCCCATCCCTGGGAGGGGCGCTGCTGGAAGAGACCCAAGGAGTCACGATCGCCATAGTCGATGTTGCGCAGCTTCGACTCCTGCATGGCGGTCGCCAGGGCGACGGTGGCTGCATGGGCCGACAGGCCGCGTCGAATCGACTCGGCAGTGATGATGGCGGCGTTCTGGGACTGTTCCAGGTCGAGGTCGTAAGACTGACCGGACACCGTCACCCGGCAACCCTCCGGCTCGACGGTGCCGAACGGGTCGACGGTCTTCCACACCTTGTAGCTTCCCCAGCCCAGCCCCGCCAGGATCGCCAACACCACGACGAGGGCAGCTATCGACCTGGCGGGATTGGTGGAACGGCGCCTGCGTCGACCCTGGGGTCGTCGCGTGGTGGCAGGGCGGGCCCGGTGGGATGAGGACTTCGTCATGTCAGTTCTGGTGCAGATCCGTGTTGAGCTCGATCTTGTGGTCGCCACGTCCGAGAGCCTTGACGACACCGGTCGTCGAGTCGCGGATGTAGAGGATGTCGTCGGCGCCGGACAGCTCCGAGGCCTTGACGACCTTGCCGTCGGGCAGGGTCACCTTGGTGCCGGCAGTGACGTAGAGGCCCGCCTCGACGACGCAGTTGTCGCCCAGGGAGATCCCGATTCCGGCCTCGGCGCCCAGCAGGCAGCCCTCTCCGATCGTCACCTGCTCCTTGCCGCCTCCTGACAGGGTCCCCATGATGGAGGCGCCGCCGCCGATGTCGGTGCCGTCACCGACGACGACACCCTGGCTGATGCGTCCCTCGACCATGGAGTGCCCCAGGGTGCCGGCATTGAAATTGACGAACCCCTCGTGCATGACGGTGGTTCCCTCGGCCAGATGGGCTCCCAGACGGACGCGATCGGCGTCACCAATGCGCACCCCGGTGGGAATGACGAAGTCGACCATGCGCGGGAACTTGTCGACGAGCAGGACGGTGAAGGGGGCATGGGCGATGCGCGCCTCCATGCGTGCCTTCTCCAGATCGGCCATCCGGATCGGGCCGATGGTCGTCCACGCGTTGTTGGGCAGCACACCGAAGATGCCGTCGAGGTTGATGGTGCGGGGCTGAGCCATGCGCGATGACAGCAGGTGCAGACGCAGGTAGGCGTCGGGGACGTCACCTGGTGCCTCGTCGAGATTGATGACGGTGCGCACCACCTCGGTGTGCACGTTGCGGATGGCGTCACGACCGGCTTCGGTGACCCGGTACAGGTCGTCAGGGACTTCGGATTCATCGGGGGCGCCCAGTTTGGGCTCGGGGTACCAGGTGTCCAGGACATCGCCGTCCTCATGGACGGTGGCCAGTCCCCAACCCCAGGCCTGACGGTCGGTCGGGGCGGTTTGTGAAGTCGTCGTCTGCGTCATGACCACGAGTCTAGTTGCAGGTTGGGACGACCTGACGGTGTCGGTGCCGTCACTAGGTTGAGCGGTCGTGGAAACGTGCCGCCCATGTCCTGGCCCTCCGAGAGATTCGTCATCAACGTGGACGATTCGCCCTCATCGTTGCCGTCATCGCGCTGATTGCGTACCTGGCTTTCTTCCTGGTATCTCTGGCGACCGGACTCGCCCACTCCATACCGCTCAGCCATCGATGATTGGGACGCCACGTCGGTGGCTCTCACGAACGGTTCCAATGAGTCGGTGACGGCCTCGTGCCTGTCGAGGGACCAGGTCGAGGTGGGGACCAGGACCTTTGCTGCGGGCAGCTGCCAAGTCCCTGTGGAACCGGCATCGAGGTGGTCGAGAGCCTGGTGCCAGACGGTTCAGTACAGTGAAGATCATGCAACTCGACCTCGCTGGTGACCTCCATGACCTGTTTCGCGACATCGTGGACATTCGCTCCGAAAGTCTCCATGAGGATCAGCTCGCCGATACCGTCGAGGAGTCCCTGCGAGGTTGTGGCCATCTGACGGTCACGAGGATCGGAAACTCGATCGTGGCGGCCACCAACCTGGGCCGGGATTCCCGTGTCCTCGTCGCTGGTCACCTGGACACCGTTCCGGTGGCTGACAATCTCCCCAGCCACGTCGAGACCCGCGACGACGGTGACTACCTGGTCGGCAGGGGAACCTGCGACATGAAGGGGGGAGTGGCCGTCGCACTGCATCTGGCAGCGACCCTGGCTGCGCCCAGCCGCGACGTCACCTGGGTGTTCTACGAAGCGGAGGAGATCGCCGCCGAACACAACGGGCTGCTCAAGGTGCGATCCCACGACGAGAGCTTGCTCGACTGCGACCTGGCCATCCTCATGGAGCCCACCGATGCCATCATCGAGGGAGGCTGTCAGGGGACGATGAGGTTCACCCTGACGACCGAGGGGCAGGCTGCCCATTCCGCCCGATCCTGGGCTGGCCACAATGCCATTCATGGCCTGTTGCCGATCCTCCAGATCCTGCAGGACTGGCAGGCTGACGGCGACCACCTCGTCGAGGTCGATGGGCTGACCTACCATGAAGGACTCAACGCGACGATGGTGCAGGGTGGACTGGCCGGCAACGTCGTCCCCCCAACTGCCACGGTCCAGATCAACTACCGGTTCGCCCCTGACAAGACCGCTCAGCAGGCCGAACAGATGATGCGCACCATGTTCGCCGACTGGACGATGGAGATCCTCGATCTGTCCTCCCCGGCGCGGCCGGGCCTCGACAAGCCGCTGGCTCGGTCCTTCGCCCGATCGGTCGGCACGACCCCGATGCCGAAATACGGCTGGACGGATGTGGCTCGGTTCTTCGAGATGGGACGTCCAGCCCTCAATTTCGGGCCTGGCGACGCGATGTACGCCCACAAGGCCGATGAGTGTTGCAAGTTGTCCAGCCTCGACGATTGCGCCCGAGCGCTGGAGTCATGGCTTCGTGAGCGTTCGGAAGGAGATCACTGATGGTGTGGGCGTTGTGTGGGCTTGTCATCGTCATCATCGGACTGGCGGTGCTGGCAGCTTCTGGCAAGTTCGGGCAGGTGCCGGCGGTCGTCGATGATCGTCCGGTCCCTGACCTGCCCGAGGGCGATCTGAGCGCCGATGACCTGCGTTCGGCCCACTTCGCGGTGGTGCCGAGAGGCTATTCCATGCGCCAGGTGGATCAGCTGCTCGACCGTATGGCAGCCCAGTTGGAGGCAGCCCAAAAGGAGGATTTCGCGGACACTGCGGAGTACACCACTGACGGAAAGGGCCCGGATACGGAATAATGGGGGTTGCACCACTGCCCAGTGATTGAGGAAGAGTGACATGGCAGCTATGAAGCCCCGTACCGGAGACGGTCCCATGGAGGTCACGAAGGAGGGCCGTGGCATCATCATGCGCGTTCCAGTCGAAGGTGGCGGTCGGCTGGTTGTTGAACTCAACGCTGACGAAGCCCAGGAACTGCTCGAGTGCCTCCAGGGTGTCGTTGGCTGACGCAGACGGCTGAGAGACGGTCGTGCCCGGCTCCGAGGAGCTGGGCACGACTGCATTCACACGACTGCATTCATACGGATCTCTCAGGCGTTGTGACGATTGATGGCAGCCTTGTAGACCTCAACGGTCTGCTCGGCGATCCGTGCCCAGGAGAACTCATCGATGCAGCGTTGACGACCAGCGGTTCCGAAGGCCTCGGCGCGCTCCGGATCGCGGGTGAGGTTGTTGATCGCTGCGGCGAAGGCCGACTCGAAGCCGGCCACCTGCTCGGGGGTCGAGGAGTCGGTCGGGACCCCACCGACCAGATGGCCAGTCGTCCCGTCGACGACGACCTCCGGAATGCCACCGACTCGGGAGGCGACCACCGGGGTGGCGCAGGCCATGGCCTCGAGATTGACGATGCCCAGCGGCTCGTAGACCGAGGGACATGCGAAGACCGTGGCGGCCGAGAGCACCTGACGGACCGACGGACGCGGCAGCATCTCCTCAACCCAGATGACCGGGGCCTTGCGGGAAGCCCGCACCTCGTCGAAAGCCGTCTTGAACTCCTCACCGATCTCGGGGGTGTCCGGCGCTCCTGCCAGCAGGACGAGCTGAGTGTCGGGATCGAGGTCGGCAGCGGCGCGCACCAGATGAATCAGACCCTTCTGACGGGTGATGCGTCCCACGAAGACCACCGACGGGCGCTCCGGATCCATGCCGATCTCGCGGCAGACGTCGGTCTCGGTGACGGGGTGGAACTCCCCGGTGTCCACGCCGTTGCGCACCACGTGTACCTTGTCCGGGTCGAGTTCCGGGTAGGCGCGCAGCACGTCCTTCCGCATACCATCTGAGACCGCGATGATGGCGTCGGCGGCATCGTAGGCCGTCTTCTCGGCCCATGAGGACAGCCGGTATCCGCCACCGAGTTGTTCGGCCTTCCACGGCCTGTCGGGTTCCAGGGAATGGGCGCTGATGACATGCGGGACGTCATGGAAGACGCCGGCCAGTAGACCAGCGAGATTGGCGTACCAGGTGTGGGAATGGACGAGATCGATCTCGTCAGGGATCGCATTGACCATGGACAGGTCAGCTCCGAAGGCCCGCAGCGCGCCGTTGGCGCCCTCCGGGTAGTTCTCGGCATGGGCGGTGGCTCCCTCGCGTGGCTCTCCCATGCACTGCACATCGACGTCGATGAGGTTGCGGAGATGGGGGACGAGTTGCGCGACGTGGACGCCGGCGCCTCCGTAGATGGTAGGAGGGTATTCGCGGGTCATGACGGACACGTACATGGCTTGATCGTCCCACAAAGACGGCGCCGACAGGTCAATAGGGTGGCCTTGTCGTCAACGAATCAGAAACTCTCCACGACAGTGACCGTTTGGGGTCGTAATCATCGCCCCTTAGAGGCTCGGTGACGGTAGATTGAGGGCCATGGCAAAGACGCGTCCCAAGGTTCTGTCCATCGTCCTCGCTGGCGGCGAGGGCAAACGCCTCATGCCCCTCACGATGGACCGTGCCAAACCAGCCGTTCCGTTCGGCGGTACCTATCGGCTCATCGACTTCGTGCTGTCGAACTTGGCGAACTCGGGCCTCACCCAGATCGCGGTGCTGACCCAGTACAAGTCGCACTCCCTCGACCGTCACATCTCCATCACGTGGAGGATGTCGACGATGCTGGGGTCGTACGTGACCCCGGTCCCGGCCCAGCAGCGTCTCGGACCCCGTTGGTACCAGGGCAGCGCCGACGCCATCTACCAGTCCCTCAACCTCATCAACGACCAGAACCCCGATTACGTCGTGGTGTTTGGTGCCGACAACATCTATCGGATGGACGTCGACGCCATGCTGCAGTACCACATCGATTCCGGTCTGGGATGCACCGTCGCCGGGATCCGGGTGCCTCGCAAGGAAGCCTCTGCCTTCGGAATCATCGATGCCGACGAGAACCACAAGATCACCGAGTTCCTCGAGAAGCCCGCTGATCCGCCTGGCCTGCCGGATTCTCCGGACGAGTCCTTCGCTTCCATGGGTAATTACATCTTCAGCCGCGAGGCTCTGGTACAGGCCCTGCACGACGACTCCCACACTGCCGATTCGCGCCATGACATGGGCGGCGACATCATCCCCAGGTTCGTCAACGCCTCCGATGCCCAGGTCTACGACTTCCGCGACAACGAGGTTCCGGGCAACACCGACAAGGACGCTGACTACTGGCGAGACGTGGGCACCATCGATGCCTACCACGACGCGCACATGGACCTGGTGTCGGTCGAGCCGGAGTTCAACCTGTACAACTCTGACTGGCCCATCTGGACCATGCAGGAACAGGCTCCTGGCGCCAAGTTCGTGATGCGTGGCTCCTGCGATGACACCCTGGTCTCGGCCGGGTGCATCATCTCCGGAACTGACATTTACCGCACGGTGCTGGGTCCGCGCGCCCGCATCGAGAGGTGGGCTCGTGTCGACGAGTCGATCGTCATGAACAACGTGACGATCGGGTCCAACGCCACCGTCCACCGCGCCATCCTTGACAAGAACGTCGTCGTTCCCGACGGGGCCCAGGTGGGCGTCGACCACGACCACGACCGCGCTCGCGGATTCACCGTCTCTCCAGGCGGTGTGACGGTGGTCGGCAAGGGAATCACCGTCCCCTACTGATCGGACGATTCACAGGACGCACGAAGCGGCTCCCCGGGTCACCGGGGAGCCGCTTCGTCGTGGCTGGCCGGGATCAGCCCTTCGTCGCCAGCAGCAGACCGTCGCCCACCGGCAGCAGGACGGGGGTGGACTCCTCGGTCTCCAGCACCGAGTCGAGGGTCTCGCGGATGATGAGGGTGTCGTCGTCCTCGTTGTCAGGGTCCGCGACGTGGTTGTTGGCCAGTGCGGCATTGGCGATGACGACTCCGCCCCGACGCAGCAGACGCAGTGCCTGGGAGACGTACTCGACGTACTCCAGCCGGTCACCGTTGATGAGGACCATGTCGTAGGCGTCGTCGCGCAGCTTGGGCAGCACGTCCAGTGGGGTGCCGGTGATGAGGCGCACCCGGTTGGAGCGGATTCGTGCCAGGGAGAGGACCTTGCGGGCGGCAGCCTGACGCTCGGCATCGGGATCGATGCTGGTCAGCACGCCTTTGTCGGTCATGCCCTCCAACAGGGCCAGGGCTGAGACGCCCGCGTCAGTACCAACAGTGACGACGTTGCTGGCCTGCATGGTGCGTGCGAGGAAGGTCAGCAGGGCAGTGGTGCCGTTGCCGAGCACCTCCCACTGATCGGCACGCGCGGCCTCGCGGGCCTCCTGCAGGGCCGGCGAGGGGGCGACGAAGCCGTCGGCGTACTCCCACGACCGGGCGTCTGGGGCTTGATGTCTGGGCTGTGCTGGACTCACACGGACAGCCTAGCCCGCCGAGGGCATCTCGTGGCTACCATGGGCACCAGGTATACAAGGAGGTCTCGCATGTCTGCTCCCGTTTTCGGCCGTTTGCTCACGGCCATGGTGACTCCGATGACGTCCGAAGGGGTGGTCGACCTGCGTCGGGCCGGCGAATTGGCGCACAGACTCGTCGATGAGCAGCGCAATGACGGCATCGTCGTCAATGGCACGACCGGCGAGTCCCCGACGACCACTGATGCCGAGAAGGTTGACATGGTCAGGGCCGCCGTCGATGCCGTCGGGTCGGACGCTGCGATCGTCGCCGGTGTCGGGACCAATGACACCGCCCACACCGTCGAGCTGGCCCGTCAGGCTGCCGATGCCGGGGCGGACGGACTGCTGGTCGTCACCCCGTACTACTCCAAGCCCTCTCAGGCTGGCTTGATCGAGCACTTCACCACCGTCGCCGATGCCACCGATCTGCCGATCATGCTCTACGACATTCCCGGGCGCAGCGGAACCCCGATCGAGACGAAGACCCTCATCGAGCTGGCCGACCATCCCAACATCGTGGCCGTCAAGGACGCCAAGGGGCAGGTTGTCGAGTCGGCCACGGTGATGGCCAACACCACCCTGGCCTATTACTCCGGCGATGACGCCATCACACCGGCCCTGTTGTCGGTCGGTGGGGTCGGACTCATCGGGACGTCGACCCACTTCACCGGCAGGCGAATGCATGAGGTCATCGACGCCTACGTCGAAGGGCGGATTGACGAGGCCCTGGCGATCTACCGCGAAATCCTGCCGGTTCTCACCGGAGTCTTTGCCGCCCAGGGCGTCACCATGGTCAAGGCCGGGCTGGCGCACCAAGGATTTGACGTCGGCGGGGTTCGTCTTCCGCAAACCATGCCGACGCCCGAGCACACCGAGCCCTTCTTCGATCTGCTGGATCGTACTCAGCTGTGACAACCCTGCAGTGACATGGGGAGGCCGAATTCCGGGGTAGCATATGGGGCATGTCCACAGCAGGTCCAGCGGAAATCGCGGTACTCATCATCATTGCTGTGCTCATGTTTGGGCCGGACAAGTTGCCCGAGATGGCCCGCAAGGCGGCGCGCGTCTATCACTACCTCAAGAACATCGCGAACAACACGAGGGACCAGCTCCGCAGCGAGCTGGGACCGCAGTTCGCTGATCTCGACTACCAGGACCTCAAGCCGCAGAACTTCGTGCGGAAGTACGTCCTGGATGGTCTGCAGGATGACATTGACGAGATCAAGTCTGACCTGTCCGACGTTCGATCCGACCTCGACCTGGGCCTGGCAGACATCCGCAACTCGGAAGGGTTGCCGGAGGTGCCGTCGGAATCGAGTCCGGAGTCAGCGCACGACTCCAGCCAGCCGGTGCCCTTCGACACCGAGGCGACCTGATTCGTCTCGCAGACGATCCAGAGAAGCACTGGTCCCCGGTCAGTACTGACCGGGGACCAGTGCTTCGTAATGGTTGATCAGACCGGGGAGACTCCCAGGTTCATCCCGGCCAGTCCGCACGGGCGGGAGTCGATGGTGCTCGCCAGTGCGTGGATGGCCTTGGCAGCCGGGGACTCCGGGTGGGCGAGGACGATGGGGTCCCCCTCGTCGCCGCCGCTGCGCAGATCGGCGTCCAGCGGGATCTGGCCCAGCAGCGGGATCTCGGTGCCCAGGCGCTCTGACAGGGCATCGGCGGCCTTCTGACCACCGCCAGTGCCGAAGAGGTCGACGCGGAAGGTCTCGCCCGACTTCGGGGCGGTGACCTCCAGCCACGACATGTTCTCGACGACGCCCATGACACGCTGCTGCATGATCCCGGCCATCGTTCCGGCACGCTCGGCGACCTCGGAGGCAGCCTGCTGCGGGGTGGTGACGACGAGGACCTCGGCGTTGGGCAGCTTCTGGCCCAGGCTCATGGCGATGTCGCCGGTGCCGGGCGGAAGGTCGATGAGGAGGTAGTCGAGGTCGCCCCAGTGGACGTCAGCCAGCAGTTGGGTGAGAGCACGGTCGAGGATCGGGCCGCGCCAGGCGATGACGTCGGACTTGTTGGGCTTCATCATGCCGATGCTGATCGACTTGATGCCCAGACCAGGGACCGGCAACAGCATGTCATCGAGGGGAGTGGGGTGGGCGTCACCCAGGCCGAGCATGTCAGGCACCGAGTGGCCGTAGATGTCAGCGTCCAGCAGGCCGACCTCGCGACCCAACTGAGCCAGGGCCAGAGCCAGGTTGACGGTCACCGAGGACTTGCCGACGCCACCCTTGCCGGAGGACACCGCGATGACCTTGGTGGTGTTTCCGGGCTGGGCGAAGGGGATGACGCGTTCGGGGACGCCCTCGCGCAGCTGCACCTTGAGGGCATCACGCTGCTCGTCAGTCATGGTGCCGAGCTCGACGGAAACGCTGGTGACCCCATCGACACCGCGGACGGCCTCGGTCACCTGCTCGCGCAACTCAGTCTTGAGGGGGCATCCGGACACGGTCAGCAGGACGCGGACGAAGGCGCGTCCCTGGTCATCAACGGTGATCTCATCAACCATGTTGAGATCGGTGATGGGGCGTTTGATCTCGGGGTCATTGACGTGCGTGAGAGCTTCGGCAACGGCCTCGACCAACGGGTTATCGGTGCTCATGCTGACTTGTCTACACACCGTTGGGCCCCTCGGACAACTCGCCGATCGCGAACCGACTCCGATCAGCGCGATCCGGAGGGCGCCGGAGAGGCCTCAATCTCCTCCAGAAGGGAGCGCAATTCGTCTCGCAGCTCGGAGCGCAGGTAGTCACGGGTCGCCAGTTCACCCATCTGCATCCGGATGGAGGCGACCTCCCTGGCCAGGAACTCCATGTCAGCACGGGACTGGGCAGCCACTCGGCGGTCCTCGGCCATCGACACCCGGTCACGGTCTTCCTGACGGTTCTGGGCCAGCAGGATGAGGGGAGCCGAGTAGGAGGCCTGGGTGGAGAAGAACAGGTTGAGCAGGATGAACGGGTACGGGTCGAAGCGCAGCTTGTAGATCGCGACGAGGTTCCAGATGATCCAGGCGAGAACGACGACCGTCATGTACGCGAGGAATTTCGCGGTTCCCATGAACCTGGCGGTGGCCTCGGCGAACTGGCCGAACTTCTCGGAGTCCAGCTGCACCTTGGGGCGTCTGGCCTTGCGCGGTCCCGGGATGTCGAGACGATCGGCGTCGTGGATCCTCTGATCGCCGTCAGCCATGGTTCACCTCCAGAAGTTCGCCGTCCATCTGGTCGCCCCGCCAGTCGGCGGGCAGCAGGTGGTCGAGTAGGTCGTCAACGGCCACCGCCCCGACGAGCTGGTTCGCCTCATTGACGACCGGGACCGCGACGAGGTTGTAGGTGGCGAAATAGCGGCTCACCGCACCCACCGGGGCGTCCGTGCGCATGGGCTCGAGATCAGTGTCGATGATGGCCGAGACCATCGTCGAGGGCGGTTCGCGCAGCAGACGCTGGACGTGCACCGCTCCCAGGTATCGACCGGTCGGGGTCTCGGTGGGAGGACGACACACGAAGACCATGGAGGCCTCGGCAGGGGTGATGTCCTCGTTGCGGACCAGGGCCAGCGCGTCGGCGACGGTGGCATCGGGGGCGACGATGACGGGCTCCGGGGTCATCATGGCACCGGCAGTGAACTCGGCATAGGCCATCAGGGATCGGACGTCCGCGGCGTCGTCAGGCTCCATGCGGGCCAGCAGCTGATGGGCGGTGGTGTCCGGCAACTCCTTGATGAGGTCCGCGGCGTCGTCGGGGTCCATCTCCTCGAGGATGTCGGCGGCGCGGTCAGGATCGAGGACGGTGATGAGGGAGACCTGCTCGCCCTCCGGCAGCTCCTCGATGGCGTTGGCGAGTTGGTCGTCGTCAAGGGCCATGGCCACCTCGGCGCGACGATGGGGATTCATGTCATGCAACTCGCGGGCCATGTCGGCCGGTTTCATCTCGTGCATCTCGGCGATGGTGCGCTCGGTGGACTGCCGGGAGGCCAGCACCAGGGAGGGTACTTCGCGCCAGTCGACGATGGTCGGGTTGCTGGGGGTCTTGCGGATGAATCGGCCCCGTCCGGACTCGGCCAGGGCCACCTCGTTGATCTCCCACTCGCGGCTGCGCACCGGGGCCATCGAGACGTCCATCACCCACACCTGCTTGCCATCGCGGGTGAAGGTACGGTCGAAGAGGTCCTCGACGACGAGGGTCTCGGAGACGCGGCGGGAGAACACCTGGGTGTTGACGGTTCCCGAGATCATGATCTGCACCGCGTCGATGGCGTGCACCCGGACCATGGGCACGAATATCCGCCGACGTGCGAAGAGCTCGACGACGAGGCCGCGCACGAGTGGGGCGCGGCCGGGGGTACGCATCTGGACGACGACGTCCCTGACCTTGCCGACCTGATCGCCGTTGGCATCCATGACGGGAAGGCCACGAATCCGGGAGATGAATACCGACTGGGACCTGTTCACCTCGCACAATCTACCCGGAGGGCCAGTAACGATGCCGTGACCGATGACGGAGGACTGTCGGTGGCTGTCCGTATACTGTGGTCCAGACCAAGGAGGTAGCCGTGACGATGAGTGTGATGCCGGGCAGGGCAGATGCCATGATCAATCTTGAGTACCCGCAGTCAGTCGTTGTGGTCGACGATTACGAGACGGCCCAGAAGATTGTCGACGAGCTGTCCGACAAGGAGTTCCCGGTCGAGAACCTGTGCATCGTCGGAACTGACCTCAAGACGATGGAGAGAGTCACCGGTCGTCGTACCTGGGGCTCGGTGCTCGGCCAGGGGGCCGTCTCCGGACTCGGCATGGGTCTGCTGGTCGGCCTCATGATGATGTTCTTCACCACCGGCGAGGCCATTTTCGTGGTGTTGCTGACAGGGCTGCTCGTGGGCGTCATCATCGGCATGATCACGGCTGCCATCACGTATGCGATGTCGGGTGGGGAGCGCGACTTCAACTCTGTCCAGCAGGTTGTCGCCACCCATTACGAGGTGCTGGCTGAGCACAAGGTGGCTGCCAAGGCCCGTGAGATGGTTGCCGAGATGCCCTTCATGAGGGCCAAGGCTTTCCAGGGCTGATCCTCTCCGGGTAGACCCGCCGACAAGTCCGGGCGGTGGTGGTGGCAGGATCGTGGCCATTCGAGCCCAGGTCCATGACTGACGGCAATCACCACCAGCGAGGATTTTCATGACCAACACCGTCGCCACCAGAAACGCCGTGCCGAAAGGGGTGACGATCCTCTTCGGGATCACCGCCGTCGTCATCACTGTCACTCTGGCCCTGGGATCAACGGTGTGTGCCACCGATGCGTCAGCATCCTGCCCGAACTGGCCCGGCTGCTATGTCGGACGCCTGACTCCGATGGATGCGACCCAGCCATGGGTGGAGTTCATTCACCGCGTCATCTCGGCCTCGGTCGGCATCTTCGCGGTCGCGAGCGTCATTGTCGGAATCGTGTATCGGCGGGCCGACAAGCTGCTCGTCGCCCTGCCGATCGTCGCCCTGCTGGGCGCACTGACTTCCGGGATCTTCGGCATGATGACGATCAAGTGGGGGATCAACGCCGTCGAGGCGTCCTTCGACCTGCTGGCCGCCATCATCTCGATGGGTGCGATGTGGCGGGCCTTCTTCGTCTCCCGTAGGTCGCGCTCCCCGTGGATCTGGAATGGGCGTACCAAGCTCGGCGTCGGTGCCGTGGTCTTCCTCGTCGTCGGTCACTTCTTCGCCATCCAGGTTGCTGGCCCCGGGTCGCTCACCCGTTGCATGGGCTGGGCCATGTTCGTGCGCGGTGCCGGCGATGGACCGTTGGCCGGCTGGGTGGCTCAGCAGGCCATTGCGGGCATCGGGATGATCCTGGCCATCGTCTTCCTGCTGGCTCGCTGGGGGCGTCGCAATGGTTGGGACATCCTGTGCGCCGTGCTCATCGTCATCGAGATCGTCGCTGGGATCCTCATCGCCGTCAATGGGTCGAACCACGGCCTGGGAACCCTGCACGCCGTCCCGGCCGTCCTCATCCTGTGCCTCACCATGACGGCGACGATGCGCAGCGCCAGGGGCTGAAACCCCCGGGCGCTGCGCATCGGCAGTGCTTGTGATCAGCGGGTGCTGATGATCAGTGGGAGGTGCGTCCCCAGATGTCGGCCATCCAGGCCTCGACCTCGTCGATCTGACGTGGGCAGTCCTTGGACAGCCACTCGGGTTCACCGTCAGTGATGCACAGGTCGTCCTCGATGCGGACACCGATGCCACGGAACTCCTCGGGGACCAAGAGGTCCGTCTCCTTGAAGTAGATGCCCGGCTCGTCGGAGACGCACATGCCCTTCTTGAGCGGTCCGGAGTAGTCCTGACGACGTGCCTGGTTGCAGTCGTGGACGTCCATGCCGAGGTGATGGGAGGTGCCGTGGACCATCCAACGACGGTGCTGGCCGCCCTCCGGGGAGAGGCATTCCTCGACGCTGACTGGCAGGATGCCCCACTCGTGCAGGTACTCGCAGATGACGCGGATGGCCGCCTGGTGGATCTCTGCGTGGTCGTGTCCGACCTTGGCGACGGCAGCGGCGGCGTCCTGGGCCTCTAGGACGGCTTGGTAGACCCGACGCTGGGCCGGGGAGAACGTGCCCGAGATCGGCAGGGTACGCGTGATGTCGGCGGTGTAGAGGGAATCGACCTCGACACCGGCATCGATGAGGATGAGCTCTCCGGGACGCAGGTCCCCGTCGTTGCGCACCCAGTGCAGGGTGTTGGCGTGGTCACCGGCGGCACAGATCGAGCCGTAGCCGACCTCATTGCCGAGGTGACGGGCGACCCGTCCGAAGGTGCCCTCCATCCAGCGCTCACCGCGTCCCTTGCGCACGGCCTCCGGGATCTCGGCGATCATGGACTCGAAGCCGACCTTGGACTTGAGGCAGGCGTCGCGCAGCTGATCGACCTCCCAGTCGTCCTTGCAGAAACGCGCGGCTGAGGAAAACTCGTAGAGCTCCTCGTCGGCCTCCTCGGAGCCCTCGGGGCGCAGGGAGTCGACGGTCGCGGTGACGTTCTCGTCGGCGTCACGGATGACACGAACCGTCACGTCGCCGGCTGCCAAGGCGCTGTTGAGCTGAGAGATGTCGCGGCAGGTGAGCCCTGTCATGGCTGACATCTCCTCCAAGGACTCACGCTTGCCGACCCACATCTCGCCGTAGGTCGGGTCGGCGTAGAACTCTCGGTCCGTGCGCGGGGCACGCGGCTTGAAGTACAGCACGTCGCGGGTCTCGGCGGTGGTGTCGACGACGAGCACCGCATTGGGTTCCCGGTCGGTGCCCAGGCCCGAGTAGTAGGCGAAGGCGGTATTGGGACGGAAGGGGTAGTCGCAGTCGTTGTTGCGGCGCATGAGATGCCCAGCCGGAATGACGAGTCGGTCCCCGTCGAAGCGGGCGGCCAGGGCGTCACGGTGGGCAGTCGCCGAGGGCACGGAGCCGAGCGGCTCAGGAAGCTCGTCGGGGTAGGGGGCCCAGTCCGTGGGGATGAACTCGACGAAGGCCTTGGAGAACGGGGTCTGACGCTTGGGGACCTTCTGCTCCTCGGCCTGCTTCATCTGTTCGTTCAGATCTGACGACCTCGTCTCGGTCATATGTGTCGGGACCTCCGTTGGTTGATGGTGTGACTTCCAGTGTAGGTGTCGATGACATGGGCGTACTCGTCAGTGATGTCCTTGAAGGGGAACGAGATCGATGTCGGTGTGTTCGATCAGGCAGGATGCCGTCTACGCGCATCACCCTACCGACGGGAGGTAGGCTGAACCCCACATGTCAACAGGGCCTGCTCAACGGGGCCAGGAACGCAGGAGGTCAGCGTGAAAGCCGCGGCACAGGATCAGTGGAAGCTTCTCGATCTTGCACGGACTGACCGTCTGATCGCCCGGGCCCAGCACCGTCGTCAGACCCTGCCCGAGCTGGCCGAGCTCAAGGACCTCGCGGTCCAGCGCAGGGCCCTTGCCGAGGAGGTCGTCGCCAAGTCGACCGCGCTGTCGGACGCCAAGATGGAACAGGAGCGCATCGAGGGTGACCTCGAGCCGGCCCGTGCCCGCATGGATCGCAATCAGAAGACCGTCGATTCCGGTTCCGTCACCGACCACAAGGCCTTGAAGGGGCTGACCGAGGAGATCGAGCATCTCGGGCGACGCATCAGCCTGCTGGAGGACGCCGAGCTCGACGCCATGCAGGCCGTCGAGGACGCCGAAGCCGCTCACTCCGACGCGGATCGTCGTCGTATCGAGCTGGATGGGCACATCCGTACCGTCCTCGCGTCTCGCGATGCCGGTCTCAAGGGGATCGACGACGAGCTGGTCGAGTTGTGCCGGTCTCGCGAGACCCAGGCGGGTGGTGTCCCGGCTGATCTCCTCAAGCTCTACGAGATGCTGCGCGAGCGTACCGGGATGGGATGTGCCAAGCTCGTCCACGGGGTGTGTGAGGGATGTGGCATTGCTGCGAATCCGGCCGACCTGCGCACCTATGCCGCAGCCGCCGAGGACGATGTCGTGCGTTGCGAGGAGTGCGACCGGATTTTGGTGCGCACCGAGGAGTCCCTCTGAGAATTGCGCCGTTGCCCGTGTGGCGACGATGCGGCAATGACCGTAGAATCGACGGTCGGACGAGCCATCCGGGTGATCGCGGCAGTCTTGAGCTGTCGAGGAAAGTCCGGGCTCCACAGAGCAGGGTGGTGGGTAACGCCCACCCGGGGTGACCCGCGGGACAGTGCCACAGAAAACAAACTGCCGGTTTTCGGGCCGGTGAGGGTGAAACGGCGGGGTAAGGGCCCACCGCGTCATCGGTGACGGTGACGGCACGGCAAACCCCACTTGGAGCAAGGCCAAGAAGACCGTGAGGTCGCGGACGTGTTCGAGGGCTGCTCGCCCGAGCGTCCGGGTAGGCTGCGCAGCCGAAAGGCTGGAGGATGCCAGCAATGGCGTTCACAGATGGATGATCACCGGCCCTGAGGGGCCACAGAACCCGGCTTACAGGATGGCTCGTCCCTCCTAATCATCAGGTCCATGAAGTTCGGAATTCGTACTCCCAGCCTGTCCAGAACCATCTCGGCCAGGACGCGTGGTCGAGTCACGAGGACCGTCAAGCGCACCCTCATCCCCGGTTACGGCCGTAAGGGAATGGGCTGGCTGCGAGATCCACGTCGAGCCGCCTACAACAAGGTTTACCGGAAGACGACGATGCGTTTCGGTGACCTGTTCAAGTGAGGTAACCCCTTGGAGGAAAGCATACGAAGGGGATGCTAACATGCTCACGTCAGGTTGCTGGTGACCCCACCAGCGCTGGAATCCGGTGAGAAGCCGGAGCTGACGCGCAGCGGTATGACTGATCTGCCCCGGCGAACGCCACTGGTGCCATGAGCACTGGGAAGGAGCCGGGAACGGAGACGAGGTCGAGCCCGAAGACCACCTGACGCCGTCCTGTCGGTACCCGGTCGCGCACGCCGAACACAGAAAGCTGGCTTCCTCATGCCCGTCACCCCGTCATCCCTTCGCCGCGTCCTCGTGGCATCGGTGGTTCCCGCCGTCCTGCTCGCCGGCTGTGCCGGTGCCCCCAAGGACTCCGCCTCATCGTCGTCCCCCTCGGTCTCAGCGTCGGCTTCTGGTCCGATCACCATCACCAACTGCGGACAGCAGGTCACCCTCGACAAACCAGCCACGAGGGCAGTGACCCTCAATCAGGGAGCCACTGAGGACGTGCTGGCCATCGGCGGTGAGTCCAAGCTCGTCGGCACCGCCTACCTTGACAGTAGGATCCCGGCGAAGTGGAAGAAGGCCTATGACTCGGTCAAGGTGCTCTCCAAGGAGTACCCGTCCAAGGAGACCTTCCTGGCCGCCAAGCCTGATCTGGCGCTGTCCTCGTATTCCAGCGCTTTCACGGACAAGGCCGTCGGCACGCGTGATGAGCTGAAGAAACAGGGAATTGCCACCTACATCAGCCCCTTCGGCTGCCCCAAGGGCACGCCCTCGGCCGAAACCACCTGGGAAAATGTCTGGAAGGAAATGACCGAGGTGGGGACTCTCATCGGCGTCAAGGATGCGGCTGACAAGGCCATTTCCGAGCAGCGCGATGCCCTCAAGGAGGTCACCGGGAACAAGCACGGCACCGGGACGTCGATCGTCTGGTTCGACTCGGGAGACAAGACCCCGTTCATCGGCGCCGGACATGGCGGACCCCAGCTCCTCATGGACGCTGTCGGTGCCAAGAACCTCTTCGCCCATCTCGACGGCGGTTGGGCAGACGGCTCCTGGGAGAAGATCGTCGCATCCAACCCTGACGTCATCGTGGTCGCCGATGCCAGTTGGTCCACGGCGACGTCGAAGATCGACTACATGAGGAAGGACCCCGTCCTCAGCCAGATGAAGGCCGTCAAGGAGAACAAATTCGTCACCGTGCCGTTCTCCCAGAGCACCCCTGGTGCCGAACTCGTGGACGGTGCGAAGACCCTCAATGACGGTCTGGCGAAGATCACCGGCAAGTGAGTCGTCAGCGTAGTTGGCTGATCACCGGCATCCTCGCCATGGCCTTGGTCGGCAGTGTCCTCGTGGTGCTCGGGACCGGGGCGGTACACGTTCCTGTCCATGACGTCGCGAGGGTGGTGGCCCGACGATTCCGCCTCATCGAGGGCGCCGACGTCACCGTTCTCGATGATCAGATCGTGTGGCAGCTGCGGGCTCCGCGCGTCATCGGATCGATGGCCGTCGGCGCTTTGCTGGCGATGTGCGGCGCGGTACTGCAGACCCTGACCGGTAATGACCTGGCCGATCCCTATCTGCTCGGCATCTCCAGTGGAGCCTCGGTGGGTGCGGTCTTCGTCCTCATCATCGGAATCTCCAGCACTCTGGGGCAGTCCGTCCTCATGACACTGGCCTCCTTCGGTGGGGCGGTCGGGGCCCTGACCATGGTGCTGGCCATGGCCACTGGCAAGTCCGGGGAGTTACCCGCCAGCCGGACCATCCTGGCCGGGGTGGCCGTCGGACAGTTGTGCGGCGCGGCGGTGTCCATGATGATCATGGTGTGTGGTGAGTCGAACGCCGCTCGATCAGCCCTGTCGTGGACCCTCGGGTCGTTCACCGGTGTGAGATGGGGATCGACGATCACCCTGGCCGTCGCCACCGTTCCGGCCCTCATCGCCGGGATGGCATTGTGCCACACCCTTGACGCCTTCGCCTTCGGTGACGTCAGCGCGATGTCCCTGGGAGTACCGGTCAACACCGTGCGCTGGATGATCATGGTTGGCACCGCCCTGCTGACCGCTCTCAGCGTGGCCTTCGTCGGTCCCATCGGATTCGTCGGGCTGACGGTCCCACACATCGTGAGGTTCTGGACCGGGCCACGACACGCCCGGCTGCTACCGGTGTCGGCCCTCGTCGGAGCCCTGCTCATGGTGTGGTCCGACACCGCAGCGAGATGCCTGCGCCCTGACACCGAGATTCCCGTCGGGGTTATCACTGCGGCCGTCGGAGCCCCGGTGCTGGTCGTCCTGCTGCGTCGACAGGCGTCTCGATCATGAGTGCCGGGACAGCAGCAACGTTGCGAGCTGAGGATCTTGGTTGGACGGTCGACGGGACGATGATCCTGTCCGGGGTCGACGTGGAGATTCGGCCAGAGGTCATGACGATGGTCATCGGGCTGAACGGATCCGGGAAGACGACCCTGTTGCACCTGCTGGCCGGGTTGCGGAAGCCAAGCGCGGGGCGGGTGTGGTTGGGGGAGCGTGATCTCTCCGGGATCGGGGCCAAGGAGCGCTCCCGGGTGATGGCCCTTCTCGAGCAGAGTCCTTCGGCTCACGTGGAACTGACGGTGCGTGACGTCGTCCAGCTCGGACGCATTCCCCATCTGGGAGGCTGGGGGATCGGCAATCTCAGTCGCCGAAGAGGGCGTGACGGAGATGTCGTCGAGAACGCGATGGCGTCAACCGGAGTTGCTGATCTTGCTGACCGGGCATGGTCGTCCCTCTCGGGAGGGGAGAGGCAGCGTGTTCAGTTGGCCCGAGCTCTCGCCCAGGATCCTGAGATCCTGCTCCTGGACGAACCCACGAATCATCTCGACCTGCGTCACCAGATTGACCTGTTGGAGAGAGTGCGTGGGCTTGGTCTGACAACGGTGACCGTCATCCATGATCTTGACCTGGCCGCCGCTTACGCGGATGACCTCGTCGTGCTGGACTCGGGCCGGATGGTCGCAGCAGGATCGGCCGCCGAGGTACTGACTCCTGACCTCGTCCGAGAGCATTTCGGGGTCGACGGCGAGGTTTGGTCAGATTTCAGACGTGGATTCACCTGGCGGGGATTGCAGCCATGACGACGCGCATCGCGGTCTCGCTGCGCTGGGAGGATTCCTCTGACGCGGTCAGCGCAGAAGCGGTGGCCCGTCACGTGGATGCCGACCGGAACGCATGTCTGCAGGGTCCTGGACCGGCGCTCGTAGATGTCCTCGACGCCGCTGACGACGACCGGGTCGAGCTCGTCGGATGGAGTTGCGATGACGGACCGGTGCCGCTGTCCTGGCTTCGTCGCGTCGCCGGCCAGTGGGTCCGTGTTCATGAGAACGGACCCACCGTCGTCGTGCATGTCGGGGTTGTACGTCCTGACCAGGAGTTCACCGGCGAGTGGCGAATCGTGACCGGGGCCGAAGCGCCGTTGCACAACCCTGCCTGGCAGGAATTCCCCTCCTTCCGACACCATCTGCTCACCTGCCGAGGACCTCGCTGCAGCGCAGCCGGCGCCGCCGACCTGCATGCACGCCTGCAGGAGAAGCTGGCGCAGTCACACGCCTTGGACACAGAGGTTCTCGTCACGGTGACGGGGTGCATGTATCCGTGCAACCACGCCCCACTCATCGTGGTCTGGCCGGACGGCAGATGCATTCAGTTGACCGAGGACAACCTTGACCGCATCGTGTCAGAACTGACCGGGTCTTCCCGTCACTGACGGGAAGACCCGGTGATAGGGGTCAGCAGCATCGTGCCTGGGGATTGCGGTCCTGACGGTCGCACTGGTCGCGCCAGAATGCCTTCTCCGGCATCGGCTCATGACCCATGCGTCGACACCACTCGAGGTAGTTGTCGTAGGCGTCAGCTCCGGTGACGCCGCGCACCCACCACCGCAGTGACGACCACCATCGTCGCCACAGTGGATCGGTGGGCAGATGCCGTGGTGCGGCGCTCACGCGCGTTCCTGGTGAACGTGCTCCAGGTCAAGCTCGGGATGAGTCTCGTAGAACTCGTCCCACTCGGCCTGAAGGTCCTTCTCGGCCTTGCTGGCGATGAGGCCACTGGGGGCGAAGAGGTGCGACGGCTTGGCCGGATCCTCGGTGTTGATGATGTTGTGGCCTCGCAGTGCCTGAACGGTGCGGATGCAGGCCGCGATCATGACGATGAGGGCACAGACGACGAAGATGATCGACATCGTCCCCTGGATGGCGGTGTTGCCGACGACGGTGTGCATCTCGTCAATGTCCTTGGCCTGACCCAGCGAGGTCTTGCCAGCGGAGATGGCCCGCTTGTACGTCATGTGGTTGGCCCAGTAACCGATCTTCGGGTCGGGGGAGAAGATCTTCAGCCAGGAGCCGTACACCGTGATGACGGCGGTGAAGAGCATCGGCACGAAGATGATGAGCAACCGCCACTTGTGACCGGCTCGGGCGAAGACCACCAGGCAGATCGACAGGGCGACGGCTGCCAACAACTGGTTCGCGATGCCGAACAACGGGAAGAGGGTGTTGATGCCGCCCAGCGGGTCATTGACACCCATGAGCAGAATCGATCCCCAACCGGCAACCATGATCGCGGTGGTGAGCCAGGATCCGACCTTCCAGGAGTGGTCCGTGAGGCGGGGCCAGAAGTTGCCCAGGGCGTCCGAGAGCATGAACCGGGCGACGCGAGTACCCGCGTCGACCGAGGTGAGGATGAACAGTGCCTCGAACATGATCGCGAAGTGGTACCAGAAGCTCATCATGGCCTGACCACCGAAGAGCTGATGCATGATCGTCGCGAGGCCCACGGCGAGGGTTGGTGCGCCACCGGTACGGCTGATGATCGACGTCTCGCCGACAAGTTTGGCCGTCGTCGTCAGGGCGTTGGCATCGGTGTGCACACCGGACAAACCGAGTGAGTTGACGTAGGCCACTGCGCTCTGGACGGTGTTGCCCGTCGCCCCGGCGGGGGAGTTCATGGCGAAGTAGATGCCACGGTCCACTGACAGGGCCGCCACCAGAGCCATGATCGCGACGAAGGACTCCATGAGCATGCCGCCGTAACCGATGAGGCGGGCCTGGGACTCCTTCTCGATGAGCTTCGGGGTGGTGCCCGAGGAGATCGTCGCGTGGAATCCCGACAAGGCGCCACATGCGATCGTCACGAAGAGGAAGGGGAACAACTTTCCGGAGAAGACCGGACCGGTACCGGTGTGTGCGTAGACCGTCATGGCCGGGACGGTGATGACCGGACGGACGATGACGATCGAGACGGCCAGCATCGCGATGACGCCAACCTTCATGAAGGTTGACAGGTAGTCACGGGGAGCCAGCAGCATCCAGACGGGAAGCACTGCGGCGATGAATCCGTAAAGGATGATGGCCCAGGCCAGAAACGGCTTGCTCAGATGGAGTGCGCTGGAGATGGCGGTGTTCTCGATCCAGGCTCCCGAGGCGATGGCCAGCACCAGCAGGACGATGCCGATGAGGGAGACCTCGAGCACCTTGCCAGGGCGCAGGTAACGCAGGTAGAAGCCCATGAGAAGCGCGATCGGAATCGTCAGACCGACGCTCCACACTCCCCAGGACGAGGCGGCCAGGGAGTTGACGACGACCATGGCCAGGATGGCCACGATGATGAGCATGATCGTCAGGGTGGCGACGAGGGCGGCGATGCCACCGAAGCGTCCCAGTTCGTCCTTGGCCATCTGACCGAGGGATCGTCCGCCCCGTCGCATGGAGATGACGAGGACGAGGTAGTCCTGCACAGCCCCAGCAAGGATGACGCCCACGATGATCCAGATCGTGCTCGGCAGGTAGCCCATCTGAGCCGACAGCACCGGCCCGACGAGAGGGCCGGCGCCCGCGATGGCGGCGAAGTGATGGCCGTAGAGGATGCGGCGATCCGTGGGCACGAAATCCCGGCCGTTGTAGTCATACTCGGCCGGGGTGGCCCGGTCGTCGTCGGGATGGACGAGTTTGTCCTGGATGTACGTGGCGTAGAACCGGTAGCCGATGAAGTACGAGCCGACGGCGGCGAAGACGAACCAGATGCCGTTGACGGTTTCACCCCGTCGCACGGCTAGCATCCACCAACCGAGGCCGGCAATCGCAGAGATGAGAATCCAGACGACCACGCGTAGTGGCGTCCATTGCTGCTGGCGTGACCGCTCTTCGGCAGACAGACTGACGGCTGGCATACCTTCGGGAATATCTGATTGTTGATGAGGTGGGACGGTTCCCATGGTGACCTCCAGTTGTCATTCAGCCCGATCGCGCGGCGCGACAATGCGGTGAAACCGTGCGACGAGGCCGTGGGATGGTGAGTGAGGATAGTGCCGCCTATCCCTTGGCTCGGCGCATCCGTTGGCGTGGCTACGCCCACCATCTTCTGCTACCGCGGGGTCACTCCGGGACTGGAAACGACAACTAGCTGGTGGCGTCGTCGCTGTGTCATGGCCGCGAGCACCTTCAGACAAGGTGGCATTTGAGACCCAATCTCACAGTGTGGTATGTCCTGCTAAGGCTCGCAGGTGCGGGCTGCATCAAACCTTGGAGAAGAGGGCCCATGCGCATGCGAATGTGTTGTTGTCGCTGAGACGCGACTCCAACCCACGCATGTCTTACCCACGCATGTCTGTTCCTGTCCCTTCCTAACCACCAAGGAGTATCCGTGAGCATGTCCGAAACGGACGCCGCGCCTGATGTCCCTGTCGCCGGTGATCTTCTGCCGGGCGATAGGCTCTCCTCGATCGGCGACGAGACCACTTCGGCCCCGGTGGCTGCCATCGATACCGATAGCGGACGGGTCGTTCCCGGCGGAGTGTGGAGCCGTCTGCGGCACAATGGGTCAGCGATGTTCGGCGCAGTCGTCGTCGTGCTGACAATCCTCGTAGCCATCCTGGCTACGCCCATCAATCGGGCTATGGACCTTGACCCCTATAGCTACGACTTGTCTGCCCTGAACGCGAGCGGGTTACCCTCCGGCGCAATGGGAGGGATCAGCGCGGCCCATCCCTTCGGTGTCGAGCCTCAGACCGGTCGCGATCTCTTCGCCATCGTCGTCGAAGGCACCCGGACCTCATTCCTCATTGGCATGGGGGCGACCATCCTTTCGATGGCCATTGCCATCATCGTGGGGGTGACGGCTGGGTACTTCGGTGGCTGGTGGGACGGATTGGCGTCTCGTGGCACTGACGTCATCCTGGGATTCCCACAGCTGGTGTTCATGATCGCGATTTCAGCGGTCATTCCGGCCACCGCTCCACGAGCGACCGTCATGGTCCTCATCATTGGTCTGTTGGGGTGGCCCTCTACGGCGCGGGTGCTGCGTAGTCAAGCGATGTCGTTGCGATCGCGTACCTTCATTCGTGCGTCACAGGCAATGGGCGCGAGCCATCTGCACATCTTGGTGCGGCAGATGCTGCCCAATCTGGTAGCCACGATTATCGTCTTCACCACTATCTCCATTCCTGGGAAGATTGGCGCGGAAGCGGCGCTGTCTTTCCTGGGAGTGGGCGTCACCCCATCAACGCCTTCGTGGGGTCGATCCATAGGTTCGGCGGTAACCTGGGTGAGCACGGATCCCTGGTACTTGCTGTTTCCCGGTGGCGCGTTATTCCTCGTCACCCTGGCTTTCAACCTCTTTGGCGACGGGCTTCGTGACGTCATTGACCCGAGGCTAGGTGAGTCTCGATGAACCGTCTACGTTTCCTTGTCTCTCGCCTGCTGCAGACGCTCGTCGTGCTCGTGGTCATTACCTTCATCACCTTTGCCATCTTTGAGTTCTTCCCTGCTGATCCAGCCCAATTAGCTTGTGGTAAGCCATGCACTCCGGAGAATCTCGCCCTTGCACGTTCTTACATGGGTTTGAATGATCCGTGGTACCAGCAATTCTGGAACTATCTTTCTGAGATTGTTGCAGGCGCTACATATGGGTCTGGTGCTGATGCCATTCACTGTTCTGCCCCCTGCCTGGGATACTCGTTCCGCTTGTCGACCCCGGTCACTGAACTCATTGCAAACCGGCTGCCAGTCACTATGTCGGTGGCTTTGGGGGCAGCCGTGTTGTGGATGATTATTGGCGTGAGTACCGGCATCATTTCGGCCCTTCATCGAGGTGGTGCCGTGGACCGTGCGATCATGACCGGAACAGTTTTGGGAATTTCCTCACCGGCCTATCTGGTAGGTCTGCCCGGTATCCTGCTGTTGGGATTCAAGGCTGACATCGTTCCGGTGTCCGGATATGTGCCATTCTCTGTGAGTCCAGTCGACTGGCTCTGGCATCTGGCCCTGCCGTGGACCGTGCTCGCCGTCCTCTCGGCAGCGGTCTATACGCGGATGGTCCGCAGTGAAATGCTCGAGACCCTTGATGAGGATTATGTGCGCACTGCTCGTGCTGCGGGTCTGTCGGAACGACGCGTCCTGGCAAACCACGTCCTGCGCAGCATCTCCGTGCCGATCCTCACCTATTTCGCTCTCGACCTGGGGGGATTTCTGGGCGGTGCCGTTATCACCGAGAAAGTGTTCTCCATTCAGGGTCTCGGAGCATTACTCATGGATGCCGTGGGAGCTACTGATGTCCAACTCGTGATGGGCGTCACATTGGTGGCCGCAGTCGCGATCATCGGAATGAACCTGTTGGCCGACATCGTCGTAGCAGCCATCGATCCTCGGGTTTGACGCTGGTACGCCGCCGCGCAGCGCAACAGCACATATTCACACCACAGTCACATCACACACCACTGAAAACGGCTCACAAGAAAGATGAAAGTCATGGGTACCAGCACATACTCCATTTCGTCGTTGTCCCGCCGCGGCTTCCTGCTTGGCGCAGGGGCCACCACTGCAGTTGCGGCATTGAGCGCATGCGGTGCCAATGAGCGTTCCGCGCAGACAGCTGGGTCAGTCACGCCTACCAAGGGCGGGACGCTGACGATCCTCGCGTCAGACACTGACATCAACTGGGATCCGGGCCGCAGCCAGGGCATGGCCGTCACCTCGTTGGCCCTCGTTCACCGCCGTCTCATCAGTTGGCAGATCGTCAAGGGTAAGGAGGCCAAGGTCGTCCCCGACCTCGCTACCGACACCGGAAAAGCCTCGGATGGTGGCCGGACCTGGACCTTCACCCTCAAAGACGGTTTGGTGGCCGAGGACGGGTCGTCGATCACATCTACGCAAATTCGCCATGGGGTCGAACGCACCTTCACAGCCTCCTTGGCCGGCGGACTCGGATACCACAAGACGCTGCTTGCCGAGACCTCCGGATATACCGGCCCATACAAAGGCAAGCACTTGAAGTCCATTGAGACGCCAGACGACAAGACGATTGTCTTCCATCTAAAAGCTCCATTTGGCGACTGGCCATGGATCGTTTCTATGCCCGCCTTTGCTCCGGTTCCCCTCAGTGACAACCCCACGACCTACACCCGTAAACCGGTCGCATCTGGGCCTTATCGTGTGGCTGAGTACAAGCAGGGTGTGGCCGCAACCCTCAAGCGCAACCCGAAATGGACACCGTCCTCTGACGAGGTGCGTACTGCGCTACCTGACACGATCGTGTTTTCCTTGGGCCAGGACAGCCCGGTGGTTGCTCAACGTCTCATCTCTGACTCTGGCAATGACCGCAACGCATTTGGGGCGGAGATGGTGCCCCCTGCCCAATTGCCTCAGGTGACGTCCAACCCCCAGGCCAAGTCCAGGCTAGCCGTCGGTAGCGCTGGACCACTGCAGTACTTGGCCATCAACGTTGAGCGCGTCAAAGACGTCAAGGTGCGCCAGGCCATCGCCTATGCGGTGGATCGCAAGGCCGCAACAACCGCTCTGGGCGGAGAGATCGGTGCAGCCCCAGCGACGACGTACATCACTCCTGGCATCCCAGGACGCCAGGAATACAACCTGTACCCTGAATCCACCGCAAAGGCTCAAGAACTCCTCAAGGGCAAAGCGGTGGGCCAGCTCGTACTGCTGGTAAGCAACGATGAGGGAACGTTGGCGCTCGCTCAAGCCGTCCAACAGGCACTTCAGAAGGTCAACATTTCCGTCAAGATCAATCCCGTCGAAAGTGAAACCTGGATTGAGAAAACTACCCAGTCTGATGGTTCCGACTACGACTTGACCATTGCTTCGTGGAATCCCGACTATCCGTCGGCCAATGCCAATTTGCAGCCGCTTTTTGCCTCCAGCGAGATCGGATCAGGCGGCTTCAATCTTGGCCGCTACCACAATGCCGAGGTGGATCGGATGCTCGCCGAAGCAGCCGCCCTGCCGATGGATGAGGCCAAGGACAAATGGGCGAACATTGATCGACGCATCGCCCAGGACGTTCCCGTCGTTCCGTTGGTGTTCCGGCGCAATGCCTTCCTGCACGGATCAGGTGTGAGCGGTTTCTTCGTCAATCCCTTCCCGGCTTACCCGAACTACCTCGTCGTGGGAGTGCAGAAGTGAGGGGCCAACCCCGACGGACAGACGCACCCACCCCGGTGACCGCACAGCAGGATCGGCGGCCAGATGCAGTCCTGAGCCTGCGAGATGTCACGGTGAGATTCCCCGGGTCGCTGGTGGCGGCCTCGGAGGGAGTCAATCTGGACCTGGTGTCTGGACGAGTACTGGCTCTGGTGGGCGAGTCGGGATCGGGGAAATCCGTGACAGCTCTGGGAGGTCTCGGCTTGCTGCCCCAGGCCGCCACGGTGACGGGATCGGTGCTCCTGAGCCGAGATGAACCGGGCAGAAACGCCGCCGAGGCAGCCGTGGAACTGGTTGGGGCTGATAAGTCGGTGCTCGACGGTGTGCGAGGTCGGTTGGTCGGCACCATCTTTCAGGAGCCCTCCAGCGCGCTTGACCCTCTTCTGTCCATCGGCGCTCAGATCCGTGAAGTCATCAGGACCCACTCTGACGAGGCTCGGTCGCGTTCTCGAATTCGCGACCGAGTACATGAGCTCCTGGGTCGCGTCGGGCTGCCGGACGTAGAACGGATCGCTGCCTCCTACCCGCATCAGCTGTCCGGAGGCCAGTTGCAGCGAGCATGCATGGCCCTGGCCTTGGCCTGCAATCCGAAGGTGATCATCGCTGACGAGCCCACCACGGCCCTTGATGTCACAGTGCAGGCCGGGATTCTCGACCTTCTGCGTCGGCTGACCGATGAAGGCATGGCGGTGCTGCTCATCACGCATGACATGGCCGTCGTGGCCGACATCGCCGACGAGGTTGCCGTCATGAGAAAAGGGCACATCATCGAGCGGGGCAGTGTCGACGCGATCTTCAACGATCCGCAACACTCCTACACCCGCCAGCTCCTCGACGCCGTTCCCCAACTCGATGCACTACGAGAACTCGATGATCCGCAGACCGATCCCGACGGAGCGAGCGCCGCTAGGTCCGAAACCAGCGATGGGCCGGGAACTGTTGAGGTCGTCGGCCCGACGACCCCTGACGCGACGAGCCGAGAGCCGGACCCACCACTAGTTGAGGTTACCGACCTCGACGTCGTCCACCGTGCGCGACGACGCAAGTCTGTGCACGCGGTCCGCGGCGTGAGTTTGGCCATCGCGCCGGGGGAGGTTCTGGGACTCGTGGGGGAGTCCGGGTCGGGGAAATCCACGATCGCTGGCACCCTCACAGGGTTGGTGCCGGTGACCTCCGGGTCGGTGCGAGTGGCTGGGGTCGAGGTCGCCGGGGCCTCTCGGCGTGCGATGCTCCCCGTCCGGCGTAACACCGGAGTCGTGTATCAGAATCCGGCCTCAGCCCTTAATCCCAGGCGCACTGTCGGTGCGTCAATTGCTGAACCCTTGATGCTGCATTCCCCCCTCGACTCGTCGCGGAGGCGCGCCAGGGTGCGTCAACTCCTCGAGCAGGTGGAGCTGCCGGAATCGATGGCTGATCGTTACCCACATCAAATGAGCGGTGGTCAGCGTCAGCGGGTTGCTATCGCTCGTGCCCTGGCCTTGGACCCCCGGCTGGTGGTTGCCGATGAACCCACCAGCGCGCTCGATGTGTCGGTCCAGGCCAAGGTGCTCAGGCTCCTGACGGGTCTGCAAGCTGAACTGGGGTTTGCATGCCTGTTCGTCTCGCATGATCTGGCGGTCATCGAGCAGATCGCAGCCCGAACAGTGGTGCTCAGCAAAGGTCGCATCGTCGAGGAAGGGCCGACGACGGAGGTGCTTTCGCATCCGCGGGGGGAATACACCCGTGCTCTGGTGAGTGCCGTTCCCATCCCTGACCCGGCGATACAGCGAACCCGCCGAGCCCGGGCGGCCGCTCAACGGTGAGGCTTGTCAGTCCAGGGTCGTGATGATGCGCGCCCCGCCCTTCTCGATGACGAGGGTTTGCTCGAACTGGGCACACCGTGAACCATCGTTGGTGAGGACCGTCCAGCCGTCGTCCCACTGATGATTGGACTGGTCACCGAGGGTGAGCATCGGCTCGATGGTCAGCGTCATGCCCTCCTCGAGGGTGACGTCATAACGCGGCTCGTCGTAATGGAAGACGACAAGGCCGGAGTGGAAGGCACTGTGGACCCCGTGCCCGGTGTAGTCGCGCACCACGCCGTACCCGAATCGCTTGGCGTAGTTCTCGATGATGCGTCCGATGATGGAGATCGAACGACCAGGCTTGACGGCCTTGATGGCCCGGTTCATGGACTCCTCGGTGTGCTTGATGAGGTCGAGGGACTCCTGATCGACGTCTCCGCACGGGAAGGTGTAGCAATTGTCGCCGTGCACGCCGTTCTTGTAGGCGGTGACGTCGATTTTGACGATGTCGCCCTCCTCCAGTGGGCGAGCGTCCGGGATGCCGTGGCAGATGACCTCGTTGACGCTGGTGCAGCAGGACTTGGGGTAGTTGCGATAGTCGAGGGTCGACGGGTAGGCGCCGTGATCGCACATGTACTCGTGAGCGATGCGGTCGAGCTCGTCGGTGGTGACCCCAGGTGCCACAGCCTCGCCGGCCGCGTGCATGGCACCGCACGCGATCCGACCGGCCTCCTCCATGGCGGCAATCGTCTCGGGAGTCTGCACGTGGGAGCCATCGTAGGTCTCCGGGACGTCTCCCAAACCGACATAGGGAGGGCGAGCAATGCTGCCGGGGACGTGGCGACGACGACTCTGGGGATACGGCTTGATGGCACTCACGTCGGCCTAGTCTAGGTCGTCAGTGTCACGACGCCGGATTGGTTCACGTTCGTGTGCCGATGTGCAACAGTTCGGATCAGTGCATGGTCTCGAAGAGTTCCTCGGAGGTTGGGTGGGTCAGGACCCGGTCATGACGGCCATTCGCGAGAACAATGACGCGATCTGCGGTGGCTGCGATGTCCAGATCATGGGTGATCATGACCAAAGAGGTGCTGTCGGTCACGGTCTCGCGAAGCAGATCGAGGACGGTCTCCCGAGAGGCGACGTCGAGAGACCCGGTCGGCTCGTCAGCGAAGAGTACCTGGGGAGCCCGGACCAGGGACCGCGCTATCGCCACCCGTTGACGCTGTCCGCCGGACAGGTGGTTCGGGTACTTGTCGGCGCAGGAGGCCAGCCCGACGGTCTCCAGGGCGTGCATGACATCACGTCGGCGCGGCCTCATCCCTGCCAGTCGCGCAGGCAGGCGGACATTGTCACGGACGTTGAGGGAACTGATGAGGTTGAGGTCCTGGAAGACAACCCCGACGTGATCGCGTCGTATCCGTGCGAGCTCAGAACGACTAGCCGAACCGAGGTCGTTGCCGGCCAGGGCGATACTCCCGCCATCGGCGGCGATGAGACCGCACAAGCAATACAGCAGCGTCGACTTGCCTGCTCCCGAGGACCCGACGATGGCGACGAACTCGCCAGGACCAACCTCGAGATCGACTCCCCTGAGCACTTCGATCCGTTGGGATCCCTTTCCGAAACCCTTGCGCACCCCCACGGCACTGATCAACGGCGACATCAACGACCTCCCATGACGATGGTGATGGGATCCTTCCGCATGCCACTGCGGGTGACGACGAGAAGGAGGATCAAGGTGAGGGTGAACCCAAAGCCGACCACTGCACAGGCCGACCACCCAGGTGGCGTGGCTCTGACGTCGGGGACCGGTCCTGCCGACAGCGCAGCCACCATGGCCAGGTCGTTGACCGTGACAATGGTGTAGGAACACACCAGGCAGACGGCTGCGTACACCAGGGCCTCCAGAACGGTCTTGGCGCGTACCAGACCCGGCGTCGATCCCGACACCAGCAACAGGGCATTGTCCTCGCGTCGGTGTGATGAAGTGGCCAGCACGATGGCGGATGCGCACACGCAGGCGACAATGATCGGACCTCCCAGCAACAAGGCCATCTGGCGTGGCGGGGCCGAGACCGATCCGGATCCGGGAGCGCGGGCTGCCATCACCGTCGTCACCAGGTGGATCCAGCTCGTCATCATTCCGATTGCGGCTGCTGCCAGACTGATGGGCATGACGAGGGCCTGGGTCAATCGCGGCCTGGCCGCTGCCTCACGGCTCGCCAGGAATCCAGGGGTGCCGCCGAGGCCAATGGCTCTGATGAGCGCGACAAGGCCACGGACGACCGGCCCGCAGATCATTGCGAAAACCAGACAGACGAGGAGCCCCATCCCCGGATACGCGGAGAGGACTCCGACGAGGTCGTCTGCGTCGGTGACTGGACTGACGTGGCCAATGGTGAGGTACAGGGTCACGGTTCCCGCGATGAGAAGCACTGTGACGACCACGAAGAGGACGCGGGAGTGGCGCGGTGAGGACTGTGTCGTCTCCGATGGACGGACTGCAGTGACGACGTCAGCCCGTGCGATCTGTCGTGCCGAACCCAGACCAGATACCAGACTGACGACGGCCGTCGTCGCGACTCCCGTGATCATCGCCACGACGGGAATCGGATGGGTCAGCCCATCACTGGGAGGCAGCCCGCTGGTGGCCACGAAACCGGCGTACCACGGCCACACGGCCTCCGAGACAAGCGCCTCAAGCAGTGCGGACAGGGCTGTGACGAGGAGGATTTCGACAATGAGGATCAACAGGGCAGTTCGTGGCAGCACACCGACGATCTGCCACAAGGCGACGTCACGTCGTTGCAGGCGCACACAGGTGCCTACGACCAGCCGGAAGGAGGCGAATCCGGTCAGCACCGTGAATCCCAGGGCCACCCCGCCCATGGACGCGTAGGCCTGCTGCGCGTCGCCGCCGGCAGACACCCCGGCGACTATTAAACCGATGCTCAGGGTGACCACCACCATGAGCACGACTGAGGCGACGATGAGGGAGAGCCAGGAGGATGCGCCCCGAATGACGGAGTTGACGGCGATCTTGAGAGTCATGGTGCAGGGTTTCACAGCGCGGATGGAAAAACGGGACGATCATTGAGATCTAGGATGTGAGTCACGATACCGGAGGGGGATCACATGGCTGACAAGACCGAATACTTCTGGTGTCTCAAACACCACACCGTCGAGACTGCCGATGACTGCAAGGCGGCCGATCACCTTGGCCCGTACCCGTCTCCTCAGTCAGCGGCGGAGGCTCTTGACACGGTGGCCGCGCGCAACGACTTCTGGGAGAACGATCCTCGTTTCAATGACGAGGAGGACGACGACTGAGCCGTCAGCCCACCTTGAGGGATTCGCGCGCGTGGTCGACGAGGGCCTGACGTGCTGAGTCCCCGATCGTGGCGGAGTTGAAGTACATCCCGAGGAAATCCGTCTGCCCGGTGTTGACCACGACGACGTCGACGACGTCGCCACGCACCTTCGGCAGGTTGGGCAGCGTCACGTAGATCTCGCTGCGCTTCCACCAGGCAGGGTGCCCGTCAACGGTGAGGGCCTCCGAGCGAATCTCCTTCTCGCCGGTGTAGCCCATGTAATAGTCGGAGCTGGCGAAGCAGGACATCATCATCGATGCCGCGGTCTGCGGATCGGAGAATCCTTCCGCGACCGGCAGACCACCCACTCCTGACACACTCATCCACCCGGGGTAGACGTCGTCAATCTGAGCCGACTGACCCATCACCCACGGCAAGGTGAGGTTCTGGCGGCGCCAGTTGGGAATGGATTCCACCGAGACGCCACCGCCATGCAACCGGTCGTCAGCGGTGTCCAGGTTACCGGGACGCTGGCCTTGCGGGCACCTGATGGCCGATGAACTGGCCGACGGGGTGCTCGATTTCTCGTTCCAGGCAGAAACGGTCGGCGAGGAGGAGTTGAGATCGGGTTTCGCGTGGTGATCGGATGCGGTGCGCTGGCGCAGGCCGAGAGCAGCGATGACGGCGACGACGAGCACCACGGCGATGATCGCCCACACCCATCCGGAACCGTGGCCGCCGTTGTTGCCACGAGGACCCTTTCCACCTCGCTGTGGAGAGGGCTCTGGGGAGGTGACGGTACGGTCCGTCCAGCGCTCGCCGTCGAACCAGCGATAGCGGTCCGGTGTGTCGTCGGGATCTGGATACCACCCTGCCTGAGGACCCGAAGCCATGTCCGCAGTCTACCGAGGCGATCCAGGGCGCTTGTTACTCGCTCGAAACACGCGCCATGCACACTGGAAGGGTGAGCAGGCAGACTGATTTTGTCCTGCGTTCCATGGAGGAACGCAATATTCGTTTCGTGAGGCTGTGGTTCACCGACGTCCTGGGATCACTCAAGTCCGTCGCCATCGCCCCCGCTGAGGTCGAGGGTGCTTTTGCCGAAGGCGTCGGTTTCGACGGTTCGGCTATTGAGGGGTACGCCCGCGTCTACGAGGCAGACATGGTGGCCCATCCGGACCCGGCCACCTTCCAGGTGCTGCCGTGGCGCTCGGGCACCGGCACTGCTCGGATGTTCTGCGACATCACCAATCCCGACGGCACGGCCTCGGCAGCAGATCCGCGTCACGTCCTCAAGAAGACGATGGCCCGAGCCGCTGACATGGGGTTCACCTTCTACGTGCACCCGGAGATCGAGTTCTACCTGCTCAAGGAGGAGCACCAGCCCGGTGGAGCACCTGTCTCCCTCGACAACGGCGGCTACTTCGACCACACCACCCTGGGGGCGGGTACCGATTTCCGTCGTGATGCCATCAACGTCCTGGAGCAGATGGGTATCTCGGTGGAGTTCAGCCACCACGAGGCCGCCCCCGGCCAGCACGAGATCGACCTGCGTTACGCCGATGCGTTGACGATGGCCGACAACATCATGACCTTCCGCGTGGTCATTCGGGAGATTGCCTCCCTCAAGGGCATCAAGGCCACCTTCATGCCCAAGCCCTTCACCAACCACGCCGGATCGGGAATGCACGCCCACGTCTCCTTGTTCGAGGGCGACACCAATGCCTTCTACGACGTGGCTGACGAGTTTCGCATGTCGCCGGTGGCCAAGCACTTCGTGGCGGGCCTGCTTCACCACGCTCCGGAGATCACCGCTGTCACGAACCAGTGGGTGAACTCGTATCGACGACTCTCGGGCGGGGGGGAGGCCCCCAACTACATCTGCTGGGGTCGCAACAACCGCTCGGCCCTTGTCCGGATACCGATGTACAAGCCGGACAAGGCCTCGTCAGCGCGGGTGGAACTGCGTTCTATCGACTCGGCTGCCAATCCATATCTGGCCTACTCCTTGGTGCTGGCCGCTGGTCTGGACGGCATCGAGAAGGAGCTGCCGCTGCCTGAGGAGGCCTCCGACGACGTGTGGCAGCTGTCGGCCCGGGAACGTCACGCCCTCGGTATCAAGCGTCTGCCGCAGAGCCTGGGTGCCGCCATCCGGTGCATGGAGGAGTCCGAGCTGGTGGCCGAGACCCTCGGCGAGCACGTCTACGACTTCTTCCTACGCAACAAGCGGGCGGAGTTCGAGGAGTACAACCGGCAGGTCAGCCAGTTCGAGTTGGATCGTTACCTTCCCCATCTGTGAGCGGTCGACCGGCCAAGTCCCCGAGACCACTGGTGCGAGCTGACTGTGCCAAAGCACCATCGCCGGCCTTGCCGGGGCACAAGGAGTCGAGCCCGATGATCGCGGTGATCGGGTCCAGCTGATCAGTCCTCGGCGAGGATCTCGCGGAGGGCCCCGGCCATGTCCACCACGGGCAGAAGGTTGGCGACGTCGTCGACGTGGGATCCAGACGCCTGGACCCATCCCGCCTCGCGCATCTCCTCCCAGGAGGAGAAGCCGGTGGCCAGCTGCAGGAAGGTGACGGGATCCATCTCGGCCACATTGGGCGGGATGCCACGGTGATGGCTGGGTCCCGACTCGGTGGCTGCCAGCTGGACTGCACATGCGGGCGGCACTCGCAGCTCGATGGTGCGTCCGCCATGGGTATCGTCAAGGACGGCCGACAGTGTCCGGCAGCTCTCAGTGATGGCTGGCGACGGAACGTCGACGCCGTCGTGGAGACCCATGACCACCATGGCGAGCAGGGTTGCCCGAAGGTGATCAGTCATGCGAACCGGACCGATGAGGGATTCCACCGTCGCCGAGGGGCCCGGAGTGGCCAGCAGGACCGACTCGACCTCGCTGAGGAGACGCTGCGCCTGGCTGGCCAGACGGGTGGCGGTGTCATCGGCGATGACCTCGTGGCCGATCGCCGCCAGGGTCCCGGTCGCCTTGCTGCGCTCATCGATCACCCTGGCGAGGGTCATCGGTCTGATCGTCGTCGGGGCGGTGACGGTCTGCAGGGTGTCGGTGAGGATGACCATGAGGTGGGCGATGTGGTGGCGTCCCCACAACCGTGCATCGGCCGACCCAAGGGTGGTGTTCCTGGCCGGGGGCAGCAACGAGCGAGCGGTGGCCACCCATGTCGTCGCCAACCGCCTCACGCCGCGTTCTGCGCGTGCCGCCATAATCGTCACCTCAAAAACACTAGGGGAAGCTAGTTGCTGGGACCGTACACCCATTCGACACCGACGTGACGACTGAGCAACACGTCGGTGGCCCTCGTCGGCTAATGTGCCGTCGAGGGGGTGGTCACGGTGGATCGCAAGTCGAGCGTCACGGTGGACCTACTGCGGCTGGGAGTGATGGACACTGAAGCGTCCCTGGCCCACCATCAGCGGATTGCAGAGACGATCGGGGCTGACCCAAGCCGACTGACCGGGTGGGAACATCACCTGGAAATGTCCTGTGACCCTGATCTGGCCCTCGACACCTTGGCAGATCTCTCCCAGAGATCCCCCCAGCTCGTCGTCGATCTCCTCGGTGACGAGGACTCGGCATGCCGGCTCGTTCGGCTCCTGGGCGCCTCCAGCGAGTTGGGCCGTCACCTTGTTGCCCATCCCGACGACCTGGCCGAGATCGCCCACGATCCCGTGCGTCGCAGCCGTGACGAGATTCGCGACGACCTGCTCGAGGTCGTCGGAGCTCATGAGGATGGTGAGTTCCTGGTGGCCGAGAGGCCCACCGGTCCGGCAGCGGATCGGCTGAGGTTGGCCAATCGGCGTCATCTGGTGCGGATCGCCTCCCGAGATGTCGGGGCGGACGACCCGACCGAGGTCGTCGAGGACATCGCGGGAGAACTGGCAGACCTTGCCGACGCCGTCGTCGCCGCTGCCCTGGCCCTGACCCGCGCAGACTGTCCGGATCATGCCGACGCACGGCTCGCCGTCATCGCAATGGGAAAGTGCGGGGCTCAGGAACTCAACTACATCTCCGACGTTGACGTCGTCCATGTCGCCGAGCCGGCCCGGGAAGACGTCTCAGCGGCTCGGGCTGTCGACATCGCCACGAAATTGGCAGCCTCGGTGGCGCGGATCTGTTCGGCCCACTCCGGGGCAGGGTCCATCTGGCAGGTCGACGCCGCGCTGCGTCCCGAGGGCAATGCCGGACCACTGGTGCGAACCATGGACTCGATGCGCACCTACTACGAGAAGTGGGCGAAGAACTGGGAGTTCCAGGCCCTCCTCAAGGCTCGTCCGATGGCTGGCGACCTCGATTTGGGGCAGAGATTTGTCGAGATGGTCTCACCCATGGTGTGGCAGGTGGGGGAGGCAGAAGGCTTCGTCCCGGAAACCCGCGCCATGCGAACCCGGGTCGTCTCCTGCATCGCCACCAGAGAGAAGGGCCGTGAGATCAAGCTGGGTGCCGGGGGGTTGCGAGACGTCGAGTTCACCGCCCAGTTGCTGCAGCTGGTCCACGGACGCCAGGACGAGTCGCTGCGGGTACGAGCCACTCTGCCGGCCCTGCGCGCGCTGGCTGCTGGCGGTTACATCTCCCGAGGTGCGGCCGAACGTCTCGGGGAGGCCTATCGACTGCAACGAGTGATGGAACATCGGGTGCAGATGTTCCGGTTGCGTCGTACCCACCTCCTTCCCGACGACGAGCCAGGTTTGCGCAGGCTGGCACGGGCAGTGGGCCTGCACACCCCCGACGAGGTGCGAGGTGTGTGGACGGCGACCTCGAAGGCCGTCCTGCGGGCTCATGGCCAGGTGTTCTACTCGCCTGTGGTCGAGGCTGTGGCTCGCATCCCCACCGAGGACCTGCGGATGGGCCCGGAGGCAGCCAAGGTTCGGCTCGGGGCGCTGGGATTCCACGACGAGGACGCCGGCCTGCGTCACATCGAGGCCCTCACCAGCGGTACCAGCCGAGCAGTGCGTATCCAGACCGCTCTCATGCCGGCCATGCTCGCCTGGCTGGCCGACGGCCCCAGCCCCGACAATGGTTTGCTGGCCTTCCGCCAGGTCTCCGAGGCATTGGGGGAGTCTCCTTGGTACCTGCGCGCGATGCGTGACGAGGGGGCCATGGCTCAGCGGCTGGCAACGGTGCTGTCGACGTCGAGATATGCCGTAGACGTCCTCACCCGAGCCCCCGAGACCGTCCAGGTCCTCGTCGACGACGATCTGACTCCGCTGGACCGCGATGACCTCACTCGCCAGATGTACGCCGTTGCCAGGCGGCACCGTGACGTCGAGGAGGCGGTCGAGGCGATCCGTGCGGTGCGGCGTCGTGAACTGTTCCGGATCCTCGTCGCGAACATCCTCAATGTCACCGACACGTTGCGCATCGGCCGGGCCCTCACCGACCTGACAGGAGCGACGATCGACGCTGCGCTGTCCGCAGTGTCGCGCGGTGTTGAGGACGCCCCACCAATTGGCATCGTCGCGATGGGCCGATGGGGCGGCCAGGAGCTGTCCTACGGTTCTGACGCCGACTGTCTCTTCGTCGTCGGTGACGGACCAGGTGCCGGTGAGAAGGCATCGCGCATCGTCACCAAGCTGCGGAACCTGCTCGGCAGGAACGGTGCCGATCCCGCGCTGATCTTGGATGCCGACCTGCGTCCGGAAGGACGATCGGGACCGATGGTGCGCAGCCTGGAGAGTTATCGCAAGTACTACGGGAAGTGGTCGAGCACCTGGGAGTCCCAGGCCCTCTTGCGGGCGAGCCACGGAGCCGGTGATCGAGACCTGACGACTGCGTTGCTCGAGTGCGTCGACAACCTGCGCTACCCGGCCGACGGCCTGACGGCTGGTCAGTTGGCCGAGATCCGCATGCTCAAGGCACGAATGGAGTCCGAGCGAATTCCGCGCGGTGTCGATCCCAGGCGTCATCTCAAGCTCGGGCCCGGAGGCCTGTCCGACATCGAATGGACTGCCCAGGTCATTCAGTTGCAGCATGCCGGCAAGGAGCCCGCTCTGCGCACGACCTCGACGATCAAGGCCCTTGACGCTGCTCTGGCAGCCGATCACGTCGACGAGGAACAGCACCAGGAGCTGTGCGATTCCTGGTTGGCTGCCAGCCGGCTGCGCAATGTGATCATGGTGGTGCGGGGCCGTCCCAGTGACGTCATACCCTCCGACTCAATTGATCTTGACGTCATTGCCCGGGCTCTCGGGATGGGCCGTGGGGCATCTGAGCAGTTGATTGAGGACCATCTGCGGCACGGGCGACGTGCCTCCAAGGTGGTCGATGCCGTCTTCTGGAACCAGTGATCAGTCCTCCTCGGAGAACTTGAAGGCGTGTGGGCTGGGGATGGGGAGGTTGTGTGCCCACGCCGGGTCGGTGCACATCCGGGCCACCGCCAATCCGCAGGCGATGAGGACCAGGGTGAGAACGGCGTCGGCACCGAAGGTCAGCGCCTTCGTCATGTCCTGGGCGTTGAGCCAGTACACAGTGCGGTACATGGAGGCACCGGGCACCATGATGACGCAGGCGGGGACCGTCAGGGTGATGCGGGGCAGCTTGGTCCTGACCGACAACGGGCTGGCCAGGAATCCGATCGCGAGGCCGCCGACCCCGGCTGCCAACTGCGCTGGCAGGTTGGCACCGACCAGGGCCAGGCGACAGAGGTTTCCCACCACTCCCAGAGCGACCGCCCATGCCAGCATCCGCGGCGACGAGTTGAAGATGATGGCGAATCCGGCGACCCCACATGCCGTCGCTGCGGCGTAAGCCAGCCACGCCCAGGGATTCGGCAGCACCGTCTGCGCGGGTAGTGGTAACAGTCCGGTGGCAACCGAGAACACCCAGGCCGACAACGTCGCGGCAAGGATGAGACCAACCGAGTACATTGCGCGGCTCAGACCCGCTGTGAAGTCCATCCGGACCATGTCGAGGATGGAGGTGATCATCGGAAAACCAGGTACCAGGAAGAGCAGGGAGGCCACGTATCCGGGGCCGTGGATCGTGTGAAGCCCAGTGTTCGTAAGGAGGTCGGCGACCACCAGGTAGATGAGACAGGCCGCTGCAGATGCGAGCGCCGCGACACCGAACTGGTTGAGCCAGCGACGGTTGAGTCGACCACGTACGAACTGGCCGGCACTTGCCGCCAGCAGCACGACGAGTGAGTCGGCCAGCGAGAACTTGTTGAGGATGGCGAATCCGGCGCAGGCAAAACCACCGGCGAGAATGGTCTGCCATTCCTTCCACTGTGGGCGGACGGTCCGGGAGATGTTGTCGAGTCTGGCCTCGACATCGCGGCCTGTCATCCCCTCGGGAAGGTTGTGGGCAAGCTCCTCGAGAGCGGAGATGCGAGAGGAGTCGACGCGCACTCGGTACACCTCCCGGGCCACAGTGCGGAAGTTGTCGCCCCGGTGCGCGGTGACCGTGATCTCGGTGAGACCGACGGTGGCGTCGAGGCGATCCATGCCGAGGGCGTCCCCCGTGTCCGTCATGGCCCTCTTCACCCGATAGGACCCGGTACCCGACGACAGCAGCATTGATCCCAGACGGATGACGGCCTCGGTGTCGTTGACGAATTCGTGGTCGTGGCGCAGGTCGTCGTCGGAATTCACGGAATCAGTGCTTGTCACGTCCTGCTATTGTGCCACTGCAGCTCCGAGGGTCCACGGGTCGGTTCGGATGCCCAGATCTCGGCAGGGCAGACCGAGTTCCTCGTGAAGTCGGCGGGCCACGTCAGCACACCAGGGTGATTCGGAGGCCCAGTGAGCCGTGTCGACGAGGGCTGGTCCGCCGGCCCGAAGATGTTCGTCGGCAGGATGATGGCGCAGGTCACTGGTGAGGTAGACGTCGGCGTTGCTGGCTGCTGCGGCATCCAGCAGGGAATCTCCGGCTCCGGAGCACAGCGCGACGGTGTTGACCGGTTGGTCCGGGTCGCCAGCAGCCCGCACTCCCCAGACGGTACGGGGGAGTCGTTCGGAGACTCGCCGGGTGAAGGACCGCAGTGTCATCGGTTCGTCGAGATGGCCGACACGACCGATACCCGGGGTGGTGGGGCCGGGGCGAGCTCCCGAGTCAATGGTCGTCACGTCGTAGGCGGGCACCTCGTAGGGATGGGCGGCGACGAGAGCCGATCGCACTGCGGAGCGTGCCCAGGTCGGGGCGACGACGTGAATGCGCGCTTCCTCAACGGTCTCCACCTCATGGGCTGTGCCGATGGTGGGATGGGAGCCATCGAGAGGCCGGAACTGGCCGCGCCCGACGGTCTCGAAACTGCACTGGTCATAACCGTCGAACCGTCCGGCCCCGGCATCGAAGAGGGCATTGCGAAGCGCCTCCGAGGAGTCGAGGGGCACCTGGACTCCCCACAGATCCACGGCTTGGGTGACGGGTTCGAGGGGACGCTCGACGACGACGCCCAGGAGCCTCGCGAGGACGTCATTGACACCACCGACCGCAGCGTCGGCATTGGTGTGGGCACTCATGAGGGCAATGCGATGACGGATGAGCTGGTGAATGATGCGTCCCTTGGCGGTGTCAGCTGCCACCGAGCTGACCCCACGCATGAGAAGTGGGTGGTGGACGACGAGCATGTCCGCGTGCGCCGCGATCGCGGCGTCGACGACGTCGTCGGTGGCTTCCAGAGCGCACACGATGTGACTGACGGTGTCGTCAGGGTCACCGCACACCAGACCCGGGGCATCCCACGACTCCGCCAGGGATGGCGGGTACCACTCATCGAGGATGTCGCGAACCCGACTGACGGTGACGAGGTCGTCGGCGGGTGAGGGGATGGCGGTGTGGGATGTATCAGCTGCCATGGGTTCACGGTAACTTGAGGGTATGACTGTTCGCCGACCAGTGACGATGTTTGTGTGCCTGGCTGCCGTCGTGGCCGTAGCAGGGTGCGCCGAGAAGACTCCGACCGTCGCCGACATGGCGAACCAGCCCGGGGCGACTCCGATCGCCAATTCCGTTCCGCCCCAGCCGGTGCGGCCGAGACCGTCAAAAGGTGCTTCTGGTGCCAGTACTCCGGCCATGCCGACGTGCAAGGGGTCGACCCCGGCCCTTGAGATGTCTTCGATGAAGACGGGAGACGCGGGTAGCTCTGTCGAGCTGATCGTCCGGAACTGCACCGAGAAACCGTTGACCCTGCCTGCCGTGCCGACGATCAAGGTGACGTCCGCAGGCTCGCCCGTCAAGATCGCATGGGAATCGCGCGGTGTCGTCCCGGGAGAACTGCTCAGCGGAATGGGGCGCAAGGTCACCTTGTCATGGCCTGGGCAAGGTGGTTGTGGTTCCCACAGTCAAGTGATGTCGGTTGAGATTGCCGGAGGGGTCGTGAGCGACGAAGGATGCTTCATCCCCACGGTGAAGCGATCGGCCACGCCGAAGCCCGGGGAAGCCGAGAATCCCGAACAGCTGGAATCTCCCAAACCAATCCAAGGATCGGTCGTGTGGTCAGGATGATGTCTTTTCCCAGTCACCGCAAGGACGCGACGGCGGACCGCGTGAATGATGGTCGTCCGTTCCTCATCGGCATCATGGGGACTCTCTTGTCGACCTTTCGGACGGGCATGGCAGTGGCTCGGGTGAGGAGCCGGCGAGCGGTTGCCGCTGCGATTGCAGCCACAGCGATGGCGTCCGGTTGTTCACGGCCGATCCCAGCGGTGCCTGAGGCCGTCGTACCGACCTCCTCAATGACCGCGACGCCGAGGTACACGCCCCGTCCTCGCCCCGAGCCGAGCACGTCCCCACAGCGAGTGACCAGCGTTGGCGGCGGTCGGGGCGCCTTGACGTGCCGGCCAGGCGAGAAACTGGCGATGGGGTTTGGTGACGTCGAGGAAGCGCTGGGGGCACGCGTCGCCCGGCTCATGATCCGCAACTGCGGCACGTCGACGACGACGGTGCCCGTCATGCCGAAACTCCAGCAGAGTTCTGAGTCTGGGGTGCCCGTGTCGGTGACTTGGAAGCCCTACGACCCCAAGGCCACACCCAAGCGTCTGGCCCCCGGAGGGTTCTCCGGCTGGGAATTGAGCTGGCATAGCAATGGCGATTGCGAGCACCGCGGAGCACGACGACTTGTCGCAACAGAGGGGACGACGACGGCCGCCCTGGAGGGGTGTCTGGATCTGGGAGGCTCCTATGCACTGACCGGCGAATCTTCCACTGGGCCGGATGGTTCTGACGCCGTGCCCACACCTGAGGCGGCCGTGCGGTTGCTGGATTGAGGCGAATCAGCCCCAAGTTCACACAATCGTCGCATTCCTCGCTCGACTGGCCACGACGCGACGAGGGGGACGACCGAAGTCCCCCCCACGGAATCACGTCAGATCGACTCAGATGTCGTAGTACAGGTCGAACTCGTAGGGATGCGGACGCTGCTGCAGAGCATTCAGGTCACCACGCTTGAGCTCGATCCAGGTCTCGATGAGATCCGGGGTGAACACGTCACCGGCAAGGAGGAACTCATGATCGTCCTCAAGGTGGTCGAGGACGGCTCCGAGGCTGCCAGGAACGTGATCCATGGCGGCGTGCTCCTCCGGGGGCAGCTCGTAGATGTCCTTGTCGACCGGGGCCGGCGGCTCAATCTTGTTCTGGATGCCGTCCAGGCCAGCGAGCAGCAGGGCAGCGAAGGCCATGTACGGGTTGGCCGAGGGATCGGGGCAGCGGAACTCGACACGCTTGGCCTTCGGGTTCGGACCGGTGATCGGGATACGCATGCAGGCGGAGCGGTTGCGCTGGGAGTACACCAGGTTGACCGGGGCCTCGAAGCCAGGAACGAGACGATGGTAGGAGTTGGCCGACGGGTTGGTGAAGGCCAGCAGCGACGGGGCGTGCTTGAGGATGCCGCCGATGTAGTAACGAGCCATGTCGGACAGCTGTGCGTAACCGGACTCGTCAAAGAAGAGTGGATCGCCGTTCCTCCACAGCGAGGAGTGGACGTGCATGCCCGAACCGTTGTCACCAAAGATCGGTTTCGGCATGAAGGTCGCTGTCTTGCCGTGCTGCCAGGCAACGTTCTTGACGATGTACTTGAACTTCATGACGTCGTCAGCTGCGCGGGACAAGGTATTGAAGCGCCAGTTGATCTCGGCCTGGCCAGCGGTGCCGACCTCGTGGTGGGCCCGCTCGACCTTCATGTCGAGGCCCTCCATGATGGTGACGATCTCGTCACGCAGATCACCGAAGTGGTCGGTGGGGGCCACCGGGAAGTAACCGCCCTTGTACTTCACCTTGTAACCGCGGTTGCCGCCGTCCTCGGTGCGTCCGGTGTTCCAGGCACCAGCCTCGGAGTCGATGGAGTAGTACGAGGTGTTCTGGCGAGTGTCGAAGCGAATGTCGTCGAAGACGTAGAACTCGGCCTCGGGGGCGAAGAAGGCAGTGTCGCCGATGCCGGTGGAGGTGAGGTAGGCCTCGGCCTTGCGTGCGATGTTGCGCGGGTCGCGGCTGTAGGCCTCCTTGGTGATCGGGTCGTGGACGTTGAAGTTCACGATGAGCGTCTTGCACTCGCGGAACGGGTCGATCCAGGCGGTCGTCGGGTCAGGCAGCAGGGCCATGTCCGACTCGTTGATCTTCTGGAAGCCCCGGATGGAGGATCCGTCGAAGGCCAGACCGTTCTCGTACTGGTCCTTGTCGAACTCTCGGGCGGGGACGGTGAAGTGCTGCATGACACCGATGAGGTCGCAGAAGCGGACATCGATCATCTCGATGCCTTCCTTCTTGACATAGGCGAGCAGGTCGTCGGGACCTTCGAACATCTTTCCTCCATCAACACGGCTGGTGATGTGTTCACGGTAGTCCGTGCGGGTTGCTTAGCCGTCACCGTTGTGTTTCGAGCGTGTAACAGGTACTACCGGTAGGATTCCCTGGGTGAGTGGAACCGAGGCAGTGCCAGGCACCTCGATCGGGCTGCCCACGGAAGGGCGCGGATCGCTGGCGAGTTGGGGCAAACGCATTGGTGCTCTCATCATTGACTGGGGAGCATCCATGGTGCTGGCCAGCACCATCGTCGGGCCGGCAGTGATCCGCGGTGGAGGCTGGAAGATGTGGATGCCGATGGCGGTCTTCTTCGTCGAGTCGGTCCTCTTCACCGCGATGGCAGGCGGATCCTTCGGCCAGATCGTCGCCCGAGTGGCCGTGGTCCGACTCGATGGCCTCGGCCCCATCGGATGGTGGCGAGCGGCCGCCCGCACAGCGATGAAGTGCCTCGTCATTCCGGCCCTCGTCATCGGTGCAGAAAGGCGAGGTCTCGACGATCTCGTACTGGGCACCGTCGTCGTCAATCGCAAGTGAGTGATATGCGCGTCATGGTTTTGTCTCGGGGTACTCCGAGCCCGGAAGCTCCGCTGCGGGGGATCTTCGAGTACGACCAGGCGGTGGCGCTGCGCCGACAGGCCCATGAGGTGGTACTGGCCGTCCTCGACGCACGCTCGGCCCGGCACTGGCGGAAGTTCGGAACTCGTGTCGAGCACGCCGTGGAACGCGATGACGGCATCACGGTGGTGAGACTGGATGTCCCGGTGGGGGCCGTTTCCGCGCGGACTGATCATCGTGTTCACGCCTGGGCTGCGCGACGACTCCATCGAACCGTGACCTCCGAGTGGGGAACGCCTGACGTCATCCATGCTCACTTCGCGCGATTCGCGGCCGCTGCGACCCGCGCCGAGTTTCCGGAGCCACTGGCGTGGACAGAGCATGACTCCCACCTGGCGAATCCTGATCGGCGCCTGACCGAGGACATCTCGGTCGCTGGAGACAGGGCCGACGCGGTCGTCAGTGTCTCCCAGGGGCTGAGTTCGCGGCTGGCAGGGCATGGGATCACCTCGACGGTGATTCCCAACATCGTCGATGTCGATCTCTTTGACCGTCCTGCCCGCCGTCATGAGGGAACGGTGGTGGTCAGCGTCGCCACCCTCAACCCAGGCAAAGGAATGGTCGAACTGGCCCATGCCGTCGAGCAGGTGCCCGGAGTTCAGCTGCGCATCATCGGGGACGGACCACAACGGGGGTCGTTGGAGACCATCGCTGCCAACAACCCGAATATCGTCCTGCTGGGTACCCAGCCGCGTGAGCGCATCGCGGAGGAGCTCGCGGGTGCCGACGCCTTCGCCCTGGCCTCCCACGCCGAGACCTTCGGGGTGGTCTGCGCCGAAGCGTTGGCGGCAGGCCTACCAGTCCTGACGACGGCGTGTGGTGGTCCACAGGAGTTCATCGACGACAGCAACGGCATGGTCGTCCCGGTGGGGGACGTCGACGCGCTGGCAGATGGCCTGCAACAGGTGCTTGGTCGGCCGTGGGACCGAGCGGCGATCGCATGGCAGGCTCGCTCCCGATTCGCGGCCGGGCCCGTCGTCGATCAGTTGGAGACGGTCTACCGACAGGCGATCTCCAGCCATGTGACGACCGGTTGAGCCTGGGTGGAAGACTGGCAGGTATGGATCTGACCGCATGGATGGCGAGCGTCAACGGCGTCATCGCGGCCAATGCCTCCCATCCCTGGGTCATTGCGGCGTTGGGGGGACTATGCGTCATCGACGGGTTCTTCCCGCCCGTCCCCAGCGAATCCCTCGTCGTCGCCCTGGCAGCAGTAGGACACCCGCCGTGGTGGATCATCGTCCCGGTGGCAGCACTCGGTGCGATGTGTGGGGACAACATCGCATATTGGATTGGGCATCAGCTCGGCCACACCAAGCTTTTCAACGGTGGACCGAAACGGCAGAAGACCGTCGCCTGGGCCACTCACCAGTTGCTGGTGCGCGGGCCGCTGTGCATCCTGGTCGCCCGATACATCCCTGGCGGACGTGTCATCGTCAACGCCATGGCGGGGGCCACTCGCTTTTCCTATCGCGTCTTCCTCCCCATCGACGCGTTGGCCGGGGTCCTGTGGGCTGGATATGCCACTGGGATTGGTGCCGGTGCGGCAAGTTTCCTGGGCAATAACCACATCCTCGCCGCGACGGTCGGGATCATCGGTGCAATTGTCATCGGCGTCATCCTGGACCAGGTTCTGCGGCGAGTGATGCCCGCTCCGCAGAACGACTGAGGGCAATTGCGGACGGCGCCCCGGCTTGCTTGTGCCGGGGGCGCCGTCATGAGGTGGGGGAGGGGCGGGATCAGGCTCGGCCCTCCTTCTGGGCGTTCTCCTTGCCGGTGGACTTGTTGGCGGCGAGCTGAGCCTCGTCGAAGACGCTGGCCCCGGCGTTGGACTCGTCACCCTCCTCCTCGCGGCCAGGGGTGCGCAGGTTCCACTTCGTGATGACGAATCGGAACACCACGTAGTAGATGACGGCATAGACGAGACCGATGAGGAGGAGCAGCAGGACCTTTCCTGCACCGCCGGACAGCTCAGCAGCTCGTCCGAAGTTGATGATGTAGTCGGTCAGACCGGCCGAGAATCCGAACCCGTCCTTGATGCCCAGAGCGTTGCACAGGGCCAGGGAAGAGCCGGTGAGCAGGGCGTGCACGAGGTACAGCGGGAAGGCCACGTAAGCGAAGGCGTACTCGAGGGGCTCGGTGATACCGGTGAGGAAGGCGGTCAGGCCGACCGAGAGCATGACGCCACCGGTGATCTTCTTACGCTCCGGCTTGGCGGTGTGGTAAATGGCCAGGGCAGCACCGGGCAGGGCAAACATCATGATCGGGAAGAAGCCGGTCATGAAGGAGCCGGTCCAGGCATTGGTGCCGGCCGTGCCGCTGAAGAAGCAGGTGATGTCGCCGTGCAAGGTCTCGCCAGCAGCGTTGGTGCAGTTACCGAGCTGGAACCACGGCAAGGAGTTGAGCAGGTGGTGCAGGCCGAAGGGGATGAGCAGACGGTTGATGGTGCCGAAGACGAATCCGGTGGCCGGGTTCGACCCGTGGGCCATGATGAATCCGCCGACCTGCTTGTTGAACAGCCAGTCGAAGGCAGGGTAGATGAGGGCCATGATCACACCGGCGACCACCGAGGCCGCAGCGGTGACGATCGGCACGAAGCGACGTCCACCGAAGAAGGCCAGGTAGGTCGGCAGCTTGGTGCGGCGGTACTTCTCGTACATCTTGGCGGCGATGATGCCGATGACGATGCCGCCGAGGACGCCGTAGTTGATGACTCCGGTGTCCTTGGCGAAGTACGGGGCCAGTGCGTGCAGGACGCCACCCTGGGTCTTGTCGGAGGTGCCTGCGCCTGTGAAGGTGAGATAGCCGATGAGGGCGGCCAGTGCGGTGGAGCCGTCGGCCTTCTTGGCGTAACCGACGGCCACGCCGAGGGCGAAGATGAGGGGCAGGTTGTCGAAGATCGCGCCACCGGCGCCAGCGAGTACGTCAGCGACTGGCTGCATCCAGGATGCGTGCTTGGCCACGCCGTCCGCGCCCAGCACGTCGGCCGCTCCGAATCGCATGAGCAGGGCCGCGACCGGCAGGGATGCGATGGGCAGCATGAGGGAGCGTCCGATGCGTTGCATCTGGGAGAACCCGGGTATCTGCCGTTTCTTCTTCGTGCTGGTGGCAACAGCGTCTTTCGCCATGGAGTTCCTCCGCAGTGAGTTCTCATGTCCGACGCCTTCGCCCACGTCGGTTCGGCATCAGGTGGTCCGCGGGGTGGTATGGACCACTTGCGGAAGTATAGGTCACCGGTACTGCCATCACAAGAGGGCGCGCAGAATGTGTGAACGTGAACATTCCGGTCGGGTTCGATCCCCAACCGGTGGTCAGCCCTGCACCCGGGGCATAATTCACGCATGAAGTACGTGACCGTGCGGGACTATCTCGTCGAGCTCATCGACACCCGTCTGTCGGTCGGGGATGTCGTTCCCAGTGAGCGTGAGCTTGCCGAGCGTTTCGGAGTCTCGCGGATGACGGTCCGCCAGGCAGTGGACTCGCTGGTCAGTAGCGGACGGCTGGAACGTCGCCGGGGGAGTGGAACCTATGTCCGGGCTCCGAAGGTTGACGTCCAGTCTCGGATCTCGTCCTTCAGCGAGGAGATGCGTCAACGTGGGATGATTCCCGATACCAGGGTGCTGCGCGGAGAGGAACTGCCGGCAACCCCGGACGTGGCTGTCTGGCTGGGGATTGAGCCTGGTGAATCCGTCCACTTCATCTACCGGGTGCGGCTGGCCGACGGGATTCCGATGGCAGTCGAAAGAACTTGGATCTCCACGCGAGTGATGCCGGATCTGCTGGCGAATGGCGTACCCACGAGCATTTACGGAGCTTTGGCTGACGCTGGACTGGTCCCCACCTGGGGGGAGGATGCCATCGAGGCCCTCAGTGGCGATGCGGTGATCTGTGAGCTGTTGCACATCCCGGTGGGATCTCCCCTGCTGGCCATCAACCGCCGTACCTATGCCGACGATCTTGCTGTCTCGTACTCCCGGTCCTGGTACCGGGGAGACCGTTACAAACTGTGGGTGCCGATCTCCGGGCCACGTAGGACCCTGTATCCACCTCGAGGAGGTTCGCGATGAAGCGTGTTGAACACATCTTGGCGGCGTTGGGGGGAGTCGACAACGTGGTGTCGATCGAGCCGTGCGTGACCCGCCTGCGCTGCCAGGTCCGAAACTGCGAGCAGGTTGATGAGCAGGCTCTGCGTCGTGCTGGCGTCCATGGTGTGACGGTGCAGGGGCAAAGCGTGCAGGTGATCGTCGGGCCTGATGCGGACCTGCTCGCCTCCGACCTGGAGGATTTGTGGGGAGAGGATCACGAGACCTGACCGCTTCTTGACCCTGACCGTCTCTTGACACCGGGCGGCCCGATGGAGTTCAGTGTTAGTTGTCTGGACCACTTGGAAGGTGGGCCAGTATTTGTTCGAGGATCCTCCATGGCGGAGTTCATCTCGAACCAGGACAAGGAGACATCATGAGCAAGGCAGAACAGATCCTGGCGGCCCTCGGTGGCGACGACAACATTGACGACCTCGAGGCCTGCATCACCCGGCTGCGCGTCGAGGTTGACGACCCCGACCTCGTCGACGAGGCCGCCCTCAAGGCAGCCGGTGCATTCGGCGTCGTACAGCAGGGAACTTCCGTCCAGGTGGTCGTCGGCCCCGAGGCTGACACCCTCGCCGAGGACATCGAGGACCTGCGCTGATGCCCTCGATCCTTTCCCCCCTCGACGGCACCCTGATGACGTTGTCCGAGGTTCCTGATCCGGTGTTTGCACAGGGGCTGGTGGGCCCCGGCGTCGCCCTGCAGCCCACCGGCGACGGTGATGTCACCGCCGTGGCCCCGGTGGCGGGACGCATCGTCAAGCTGCACCCGCATGCCTTCGTCCTTCAGGCGGACGGTTTCGGGGTGCTGGTGCATCTGGGCATCGACACCGTCCAGCTGGAGGGGGAGGGATTCACCCTCCACACCGAGGAGGGGGCAGAGGTTTCCGTCGGGGACAAGCTCATCACGTGGAACCCTGCCCGTATTGCCGAAGGCGGTCGCAGTGCGGTCTGCCCGATCATCATCCTCGACACGACTCCTGACAAGCTCGGTGGTGTCGCCGCTGCCGGCACGTCGGTGAACAGCGGTGATCAGTTGTTCACGGTGGCGTGATTGAGCGTTACGGGTATGGGGCGGGCCGGAGACGGTCCGCCCGCCTCATGTCGTGCGACGGATGCATGGTTGTTTCGGGCCAAGGAGAGGAGAGACCCGATACCAAGGATCTCGTAAGGGTCGGTGAGGACTTTCTGCCACCACGGCGCAGCAATTTCTAGGTCATTACCTGCTGGGAACCACCAGACCATCCATGTCAGGGTGGCGAAGGCCCAGAGCAGGGCGAGAACGTGCCGGCCGTGGCGTCGGTCTGCCAGCCCTGCGACGATGAGTAGCGGTGCCCACACCCAGTGATGAGACCATGACACCGGGCTCACCAGACATCCGCAGAGTCCGGCACACAGCAGGGACCACACCTGGTCAGCATCGCCCTGCTGCCACAGCCGACGTGAGGAAATCCCAGCGAACAGGCAGCAGACGGCGACGAGAACGAGCCAGATCAGCGTGAGGTCTCCCAGCCCCAGTCGCAACAACATCCCCGAGAGGGATTGGTTGCCGGCCCAGGTGAGTCCGCCCAGCCGCTTCGGGGTGATCATGTAATGGGTCCAGTACTGCCACGATGCCGTGGGTGCGATGGCGAAGCCGAGAGCAATCGTTGCCACTCCGGTGCCAGCGGCTCGCAAGGCTGCTTTGAACTGGCCGGTGACGAGGTACCAGAGTGCGAAGATGCCGGGAGTGAGCTTGAACCCGGTGGCTACACCAACGCCGACACCGCGCCACTTTCGGGGAAGAACGAAGACGTCAAGGACGACCAGGAGAGCCAGCTGAAGATTGACCTGGCCGCAGGCAAAGCTCTTGCCGATCGGTTCGCTGGCCACCAGGATCACGGCGACGACAGCCGTCAGGATGCCCGAAGGTCGACGTCCGCAGCGGCGCCACACCACGTCGATCATGACGACGAGAGCAGTCGCGCTGACGGCATGGTGAAGGATCGTCGCGGCGCGCAACGGCAGGAGGGTCAGCGGGATGAGGGCGATCGCGGCGAAGGGTGGATAGGTGAATCCCAGACCGATGACCGAGGTGGCGGTGTACAGCGTCTCCGGGTCGTGCAGCATCGCTCGCACGCAGTCCCGGTAGATCCTGAGGTCGATCGGGTCGGGAATGATGAGCATCCACGCGACCGTGATGACGAGGGTAGCAATCGTTGGCCACAGCATGGCCAAGGATCTGCGGGGCCGGGAAACGTTGGTGTCATCGTCTTGCAGTGTCACGAATTCTCCACGATGTCGGCGGCCTCCAGCCATTGCTCCTCGAGGTCGGACATCCGTTCGTCGAGGTCATTGGCCTTCATCTGCAAATCGGCGAGGGCCTGGTAGTCGTCGGCCTTGGCAGCCATCTCCTCGTGCAACGAGGCGAGTTTGTCGCGGACCTTGCCCATCTGGCGGTCAATCCGGTCCATGTCCTTGCGAGCCTGACGCAGGGCCGCAGTGTTGACCTTCTGCCGGGACCCCTCGGTGCCCACTCGACTCGACTTCGACGGACCGGTCTCACGATTGCGACGGTGCTCCAGGTACTGGGAAATGCCTCCTGGCAGGAGGGCAACCGTGCCGTCTCCCACGAGGGCCCACACCACGTCGCAGACCCGCTCCAGGAACCACCGGTCGTGCGAGACGACGATCAACGTCCCCGGCCAGGAGTCGAGGTAGTCCTCGAGCAAGCGCAGGGTGTCGATGTCGAGATCGTTGGTCGGCTCGTCTAGCAACAACACGTTCGGCTCGTCCATGAGGAGGCGCAACAGCTGCAGACGACGACGCTCCCCACCGGAAAGATCGCCGACACGGGTGACGAGCTTCTGCCCGGTGAATCCGAATCCTTCCAGCAGGTCCGCGGCGGAGGCGTCCCGGCCGGTGGCCAGTTTCGTCCTGGCCTTGACGTCGTTGACTGACTCCAGCACCGTCACCGTGGTGTCGAGGTCGTCAACCTCCTGACGCAGATGGGCAAGTCGCAGGGTCTTTCCCTGCTTAACGCGGCCCGAGTCGGGCTGCCGGGATCCATCGAAGAGATTGAGCAGGGTCGTCTTGCCGGCACCATTGACGCCGACCAGACCGATTCGGTCACCTGGGCCGATCGACCATGTCACCTTGTCAAGCAGGGTGCGCTCACCCAGCTCGTCGGAGGTCACGGTGACGGTGACGTCCTTGAGATCGAGCACGTCCTTGCCCAGACGGGTAGCGGAGAAGCGCGCCAACTCCAACTTGTCGCGAGGCTCGGGGACATTGGTGATGAGGGCGTTCGCGGCCTCGACGCGGTAACGAGGCTTGGAGCTGCGGGCAGGGGCGCCGCGACGCAGCCATGCCAACTCCTTGCGCGCCAGGTTCTGACGCTTGGCCTCGTTGCTGGCAGCGATGCGGGCGCGTTCCACCCGGGCGAGGGTGTAGGCGGAGTATCCGCCCTCATAAGCCTCGACGGTGGCGTCGTGAACCTCCCAGATGTCGGTGCAGATCTCGTCGAGGAACCAGCGGTCGTGGGAGACGACGAGCATTGCGACGCCACGCTCCTGGAGGTGGCGGAGGTGGCCTGCCAACCAAGCGACGGCCTCCACGTCAAGGTGGTTGGTGGGCTCGTCGAGGACGAGCAGGTCATGGTCTGCCAGCATGATTGAGACCAAGGCAGCACGTCGCCGTTCACCACCGGACAAATCGGTCATGGGGCGATCGAGGTCGATGTCGGAGAGCATGTCCTCGACGATGGGGCGAGCTTCGCGATCCGCCGCCCAGACATGATCGGGACGGCCACCGACGACGAGGTCACGGACGGTCTCGTCACCCTTGGGGGTCTCGGCCTGGGCGAGTACCCCGATGGAAACCCCATTGGTGCGCGTCACGACCCCGGAATCGGGCTCCAACGAGCCCGTGAGAAGGGCCAGGAGGGTCGATTTTCCGTCCCCGTTGCGACCCACGACGCCGATGACATCTCCCGTCAAGAGTCCCAGGGACACCTCTGAGAGGACCGTCCGAGTGCCCCAGGACTTCGAGATGTGATCGGCGTTGACGAGGTTTGTGCCGGCCAACGGAGGCTCAGCGTCCTCGCATGGCGGCGCGGGCGCCCTTCATGGAGCTGGGCATCGGGCCCTTGGGCAGTGGCACCTTCGGACGCATCGCGTCGAGGGCCTTGAGGCGGTTGATGACCTCGTCCACCTGGGCGGTGTTGAGAGCCTTGGGCAGCTTCTTGATGTGCTTGTCGAGGTCCTCCAGCGGAACCTCACCCTTGCCGTCGCCCATGATGATGGAGGTCACCGGAGTGCCATAGGCGACCTGCTCATGACGCTTGGTCTCGGTGGCCAGCAGATTGCGCAGACCGTTGCCGTGTCCCTCGCCGATGAGGACAATTCCGGCCGGTCCGACGGCGCGGTGCACGACGTCCTGCTGGCGGGTGAAGGCAATCGCCGGGGTGGAGGTCCACTTCTTCTTGTCGAGCAGGGAGAGAGCGACCTCGGCCGATCCGGTCTGGCCCTTGAACCGGGCGTACATGGAATGCTTGGCGCGCCACTGGAACACCCACATGGCGGCAGCAGCACCGGCAAAGATGCCGACGATGAGCCATGCCCACCACAGATCGGTCAGGATGAGACCGAGGACGGTGAACACCACGACGCCCAGGACGAAGGCGCCAATGACCCACCAGAGGAGCTGGGGATCAACCTGGCGAGTCAGCTTGAAGGTCTCGACGAGCTGCTTGCCGGTGCTCCAGTCCTTGGGATTGTCGGAGTTCTTGCGACGCTCCTTCTCGGCCTTGGCCTGCGCCTTCTGCTTGGCGGCGAGTTCCTTGGCTGCCTGGCTCTTGGGCATTGACACGCTCCCGACGAGGTTAGTGGACGGACTCCGCGGCATTCTACCGGTTTCGCGACGGTGGCCCTACTTTGGCATGGTTTCGGTGTATGTACCTCGGGGCGCCGCTGGAATCCTCCTCGTCAAGCTGATCAGGTGTCCCTGATCATTCCTTGGTCGCGAATGGAGCCGGCTTCTCCCCGTCTCGGTACCCGGTGACGATGGTGACCGGCTTCTCCCCGCGAGCCTCCATGGCCTGACGGTAGAGACGTCCGGCGCGGTAGGAGGAGCGCACCAGCGGGCCACTCATGACACCGACGAATCCGATCTCGCGGGCCTCCTCGGCCAGCTCATCGAACTCCTGCGGGGTCACCCAGCGGTCGATGGGGTGCAGGTAGGCATTCGGACGAAGGTACTGGGTGATCGTCAGCAGGTCGGTGTTGGCGTCATGCAGGGCCTGCATGGCCTCCGAGATCTCCTCACGAGTCTCTCCCATGCCGAGTATGAGGTTCGACTTGGTGATGAGTCCCGCCTCGTGGGCCGAGTTGAGGACGGCCAGCGAACGGTCGTAGCGGAATCCGGGGCGGATGCGCTTGAAGATACGGGGGACCGTCTCGAGGTTGTGCCCGAAGACTTCCGGGCGTGCCCCGAAGACGACGTCGAGGAGATCCTGCTTGCCGGAGAAGTCCTGAGCCAGCATCTCGACGCCGACTCCCGGATTCACCTGGTGGATCTGGCGGATGGTCTCGGCGCACAGCCAGGCTCCCTCGTCTTCGAGGTCGTCACGGCAGACCGAGGTGACGGTGGCATAGCGCAGTCCCATCTGCTTGACGGACTCGGCGACGCGGCGGGGTTCGTCCCGGTCGTAGTCCTCCGGCTTGGCCGACTCGATCTGGCAGAAGTCGCACCGACGGGTGCAGTGGTCACCGCCGATGAGGAAGGTGGCCTCGCGATCCTCCCAGCACTCGAAGATGTTGGGGCAACCAGCCTCCTGGCACACCGTGTGAAGATCACCGTCGATCATGCGGCGTCGCATGTCACGGTACTCAGGGCCCATCGTGGCCCGGGTGCGGATCCAGCGGGGTTTGTCCTCGATGGGGGTCTGGGAGTTCTTGACCTCGACTCGGAGGAGCTTTCTACCGTCTGCTTCGACACTCACGTCGGTCAGTTTAACTGTGTGCACCGAAGTTGCGAAGTCTCAGTGAATGGGTGACGACGAAGAGGCTCGACAGGCTCATGGCTAGCCCGGATATCAGTGGGTTGAGGAGCCCGGCGGCTGCGATCGGGATAGCTGCGATGTTGTAGATGAAGGCCCATGCGAGGTTGCCACGGATGGTGCGCAGAGTGCGTCGTGACAGCCCGATGGCGTCTGGGACGACCCCGAGATGGTGACGCACACAGATGATGTCCGCGCTGCGCATCGCGATGTCGGTGCCGGTGACCATCGCCAGGCCGAGATCAGAGCTGGCCAGGGCCGCGGCGTCGTTGATGCCGTCCCCGACCATGGCGACGACGCGTCCCCCGGCCCGTAGTTCGTCGATGATCTTGGCCTTCTCGGTGGGCAGGACGTCTGCGAGTACCTCGTCGGTACCGAGTTGGGAGGCGACGGCGTCCGCAGCGGCCTTCGAATCACCGGTGAGGAGGACGGTTCGCAGCCCCATCCCCTTGAGCTGAGCGATGACCGCAGGAGCCTCGGGCTTGACGGTGTCGGAAATGACGAGTGCTGCCGTGGCCCGGCCATCGATCGCGACGAGGACGGTGGAACGACCAGTACTGGCGGCCTGATCGACGGCGTCGGTGAGTTCGCCGGGAATGGTGATGCCGGCCTCGGTGAGGAAGACGGGATTGCCGACCATGACGTCGTGCCCGTCGACCTCGCCCGCAGAGCCGCGACCGGCGACGGTGAGCGGGCTGGGGCACTCCGGAATCGTGCCCTCGACAGCGGCGACGATGGCCGTGGCCACCGGGTGGGTGGAGTGCTGATCCAGGGCGGCGGCGTAGCGGTGGGCTCGGTCGATGTCCTCTCCGTCGGCGGCGATCCGTTCGGTCAGGGTCATGTCGCCGGTGGTGACGGTACCGGTCTTGTCGAGGACGACGGTGTCGATGCGTCCTGACGCCTCCAGCGCTTCCGGGCCCTTGATGAGGATTCCCAGTTGACCGCCGCGTCCCACCCCGACCATGAGCGCGGTGGGGGTGGCCAGACCCAGGGCGCAGGGACAGGCGATGACGAGCACGGAGAGAGCCGCTGACAAGGCATGACGGATGCCTGCCCCGGCGATCCACCACCCGAAGAAGGTGAGGACGACCACGGCTAGCACGGCCGGCACGAAGATCTCGACGACCTTGTCGACCAGACGCTGGACGTTGGCTTTGCGGGCCTGGGCCTCCTCGGCCATGACCGCCATCTGGGCGAGTTGACTGTGGGCTCCCACGCCGATGGCTCGCGCCACGATGCGTCCGGTGAGGTTCATCGTTCCGCCCAGAACCGTTGATCCGACGGTGGTGTCGACCGGCATCGGCTCGCCAGTCATCATCGAGGTGTCAACACTCGACGACCCTTCGACGATCTCCCCGTCGGCGGCGAGGGTTTCACCAGCCAAGGTGACGAAGAGGTCACTCTTGTGCAACTTCTCGATGGGCACGAGGGTCTCGACCCCGTCGCGCAGCACGCGCGCATTCCTGGCCGCCAACTGGCCCAGGGCCGTCAGCACCGAGCGAGCCGACCTCTTGGCCCGGGCTTCGAAATAGCGCCCGGCCAGCAGGAAACAGGTCACCCCGGCAGCGACGTCGAGGTAGAGGGTGTCGGCGCCAGCAGGGGTGATGCCGTAGCCCAGCCAGTACCCCTCCTCGTCCTGGGCGCCGATGAGGATGGAGACGAAGGACCATCCGAAGGAGGACAACACGCCCAGTGAGACCAGGGTGTCCATGGAGGTCATGCCATGGCGCAGGTTTGACCATGTCGCCTTGTGAAAGGGCCACGCCGACCAGAACACCACTGGCAGGGAGAGCACGACGAGCAGCCAGTCCCAGGCGGGGAAGCGCAGCTGTGGCTCGAGGGCCAGTACCAACCCGATGTCCATGAGGGGCAACGTCAGCAGGACGGCGACGATGAGACGGCGTCGCAGCATCGTGATGCGTCGCTCTGCCTCGACGGCCAGATCGACGTCAGACAGCGGAGCGGCGGTGTAGCCGACATCCTTGACGGCCGCGATGGCGTCCTCGACGTCGATACCAGTGACCGTCGCTCGCTCGGAGGCGAAGTTGACGCTTGCATGCACGCCGTCAATACGGGCCAGGCGCTTCTCGATGGTGTTGGCGCACGCCGAGCAGGTCATCCCGCCGATCTGGAGCTGGACCGGGGAATGGAGGACCGGCTCGTCGTCATCCTGCTCATCGGTTGTCACCGCGGTCATGACCGGTTCTCCGGGTCCTGCGGCTTGATCTCCTGGCCAGCCATCCGAGCCAACATGTCATTGTAGGCGGCGAGGGACTCGTCGAGGCTGGCATCCTCGGAGGCGTCGACCCGGCGCTGGTCCCGCCGATCGGAGACGAACCACTGCACGCACAGGGCGATGAGCACCAGGGCCATCGGAATCTCGCCGGTTGCCCAGGTGATCTGGCCGCCGAGGTTCTGGTCGTCGCGCAGGTTGGTCACCCACGGGATCGACAGGGCCTGATAGAAGTCCTTGCCAATGATCTGGTGGGCATTCATCGTGATGACGGCGAAGAAGGAGTGGAAGGGCATCGCAGTGATGACGAAGCCCAGCCGACCGATGTGAGGCAGGGAGGCGGGCAGGTCGTCCAGGCCGATGACGTACTCGAAGAGCATGAACCCGGCCATCAGGAAGTGCAGCAACATCCACTGGTGTCCCCAGTGGTAGCGCATCAGGTAGCCAAAGATCGGGGTGAAGTACACCACGTAGAAGCTGGCGATGAAGACAATCCATGCTGCGAATGGGCCGAATAGGATCTTGGTGGGACGCCATTCCAGAGCGGCCACGAGGCAGTCGTGGGGGCCGTTGAGGCCGTCGTCGATGCCATCGCCGGTACGGAAGACCTCCCTCATGAGAGTTACCGGCGCTCCCAGCACCAGCAAGGCGGGAACCAGCATGTTGAAGGTCATGTGGACCAACATGTGCCAGCTGAACTGCATCGAGGAGTACTCCCACAGGCCAACGCTGGCCAGGTAGATCACGACGACCCATGCCCCGATCCAGGACCCGATGCGAGCGCCGGACCATTTTTCGCCGCGGCGCTTGATGATGCTCACCGCGAAGAGGTATCCCGCGATTCCCAGGATCGACAGGGTCCAGAAACCGATGTTGGGACGGCCCGGGGCCAGCAGGACACCAGTGCTGGGCGCCGGTGGCAGTTCGTAACCGAGGTAGTTGACGGCGGGGGTCTGCCCGATGAGGTAGCGCGGGGGCACCAGCTGGCTGCTGGCTCCCAGGACGGTCAGGACGATGGTGACCATCCCGAGACGAAGCCACCCACGTACCCGAGATTGAGGCAACCAGCTGAGGATCACCCAGACCGTTGATGCGATCAACAGGACGACCCGGGCCACCCCCCATCGGTCCGACAGCCAGGAATGCCCGGCCTGACCCTGCCAGGTGACGACGATTCCGCCGGCAAGGGTGATGATGGCCCCGACGCGTTCCAGCCAGGACAACCGACAGGTGACAGCGGAATCAGGCCCATCGAGGACCTCGACGAGAACGCACGCCGCTGCAATCGTCATACCGATGGCGGCAAGAGCCCCGGAGTCGGTGGCGAAGTCGTGGTTGAGACCCACCGAGATGGCTCCGGTCACCGGTATTGGCAGGGCAGCTAGAACCGTCACCAACGTCGCCATGACGAGGCCACCAAGATGCGTGGCGAGCAGGGCGAGTAGCGCCACCACCAGGCCCAGCACGGCGACGACGAGCCAGGCCGTCACAGAAGTGGTCGAGGTGATGTAGGTCGGCAGGTCGACGATGGTCTGTTCGAAGGTCAGACCGGCGGAGTCGGCGGACTCCAGCGGGATCATGAGCAGGGCCAGCAACGCCCACATCTGGGCTGCCAGCCAGGCCCGGCGCCCGCGGGTATGGGTGGGATCGACGACATCCCGGTGGGGAGAGCAGAGGGTGGCGCGAATGAGTTCGGCCAGGGTCCACACCAGAGCTGTCCAGAACAGGGTCCCGACGACGGCATGGAGGACGCTGGTGAGGACGTCCGGATTTTCCCTACCCAGCAGACGAGGCTCCAGGGTCCGGAGCCGACCGGTCACGGCGGCGATGACGGTCATGACGACACCCGTGACCGCCAGCAGCGGTCCAGTGGCGCGGGCACGGGTGGGATGCGTCACCAACATCTCCTTTGGGGTGGGGTAGGGGGAACTGTAGCCGGGATGGCGGACAGACTCACGACACCGGGTGGAGGAACGCCGGGTGCCCCCGACGCGGGATGTCCGGGCTCATCTCGTAGGGCTGAAAGGACATCATCTCGGTGAGGATGGGCTCGAGCCTGTCCGCCACCTCCAGCATGGACGGCACCTCGGCGTCGGGGCCATGCAGGCGTCGCAGCTCGCGTCCCATGCTGGTGACGTCAGCATCGGAGATACCACAGGGGATGATGTTGTCGAACCCTGCGGTGTCGGGGTCGATGTTGAGGGCGAATCCGTGCATCGCCGTCTGACGAGAGACCCGGATACCGATGGCGCAGACCTTGCGCTCCGGTCCGACGCCGTCGGAGGGGAACCAGACTCCGGTGCGTCCGGGGACGCGACCGGCCTTCAACCCGTACTCGGCGACGAGGCGGATGACCGATTCCTCGACGCGACGCACGTAGTCCACGACACCGATGCCGCGCTGCAGGAAGACGATGGGGTATCCGACCAGCTGTCCCGGACCGTGCCAGGTGATCTCACCGCCACGATCCACCGGGACGACAGGGGTGCCATCGAAGGGGTAGGCTTCCGGACGGGTCCGTCGCCCGGCGGTGTAGACGGGGTCGTGCTCGACGTAGATGACCGTGCTGGGACGCTGATGGCTGGAGACCTCGGCGTGGACCTCACGCTGGTGGGCCCAGCACTCGTTGTACTCGGTGCGTACCGGGGGGTTGTCCGCGATGCCCAGATATTCGAATTCCAAGCCAGCGGGATGGTCCACCCATCCCTTCGGGGCCACCCCGGCAACGACCTGGGGTGTGGTGGGCTGTGGGGTCGCCTGGGCGTCGTCGCGATCGCAGGAGTGATTCTGGGCGTCTGTCACGCTGACCCATGGTAGTCCGGACACGCGACGGGGTCCGGTGTGGAATTCCACACCGGACCCCGTCATGAGGTTCGAATCAGAACTCTCCGGCGAAGTCACCCTCCTCCAGACGGGCCTTGATGCCCGACAGGAAGCGGGCCGCCACGGCACCGTCGATGAGGCGGTGATCGTAGGACAGCGACAGGTACATCATGTCGCGAATGGCGATGGTGTCCTCACCGAACTCGTTGGTGACGACGACCGGGCGCTTCACCAGGGCACCGGTGCCGAGGATGGCAACCTCGGGCTGATTGACGATCGGGGTGTCGAAGAGAGCACCGGCCGAACCGTAGTTGGTGATGGTGAAGGTGCCACCGGCCAGCTCATCGGGAGTGACCTTGTTGTCACGGGTGCGAGCAGCGAGGTCGCCGATCTGGTGAGCCAGTCCAGCGATGTTGAGGTCGCCGGCGTTCTTGATGACCGGAACCAGCAGGCCACGCGGGGTGTCGACGGCGATGCCGATGTTCTCGGAGGCGCCGTAGGTGATCGTCCCGGCCTCGGTGTCAATGTTCGCGTTGAACTTCGGGTTGGCCTTGAGAGCCTCGACGACAGCCTTGGTGATGAACGGCAGGTAGGACAGGCCGACTCCCTCGCGAGCCTTGAAGGCGGCCTTCTCGGCCTTGCGGATACGGGAGATGGCGGTCATGTCCACTTCGACGGTGGCAGTGAGCTGGGCGGACACCTGCAGGGACTCCACCATGCGGGAGGCGATGACCTTGCGAAGACGGCTCATCTTCTCGGTGGTGCCACGCAGGGCGGCAGCCTCCGGAGAGACTTCCTGAGAGGCCTTGCGAGCCGAACCAGTGGGCTTCGGGGAGGCCGGAGCCGGAGTGGCGGAGGGAGCCGGAGCGGGGGCCGGGGCCTCCTCGGACTTGGCAGCGGCCAGCACGTCCTGCTTGCGGATGCGACCACCGACACCGGTTCCGGTGATGGTGGACAGGTCTACGTTGTTCTCCTTGGCCAGCTTGCGGACCAGCGGGGTGACATAGACGTCGGAGGACGGGTTGGTGGCGCGCGGGGCGACCTCGTTGGTGCCAGTCGGCATCGGGGCCTCAGGGGGCTTCGGGGCAGCCGGGGCGGGGGCCGGGGCCTTCTCGGCCTTGCTCTTCACCGGCTCGGGCTCGGCCTTCTCGGCGGGCTCAGGAGCCGAC
>OJXT01000009.1_pt1 | contig 237869 bp, 215 predicted proteins | sample 1600741 | NCBI WGS metagenome assembly OJXT01 (sample SAMN04436840, study PRJEB24849) | human gut metagenome | biome: human gut; feature: NICU; material: stool | host: Homo sapiens | place: USA: Saint Louis, MO | collected 2011-10-03 | reverse complement strand
AATTTTAATCAGCGAGTCAGCTTGGGAAGAAATGACCTGCTTATTCGCACCTTCCCTAGACATTTTTCACAGGCAGAAAAGTTAAGCCAATTTGTTACGGACGAGTTAGTAGAGCAACTAGGGGAATCAAAGAACGTATACTTTAATGTATATATGAAGTGGAAAAAGAAAAGAGATGATAAAACCAACTTCGAAGATTTTACTAGTGCATTCTTAGGACTTGAAAAAGAAGATGTTAATCTAAATGATAAATTTACAGCTTATTCAAGTTGTATTTTTGAGTTATTAACAGCTGCTAACTTTGATGTTATAGATAATAAAGACCTTGTTCCCTATGATTTCTTAGAGAGAACAAGAAGAAAATTTATTAGAGAATCTACATCATTTAGACATCCCAGAGCAGTTGAGAATGATATATATTGTGCCCACACTTTAGGTGATGAGAAACTTCATCTTGACTCAAGGGGTTATTTTAGCACCCCTATGCTGATCACTCTAGATACCTCCCAATATCTCCTAAGAAATATAATCCGTCGAGAAAATAAATTCGCTGAGTGGCTCATTTATACACCTCAACGTGCGATTGAAAGACTTTCTTTAGTTGGATTAAAAGTATCATCTGAGTCTCTTAAAGATGGTGTGTTAGCTACAATATCTGAAGAATATTTCTTTAAAGAAAACTCGATGAGTTTACTTGATACGTTATCGGTGATTATCGACGATAATAATAACAGTGAAGGGGATGTAATTAAGTTTGTTACTTCGTTGAGAAGAAAAGTAAATGAAGAAGCCTTAGACTATTCAGAGATTGATGTGGGGCATTACAATAACATCAGCTATGTGTTGCTATTCATACATCGTGAATTTAGGGATGAATTTACTAAGATAATAAAACTTTTCTCTGATGCCAGTTACCAAGACACACTAACTAAACTGCTTATGTCTAGCATAAAGGGTGAGTTTGATGAGAAGCAGAGGGATAGACTGCGCGAAGAAATGCAGGCAATACTATTGAGCTATAAATAAAAAATTGTTTAAGAAGCAAAGACAATCATGTCTTTGCTTCTTCGTTGTGTTTTTGGTGAGTTAATAATTGAGGAGTAATTTCTGGCCATGACATGGTGTAGCACTGTAAATATACCTTTGGATTGTGTTTGCGTGTTTGATGATGCGGGTTCCTTTTTAATATAAATTTAAGGTTATAATTGACTACACATATATGTAAGCCATACTCTTCGGGGGTACTTATGGGGATACCTAAATTTCTGTAATAGCTTAAAATCCAACAAAATCAATTGATTAATGTGTTGTAATTCATTCCTATTATCGCACCATCTAAATAAAATAGTTACCCTACATTCCAGTAAATCTCATTCTCAGATCATGGCAGCAAATGTTGTTAATGGCTGCACATTTTCGCGCCATCGTTTTGTACCTCAAAGAAGTTGATCGGCGGCATAACCCAAAAGGCTATACCGCCAGCGCCATGTTATCGCGCCATTAACGCAAACACCCCCCAGCCAAAGTACTCCCGCGTGTACGTCACATGACGTTCAGGCGCTATCGTCAGCTCCGCCCGAACCTCCTGCGCGAAGTCATCGTCTGGGTTTTCCTCCAGCCAGCGCCGCATGGTCATCCATTTTGCGGCTTCGTACCTGTCCCAGCCTTCCTGGTCAGCCAGCACCATTTCAACCAGGTCATAGCCCTGTTGATCGAAAGACGCAACCAGACCGGGCAGAGTGAGAAAGTCTGCAATCGACGAGACGCCGCAGGCCTGAGCTATCTCTGCCGTCGCGGGTACCCGACGCCAGTATGGTTCGCCGATGAGCATTATTCCCCCGGGCTTGAGGCTTTTTGCCAGCAGATCCATCGTCCCGGCTACGCCACCCGCAATCCAGGTTGCGCCAACGCAGGCCGCCACGTCACATTTTTCATTTGCGACGTAGCCGGCCGCGTCGTTATGAATGAAATGGACGCGTTCGCTGACGCCGAGTTCCTCTGCGCGCAGCGTGGCCTGCGCGGTGAAGAGCGGGCTCATATCGATGCCGGTACCGGTAATACCGTAATCACGTGCCCAGGTACAAAGCATCTCTCCCGAGCCGCTGCCGAGATCGAGAATGCGTGTGCCTGGCTTCATGCGTAACACGCGGCCCAGCGTCGCGTACTTCTCTGGTGTAAAGGGGTTATGAATGCGGTGTTCGCTTTCGCTAACAGTAAAAATACGTGGGATATCCATCATCCTCTCCTTAACGATTATCAGGCTGAGCGCGAACATTGTTCAGCCCCGTAGTGTTAATGCGGTAGGGCTGACCGTTAACGGATTTGATCAGCTTTTTGGTTTTGAGCTTTTTGAAAACGGCGAGCGTGCAGTCAGCCAGCAGTAGCCCTTCGCGGCTATAGCATTCAACGGCGGTGACGCGGCCAGAGGTATCGCGGACGTGCACAATACGGCCACCTTTGGCGAGAACGTGTAAGGTACGTTGTTCCTGACGGGATAAATTCATACTGGAAAACCTGTTTAATCATCATGTGCAAAACGTGCAAACACACAGCGGTGTCCGCATACGATTTCGGCGCATTGATAATCAGTCCGGCCTGGAAAGGTCGGGAAGCTGATTATCGGATGATTACATTCTCCAGCATCAAAGCCTCGGATTGAGTTGATAGGTATTTACGGGGTGAATGATAACACCTGTTTATTGTCAGTGAATACCCAGGGGCGAAAAATGTGATCCCGGTTGGTATCGGGCTCAGGAGAGGGGATCATTCCTGGCCGCTCTTAATTTTGCTGTCGACCTGAGGCTGTGGTTTGCTGAAAAGATATCCCTGCACAAGCTCGCAACCCAGAGCCTGAAGCCGCTCAAGCTGCTCTTCGGTCTCAACGCCCTCGGCTATGACGCCCATATTAAGGCTTTTAGCCATACCGGTAATCAGCTTCACAATATTAAGCGCATCTTCCTGCGTAGATATCGGATTGACAAAAGATTTATCGATCTTGATTTTATCAAAATTCAGTTCGCTGAGTCTGGAGAGCGACGAATAACCCGTGCCAAAATCATCAATGGAGATTCTTACGCCCAGTGCACGGAGTTTTTTGAGGATCGTAATGGGGTTATTTCTGTCACTGAAGAGGGATGACTCTGTGACCTCTAACTCAAGACGGTTAGCCGGTAGCCCGGTTTCAGCCAGAACGGACTGCACCGTATTAATAAATGATTTGCTGCCCAATTGAACAGGCGAGACGTTGACGGAGATCCTGGCCGGAACAGCCCAGGAGACCGCTTCCCTACAGGCCAGTTTAAGTACGGTTTTACCTATCTCGTTGATCATGCCTGTTTTTTCAGCAGCGAAAATAAAGCTATCCGGGGAGAGCATCCCCTTTACAGGATGCATCCAGCGAATAAGCGCTTCATAGCCGTAAATTTCCTTGCTGATGGAATTCACAATAGGCTGGTAATAAACAACAAACTCATCATTCTCAATTGCTCTTGCCATATCATTTTCAAGGGTTCTGCTCTCCTGCAACTTCTGTAGCATTCGCTGGCGGAAGACTTTGATCTGCTGAGAACCTTCTTTCTTGGCTTCATAGAGCGCCAGATCGGCAAATTTATAAAGGTAATCCGAACGTCGTTCATTATCCGATAAAACAATACCCACGCAGGTGGCTATTTTTATAAGTTGATTATTAATTGTATAGGGCTTGCTGATGCTATCACTGATTTCTCGCGCGCGTGAGACAGCTGCGGTTTCGGTTAAGCCACTGGAGAGAAAAGCAAATTCGTCGCCGCCCAAACGATAAAATGTCTCTGAAAAGCGGCTCAAAGCATTAAGGCGCGTGGATACCTCACGTAACAGCAAATCCCCGGTATCATGACCGTAGGTATCATTCACCTCTTTGAACCGGTCTAAATCGAATAACATCACCGTGACCGAAATATGTTTTTTCTCAGCCTGTAGATTGAGTTTATTGAGATCATCCCAGAAGAAAAGACGGTTTTTCATGCCGGTAAGGGAGTCATGATAAACATCGTATTCCAGTTTTGTATTCTGGATTTGCAGGGTTTCTTTGGACAGCTGAAGTTCTTCAGCCAGCGTTTTCACTTGCATGTGGGCTTTCAGGATATTTTTATTTTGATAGATAATCAAAAAGCCCAGTATGAAGCTTAAAATAACCAGTAACAGCGAAAGTGCTGAATAAATATAATACAGAACCTGTATTTTAAGGTTGGTTTCATTGATTGTATTAACATCTTTTGTTAAAGCCGTGGATGAAAGCTGGCTTAGCGGAGCATCCAGTGAATGCATATTTTTCAGATAGAGCTTTAACTCTGAACGGCTCATTTTCTCAAGATGACCATCCAGATAGTTCAGTATGTTTTCCAGGCGTAAGGCGAGCGTCTGATGCGCTTTTTCGCTGTTTATATAACGACCCAGGCCGCCCTCTTTCAATAAATCATTCTGGCTCAGCATGATTTCCAGGCGCATGCGAACCTGGTCTACCGTAACGTCATCAGTCTCGGTTGCGTACAGTCCAATCCATGATTCAAATCGGTAATATTCAGATACCAGTTGGGCTACAGACCAGGACTCAGTGTAGTGAGTCAGTTTTTGCAGCTCTTGCTGACGATCGTAAACAAGAAATGCTATATATCCAGTAGTGATAAAAAGAGAAAAAATGATACCAACCAGTATCCTGTTCATTATGTTCTCCTGAACTACTATTCAATCTTCATTTTGCTGACCTGCCATGCCGATCGCGAGTAATAAATCTGATTATTGAGTTCAGGAAGACTGTCATAAGGGTAGACGATGAATGACGGACCTTTATCGCGGATGCGCATATATTCGCCATTGACCTTTAAAGCCAGGATGGCGTTGTATTTCTGGAAGTCGCTGAGAGGGATGACGGTCGTGTAATCATTGAGTGCAACCACATTCAGGACAGAACCCTTTGCACCCACATACTCCATGAGTTTGCGCATCGGGATACCCTCAAACTTCGTGCGGCCATTATACCAGGGAGAGGTCGTCTGGAAACTCACCATCCCCAGTTTTTCCAGGCTGGTAATATCAAAAACGGCTTTTCCATTTTCGTTCGTATTTTCTATATTACCGGTAATGGTTAAAATGGGTTTGCCCACAGGCCTTGGCAGTTCGCCAGCCCAGCTTAAACTTTGTACCAAAAAGCAGCACAGCATTAGGATTATTCGCATATTGGCCTCCTCTTTTTAACAGAAGTATAAGAATTATAAGTTATTTATCCTATAAGTTTGTCTATTTTGTTGAACGCCACGCCTTTTTGCAAATGCTACTTGATTAAAATCATCAAAATCAAAAAGATAGCTGTTGTTTTCCCCGTGATTGCAGACCGCTGGCTGGAGCTTACGTTTTTTAAAACATAAAAACTCAGTGTAATAAGCCACCCGAGATTAAAAAATGATCGCTTTGATTTATTGATATATTTACGCACCCCCATTTTTTATCAATGGGGGCATCGTTAAGATGAATTTATTTGTACAAAGAATGATAACGTACCCTCAATGTGAGGGAATAAGAGAGTGCGCGTACCGCTGACGTCGATGGCACGGAGTTTCGCTTAACCCGCCTCCAGCATACTGAAACTGACGATCCGCGAGCGCCCCAGCTCTTTCGCCCGGTAGAGCGCCACGTCTGCCGCGCGCAGCAGGTCGTCGCTTTGGGCGTGCTGCGGGTAACTGGCGATCCCGATCGACACATCCACCGGGCCAATCTCAGCAAGCCCATAGCGCAGCGACAGCGTATGGACGCCGTTATAAATCTCCGTTGCGCAGGCGTGAGCCGCTTCCTCATCCGCCCCCGTAAGCAGCACCAGAAACTCTTCGCCACCAAAGCGGAAAGCCAGACCGGCATCATGCACGGCACGCTGAACAATTGTCGCCACGCTCTTTATCACATGATCGCCAGCCTCATGGCCGAAGCGATCGTTAATGCTTTTAAAGTGATCGATGTCGATCATCATGCAGCTCACCGGCTCATCATTGCGCATCGCCTGAGCTATCTGAGTGCGCAGGGTATCTTCCAGGTGGTGGCGGTTACGCAAGCCGGTGAGCGGGTCGAATAGCGCTTTTTCCAGCAGGGCATCGCGCAGACGCTGGTTGGCCAGCGCCAGACCCAGGGCTTCCGCCATTAATTCGAGATATGCGCGGGACGGTGCCGTTTCAGGCGTAATGTTCTGAAACGACAGCAAACCAATGGCTTCCCCCTGCGCAATGAGCGGCACGCACAATGAACTGTCTTTTTGTGATTCAGGCAGATGCTGGCAACCGATATCCGGCTCGCCGTTGACCGGTGGGTGGCTCTGACCACGGCGTATGGCCCAGCATTGATCGGGGTGGAAGGCATTTTTTTCTCCCTGGGGAGATAACCATTCCGCCGCACAGCGCATCTCCCACGGGTTTCGATCCAGAATATACAGACGCCCGGCGACACCCGGCGCAATGTTGGGAGCAAACAACTCTGCCACCGCAATCACGTCGCTGACGTTCTCGCACCCCTGCAAGCGCTGGGTCATTCGCGCGAGCAGCTCGCGGATGGCCCAGTCTGCATCGCGTTCTTTTTCAAGCCGCTGCCTTGCCAGCTCGTTCTCGCGGAAAATGCGAATGGCCTGAGCCATATCACCTATCTCATCGACCTGGTTGAAATTGGGCGTTTCGACGGCGTAGTCCTGTGAGGCCAGCCGGTGAACCACATCACTGAGGCGCACCACCGGGCGCAGCACGCGGTGTTTAAGAATAAAGCCCATCACGAATAAGAAGAGCAGGGCGGTCAGGCCGACCATCACCTCTGAGGCGGTACGCAGCGTTTTCGACGTTTTGGTCGCCGCCTGGACATCGGCAATAATGCGCTTATCCAGCAGCATACGAAAATGGTCAATTTTGCTCTGGGCGCGTTCCGTTTCCAGTTCGTAGATTTTGCCGAAGAGTAACGCAATGGCCTGTTGTTCCTCACCCCGGGCGACGCTCGCTATTGCTGCCTGCTGTTCATCCTGTAGGCCATCGACAATCTTCAGCCCTTCATACAGCAGCGCCAGCTCTTCGCCCGTTGCGCCCGTATCTTTTAACTGCCCCACTTTGTGTTCAATATTCTTCAGTTCACCTTCTTTCGCCTGGTACGCTTTCAGCACATCGGGCTCTTTTTTGATGGCGTAAAGGCGCGCTAAATCGGAGAGCATCCAGGTTTCTGCTTCAATCTCTTCCGTAAGCTGGTCAAAAATTTGTCGTTGCTTAACAGCCTGACGCTCTACGTTGTCGGCATGGGAAGCCATCAGCATGACGATGCCGGAGGCAATGGTCAGGCACACCGTGACACCATAAGCCCAGTTTGTGATCGTGGCGATTCGCACCTGTTGGATCCTTCTACGACAAATGTGGAAGAGCGTTCATTTCAGATTATAGAAAACCCCTGATTTAACGCGAAAAAAAAGGCGGCACCGGGCCGCCTGTCCAAACGCGTTTCGTTAGAGGTCCGGATGATTTTTTCCCTCTTCGATAAAGTCTGCGTCCAGCTCTTCGGCGTTGCCTGCGTGGTCGCGGCCAGAGAAGAGGTTCCAGCAGGCGATAAACAGGGCGGCAATCAGCGGCCCAATCACAAAGCCGTTAATGCCATACAGCTCCATACCGCCGAGCGTGGTGATCAGTATCAGGTAGTCCGGCATTTTGGTGTCTTTGCCCACCAGCAGCGGACGTAAAAGGTTGTCCACCAGCCCGACGATAATGACAAAGAAGCCCACAATGAACAGACCCTGCCACAGCTGGTGAGTGGCAAACAGGAAGATGGCGGCGGGAACCCAGACGATAGCCGAGCCGACGGCGGGCACCAGGGAGAGGAACGCCATCAGCGCTCCCCACAGTACGCTACCGTCAATACCGACGATGGCAAAGGCGATACCGCCAAGCGTACCCTGAACCACCGCCACGACCGCCGTGCCTTTTACCGTGGCGCGTGAGACGCCGACAAATTTCGCGAACAGGTGCTGTTTGACGAAGTCAGAAAGCGGCAGCGAGTCGAGGATCTGGCGCACCAGATAGGGCCCGTCTTTGAGCAGGAAAAACAGCAGGTACAGCATAATGCCGAAGCTTATAGCAAAGCCGAACGTCCCTTTACCAATCAGGAACGCACTTCCCGCCAGATATTGCCCACCCTGTAACGCGACATCGGAGAGCTTCTTCTGGATCTGCGCGGCGTTGGTCAGGTTGTGATCCGCCAGGAAGCCGCTGGCCCAGTCCGGCAGGCGGTTGAAGATACCGGCGATGACTTCCGGGAACTGCGTGTTGTTCTGTTGCAGCTTGGTGTAAACCATGTTCAGTTCCACCGCGAGCGAGGAAAGGATCACCATCAACGGAATAAACACGATCAGGCAGATAATGCCGAGTGTGAGGAGGGAAGCCAGCCCGTTGCGATCGCCCAGCGCGGTACGCAGTTTGTTTTTCACCGGGTTGAAAATGATGGTCAGGATCGCGGCCCACAGAATCGCCGAGAAATAGGGTGACAGCACGTCAAAGAAAGCCCAGGTTACAAGGGCCAGGATGAGAATAAAGAAACCTTTGGTCAGTCCGTTAAATCGCATAGTGAGTCCTGGTGAAGAAGAAACTGTGTCGACTATAGAACTGATTTAAGGATTTACCAATAATTGCGCTGAAGTCGTGCCGGGTGGCTTTTTGTTAACAATCGCGGTATAACACCCTTCTTTGGATGTTTAGATGTCCATACGTTTAGAAGGTAATATGCAAACAGAACAACAAAACGGGCAGCTTAAGCGCGCCATGAAAACCCGTCACCTGATTATGCTCTCGCTGGGTGGCGTTATTGGCACAGGGTTATTCTTCAATACCGGATACATCATTTCGACAACTGGCGCGGCGGGCACGCTGCTGGCGTATCTTATCGGTGCGCTGGTGGTCTGGCTGGTTATGCAATGCCTGGGGGAACTTTCCGTGGCGATGCCGGAAACCGGCGCGTTCCACGTCTACGCCGCTCGTTATCTCGGCCCGGCGACAGGGTATACCGTGGCGTGGCTCTACTGGCTTACGTGGACAGTGGCGCTGGGATCGAGCTTTACCGCAGCCGGGTTCTGTATGCAGTACTGGTTCCCGCAGGTTCCCGTCTGGACGTGGTGCGTCGTCTTTTGCGTGGTGATTTTTGCTCTTAACGTCATTTCCACGCGCTTCTTCGCTGAAGGAGAATTCTGGTTCTCGCTGGTGAAAGTCATCACCATCATCGCCTTCATTATTCTCGGCGGGGCGGCGATATTCGGTTTTATCCCGATGCAGGACGGTTCAACGGCGCCGGGCTTAAGCAACATTACTGCCGAAGGCTGGTTCCCGCACGGCGGTCTGCCGATCCTGATGACCATGGTGGCGGTCAACTTTGCCTTCTCCGGAACGGAGCTTATCGGCATCGCCGCAGGAGAAACGGAAAACCCGCACAAGGTTATTCCGGTTGCTATTCGCACCACCATCGCCCGGCTCATCATCTTCTTTATTGGCACCGTGTTTGTGCTGGCGGCGCTGATCCCGATGCAGCAGGCTGGCGTGGAGAAAAGCCCGTTCGTGCTGGTGTTTGAAAAGGTCGGCATTCCGTATGCGGCGGATATCTTTAACTTCGTGATCCTGACGGCGATTCTCTCGGCGGCGAACTCGGGCCTGTACGCCTCTGGTCGTATGCTGTGGTCTCTGTCTAACGAGAAAACGCTGCCGCGCTGCTTTGCCCGCGTCAACAAAAACGGCGTGCCGCTGACGGCGCTCTCCGTTTCCATGCTGGGCGGCGTGCTGGCGCTGTTCTCCAGCGTGGTCGCGCCGGATACGGTGTTTGTGGCCCTGTCAGCCATTTCCGGTTTTGCGGTGGTGGCGGTGTGGATCAGCATCTGCGCGTCACACTTCGTGTTTCGTCGCCGTCACGTGCAGTCCGGGCAGCCACTTTCGGCGTTGCAGTATCGCGCGCCATGGTATCCGCTGGTGCCCGTGCTTGGCTTTATCCTCTGTCTGGTGGCCTGCGTCGGCCTGTGGTTTGACCCCAGCCAGCGTATTGCCCTTTATTGCGGGCTTCCGTTTGTCGCCCTGTGTTATGGTGCGTACTACCTGACCCGAAACCTTACCACGCAGGAGCCTGAACATGTCGCAGAATAATCCGCTTACCGCCCTCCTTGAAAACCAGCCGTTTGTCGTGCTGGATGGGGCGATGGCAACGGAGCTGGAAGCGCGCGGTTGTAACCTTGCCGACAGCCTCTGGTCGGCCAAAGTGCTGATGGAAAACCCGGAGCTGATCCGGGACGTGCACCTCGACTATTACCGCGCGGGGGCACAGGTGGCGATCACCGCCAGCTATCAGGCCACGCCTGCGGGCTTTGCCGCACGCGGGCTGGACGAGGCGCAATCCCGGGCGTTGATTGGCAAAAGCGTAGAGCTGGCACGCAAAGCGCGGGAAGCGTACTTGGCAGAGAATGCGCAGGCGGGCACGCTGCTGGTGGCGGGGTCGGTAGGGCCGTACGGCGCGTACCTTGCCGATGGATCTGAATATCGCGGCGATTATGTGCGTCGCGCTGAAGAGTTCACCGCGTTCCACCGTCCCCGCGTGGAGGCGCTGCTGGATGCGGGCGCGGATCTGCTGGCCTGTGAAACGCTGCCTTCTTTCCCGGAGATTAAGGCGCTGGCGGCGTTGCTGACGGCGTATCCTCGCGCCCGGGCATGGTTCTCATTTACCCTGCGTGACAGCGAGCATCTGAGTGACGGGACGCCGCTGCGGGATGTCGTTTCTGCGCTCGAAAGCTATCCACAGGTTGTCGCGCTGGGGATCAACTGTATCGCGCTGGAAAACACCACCGCGGCGCTGACGCATCTGCACAGCCTGACGTCGCTGCCGCTGGTGGTCTATCCGAATTCCGGCGAGCATTATGATGCGGTGAGCAAAACCTGGCATCACCATGGTGACGCCTGCGAGACGCTGGCGGGGTATTTACCGCAGTGGCTGGATGCCGGTGCGAAGCTGATTGGCGGCTGCTGTCGCACCACGCCGCAGGATATTGCTGCGCTGACGGTTCAGCGCTGAGGTCTTTGCCGGGTGGCGGCTGCGCCTTACCCGGCCTACAAATTGCACGAACCGTAGGCCGGGTAAGCGCAGCGCCACCCGGCGAAACAACCGCACAAAATTCACTATCCTTTCCCGCTTTTTTTCTAAAAACGAATCGTCATTAGCGATTCTTTTTTATTCCTTTATCAAAATTCTCGCGCCGGAAATACTGCCCTCATAACAACAAGGGGAGCAGACATTATGGCAATTTCATCGCGGAACACACTTCTCGGCGCACTGGCGCTGTGGGCATTTCAGGCGCAGGCGGTGGACGTCACCGTCGCGTATCAGACTTCCGCTGAGCCGGCGAAAGTCGCGCAGGCGGACAACACCTTTGCCAAAGCGAGCGGGGCGAACGTCGACTGGCGCAAGTTCGACAGCGGCGCGGCGATTGTGCGGGCGTTAGCCTCGGGCGACGTGCAGATTGGCAACCTGGGCTCCAGCCCGCTGGCGGTGGCCGCCAGCCAGCAGGTGCCGATTGAAGTCTTCCTGCTGGCGTCGCAGCTCGGAAATTCCGAAGCACTGGTGGTGAAGAAAACTATCACGAAACCCGAGGATTTGATCGGCAAACGCATCGCGGTGCCGTTTATCTCCACCACGCATTACAGCCTGCTGGCAGCGCTGAAACACTGGGGCATTAAGCCGGGCCAGGTGCAGATCATTAACCTGCAACCTCCGGCGATTATTGCCGCCTGGCAGCGTGGCGACATCGACGGAGCATACGTCTGGGCGCCCGCCGTCAACGAGCTTGAAAAAGAGGGCACCGTGCTGACCGACTCCGAAAAAGTGGGGCAGTGGGGCGCGCCAACCCTTGACGTCTGGGTCGTACGTAAGGACTTTGCCGAGAAACACCCTGAAGTGGTGAAAGCCTTCGCCAAAAGCGCCATCGACGCACAGCAGCCATACATCAGCAACCCGGATGAATGGCTGAAACAGCCCGCCAACCTGGAGAAACTCTCACGTCTGAGCGGCGTGCCGGAAGCTGACGTGCCGGGGCTGGTAAAAGGCAACACCTATCTGACGCCTGCGCAGCAGGTCCAGCAGCTGAACGGGCCGGTGAGCAAAGCGATTGTCGACACTGCGACGTTCCTGAAAGAGCAGGGCAAAGTACCTGCGGTGGCGGCGGATTACAGCCAGTTCGTGACCGATCGCTTTGTGAAATAAGGGGGCTGCAATGCTGAACATTACAAACCTGTCTGCCGATTACGGCGGTAAACCTGCCCTGGAAGAGATCAACCTGACACTGGACAGCGGTGAACTGCTGGTGGTGCTGGGACCGTCCGGCTGCGGGAAAACGACGCTGCTGAACCTGATCGCCGGGTTTGTACCGTATCAGCACGGCACGATCCAGCTGGAAGGGAAACGGGTAACGGGGCCGGGCGCAGAGCGCGGCGTGGTCTTTCAGAATGAAGGACTACTCCCGTGGCGAAACGTGCAGGAAAACGTTGCATTTGGTCTGCAACTGGCCGGTGTAGCGCGTGAACAGCGCCTGAAAACGGCGCGCGATATGCTGAAAAAGGTCGGGCTGGAGGGGGCTGAAAAACGCTTTATCTGGCAGCTTTCAGGCGGGCAGCGTCAGCGCGTCGGGATCGCCCGTGCGCTGGCGGCTAACCCACAGCTGCTGTTGCTGGACGAACCTTTCGGGGCGCTGGATGCCTTCACCCGCGAGCAGATGCAAACCCTGCTGCTGCGCCTGTGGCACGAAACCGGCAAGCAGGTGCTGTTAATCACCCATGATATCGAAGAGGCCGTGTTTATGGCGACGGAGCTGGTGCTGCTCTCACCGGGGCCGGGACGCGTGCTGGAGCGCCTGCCGCTTGAGTTTGCCCGCCGCTATGTGGCGGGAGAGCCGGTACGCAGCATCAAATCCGATCCGCTGTTTATTGAACAGCGTGAATACGTCTTAAGCCGCGTGTTTGAGCAACGGGAGGCGTTCTCATGAGCATTGTTTTCAGTGAAAAAACGCGGCGGACGCGCCTTGCATTACGCTGGCCGTTCTCTCGCCAGCTCACCTTAAGCGTCGGCACGCTGGTGGTGTTGTTGGCGGTATGGTGGGCGGTTGCCGCGCAGCAGTGGATCAGCCCGCTGTTTCTGCCCCCGCCAGGTCAGGTTCTGGAAAAACTGATTACTATCGCCGGGCCGCAGGGCTTTATGGATGCCACGCTCTGGCAGCATTTAGGCGCCAGTCTGACGCGTATTCTGGTGGCGCTGCTGGCGGCGGTCATTATTGGCGTTCCGGTGGGGATCGCGATGGGACTGAGCCCGACGGTGCGCGGCATTCTCGACCCGCTGATAGAGCTTTACCGTCCCGTCCCGCCGCTGGCTTACCTGCCCCTGATGGTGATCTGGTTTGGCATCGGGGAGACGTCAAAGATCTTACTAATATACCTGGCGATATTTGCGCCGGTAGCCATGTCGGCCCTGGCTGGCGTAAAGAGTGCGCAGCAGGTACGCATACGTGCGGCGCAGTCGCTCGGCGCCAGCCGCGTGCAGGTACTGCTGTTCGTCATTTTACCGGGCGCGCTGCCGGAGATATTGACCGGGCTGCGCATCGGCCTTGGGGTGGGCTGGTCTACGCTGGTGGCGGCAGAGCTGATAGCCGCCACGCGCGGCCTTGGGTTTATGGTGCAGTCGGCGGGAGAGTTCCTGGCGACTGACGTGGTACTGGCAGGGATCGCGGTGATCGCCGCGATTGCCTTTGGATTAGAACTGGGACTGCGCGCGCTACAGCGTCGCCTGACGCCCTGGCATGGAGAAATACAATGAGTGAACGACTGACCATTACCCCGCTGGGGCCGTATATTGGCGCGCAGGTGTCGGGCCTGGACGTAACCCGTCCGCTGAGCGATAACCAGTTTGAGCAGCTGTACCACGCGGTGCTGCGTCATCAGGTGGTGTTCCTGCGTGAACAGGCCATTACCCCGCAGCAGCAGCGCGCGCTGGCCCTGCGTTTTGGCGACCTGCATATCCACCCGGTCTACCCGCATGCGGAAGGGGTAGAGGAAATTATCGTGCTGGATACCCATAACGATAACCCGCCCGATAATGACAACTGGCACACGGACGTTACCTTTATCGACACACCGCCAGCCGGGGCGATTCTGGCAGCAAAACAGCTGCCGGAGACGGGTGGGGACACGCTGTGGGCCAGCGGGATTGCCGCGTTTGAGGCGCTCTCCGCGCCGCTCCAGACCCTGCTGAGCGGCCTGCGGGCGGAGCATGACTTCAAAAAATCGTTCCCGGAGTACAAGTACCGTAAAACGGAAGAGGAACACCAGCGCTGGCTGGATGCGGTCGCAAAACATCCCCCGCTGCTGCACCCGGTGGTGCGGACCCATCCGGTGACCGGAAAGCAGGCGCTGTTTGTGAATGAAGGGTTCACCACGCGCATCGTGGACGTAGCGGAAAAAGAGAGTGAGGCGCTGCTTGGCTTCCTGTTCGCGCACATCACCAAACCGGAGTTCCAGGTGCGCTGGCGTTGGCAGGAGAACGATCTGGCGATCTGGGATAACCGCGTCACGCAGCATTACGCCAATGCGGATTACCTGCCGCAGCGAAGGATTATGCAGCGGGCGACGATCCTGGGGGATAAGCCGTTTTACCGTGCGCCTTGATTGCCGGGTGGCGGCGTTGCCTTACCGGGCCTACGTTTCATTGTAGGCCCGGTAAGCGTAGCGCCACCGGGCAACGAGGCTAAAGGTGTGCTTCTATATACCGCTGATAGCGGTTCGCCTTCAGATAACACAGATCCACCAGCACCAGCCCGTCGATACAGTTATTGAACGCCGGATCGCTGCCGAAATCGATAAACTGCACGCCGCCGGGCTCGCATAGCTCGGAATACTGTTTGTAGAGCGGCGGGATGCCGCAACCCAGGTTTCCGAGCAGGGATTTCAGCTTTGTCAGGTCATCCACGTAATCCACCCCGCCAAACTGTGCCAGCACGTCCGGAAGTGAGGCCGGATAGGGTTGACGCGAGGCGGCTAAAGGATGGCTGGCCGGAAACCAGAGACGATAAAACGCCACCAGCAGATCCCGCGCGGCAGGCGGTAAGCCGCCGGAAATGGAGACCGGGCCAAACAGGTAGCGGTAATGGGGATAGCGTGCCAGATAGGCGCCAATACCTGACCACAGGTAGTCCAGACCGCGACGCCCCCAGTAGCGCGGCTGTATAAAGCTGCGCCCCAGCTCAATGCCGTGCTCCAGTATGTCCTGCATTTTTTCGTCGTAGTGGAACAGGCTGTAACTGTACAACCCCTCGACGCCGCGCTTTTCCACCTGCATGGCCGTTGGCATAAAGCGGTACGCGCCGACAATTTCCAGGTCATCGTCATCCCACAGAATGAGGTGCAGATAGTCATCATCGTAGCTGTCCGTATCCCGGCGCTTCCCGCTGCCTTCCTCCACGGCACGAAAGGCAATCTCGCGCAGCCGCCCCAGCTCGCGCAGCAGAGGCGCCTCTTCCTGCCCGTTGCGCTGCCAAAGATAGATGGCCTTACCATCGCTGGTTTTTCCCAGACACTCTGCCTGCGCCAGTTCGCGCTTCAGCGTGGCCCTGTCTTCCGGGCGGGCAATGGCGCACTGGGTTTTAAAGACGCCAGGCAATCCCTTGCCAAGACGTATCACGTGCTGACGACACTGCTCGGCCATCTCACGCGATGAAAGGGTAGAACTAAACCGCTCATTCCAGGCAATCTGCTGGCCGATTTTGATCGGCAGCTGACTGTGACGGCGGCGAAACATCTGTTGCATCAGCAGCAGCATGGATACCGTTGGCGAGACCAGCGTGCTGGCATAAAACAGCAGGCTGTTGTGCGCCTGGATATGTACCGGAAGTAGCGGCACCCGTAATTTGCCGGCCAGCTTGATAAAGCCCGGATGCCATTTTTTATCGCGGATGCCTTTGCGCGTTGGGCGGGAAACTTCACCCGCCGGAAAGAAGATCAGCACACCGGCGTTTTGCAGGTGCTGCTCCATCTGTATCAGCGAGGCTTTTGCTGTTCTGCCGCCCATATTATCCACGGGAATAAACAATGAACTGAGGGGCTCAAGGTGGGACAGCATCCTGTTGGTAACAACCCTGACGTCGCGGCGCACGCGGGAAACGGCGTACAGCAGCGCCAGCCCATCCAGGGTGCCGGTGGGGTGGTTCGCTATCACAATGAGTGGGCCGTGTTCGGGGATTTGTTCGAGATCGCGGGCGGAAACGGAGCAGTGAATATCAAGGTGTTCCAGAACCTGCTCCACCATATCCAGCCCTTTCAGGTGACGGTGGCTGGCGGCAAACTGCTGAAATTCGTCTTCGTGAAGCAGTCTTTTTAACAGACTTTTTTGCCAGGGTGCGGGCCTCGCCTGAGGCCAAAGGTCATCAAGAACGCTGTCGAGACTAAACATTGATCACTCCTCCTGCCGTCTTGCCCAGACAGTAGAAGGAGGAGATGTCGTTTGTATTGCAGTTTGGTGAAGATTAGCGCAGAGAGCAGGCCGGGTAAGGCGAAGCCGTCACCCGGCGCTAAAGCGGATTAACGCAGAATTTTCTTCTCGGCCAGATCCAGCGCGAAATAGCTGAAGATCAGATCCGCGCCCGCACGTTTGATCGCCCCCAGGCTTTCGAGGATCACTTTTTCTTCGTCGATGGCGCCCGCCTGTGCGGCGAATTTGATCATCGCGTACTCGCCACTCACCTGGTAGGCGCCCAGCGGCAGTTCGGTGCGTTCGCGAATGTCGCGCAGGATATCCAGGTATGCGCCAGCCGGTTTCACCATCAGGCAGTCAGCGCCCTGGGCTTCATCGAGCAGAGACTCACGAATCGCTTCGCGGCGGTTCAGCGGGTTCATCTGATAGGTTTTACGATCGCCTTTCAGCGCCGTGCCCGCTGCTTCACGGAACGGGCCGTAGAAAGAGGAGGCGAATTTGGTGGAGTAGGACATGATGGCGGTGTCGGTGAAGCCCGCGGCGTCCAGCGCCTGACGGATTGCCTGTACCTGCCCATCCATTGCCGCAGAAGGCGCAATGAAATCCGCACCCGCAGCGGCGGCAACCACCGCCTGCTTGCCCAGATTCAGCAGGGTCGCATCGTTGTCCACGCCGTGATCGCACAGCACACCGCAGTGGCCATGAGAGGTGTATTCGCAGAAGCAGGTATCGGACATGACGATCATCTCCGGCACACTCTCTTTGCAGATGCGCGACATGCGGGCGACGAGGCCGTCTTCTTTCCAGGCATCACTGCCGGTCGCGTCAGTGTGGTGGGAGATACCGAACGTCATCACCGAGCGGATGCCCGCATTCGCAATGCGTTCGATCTCGCGGGCCAGATGCTTTTCCGGAATGCGCATCACGCCCGGCATCGCGTCGATGGCTTTGTAGTCATCGATCTCTTCTTCAACAAAAATCGGCAACACCAGATCGTTTAAGGTCAGTGTTGTCTCTTCAAACATGGCGCGCAGTGCGGGTGACTTGCGCAGGCGACGGGGACGTGCAATTAAATCGGTCATGGTATGCCTGATGTTTGTGGAACAAAGAGGTATAGTGTACCTGAAAGCAGGGAGCGGTGTTTTACTAAAGTTGTCTTTTAGATTTTTGAAATCGACTAATATTCGCTGTATGTATTTTGTCTATATTATAAAGCTTATTCTGGTGTTCAGCGTGGTATGTAATATTGGTGAGGTTTCTATATTGGTTCGGGATTATAAATATAAATGATTTATTGCTTTTTATTATATGTGCCAAAGCAACTAAAGTGGTTTGCAATCAGTTGAATTTATAATATTTATTTATAATGATTGATATTGTCCTGGGTTTATAAGCTTATTTGTCTGAATACGGACTTAATGGAATCATTCATTGAACCTTTTCGAAGTGAAAATGCATAATTCCTTCCGCAATTTAATGTTGCCAAATGATTTGATGGACAAACTTGCTTACGTCCCTGAGGAGGGATGACCCAATGCAAACATGGAAAAAGAAACTGGTTGTATCACAACTTGCATTAGCCTGCACACTGGCTATCGCTTCTCAGGCCAATGCGAAAGATATATCCGGCACGACATATAATACTTTTGGATATGACAATACCGCGTCCACGCCCTGGTATTATGGTTATGCTGACTGGGATTATTCAGATGCCACACATGATGGTGACATTTACCCAGTCATCAATAAATCAACCGTAAACGGGGTTATTTCGACATACTATCTGGATGATGGTGTCAATGGCCGTGCGAACGCGTTGAGTATTTCTAACAGCACCATTAACGGCATGATCACGTCAGAGTGCATGACCACGACATGTGCAGATGGCGTGGATACTGACGGCACCGCTCATACCCAGTATGATCGTTTTAGCCTGACCGTTGATAACTCCACCATCAACGATACCTACGAGCATTACGCGTATGATGTCGTCAATGGCGAAACCACTGAAACGCATTATCTGGACACCTATGATCTGGGTAACGCCATCACCCTGGACGTTGAATCTGATATCGTTATTCAGAACAACTCCCACGTTGCGGGTATCACGCTGACTCAGGGTTACCAGGATCTGGATAACACGCCATACGACGGTGTTGAAGGCGTTGCTAACAGCAGCAATGTCTTTACTGATACGCTGGTGGTGAAAGACTCTGTGCTGACCTCTGGTGCATACAGCGATCTGGGTACCAGCGGCTTCTACGGTCAAACGGCGAAGCCGAGCGACTACGGTGAAACCAACGCCACGGCTGCCGATGATGCGGCGCTGATCGTTGCGGCCGGCGCGTCTGATAACGCTATGCAGACCACCGCTACCTTCGATCACTCTACCATTACTGGCGATATCCTTTTCTCCAGCACCTTTGATAACAACTTCTACGAGAATGGCGATCCGGCAACGGATACCACAGATGACGGCATCTATAACCCAACTACCAACGGCTGGGATGATACCGACAAGCTGGATGTCACGCTGACCAATGGCAGTAAATGGGTGGGTGCCGCGCAGTCCAGCGTTGAAGCCATCGGCACGGCGCAGATGTATGGTGAAGGCTACAGCAATGTAGACTGGCACGCGCTTTCTCCAAACAGCATCTGGCCTGATTCTACCTTTGACAGCAATGGTCACGTTGCGGGTGAAGAGGTTTATCAGAGCGGCCTGTTCAACGTGGCGCTGGATAACGGTTCCGAGTGGGATACCCGTAAGATCTCCAACATCGACGCGCTGACGGTGAACAACCAGTCTCAGGTCAATGTTGAAAACTCCGGCCTGCTGGCGGATTCCATCACCCTGACCAATGCGTCTAGCCTGAACATCGGCGACAACGGCGCGGTAGCAACCGACAGCCTGTATCTGGATAGCTACAGCCGTGCGGCACTGACTGAAGAGACAGCTGAGCTGTATGCCAACACCATTACCGTGGACAACGGTGCAGAGCTGGCGCTGGGTCTGGGTCAGGTTGATACGCACAATATGGTGCTGACCGATGGCGGTGTGCTCAACGTTGCCAGCCGCGATTATGTGCTGAACAGCGACCTGAACAACGCACGCTATATCACCAACGATCGCTCTAAAGCGGACTACGACTATGGTGTTGTCGCGCTGAACTCTGACGGTCATCTGGCGGTGAACGGTGACGTTGCCGGTAACTATAAAGTGCGCATCGACGATGCGACCGGCGCAGGCTCCGTAGCTGACTACAAAAACAAAGAGATCATTCGCGTCTATGACAATAACGCGGATACCGCTGCCAGCTTTACTGCGGCAAACAAAGCTGATTTAGGTGCTTACACCTATCAGGCGCAGCAGAAGGGCGACACCGTTGTTCTCCAGCAGGAAGAGCTGACCGACTACGCCAACATGGCGCTGAGCATTCCTTCTGCTAATACCAACATCTGGAATCTGCAACAGGATACCGTGGGTACCCGTCTGACCAACAGCCGTCATGGCCTGGCAGATAACGGCGGCGCATGGGTGAGTTATTTCGGCGGCAACTTTGACGCGGATAATGGCACCGTTAGCTACGATCAGGACGTAAGCGGCATTATGGTAGGTCTGGATACTCAGATCGACGGTAATAACGCGAAGTGGATTGTCGGTGGTGCGGCTGGTTTCGCGAAGGGTGATATCAGCGATCGTACGGGTCAGGTCGATCAGGACAGCCAGACTGCGATGATCTACGCGTCGGCGAAGTTCATGAACGACATCTTCCTCGACAGCTCCCTGAGCTACACCCGCTTCAACAACGACCTCTCTGCTACCATGAGCAACGGTCAGTATGTTGATGGTAATACCACAACTGACGCCGTTGGTTTCGGGATGAAACTGGGCTATGACTGGAAACCAAACCTGTCTGGCTACGTCACGCCTTACGCGGCGATCTCTGGCCTGTTCCAGTCCGGTGATGACTACCAGTTAAGCAACGACATGCGTATCGATGGTCAGTCTTACGACAGTATGCGTTATGAACTCGGCGTGGATGCAGGTTATACCTTCAACTACGGCGGCGAGCAGGCATTAACGCCTTACTTCAAACTGGCTTACGTGTATGACGATGCCGACAACAATGCTGATATCAACAATGACAGCATTGATAACGGCGTGGAAGGCTCTGCGGTTCGCGTGGGACTGGGTACTCAGTTCAGCTTCACGAAAAACTTCAGTGCTTACACTGATGCGACTTATCTGGGCGGCGGCGACGTTGACCAGAACTGGGGAGCAAACCTGGGTGTGAAATATACCTGGTAATATAGAAAGCGCGGGGGATTTTTCCCCCGCTTTTTTATGTGCTTTAAAAATTATAAAGAACCGACAGATACAGATGACTTGAGGTATGCATGAACGTTAATGCGAAACCACTTTCTGAATTAAGCCGGCTCATAAAGTGTCTGGAAATCGCCGGTACCCCATTTAAGACCGAACCACAACAATTAATAACTACCGGCAATAATGATGATGAACCCTTGACCGTTGTCATACAATCCGGTCTGACTGCCGTCCACCGTAAATCAGACGAATTACTTATGGGTATCGCGCGGGCACCGTATATACACGGTTTAAGCGCATGGATAAATGACAACCATCTTGAATATTCTCTGATAGCACAAACACCTTGTAGCGGATTTTATTTGCCAGCCTCTGAGGCGTGCCAACTTATTCAGGAAGCGCAACTTTGGCAAGAGGCTTTCTGCTGGCTGTCATGGCTAAACCATTTAATGGGAAAGCGTGATATGCAGTTGGTCGGAAATAACTCCTATAGCCAAATCCGGGCGATGCTGATCAATATGGCCGAGTGGGATGACACGCTACGTTCAAAAATTGGTGTTATGAATCATATTCAGCGTAGCACGCGTATTTCTCGTTCGGTCGTTGCTGAGGTTCTGGCTGCGCTGCGGCAGGGGAACTACATCAATATGAGCCGGGGCAAACTGATCAGTATCAACCGTTTGCCCACGGACTATTGAGATCAGTTAGAGGCCGTAAGCACCTGCGCTTTATTGGCGCTCAGCTCGGCCACCAGATTATTTACGCCATCACTCATATTCACGAAGCGTGTATTTGGCGACCGGGTGACCACCACAAAAGCGCCTACGTTTGATTGCGGAATCATCGCCATGTAGGTGATGAATCCGCCACCTCCACCGGTTTTTTGAATAATCCCCGGTCGGCCATCTTTTGGCGCCATATACACCCAGCCCATGCCGAGGGCATCGGCTTTACCTGGAACATCCATGCCAATGACGCGACGTAGCTGAGCACGCTGGTAGATGAGCGTCTGCATTCGATCGGCCTGATTGCTGCGCGCGTAAAAATCCGATGAGAGGAACTGCTGCATCCAGCGCATCATGTCGCCAGGCGTAGAGTAAACGCCACCGCTGCCAATGGCGGCCAGAGTGTTATTGCACGGGCTGGCCCCTTTTTCCGCCACCATCAGACGCTTGCACTGATCCGGGGAGGGGGTGTAAGTGGTATCTTTCATCCCGAGCGGACGCGTGATCTGCTCTTCAAACAGTTGAGGGTAGGGTTTACCCGAGGCCGTCGCTAAAGCGTCGGCCAGCAGATCAAACGCCAGGTTAGAATAGCCGGCCTGCGAGCCCGGGGCCGATTTCAGGGTTGCTGTGCTCAGGTAGTTCCAGCGTTGCTCGCGGGTTGGCCAGACAAAGACAGGGCGATGCGCAGCGCCACCGGGCTGTTCTCGCGGCAGGGCGCTGGTATGGGTCGCCAGATTGACCAGTCTGATCGGCGTTCCCTGATATGTCGGAACGCGAGCGCCGGGCGGCGCATATTTGCTGAGCGGATCGTCGAGTTTCACCACGCCCTGATCGAGCAGTTTAACCAGCATTTCGCTGGTCATCAGCTTGGTTATCGACGCGATACGGATAACGGAATCCAGCTGCGGACGAACGTTATTTCCCGGTCGTGTTTCACCGAAACTGCGAAACACCCGCTGGTTACCGTCGATCACGACCAGCGCCATTCCCGTCGCACCGCTGCCGTAATAAATAAGGTTCGCGTAGCGATCGGCAATGTCAGAGGCCAGAACCGGGGCCGTCAGAGGCTGTGCTGCCTGGGCGGTGGACAGGCTCACCGCACACAGCGCGGCGATAGAGAGCAGACAACGTTTCAACGAAAAGCATCCATCAAGTGAATAAGGAAAGTTACGGGTAGTTATACTACTAATCGGCGTCGGGCAATGGCCCGATTTGCATAACGATAGCGAGAAAAACGTTACCGTGGGTAAATTTGAACAATTTACTTGCGGCGTGGCTCCCATTTTGTGACATCGACCGTATGATAGACGCTATGATCGCTGTTGCGAATGAAACGCACCGAAACAATTCCTGAAAACTGTGAAGCGAACTAATAATTCACCCGCAGGTCTCACTTTTTTGCCTGAGCCGGGAGGCTGGCACAGGCAAGGTTTCGTGTGGCGATATGTTGAACACAGCAACAGCCATAACAACAAGAAGGAAGCACAATGTTTAAGTCTTTTTTCCCAAAGCCGGGGCCCTTTTTCCTGTCGGCATTTATTTGGGCACTGCTGGCTGTCATTTTCTGGCAGGCCGGTGGCGGCGCGTGGCTGACCCGTCTTACGGGGGCAACGGGCGACATTCCCATTAGCGCAGCGCGCTTCTGGTCCATGAGCTATCTGCTTTTCTACGCTTATTACGTGCTCTGCGTAGGGCTGTTTGCCATGTTCTGGTTCGTCTATTCTCCTCACCGCTGGCAATACTGGTCGATTCTCGGCACGTCGTTAATCATCTTTGTCACCTGGTTCCTGGTGGAGGTGGGCGTAGCGGTCAACGCCTGGTATGCGCCGTTTTACGATCTGATCCAGACGGCGCTGAGTTCGCCGCATAAAGTGACCATTAACCAGTTCTACCATGAGGTGGGGATCTTCCTCGGCATCGCCCTCATCGCCGTGGTGATCGGCGTGATGAATAACTTTTTCGTCAGCCACTATGTGTTCCGCTGGCGTACCGCGATGAACGAACACTATATGGCGCACTGGCAGCACCTGCGGCATATCGAAGGGGCCGCACAGCGTGTGCAGGAAGACACCATGCGTTTTGCCTCTACTCTGGAAGATATGGGCGTGAGCTTTATCAACGCCATCATGACGCTGATCGCCTTCCTGCCGGTGCTGGTGACGCTCTCGTCGCACGTTCCGGAGCTGCCGATTGTCGGCCATCTGCCCTACGGCCTGGTGATTGCTGCGATTGTCTGGTCGCTGATGGGAACGGGGCTGCTGGCGGTGGTGGGGATCAAGCTGCCGGGGCTGGAGTTTAAAAACCAGCGCGTGGAAGCGGCCTACCGTAAAGAGCTGGTGTATGGCGAAGACGATGCCAACCGTGCGTCACCGCCTACCGTGCGTGAGCTGTTTGGCGCCGTACGTCGTAACTACTTCCGCCTCTATTTCCATTACATGTATTTCAATATCGCGCGCATTCTTTATCTTCAGGTTGATAACGTTTTCGGGTTGTTCCTGCTGTTCCCGTCCATCGTTGCGGGTACGATTACGCTCGGTCTGATGACCCAAATCACCAACGTCTTTGGTCAGGTTCGCGGTTCGTTCCAGTATCTGATTAGCTCCTGGACTACGCTGGTGGAGCTGATGTCCATCTACAAACGTTTACGCAGTTTCGAGCGTGAGCTGGACGATAAGGATGTGCAGGAAGTTACCCATACATTAGGTTAAAAAGGAATTGCTATGCCATTAGCCGTACCACGTGCATTACCGCTGACGTTACTCGCCGCCTTCGTGCTGGCGGGCTGTGCCGAAAAAGGGGCTGCCCCGCTCAAAGAAGGGGAGAAGCCCGTTGATGTGGCGAGCGTGGTGCGGCAAAAAATGCCCGCCAGCGTAAAGGATCGCAGGGAGTGGGCTGATGCGCTGGCAGCGACCTTCAAAAGCCAGAAGATCGCGCCTACCGAGGAGAATATCTGCTCGGTGCTCGCGGTGGCGCAGCAGGAATCGATGTATCAGTCAGATCCTGTTGTGCCTGGCCTGAACAAAATCGCCTGGAAGGAGATCGACCGCCGGGCCGAATCGATGCATATCCCGGTTTTCCTGGTGCATACCGCCCTTAAAATCACCTCGCCAAACGGTAAAAGCTACAGTGAACGGCTGGATACGGTGAAAACCGAGAAACAGCTTAGCGCCATTTTCGATGATTTCATCAATATGGTGCCGATGGGGCAGAAGCTGTTTGGCTCACTGAATCCGGTGCATACCGGCGGTCCGATGCAGGTCAGTATCGCATTTGCGGAAAAGCATACCGACGGCTATCCGTGGGATATCGACGGTACGGTGCGTCAGGAGGTCTTCTCCCTGCGCGGTGGGCTGTGGTTTGGGACGTATCACCTGCTGAATTATCCGGCCAACTACGATAAACCGCTGTATCGCTTTGCCGACTTTAACGCGGGCTGGTATGCCAGCCGAAATGCAGCCTTCCAGAATGCGGTAAGCCGCGCCAGCGGTGTGAAGCTCGCTTTGGACGGCGATCTCATTGCTTACGGCAGCAGTGAGGCCGGGACTACCGAACGTGCGGTGCGAAAACTCTCGACGAAGCTGGAGATGAGCAACAGCGACATTCGCCGACAGCTGGAGAAGGGCGACAGCCTGGCGTTTGAGAAAACGGATCTGTATAAGCAGGTCTTTGCGCTGGCCGAGAAGAAAAGTGGGAAGGCATTACCCAGAGCCATTTTGCCAGGCATTCAGCTGGAAAGCCCGAAGATCACGCGTAACCTGACGACCGCCTGGTTCGCGAAACGCGTTGACGATCGTCGGGCACGCTGTATGGGACTGTAATCAGTGGCGGTTGCGCCAGCGCAGGACAAGGGCAATCACGCCCAGAACCATGCTGCCCGCGAGGAAGGGAATGAGTCCAAATACGGTGCTCACGCCTAAACCGATTTCAACGCGCGGGCGGCCTGTATCCTGCACCTGCATCAGATGCTCATACACGCCGGGGGCATGCACCAGCATATTCAGCAGTTGGGTTCCAGCCCAGAAACAAAACAGAACAAACAGGGCATAGGCAATATTCCCCGCCGTGGAGGTTTTTGGTTGTTTTCCGCCAAAAATCGGTTTCGACAATGTAAAGTCTGCCATAAGACCTCCCGAAAATATCACTCTGTTTTAATACGCGTCGTACAGGGTGAGTGTGACAGGTCATAGCATTTGTCAATATCAGAATCGTGGGAAATTCGGCTCAGGATTTCTCCTGGATTGTCGATTTCTGCATCACGTCACAAATTGATAACATAAGTGAAACTGCGCTGCTTTTCAGAATTTACGTATCCGCCACAGACGCCTTGATCAAACTGTGAGAGGATAGGTTTTTTTCTGCCGGAGTTGTCATGAAGCTCACTTCCAAACTACGCCGTGACTGGCATTACTACGCCTTTGCGATCGGGCTGATCTTTATTCTCAACGGTGTTGTCGGGCTGCTGGGATTTGAAGCGAAAGGCTGGCAAACCTATGCGGTTGGGCTGGTAACCTGGGTAATCAGTTTCTGGCTGGCGGGATTTATTATCCGCCGTCGTCCCGATGAGACGACGACGGCAGAGAAAGCCGACTAACCGTTAGTTAACAGAGCTTTTCAGGGCGCTGTCAGCGGCGTGACGCTCCAGCGCCAGTTCAATCAGGCGGGTGATCAGTTCCGGATAGCTTATCCCGCTGGCCTGCCACAGTTTCGGGTACATGCTGATATTGGTAAAGCCCGGCAGAGTATTGATTTCGTTAATCACCACCTCGTTATCCGGCGTCAGAAACACGTCGACGCGCGCCATCCCACAGCATCCCAGCGCCTGATAGGCTTCAACGGCGATCGCGCGGATCTTGTCGTTAACGTCAGGATCGAGCGCGGCGGGAACCACAACCTGGGCACCTTTGTCGTCAATATATTTGGTGTCGTAGGAATAGAAGTCGCTGTTCAACACGACTTCACCGCAGGTACTCGCCTGCGGGAAGTCGTTGCCCAGTACGGCGCACTCAATTTCGCGTCCGTTAATTCCCTGCTCAACCACCACCTTATGGTCAAACTCAAAGGCCAGACGAACGGCATCGTTAAACTGCGCTTCGCTGGTGACTTTGCTGACGCCGACGGACGAGCCCTGATTCGCTGGTTTCACAAACAGCGGCAGGCCGAGTTGCGCCTGGATCTGCGCGAAGCTGTGTTTATCGCGGTTGGCGCGAGTAAGCGTCACGAACGGCGCAATATTCAGACCGGCGTCACGCAGGAGACGTTTTGTGACGTCTTTATCCATGCAGGCGGCAGAGCCCAGCACATCGGAACCGACAAACGGCAGGTTCGCCATCCGCAGCATGCCTTGCAGGGAGCCGTCTTCGCCCAGCGTGCCGTGAACAATAGGGAACACCACGTCAATCTGTGCCAGCGCCTGCGCGTTCCCGGCATCGATAAGCTGTCCCTGTTCTACGCCCGGAACCGTTGCGACGCTGATATCAGAAGGATTAAGGGCGATGTGCGCCGGATCGTCAGCGTGTAACAGATACTGGCTGGCATCGTTAACATGCCACTGGCCCTGTTTATCAATGCCCAACAGCACCACGTCAAAACGGCTTTTATCAATCGCATCAACGATATTTTTAGCCGATTGCAACGACACCTCGTGCTCTGCCGATTTTCCCCCAAAGACAATACCTACGCGCTGCTTTGCCATCTCACTCTCTTCCAGTCTGACGAAAAGCCAATAACATACCACGATGCCCGGCGGGTTTCGCGGCCTTCTGCCATAATGTTTTGAGGGATGCTGAAGGGGGGCGCGTGAAAGGAAAAGGTCTGTTTATTCTTATTGTTATTGCCGGGATCGCCACGGTGGGCTACCGCTGGTTGCCGCCGTATTACAATCCTTTCGTGCCGCTTACGCTTGACGATCCGCCCGGAAAAATAACCCAGTTTAAACTTCGACGTTTAACACCGCAGGCATGCGAAAGCCTGTTAGCGCAGGCGAATCAACGCCAGCTTATCCGTACCCAGACTGTCGCTGACAGCGCCGGTGAGTGTCCGCTGAGTAACGTGGTGCGCGTGCGCGATTTTGGCCCGGTGAGCCTGAACAGTAGCTTTCTGGCCAGTTGTCCGCTGGCGTTAAGTTCTGCGCTGTTTGTCAGCCAGCAGGCCCGACCGCTCACCCAAACCTGGACGGGAAGCGAGCTTACCCGTATTGAACATCTGGGCAGCTTCGCCTGCCGCAATATCTACAGCCGCCCGGATGCGCGGCGCAGCGAACATGCCACGGCGGATGCGCTGGATATCAGCGCTTTCAGGCTGGCAAACGGACAGCGCGTTACCGTCCTGAACGGCTGGAAAGCGGAAAAGACGCAGCCCTGGCTACAGGCGCTGCTCTCGGCAAGCTGTGGTTATTACGGTAACGGTCTGGGACCGGACTATAATGCCGCCCATGCCAACCATTTCCATCTGGGGATGCGCGGATATGGATTATGTCGATGAAGCATAATCTTCCGCCTAAATTTGGATAAATTGTGACTTATTTCACAAATATGATGACTGGGAAGATAAAACACCAAAGTCTGCAAGGCCGCATCTCTGGCGCTATGTCATTGCGCGTAACTTGCTAATCTGTCGGCGAATTCGCCTAAAAATGAAGACTATTTCTGTTATGGAATCCTGGAAAGTTAACCTCATTTCAGTCTGGTTCGGCTGCTTCTTCACCGGACTGGCTATCAGCCAGATATTGCCCTTCCTGCCGCTGTATGTGTCGCAGCTGGGGGTCACTTCCCATGAAGCGCTCTCCATGTGGTCCGGCCTGACGTTCAGCGTGACGTTTCTGGTCTCCGCCATTGTGTCGCCGATGTGGGGTAGCCTGGCGGATCGCAAGGGACGCAAGTTGATGCTGCTTCGCGCCTCGCTGGGGATGGCGATAGCCATTTTGCTCCAGGCCTTCGCCACCAACGTCTGGCAGCTGTTTATTCTGCGGGCGATAATGGGGCTGACCTCCGGGTACATTCCAAATGCCATGGCGCTGGTGGCCTCACAGGTACCGCGTGAGCGAAGCGGCTGGGCGCTCAGCACGCTTTCCACCGCCCAGATCAGCGGGGTCATTGGCGGCCCGCTGCTCGGCGGCTTCCTGGCTGACCATGTCGGGCTGCGTGCGGTCTTTATCATTACCGCGATCCTGCTGACGATCAGCTTTCTGGTCACCCTTTTTCTGATTAAAGAGGGCGGGCGGCCTGTTGTCAGTAAATCCGAACGCCTGAGCGGAAAAGCGGTTTTCGCCTCGCTGCCGTATCCTGGCCTGATGATTAGCCTCTTTGTGACGACGATGGTGATCCAGCTCTGTAACGGCTCGGTAGGGCCGATTCTGGCGCTGTTTATCAAGTCGATGGCACCGGACAGCAGCAACATTGCGTTTCTGAGCGGGATGATTGCCGCCGTGCCTGGCGTGTCGGCGCTGATGTCCGCTCCGCGTCTGGGGAAACTGGGCGACAGGATCGGTACGGCACGTATTCTGATGGCAACGCTCATCATTGCGGTGATCCTTTTCTTTGCCATGTCATTCGTCACCACACCTCTTCAGTTGGGCATCCTGCGCTTCCTGCTTGGCTTCGCGGATGGCGCCATGCTGCCCGCTGTACAGACGCTGCTGGTGAAATATTCCAGTGACCAGGTAACCGGCCGCATTTTTGGCTACAACCAGTCGTTCATGTATTTAGGCAACGTAGCGGGCCCGCTTATCGGCGCCTCGGTCTCGGCGATGGCGGGTTTCCGCTGGGTATTTGCCGCGACGGCGGTGGTGGTCCTGCTGAATATTATTCAACTGGCCTTTGCCTTGCGACGCCGCAGGCGAATCGCTGAGGCAAAGTCGGCCCGGTAAACACGATAATATATTATTTATTCTTATGAACGCCGCATTTTTATATAACGAAATGCGGCGCCTTTCTTTTAGAAAAACGTTTCGCTTTCGCGCTGAAATATCTTTTTTGGCAGCGATGTCACTTTTGCATAAGATAAAGCCAATCCATGCTTTTCATTATTCAGTGAGGGTGTTAATTTCAGGGGAAATCACATAAGGAAATAGCACCATGAAAAATCTCATTGCTGAGTTGTTGGTTAAGCTTGCCCAAAAGGAAGAAGAGTCGAAAGAGCTGGTTGCCCAGGTCGAGGCGCTGGAAATAGTTGTGACGGCGCTGCTGCGACAGATGGCAAAGCCGGAGCAGGAGGCGTTGATTGACAACGTTGAAGGCGCGCTGGAAAAAGCGCGTCCTGATTCCCTGGTGCCTGCGGAAGATGCGGAGCTGCTTCAGCAATACGTAAAGAAGCTTTTAAGGCATCCTCGCAGCTAACCTGTCTGAGGTGAAATGACGTGTCACAGAATTGTCATGCAGGATGCCTGGCGTCGCTCTGTTTTTATTTTTACACATTTATGCAGGGGAAATTAAATTGAGACAGAGCACACTTTTCACCGCATAATTTCTGCTATTAATTACCGCCTCCCTTCCGGCGAAACCGGATAATGATCATTGTGTCGCTACAGGGCTGAAATAACCGGGAAGCCCGGCGAAAATCAGGTTCGCAGGGTGGTTTTTTTTCCGTAACGAACCAGACTTAACGTGGAACTTCACATAAAGGATGGTGCAATGAAAACAACAATACTGGTTACCCTTCTCTCTGGCCTGTGTCTGATGGCCTCAGCACACGCGGAAGAGAAAACGTTAACGCCCCAGCAGCAGCGCATGACGACCTGTAACCAACAGGCGACATCGCAAAGCCTGAAAGGGGATGCCCGTAAAACGTACATGAGCGACTGCCTTAAAAATGGTGCGGCTAAACCCGGTGAAAAAAGCCTGACCCCGCAGCAGCAAAAAATGCGCGAGTGCAACGCCCAGGCGACACAGCAGATGCTGAAAGGCGACGATCGCAGCAAGTTCATGAGCGCGTGCCTGAAAAAACAGGCGTAGTGCTAACGGGTGAGTCACGGCTGTGGCTCACCCAAAATTTCATACTTTCCCCGCTACCCCCCTCTCTATAATTTGGGAAAATGTTTAAGAATATTCCCAAAAATGATGAATGATGAGTTTTATGACAATCACGAGAACATTCGGGAAGCGTGGTACCAGCAGCTTTCTCAGGATGATTCATACCGTTCCGGTCTGCGATTTGCCCGGCGAATACGGCTGGCACGCATCGTTGGTCTGGCGGCGCTATTCGTTCCGCTTGCCAGCGTCCTGGTGAGCCAGTTTCTTTCCGGCGTCTGGTGGTTATTGCTGGTGGGCTGGGTCTTTGTCTGGCCCCATCTGGCCTGGCAGCTGGCTTTTCGTTCGGCTGAACCCCACAGCAGTGAAATCGTTAATCTGAAAATCGATGCCATTATTGCCGGCGTCTGGATGGGGCTAACAGGGTTCAGTGCGCTGCCAACGGCGGCGCTGATCATGATGATCGGCATGAATATGATGGGATCGGGGGGATGCCGGTTATTTCTGACAGGACTGGCGCTGCTTGCTCTGTCTGCCCTGTTGACCGTGCAATCCACGGGTACTCCTGTGCTATTGACCTCTGAACCGCTGGCGTTGTGGCTGACGCTCCCCGTGCTGGTGGTCTACCCCATACTGTTTGCCTGGCTCAGCCACCGCACGGCGATCCGTCTGGCAGAGCATAAGCGTCGGCTTGAGCTGATGAGTACCCGCGACGGAATGACCGGCGTATTCAATCGCCGTCACTGGGAAACGCTGCTGCGTAACGAATTTGAGGCCTGCCGTCGCAGCCATCGACAGGCGACGATACTGCTCATCGATATCGATCACTTCAAGACGATCAACGACACCTGGGGGCATGACGTGGGGGATGAAGCGATTGTCGCCATCACGCGCCAGCTTCAGCTGACCCTGCGCTCAGGCGATTATATTGGCCGTTTTGGCGGGGATGAGTTCGCGGTGATCATGTCCGGCACGCCTGCTGACAGCGCGATTGCTGCGATGTCGCGCGTCCACGAACGGCTGGTCAACATGCCGCTGCACGGAGCACCTATGGCGAGGTTGTGTATCAGCGTTGGGGTTGCCCCCTGGGGGGCGCAGTTCACCCACTATCGTGAATGGCTAAAGGCGGCGGACGTGGCCCTCTATAAAGCCAAAAATGCCGGACGGGGCCGCACCGAAGTGGCCGCCTGACGCCCGGCGTAGCGCATCAGGACTTACTGAGCTTCTCTGATTTTTCCATGCATTTTTGCATCGCCTCGATCACGGCGGAGCGGAACCCGCGATCTTCCAGCACGCGCACGGCTTCAATGGTGGTGCCCCCCGGCGAGCACACCATATCTTTCAGTTCGCCCGGATGTTTGCCCGTTTCCAGCACCATTTTGGCCGAACCCATCACCGCCTGCGCTGCGAATTTGTAGGCCTGCGCGCGCGGCATTCCACCCAGTACGGCGGCATCGGCCATGGCTTCGATAAACATAAAAACATACGCCGGGGCAGAGCCGCTCACGCCGACCACCGGGTGGATCATCGGTTCGGCAATCACTTCCGCTTCGCCGAAGCAGCGGAAGATATTCAGTACATCTGCCACGTCTTCAGAAGTGACCAGCGCGTTAGGGGTGACGGAGGTCATACCGGCATTCACCAGCGACGGGGTGTTTGGCATGGCGCGAACAATCTTACGGTCGTGACCCAGCGCGCGGGCGAGCTGATCGAGGGTCACGCCTGCGGCAATCGACACCACCAGGGTCTCTTTGTTAAGGCTGGAGGTGATCTCGCTCAGGACTTTAATCATAATATTCGGCTTAACGGCGCCAAAGACAATATCCGCCACCTGAGCCACTTCCTGCGCGCTTTCGGCAGCGTTGACGCCATACTCATCACGCAGCGCCGCGACTTTATCCGGGGATGGGGTATAGACCCAAATCTGCCCCGGCAGTACCTGCCCGCTGGCAATCAGTCCGCCGAGGATAGCTTTACCCATGTTTCCGCAGCCGATAAACCCGATTTTCTTATCCATCACGTCTCTCCGTTATTATGCGTTGTTATCTCTCACAGATAGCTTAACAACGAAATGCAGGCGACAATAGTCGCCAGAATCATAATGGGGAGAGACGATGGCGATTTGGGTTGATGCGGACGCGTGTCCGAATGTGATTAAAGAGATTTTATTTCGTGCTGCCGAGCGCGTGCAGATGCCGCTGACGCTGGTGGCGAACCAGAATATCCGCGTGCCGCCCTCCAGATACATCCGTTCTCTGCGCGTTCCGGCCGGGTTTGACGTGGCGGATAACGAGATAGTACGCCTGTGTGATGCAGGAGATCTGGTGATCACCGCGGATATCCCGCTGGCTGCCGATGTACTGGCGAAAGGGGCGGCGGCGCTGAACCCGCGCGGAGAACGCTATTCGCCGGCAACGATCCGCGAGAAGCTCACCATGCGTGATTTTATGGATACGCTTCGTTCCAGCGGCGTGCAAACCGGTGGACCGGACAGCCTGTCGCAGCGCGATCGCCAGCAGTTTGCCGCCGAGCTGGATAAATGGCTGCTGGAAGTGAAGCGCCGCCCGGCGTAGCCCACCTGCGGGCGGTTTTGTGGTACAGTGTGGCTTCCACAGGCTTGTCATTCCGTACCGCTTTGCAGTAAAGTTAGCGCAACATCTACTGCAATCATTTCTTTACAGCCTTCAGTTATCCGGCAGCAAGGGGAACACCTGGTTATGAACCCACCCATCTTTTTAGTTGGCCCTCGCGGCTGTGGGAAAACCACCGTTGGTCTGGAGCTGGCGCGTCTGTGCCAGAGTCAGTTTGTCGATACTGATCACTGGCTCCAGGAGAATGCCGGTAAGACCATCGCCGATATCGTAGAGGATGAGGGGTGGGAGAGCTTTCGTGCGCGTGAAACGGCCACGCTGGAAGCGGTGACCGCGCCGTCAACCGTGATTGCGACCGGTGGGGGCATTATTCTGGCGCCGTATAATCGCCAGTTTATGCGCGAAAAGGGTGTCGTGATCTACCTTTGTGCACCGGTCTCTACGCTGGTGGGGCGGCTGGAGGCGTTTCCGGAAGAGGGGCAGCGCCCGGCGCTGACCGCGAAACCGCTGAGTGAAGAGGTCAGCGACGTCCTTGCCGAACGCGATGCACTGTACCGCGAGGCGGCACACCACGTTGTGGATGCGTCGGCGTCACCCGAGAAAGTTGCGATTCAGATTATTACCGCCCTGCGTTTGGCTTGCGCCAGCTAACAGCCGTCTATACTCATAGCTCAGACATAAAAAAAGGATGAGCTATGCCAACCAGACCTCCCTATCCACGTGAAGCCCGCATCGTTACCGTTGAAAAAGGTAACGGCGATCAGACCGTAACCTGGTACCAGCTGCGTGCCGATCACCCTAAACCTGATTCGCTGATCAGCGAACATGAAACCGAACAGGAAGCGCTGGATGCGAAACGGCGCTATGAGGATCCTGAGAAGTCCTGACAGGAATCCGAATTCGTTACAACCGTGCCTGAATCACACTTTTAACTTATCGCTGATGTTAAGCAGCAGTTAATATTTAGTTATTACAGGTGGATTCGGAAAGGCCAGTCGATCTTTACATTACGATGTAGAGATCCCCTGCTACGCTTGGTGCTGTTTTGTTGAATAAATGAACAGTGCAGCGTAGTGAGCCTGTACCTGTGTGGCAGTTGTGGTAGTAACGGAAGGCGATCAAAATGAAGGCGACGTTGGCGATCCTCACGATTGGTGTGGTGCCTGTAAGCGAAGTATTACCGCTCTTAACCGAGCATGTCTCTGAACAACAAATTACGCATCTCAGTCTGTTAGGGAAGCTCAGTCGGGAAGAGGTCATGGAAGACTACGCGGTCGGAGAGGGGGAAGATCCCCTGGCAACGTTACTCAGTGACGGTAAACTGGCGCATGTGTCGCGCCAGAAAATCGAGCGCGCGCTACAGGGCGTGATCGAAGTGCTCGACAATCAGGACTATGACGTTATTTTGCTGATGAGCACGGCACCCGTTAAAGGGCTCAGCGCGCGTAATGCCATTCTGCTCGAACCGATGCGGATTATCCCCCCGCTGGTGGCCTCAATTGTTGATGGTCATCAGGTTGGGGTCATCGTTCCCGTTGAGGAACTGCTGGATAACCAGACGGTGAAGTGGGCTGCGCTGGAGCACACCCCGCTGTACGCGCTGGCAAACCCGTTCTGGGACAGCGAAGCGAAGCTGATTGCGGCCGGGCAGGAGTTGATCGACAGAGGGGCGGATGTCCTGATGCTCGACTGCCTGGGCTTCCATCAGCGGCATCGTGATTTACTGCAAAAGGCGCTGGATGTTCCGGTGCTGCTCTCTAACGTCCTGATGGCGCGCCTGGCGTCAGAATTACTGGTGTAATGATTTTGCGTGACAGGTCATGAGCATGGCCCCTATAGTGGATTTTTCTCTATAAATATAAGGACCAGTTCATGCTTCAAAGTAACGAATACTTTTCCGGTAAAGTGAAATCCATTGGTTTTACCAGCAGCAGCACTGGCCGCGCCAGTGTCGGCGTCATGGCGGAAGGGGAATACACCTTTGGCACCGCAGAAGCGGAAGAGATGACGGTGGTCAGCGGCGCGCTGAACGTCCTGCTGCCGGGTGAAACGGAGTGGAAAGTCTATAGTGCCGGGCAGGTCTTCAACGTGCCGGGCCACAGCGAGTTCCATTTACAGGTTGCAGAGCCAACCTCTTATCTGTGCCGCTATCTGAAATAAAAGCATGCCGGGTGGCGCATTCGCTTACCCGGCCTACGTTTTGCCTGTCAGCGCTGCGCTTCGCCGCCGAGACCTTCCACCAGGTTCTGAATCAGCGCCGCCAGCTCGCCGGTCATCAGGATAAAGTCTGCGTCAAAGCGCTGAGCATAATCTTCGCGGTCGATATCTTCGTTCTGATCGCGCAGTTCATCACAGAACTTAAGGCGCTTCACGGAGCCGTCATCACACATCACAAACTGAATGCGCTGCTGCCAGTCGAGTGCCAGTTTGGTCACCACTTTGCCCGCTTCAATATGCACGGCGATTTCGTCGCTCACCAGATCCTGTTTCTTCGCGCGGATCACGCCGCCATCTTCCAGCAGCGCTTTCAGCTCTGCTTCATCAAGGATCTGGAAGCCCTGCGCGGCAGTCCCGCTGCGCACCCACTCGGTCAGGGTCAGCTCAATCGGCGTTTCCAGCGCCAGCGGTACCACCGGTAATGAGCCAAGGCTCTTACGCAGCAGCGCCAGGGTATCTTCCGCTTTTTTGGCGCTGGCGCAGTCCACCATGATCAGCCCGTTAACGGTGTCGATCCACATCATGGTCTGGCTAAAGCGGCTAAAGGCGCGCGGCAGCAGCGAGTGCAGCACTTCATCCTTCAGCGAATCTTTTTCGGTTTTTTTAAGCTTACGGCCCTGTTCAGCTTCCAGCTTGAAGATCTTCGCTTCGAGCGCTTGCTTAACCACGGGCGTCGGCAGGATCTTCTCTTCTTTACGGGCGCAAACGATGATTTGCCCCGTGCTGCTGGCGTGGGTCAGCGCATCGCTTTGAGAACCCATTGGCGGAACCCAGCCGGTTTTTGCCATATCCTGGCTACCGCAAGGGGTAAAGGAGTAAGCGGCTAACTGTTTTTCCATCTCTTCTGCACGCAGCGAAACGTCGCGGCTGAGACGGTAAACCATCAAATTTTTGAACCACAGCATGATAATTTCCACGGCCTTGTCGTTAAATCAGCGGGCATGATAACGAATTGTCGCATCGCTTGCATTGCTAATCGGGAAGCGGGCTTCTACTCTGTTGATAATCAAAATAATGAGGAGTGTCTTGTGCGTATTGGGATTGATTTGGGCGGCACCAAAACAGAAGTCATTGCGCTGAGCGAGCAGGGGGAGCAACTGTTTCGCCACCGTCTGCCTACGCCGCGCGATGATTATCGCCAGACCATAGAGACGATTGCCCGCCTGGTCGATATGGCAGAGCAGGCAACGGGCGAGACGGGCACGGTCGGGATGGGGATCCCCGGCTCCATTTCGCCGTATACCGGCGTGGTGAAAAACGCCAACTCCACCTGGCTCAACGGTCAGCCGTTTGATAAAGACTTAAGCCAACGCCTGAACCGGGAGGTGCGTCTGGCGAATGACGCTAACTGCCTGGCGGTCTCTGAGGCCGTGGATGGCGCAGCAGCTGGCGCGCAGACCGTATTTGCGGTCATTATCGGCACCGGCTGCGGAGCGGGCGTGGCTATCGGCGGGCGTTCGCATATTGGCGGCAACGGCACCGCGGGCGAGTGGGGGCACAACCCGCTGCCGTGGATGGACGAAGATGAACTCAAATACCGCGCCGAAGTGCCGTGCTACTGCGGCAAGCAGGGCTGTATTGAGACCTTTATTTCCGGTACGGGGTTTGCCACCGATTATCATCGTCTGAGCGGTCAGCCGCTGAAAGGTAACGAGATTATGCGTCTGGTTGAGGAGCAGGATCCGGTGGCTGAACTGGCGCTCAGCCGCTACGAAATGCGGCTGGCTAAGTCACTGGCGCATGTGATCAATATCCTCGATCCGGACGTGATTGTGCTGGGCGGCGGCATGAGCAACGTCGACCGGCTGTACGCCACGGTGCCAACGCTGGTGAAACAGTGGGTATTTGGCGGCGAGTGCGAAACGCCGATCCGCAAAGCCGTCCACGGTGACTCCAGCGGCGTACGCGGCGCGGCGTGGCTCTGGCCGGAATAAACGCAAGCCGTTTTTGATGTTTGTAGCCTCTCCCCGTGGGGAGAGGCTACCCCAGTAATTTGAAAGCAAAAGCTATAACGTTGCCTCAGAATAACTGAGGGCTTTCAGCGATGCCTCGGTCCGGCTGTAAATCGCTGAGGCGTTTCCTGTAGGCCGGGGCGAGGCGCAGGGATGCGCCGAGAGGGCGGGCTTTACAGGGATGTTACCTCCGCCCGTCCCCGATAAGCCGGAAGGAATAAGCCGAAGGCACCGCGAAGCGGCGATTTTCCGCCGGAAGCCCGGGTCGCCAGGGTGGTGGCGACTGAGCCACCCTGGCACGTTCACCGGTCATGTCGTGACAGAGTAGCAAGGAACATAAAGTGAACGGAATGACCACCAGAGCCGTATGTTCCCCCTCACCCCAGCCCTCTCCCTCAAGGGAGAGGGGGCCGTCTGTGCAGGCATTATTTTGTGGGGAGCCCTCAGCCCTGTGGGTGAGGGCTGAATCGTAGGCCGGGTAAGGCGTAGCCGCCACCCGGCATTCACTTACAGCGCCTGATGCTTCGTCTCATGCGTCAGCAGCAGCGCAATCAGCGTCAGCGCTGCCATTGCCGCCAGATAGACACCCACATAGAACAGGCCATAGTTCGCCTGAAGCCATGTGGCGATATACGGGGCCACCGAGGCGCCCAGAATCGACGAAACGTTATAGGAGAACGACGCGCCGGTGTAACGCACTTCAGTCGGGAACAGCTCCGGCAGCAGCGCGCCCATTGGGCCAAAAGTCAGCCCCATCAGGCTCAGGCCAATCAGCAGATACGCCATCACCAGCGCAGGGCTACCTGAACCCAGCAGCGGCGGGAAGACAAACAGCGCGAACAGAATAATCAGCGAGGTGATGACGATCATGCTTGAACGACGGCCAAATTTATCCGCCAGCAGGCCCGCGATGGGCACCATCACGCCAAATCCAATAACCGCCATCATCAGCATCCACAGCACTTCGTTACGCGGCAGGCCCAGGCCGACCGGCGCGGCGGCGGTACTGAAGGTCATGGAGTAAACGGTCATGATGTAGAACAGCGTGTAGGTCGCCAGCATGATGAACGTGCCCAGCACGGTCACGCGGAGGTGTTTGGTCAGCAGCGTCCCCAGCGGAACTTTAACCTGCTTTTTCGCCGCGGCGACTTTAGCAAAGACCGGCGTCTCGTGCAGCGACACGCGCACGTACAGGCCAATCAGCACCAGCACGGCAGAGAAGACGAACGGAATACGCCAGCCCCAGTTCATGAACTGTTCATCGGTCAGCAGCCAGGAGAGGAGCAGGAAGGTGCCGTTAGCAAAGAAGAACCCAATCGGTGCGCCTAGCTGCGGGAAAGAGCCATACAGGGCACGCTTGCGCGCCGGGGCGTTTTCGGTCGCCAGCAGTGCCGCGCCGCCCCATTCTCCGCCCAGCCCCAGACCCTGACCAAAGCGCGCCAGCGCCAGCAGCACAGGCGCCAGAATGCCAATAGTTTCATAGGTCGGCAGCAGGCCGATGGCGACGGTGGAGATCCCCATCGTCAGCAGCGAGGCAACCAGCGTCACTTTACGGCCGACGCGATCGCCAAAATGCCCAAAGACCGCTGAACCAATCGGACGCGCAACGAAGGCGATAGCAAAGGTGGCTAAAGACTGTAGCGTGGCTGCCGTCGGGTCGCCCTGAGGGAAGAAAATATGCGGAAAGACAATGACCGCAGCGGTGGCGTAGATATAAAAGTCGAAGAACTCAATGGCGGTGCCAATCAGCGATGCGACGACGACTTTATTGCGCGAGTTGACCGGAACGTGTTCCGCCCCTTCGTTAAGTGTGGTGGCTGTTGCTTGCATACTATTTTCTTATTTTTGGACGAACGAAGGGCCATATTAGGCATAGCAAAAGCGACATTTCAATCTGTAACAAAGGCGTGGCGTGGTCATAAAAGCAACAAAAAGCGGATAATTTTCAGACCAGCGAAAACACTTCTATGAAATGCTTCACACTTTTTAGATATCAGTCATTAAAACTGGTTTTGCGTTAAATAAAAGTTACGGCCTGGATTTATATGCTGAAATGGCGGATCGGGCTGAAATATCAGCCCGACAGGACATCAGCGGTGGGTTTTACCCGGCATACGCGGGTCATCTTTATACTCTGCCGTGGCGATCCACGCGGCGCAGAACAGGGTCAGGCGAGCGAAGAAATAGAAGAACGCCATCAGCCCCAGCACCGAACCAAAGGCCGCCCCGGAGGGCGACTTCACCAGCGACGGCAGCGTATAGGTCATCACAATCTTGATCACTTCAAAACCAATGGCGGCAATCAACGTCCCGCGCATCAGCGCCTTCTTGCGCGGACGATGGCGGGGCAAACGCCAGAAGATCCAGAAGAACAGCAGGTAGTTAGCAAAGATAGAGATGGCCAGCCCAATGCCGCGCCAGGCCGGTTTCAGCCATTCAATGTAATCCAGGTACAGCGCGGAGATAATCATCTGCTGCGCGGAACCGGCGACCGAGGTGATGGAGAGCGTAATGACCAGCGCCACCAGCAGCCCAATCAGCGAAATAAAGTCGCGCAGATACTTCACCCATATCTTCTCCTGATCCTGCGGCCTACGCTCCCAGACGTCACGCGACTGGGCGCGAATAGCCTCACGCAGGTTGCCCATCCAGTTCACCCCGGAATAGAGCGCAATCAGCAACCCGACGATACCCACGGTGGTACGCTGCTGCACGGCGGTGTTGATGGTGCTTTTGAGCGTCGTGGCGAGCGTCTGGTCGCTGACGTTGGTCAGGATCTTATTGAAGATGTCCTGCAACAGCGTCGGGTGAGACGCCAGCACAAAACCGGCGGCGGCAAACGACACCATCAGGATGGGGATCATCGACAGGAAAGAGAAGTACGTGATCGCCGCGCCAAACTGATTTCCCATGCGGTCGTTAAAGCGCTCAGCGGCGCGTATCAGGTGAGCAATCGCGGGTATCTGCTGAATTTTTTCGGCTATGCCGGTCACGGTGCCCAGCGCTTTGCTGGCCGTTCCAGGCTCTTTCGGCGCTTCAGGCTCGTTATCCATCTTTTTGATGGGTTCATAATCTAAATGTTGAGTCGGTCGTTGCGGGTTATTTTCCGGCGTCACGCGCATTTTCCTTTTCGTTGAGCTGGATGTTACTGAATTATAGCTTGCGACTAGTCCACGTAACCTTTTGTGAGTTCGGTAAGCCACTCCATAAACACATGCACCCGGCGGGAGAGGTTACGGCGGTGGGGATAAATGAGGGAGACGGGCATCGGTTCAGCCCGGTATTGCGGCAGGATCTCAACGAGTTTTTTCGTGCGCAGGGCATCACGCACCCCGACGCGCGGGACCTGAATAATGCCAAGCCCGGCGATACAGGCGGCCTGGTAGGTTTCCGTGCTGTTAACCGTCAATACGCCTCCCGTTTTTACCCACTGGGTCGCGCTGCCGTTGTAATACTCAAAACCCTGCGGACGGGTGCCCAGCGTGGCGGAGTAGTGAATGAGGGCATGCGAAGCCAAATCGTCCAGCGTCTCAGGGTAGCCGAATCGCGTCAGATAATCCGGGCTGGCGCAGTTGATCACCGAGAGTTTCCCAAGGGGGCGGGCGATAAGCCCGGAGTCCTTTAAGTTTCCCACGCGAACCACGCAGTCAAATCCTTCGCGGATGACATCGACCAGACGATCGCTGCTACTCAGCTCCAGCTCAATGCCGGGAAATTGTTGTAAAAATGCAGGCAGTTTCGGAATGACTACATTTCGCGCAATGGCAACGGGCATATCCACACGTAGCCGACCGCTGATGGTTGAAGGGTCGTGCAGGAACATGCCGTCCAGTTCGTCCAGATTCATCAGCAGATCTTTAGCGCGCTCGTAATAAACCATGCCGTCCTGCGTCAGGCTGACGCGGCGGGTAGTACGGTGCAGCAGCTGCGTGCCAAGTGCGTTTTCCAGGGCCTGGATCTGTCGCGATACGCTCCCCTTCGGCAGGCTTAACGTCTCCGCCGCGCGGGAAAAACTCTCCAGTTCCGCAACCCGAAGGAAAAGCTGCATTGCGTGTATTTTATCCATAGATGTGGGTCATTGTTGTTATGAATGAAACAGTGAAGCGCTGACGGCACTATTTATTGATTTTCTACCATCTAATAAGCTCTTTCTCAATCTTCATCACAGCCGAAACGAGGTGAATTATGAGTGAACGTATTGCTTTAGTGACGGGCGGTAGCCGCGGCCTGGGTAAAAATGCCGTTTTGAAGCTGGCCGCGGAAGGGACAGGCATCATTCTGACCTGGAATAACAGCCAGCAGGAGGCGCAGGACGTTGTACGCGAAATCGAGGGAAAAGGCGGAAAAGCGGCAGCATTGCAGCTTAACGTCGGCGATACGGCAAGCTTTTCGCGCTTTGCTCAGCAGGTGAAGGATACCCTCAAACACGTCTGGCAATGTGACACCTTTGACTATTTAGTGAACAACGCAGGCACGGGCTTATACGCTCCCTATACCGAGACGACGGAAGCGCAATTTGATGATGCGCTGAACATTCACTTCAAAGGGCCGTTTTTCCTCACGCAACAGCTGCTGCCGCTCATAAAAGACGGAGGGCGGATCCTGAACGTCTCCAGCGGACTGGCCCGTTTTACTCAGCCCGGTTCAGGCACCTACGCGGCAATGAAAGGTGCGATGGAGGTGCTGACCCGCTATCAGGCAAAAGAGCTTGGCGCGCGCGGGATTTCCGTCAATATCATCGCGCCCGGTGCGATTGAAACCGACTTTGGGGGCGGACGCGTGCGGGATAATGCGGAGCTTAACCAGCTGCTGGCCTCGCAGACGGCGCTGGGACGCGTGGGCCTGCCCGATGATATCGGTGATGCCATTGCGGCGTTGCTCAGTGACAAACTGGGCTGGATGAATGCGCAACGTATTGAAGTTTCAGGCGGTATGTTCCTGTAATGTTCAGTCTTAAGGGGGAGGGAACCCTCTTAAGGAAATCCTTAAAACAGGTATGTCTAAATGCTGGAAGATATAAAGAGAGCTGGGTGATTTGTAACCTCTCCATTCATTGAGTTTTTTCTTAAAAAATGCCTCTGTAGAATCCCCCTTCGCTATTCTCAGAGGAGTAAAACGATGCGAGTAATCATGTTTGACAGGCAGTCATTATTTATTCATGGAGCGATGTACAGTTTGCAGAAGTTAATTCCGAAAATAGATATGACAGGGGCTCGTCAGACTGATGAATTATGGGCGCAATTATCCGCGTCACCCTCCGCTATCGTCATGATAGATGGGTATTTAATTCGTGATAATGGTGTGGCTTTACTGGAAGAGATTATGGATCGTTTTCCAGCGTCGCGCGTGGTGTTGGTGTTAACGAAAAAAGAGCGACGTTGGGTTGAGCAAATGTTTCAGCGCAACGTGGTGGCGATAATTCCCCGCAATGCGAATCCCGAACGCTTTTCCGCGGTGCTGGATTCCGTATCGCGAGGGATGGTCTGTTTTCCCGGCGAGTGGCTGAAGCAGCACTCCTCTCAGGATGAACTGTCAGTGTTAAGCGAGCGCCAGCGTGAGGTATTGAAGTTACTGGCGGCCGGAGAGTCCAATAAAGAGATTGGTCGTAATCTCAACATCAGTGCGGCAACGGTAAAAGCCCATCTGGAGACGCTTTTCCGGCGTCTTGATGTCAAAAACCGGACGCAGGCCGCGATGTACTACACCCGGGCGACGGCCTGAAGGATCTTCTCTGGCAGAGGGGACTCTTCCCCAAAACTGAAGAGGGTTAATATCAGTGCGTCATGCTGCTGTTGGGTTAATGGGCGTTTGTTCATTTCCCGCAGCAGCACCTCACATAATTGAATATCATTAAAAAGCAAATTCTCCGCCTCAGTCGGCGTGATGAGACCGTTAAATTTTTCCCACTGGCGAATCACGTGACCATAACCAATAACCCATATTCCCTTTTCGTCACGGTATTTCTCCAGGGAAAGACCCTGTTGTTTTTTAATTAATGCGATTGCAGCAGAAGATATCTGCATTGCATAACCCGTCATAAGCGTTTCCTCTTAATGGCGCGACTATAGAGGAAACGCCGCCGGGGAAATATCCGCCAAATGGCTGTTGATCAGGTTTAACTGAACGGGAATTCCTTTTTCAGTAAACCGAATAGCCAGTCGTTATGCCATTGCCCTGAAAGGAAATAACTCTCGCGCAACTCACCTTCCAGCTGAAAACCTGTTTTTTCCAGCAGTCGCCTTGAGGCGATATTTCCCGCCGTCACGGTGGCGGTGAGCCGACGGATATTACCCTGAGTCAGCGCGAAATCACACACAGCCCGCAGAGATTCAAAACCGTAACCTTTCCCCTGTGCAGAGGGTGCAAAGAGAAAACCGACTTCAGCACAATCTGCTTCCCGGTGCACATAGCCGGTTACGCCCAGCGGCGTCTGGCTGGCCGTCTCACGCACCACAAGGCAGAGCCAGTGCGAGCTGCCCGGCGTCCACGGCAACAGACGAGACTCAAAGGCTTCCCGAATGTCCGCCTCGCTACGCGCAGGGGCGACAAAACGCATCACCTCAGGATTTTGCTGGAGCGACAGAAAAAAGGGCCAGTCTTGCTCTTGCAGCGGCGAGCAGGTGAGACGCGCGGTGGTTAAGGCGGGCATGACGATCCTCCGGAGACATTGCAAATGATTATAAGGTTGTCACTTTATTTCAACAGAAAGTCAGGTATGTTTAACCTCATATAAATAAAAAGAAAAACGACTTTTAATGCCGCTTTAGCGGTACTCATTGTCTCTCAAGGAAAACAATGATGATTAGCTCATCGCATCATACCCGCGAACAGTTTGAACACTGTCTGGCGGCGATCCGTCAGGCGTCTGTTGAAATCTTACTTCTGTTGAATGTACATGTTTCTGAAGGAAAAGATCCACGCTGGTTTCTGGAGCAACTGGATAGCGCCCGCCTGGGGCTGGGCGGGTGGGGCGCCGTAGCCAGAAAACTGAACCTGAATGATGCGGAAATGACGGCCTTTACGCTGCAATTACGCTTGCTTCAGCAGCGCGTTCCCCAGTATGAAAGCGGGCAGGATGTCAGCGAAAACCAGCTGATTGCGGCGATGCGCTTCGTCACCTCCCTTGAATATCTGCGCCTGCAACAGCCTCTCCTGACTTACGAAACCGGGAGAGTGCCAGAGAAGGAGAGCCAGCTTCAGGCGCAGAAACAGGTGCGTGCCATTGAGCTGATGATTAAAGGGCTGATACAGCAGGCGTGGCCCGATCCGGTGCGGCTGAATAATCATCTTAAGACCTTGTTTAACGCTGAACGCGTGCGTCGCTGGCTGAAAAACGGTGAGATTAATGATGTACTGAGCGGCATGTTGTTCAGCGAGCTGGCCCAGCTGCTGGTGGATAAAAAAGAATTTAGCCGCTACTACGCGCCGCTGTTTAACGCCCCGGACATGCTGACGCTGCTGGTAGAGCCCCGCAAAACCCTGCAAACCTTCCTCGAAGATATTCGACAAATCCGCAACAGCATCACCGTGCAGCAGCCGTTAAGCGGGGCGCAAATCCAGCTGCTCGACTGCTATTACACACAGATCACCCGCTCCGTTCAGCGCGCGTTTGAAGAAGGGCGAACACGCGTTAACCCGGCGGCGCTGATGGCGGTGGACGAAAGCGAGCTGCACGCGTTCTGGGAAAAGGCGCAAAAAATAGACCGCACCACAGGCGGCGATCTTTTTGAAGTGCGCGACAGTATAGAAAAACCGACTCAGCGCGCCGCGCGTACGCCAGAGCAGCGCGAACAGCTGATTTCCGGCGTGCTGTGGGGAGCGGTTGGCGTGATGGTTATCGCGATTGTCGCGGGGGGATTCTGGCTGGTGACCAGCAGTAAACCGCAGCCAGCTGTAGCCAGTACGGCATCTCCCGCGCCGGTGCAGGAGATGCGCGAAACGCCTTCCTCGCGAGAAACGCTGACGCGCATGGGTGTCACCTGGGATGAGAATAATTTCCGCTCGGCCATCAATCGCAATGACACCCGCGTGGCGCTCCTGTTTTTGCAGGGCGGGATGGACTGGAAAATGTCATGGACGGAGGAGGCGTTGTCGGCAGGCTACGTCGACGTGCTGGAAGTGTTGTTGCGCTACCGCCTGCAAATGACAGAGCAAAAGCCCTGCCGACGCTTTATTAATACGCTTAGCCATGCGATGGCGAACGGCGAATCGCTGACGTCGATGCGTAAGCAGTACCTGCAAGCATTCTGTACCGTCCCGGCGGTAGTGAAACGTCAGCAGCACGACGCCGATATGGCAACGCGCCGCGCGAAGACGCAGCCCGATGCCAGCACAAAAAAATGGCAGTCCATCCAGACTGCCATTTATGAGGTGATCCGCTGATTATTTTTCCCCCTCACCCCTCAGGGGAGAGGGTCAGGATGAGGGGCAAGGCTCAGGGCTCCCCATACAGGCCAATCAACCGCCGCACCACGCCATTCGTCCAGCCGAAGCCATCCTGCAACGGATACTCCCCCCCGCCACCTTCGCGTGGCGTGCTGCTGGCGATGTGGTACTTCTCAATCAGCTTATGATGGGTTTTGTAGTAATGGTTCACCGTGTGCAGCCAGCTCCAGGCGATCTCATCTCCCAGCGAGTCGTTGCCGTACTGCTTGAACCCCTGGATCGCCATCCACTGGAGCGGCGCCCAGCCGTTCGGCTTATCCCACTGCTCCCCGGTTTCATATTCGGTGGCGAGAATACCGCCCGGCGTGAGCAGACGGGCTTTAACGGCATCGGACAACCGTTCAGCCTGCTCATGCGTAGCCATGCCCACATACAGCGGCACAATGCTGGCCGCAGAGAACAGCGCCAGGGCTTCACGCCGCCAGTCGTAATCACGATAACAGCCGTTCTCTTCGTCCCACAGATAGCGGTTTACCGCTGCGCGCCGATCGCTGGCTTTCTGGCGGAACAGCTCAGCCGTCTCTTTATCCCCTTTCGATGCTGAGATATTGGCGATAGCGCTCTCCAGTTTGAACAGGAATGCGTTCAAATCGATGGGGATAAATTGTGTCGTGCGGATGCTGGCCAGCCGCGCAGGATCGCGCAGCCAGCGGGATGAGTAGTCCCACCCTGAGGCTGCCCCGGCGCGCAGGTCGCGATATACCTCGTTCGGTGGACGACCAGAATGACGGGCGGTTTCCACGTCCTCAATCCACGATTCATCTCGCGGTGTGTCGCGATCGTCCCAGTAGCGGTTGAGCAATGAGCCATCCGGCATGCGTACCGCACTGCGATAGGCCTGATTGAGCAGCAGCGATTCCGCCCCGTCCATCCAGAAGGCATACTCCATCTTGAGGTGCTCAAGATAGCGCTTCGCCCCGCGCACGCCGTCCTCTTCAAACAGCTCCACCATCAGGGCAAAAACGGGCGGCTGGGAGCGGCTGAGGTAGTAGGTGCGGTTGCCGTTCGGAATATGGCCATAGCGCTCAATCAGCCAGGCGAAGTTATCGGCCATACATTTCAGCAGATCGTTACGACCGCTTTCAGCCAGCCCCAGCATGGAGAAGTAAGAGTCCCAGTAGTAGGTCTCGCTGAATCGCCCGCCGGGCACAATATAGGCCTGCGGCAGCGCCAGCAGCGACGACCACGGGATGTGATCCTGCGGCTCGCGCGTCAGCACCGGCCACAGATTATCAATATGTTCTTTCAGAGAGAGGCCGGGGTCAGAGACGTACTCTTTGCTGTAGTCCTCCGGCAGCCAGAAGTGATTCTCCACAAAGCGCGCCAGGTCAAAATCACGGTGGCGGCGCACCTTGCGATAGCGGATCAAAATATCCAGCGGATCCATCTTCGGCGCACAGTCGGGAAAGGTTTTGCTGTCCGCAAACAGCCGCGACGACTGGACGTGTTCAAACAGTTCAAGGTAGCGGTCTGCGGGCGTAAGGGCATCGGACGCCGGCAGCCCTTCAATCATTTCCGGTTCCGGCTCTGCCTCGATCATCTCATCCAGTTTTAACTCACAGGGATCGGTTTCGTAGCGCAGCTCTTCTGCAATCTCGAACTCGATATCCTCGGCAGTCTGTAGTTTCTGGTTGAACATGGTGTTCAGGACCTCCGGTTTTTGTCGTAACAAATACGGGTTTTTCCCGGCTATCTTTTAAGCGTAGACATTCGCTTCGGTTAATGCGGTGCGAAGTGTGCGGTAGATCACGCTTTCAAATTGGATTTAAACACGCTGAAAATCAGATATCCCTTTGATTATGAAATTATTAAATCAGAATCTTTGGAAACAGAGCAGGAATAAAATTCAGAGCATTCGGTATTCTGCATATACGCACGGATTAGTGTGCCTGACGTGCATCGCCCTGAAGGCTGTTGGCGGTTTGATTGGCTTTCTGGCTGGCGCCTTCGCTTTTATCCATCGCCTTGCTGGCCGCTTTTTCCGCATGGGCGGCGCTGTACGCAGCCAGATGGGAAATCACGATGGCGTAAATGCTCATTAACGACACCCACAGAATGCTGTTTTTCCACCACAGCAGGGTAGCAATCGTCAGTATCGCCCATACCAGCGCGAGAACAAGGTGCATTTTGGCCATCAGTTTTGCGGTGATCTTTACGTGCATTTTCATATCTCTAATCTTTTTCCGTAGTAACAGGCGAACGCGTAGCGCTTTCTAAGATTAGTTAATTCCACCGCGGGTAGCGGGTTATTTTGTTACCGTTTGTACAGCCGTTGGGTTTACCTGCCCAGGGCATAAAAAAACCGGCCAGCTGGCCGGTTTTGTTGCGGATCAGACGGATCAGCGCATGGTCACAAACTCTTCCGCCGCCGTCGGGTGGATCGCCACGGTGTTATCGAAGTCTTTCTTCGTTGCGCCCATCTTCAGCGCCACCGCGAAGCCTTGCAGGATCTCGTCCATGCCGAAGCCAATGCCGTGGATGCCGACGATCTTCTCTTCCGGGCCCACGCAGACCAGCTTCATGCGGCACGGCTGACGGTGCGAGGTGACCGCGGTATACATCGCGGTAAACGCCGATTTATACACTTTCACCTGGTCATCGCCGTACTGCTCACGCGCCTGCGGCTCGGTTAAGCCGACGGTACCGATTGGCGGGTGGCTGAAGACCACGGTCGGGATGTTGCTGTAGTCCAGATGTTCGTCCGGCTTGTTGTTAAACAGACGCTCGGAAAGACGACGCCCCGCCGCCACGGCAACCGGCGTCAGCTCTACGGCGCCGGTGTTATCACCGACGGCATAAATGCCCGGTACGCTGGTGTTCTGGAACTTATCAACGACAATGTAGCCTTTTTCATTGGTTTTCACCCCGGTTGCGGCCAGGTTGAAGTTGTCGGTGGCCGGTTCACGACCAATCGCCCAGATCAGGCAGTCAACGGTCTGGCTGCGGCCATCTTCCAGCTCCAGGGTCAGGCTACCGTCCGCATTTTTCACCACCGCTTTTGGCACGGCGTTGGTGTGCAGGGTTGGGCCTTCGGCGTTCATCACCTCGACCAGCGTGTCGACGATCAGCGGATCAAAGCTGCGCAGCGGCGCGTGTTTGCGCACGAACAGGTGCGCTTCCGCCCCCAGGCCGTTAATCACGCCAGCCAGCTCAACCGCGATGTAACCTGCGCCCACAATGGCAACGCGTTCTGGCAGAGCAGGCAGCTCGAAGAACCCGTCGGAGTCGATACCGTATTCCGCGCCCGGAATGTTCGGGTGGCTCGGACGGCCGCCGGTGGCGATCAGGATGTGATCGGCGGTGATCGTCTCGCCGTTCACTTCGATCGTTTTCGCATCCACGAAACGGGCGAAGCCGCGGATCACGTCGACGTTATTCTTGCCCAGCACGTTATCGTACGAGGTGTGAATACGGTCGATGTAGGCGGTACGGCTGGCGATCAGTTTATCCCAGTCGAAGTGGTTGATGGTGGTGTCAAAGCCGTAGTCCGGGCCATACATATGGATAGCTTCACGGATTTGCGCGGCATGCCACATCACTTTCTTCGGTACACAACCCACGTTCACGCAGGTGCCGCCGAGTTCTTTGGCTTCAATCAGCGCACACTTCTGGCCGTACATGGCTGCACGGTTGATGGAGGCGATGCCGCCGCTGCCGCCGCCGATTGCGATGTAGTCATAATGCTTAGTCATAGCGTTGTCCTTAATCGTGAATTGCCGCGATTGTATACCTGAAATCAATAGTTTCCACCGATGGCTGCGATTACTCCGGCACGATCCAGCTCACGGTGGCGTGACCCGTACCGGCTGGCACCAGCGTTTTGTGCAGCCACGGCAGCACGTTGTTCATCTGTGCTTCGAGCTTCCACGGCGGGTTAATGACGATCATGCCGGACGCGGTCATGCCGCGCTGGTCGCTGTCAGGGCGCACCGCCAGCTCAATTTGCAGGATTTTACGAATGCCGGTCGCTTCGAGGTCTTTGATCATGCGTTTAATTTGCGCGCGCAGCACTACCGGATACCACAGGGCATAGGTGCCGGTGGCAAAGCGTTTGTAACCTTCGTTAATGCCGGTCACCACCGCCTGATAGTCGGTTTTGATTTCGTACGGCGGGTCGATCAGCACCAGGCCGCGACGGGAAACCGGCGGCAGTTTGGCTTTCAGTTGCTGGTAGCCATCGGCTTTGTCCACGCGGGCGCGGTTATCTTTCTGAAACTCAGAACGCAGCAGCGGGAAGTCGCTCGGGTGCAGCTCTGTCAGCTGGAGGCTGTCCTGCTCGCGCAGCAGCTGGCGGGCAATCAGCGGTGAACCCGGGTAGTAACGCAGCTGGCCGTTGCGGTTGAAGTGGTTCACCACGCCAATGTACGGCTCCAGCTCGGCAGGCAGATCGTCCTGCTGCCAGATACGCGCAATCCCTTCCAGATATTCACCGGTACGCTCGGCATGCTCGCCGCTCAGCTGATAACGGCCCGCGCCCGCGTGGGTGTCCAGATAAAGGAATGGTTTATCCTTTTCTTTAAGCGATTCGATGATCAGGCTCTGAACGGTGTGTTTGAGGACGTCGGCGTGGTTGCCTGCGTGGAAGCTGTGGCGATAACTGAGCATGGGTAATGATATTCCGCTGAATTGACGATTTGCCACAGTTTACAGCAGAACGGCACAGATTACCCGCAGGCCCGGTAAGCGCGGCTATTGAAATCCTCTACACTTAACCCCATTACTGAACAATATGCACAGCGCCGGATGCGCGCTTCATTCATCTCTTTCAACAGGACAGCGTTTATGACCAATCCATTACTGACGCCTTTTTCGTTGCCACCGTTTTCTAAAATCCTCCCTGAGCATGTGGTTCCGGCCGTTACCCAGTCGCTGGAAAACTGCCGCGCGGCGGTAGAAAGCGTGGTTGCGCAGGGCGCGCCGTACACCTGGGAGAATCTGTGTCAGCCGCTGGCCGAAGTGGACGACGTGCTGGGGCGTATCTTCTCCCCGGTAAGCCACCTGAACTCGGTGAAAAACAGCCCGGAGCTGCGCGAAGCCTACGAACAAACCCTGCCGCTGCTCTCTGAGTACAGCACCTGGGTGGGTCAGCACGAAGGGCTTTACAAAGCTTACCGCGACCTGCGCGACGGCGACCACTATGCCGAACTGAACACCGCGCAGAAAAAATCTGTCGATAACGCCCTGCGTGATTTCGAACTGTCCGGGATTGGCCTGCCAAAAGAAAAACAGGTTCGCTACGGCGAAATCGCCGCGCGCCTGTCCGAGCTGGGCAACCAGTACAGCAACAACGTCCTCGACGCCACCATGGGCTGGACGAAGCTGATTACCGACGAATCTGAACTGGCGGGTATGCCGGAAAGCGCGCTGGCAGCGGCAAAAGCCCAGGCCGAAGCGAAAGAGCAGGAAGGCTTCCTGTTAACGCTGGATATCCCAAGCTATCTGCCGGTGATGACCTACTGCGACAACCAGGCCCTGCGCGAAGAGATGTACCGCGCCTACAGCACCCGCGCCTCCGATCAGGGGCCGAATGCGGGCAAATGGGATAACAGCCCGGTGATGGCGGAAATCCTCGCCCTGCGCCACGAGCTGGCACAGCTGCTGGGCTTCGACAGCTATGCCGATAAATCCCTTGCCACCAAAATGGCCGAGAACCCACAGCAGGTGCTCGACTTCCTGACCGATCTGGCGAAACGCGCCCGTCCTCAGGGTGAAAAAGAACTGGCTCAGCTGCGCGCCTTTGCGAAAGCGGAGTTCGGCGTGGACGAGCTTCAGCCGTGGGATATCGCATACTACAGCGAAAAACAGAAACAGCACCTCTACAGCATCAGCGACGAACAGCTGCGTCCGTACTTCCCGGAAAACAAAGCCGTTAACGGCCTGTTCGAGGTGGTGAAACGCATCTACGGCATTACCGCGAAAGAGCGTACCGATATCGACGTCTGGCATCCGGACGTGCGCTTCTTTGAGCTGTATGACGAGAAAAACGAGCTGCGCGGCAGCTTCTATCTGGATCTTTACGCGCGTGAAAACAAACGTGGCGGGGCGTGGATGGATGACTGTGTGGGCCAGATGCGTAAAGCGGATGGTTCCCTGCAAAAACCGGTCGCCTACCTGACCTGTAACTTCAACCGTCCGGTGAACGGCAAACCTGCGCTGTTTACCCACGATGAAGTGATCACCCTGTTCCACGAGTTCGGTCACGGCCTGCACCACATGCTGACCCGCATCGAAACCGCTGGCGTCGCCGGTATCAGCGGTGTGCCATGGGATGCGGTCGAGCTGCCAAGCCAGTTTATGGAAAACTGGTGCTGGGAGCCGGACGCGCTGGCGTTTATCTCCGGCCATTACGAAACGGGCGAACCGCTGCCGAAGGAACTGCTGGACAAAATGCTGGCGGCAAAAAACTACCAGGCGGCGATGTTTATCCTGCGTCAGCTGGAGTTCGGCCTGTTCGATTTCCGCCTGCACGCCGAGTTCAGCCCGGAGCAGGGGGCGAAAATCCTCGAAACGCTGGCCGAGATTAAAAAGCAGGTCGCCGTTATTCCAGGCCCGACCTGGGGACGCTTCCCGCACGCGTTCAGCCATATCTTCGCAGGCGGGTACGCCGCAGGCTACTACAGCTACCTGTGGGCCGACGTGCTGGCGGCAGATGCCTTCTCGCGCTTCGAAGAAGAGGGGATTTTCAACCGCGAAACCGGTCAGTCGTTCCTGGATAACATCCTGACGCGCGGCGGTTCAGAAGAGCCTATGGAGCTGTTCAAACGCTTCCGTGGCCGCGAGCCGCAACTGGATGCGATGCTGGAGCATTACGGAATCAAAGGCTGATTGCTACGTGAAGATCTGCTTAGTAGATGAAACAGGCGCCGGGGACGGCGCCTTATCTGTTCTGGCGACCCGCTGGGGGCTGGAACATGATGAAGACAACCTGATGGCGCTGGTGATGACGCCGGAACATCTGGAGCTGCGCAAGCGCGATGAGCCGAAGCTTGGCGGGATTTTTGTCGATTTTGTCGGCGGCGCGATGGCGCACCGACGTAAGTTTGGCGGCGGTCGCGGCGAAGCGGTGGCCAAAGCGGTCGGCATTAAAGGCAGCTATCTGCCGGACGTGGTGGATGCCACGGCGGGGCTGGGGCGCGATGCCTTTGTGCTGGCGTCTGTCGGCTGTCGGGTGCGGATGCTGGAGCGTAATCCGGTTGTCGCCGCGCTGCTCGACGACGGGCTGACGCGGGGCTACGCGGACCTGGAAATCGGCCCGTGGTTACAGGAACGTTTGCAACTTATTCATGCCTCCAGCCTGACGGCGCTGACCGATATCACCCCGCGCCCGCAGGTGGTCTATCTCGACCCCATGTTCCCGCATAAGCAGAAAAGCGCGCTGGTGAAGAAAGAGATGCGGGTGTTTCAGTCGCTGGTGGGGTCAGATTTAGATGCCGATGGCTTGCTGGAGCCGGCTCGTCAGCTGGCGACGAAGCGGGTGGTGGTGAAGCGGCCGGACTATGCGCCGCCGCTGGCGGACGTTGCGACCACTAACGCGGTGACCACCAAAGGACACCGATTTGATATTTATTCGGGAACGCCAGAATAAAAAAGCCGGGTGGCGGCTTCGCCTTACCCGGCCTACATTCAGTGCCGCTTGTAGGCCCGGTAAGCGTTAGCGCCACCGGGCTTTTTTGCACTTACTCGTCTTCTTCGTCACGCAGTGGAACAATCAGCATATCCACGTGTACGGTATTAATCAGCTGGCGCGCGGAAGACATCAGCTTGCTCCAGAAGTCCTGGTGATGACCGCATACCACCAGGTCCATATCGTATTTCTTAATCGCATCAACCAGCACCTGGCCCAGATCGCCGCTACCGCTTAAGGTTTCAGTGATTGGATAGCCCGCGTTGGTAGAAAGCTCGCTCAGCGCGTGGTGAGTCTCTTCGGAGATGCGTTTCTGCATATCGCCCAGATTGACGTCGATCAGACCGGTGTAGAGGTCGGAGTAATTCACATCAACGTGAATCAGCGAAACTTTCGCGTTGTAGGGACGTGCCATGGATACTGCTTTATCAACCAGCACTTTACTCTCCGGGGAGAGGTCTACCGCGATGAGAATGTGTTTGTAAGCCATAGTGTTACTCCTTCCTTAAGTTATCGATGACTAAATGGGAAAGCCGTCGTCTGATGCTTTCATTACGGCCCAGTTAAACATATTTTTCAAGCTTTGGTGTTGATAACGATTAACCTTGTGGCAAAAAAATTAACGGATCTCCTACACTATTTAATGAGCCGTTCGGATATTAAAACGCGAACCGGATCGACTTTTGGTCATTCTTTCACTGAACTGTCTGTCAGGGCATTGGGGTGCGGTAGCTCAGGAGCCTTGCTTCGTGGGCGGACGCCGGGGAGGATGTATGATTAGCACCGTCGCATTGTTTTGGGCGTTATGCGTAGTTTGCATAGTGAATATGGCGCGCTACTTCTCATCGTTACGTGCGCTGTTAGTGGTACTTCGTGGTTGCGATCCGTTGCTTTATCAGTATGTGGACGGTGGAGGGTTCTTCACCTCGCACGGACAGCCCAGCAAGCAGATGCGTCTGGTGGGGTATATCTACTACCAACGCTACCGCGATCACCACGATGAAGAGTTTATCCGTCGCTGCGAGCGCCTGCGTCGTCAGTTCATTTTGACCAGCGCCCTGTGTGGCCTGGTTGTGGTGAGTATGATTGCGCTGATGATTTGGCACTGAGCATAAAAAAAGCGGGCCAGTTTCCTGACCCGCTTTTTTGTCGCCTTCAGCCGATTAAATCAGCTTCAGCGAAATCCAGTACAGACCGCCAGACAGCAGGATGGACGCCGGGAGGGTGAACACCCAGGCCATCAGGATGTTGGTTACGGTTTTACGCTGCAAACCGCCGCCGTCAACAATCATGGTACCTGCCACGGACGAAGAGAGTACGTGGGTGGTGGAGACTGGCATACCGGTGTAGCTCGCCAGACCGATAGATACCGCTGCCGTCATCTGCGCGGACATACCCTGCGCATAGGTCATGCCTTTCTTACCGATCTTCTCGCCGATGGTGGTCGCCACACGACGCCAGCCAATCATCGTACCGATACCCAGCGCCAGCGCGACCGCCATGATGATCCAGATTGGCGCGTACTCAATGGTGTTGAGCATATCGCCTTTCAGTTTCTTCAACAGACGTTGGTCGTCAGCATTAACCTCTGGGAGCTTCGCGACTTTATCGGTCACGTCGGAGATACAGAGCATGATGCGACGCAGCTGACCACGCTGTTCAACAGCCAGTTTGTCATAGCTTTCGATATCGGCCAGCATGCCTTTCGCACGTTCCAGCGCGTTAATCGCGTTTGCCGGATGGCAATGGAACTCGCCCGGTGCCGTCGTTGCGCCTGACTCCGGCGACGGAATCAGCTGGTCCACGCCGGTCGCTTTCTTCAGCAAATCAGGATGCTGCTGGAAGTAAGTCTCAACGTTGTTTACCGCATCTCGGGTACGGGTGATTTCGTAACCGGAGGCGTTCATGTTAACCACGAAGCCCGCCGGTGCGACGCCAATCAGAACCAGCATCACCAGGCCGATACCTTTCTGACCATCGTTCGCGCCATGAGAGAAGGCGACGCCAATAGCGGAAATGATCAGCGCGATACGCGTCCAGAACGGCGGCTTTTTCTTGCCGTCTTTCTTCTCACGCTCTGCTGGCGTCAGGTGGATACGCGCACGTTTTTTCGTGTTGCTCCAGTAGCGACGCAGGATGAAAATCAAGCCACCCGCCACCACCAGACCGACGATCGGGGAGATGATCAGAGAGCCGAAAATGCCGAGAACTTTCGGGATATTCAGCGCATCAACGACGGAGGTCCCGGTCATCAGGGCATTGGTTAACCCGATACCGATAATCGCGCCGATGAGGGTGTGAGAGCTGGATGCCGGCAGGCCGAAATACCAGGTACCGAGGTTCCAGATAATCGCAGCAAGCAGCATTGAGAACACCATGGCCAGGCCATGACCGGAACTCACGTTAAGCAGCAGATCCGTTGGCAGCATATGCACAATGGCATACGCAACGCTCAGTCCGCCCAGGAGGACACCAAAAAAGTTAAATACCGCCGCCATAACGACCGCAAGCTGCGATCGCATTGCGCGAGTGTAGATAACCGTTGCTACTGCGTTTGCAGTGTCGTGGAAGCCGTTGATCGCTTCGTAAAACAGCACAAAAACCAGAGCAAGCAATAATAAAAGCCCGGTATGTAAATCCAGGCCGGCAAACAAATGTAGCATAGGACGTTACGCCATTTTGAGGACATGAACGCGGCGCATTATCCAGGACAAATGCGCAACGGGCAAAGTGAAATATAGACTTTTTTTGACATACCACCTGATTTGAGAAATGTGCCCGAAAGGATAATCTTTAAATATCAATGAAATGGCTTTGTAATATCTTTTTACGCTGGTGCGACCACTGAGGAAACTTTACAATCCGCGGCAGTTAACGAAGAGGGTTTTGACGTGGAAAGGTTTGATGCCGTAGTAATTGGCGCCGGTGCGGCGGGTATGTTTTGTGCGGCGATGGCCGGACAAGCGGGTCGTCGCGTGCTGCTGCTGGATAACGGAAAAAAGCCTGGCCGCAAGATCCTGATGTCTGGCGGCGGGCGCTGTAACTTTACTAATCTTTATGTCGAGCCTGCGGCCTATTTGAGCCAGAACCGTCATTTTTGCAAATCTGCGCTGGCGCGCTACACCCAGTGGGATTTTATCGAGCTGGTGGGTAAACACGGTATCGCGTGGCATGAGAAGACACTGGGGCAGCTGTTCTGCGACGACTCCGCGCAGCAAATTGTCGATATGCTGGTGGCCGAGTGCGAAAAAGGCGGCGTAGTTATGCGCCTGCGCACCGAAGTGCTGGACGTCGCCCGTGACGAGGAGGGCTACACGCTGCAACTCAACGGTGAAACCGTCAGCGCCGATAACCTGGTGATCGCCAGCGGCGGCCTCTCGATGCCGGGGCTGGGCGCCTCACCGTTCGGCTATAAAATCGCCGAGCAGTTTGGCCTGAAGGTACTGCCCACCCGCGCCGGGCTGGTACCGTTCACGCTGCATAAGCCCCTGCTGGAACAGCTTCAGACGCTCTCCGGCGTGTCTGTGCCGTCGGTCATTACGGCCGAAGACGGCACGGTGTTCCGCGAAAATCTGCTCTTTACCCATCGCGGACTCTCGGGCCCGGCGGTATTGCAGATCTCCAGCTACTGGCAGCCGGGGGAGTTTGTCTCCGTAAACCTGGTGCCGGACTGCGATCTGGACGCCTTCCTTAACGAGCAACGCGCTGCGCACCCGAATCAAAGCCTGAAAAATACCCTGGCGATGCAGCTGCCGAAGCGTCTCGTGGAGTGCTTGCAGGTGTTAGGGCAAATTCCGGATGTCGCGCTCAAGCAGCTCAACAGCCGCGAGCAGGAAACGCTGGTGGAGACGCTGACGAACTGGCGCGTACAGCCAAACGGCACCGAAGGCTACCGCACGGCGGAAGTGACGCTGGGCGGCGTGGATACAAACGAACTCTCATCCCGCACGATGGAAGCCCGCAACGTGCCGGGTCTTTATTTCATTGGTGAAGTGATGGACGTGACCGGCTGGCTCGGCGGGTATAACTTCCAGTGGGCGTGGGCCAGTGCCTGGGCATGCGCGCAGGCACTCGCTGATGTCCGAGGACAATAAAGTTGTACACAAAGCACTAAAGTTGTAACCATTCTCAAAAAACGACGCTAATGTTGTATACTTACTGAATGTGTGGTTATAGGGTTGGAGACTATAAAATGCACATATAGGTACGTATCAATGTCGTTTTTAGGGTACGATCATGGCTAGGGGTAGGCGTCTCAAATCCTATTTGGATTATGAAAATGCGCTAGGTGACGGCATAGGAGTGGGCTATGGCCAAAGTTATCAGCCCTGGCTTAGAGCTCAGGACGTTAAATCCCGTGGAAACCGTTCGATAGTCTTTGGCCTTAAGACGTTTCGAAACCATCATCTCCTTTCTTCTGTCGAAAGTAACTTTTTCTATCTGGCTGAGTTTAATGACTCGGTGATTGATATCCGGGAACAATTCCCACTCTTTCCTCTCCGGCTTACCCAACAAATAGCAAATCATCTACATTTTAAACATCCTATGGTGAGGGGAGTAAGAGGAGTACCTGTCGAAGTTCTGAATGTTATGACAACCGATTTTTTACTGACCTTGAGAACTCCTGAAGGCGGACTTCGATACAAAGCTATAGCAGTAAAACATAACGAGAGCATACCTGAACGCGAAGCCCAAAAACTTGAAATAGAGAGGATGTTTTGGCAGTTGATTGATGTTGAGTTTCAAATTTATGTTGGCTCGGAACTCAATAACGTCGTCGGTAAAAACATTTGCTGGGCTACTTCTGTATTAAGAGATGGTTCTGAATTTTATGATAAATATCCTCTTGATAAAATCCTATGGAAGCTTAAACCAGATGTTTATCCCATAGTAGGACTACGTGCAATGATTTCATCAATCTTTGGGGTAGATGCACAAGAAGCGATGATGTTATTGCAGGCAATGATTGGATTAAAAATGATAAATGTTGATTTATCATATCCAATACTCGAAACCGGTCTGATAAAGATAATTTCCAATGACCACTATATAGGACTGAACGCAAATGGATATTATTAGGAATTCAGTCTGGCTCTCTCAAGGCACTGATTTGCTTGCAGAGGGACTTTACCGTGTTTTGGATTTTGACAGAAAGGTCGATTTGTTAATTTTGTTTAAAATAAAATCAGAAAGAACGGGTAAGCCAATCCCTTTCTCATTTTCAATGTTTAAATATTATATTGAATCAAATAGCATAACTTGTAAAGATTATATATATCCTTCATATATGTTAGTAGATGAGAAAGAATTAACAGATAAAGACAGAGGAAGGCGAGATGAAAATTACAATATCATTAAAGATCTTGTAGATGACAGAATGTTTCTGTTCGACTATGCATTACATAAAAAGTCGCACCTTTTAATGGATTACTCAAGAAATAAAAAAATATCACAATATACTATCAGAACGCTTCTGGCGTTGTATTGGCGACATGGGCAGGATATTTATGCATTGCTACCCGCATTCTCGAACTGTGGCGCCGCTGGGAAAAGTAGAATCAAACATGAAATTAAACTTGGGAATTCCAAAAAAAACAGAGCATTACCTAATGAACGATCACGTGTTTTCATTCTTAATGAAAGAGATATAAATAATATTAGAAAATCTCTCATTACGTATCATTATAAAGTTAACGGAGATACGATAAAGAAAACATTAGAGAGACATATTGATTTGTATTTTAGGGATGAAATTAAAACAGCAAACCTAGAAAATAGAGCTCCATATGTTCCTTCTTTAAAACAATTTTCATACTGGAATAAAAAACTCTTCACTAAAGATTTCTCGATAAATAAGAAGAACACGAAAAAAGAAATAGACCTCAAAATGCGGGCGCTTTTAGGTAGTGTGGCTAATACAACTGTTTTGCCGGGTGATGTTTTCGAAATAGACTCAACTGTCGCTGATGTACATCTTATTTCGAGTTTAAACAGACGAAAAGTCATTGGGCGTCCTACTATTTATACAGTGGTGGATCGTGCAACAAGAATGATTGTTGGCCTTCATGTTTCTTTATACCATGCTTCATGGCGAGCCGCCCGACAAGCGTTAGCAAATTGCTTTATGCCAAAAAAAGAATATTGTAGATTATTTGGAATCTCTATTACTGATGATGATTGGCCTTGTTCTCACATTCCATTAACATTGATGTGTGACAACGGGGAGATGATTGGTCTTAAACCTCAGGAAGAGATGACCCCCCTGACAAAACTTGAGTTTGCGCCAGTCGGTAGAGGCGACAGAAAAAGCATTGTTGAACGCTGTTTCGGCATTCTGAATGATGAGGTTATTCATAGGCTTATTGGAACAACACGAAGGGGAAAGATTGTTAAAGGAGAGCCAACACCGCAATCCAGGGCTTGTTTAACGATTCAGGAGGTCACGTCTTTACTGATTCGGGAGATACTTGCACATAATCAGAGAACGTATGAGGAACTGGCTTATATCAATCCCTTACTGATTGAAAATGATCTCGTAATATCACCAAAAAATAGTTGGATGATAAGCTTAAAGCACGGGAGATTCAGCGCAAGAGCCGTTGGGGCCGACGAAGTGATCGCACGATTGTTAATCCCTGTGAACGCTAACATTACCGCCGGTGGGATTCAGTACAATAATCTTTTTTATGAATGTGATCCTGAAATTGCATCAGGTGTCAGAGTATTTGGAAGAACCACTTGTGAAGCAAGAATAGATGACAATTGCGTAGATTATATATATGTAAGATTTGACAAAAATAGCATTTTCAAAAAACATTACCTACTTAAGAAAAGAGATGTATTTAAAGGGAAAGCTCATCTTGATACAGATGTAATGGCTGATTGGGTAGATACTCAAAAAGAAATTAATTTATTTACTCTGGATTCGCTCAGCAATATCAATAATAAAGATGAATTTAACAGGAAAGGTAACGAAAGATTAAATGAAATATACGAATCTCGCCGGGTACATGGTAAAGATATTAAAAAGAACAGGAAAAATGAACTTGATTCATTAGGGCGAACTCATGTTGCTAATGGAAGATCTGAACCCCTACTTCCTTCATCCAGTAATGTTCTGCTTTTGCCTGGCCGGGAGGAGAAACAAAGATGGTTAAAAGGTAAGAAGAAGACTGAGGACGCAGAATAATGAATCTTATACGGCGCGTTTCAGCGATATATAAAGAACAGGAGTTACCTGAGTATCGTGGCAATCCCTTAATTGAAGCACTTCCTGAAGCGCTTACGGAAGATGAAGTACTTCTGGAAATGAGTTATTTCCCCGAAATTGACGAAAAAATCCGCTGGACTGCCCCGGCGAATGTTAGAGAGCAGTATGTCGAACGTATAAAGAAATTCCGTTGCCCTCAAACCAATCTTATCCAGGCTTATAAGATGATCTTACGGGCACTTAGGGAAAGCTATGCAGCTCGTAATCCTTTAAAAAGCGGAACAATTCAATATCTTCATTACTATGGAAATGAGCGTCCTGATATTGAGCCAGAAAGTGGATATTTTAAATCCCAGGCTGAAACTATTACGATAGTTGGAATGAGTGGTTCTGGAAAAACTACCATGATTGAGCAAGTCATGGATCATTTCCCTCAGATTATAGAACACAGCAGCTATAAAGGAGTTTTTCCCGGCTTCAGTAAGCAAATTGTATGGGTAAAGATTAATTGTCCATACAATTCAAGTGTGAGAGACCTTTGTGAAGAGATTTTACAAAAATTAGATGATGCAATTGGTATTGAACGAACTACACCTGAGATTAGAAATGGTGCTCTGGCTCGCCAGATTGCACAAAGAATTAAATCATCATTTTTGGGTATCCTTGTTATTGATGAAATGCAGAGGCTTAAATTTTCAAGAACCGGGGGTGAGAGTAAGTTGATTGATTTTTTACATGAAATTGTAGATTCCATGGGGGTATCTATGGTTTTTTGTGGAAATCATCCTTTTGACGAGACGCTGACAAAGAAAATGAGAATTGCCAGGCGGGCAGAGTCTGGTGGTTACATGAAAATTAAGAATGTTAGATACGATTCACAAGACTGGCAATCGTTTATTCATTATTTATGGCCATTACAATGGACAAATGTTGAAACTCCATTAAATGATGAGTTAAACGAAAAATTATTCATTTTATCTAAAGGCAATATTGGATTGGCTCAGATGATTTATCGGGGGGCACAATTAAAGGTTATCGGTAGCGGCAATGAAATCATCACTGGCGCAGTCTTGTCGGCCTCTGTACCGGTACTCGTGAGTCATACGGAGGAATATAAGGATACTCCACTCCCGGGGGCCGCGACTGAAGATGAGGAAGCTAAATGGCTCTCTGCATCTAATGAGGGTGATGCTTCGGCTAAAATCATGGCAGAGAAGTCCCTAAAGTCTTTGATCCCTGGGGATATAGACAGGCCACAGCACAAGGAATTCGTAGGAAAAATAGACGAGGTTTTGCGCAATTTCGACGAGAAAATACTGTCTCTTGACCACGATCTTGTTATCAACAGAACAGCTGAAAAGAAAAATACCTACGATGCTCTTCAGCGTTGCGGGCTTATAAATATAGATCCACTTAATAAATTGTAATGAGGTAACAGTTCGTAACGGTCAAAGAGAGGTGTGGGAAATGAGAATGTTGCCTGTTTTGCCTGATGAATCCTTGTTCAGCCGGTTTTGTCGGACAACTACCGTGTACGGTATGTCCCCATCTTCTCTGTTAACGATCATTTTCAACAAACCTGATATGAACGTCCATCCAATTCTCAATTCAGGATTAAAGGCTATTTCTCTTCATACATCCGAAAGGGCAGATCAGCTCTGGCATGAACAGACTTTACTCCCTCTTTTTGCCTGGGCACTACCAATCAGTCGTAATGAAATTATGGATTTCAACACGACCCCTGCCAGGCTTAATCGATTGTGCCGCCTTAGTAATTTTTCACTAGGGCAGCGCACACTATTGAAGTTTTGCCCGGTTTGCGCTCGTGAAGATACTTTTCATTATGGTGTTACTTATTGGCATCTGGCGCATCAGCTTCATGGGGTTACAACCTGCCATCGGCATCCGGTAGCGCTTGAAAGCATCCATGTCCCTTCTTCACCGCACATACGTATTGGACTGATGCCTCCTGTTTCGTATACAGAACAACTTAGCAATGAGATAGACTTCGATTTTGCTAAGTTTTGTTATAAGTCCCTAAATATAATCAGAAGAAAAGATATTACACACCCCAATTACATGGATGTACTTAAAAAGTTGAATTTATTATCATTGGATGGAAATTTAAAGAAAAATGTATTCTACGCACATGTTTATGCTAAGTGCCAGTTATTTGGGGAGGGTTCATCGGGACTTATACCAACATCCCTAACTGATTATCATTACTGGGAGCCTATACTCAAAGACAAATGTTGTCAGCATCCCACAAAGCATCTTTTGCTTTGTTATTGTTTGTTAAATACTTGCTGGCCAACGTATGCAGGAAGTCGTACTAATAAAAAGAAAGAAATCTTTAAAAGTCATAAGAAATACAGTTTTCATATAGTTGAAAATAATACTAGTGTTAGCAACCTTGGGAAGGAATTTAGTCGCAGCAGATGTTACATTAAAACACTTATTTATAAAAAATACCTGAGGGCGTTTAAGCGAAACACAAAAATTAATATATTCACTGAATTGCTTATCAAGTCTATGGCTGTAAGGGGGTTTAGTCTGGCATCCATAGCTGAGAAAAACTCATTATCGGAAGGAGCTGTATCCTCTGTAATTTCATCTTGTTACGGTTTATGCTCATGGCGTAAAAAATGTAAAAAAGATTCTTTAAGACGGCGTCATAAGCAGAAAATATTAAGATTTATACATAATCAATCCGTTTCTATAACACGAAAGTTAGTCAAAGAAAGTTGTTATGCAAGTTTCTATTGGCTAAATAAACATGAATGTGACTGGCTTAATTCCTGTCTTCCTAAAACAATACGATGCTATAAAAATAAAAGAGTAGACTGGAGCGAGAGAGATATTATCTCATCATCATTAATAAATGATGTTTTATCTCAGGGGCAGTACTCGATGTCACTTACAAGTCTAGATGCTTTACTGGGAGGGCATGGCTGGCTTTTGAAATACAGAGATAAACTACCAATGACAATGATACTTCTCAGAAAAATGGAACTAATTAAATAAGAGGGAGTTATATGGTTTACGAAAATGAATTGTGGCACAGTTTTCTTCTGCGTTCACAGATAATGTATAACTTATCCAATTGCAGGAACATAATATCAAAGCATGGCGCACTAAGGTACGATGCCTTTCCTCGTTTCGAACTGATTGATATGTACAAATTGCATAGCTTGCAGGATATATATGACATTCTTGCCACTAGAAATGGTTATATACTAACTTCCAATATAGTGTCGTTATCTTCTGGTGTTTACGGGTATTTTAACGCTGTTGAAGATGCCTGTCGGAAAAATTTTCACATAACTAATTCATATCCATTGGTAAACATCTCAAACATTCGTTACTGTCACAAATGTATTGTTGAAGATATACACTCTAAAGGCATTGGTTATCTGCGTCATAGATGGTTGTTTGAATCTAAATGTGCAGTTCATAGTACCAGTTTATATGAGGTTTGTTTTGATAACTATTTGAATGCAGTGAAAGGACTTAGTGACTTAATTATAAGTGGAATAAATCCTCATGGTTATTGTTCCCTTGTGGTTGACGTTTCAAACCCTTTCAAAAATCCAGTGTATATATTACCATGTGCACGTAATAAAATTTTAAAATGGATTTCGGACAATAAAAATATGCTGATTTACTTTCTCTTTGATCTCTTCAAATGTAAGTCGCATTCAAGTTTATCTAAGGTTATCGAAGTCAAGATAATGCATGATAGATATATTTCTGCGGTGTTCAAGATGTTAAGTGAAGTTAATTTTTGTAATTTCAACTCATTTATTTCTGATATTTTTGAGGACGTAAGTTATGCCTCTATCGGACTTGATGATTATTCTGTTAATGTGCATTTTCTCAGGCTAAGGGCTGCAGATTGTAAATTTTGCCAGTTGAATGGTAAATATTTTTGCTCACTTTACAATGTAAAACTTCTTCGCTAATTTCACTTCATTTATAAAATACTAAGAAAGCTAGTTAGATAAGGTTTTATATTTTGACTGGGGCAGGAATAAATTATCACTCATAGAGTTTCCCTGGGGGTTACCACCTGTGTATGATGCCGGTTAGCAACAACGTCTAAAAGACCTGCGATCACGTGGGTCCCTCTCCAGCAAAGGGGCAAGGGGTGCTATATAACGGTGTACTGCTTACCCAATACGGCCTTGTATTTGAAAGATGCCGCATCTTGGCAGGATTCGTATTACAGCCTATAGTCTGTTAATGAGCATTACAGCCTATATGCTGTAAATCCCTGCGTTATGCTTGTTAACTCGTCGATACGGAAGGTCACTTATGAACACTCAATACGCTTTGAAGACTTTGAATCAGTTACGTCCTGTTTTAATCGGCTTTCGCAAAGCCAATGGACTGACGCAAAAAGATGTTTCTGAACGTTTGGGTATAACACAGCAAACTTATGCCCGACTAGAGGCCAACCCTGCAAGTGCGGGTTTTGAGCGTTTGTTTAGGGTGTTCAGCGTCCTTGGAGTGGAGATCGTACTTTCATCCAGGGAACCATTGTCAGATGCAAAGCCCGAATACGGAGCTATGCACAATTATTCTTCACTTCCAGCCAGGCGGGAGAAATGGTGACGCCTGGCGCTTCCCGGTCTAATTTTTCTTCAACAAGATTAACCCCTTAGCGGCCTGAAGTATCAGGTTGCGATAGAGCCTTTCATTTCTTCTGTTATGTTAAATACACCATTTTGAGCTATTTCGCTCGGCCTTAAATTATCTCTTCATTCTTCAGTGAAAATTTTATGTCGATCACATTATCGATGAATTTAGGAAATAATCCGTAAATGAAAATCTATCTTCTTTTAAATTCATCAGTGTCAGTAGCAAATATTACGCATAAAAGAATGGTTATTATTATCATTTAAATTATAAAGCTCATGAGTCAATTCCAAAAAATATAATAAGCATTGAAATCATTACCCGTGATTCTGGAGTTTTAACTTTGCCATGTAACCAACCACAAGTTAGTTTCCGGTGTTTTGAGGGGCAGTAAAGTTCTGAAAGCGCGACCAGATCATAATCCCGAAATGTCGTTAAGATATTCTGAATAACGGTTATCCCTGCTTGTTGGCAGGCATTTGAAAATATATTTTGTATTCAGGTTGCAGCAAAACGCTTTCTTACACACAGGACTTCATATGCGGCTCAGAAAATTAAAACTGAAAAACTTCAGAGGCTACAGAAACTCTACTGAAATCATTATTGATGAAAGCATGACGGGTATTATCGGTCGTAATGACTTTGGGAAATCAACGCTTCTGGAAGCGCTGGCTATTTTTTTTGAAACAGAAGGAATGAAGGCTGACAAGAATGACATGAACTGTTTCAGCCTAAGAGAAGGGGACGGCCGTTTTGAAATAGCCTGTGAATTTGATGACCTGCCCGATTTTATCATGATCGACGACAGGGTGCAGACCACGCTCGCCTCAGAACATCTGCTGAATGAGGACGGCAATTTTGAAATCGTCAAAACGTTTAAAGCAACGACCTCAGGAAAACCGGAGCAGACCTGCATCCGCTGCATCCACCCGGATGAGGAGCCCCTGAGAAATTTACTGGGCATGAAAATTTCTGAGCTCAAGGCGGTGGGAAAAGAAGTTGAAAAAAATGTGGCGGATAAACGCACTGCATCGTTATGGCGTCAGGCCATCAGGGAAGCCGCAGCCCCCTATACCTGTTCGGAAATTATGCTGGATGTCGATAAAGAGTTCGGAACCGACACAAAATCATTATGGGGTAAGATCCTCGATTTGCTGCCCACGTATGCGATTTTCAAAGCCGACAGGGAAAGCAGCGACGGGGATTCCGAAGCTAAAAACCCCTTACAGCAGGCCGTAAAAGACGCTCAGGCTGCGCTGCAGGACAAAATTACAGCGCTGGAAAATGAGATTCAGGACAGCGTCCTGGATGTCGCACAGAGAACGCTGGATAAATTACGTGAAATGGCCCCCGAACTCGCCAGTGAACTGACTCCACGATTTAAGGAGAAACCCAAGTGGACCTTCAATTTCACCCTGGACGGGGAAAATGGCATCCCCATCAATAAGCGCGGCAGCGGGATAAGGAGGCTTATCCTGTTGAATTTTTTTCGGGCTGAGGCTGAAAAGAATGTCGCGGGGACGCCCAGAAATGTGATTTATGCCATAGAGGAGCCTGAAACGTCACAGCATCCGAACTATCAGATGATGCTGATGAAAGCGTTACTGGCACTGGCAGGCCAGCCGCACCGTCAGATTATCGTCACCACCCATGTCCCGGCGCTGGCCGGATTAATCCCTGTCGAAGGCGTACGTTATGTTACCCGAAATGAGGCGGGTGAACCCGTAGTAAAAATGCCGGATGACGCAGTGCTGAAGGAAGCCACTGAAAGCCTGGGGGTGCTGCCAGAGACCGGTATGGAAAGGGCGCAGGGGATTGTTCTGGTAGAGGGAAAGTCGGATGTTACTTTCCTGAGGCATGCGGCCAGTTCATTAAAACAGTCAGGTGCGCTGCCAGCCTCTCTGGAGGACGTGAAAATAGTGCCAGTCCTCATAGGAGGGTGTGGTAGCGTCAAACACTGGGTTACATTGAATCTGGCCAAAGATCTGGGGCTTCCCTGGTGCGTATTTCTGGACTCCGATATTGGGGGAGACCCTGCACAGGTTCTGTCCATCCAGAAGCGTAAAAAAGAAGTAGAGGAGGCCGGTAAGGTATTTTTCGCTACGCGCAAACGTGAGATAGAAAACTATCTGTGCCCGGATCTTATCGAGGAAATTACTGGTGTAGCCGTCACGTTTACGGACACCTGTGACGCTAAAAAAATAATCGGCCGGGCTGTGGGAATGAAACCCGATAATGTACTAGATAAATTCTGGCCTCAGATGACATCAGAAAGAATCATCTCAAGATCAACCTATCATGACGGAACGCAGGAGAGAAGCGAGCTGGTTGAGATCCTGAGCGACATTGTATCCATGACGAGATAATGTATTAAATAAGCATCTCAGGTGCATATATTCCGGTCCTCAACAAAGGACCGGAGTACAGAGTAGTAAAAACCCGAAATTAATCGGGTTTGAATTATATAAAGATTAACCGACTCCCGCGCCCAGGAACGATGTAAAATCACGCTTGTCGTGACATTTCTACAATGTTTACTTTTGACTATCAAGCCATTTATTCATCTGCTCAATTTCACCTTTTTGAGCTTTAATGATGTCCTGCGCGAGCTTTCTCATTTTCGGATCTTTTCCGTATTTGAGCTCGGTCTCAGCCATTGCTATTGCCCCTTCATGGTGCGCTACCATGCCTTTCGCAAAAGCCTTGTCGGGATCGGACTCATTTACGGCAGCCATCATTTTGTCATGCATGTCTTTCATGCCAGCCATATATTCCTGTGACGAAGCCGAGGTAGACATATCAGTCATTTTCATTTCTGAATGTTCTGCTGAAATCGCTGGCAGGGATAACATTAATACTGCAAATAAAGTGTTTCTGGCTTTCATAAAAAATATCCTTTTAGCGTTGATGCCCGTTAACTGTAGCAGAATCTGATAAAAATGCCCCCTGTAGGGGGCAAAGATGTTGCCATATATCCGGTTACGGAAAAATCTATCAAGGAAATAAGGACAGCACAGATACTTCCCTCGCCGTCAGCCTGCACTGAGCATGCGACGATGCGCTTCGGCCATGGCCTGATGTGGGCCAGACTGACCGTTATTCATAAATTCATGGGCAACTGCAGCTCTTTCATGCTCATTCATTGCCGCTAATGACTTCGACGGCCCGGTAGGGGAAACGGTCTGACTTCCCATCATCCTCTGATGACTTTCCACCATTTTCTGGTGCGCATCCGCCGACCCGTTCGTCATGGTTTCATGAGCAATAATGGCCTGTTCATGCTGGTCCATACCGGCCATACGAGGTGCAGTCCCCTGGATCCCGACAGGAGCCGCAGCAGACTGCATCTGGTGAGCAGGTGCCTGTGCATTGTTGACCCGCTCATGGATATTCACGGTTTCAGTGGCCCAGGCCGAAGAAATTAAGCCAAAGCCCAGCAAGGATGCTAATACGATATTTTTCATGATAACTCTCCATTTCTTAATTAGTGATGTCCGGGGGAGTACAACCGGTGTTTTCAGTTCCATAACTGAAACAGGTTCGGAAGTGTTTATTTCTCCGGGAGGGGACTGGATATTCATTTCCTGGCGTCCACTGACGCCGGATATTGATAAAGCAATCCAGCCTTCCTGATAAGTTGCACTAATTATATCGAATGGCTTCTGTTTGCTGCATGACAGGCTAATGACATCTTTGTCATTTAAATCTTTATTCCCAGCACTGGGTGTCCGGAATCATTTTCTCCAGTCTGGGCACGGATAAGATAAAACGCGTTGAGTGTACGTCCGATTCCACCTGCACTCTTCCGTGATGTGCTTCCACGATTGACTTCACAATCGCAAGGCCGATGCCGCTGCCTTCTCCTTTTCGTTGTCTGGACGGATCCACCCGATAAAAACGGTCAAACAACCTTGATAAATGCTCTTCAGGGATTGGTTTCCCCGGATTTTCAATCACAAGGTCAAAAAAGCTCTCCTGCTCTCTTATTGAGACGGTGATTGCCTGTCCCTCCGGGGTATAACGCAGGGCATTGGATAACAGATTATTGATCGCCCTTCTGAACATTTGTGGATCTCCCTCAACCAGGCAGGGCATCCCGTTAAATTTGAGCGTGATATTGCGTTCTTCGGCCCAGGCTTCGAAAAACTCGAAGACTTTCATGACTTCCGCTCTGAGGTCAAACATGACCCTGTCAGGTATCAGCTGATTATTATCTGCCTGTGCCAGGAACAGCATATCGCTGACCATTTTGGTCATCCGGTTATACTCTTCAAGACTGGAATAGAGGACATCCTCAAGTTCCCTCTGTGTTCGATCCTGACTCAGTGCGATTTCAGTCTGCGTCACCAGATTGGTGATGGGCGTTCTGATCTCATGCGCGATATCGGCAGAGAAATTGGCCTGGCGGGTAAAGACATCCTCAATCTTTCCAATCATATGATTGAACGAGATAACCAGTTGCTCCAGCTCAATGGGAACGCGTGTCGGTTCCAGTCGCGCATCAAGATTCTCGGAGGTGATGTTTTTAATGGCATTGCTGACATTACGAAGGGGCAGGTGCCCCTGACGGACAGCGATTCGAATGATCAGAACAATCAACAGGCTTATCACGACGGCAATCGCAATCAGGTTCTTTTTCAGCGCATCGAGGTAATGGAGATGGAAATTAATGGATAGGCCAGTCAGCATGACATAGTTCTGCTGTTTGCCCTGAAATATCGCCTGACCAGAGGAGGCGATAATCCTGTATGTTTCCATCTTCATTTCGGACCCGGTATCCATCGGTCCCGCAGGCTCCTCCACCGTCCAGAGAAAGACATCCCGTGCGCGGCTGTGCTCGCTAAAATCTGCTGAATTCACTGCCGGGCGTAGTGCCGCCCCCTGAGCTGAGCTAAAGAGCACTTCCCCCCTGGGATTGAGGAGCAAAAGGGCAACGTTGCGGTAGCTGGCAATTGATTCCTTTATTTTGCTTATTTTTTTATCATCCGGATCCACCGGGGACTGCAGTATACGGTTCAGTGTGGTGCTGATTTGTTGAAGATCGCTGACATCCTGCTCGGCAAAATGATTTTCAACAGAATGCAGCATAAACCAGGTGAATGCGATAAAAGCCAGTATCGTGGACAGGCTGATAAAAAAGGTCAGCCGCAGAGCGAGTGAGAAAGGGCGTCTGGAAGGTTTGCTATGCATCCGGGACCTCCAGCATGTAGCCCACGCCCCGGACTGTCTGGATCAGCTTTGTCTCGTAATCGTTGTCTATTTTAGCGCGGAGTCGCTTTACTGCGACATCGATCGCATTAGTGTCGCTGTCAAAATTCATGTCCCAGACCTGAGAGGCAATCAGGGAGCGGGGAAGAACCTCTCCCTGATGGCGAATGAAGAATTCCAGCAGGCTGAACTCTTTACTGGTGAGCACAATGCGGTTTCCGGCGCGACTGACTTTTCTGGATACGAGATCAATCGAGAGGTCAGCCACCTTAAACTGGCTTTCCGTGATCATCGTGTTTCCCCGCCTCAGAAGGGTTCTCACCCGGGCGAGCAGTTCGGCAAACGCAAAGGGTTTAACCAGATAATCGTCCGCACCCAGTTCCAGTCCTTTGACCCTATGTTCGATCGTGCCGAGGGCTGTCAGCAGTAAGACCGGCATACCCTTTCCGGCAGTGCGCAGCATGCGGATGATATCCCAGCCGTTCACATCAGGTAGCATGATATCCAGAATGACTAAATCATACTCGGCTGTCATGGCGAGATGATATCCGGTAAGACCATTATCAGCGTGATCCACTACGAACCCTGCCTCTGTAAGCCCTTTGCTGAGATATTCACCTGTTTTAATTTCGTCTTCGACGATCAATATTTTCATCTTGCTCCCCGGCTGGCTGCTAATGTCATTCTATTGCGCCCACGATCGTTATCAACGGATTACAGCAAAAATGACAACATTGTCATTATCCTGTCACCCGGCAAACAGAGAGCGTTAGGTAAAGTACCCCTATCAATACTCTGGACTTCATTTGAACCATTTACCAGGTCTGCCTGGACGAGAAGCGTTATGTTCAAATTAAAATTACTCAGCATTAGCACGATATTCATCCTGGCAGGCTGCGTGTCGCTTGCGCCTGAATATCAGCGGCCCGCAGCACCGGTACCCCAGCAGTTTTCACTGTCCCATAACAGCCTGACGCCAGCGGTAAATGGCTATCAGGATACGGGCTGGCGTAACTTTTTTGTCGATCCCCAGGTTACCCGGTTGATCGGTGAAGCTCTGACTAATAACCGTGATTTGAGAATGGCTGCCCTGAAGGTTGAAGAGGCCCGAGCCCAGTTCAACGTCACGGATGCAGATCGTTATCCCCAGCTGAATGCCTCATCCGGGATAACATACAGCGGTGGTCTGAAAGGTGACAAGCCGACCACACAGGAGTACGACGCGAGACTGGAGCTCAGCTATGAGCTCGATTTTTTCGGCAAACTTAAGAACATGAGTGATGCTGATCGCCAGAACTACTTTGCCAGCGAAGAAGCCCGTCGGGCCGTACACATCCTGCTGGTATCCAACGTTTCACAAAGCTATTTCAGCCAGCAACTGGCGTACGAACAACTTCGTATTGCGCGGGAAACGCTGAAAAATTATCAACAGTCCTATGCTTTCGTTGAGCAGCAGCTCGTGACCGGGAGTACGAACGTTCTGGCACTTGAACAGGCGCGAGGACAAATCGAAAGTACCCGCGCCGAAATAGCCAAACGAGAAGGCGATCTGGCTCAGGCAAACAATGCCCTGCAACTGGTGCTGGGAACGTACCGCGCACTTCCGTCAGAAAAAGGGATGAAAGGCGGGGAGATAGCCCCAGTAAAATTGCCACCAAATCTGTCTTCACAAATTTTGCTGCAGCGACCGGATATTATGGAAGCGGAATATCAGCTGAAAGCGGCTGATGCCAATATTGGCGCAGCGCGAGCGGCCTTTTTCCCCTCAATTACCCTGACCAGTGGTCTTTCCGCAAGCAGTACGGAGCTGTCCAGCCTGTTTACGTCAGGAAGTGGAATGTGGAATTTTATCCCTAAAATTGAAATTCCTATATTTAATGCTGGCAGGAATAAAGCCAATCTGAAGCTGGCTGAAATTCGCCAGCAACAGTCGGTGGTTAATTACGAACAAAAAATTCAGTCAGCCTTTAAGGATGTTTCCGACACGCTTGCGCTGCGCGACAGCCTTAGCCAGCAACTTGAGTCACAGCAGCGTTATCTTGATTCACTTCAGATAACTCTCCAGCGTGCCAGAGGATTGTATGCAAGTGGTGCTGTCAGTTACATCGAAGTGCTGGATGCAGAACGTTCCCTCTTCGCTACCCAGCAAACCATTCTCGATCTTACCTATTCCCGGCAGGTTAACGAAATTAATCTGTTTACCGCGCTGGGTGGCGGTTGGGTAGAGTAAATTTATTTAATTAATCAGGAAATTAAAATGCGTAATTCACTTAAAGCCGTTTTATTTGGTGCCTTCTCTGTCATGTTTTCTGCCGGTCTTCATGCTGAAACACATCAGCATGGCGATATGAATACTGCCAGTGATGCTTCGGTACAGCAAGTTATCAAGGGCACCGGTGTCGTTAAAGACATTGATATGAATACTAAGAAAATCACCATTTCGCATGAAGCAATTCCAGCGGTGGGCTGGCCTGCAATGACCATGCGCTTTACTTTTGTTAATGCAGACGATGCTATTAATGCCCTGAAAACAGGCAACCATGTCGATTTCTCGTTTATTCAGCAGGGCAATATCTCCTTACTCAAAAGCATTAACGTGACGCAGTCCTGATTGGCTGTCCGGAGCGATTACATCCTGTGCGCCTGTACATTCACATAGGTATATGTGTGAGTTAACCGTCAGGCGCATATGCCAGGTGTTTTGATTTTTTAGCGGAAAATTGTATGGCTTCTTTAAAGATAAAATATGCTGCAATAATTATCAGCAGCCTCATAGCAGGGGGGCTGATATCGGTTACTGCCTGGCAGTATGTAAACTCAGCACAAAAGACTGAAAAAACAGAACAAAAGGCACCGGAACGAAAGGTGCTTTTCTGGTATGACCCAATGAAACCGGATACCAAATTTGATAAACCCGGAAAATCGCCCTTTATGGATATGGACCTGGTGCCAAAATATGCTGATGACAGTGGCGATAAAAGCAGTGGCGGGATCCGTATCGACCCAACCCAGGTTCAGAATCTGGGATTAAAAACGCAAAAAGTCACGCGAGGAATGCTGAATTATTCTCAGACAATCCCGGCTAATGTCAGCTATAACGAGTATCAGTTTGTTATTGTGCAGGCGCGTTCTGACGGGTTTGTCGAAAAAGTCTACCCCATGACGATTGGCGATCATGTGAAGAAGGGGACGCCACTTATCGATATTACCATTCCGGACTGGGTGGAAGCACAGAGTGAATTCCTTCTGTTATCCAGCACCGGTGGTACTTCCACGCAAATTAAAGGCGTTCTGGAACGGCTTCGCCTGGCAGGTATGCCGGAAGAGGATATTCAGAGACTGCGTTCTACCCGGAGCATTCAGACCCGTTTTACCATTAAAGCACCTATTGATGGTGTCATTACTGCATTTGACCTGCGCACCGGCATGAATATTTCGAAAGATAAGGTGGTGGCTCAGATTCAGGGAATGGACCCGGTCTGGATCAGCGCTGCAGTGCCAGAATCTATCGCCTATCTGCTGAAAGATACGTCGCAGTTTGAAATTTCGGTACCGGCTTATCCGGATAAAACATTCCATGTCGAAAAATGGAATATTCTTCCCAGCGTGGATCAGACAACCCGTACGCTTCAGGTCCGTCTCCAGGTTTCTAATAAGGATGAGTTTCTCAAGCCGGGCATGAATGCCTATCTGAAACTGAATACCAGAAGCCAGGAGATGCTGCTGATACCAAGCCAGGCCGTTATCGATACCGGCAAAGAACAGCGCGTGATTACTGTTGATGATGAAGGCAAGTTTGTGCCGAAACAGATCCACGTTCTGCATGAGTCACAGCAACAGTCCGGCATCGGCTCCGGCCTGAATGAAGGCGATACCGTGGTGGTCAGTGGCCTGTTCCTCATTGACTCTGAAGCCAATATTACGGGCGCACTGGAACGTATGCGCCACCCTGAAAAAACAGAAAGCAGTATGCCAGCAATGTCTGACCAGCCTGTAAATATGCATTCAGGGCACTGAGGAGACGACGATGATTGAATGGATTATCCGGCGCTCTGTCGCCAACCGTTTCCTGGTCATGATGGGGGCCCTGTTTCTCAGCATCTGGGGCACATGGACGATTATTAACACGCCTGTCGATGCCTTGCCTGACCTGTCAGATGTGCAGGTCATTATCAAAACCAGCTATCCCGGCCAGGCCCCGCAGATTGTAGAAAACCAGGTCACCTATCCACTTACCACCACCATGCTGTCCGTGCCTGGCGCAAAAACCGTGCGTGGTTTTTCACAGTTCGGTGATTCGTATGTGTATGTCATTTTTGAAGACGGCACCGATCTGTACTGGGCCCGTTCCCGCGTGCTGGAGTACCTGAACCAGGTACAGGGAAAACTGCCCGCCGGTGTGAGTTCTGAAATCGGTCCGGACGCCACGGGGGTGGGCTGGATATTTGAATATGCCCTTGTCGATCGCAGCGGAAAACACGACCTTTCAGAACTGCGTTCTCTGCAGGACTGGTTCCTGAAATTTGAGCTGAAAACCATCCCGAACGTGGCTGAGGTCGCTTCGGTTGGCGGCGTGGTGAAACAGTACCAGATTCAGGTCAATCCGGTAAAATTGTCTCAGTATGGTATCAGCCTGCCCGAAGTGAAACAGGCCCTTGAATCGTCTAACCAGGAGGCCGGTGGCTCATCCGTTGAAATGGCCGAAGCTGAGTATATGGTCCGTGCCAGCGGTTATCTTCAGAGCATTGATGATTTTAATAACATCGTCCTGAAAACAGGCGAGAACGGCGTGCCGGTTTATCTGCGGGATGTTGCCCGCGTGCAGACCGGGCCTGAAATGCGGCGTGGTATTGCCGAGCTGAACGGCCAGGGCGAAGTCGCTGGCGGCGTGGTGATCCTGCGGTCGGGTAAAAATGCACGCGACGTTATCACGGCAGTGAGGGATAAACTTGAGACGCTGAAGGCCAGCCTGCCGGAAGGCGTTGAAATCGTGACCACCTACGATCGCAGCCAGCTCATCGACCGGGCGATTGATAACCTCAGTTCCAAACTTCTGGAAGAGTTTATCGTGGTGGCCATCGTCTGTGCCCTGTTCCTGTGGCACGTACGTTCTGCCCTGGTGGCGATTATCTCTCTGCCGCTTGGTCTGTGTATCGCCTTTATCGTCATGCACTTCCAGGGACTGAACGCCAATATCATGTCGCTGGGAGGGATAGCGATTGCCGTCGGTGCGATGGTGGATGCCGCCATTGTGATGATTGAGAATGCGCATAAGCGGCTTGAGGAGTGGGATCATCAGCATCCGGGTGAGCAGATTGACAACGCCACCCGCTGGAAGGTGATTACCGATGCCTCCGTTGAAGTGGGACCCGCACTGTTTATCAGCCTGCTGATCATCACCCTGTCCTTTATTCCTATCTTTACCCTGGAAGGTCAGGAAGGACGTCTGTTTGGCCCGCTGGCATTCACGAAAACGTACTCCATGGCGGGCGCGGCCGCGCTGGCCATCATCGTCATTCCGATTCTGATGGGATTCTGGATCCGGGGGAAAATTCCTGCAGAGACCAGTAACCCCCTGAACCGGGTACTGATCAAAGCGTATCATCCATTGCTGTTGCGGGTTCTCCACTGGCCAAAAACAACCCTGCTGGTTGCGGCCTTGTCCATTTTCACCGTTATCTGGCCGCTGAGCCAGGTGGGCGGTGAGTTTCTGCCGAAGATTAACGAGGGCGACCTGTTGTATATGCCGTCGACCCTGCCGGGTGTCTCTCCGGCTGAAGCTGCAGCGCTCCTGCAGACGACGGACAAGTTAATCAAAAGCGTTCCTGAAGTGGCCTCTGTATTTGGCAAGACCGGTAAAGCAGAGACCGCCACGGATTCCGCACCGCTCGAAATGGTTGAAACCACGATCCAGCTCAAACCTGAGGATCAGTGGCGTCCAGGCATGACGATTGACAAGATTATTGAAGAACTCGACAGGACCGTCCGTTTACCGGGGCTGGCAAACCTCTGGGTGCCGCCAATCCGTAACCGTATTGATATGCTCTCAACCGGGATCAAAAGCCCGATAGGTATCAAGGTGTCCGGAACGGTTCTGTCCGATATCGATGCAACGGCGCAGAGTATCGAAGCGGTCGCCAAAACCGTACCCGGCGTAGTGTCTGCTCTCGCAGAGCGACTGGAAGGCGGGCGCTACATTGATGTGGATATCAACCGGGAAAAAGCCTCCCGCTACGGAATGACGGTGGGCGATGTGCAGCTGTTCATCTCATCAGCCATCGGCGGCGCGACGGTAGGGGAAACGGTTGAAGGCGTGGCCCGGTACCCGATTAATATCCGCTATCCGCAGGATTACCGGAACAGCCCGCAGGCCCTGAAACAGATGCCGATCCTGACCCCGATGAAGCAGCAGATCACGCTGGGCGATGTTGCGGATATTAAGGTCGTTTCCGGGCCGACTATGCTGAAAACGGAAAATGCCCGTCCAGCCAGCTGGATTTACATTGACGCGCGCGGCAGGGATATGGTGTCGGTGGTTAATGACATTAAAACGGCGATCAGTCAGAAAGTGAAACTGAGACCGGGTACCAGCGTGTCATTCTCCGGACAGTTTGAACTGCTTGAGCATGCCAACAAGAAACTGAAGCTGATGGTGCCGATGACGGTGATGATCATCTTCATCCTGTTGTATCTGGCATTCCGCCGGGTTGATGAAGCCCTGCTGATCCTGATGAGCCTGCCGTTCGCCCTGGTTGGCGGGATATGGTTCCTGTACTGGCAGGGCTTCCATATGTCTGTCGCAACCGGAACGGGGTTTATCGCTCTGGCCGGGGTGGCAGCAGAGTTTGGCGTGGTCATGCTGATGTATCTGCGTCATGCCATTGAAGCGCACCCGGAATTGTCCCGTAAAGAGACGTTCACACCGGAAGGCCTTGATGAAGCCCTCTATCATGGTGCCGTACTGCGTGTCCGGCCGAAAGCCATGACCGTGGCGGTGATCATTGCGGGTCTGCTGCCAATACTCTGGGGAACCGGTGCAGGTTCAGAAGTCATGAGCCGTATCGCGGCACCCATGATTGGTGGGATGATCACGGCTCCGCTGCTGTCCCTGTTCATTATTCCTGCCGCCTACAAATTAATCTGGCTGCGCAGACATAAAAAAAGCGTGTCCTGAACCTGAAAGGGCACCCCTGTGGGTGTCCTTCTTTACTGATTCACCCTGACGTCAGGGTTTAAATCGATAATATACAGAGGTGAGTATGAAAAAAGTGGTTCTGATGGCGCTGGCTCTCGGCCTTTCACTGCCCGCGATGGCGAGTGAAAAAGTGATTGATATGTACAAATCTGAAAACTGTGGCTGTTGTTCCCTGTGGGGCAAAGCGATGGAAAAAGACGGGTTTGAAGTACGAACTCACGTCATGAATGATCAGGCGCTGTCAGCCCTGAAAGAAAAGCATGCTATTCCTGCAGGACTGCGAAGTTGTCATACCGCGGTTGCCGGTAATTTGATCATTGAAGGCCATGTGCCTGCGACAACGATACATAAGGCAATGCAGTCTGGTTCAGGTATATACGGTCTCGCCACCCCCGGTATGCCAGCAGGAAGTCCTGGAATGGAGATGGGAGCCCGAAAAGAGGCTTACGATGTTATCGCATTCTCACCGGATGGAAGTAAAAAAGTCTTCCAGCGAATCGAATAGTCAGCGGAACGGCTGATAACGGGACGCCGGTAGCAGGCACTCCTGTGCCGGCGATATTCGTGGTAATCGCATCCATGACATACCCTGAAGACAGAAGATGCTTCGGTATGCATAAGGAGAGTTACTGTGAAAAATGACAATGCAGTGCAACACAACAACCAGACTGCTTCTGAGCAGACATTATCCCCGGACGAGGGCCACGTATTGCATAAGGTGAGAGATCCCGTGTGCGGGATGGCCATCCTGCCCGACAGGGCGCACAGCAGCATTCGATACCAGGACCACCAACTTTATTTCTGCTCCGCCAGCTGTGAGAGTAAATTTAAAGCCCATCCCGATCGTTATCTTACCGAAGATGCCAGTGAACATTCCCATCACCATCACCACGATCATCACGAAGTCAGCCCTGATCAGATAAAACAGCCTCACCACCAGGCGGAAAAAGAGAATTCTGAAGGTGTGTGGACATGTCCGATGCACCCGGAGATACGCCGCAGTGGTCCCGGAAGCTGTCCTGTCTGTGGAATGGCACTGGAGCCGCTCGTAGCTACGGCATCCACGGGGCCGAGTGATGAACTTCACGACATGACAAGACGCTTCTGGCTGGGGTTGTTGCTGGCGTTTCCGGTTCTGGTACTCGAAATGGGATCTCATCTGTTTCCCGAGTTGAGGAATACAGTACCGCCACAGTACAACACATGGCTGCAGCTGCTTCTGGCCTCCCCTGTCGTGTTGTGGTGTGGCTGGCCATTCTTCGCCCGGGCCGGAATGTCGTTACGTAACCGCTCCCTGAATATGTTTACCCTTGTTGCAATGGGGACCGGCGTAGCCTGGGTTTACAGCGTCATTGCAACCGTCTTCCCCTCCTGGTTTCCTGCATCGTTCAGAAACATGGATGGCCTGGTGGCCGTTTATTTTGAAGCCGCAGCAGTTATTACGGTGCTTGTTCTGCTGGGACAGGTTCTTGAGCTGCGGGCACGGGAACAAACCTCAGGCGCCATTACTGCGCTTCTGAACCTTGCCCCCAAAACCGCCAGACGGCTGGATCATGACGGTCATGAAACGGATATTAATGCGGAAGATGTCCTGCCTGGCGATAAGCTCCGCATCAGACCTGGAGAGAGTATTCCGGTCGACGGTATCGTGATCGAAGGCAAAACAACCGTTGATGAATCGATGGTGACCGGGGAATCTATGCCGGTTACCAAAACGGAGGGTGACCCTGTCATCGGGGGGACCATTAATCAGACAGGGAGTCTCATCATCCGTGCAGAGAAAGTCGGTGATGAAACAATGCTCTCACGAATTGTTCAGATGGTCGCTGATGCACAGCGTTCGCGTGCCCCCATCCAGAGAATGGCTGACAGCGTTTCAGGCTGGTTTGTTCCTCTGGTGATACTTATCGCGGTTGTTGCTTTCGTGATCTGGTCTGTCTGGGGGCCCGAGCCCAGGATGGCGCACGGTCTCATTGCGGCTGTGTCGGTCCTGATTATTGCCTGTCCCTGCGCGCTGGGGCTGGCCACGCCGATGTCGATAATGGTGGGGGTGGGCAAAGGAGCCCAGGCCGGGGTGTTAATCAGGAATGCCGAAGCCCTTGAGCGTCTTGAAAAAGTGGACACGCTGGTTGTCGACAAAACAGGCACGCTCACGGAAGGTTCGCCTACGGTGACAGGGATTATCAGTCTCAATCCGGGTGGGGAAACATCTCTTTTGCGTGTAACAGCCGCAGTGGAAAAAGGCTCGCAGCATCCGCTGGGTATGGCAGTAGTTAAAGCAGCACAGGAAAAGGGGATCGCAATACCCGCAGTCACTCATTTCGATGCACCGTCGGGTAAAGGTGTCTCAGGCGATGTCGAAGGTCAACGGGTTGTTATTGGTAATGAACTGGCTATGCAGGAAAACAGTATAGTTATTGATAATCAAAAGGCCGTTGCGGATACGTTGCGGATGGAAGGCGCTACCGTTATCTATGTGGCCACAGACGGGGACCTTGCAGGCCTGATAGCTATCTCGGATCCCGTGAAAACAACCACGCCGGATGCGCTTAAAGCTTTGCGTCAGGCGGGGATCCGCATCGTTATGCTCACCGGGGATAACCAGCTTACTGCTGAAGCAGTCGCACGGAAACTGGGAATAGATGAGGTTGAAGCCGGAATTCTGCCGGATGGCAAAAAAGCAGTGATAACCCGACTGAAAGAGTCTGGCCATGTGGTTGCGATGGCCGGAGACGGTGTGAATGATGCCCCGGCGCTGGCAGCGGCTGACGTGGGTATAGCCATGGGAACGGGTACAGATGTGGCAATTGAAAGTGCCGGAGTCACCCTTCTCAAAGGCGACTTGATGATACTGAACAGGGCCCGTCATCTGTCAGAGATCACCATGAAAAATATCCGTCAGAATCTGTTTTTTGCATTTATCTACAACGCACTTGGCGTGCCTGTGGCTGCAGGTCTGCTTTATCCTGTGTATGGAATACTGCTGTCGCCAGTTATTGCGGCGGCGGCCATGGCTCTTTCCTCCGTCAGCGTCATTGTGAATGCGTTGCGTCTGAAAAGTGTCAGGCTCGGGAAATAACACTGAGTGAAGGGTCAGTTACGAACAGAAGGAGTCCAGTATGAAAAGTACCACCTATGCGCTTATTGCTGTCGCCGCGATCGCGGCATTTGCCCTCCTGCGCGAACACTGGTCACATGTGGCAGGTTACTGGCCATATCTGTTATTGCTGGTCTGCCCGCTAATGCATCTTTTCCACGGCCACGGAGGGCATGGAGATCATCAACATCACGGAAGTGAAAACGATAAAAAAAATTAATCCGGCAGACGGGGCCGCGTCGCGGTCCCGTTATCAGTCCAGGTATCGTTCGTAGTCTCTGGCATGCGCAAAGGCATGCTGTTCGAGTTTGTTATCAGCGGGTGCCGCTGCCCGGAACGCCAGAGAGTTAACAGGGTTGTTATTGATGACCAGCTCGTAATGCAGATGAGGACCGGATGAACGTCCGCTGTTACCGGATAACGCAATAGCACCTCCCCGTGTAACCCTGGCCCCTTTAGTAACGAGTATTTTATTGAGGTGGAGATAGCGAGTTTTAACACCGGCTTTTCCCGTTACTTCAACAAAATATCCCATGGTACTGTTGTATTCGGCCCGGGTGATTTTTCCGTCGATGACGCTGACTATTTTCGTGTTCATGGGCATGGAATAATCAATGCCATTATGGGGACTCACTTTTCCCGATACCGGGTTAAGTCTTGCAGGATTGAAAGGCGAACTGAGTCTTGCTGTGGCCGGTAACGGATAATCGAGACTGCCTTTCCCGGAAGTATCGGAAAGGTTATAGAACTTTTTATCTGATATACGATACGCCGTGTAATTAAATGAACCGGACGTAAATTTATAGGCCACGACACGTGATTTTCCCGCTTTCTTTTGCAGTACGAGTTTTAATGATTCATTTTTTTTCAAATGCCGCAGATTAAACCGGGAAGGCAAGGAGCGCTGAAGAGTAGCGATCTCGTTCGATTCCAGCCCCGAGCGGGTGGCTGAAAGGTAGGCATTTTCTTTTACGACATCGGTAGAATACATTTACTGGAATTCGCCGTTAGCATGAACACTGCGGCGTATGCTAGGGGTTTTCAGGAGGCGTGTCATCTGTCAGTTAATCGGGAGCACCGTTGATGGTCGTCATTTTTGTAACATATCTTGTTTCCCGTTTGCTCCTGAAGCTCTGGGAACTGTATGACCAGCCCGACGGTGATGATTAACGGGACTGAAACAGGTTACGGCAGAGCAATATGGGGCTCATGTCCTGCTACGTAACCCGTCAGTAAAGCCCTGCTGCGCACCTGACGCTAAGCACTAACCCGCCTGCAGTTACCTGGTCGAATACAGCCCGCGAAGCTTTCTTGCCTGCGTCTGATGTGCTTCCGCACCGGCATTATTGACCTGCTCATGCACGAGAGCGGCTTTTTCTCCGGCATTCAGTTCGTTAAAAGAAGAAGACGAGGTCTTTGAATTTGCATCACTGCCGGACAGCATTTTTTTATGTTCCTCAATCATTTTCTGATGCGCATAGGACGCGCTGTTGTTCATAAATGAATGAGCAACAATGGCCCTTTCATGTTCATTCATTTCAGAGAATGAGGGCGTGTTGTTTTTATTAACCCTGTCCGGTAAGTTTTCATGCGTCGAGGAATTCACATGACTGACGGCTGAGGCATTATTAACAAATCGATGTGCTTCATGGGCAATATCACTGGACTGAGCAAAAGCTGCCCCACAAAATAAAGCTGTAAACGCAGTGGTCGTGATTAATATATTCATGTGTAATTACCTTCTGAGGTACATAAAAGATGTCCTTATGATCATATATAAAAATAATCAACCTGTGGGGAAGATGACGTAAATGTAATACAGCTATGTACATTACACGATTGTAATGAATTTGTTTCTTAAGGTGTGCTAGATTCATTTCATTGTAAGTGGATGAACCAGTAATTTAATTTAAATCGGTTCTCGAATTCTGTCAGTAACCATACTTTAAATAAGGGAATGCGCATGCTGTTGAAAACGTCTCGACGAACTTTCCTGAAGGGGTTAACCCTCTCTGGCGTAGCCGGAAGTCTTGGCGTATGGAGTTTCAATGCGCGTTCCAGTCTGAGCCTGCCAGTTGCCGCATCCCTGCAGGGTACTCAGTTTGACCTGACCATTGGTGAAACGGCCGTCAATATCACGGGCAGTGAGCGTCAGGCCAAAACAATCAATGGAGGCCTGCCGGGGCCCGTTCTTCGCTGGAAAGAAGGTGACACCATTACCCTGAAGGTCAAAAACCGTCTTAATGAACAGACGTCCATTCACTGGCACGGCATTATTCTTCCGGCCAATATGGATGGTGTTCCGGGGCTGAGTTTTATGGGCATAGAGCCTGATGATACCTACGTTTACACCTTTAAGGTTAAGCAGAACGGGACTTACTGGTACCACAGCCATTCCGGTCTGCAGGAACAGGAGGGGGTATACGGTGCCATTATCATCGATGCCGGGGAGCCAGAACCGTTTACTTACGATCGTGAGCATGTGGTCATGTTGTCTGACTGGACCGATGAAAATCCTCACAGCCTGCTGAAAAAATTAAAAAAACAGTCGGATTACTACAATTTCAATAAACCAACCGTTGGCTCTTTTTTCCGCGACGTGAATACCAGGGGGCTGTCAGCCACCATTGCCGATCGGAAAATGTGGGCTGAAATGAAAATGAATCCGACTGACCTCGCGGATGTCAGTGGCTACACCTACACCTATCTCATGAACGGGCAGGCCCCGCTGAAAAACTGGACCGGACTGTTCCGTCCCGGTGAAAAGATACGCTTACGGTTTATCAACGGCTCGGCAATGACCTATTTCGATATCCGTATCCCCGGGCTGAAAATGACGGTCGTGGCTGCAGATGGCCAGTATGTAAACCCGGTTACCGTTGACGAATTCAGGATTGCCGTTGCCGAAACCTATGATGTCATTGTGGAGCCTCAGGGTGAGGCCTATACCATCTTCGCACAATCCATGGACAGGACCGGTTACGCTCGAGGGACACTGGCCACGAGAGAGGGGTTAAGTGCTGCCGTTCCCCCCCTCGATCCCCGTCCTCTGTTGACCATGGAAGATATGGGTATGGGGGGAATGGGACATGATATGGCAGGAATGGACCACAGCCAGATGGGAGGCATGGGTAACAGCGGAGAGATGATGTCTATGGACGGTGCTGACCTTCCGGATAGCGGGACATCCTCCGCGCCCATGGATCACAGCAGCATGGCCGGTATGGATCATTCCCGGATGGCCGGAATGCCGGGTATGCAAAGTCATCCTGCGTCAGAAACGGATAACCCACTGGTTGATATGCAGGCGATGAGCGTCTCTCCGAAATTAAATGATCCGGGTATTGGTCTTCGAAATAACGGAAGAAAGGTTCTCACGTACGCGGATTTGAAAAGCCGCTTTGAGGATCCTGACGGACGTGAACCTGGCCGTACCATAGAACTGCATTTAACCGGCCACATGGAAAAGTTTGCCTGGTCATTTAACGGAATCAAGTTTTCAGATGCCGCACCGGTGCTGCTGAAATACGGTGAGCGGCTCAGGATCACGCTGATCAACGATACCATGATGACTCACCCCATTCACCTGCATGGTATGTGGAGCGATCTGGAAGATGAAAACGGTAATTTCATGGTTCGTAAACACACAATAGATGTTCCCCCTGGTACAAAACGCAGTTACAGAGTGACAGCAGATGCGCTTGGCCGCTGGGCGTATCACTGCCATTTGCTCTATCACATGGAAATGGGAATGTTTCGTGAAGTCCGGGTGGAGGAATGATGCGAATGAAGAGAAATTTGAAGGCCATACCTGTTCTGGTCGCCGGTTTGTTTACCTCACAGCTTTCTATTGCGGCGGGCTCCGTCTCTGCAGATCCCCACGCCGGGCACGACATGTCTGCCATGCAGATGCCAGCAGATGAGAATTTCACTGAGATGACGTCAATGGAGCCCATTGTAACTGAGAGCAGAACGCCAATTCCGCCTGTTACCGATGCCGACCGGAAGGCTGCATTCGGCAATTTACAGGGGCATGCGATTCACGACAGTGCGATTAATTATCTGGTTCTGCTGGATCAACTGGAATGGCAACGGTCGGATAACACCAACAATTTCAGCTGGAGTGTTAACAGCTGGATTGGAGGCGACACAGATCGGATTTGGCTAAAGAGTGAAGGTGAACGAAGCAATGGGGAAACGGAGGCGGCTGAAGCGCAGTTACTCTGGGGACATGCGGTTGGCCCATGGTGGGATTTGGTTGCGGGTGTCAGGCAGGATTTCAGACCTGCTTCTGCCCGGACCTGGGCTGCTGTCGGTTTTCAGGGGCTGGCACTCTATAATTTTGAGTCTGAAATTACGGGTTTTGTCAGTAATGGCGGAAAAGCAGCCCTTCGTCTGGGAGGAGAATACGACGTTTTACTGACTAACCGGCTCATACTCCAGCCATCCTATGAGGTGAATTTCTACAGTCAGGATGATGAATCGCGGGGTCGCGGCAGGGGACTGACTGACACAGAGCTGGGGCTCCGGCTGCGCTATGAAATACGCCGTGAGTTTGCACCCTATATAGGCGTTTCCTGGAATCAACTTTACGGGAAAACATCCGATATGGCGAAAAGAGAAGGTGAGAAAGACCATCAGGTAGTATTCCTGGCGGGAGCCAGAATCTGGTTTTAACGCACTGATATAAAACACTCAACTAAACAGGTAAATAAAATGTCGATTTTAAATAAAGCCATTCTTACAGGTGGCCTCGTTATGGGCGTTGCTTTCTCTGCTATGGCCCATCCGGAATTAAAAAGCTCTGTGCCACAGGCTGATTCAGCCGTAGCGGCCCCGGAAAAGATTCAGCTTAATTTCTCGGAAAATCTGACCGTGAAATTCTCAGGTGCAAAATTAACGATGACGGGTATGAAAGGCATGTCATCACATTCTCCGATGCCGGTCGCGGCAAAAGTGGCGCCAGGCGCTGACCCTAAATCGATGGTCATTATTCCGCGAGAGCCTTTACCCGCTGGCACTTATCGTGTTGACTGGCGCGCGGTTTCTTCAGATACGCACCCTATTACCGGTAATTACACCTTTACAGTGAAGTAATATTATGAACGACCTGATTATGATTGTTATTCGTTTTCTTCTTTATCTGGATTTGATGGTAATATTTGGATTGCCATTTTTTCAGATATATGGAATAAGCGGTGTCAGACATGAAACCTATAACCTGACTAATTTCAGGTCGTTTATAACTTTTGCTGTTGTTACAGGCATCATTCTTACTGGCATTAATATGCTCCTGGTATCTAATGCCATGAGTGGAGTAACTGACCTCAGAGAATTATCCATCCATGTTATCGAGATGGTGATAGAAGAAACTGATGTGGGTATTAGCTGGATTGTCAGGCTCTGTGCCCTGTTTACCACACTCGGTGCTTTGTTCCTTTACACTAATAAGAGAGTATTGTCCTGCCTGCTGATGACGATGAGTGGGGGCGTGGCGCTGGCTACACTTGCCTGGGGAGGACACGCCGTTATGCATGACGGTCTGCATTACTATCTCCATTTACTGAGCGATCTGACCCATCTCGGCGCTGCAGGTGCCTGGACAGGTGCTCTGGTTGCATTTGCTATCCTGCTGATGCGCAGAAACGAGCATAATGCACAGAGCGTCATTGTGATATCTGACTCCCTGGCAAAATTTGCCACGGCAGGAACGGTGATTGTTGTAGCCCTGATCCTGAGTGCGCTGGTCAACTATCTGTATATTGCTGAGGGTAACTTAACTCCCTTATTCAACAGTTCCTGGGGGAGGATATTGCTTGCCAAGACGGCTCTGTTTGTTCTGATGCTTCTTCTGGCTGCAGCAAACCGGTTTCACCTGGGTCCCCGGCTTGAAGTTATGGTCAGGGAAGGGAATTATGATCGCAGCGTTGCCCTGATGCGAAACAGCATCCTGACAGAATTCGTTGTTGCGATTATCATTCTGGGCGCCGTAGCGTGGCTCGGAATGCTTGCTCCGTCTCAGGTCAGCTAGGGGACAGCCAAAGCTCATGCGTGAGATTTTTACTTTCATATCAGCGAGTTGACCATGCAGCGTATTTTAATCGTTGAAGACGAACAAAAAACAGGTCGTTACCTGCAGCAGGGACTGGTTGAGGAAGGCTATCAGGCCGATCTCTTTAATAATGGCCGCGATGGTCTCGGGGCCGCGTCGAAGGGACAGTATGATTTGATAATACTGGACGTGATGCTGCCTTTCCTCGACGGGTGGCAAATCATCAGCGCACTGAGGGAGTCCGGGCACGAAGAACCGGTCCTGTTTTTAACCGCAAAGGACAACGTGCGGGACAAAGTGAAAGGACTGGAGCTTGGCGCAGATGACTACCTGATTAAGCCCTTTGATTTTACGGAGCTGGTTGCACGTGTAAGAACCCTACTGCGCCGGGCACGCTCGCAGGCCGCAACAGTCTGCACCATCGCCGATATGACCGTTGATATGGTGCGCCGGACCGTGATCCGTTCGGGGAAGGAGATCCATCTCACCGGTAAAGAATACGTTCTGCTTGAGTTGCTGCTGCAACGCACCGGAGAAGTGTTACCCAGGAGTCTTATCTCGTCCCTGGTCTGGAACATGAATTTTGACAGTGATACGAATGTGATTGATGTCGCCGTGAGACGTCTGAGAAGTAAAATTGATGATGACTTTGAGCCAAAACTGATCCATACCGTTCGCGGTGCCGGATATGTCCTGGAGATCAGAGAAGAGTGAGGTTCAAAATTTCCCTGACCACACGCCTGAGCCTGATTTTTTCTGCGGTGATGCTTACGGTATGGTGGTTATCAAGTTTTATCCTGATTAGCACCCTTAATGGCTATTTCGATAATCAGGACCGCGATTTTCTGACAGGTAAACTTCAGCTCACCGAAGAGTTTCTTAAAACAGAGACGTTCAGGAACAAAACGGATATTAAGTCATTATCAGAAAAAATAAACGATGCGATGGTGGGGCACAATGGCTTATTCATTTCTATAAAAAACATGGAAAATGAAAAAATTGTTGAACTCTATGCCAAAAATTCTGTTGTTCCAGCGGTCCTGCTTAATAAGTCGGGTGATATTCTCGACTATATGATCCAGACGGAAGAAAATAACACCGTGTACCGCAGTATCTCGCGGCGGGTTGCCGTGACGCCGGAACAGGGTAAAAGCAAACATGTCATCATTACGGTTGCCACGGATACTGGGTATCACACCCTGTTTATGGACAAACTCAGTACCTGGCTGTTCTGGTTCAATATCGGTCTGGTCTTTATTTCTGTTTTTCTGGGCTGGCTGACCACACGTATTGGTCTGAAACCGCTACGGGAAATGACCAGTCTGGCTTCCTCCATGACCGTACACAGCCTGGATCAGCGTCTAAATCCCGATCTGGCTCCGCCGGAAATCTCTGAGACCATGCAGGAGTTCAATAATATGTTTGATCGCCTGGAGGGGGCATTCCGGAAACTGTCAGATTTCTCGTCTGACATCGCGCATGAGCTGCGCACACCAGTCAGTAATCTGATGATGCAGACGCAGTTTGCACTGGCTAAGGAAAGGGATGTTTCGCATTACCGCGAAATTTTATTCGCTAACCTGGAAGAACTGAAAAGGTTGTCACGAATGACCAGTGACATGCTTTTTCTGGCACGTTCAGAGCATGGTCTGCTGCGGCTGGATAAACATGATGTGGATCTGGCAGCCGAACTGAATGAATTACGTGAGTTGTTCGAGCCCCTGGCAGACGAAACAGGAAAGACAATCACGGTTGAAGGAGAGGGCGTTGTTGCCGGAGACAGCGATATGCTCCGACGTGCTTTCAGTAACCTGCTTTCCAATGCAATCAAGTATTCTCCCGATAACACCTGTACAGCGATACACCTTGAGCGTGACAGTGACTGTGTGAACGTGATGATTACGAATACGATGTCCGGCCAGGTTCCCGCTAATCTGGAACGTTTGTTTGACCGGTTCTATCGCGCAGACTCATCAAGGTTCTACAACACGGAAGGCGCGGGGCTGGGATTATCAATTACAAGGTCGATCATTCATGCTCACGGCGGCGAGCTGTCAGCAGAACAGCAGGGGCGTGAAATTGTGTTCAAAGTGCGCCTGTTAATGGATTAATCCCGTTGTTCAGGAGAAACCTGGAAGGTGACAAAATTGTCATCATTCAGTCACGCGATAAACAGAGGCGGTTTTTTATAATTATTCATAAATCAGGAGCAGCGTGATAACACAATCACCTGGTTCCTGGAGTGATGATTAACCCGCCCTGAGATCAACTGCTTTCTCTGTTATAAGCCATTGATTGTTTGGGTATGTAAACACCGGAGACCCAACCATGAAAAAGATTCTCGTATCATTTGTTGCCATTATGGCTGCCGCTTCATCTGCCATGGCTGCAGAGACAATGAACATGCATGACCAGGTAAATAATGCACAGGCACCTGCCCACCAGATGCAGTCATCTGCTGAAAAAAGTGCAATTCAGGGAGACAGCATGACAATGATGGATATGAGCAGTCACGATCAGGCCGCAATGTCCCATGACATGATGCAAAACAGCAATTCTGCTGCCCACCAGGACATGGCTGAAATGCATAAAAAAATGATGAAAGCTAAACCCGGAGCTACCAACGAAACAGCAAAGTCATTTTCTGAAATGAGCGAGCATGAGAAGGCCGCAGCTGTACATGAGAAGGCGAATAATGGTCAGTCTTCCGTTGTTCACCAGCAGCAGGCTGATAAGCATCGCAGTCAGATCACCCAGAATTAACCCGCAGCTCCACTTGTTAGACCCTCATTTGACGCCGAAGTCACTGGCTTACGCTCCCGTCCGGGAGCGTTTTTTTTCCCATATATCAAACTTTAACTCTGAAGAGGTGGAAGTATCTGACCAACACTGTCACGTAACGCCAGATAACTACAAAAACACCTTTTTCCTCCTGTAAATTGCAGTTCCTGCAAGAACATCAAGGCATAATGTTGGAACAGCGTGTGATACACACTTAGCATCATGTTTTGTATGTGTTTTTTTAAAACTTTACAACTTTAAAGTCTTTTTCAGGTTAAAGGATACAACTTTAATGTCTCTACACAGCTGAAAAGAACGGTTAATATTTATTTTTTTAGCGTGCTGCGTCCTTAACGGGTCCACGCTTTTTATTGTGTGCATGGTGTTTTGTCTTCTTAAAAGGGTTGTCTATGTCTGCTGCTCATCTCGGTTTCCCGACGGAAACCGTTGTTGTCTTCGTGGTGATGGCCGTTGGGGCGATGTTTATCGACCTCTTCATGCACCGTCACGATAAACCGATCTCGCTGAAAAGCGCGGTCATGTGGTCCATCTTCTGGGTCATGATGGCGATGGCCTTCGCCGGATTCTTATACGTGCACCACGGCGCGGAGATGGCCAGTCTGTTCCTGACCGGCTATGCGCTGGAAGAGGTGCTCTCCGTCGACAACCTGTTTGTGATGATGGCGATCTTCGCCTGGTTTGGCGTGCCGGATAGATATCGTCACCGCGTGCTCTACTGGGGCGTGCTCGGGGCGATTGTGTTCCGCGGTATTTTTGTCGCCATCGGCACCAGCCTGCTGAGCCTGGGGCCGTATGTTGAGGTCATTTTTGCGCTGGTCGTCGGCTGGACGGCGGTGATGATGCTGAAACGCAATGAAGAGAGCGATGAAGTCGAAGATTACTCCAACCATCTGGCGTACCGCCTGGTGAAACGCTTTTACCCGGTGTGGCCAAAAATCAGCAGCCATGCGTTTATCCTGACCCAGAAAGAGGTGGATGCCGAACTGGAGAAGCCTGAAAACAAGGATGTGATGGTAGGCCGCGTGAAGAAGGCGAAGCGCTACGCGACGCCGCTGCTGCTCTGCGTCGCGGTGGTGGAGTTGTCCGACGTGATGTTCGCCTTCGATTCCGTACCCGCAATCATTGCCGTCAGCCGTGAGCCGCTGATTATCTACAGCGCCATGATGTTCGCGATCCTCGGCCTGCGTACCCTCTACTTCGTGCTGGAAGCGCTGAAGCAGTATCTGGTGCATCTGGAGAAAGCGGTGGTGTTACTGCTGTTCTTCGTGGCGTTCAAGCTGGGGTTGAATGCGACCGACCATTTCTGGCATCACGGTTATAACATCGGCGCCACGGCAAGCCTGTTTGTGGTGCTGGGGGTACTGGCGCTGGGGATTATTGCGAGCGTGATGTTCCCGGGAAAACGTGAAGCCTGATGTACCGCTTTTCTCCCTCTCCCTGTGGGAGAGGGCCGGGGTGAGGGCATCGGGCCGCACCTAACCCTTAATTGGTGAATTTCGGCGCTTGCTCGGATGATGAAAATGCCGCCAGTGCGGATCCTGCGCCGCCGCCAGCAACTCGTGGTCGCCACGCGTGTCGCCCCAGGCGCGCAGGTGATACGCGTTCAAATCCCCATACACCTTCTCCAGCCTCGCCACCTTCTGGGCACAGCGGCAGTTGTGGCCGGTGATCCGCCCGGTCAGCTTGCCGTCTTTCACTTCCAGCTGCGTGCCAATCAGCTTAATGCCGAGCTTATCGGCCCACGGCTGCAATACCAGCGCCGGGGAAGCAGAGCAAATCGTCACTTCCGCACCGGAATTGACCTCGTTGGCGACGGCCAGCACACCTTCCGGGCGCATCAGCTTGTTCCAGTATTTTTCACAGAAGGCTTCCGCCTGCTGACGTAACCAGTGCTCATCCACCCCCGTCAGGAAGGTTTTAATCAACACCTCTTTCAGCTCATCTCGCGTCAGCTTGCGGCGCACACAGTGCAGCGTAGGCAGGGCCATGCGCACCAGTCGGCCAGCAAAGTAGCGCTTGCCAAAGGCAAAGCGCAGGAACGGGATAAAACTGTCGTGGTGCGTCAACGTACCATCAAAGTCAAAGACAGAGAGCACGCTGGACTTCGCCACGGCTTCGTCGGCAATCATATTGGTCATAAATACGTCTTAGCTGAAATACACATTCTGTTCACTAGTTTACCTGCTTTACCTTCATAGTCCTTATATCAGGTCGCATTTTTTCCTGAACCTGTGGCCTGACGGGTCAAACAATGTCATCCACCACGCCGCCGTCAACGCGCAGCGCCGCGCCGGAAGTCGCGGAGGCCTGCATGGAACAGACATACACCACCATATTCGCCACTTCTTCCACCGTGGCGGCGCGCTGGATCACCGAGCTGGGGCGATTCGTCATCACGAACTCTTTCGCCAGCTGCTCCAGCGATTTACCGGTTCTTTCGATCTCGTCTTTCATCATCGCGGCAAAACCGTCCGACATTGTCGGGCCCGGCAGCACGCTGTTCACCGTCACGCCGCTGCCTGCCACGAACTTCGCCAGGCCGCGCGCCAGCGAGAGCTGGGCGGTTTTTGTCACGCCATAGTGGATCATATCCGCAGGAATATTGCAGGCCGATTCTGATGAGATAAACACCACGCGACCCCAGCCCTTTTGTACCATGCCGGGCAGCAGGGCACGAGAGAGGCGCACGCCGGACATCACGTTGGTTTGCCAGTAGCGTTCCCAGGTCTCGTCGTCGGTGGAATAAAAATCCTGCTGGCCATAGATCCCGGCGTTATTCACCAGAATATCGACGTGCGTGGCGACCCTGAGCAGTTCGTCAACGCCCTCCTGCGAACTCAGATCGGCGATGGCGGCACGAACCTGTACGCCAGGCACCACCTGCTGTAGCGCCTGAATGCCTTTGTTCACCGAGTCGACGCTGCGCCCGTTCACGATCACTTCCGCACCGCTCTCCGCCAGCCCGCGGGCGATGGCAAACCCAATACCGCCGGTGGACGCGGTCACCAGCGCCACTTTCCCCGTTAAATCAATTTTCATCATTCGCTCCTTGTCATCTTATGGTTCAAAACTTAAAGCGTAGCAGTTGTCGATGACGGCTCCTGTTTAAAAAGGCGCAACAGCGTCTCAACCTGCTCGTCCAGCGGGCTGAGGGAGCGTTTGACGATGAGGTGCAGCGGCGTGGCGCGACGTACGCCGTGGCTGAGCGGCAGCGTTTTAAGGATGCCCTGCTGGAGCGGGGTCTGAATGCGTTCTTCCGGTAACCAGCCGTAACCAACCTGATACATCACCGCTTCGATCGCGGCATCGATGGTGGAGAAGGTCCACGACTCCCCGGTGGGGTGAGCGGTGGGCTGGCTGTCTGCGATCTGAATGCGCGGCCACGGTCGTAGCATCTCGTCGTTGAGCGGTGTATCCAGCGCAAACATCGGGTGCGCGTGATGCGCGACGGCAACAAAATCGATATTCATCAGCCATTCGCCCAGGCCGGTAATGTCCTGGCGGCGGGTTAAGACCATCACGTCGGCTTCATCATTGAGCGCATCCGCGCGGCTGTTTTCCAGCACCTCGGTAAGCCGCACCTGCGTTTGCGGGTACAGCTGCTGAAACTGGCGCAAAATCGCGAACAGCCGGCTGCGCGGGAAAATACTGTCTACCATCAGGTCGATACGGGTTCGCATCCCGCTGCGCAGGGTCGCAGCGCGCGTTTCCACATAGGCGAAGGCTTTCAGCAGCGGTTTAACCTGATTCAGCAACAGCTCACCCGCCGGGGTCAGCACGGCACGCCGTCCCTCTGTCATCAGAAGCGCCACGCCCAGCCGCTCCTGCAACAGCGACAGGTTATAGCTGACCGAGGACTGGCTGCGGTGGGTCTCTTCCGCCGCCTTAGCGAAGCTGCCCGCCTCGATGACTCTCTCCAGCAAGGCCCACTGTTCGAGCGTCGTCTTGTGCATAATTAATCTAAATTTTGGATGAATTTGATTCAAACATAGCGTTATTTATTCATTTTTTGAAGGGGTACGATCGTCTCATCAAAACAAAGGAGACATCGTATGAGCACCTTCGATAAACATGATTTAAGCGGCTTCGTCGGCAAACATCTGGTATATACCTACGATAATGGCTGGAATTACGAAATTTACGTTAAAAACGAAAACACCCTGGACTACCGTATTCACAGCGGTCTGGTGGGCAACCGTTGGGTGAAAGATCAGCAGGCCTACATTGTCCGTGTTGGGGAGAGCATCTATAAAATTTCCTGGACGGAGCCAACCGGTACCGACGTGAGCCTGATCGTGAACCTGGGCGACCGCCTGTTCCACGGCACCATCTTCTTCCCGCGCTGGGTCATGAATAATCCGGAAAAAACCGTCTGCTTCCAGAACGATCACATTCCGCTGATGAATAGCTACCGTGATGCCGGGCCAGCGTATCCCACCGAAGTGATTGATGAATTTGCCACCATCACCTTCGTGCGCGACTGCGGTGCGAATGACGATAGCGTTATTGCGTGCGCGGCCAGCGAGTTGCCAAAAAACTTTCCGGAAAATTTAAAATAAGATCGGGAACACGTGAACGAGACATCGGCCATGTTGGTTTAACCGGCATGGCCGTTTTTTATGCCGCAGAAATACCGGAGTAAGTAACCGCTTCCGCCGTTAAGGTGAAAGGCGTAGGGGTACAGACCGCCAGGCTCAGCGAGCCGAAGCGTAGCTGACTGACCGGGAGCGACTGGGCGGTGCTGTCAATGCTGACAATCTGCCACGCGCTGCCGCCACGCTGTTTGACGATCGCCTCTTTGCGTGTCCAGATGCGCCAGAATGCGGAAAGCTGCTCTTCCGGCGCTTCACGTTCCAGCTCGTCATGTTCGGTGAGGCTGAAAACGGCATTCGCCAGCGCCTGCCAGTTCTCCCGCGGGCGGATCACTTCGATATCGCAGCCCACTTCACCTTCATCGCTCATCAGCAGGGCAATATCGTCCCCGCTGTGGCTCAGGTTAAACCACAGCGGATGGCCGTTAGCGAAGGCCGGTTTTCCCTGCTCGCCGTAAATTATCTCGGGAAGCGGTGAGGGGGATAACGTTCTGGCGAGCAGCGTCCGGCCTGCAAGCCAGGAAGCGTGTCGTGCACCCTGAGGTGCCATGTCTGCGAGCGTTGACGCCAGCGGGTCCGCGCTAAGGGTGGAGATCTTTCCCAGTACAAACTGGTACATAGTTACGCCCAGCGTTTAATGATTATCGAGGTATTGATGCCGCCAAAGGCAAAGTTATTGCTCTGAATAAATTCGCAATCAATCGGGCGGGTTTCCCCCATAATATAATCTAAAGCGCCGCATTGCTCATCCGGTTGTCTTAAATTGAGCGTCGGCGTGAACCAGCCCTCCCGCATCATGTGCAGACTCAGCAAGGCTTCCAGCGCGCCGCAGGCACCCAGGGTATGGCCGAAATAACTCTTTAAGGATGAGATGGGCACGCTGTCGCCGAAAATGGCGGCGGTCGCCTGACTCTCGGCGATATCCCCGCGATCGGTTGCCGTGCCGTGGGCAGAAATGTAGCCAATCTCCTGAGGGCCAAGGCCCGCCATCGCCAGCGACTGCGCCATACACACCTGCATGGTTTCCCGCTGGGGCTGGGTGATGTGCGCCGCATCGCAGTTGGTGGCAAAGCCCACGATCTCGCCATAGATTGTTGCCCCGCGCGCTCTGGCGTGATCCAGCGCTTCCAGCACCAGCGTGCCCGCCCCTTCGCCAATAACCAGGCCATCGCGCTGAACGTCAAACGGCGACGGCGTGGTTTTTGGCGCGTCGTTACGCTGGCTGGTGGCAAACAGGGTATCGAAAACCGCCGCTTCCGACGGGCACAGCTCTTCCGCGCCGCCTGCCACCATCACCGTCTGGTAGCCGTGACGAATCGCTTCCCAGGCGTAGCCAATCGCCTGGCTGCCAGAGGTACAGGCGCTCGAGGTGGGGATCACCCGTCCGCGCAGGCCAAAGAACAGCCCGGTATTCACCGCCGTGGTGTGCGGCATCATCTGCACGTAGGTGGTGCCGGTGATGTTGTGGGTGTGCTTTTCGGTGAGCATAGAGGCAAACTCGCTGACCGGCCCGGTGCTGCCGGTCGACGAGCCGTAGGCGATGCCGGTCTGACCGTTGGTCAGCACCGCGTCGTCGATCAGTCCCGCCTGCTCCAGCGCCAGCTCGGTGGCGCGGGTAGAGAGCAGCGACACCCGGCCCATGGCGCGAATGCGCTTACGGGTATAGTGAGCGGGGAGGGTGAAGTCTTCAATCGGCGCGGCGAGCAGGGTTTGCAGGCCGTCATACGCCTGCCACTCCGTCATGGTACGCACCGCATTTTCATACTCGCGCAGACGGCGCGAGATGGTCGGCCAGTCCTCGCCGAACGCGGTGACGCCGCCCATGCCCGTAATCACTACCCGGCGGGTCATAGCATGCCTCCGTTAATCGAAATCACCTGACGCGTCACATAGCCTGCTTTATCCGACATCAGGTAACTCGCCAGCCCGGCGACCTCCTCGGCCTGGCCCATACGCTGCATCGGAATCATCGACATCGCCGCGTGCAGCGCGGCTTCGTCCATCTCGATCATGCCGGTATCGATCAGCCCCGGCGCGATGCAGTTGACGGTGATTTTGCGTTTTGCCAGCTCGGTGGCGAGCGCTTTGGTGGCGCCGATGATCCCGGCTTTCGCCGCGCTGTAGTTCACCTGCCCACGGTTGCCCATAATGCCTGACACCGACGACAGGGTGATGATCCGCCCGCCCTTGCGGGTGCCGATCATCGGCATAATGCAGGGATGAATGACGTTATAAAAACTGTCGAGATTGGTGTGGATCACGCTGTCCCAGTCATCGTCGCTGAGCGCCGGAAAAGCACCGTCGCGGGTAATACCGGCGTTACTGACCACGCCATACCACGCGCCGTGGTCAGCGATCTCCTGTTCCAGCACCGTGCGGCACTGCTCGCGGTTGCTCACGTCGAAGGTGAGTAAACGGCCCGCGCCGCCTGCCTGGACAATCGCTTCCAGCGTCTCCTGCGCGCCCGCTTCATCACGATGGTAATGCACGCCGACGGTGAAACCGTCCGCCGCAAGCTGAAGGGCGATAGCGCGGCCAATGCCTTTGCTGGCGCCGGTGACCAGTACGGATCTCATGATGGTGTTCCCTGGTTGAAAAGTGTGGTTAATTCTTCCTCGCTCGGCTGGAAGGTGTTCACGCGGCCCGTGGCGAGGGAGACACTATCCGCATGAATGGTGCACTCGAAGCTGCCAAAGCGTTCATCCTGCATCAGACGTTCGATGGTGATGATCAGCGTGCTGCCTGCGGCATAATGCCCTGCGTCGCACACCAGCTCGCGCGCGCCCAGCACCATGCCCAGCGCACAGTGCGGCAGCCCTTTTTGCATCCGGTGCCATTCAGACCAGACGCCCACGGTCTGGGCCATCAGCTCCAGCGCAAACCAGCCAGGCAGGTTGCCGTCCGCGTCCAGGAACGGAGCCAGAACGCCCCGATCGTTCACCGTCACGCTGCAAACGGCGCGGTCATCGGTGACGTTTTCCACGCTCTCAAGCAGCAGCATCGGCGTGTCGTGAGGAAGATAATCCCCGGGAGGTAAGTAGCGCATCATACCCTCCCCAGCAGAAGGCTGGCGTTGTTGCCGCCAAACGCGAAGGAGTTTGACAGGATCGCCGGTTTATTCAGCGGTGCGCTCTGGTGCAGCAGGCCGAAGGCGGGCAGGGTGTCGTCTGGTGCGTAGCGGGAAAAATCCTGCGGCGGCAGCGGCAGGTCTCGGGTCAGGATCAGCCAGCTCAGGGCGGCCTCGGTGATCCCCGCTGCGCCCAGCGTGTGGCCGGTAAGATGTTTCGTGGAGCTGCACGGCACGCGGTCGCCAAAGAGATCGTGGATCACCTGCGCCTCAATGCGATCGTTCAGCGGCGTGGCGGTGCCGTGCAGGTTGATATAGCCGACGTCCGCCGCCGTCATGCCCGCCTCGTTCAGCGCCTGGTTGATGGCGCGGATTGCCCCTTCGCCCTGCGGATGCGGGGCGGAAATATGGTACGCATCGCTGGATTCCCCCGCGCCCAGGAGCGCAACCTCGCCCGGCTCGCGGGTCAGCACCATCAGGGCCGCCGCTTCGCCAATGGTGATCCCCCGACGGTTGCGGCCAAACGGTTCGCACAAGGTCGGGGAGAAGGACTCCAGGCTGTTGAAGCCGTTGACCGGCATGCGGCTCAGGCTGTCGGCCCCGCCGACGATGGCGACGTCCACCAGCCCGGCGTCGATCAGGCGCCGACCGCTGATGATCGCCCGCGCGCTGGAGGAGCAGGCGGTTGAGATGGTATACGCCGGGCCGTCCAGCGCAAGCCAGCGGGCGAGAAAGCGCGACGGATCGCCCAGCTCCTGCTGCGGATATTGCCACTGCGGGCTGCTCTCGCCGTTCTGCGCGCGGCGTACGTACTCATCACCCTCGTCCAGCCCGGAGGTGCTGGTGCCCAGCACAACCGCCACGCGGTCGCGCCCCACGCGCGCAATGGCCGCATCGACGGCGGGCCGGATTTGCGCCAGCGCCGCCAGCAGCAGCTGGTTGTTGCGGCTGCGATGCGCAGAAAAAGACCCGGGGACAGGGGGAAGTTCACCCTCCACGCCCCCCAGCACGGCCTCGGGTAAGCCCTGTAACCAGCCTGCACGCTGGCGCATCCCGGGGGCCACACCAGCGATCAGGTTCGCCGCTATTTCATCAGCCGAGTTGCCGAGCGCGTTGACCATGCCAACGGCAGAAAGGTAAATCATCTCAGTCACCCAGATATTGAATGGTGATGTGGTAGTGAAAAGCGTGCTGCACAATGCTAATCGGTTCGCGCCTGCCGTTACGGTTCAGGTAGACAATTTCCGTGACCAGTTTGCCATCGGGGTTGCGCAGTTCGCGTCTGGTGTCAGTATCGTTCAGCGTCCAGCCTTTCGGCAACTGCGGCTGCCAGGCGCTGAGCGGCCAGTGGCTCAGCATCACGTCGGCCAGCACCTGGCTGGCGGGCGGCAGCTGCGGCATCACAACCGACTGCTCGGTGTGGATCCCGGTGTCGTCGTAGGTGGCGAGGAACAGGCGGATCCCGACGGAGGAGAGGCCGGCAAGCGCCACTTTATTTCCATCGGCGTTCAGCATCACCAGCAGCGACTGGGTCTGGCCTTTAAAACTGCCGGTAAGCAACTGCTGCGCGCGGATGGCAGGCGTGATGCCCGGCGGGGGCAGCGTGACGCGGGTGCCGGGCTGGAGCCAGGCCTGAGGGCGCGCGTCATCGCGGTTCGTCGTATGGCTACACCCCGCCAGCAACAGGGCCATCATCACTGCCGCCAGGCGAATGAAACGGGTCATGGTAAGTTCTCTTTGTTAGACGGCATCGCCAGCGGGGCGAGCAGGAACGCGGTGAAGATACCGCTCACCAGCACAATGCCAAAGCTGCTGATGGCCTGAGTGGTGCTGAACACCAGCATCCCCAGCGTCAGCAGGGTAGTCATCATGGCGAGGGTAATCGCCAGCATGGAGGTCAGCGGCGTGCCGCGCGGGTTGCTGAAAAACAGCGTGTAGTTAATGCCAATGCCGAGGACCAGCACCAGCGCCAGCAGGGAAAACAGGTTCACCGGATGGCCCGTCACGGCCAGCGCCGCCAGCCCGCCGCCCAGCGACAGCACGGACGGCACCAGCGCCACCAGCCCTTTTCGCCAGCCGAGGCGTAGCATCGCGCCGCAGGCAATCACCGCCAGCGCCACGCCCAGCAGCCCCGTCAGCAGCGAGCGGTAGAGCGCAAACAGGCTGTCGAAGCTGGCCTTACGGTCAACCCAGACGACCCCGGGATGGCGGGCGGCCAGCTCACCGAGCGCGGCGCTGTTTCTGACGCCATCGACCGGAACCAGAACACCGCTTTTGCCGTCCGGCAGCGTCAGCCACAGCAAACGCCAGCCTTCGCTGGCCGGGCTGGCGAGCCACGCTTCCACGCTGACAGGCATGGCGTTCAGGTTCGGTTCACTGGTCTTCAGCCCCGTGCTTTGCAGCATTTTCATCACCGTCGGCGCGGCGTTACGTAGCAGATGCAGATCGCTGTTCTGCCGCGCCAGCGAGTTCAGCGGCAGGGTGCGCCAGCGGGTTAATTCACCGGCTTTTTGCGCCTGCGCCAGCGCCGGGGTGAACGCCTCCAGCCGCTCCAGCGTTTCCTGAGCCGACGCGCCGTACACCACGAACCACTTCTGATCGACATTTTGCCCGGTCAGGGCGGTGATGGTTTTTTCCTGCGCCAGAATGTCCTGCGGCAGCGCCTGAAGCCGGGCGATATCGTCATCCACCCGCAGGCTGGCGATCCCGATGGCGGAGAGCAGAGCCAGCGCGACCGGCAGCCCGACGGAGAGGGCTTTACCGTCGCGCCAGGCGTTCAGCCAGCGCTGCATCATCCCGCTCAGGGGGACCGGGCGGACCGGCATGCCCCGGCACAGCCACGGATGCCAGAACATTACCGTCAGGCACGAGGCGCTCAGCCCTGCGGCGGCGAACACCGCCATCTGACGAATGCCGGGGAAGGGGGCCAGCATCATGAAGAGATACGCCACGACGGTGGTCAGCAGCGCCAGCAGCAGCGCGTTACGTACCTTCGCCAGGCTTTGCCAGGGCGAGTGCTCCGCGCCGTGCACCATCCGCTCCGTGAGGTAGTAAATCGTATAGTCCGCCGAGATGCCGATAATGCTCATGCTCATCACCAGCGTCATCAGGTGCAGTTCACCGAACAGCAGCAGCGTCACGACCGTCCCCGCCAGCGCGCCGATGGCAATGGAGAGCAGGCTCAGCAGCAGCGGACGCACGGAGCGAAACACCGACACAATCAGCAGGATCACCCCGAGCACCGTGGCGACGCCAAGCGTGGAAATATCGTTTTTAGCCTGCTGGCTGGCGTAATCGCTGTAGAACACCGTCCCGCGCGAGAGCAGCTGCGCCTGTGGATACTGGCTTTTCAGCGTCTGCTGCAACGCGTTAAGGGTAGTCACCAGCTGGTGGGTTTGCTGCATATCAAACGACGAGCCCGCCAGCTCGCCGTGCAGCAGATACCAGTAGTTCCCGGCCGCGTCTTTTGTCACCAGCCAGCCGTCCATCAGCTGCATCTTCTGGCTGTTCTTCGCCAGCGCGAGCTGCGCGCCGCGCATCAGCATCAGCGGATCGTTTTGCAGCTCCTTGCCGCTCACGCCGGAAAAGGCGGAGTAGAGCTGGGACAGGACCCACTGGGCCTGTGCTTGACCGCCGTTTTGCAGGCGGGCGCGGGTGGCCGGATCGACCAGGCCATTGCGGTGTTGCCAGAAGAAATCTCCCCAGGCCTGTTGCCCGGCGGCATCCAGCGGACCTTTTACGACACTCAGCGCCTGGCTGCGTTGCAGCAGAGTTAACCACTGCTGCGCCACGCGCGGGTCTGGCTGTTTGCCGGGGCTGACCAGCCAGATGAGCTGGCGGTCGAGGCGCTGCATAAATCCGTCGTTGAGAGCGGGAGGGATCGCGCCGAGCGTCTGTTTCGGCAGCATGGCGAGCACGCTGCTGTTCAGCCGCGCGCCGGGCAGCAGCGACAGCAGCATGCCCAGCAGGATCAGGCATACCGCGGCCCACAACAGCGACGGGCGCAGGGCGTTACGGTGCGGCAAAGCGCTGGCGTTCTGCATCGGTCAGGCGGGCGGGCGTCAGTTGGTGGCGGGAGAGGGCGATATCCGTCGTGTCGCCCTGCTTATCGTTCAGGCGAATGGATTCCAGATAGATCGCGCCCTTCAAATCAAGGGTGGAGAAAATCTTGTCCAGCGGCGTGGTGACGGGCGTCAGCACCAGCGACCAGCGGCCTTCGCCCAGGTCTTTGAAATCGATGCGGAAGTTCTCTTCCAGCACCTTGCGGTCGGCCTGGAACAGCGCCCGCAGCAGATGGTTGAACTGGAACATCTGCGGGTTAGTGTCGGCGGTAATGGTCTGCGGCGACTGACCGTTGACGATCTGCACCATCCGTTTGTCATCCAGCAGCAGCGTCATCGGGAACGGCGCTTTTTGATCCCACAGCAGGCCATTGTCACGGGCGATCAGCATCTCGCCCTGCGAGCGCAGGGGCTGAGGCATATCCTTGATCGTGCGGATCTGTTCGAAGTGTGCGCGCACTACCGGTTGCTCCGCAAACCGCTGTTGCAGTTCATCCAGCGTGATCGCGTTCACCAGCGGGCTTACCAGCAGCGCGAGTAGCGTTATCCATTTCATGGCGCGATCCCCATGCGTTCGAACAGAATGGCCGGGCTGACAAAGCACATCTCCCGGCTTGCTTCTTCCACCGCCACCTGAATGGTGTAGCCGGTGGTGGTGCGTTTCCCGGTTTGCGCGTCGAAGATTTGATAGGCGATGCGCAGACGGTTTTCAACCTCTTCAATGTGGGCGCGGACGCGAATGCGCTGCTCGAAGGTCACCGCGTCGCGGTATTTCACCCGGGTATCCACCACCGGCCAGACGTAGCCGGACGCTTTCATCTGGCGATAGCCGTAATCAAACTGGTTGAGCAGCGCTTCGCGGGCAATCTCAAAGTAGCGGAAGTAGTTGCCGTGCCACACCACGCCCATCATATCGACATCGTGGAACGGAACGGTGATTTCAACTTCAGCCGTAAAGCGGGGATCGGTCAGCACCCTTTACTCCTTCTCGTTGACCTCTGGCAGCTGCCAGAAATCGAAAAAATTAAACCAGTCGAGCGGCGACAAGAGCGCGTAATGCTCCAGCCGCTGCGCATAGCGGTCGACGGTCTGCTGTAGCGCCTGCTGGCGCTCGCCGCGCGGCAGCAGCAGCGGGTCGGCAAACGGCTCGCAGTGCAGGGTCAGCTTTCCCTGCTGGCAGAGGGCAAAAATCAGCACCACCGGGCAGCGCAAAATGGACGCCAGGATAAACGGCCCCTGCGGGAACGGCGCGGGCTGGCCCATAAATTCGCTCCATATCACCCGCCAGCTGCCGCCGCGCTGCGGGGTGACGGCGATGCGATCGCCCACGATCGCCACCCATTCGCCGCGATCCAGCTTCTCTTTAATGAGGATCGCAGTCTCCGGGCCAATGTCGGTGACCGGCATCAGGTGAATGCCCGCCTGCGGCGCCATCTCCTCCATCACCTGCTTAAAGCGTCTGGCGTTGTCGCTAAAGACCAGCGCGTTGATGGTTTTCGCCCCTTCGCGCTGGGCCAGCGCCCGGCAGGCTTCCACATCGCCAAGATGCGACGCGAGCAGCAGTTTGCCCTGAGGATCGTCGAGCCCCAGCGCCTCCTGCGCGCCTGGCGCAAAGACCAGATCGCGATGGAGTTTCATTTCGCCGCGCCAGCTGGCCACTTTATTCAGCATGGCATGACCGAAGCGCAGGAAGTGGGAAAAACTGTTAAGCCGCGCGGGTTGCGGCATTTGCCGCTGTGCCATCACCGTTTTAACCCGCGCCAGCCACTGCTGCGACGCCTGACGCGCAGAGCGGGCGGTCAGCCAGTAGACGGCGGTAACCGGCCACAGCAGGGCGGTAAACGCCTTTCGCCCCAGCAGCTGCCAGACGCGCAGCATCAGGCGCATGCCCCATAATCCTTTCACCTCCTGCTGCTGCGCCCAGTGCTGCGAGCGGCGACGCATCAGCAGGGAAGGAATGCGCGGCAGCATGCCGAGAAACAGACGGGTATGCATCAACGAGATGCGCACGTTGTCTTTCAGGGCATCGAAATGGGATACCCCGTCCGGCGGATAGGTTACGCGGGTGGGCAGAAAATAGCTGGTGTTGCCCTGCCAGTAGAGGCGCACCATCACTTCGGTATCAAAATCCATCCGCCTGCCGAGCGGCGTGGTTGCTGCAAGGCGCAGAACCGGGGCTATCGGGTAAACGCGAAACCCGCACATACTGTCTTTCAGTTGCAGGGAGAGGGTTTCAATCCAGACCCAGACGTGCGTTATCCAGCGCCCATAAAGGCGCGAACGGGGGATCGAGTCATCGTAAACGGGCTGCCCGGAAATGAGCGCATCGGGATGACGCCCGGCCAGCGCCAGCAGTTTGGGAATGTCCTCGATAGCGTGCTGGCCGTCAGCGTCCACCTGAACGGCGTGGGTGAAGCCGCGATCGGCGCAGGCTTTCAGCCCCTGCATCACCGCCGCGCCTTTGCCGCTGTTTTCGGCCAGCCGCAGTAGCGTGACCTGCGGACGATCCGCCGCCAGCGCTTCAAGCGTGCGGCGCGTGGTCTCATCGCTGCCGTCGTCCACCACCAGACAGGGCAGATCGAAAGGCGCCAGGCGCGCCAGCACCGAAGCCATCATCGCCCCGTGGTTGTAGCAGGGGATCAGCACGCAGGGGCGGAAGGTTACTGACATAAGCGAATCTTCCCGCTGCTGGCGGTGTGGCGCTCGTTACCCGCATGGCGCTGGTAGCTAAAGGTCAGCAACTGGCGTTCAGGCTGCCAGGCAAGGAGCAGCGTGACCGTGTTCTTCGGCAACAGCGGGGCGGCGAACTTCACGTTCTGAATACTGTGAAAACGGTAGCCCGACGCCAGCGCGGCGGCGTAATGCATTACCCAGTCGAGCTGCGCCACGCCCGGCAGTAGCGGCTGTACGGCGAAATGTCCCTTAAACCAGAGCAGGTCAGGATCAAGATAAAAGGTTATCTCCAGATGCTGTGGATCGGGCTGGAGGCGCCCGATTTCAGGGATCTTCATGAAACAACTCCTGTAGCTGCGCAGTCACGCGCTTGTTCATGCTGTTGACCGGGATTTCATCAACGATCCGCCAGTAGCGCGGCACAGCAACCGGTTCAAGCCAGGGGCGAAGGGCGCGTCGCCAGGCGAGCTCCTGCGCTTTTTTGCCCTGTTCGTGTTGCTGACGCACCGCTTCATTCAGCACCAGCAATACGCCAATGCCCTGACGCCCGCCGCGCGTCACCGTCAGCGCGGCGGCCTCGCGGATGCCGTCCAGCGCCAGCAGGCGGCGCTCAATGTCATCGAGCGAAATGCGTTTATCTTCAATTTTGACCACCCGACCGCGACGCCCGACGAGGCTGAACTGCCCGTCAGCCGTGAAGTGCAGGATATCATCCAGCAGGACCCCCTCCGCCTCGGGGATCAGCGGCGATATCACGCGATCGTCGTGAAACGTCACGCCGGGAAAAGGCTGCCAGCGCGTGCTTTCCTCCTGACGGTAGCGCCAGGCCATTACGCCTGTTTCCGTGCTGCCGTATATTTCATCCGGCCAGACGTTGAGCCAGGCCTGAACCGCGGCGACCTCCTGCCAGGGCAGCGCGCCGCCTGCGGAGACGAGCAGGTTAACGGGGGGCGGCGCCAGCGACGCGTCCAGCCGCTTGAGAAACGCCGGACTGCTGATGAAAAGATAGCGTTTATCGTCGGGAAGGGCAGAGAGCTGCTCGGCATAGTTGAGCAGGCTGGCATGCAGCGGCAGGCCGAGCGCCATGGGTAATACGACACGAAACGTCAGGCCATACAGGTGGTGCAGCACCACGGAAGCCACGACGTGACAGCCCGCCAGACGCTCGCCAAAATGCGCCGCCAGCAGACGAGCCTCACGATCAAGGCTGACCACCGGCTTACTGACCCGCTGCGGCGTGCCGGTCGAGCCGGAGGTGTAAAGCTCGATCGTGCGCATCTCACCGATGGCAGGCAGCGGTGAAAAGAGATGACCTGCCCGCTGAGCGGAAGCCACCCGCAGCTGTCGCCCCTGAAAATCGAGTGTGGTGTCGCTCAGGACGCCGCTGAACAGCGCCCGCTGTTCGTTAAGCTGCGCCGCCCGGCTGTGCCCGGGGAGGACCGGCGTTTTACCCGCATGCAGCGTCGCCAGCAGCGCAACAATAAACAGATAACCGTTTTCGATGCACAGCGCCCAGCGCTCGCCATCTTCACGACGCAGGGTGTCGACCAACTGGGTGACGTCGTGGCGCAGATCGCCAAGCGTCCAGAGGCGGTCGTCCTGCCAGGCGACAGGGGTGTCGTCAGGGCGGGGTGCACTGAGCCACTGGCTAAGCGGAAGAGGGTTAAGCATCGTTTTTCATCACCCGTTGTCGCACCAGCCACTCGCCAGCCATCAGCGTGCCCATCAGGAGATAGGCAATCATCCCGTTCCACAGCGTCCACAGACGGATATCGGCGTGTAATACGGTAAACAGCGCGATCGCCCCGTTGATAATAAAAAAGCCGCACCAGACCTGGGTAACCCGGCGCGTGTAACGTACCCCGACGGGGGAGAGAGCCGGTTCACGCAGGCGCGCCAGCCGTTCGACGACAGGCATTGCCGTCCACAGCGAACCGCCAAACACCACCAGCATCACCAGATTCACCACCACCGGATAAAACAGCACCCACTGGTGCGCGTGCAGGACGTAGCTCGCCGCGCAAAGCGCTATGCCAGCCAGCGCCACGCTCACGAACAGATAACGCAGGGGGCCGCCCTGCCGACGGGCCTGGCAGACGCGCAACAGCAGCACCAGCGCCATCACGGGCAGTATCCCGTGCAGGCTATTATTCGCCAGCCCGAAGCCGATCAAAAACGGCCATGCCAGCAGCATCAGCCCCGTCAGGGCGGGAAGAACTGGAATCGAACGCACGTTACGCGTCGCGCTGAAGCTGTTCCACAACGTCCACGACGTCCTGCACCGTGCGCACCGCTTTGAAGGTTTCAGGCTTGATTTTATGGCCCGTTTTCTTTTGCAGGTGCACCACCATATCGACGGCATCAATGCTGTCGAGGTCCAGATCCTCGTAAAGACGTGCCTCAGGGGTAATATCCTCCGGGGCGATTTCAAACAGCGTAATAAGAAGCGCAGAGACTTCCTGATAAATCGTTTGTTGTTCTGTCATAGCGGTCATTCTCAGGCGCGTTGTTGATGGATAAAAGCCGCGAGCGTGGCAACGGAATAGAAGTGCTGACGCATCTCGTCACTTTCGGCAGAAAGCACTACGCCGTACTGATTTTTTACCGCCAGCCCCAGCTCAAGGGCGTCGATTGAGTCCAGACCGAGGCCGTCGCCAAAGAGCGCGGCGTCTGTATCAATATCCTCTGGGGTAAGTTCTTCCAGATTCAGCGTAGAGATAATGAGATTCTTAATTTCAAGATAGAGCGCTTGCATCTTTCGTTCCTGACAAAGATTGAAGACCGGTTGTTAACTGATGCTGCATATGCCGGTTTAACTGCCTTGCTGCCAGCGCGGGTTCGTGCTGACTCGCATCATAAAAATCATGAATGTTGATGCGTTCGCGAACATCCACGGTGAAAACAGGTTTATTGGGGGGCACGTTATACCAGCTGCTCTGTTTATCCAGCATCCGTTCGCTACAGTGGATCACCACCACGCGCACGGCGCTGTTGCAGCGAACGGCGATATTCGCCGCCCCACGTTGCAGGGTCATGGCTTTCCCCACCCGGGTGCGGGTGCCTTCAGGGAAGATAAGCAGGGTGTCGCCCTGGGCCAGACGCTGCTGGCTTGCGGCAAGCAGCGTGTCGGCTTCGCTGTTAATCAGATAGTCAGCCGCGCGGATCACGCCGCTGACGAACGGGTTACGCAGCAACGCGCTTTTCACCAGACAGTCGGTTTCGTTCATCACCGACGCCAGCAGAACGTAGTCCAGCAGCGAGGGATGATTCGCAATCACCAGACAGCCCCGCTCGGCGCGCAGAACGTCCAGGTTGTTGAAACGGTAATCCAGTACCCCTGCACCCCGTACCACCGCGAGGAACAGGCGAAAACTGGCAGAAATAGTGCGGCGTGCCAGGCGGCGACGTTGAGTGCGGTCGCGCTGGAAAATCAGCAGCAGATTAAACCACACCAGCGACAGCGTCAGCCCGCCGAGGCCGAACAGGGCGAAGCACAATCCGGTCATAAGCATCCGCCATACCCGATCGAGGCGGGAACGTAACCCTCTCATTGGCGCGTCCATTGCCACAGCAGGCGCTCGCCCGGCAGGGTAAACTGGCGCTCGTCCCGCAGGTAATGGCGCAGGAACTGGAGGCTTTGCGGCAGCGCGGGCTCTTCAGGCGTGCGGTTGACGTGCGTTTCGCAGCTGAGCGTATTTCCGGCCTCAATCACCAGCGCCAGCGCGTAGGGCCAGACGGGCATCTGCGGCGGCAACCCGGCGTGATAAAAATCAGGCAGCAGACCGTCGAAATCCACCAGCAACACGCGGGAGTAGCCTGCATGCAGCAGGCTCAGCACGTCGCACAAGCTCTGCTGGAAGGTATCCATACCGGCGGAGACCGACGAAGAGACAACAGGCTGACGCGCGGCGATAGTGAGATTGCCGACCGCCGAGTTGTGTACCGACATGGCAAAATCGGTGGGGGAAACGGGCTGTTCTGCCGCCAGGGCCTGGAGAATACGGAAATTGCGCTCCAGCTCCCCATGACGGCTGCTGTAGACGACGGCGTCGATGCGGTGTTTGCGCAGCATCATCAGGCCAAGATCGACGGCCAGCCTGCTGCCTGAATTCAGGCGGCGGGCGGTCATCATCGGCAGATCGGTCAGTTTCGCCAGCGGTGCCGCGGGATCGATGGCGTCAGACCGGCGTGACCATGCCTGCCATTCGTCGGCATCGCTGAGTCCTGGCGCTCTTGCCTGCCAGTCGATAAGGGTAAGTGTAAATTTCATCTACGCGCGTCCGCGATAAACCTGTTTCTGTGACTTTTTCTTCGCCAGCGCGATTTGCTGCGCACATCGTACAATGTTGTCGTCGCGCTGGCGAATAAACGTCACTTTTGACCCTTTCCACCCGGTTATCCCGGCAAACGGCTTTTTGGCCGACCCGGACCCAGAAGAATGGCGAGTTTACTGCCTCCTTTCGTGGTTTCCATCCAGATTTTACAGACGCTGGTGAGCGGCACGGAGAGCAGCATGCCCACCGGTCCCAACAGCCATCCCCAGATCAGTAATGATAAAAACACCACCATTGTCGACATGCCCAGACGGTGGCCCATCATACGCGGCTCAAGAATGTTACCCAGCACCATATGCACGACGAGGAACAGCGCCCCTACCAGCATGCACTCATAAAAACCGTTGAACAGGAACGCCTGGATCATCGGCGGAACGGCGGAAAGCACCGCGCCGATATTGGGTACGTAGTTCAGTAAAAACGCCAGCACGCCCCACATCAGCGCGAACTGCACGTCCAGCAGTACCAGCCCCAGCCAGACGATCACGCCGGTCCACAGGCTTAACAGCGTTTTCAGCGCCAGATATTTGGATACGCCCTTCAGCGCGCGGTGCAAGCCGGCAATGTGGATCTGCGGATTGTTCAGGGCAAAACGCAGTTTATACGGCACGTGGCGCACTTCGAACAGCATAAACACCACCGTCATCACCAGCAGCAGAATGCTGGCCATTGCCCCGGAAAGCCCGGTCATCAACGTGGTGGCGTAGGTCATCACCTTCTCGGAATCCATCCGGCGCAGCATCCGTTCCGGTGAGATATGCAGATTCACGAACGGCAACATGCGCTGAAGATCGACCAGCTTGCGCGTCAGCTCTTTATTGTACTGCGGCAGCATGGTGGAAAATTCGCTCAGCGAGGCGGCGAGCACGCCGAACAGCGCCGTCAGGACAACCAGCATCACCATCACCACAATGGTAATCGCGACCGGGCGGCTGATGCCGCGGCGTAAAAACCATGTCACCAGCGGGTTGAGCACAATGGCGAAAAACAGCGCCAGCAGAAGCTGAACAATGATATCCGCCGCCGCGTGGATACCCGCAAGGATAACCACCAGGCAGGCAAGTTTTAATAAAATATGAAGTCCGGCTTTGTCGGGCGGGCTGGCAGTCATAAGAATTCCTTTTTCCGGGGGGCGTGTTAATTGTAGTGCGCCGGATGGGCTTCGTCTGGAGCGTTAGTCTGAAAGTCGTGGCAAAAAAATGGCCCCCGGCGCAAGCGACGGAGGCCACGGCATCCCGGTGAACGATTACTGGATCACGAGGGTGTTAATGATGTTTTCAGCGGCGGTCTGCGCTTTCTGCTGATTGTCTGCCGGCAGGGTGATCTGCATGGTCAGCAGTTTATTGTCCACCTTGCCGAGCACCACGGAGGAGTAGGCGGTCTGGCCTTTGGCAGAGATGATGCTGTCCAGCTGTTGCAGCGTGTGGCCTTTCAGTTCAACAGACTTGTTGGTGACCACCTGAAGCTGCGGGTCGCGGCTGCGCTGCTGATCTTCCAGGCGTTTGGCCAGCACGCCCAGATCTTCGCTCGTATCGTCACCGACGATCACAATCACCGCTTTTTGGCCGGTGGCATCGGAATAGACGTGCATGTTGTTCGCCTGAGTGCCCAGCTTACCGCTCTGGTCGGTCATGTCCGCAGGCAGAGAGAAACTGAGTTTGCCATCCATCAGGCTCACCGGCTGACCGGTGGCGTTGCTTTCTGCTGACGCGCCCTGAGCAGGCGTTTTGGTGTCGCTGTTATCACAGGCTGCAAGGCCAACAACCAGCAGGCCAATCCCGACATATTTAACCAGATTGCGCATTGACTTCTTCCTTTCGATAAACGGCCATAACGGCTCATTCGTTCATCTTATCACAACTGATAAAGCGAACCCTTAACCTGCCTGCAATGCGGAGATTTCAGATTTATCTGCCAGCCTTTTCAGCAGCATATTCAACAGTACGCCGTACATCGGCAGGAAGAAGACCAGGCTGATAAGCACCTTAAAGGCGTAGTCCACCAGAGCGATTTCCATCCAATGTTCTGCCATGAAGGCGTCCGGGCTGCGCCAGAAGGCGATGAAGAAGAAGGCCAGCGTATCGCTCACGTTACCGAACAGCGTGGAGGCCGTTGGCGCCATCCACCAGCGATGGTTTTGACGCAGGCGGTTAAACACGTGGACATCGAGGATCTGCCCGAGGGCATAAGCCATAAAGCTGGCGGCGGCAATACGCGCGACAAACAGGTTGAAGTGCATCAGCGCGTCGAAGCCCTGCCAGCTGCCCATGTAAAACAGCGAGGAGATGGCGTAGGAGACAAACAGTGCCGGGATCATCACCGCAAAAATAATCCGCCGCGCCAGCGGTGCGCCAAATATACGCACGGTTAAATCCGTCGCGAGGAAAATAAACGGGAAACTGAACGCGCCCCAGGTGGTATGGAAACCAAAAATGGAGATGGGGAGCTGTACCAGATAGTTACTGGAGATGATCACCAGCAGATGAAATAGCGAAAGCCAGAACAACGCCCTGACGCGCTGCGATTGTGTAAAGGAGTTCATATTGTACCTTTTTGATTAATATTTGGGGTGAGGGAACCCAATAAAGCCGCCGCATGATACTGCTTTGACGACACTTTGCAATGGCTAATTTTCACGCAATCGTTAACCTGGTTTGCATTGGCGATAGCGGGGCGTAAACTACAGCCGTTTTTACCTGAACGAGAAGAAAATGACCGACCTGTTTTCCAGCCCAGACCACACGCTTGATGCTCAGGGCCTCCGTTGCCCGGAGCCGGTAATGATGGTGCGTAAAACCGTACGAAACATGCAGAGCGGCGAAACGCTGCTGATCGTCGCTGACGATCCGGCCACCACCCGCGATATCCCCGGTTTTTGTACTTTTATGGAACACGAACTGGTGGCGCAGCAAACCGAGACCTTGCCTTATCGGTATTTGATTCGTAAGGGGTAGGTGCGGCCTGATGCCCTCACCCCGACCCTCTCCCACGGGGAGAGGGAGAAAACCTTTCTAAACCATCGTTTCAAAATTTCGCGCTTTTGTGAGGCGCTTCACCCTCCCTTTTCCAGCCGTAGTCTAATTTTTAAGCGTCAAAAACTAAAACATCGTTTTAACGCTTATCTCACTACCCTGGAGTTGACTCAATGAAAACGACCTTCAAGCCGTTACTGGCCGCGCTGTGTCTGTCTGCTTTCGCCTGCACCGTTTCTGCCCAGACCATTAAAGCCGCCGATGTGCATCCCGAAGGCTACCCGAACGTGGTGGCGGTTCAGCACATGGGTGAAAAACTCAAACAACAAACCGATGGCAAGCTGGAGATTAAGGTCTTCCCCGGCGGCGTGCTGGGGGATGAAAAGCAGATGATTGAGCAGGCGCAGATGGGGGCGATCGACATGATCCGCGTCTCTATGGCGCCGGTGGCTGCTATCCTGCCGGATATCGAAGTGTTTACGCTGCCCTACGTATTCCGCGATGAAGACCACATGCACAAGGTGATCGACGGGGATATCGGCAAGCAGATTGGCGACAAACTCACCGCCAACCCGAAATCGCGTCTGGTCTTCCTTGGCTGGATGGATTCCGGCACCCGCAACCTGATCACCAAAGAGCCGATCGTCAAACCGGACGATCTGAAAGGGAAGAAAATCCGCGTGCAGGGCAGCCCGGTGGCGCTGGCCACGCTGAAAGCGATGGGAGCGAACTCGGTGGCGATGGGCGTCAGTGAGGTTTACAGCGGCATGCAGACCGGGGTGATCGACGGCGCGGAGAACAACCCGCCAACCTTTATCGCCCACAACTACATGCCGGTCGCCAAAAACTACACGCTGAGCGGCCACTTCATCACCCCGGAAATGCTGCTCTACTCCAAAGTGAAATGGGACAAACTGAGCGCTGACGAACAGCAAAAGATCCTGACGCTGGCCCGCGAAGCGCAGTTCGAGCAGCGCAAGCTGTGGAATGCGTATAACGACCAGGCGCTGGCGAAAATGAAGGCCGGTGGGGTGCAGTTCCACGACATCGATAAAACGGTGTTTATCAAGGCGACAGAGCCGGTGCGCGCACAGTATGGCGACAAGCATCAGGATCTGATGAAAGCCATCGCTGACGTTCAGTAAGCCGGAGTACGTATGTCCGAACTCTATCTGAAGTGGATGGACCGTCTGTACCTGCTCGCCATGGTGGTGGCGGGTCTCTCGCTACTGGTGATGACGATTGTCATCCCCATTGGCATCTTCTCTCGCTATGTGCTCAATCGCGGCGAATCCTGGCCGGAGCCGATCGCCATTATCTGCATGGTGACGTTTACCTTTATCGGCGCGGCGGTGAGCTACCGCGCCGGGTCGCATATTGCGGTCAACATGCTCACCGACCGCCTGCCCGCGTCGCTGCAAAGAGTGTGCGCGCGGGTGGTGGATCTGCTGATGCTGCTCATCTCCGGCCTGATGTGCTGGTACAGCTACTGGCTGTGCGTCGAGCTGTGGGAGCAGCCGGTGGCGGAGTTTCCGCTCCTGACCTCCGGCGAAAGCTATCTGCCGCTGCCTGTCGGGTCGGCCATTTTGATCCTGTTTGTGCTTGAACGCCTGCTGTTTGGCTCGCAGGAAAACCGTCCGGTCGTGCTGATCGGCAATCACAGTTAAGGGGTGAACAATGGATGCGTTTGTTTTGTTATTCACCCTCGCCATTTTGCTGGCGCTGGGGATGCCGGTGGCCTTCGCCGTCGGCTTAAGCGCCGTGGCGGGCGCGCTGTGGATTGACCTGCCGCTGGAGGCGCTGATGATCCAGATCACCAGCGGGGTGAATAAATTTACCCTGCTGGCGATCCCGTTCTTCATTCTTGCCGGGGCGATCATGGCGGAAGGGGGCATTGCCCGACGGCTGGTTAACTTCGCGTACGTTTTTGTCGGCTTTATTCGCGGCGGGCTGTCGCTGGTGAACATTGTGGCATCAACGTTCTTCGGCGCGATTTCCGGCTCGTCGGTGGCGGATACGGCGTCTATCGGCAGCGTGATGATCCCGGAGATGGAGAAGAAGGGCTATCCGCGCGAATACGCGGCGGCGGTGACGGCCAGCGGGTCGGTGCAGGCGATCCTGATCCCACCCAGCCACAACTCGGTGATTTACTCCCTGGCGGCGGGGGGAACGGTCTCCATCGCCACGCTGTTTATCGCGGGCGTGCTGCCGGGCCTGCTGCTGGGCGTGAGCCTGATGGTGCTCTGCCTGTGCTTCGCCCGCAAGCGCGGCTATCCGAAGGGGGACAAAATCCCGTTCAGGCAGGCGCTGAAAATCATGCTCGATGCCCTGTGGGGGCTGATGACGGTGGTGATTATCCTCGGCGGGATCTTGTCCGGGATATTCACGGCGACCGAATCTGCCGCCGTGGCCTGCCTGTGGGCGTTCTTCGTCACCATGTTCATCTACCGCGACTACAAGTGGAATGAACTGCCGAAGCTGATGTGCCGCACGGTGAAAACCGTCACTATCGTGATGATTTTGATTGGTTTTGCCGCGGCGTTTGGCGCGGTGATGACCTACATGCAGCTGCCGATGCGCATCACCGAATTCTTCACGTCGCTGTCCGATAACAAATACGTGATCCTGATGTACCTCAACATCATGCTGCTGCTGATTGGCACGCTGATGGACATGGCGCCGATCATCCTGATCCTGACCCCGGTGCTGCTACCGGTGACCAACTCGCTGGGGATCGATCCGGTGCATTTCGGGATGATCATGATGGTGAACCTGGGGATTGGGCTGATCACGCCGCCGGTCGGTTCGGTGCTGTTCGTGGCGAGCGCGGTGAGTAAGCAGAAGATCGAGCACGTGGTGCGGGCGATGCTGCCGTTTTACGGTATGTTGCTGGTGGTGCTGGGGATGGTGACGTACATCCCGGCGATATCATTGTGGTTGCCGGGGGTGCTAGGGATGCAGTGACGCCGTTTTATGCCGGGTGGCGGCTACGCCTTACCCGGCCTACGGTTACGGTTCGGAGATGTTGTAGGCCCGGTAAGGCGCAGCCGCCACCGGGCGTTTTTACCGACGGCGCAACAGCCGCAACGCGTTCGCCGTGACCAGCACCGTCGCCCCCGTATCCGCCAGTACCGCTAGCCACAGTCCGGTCATGCCGAGCAGCGTGGTGACCAGGAAAATCCCCTTCAGACCCAGCGCAATGCCGATGTTCTGACGAATATTGGCCCGCGTCGCCCGCGCAAGATCTATCATCTGCGCCAGCCCGGTCAGGCGGTTGTGCGTCAGCGCCGCGTCGGCGGTCTCCAGCGCCACGTCGGTGCCGCTGCCCATGGCAATGCCAATGGTTGAGGCTTTCATCGCCGGGGCATCGTTTATCCCGTCCCCGACCATCGCCAGCGGGGCGTGACCGTTCAGCTCGGTTACCGCGCTGACTTTATCCGCAGGCAGTAATCCGGCTTTAAACGCCAGCCCCAGCTCACCGGCAATCGCCGCCGCCGCGCGCGGGTTATCACCGGTCAGGATCACGCCCTGTACCCCCAGCCTGTGCAGCGCGTCGACGGCGGCTTTCGCATCGTCACGCAGGGTGTCGCGCAGCGCCAGCATGCCCATCGGTACACCGTCCTGCATCACGGCAACGACCGTCTGCCCGGCCTGCTCTAATGCCTCAACCTGTGGATTCGCGAACGCGCCTGCCGCGGCGATCAGCACTTTTTTGCCTTCGACCACAGCTTCAATCCCTGACCCGACCAGCGCTCGCTGGGCCGTTGCCGGAGGGATGTTCAGCCCGCGCGACTGCGCTTCACGCACAATCGCCTGCGCCAGAGGGTGGGTGGAACCCTGCTCCACGGCAGCGGCCAGCGTCAGCAGGGCGTCTTCACTGATGTCCTGCGGATACACGCCGGTCACCTGCGGCTTGCCGACGGTCAGCGTGCCGGTTTTATCGAAGGCGATGTGCTGAATCTGGCTCAGCTGTTCCAGCGCCGCGCCGCCCTTAATCAGCGCCCCGCGACGTGCCGCCGCCGCCAGCCCTGAGGTAATCGCCGCCGGGGTGGAGATCACCAGCGCACACGGACAGCCGATCAGCAGCAGCGTCAGCCCTTTGTAAATCCAGCCCTCCCACGGCGCGCCGAAAAACAGCGGCGGGACGACGGTGACCAGCAGCGCCACCAGCATGATGGCGGGGGTGTAAATCCGGCTGAAGCGATCGATAAAGCGTTCGACCGGCGCGCGGCGCTCCCCGGCCTCTTCAATCAGCCTGAGGATGCGGTCGATGGCGCTGTCGCCCGGTTCAGAAAGCACGGTGAGCTGCACCAGCCGGTCGACGCTGGTGGCGCCCGCAGGCACTTTTTCACCCGCCGCACGCGCTACCGGGATGGATTCCCCGGTCAGGGCGCTTTCGTCAAAGCTTGCGGTGGCGGTAACGAGGACCCCATCGGCTGGCAGACGTCCGCCTGCGGGCACTTCAATCACGTCGCCCGGGCGCAAGGTGTTGATGGCGACCGTTTCACGAGTACCGTTTATCACGCGCGTGGCGGTTTCCGGCTTTAGCGCCATCAGCGCGCTCACCCCTTTGCGCGCCCGGCTCGCCGCCCAGCCCTCAAGGCGTTCGCCGATCAGGAACAGCAGCAGCACCATCGCCGCTTCCGCCGTCGCGCCAATAAACAGCGCCCCGATAGCCGCCACGCTCATCAGCGTTTCAATGGCAAACCAGCTGCCGCTTCTCATCAGACGCAGCGCCTGACGCGCAATCGGGAACAGGCCAACCAGCGTGGTGGCGATAAACGCCAGGTTGCCGAACGGGTGGTTGAACTGCTCCAGCCCCCAGCTCAGGGCCATCATGATGATGAGGGTGATAAGGGGCAGATTTTCTTTTAGCGGGGACGTTTTTTCTGCGGGCGTCGTTTCGCTGCGCAGGGTATAACCCGCTTTGCTGACGGCGGCTTCAACCTGTCTGCTGACGTCGTTTTCGGCGCTGACCAGCAGCTTTTCGGTAGCGAACAGCACCTGAACGTGGTTCACACCCGGCACCTGCTTCACCGCGTTTTCCACTTTGCGGGCGCAGGCCGCGCAGTCCATGCCGTTGACCACCCAGCTGTAGTGATTGCCGTTTTCAGGCAGCGCTTCGGTCCGGGTTTCGCACGCGCCCTCGCAGCAGCAGTCCTCTTTTGGCGGAACCGGGCTGAGCTTAAGTGCCGAGAATTGGGGAACTTTTTTAGGTATTTCTGGAGTCGACATGGCAGTCTCCGGTAATGATAATTTTCTCATTAACCGCAGCATACACTCTGGAGTCGACTCCAGAGTCAAGCGTTATTTAGATATACAGCGAACGCACAATCAGGAAGTGTCCGGCAAAGTAACAGGCGGCGGAAATCGCATTATCCGCACGGAAGCGGCGGCGATAGTGGCTGCCCAGCCAGACGATATTACCCAACAGCAACAGTGCGGCACCGAAGAACGCAGACATTGCCGGAGCGGTCGGACGGAAGAACCACAGCTCGCCCGCCAGCCACACCATCACCAGCGTCATGGCGATAAACGTACAGACCGGGAGACGCATCTCTTCCAGACGCGACCAGATCACCGCGATCAGCAGGGCGCCAATCACCAGCAGCACCAGCGGCAGCGGCCAGAAGAAGGAGAGCGTCATCTGGCTGGCAAAGTAGATGGTATAGAGCAGATGCGACAGGAAGAATGCCCCCACGGCGTACAGCAGGCGCTGGCGCGGCAGCAGGGTTAAGGCATCGCCAATCAGGGAAGCACACAGCCCCGCGAGGACAAGATAGCTAACGGCGTTAAACATCGGGGCCTGCCAGGCAAGCAACAGCAGGAGTAATAGCGTGACGGGTTTAAACAACCAGCGCTGCCAGGCTGGGCCACGGTAAGACGCATCGACGTAAAGCCATGCGGAAAAACAGACAGCGATAAATGACCAAAGCATATTAACTCCCTGTAACTGTTGAGGCTGAATGATCAGTTCCTGATCCAGTGTAGTGACGCGAGCGGGCGTTTGGCAATGCCGGGGCAGGCGAGGTATCCTGAATTCCGCATAATCTGATGGGATTTTTCAATGAGCAAGATGCCGCTGTTTTTCATTATCGTGGTGGCGATTATCGTCATTGCCGCCTCGTTTCGCTTCGTGCAGCAGCGCCGTGAGAAGGCCGACAACGACGCCGCGCCGCTGATGCAAAAGCGCGTGGTGGTGACGAACAAGCGTGAGAAGCCGCTTAACGACCGCCGCTCCCGCCAGCAGCAGGTGACGCCAGCGGGCACAACGATGCGCTATGAAGCGAGCTTTAAGCCGGAAACCGGCGGGCTGGAGATGACCTTCCGCCTGGAGGCGCAGCAGTACCACCAGCTGACGGTGGGGGAGAAAGGCACGCTGAGCTACAAAGGGTCGCGGTTTGAAGGTTTTGAACCGGAGCTGTAATTTTCCCCTCACCCCGGCCCTCTCCCAGTGGGAGAGGGTGTAATCGTCCCCTCTCCCACTGGGAGAGGGTTAGGGTGAGGGGCCTACTTCTTCACCTGCGCCTTAAACTTCTTCATCCACACCAGCAGCTCAAACACGCCGAAAATAAACACCCGCAGCTGCTGCCAGCCGGTCATCGGTGGGCCATCTTTCGGCAGACCGTTTTTCAGCATCACCATCTGCAAGGCATGCATGAACGCGGTAAAAATCAGCGCCACGTTAATAAAGATATTCAGCGGACGCGGGAACGGGTGCACCAGATTCAAAATCAAAAATGCCCAGACGCCCAGCATCAGTACGCGCCCTACGTTAATCAGTACTGGCATCGGATCCTCCTTGTGCCTGACGGTGATACAGACGATAAGCCACCTGGCCGGCGACCTTCTCGCGGTGCAGATCCCAGTGAACGGGAACGGGCGGCAGGCCATTTTCCACTTCGCTTTCAACGTAAATCAGCGCGTCGTCTGCCAGCCAGCCATTTTTTTCCAGCAACGATAATGTCTCTTCCAGCAGCCCTTTACGGAACGGCGGGTCAACAAACACCACGTTGAACGGCGTCCCCTGTTGGGCGAGGAAGCTCAGCGTGTTGGTATTCACCACTTTCGCGTTGGTTGCCTTCAGCGTAGCCAGATTTTGCTGCAACGTCTGCGCGACGCCGCGCTCCATCTCCAGCAGCGTGGCGCTGGCGGCATAACGCGACAGCGCTTCCAGCCCTAATGCACCGCTTCCGGCGAAGCAGTCCAGGCAGTTGGCGTCTACCATAGACGGGGCGAGCCAGTTAAACAGCGTCTCGCGAACGCGGTCCGTGGTGGGGCGTAAACCGGGGCTGTCCGGCACCGGTAATTTCCGGCCTCGCCACTGGCCGCCGATAATGCGAATTTGACCGGCCGGGGCGCGGGTGGGTTTCTTCATCTCAGGAAAGCTCTGTTAACAATGCCCTGCGATTGCGGGCGGTGATGTCAATTAAGTAAAGTGTTAGACTATTTCATCATTTTTTTAGCTTCCCTGTATATAGCGCCGCGAGGAGTGTAGTCGCAGATGGCAAAACAAAAAAAACGTGGCTTCTTTTCCTGGTTGGGTTTCGGTGAAAAAGAGCAAGAAACAGAACAGAAAACCGAAGAACAGCAGGTTGTAGAAGAGTCGTCACAGCCTGAAACGCCTGTCGAAACCGCTGCGGTTGTCGAAGCGGAAGAGCCAGCACACAGCAAAGAAGAGATTGAATCCTTTGCCGAAGAGGTGGTTGAGGTTACTGAACAGTTTCAGGAGAGCGAAAAACCAGAGCCGGTTATCGTAGAAACCCTTAACGAAGCGCCGCAGGCCACTATCGAACACGAAGAACTGCCGCTGCCGGAAGAGGTGAAAGCCGAAGAGGTTTCTGCCGAAGAGTGGCAGGCCGAAGCGGAAACCGTTGAAATTGTTGAGGCGGTGGAAGAAGAAGCGGCCCTTGAGCCAGAGCTGACCGACGAAGAGCTTGAAGCCCAGGCGCTGGCGGCGGAAGCGGCTGAAGAAGCGGTCATTGTCGTGCCGGTGGACGAGCAGGCCGAAGAAGAGATCGTTCAGGAGCAGGAAAAACCGACCAAAGAAGGTTTCTTCGCGCGCCTGAAGCGCAGCCTGCTCAAAACCAAAGAAAACTTAGGTTCCGGATTTATCAGTCTGTTCCGTGGCAAAAAGATCGACGACGATCTGTTTGAGGAGCTGGAAGAGCAGCTGTTGATTGCGGACGTGGGCGTGGAAACCACCCGGAAGATCATCGCCAACCTGACCGAAGGGGCGAGCCGCAAACAGCTGCGTGACGCCGAGGCGCTGTACGGCCTGCTGAAAGACGAGATGGGTGAAATTCTCGCAAAAGTTGACGAACCGCTTAATATTGAAGGCAAAATGCCGTTTGTTATCCTGATGGTTGGCGTCAACGGCGTGGGCAAAACTACCACCATCGGCAAGCTGGCGCGCCAGTTTGAGCAGCAGGGCAAATCGGTGATGCTGGCGGCGGGCGATACCTTCCGTGCGGCAGCGGTGGAACAGCTCCAGGTGTGGGGCCAGCGCAACAATATTCCGGTTATTGCCCAGCACACCGGCGCGGATTCCGCCTCCGTGATTTTCGATGCCATCCAGGCGGCGAAGTCGCGTAACGTGGACGTGCTGATTGCGGATACCGCAGGGCGTTTGCAGAACAAATCGCACCTGATGGAAGAGCTGAAGAAAATCGTTCGCGTCATGAAGAAGCTGGACGAAGATGCACCGCATGAAATTATGCTGACTATCGACGCCAGCACCGGACAGAACGCCATCAGCCAGGCGAAGCTGTTCCATGAAGCGGTAGGCCTGACCGGGATCACGCTGACCAAGCTGGACGGCACCGCGAAAGGCGGGGTGATCTTCTCCGTGGCCGACCAGTTCGGCATTCCTATCCGTTACATCGGTGTGGGCGAGCGTATTGAGGATTTACGTCCGTTTAAAGCGGACGACTTTATTGAGGCACTATTTGCCCGAGAGGACTAACAATGATTCGCTTTGAACACGTCAGCAAGGCCTATCTCGGCGGGAGACAAGCGCTACAGGGGGTGACATTCCACCTCCAGCCAGGCGAGATGGCATTCCTGACCGGCCATTCCGGCGCGGGGAAAAGTACCCTGCTCAAGCTGATCTGTGGGATCGAGCGGCCAAGCGCCGGGAAAATCTGGTTCAGCGGCCATGAAATTAGCCGTCTTAAGAACCGTGAAGTGCCGTTCCTGCGTCGTCAGATTGGCATGATTTTCCAGGATCACCACCTGCTGATGGATCGCACGGTTTTCGATAACGTGGCGATCCCGCTGATTATTGCCGGTGCCAGCTATGACGATATCCGCCGTCGCGTCTCCGCGGCGCTGGATAAGGTCGGGCTGCTGGACAAAGCGAAGAACTTCCCGATCCAGCTCTCCGGCGGTGAACAGCAGCGTGTGGGGATTGCCCGTGCGGTGGTGAACAAGCCTGCCGTTTTGCTGGCGGATGAACCGACCGGTAACCTGGACGATGCCCTCTCTGAAGGGATTTTGCGTCTGTTTGAGGAATTCAACCGCGTAGGGGTCACGGTACTGATGGCGACGCACGACATGGGGCTGATTTCCCGTCGTTCGTACCGCATGCTGACCCTGAGCGACGGGCATTTGCACGGAGGCCACGGTGAATAAGCGTGATGCAATGAACCAGATTCGGCAGTTCAGCAACCGGTTTGACCGTTTCCGCAAGCCTCAGGGCGGCGGGGACGGCAATCGCAATGCGCCTAAGCGTGCCAAAGCGGCACCGAAACCGAACTCCCGCAAAACCAACGTCTTTAACGAGCAGGTGCGGTATGCCTTCCAGGGCGCGTTGCAGGATCTGAAAAGCAAACCGCTGGCGACGTTCCTGACGGTGATGGTGATTGCCATCTCCCTGACGCTGCCCAGCGTCTGCTACATGGTTTACAAAAACGTAAACCAGGCGGCGTCCCAGTACTATCCGTCACCGCAGATCACCGTTTATCTGGATAAAGCCCTCGACGATAACGCGGCGGCGCAGGTGGTGGGGCAGATTCAGGCCGAACAGGGCGTGGAGAAGGTGAACTACCTTTCCCGCGATGAAGCGCTAGGCGAGTTCCGCAACTGGTCTGGGTTCGGCGGCGCGCTGGATATGCTTGAAGAGAACCCGCTGCCCGCCGTGGCGGTGGTGATCCCGAAACTCGATTTCCAGGGCACGGATTCGCTCAACACCCTGCGCGACCGCATTACCCGCATCAACGGGATTGATGAAGTGCGCATGGACGACAGCTGGTTTGCCCGTCTTGCCGCCCTGACCGGGCTGGTAGGACGCGTGTCGGCGATGATCGGCGTGCTGATGGTGGCGGCGGTGTTCCTCGTCATTGGTAACAGCGTGCGCCTGAGCATCTTCGCCCGTCGCGATACCATCAACGTGCAGAAACTGATTGGCGCAACGGATGGTTTCATCCTCCGCCCGTTCCTTTACGGCGGCGCGTTATTAGGTTTTTCTGGTGCATTTCTTTCATTGATTTTGTCAGAAATTTTGGTGATGCGGTTGTCGTCAGCCGTCACCGAGGTGGCGCAGGTTTTCGGAACTAAGTTTGATATCAGTGGCTTAGGTTTCGATGAGTGCCTGCTGTTGCTGCTGGTGTGCTCCATGATCGGCTGGGTGGCGGCATGGCTGGCAACGGTTCAACATTTACGCCACTTTACTCCCGACTAATAAAAGCGTGATATAATCTTTCCCTGCACCGAGATGTTCGCTTGCAGGGAAAGCGTCCCTGTTGTCTCTTCCCCTGTAATCATCTTCATGTCACATTTTGTGCGTAATTTATTCACTGTTGCACCTGGAACTTGTGGATAAAATCACTGTCTGATAAAAGAGTGAATGCTAATCTCGTTGCTCAAACGCTTTGGCATGGTTGTTGCCTGACGGGGACAACCTGGACCAGAAGAAACATTGAGAGGAATGAATGACCAAAGAAATGCAAACTTTAGCTTTAGCCCCTGTTGGTAACCTGGAATCTTACATCCGGGCTGCGAACACCTGGCCGATGTTAACGGCTGAGGAAGAAAAGGAGCTTGCTGAAAAGCTGCATTACCAGGGCGATCTGGAAGCAGCTAAAACGCTGATCCTGTCTCACCTGCGCTTTGTTGTTCACGTTGCTCGTAATTATGCGGGCTACGGCCTGCCGCAGGCGGACCTGATTCAGGAAGGTAACATTGGCCTGATGAAGGCGGTACGTCGCTTTAACCCGGAAGTGGGTGTGCGACTCGTCTCCTTCGCCGTGCACTGGATCAAAGCGGAAATTCACGAATACGTCCTGCGTAACTGGCGTATTGTGAAAGTCGCCACGACGAAAGCGCAGCGCAAACTGTTCTTTAACCTGCGTAAAACCAAGCAGCGTCTGGGCTGGTTCAATCAGGATGAAGTGGAAATGGTGGCGCGCGAGCTGGGCGTTTCCAGCAAAGACGTCCGCGAGATGGAATCCCGTATGGCCGCGCAGGACATGACGTTTGATATGTCTGCCGACGATGACGCGTCCGACAGCCAGCCGATGGCCCCGGTTCTGTATCTTCAGGATAAAACCTCTAACTTTGCTGACGGCATTGAAGAGGATAACTGGGAAGACCAGGCGGCGAACAAGCTGACCTTCGCGATGGAAGGCCTCGACGAGCGTAGCCAGGATATCATCCGTGCCCGCTGGCTGGACGAAGATAACAAGTCCACGTTGCAGGAACTGGCCGACCGCTACGGCGTCTCCGCTGAACGTGTGCGTCAGCTTGAAAAGAACGCCATGAAAAAACTTCGCGCCGCTATCGAAGCGTAATTTTCGCGAAGTACACCGAGAACCCTCGAATGCAAATTCGGGGGTTTTGTTTTTTTAGCGCCCGCTCTGGCGAATTCCCTGCCCCTGGCAAACACTTACTGATGCGCTAAGCAGGCGACTTTCAGAGGGTGACAGGGTGAAAAATAATGAACTGAACGACCGGCGTTTACAGGCGACGCCGCGCGGTATCGGCGTCATGTGTAACTTCTATGCCGATAAAGCCGAAAACGCCACGGTGTGGGACGTGGAAGGTAATGAGTATATTGATTTTGCCGCCGGGATCGCCGTGCTGAATACCGGGCATCGCCATCCTAAAGTTATCGCCGCCATCGAAAAACAGCTTCACGCCTTTACCCATACCGCTTATCAAATCGTCCCCTATGAAGGCTATGTGGCGCTTGCCGAGCGCATCAACCAGCGCGTACCCATAGAGGGGCCAGCCAAAACCGCCTTCTTCTCAACGGGGGCGGAAGCGGTCGAAAACGCGGTGAAAATCGCCCGCGCGTACACCAGACGTCCCGGCCTTATCACCTTCGGCGGCGCGTTCCACGGCCGTACCTTTATGACCATGGCGCTGACCGGCAAAGTGGCGCCCTATAAGCTCGGCTTCGGCCCGTTCCCCGGCTCGGTGTACCACGCGCAATTCCCCAACAGCCTGCACGGGGTGAGTACCGCCGAAGCGCTAAAAAGCCTGGAGCGCATCTTCAAAGCCGATATCGCGCCCGATCAGGTGGCGGCAATCATTATTGAACCGGTTCAGGGCGAGGGCGGGTTCAACGTCGCGCCCGCTGATTTTATGCAGGCGCTGCGTGCCCTGTGCGATACCCATGGGATTTTACTCATTGCCGACGAAGTGCAAACCGGCTTCGCCCGTACCGGCAAGCTGTTCTCCATGGAAAACCACTGCGTGAAGCCCGATCTGATCACCATGGCGAAAAGCCTGGCGGGCGGGATGCCGCTCTCTGCCGTCACTGGCCGGGCGGAGGTGATGGATGCGCCCGCCCCGGGCGGGCTTGGCGGAACTTACGCGGGTAACCCGCTGGCGATTGCGGCGGCCCATGCGGTGCTGGATGTGATTGACGAGGACGATCTCTGCACCCGCGCGTCTCATCTCGGGCATCATCTGGTCGAGGTGCTGAATAAAGCGAAGGATGGTTGTCCGTATATCGCCGATATCCGTGGGCAGGGCTCGATGGTGGCGGTGGAATTTACCGATCCGCAAACCGGACAGCCGTCGCCGGAATTTACCCGTCAGGTTCAGGAGCGCGCCTTAAACGAAGGTCTGTTACTTTTGAGCTGCGGCGTTTACGGCAACGTTATTCGCTTCCTCTACCCGCTCACCATCCCCGAAGCGCAGTTCCGTAAAGCGCTGGATATTATTTCCGCCTCGCTGACACGATAAAGCCAAAAGCCCGGCTGAAATGACGGTCGGGCTTATCATATTTTCATTTCAAATTAGCTATTCCAAAATCATAAAAATGGGGTATGTTTTAGCAGAGTATGCTGAAAAAGCGCGAACAGCACGCCTATAACTGAAATAAAGCGCTACACAACAACATCACAACAATCGTTATAACCATAATAATGGGGAATCTCAGGATGAACATGAAGGGTAAAGCGTTACTGGCAGGATGTATCGCGTTGGCATTCAGCACTATGGCCCAGGCCGATATTAAAGTGGCCGTGGTGGGCGCGATGTCCGGTCCGGTAGCACAGTACGGCGACCAGGAATTTACGGGCGCGGAACAGGCGGTTGCAGACATTAATGCCAAGGGCGGCATCAAGGGCGAAAAGCTGCAAATCGTAAAATATGACGATGCCTGTGACCCGAAACAGGCGGTCGCGGTGGCGAACAAAGTGGTAAACGACGGGATCAAATACGTTATCGGTCACCTGTGCTCCTCTTCCACCCAGCCCGCGTCTGACATCTATGAAGACGAAGGCATTCTGATGATCACGCCGGCCGCGACGGCGCCAGAGCTGACCGCGCGCGGCTATAAGCTGATCCTGCGCACCACCGGTCTGGACTCCGATCAGGGGCCAACCGCCGCGAAATACATCGTGGAAAAAGTGAAGCCACAGCGCATCGCAATTGTTCATGATAAACAGCAGTACGGCGAAGGCCTGGCCCGTGCGGTGCAGGATAACCTGAAAAAAGCGAACGCCAACGTGGTGTTCTTTGACGGTATCACCGCCGGTGAGAAAGACTTCTCGACCCTGGTCGCGCGTCTGAAGAAAGAAAATATCGATTTCGTTTACTACGGCGGCTACCACCCGGAAATGGGGCAGATCCTGCGCCAGGCGCGTGCGGCGGGTCTGAAGACGCAGTTCATGGGGCCAGAAGGTGTCGCGAACGTTTCCCTGTCTAACATCGCGGGTGAATCAGCTGAAGGGCTGCTGGTGACCAAGCCGAAGAACTACGACCAGGTGCCTGCGAACAAACCTGTTGTCGATGCCATCAAGGCGAAGAAACAGGATCCAAGCGGTGCGTTCGTCTGGACCACCTACGCAGCGTTGCAGTCTCTGCAAGCGGGCCTGAACCAGTCAGCCGATCCGGCGGAGATTGCCACCTGGCTGAAAGCGAACTCGGTGGAAACCGTGATGGGGCCGCTGTCCTGGGATGAGAAGGGCGATTTGAAGGGCTTCGAGTTCGGCGTGTTTGACTGGCATGCCAATGGCACTGCTACTGATGCCAAATAATGCTGGTGCGGGTTGATGCCCTCACCCTAACCCTCTCCCACGGGGAGAGGGGATTACCCGGTTTTCTCCCTCTCCCTTAGGGAGAGGGCCGGGGTGAGGGTATCAGGCCGCACAGATCTAGCGCTTCTCCCACCCGTTCGCCTGCGCCGTAAACCCTAACGCCTGCATAAACGCCGCCATCACGCCGCGATCCTCTACGCCCACGTCGGCCATCCACCAGGAGGTTACGCTCGGGTTTTCACGGATCACCTCTTCAATCAAATACTGCCCGACCCCGCGACGACGGGTCACGTCGCGCACGCGCAGGGAGTCCAGCGCCCCTTCCGTGCCGCTCAGCGTTACGCGGACGGCGGCCAGCAGACGTTCATTAAAACGCGCGGCATAGATGCGGTGGTTTTCATCGACGGCCAGCGATGAAGGGGAATATTCCGGCCAGATCTTGCCCAGGTCGATATGATCCTGGTCGCTAAAGGTCACCAGACGCACGATAGTCAGTTTCATTAGCTGCTTGTCCAAATCAAAAAGAGTAGGGCCAGTGTACTCAATTTATTTGCTCAGGCGCTTTCTCTTTTTCTTCCCATTTACCAGGTGATTAGTTTTTTGGCAGCGCGATGGGCAGTTTGAAAACACATGGATCGAAAAATAAGCAGAATTTTAACCTGAAGGGCAGTGATTTATTCGGCGCTTTGTACCGTTATTTTATGCTGCCAACTGCGCTTTTATTTGTTTATCTCCGCCTGATTTCAGAATATTATCTTTGCTTAATCGCCTGAAAAATAGAGATTTTAGTCTGGTTTTTGACAAAAAACTGCGCTAAACCATTAAAGGCACTGGTAAAAATAGCGTTGTTCATTAAAAGTACAGAATGCTTTTTAACCATAATAAAACAAAATATAAACACGACATCACGAATGGGGATTCAGAGATGAAAAGGAACGCGAAGACGTTAATCGCGGGGATGGTCGCACTGTCGATCTCGCATGCCGCTATGGCAGACGACATTAAAGTTGCGGTAGTGGGGGCGATGTCCGGCCCTGTTGCCCAGTGGGGTGACATGGAGTTCAACGGCGCGCGTCAGGCCATCAAAGATATCAACGCCAAAGGCGGCATCAAAGGCGACAAGCTGGTAGGCGTGGAGTATGACGACGCCTGCGATCCTAAACAGGCCGTCGCGGTCGCCAACAAAATCGTTAACGACGGTATCCAGTACGTCATCGGGCACCTGTGTTCTTCCTCCACGCAGCCAGCGTCTGATATCTACGAAGACGAAGGCATTCTGATGATCACCCCGGGTGCCACCAACCCGGAACTGACCCAGCGCGGCTACCAGCACATCATGCGTACCGCCGGTCTGGACTCCTCTCAGGGGCCAACCGCCGCCAAATACATCCTCGAAACCGTTAAGCCGCAGCGTATCGCCATCATTCATGATAAGCAGCAGTACGGCGAAGGCCTGGCGCGTTCCGTGCAGGATGGCCTGAAAAAAGGCGGCGCAAACATCGTCTTCTTCGACGGCATTACCGCCGGTGAGAAAGACTTCTCCGCGCTGATCGCCCGCCTGCAAAAAGAGAATATCGACTTCGTTTACTACGGCGGCTACTACCCGGAAATGGGGCAGATGCTGCGCCAGGCGCGCGCCACCGGCCTGAAAACCCAGTTTATGGGGCCAGAGGGCGTCGGTAATGCCTCCCTGTCCAACATCGCGGGCGATTCTGCCGAAGGCATGCTGGTGACGATGCCAAAACGCTATGACCAGGATCCGGCGAATAAGGCTATCGTGGATGCGCTCAAGGCGCAGAAGAAAGATCCGAGCGGTCCGTACGTCTGGATCACCTACGCGGCCGTGCAGTCTCTGGCCACCGCGCTGGACCGTACCGGCAGTAAAGAGCCGCTGGATCTGGTGAAAGATTTAAAAGCACACGGGGCGAACACCGTGATTGGGCCGCTGAACTGGGATGAGAAAGGCGATCTGAAGGGATTTGAGTTTGGTGTCTTTAAGTGGCACGCCGACGGGTCTTCCTCGGTCGCCAAATAATCATCCCACCGCCCGGCTCACCGGGCGGGTATAAAAAGGTTTTCTTATGTCCGAGCAGTTTCTCTACTTCTTGCAGCAGATGTTTAACGGCGTCACGCTGGGAAGCACCTACGCGCTGATCGCCATCGGCTACACGATGGTTTACGGCATTATCGGCATGATCAACTTCGCCCACGGCGAGGTGTACATGATCGGTAGCTACGTCTCCTTTATGATTATCGCCGCGCTGATGATGATGGGCATCGACAGCAGCTGGCTGCTGGTGGCCGCCGGGTTTGTCGGCGCGATTGTGATCGCCAGCGCCTACGGCTGGAGTATTGAACGGGTGGCCTACCGGCCGGTGCGCAGCTCCAAACGCCTGATCGCGCTGATCTCCGCCATCGGTATGTCCATTTTCCTGCAAAACTACGTCAGCCTGACCGAAGGTTCACGCGACGTGGCGCTGCCAAGCCTGTTTAACGGCCAGTGGATTGTGGGGGCCAGCGAAAACTTCTCTGCCACCATCACCACCATGCAGCTGGTTATCTGGGTTGTGACCTTTATTGCCATGCTGGCCCTGACCCTGTTCATCCGCTACTCCCGCATGGGACGCGCCTGCCGCGCCTGCGCGGAAGATCTGAAGATGGCGAGCCTGCTCGGGATTAACACCGACCGCGTGATTGCCCTGACCTTCGTGATCGGCGCAGCGATGGCGGCGGTGGCTGGCGTGTTGCTCGGCCAGTTCTACGGCGTAATCAACCCGTACATCGGCTTTATGGCCGGGATGAAAGCCTTCACCGCGGCGGTACTGGGCGGCATCGGAAGCATTCCGGGCGCGATGATCGGCGGTCTGATCCTGGGCGTGGCCGAAGCGCTCTCCTCGGCGTACCTGAGCACCGAATATAAAGATGTGGTGTCGTTTGCCCTGCTGATTCTGGTGCTGCTGGTAATGCCTACCGGCATTCTGGGCCGTCCGGAGGTAGAGAAAGTATGAAACCGATGCATTTTGCGATGGCGCTGCTCTCTGCCGCCATGTTCTTCGTCCTGGCGGGCGTCTTTATGGGCGTCCAGTTAGGACTGGACGGCACAAAGCTGGTGGTGGATACCGCTCCCGACATCCGCTGGCAGTGGGTGTTTATCGGCACCGCTGTGGTGTTCCTGTTCCAGCTGCTGCGTCCGCTGTTCCAGAAGACGCTGAAAAACGTCTCCGGGCCGAAATTCGTCCTGCCGGCGATCGACGGTACAACGGTGAAACAGAAGCTGTTCCTTGTGGCGCTGCTGGTGGCTGCCGTGGCGTGGCCGTTTATGGTATCGCGCGGGACGGTGGATATTGCCACCCTGACCATGATCTACGTGATTCTGGGGCTCGGTCTGAACGTGGTGGTGGGGCTGTCTGGCCTGCTGGTGCTGGGCTACGGTGGGTTCTACGCCATCGGCGCGTACACCTTCGCGCTGCTGAACCACTATTACGGCCTCGGCTTCTGGACCTGTCTGCCGCTGGCGGGGCTGGTCTCTGCCGCGGCGGGCTTCCTGCTCGGCTTCCCGGTGCTGCGCCTGCGCGGTGACTACCTGGCGATTGTGACCTTAGGCTTCGGCGAAATCGTCCGTATCCTGCTGCTCAACAACACCGAAGTGACCGGCGGCCCGAACGGGATCAGCCAGATCCCGAAACCGACCTTCTTCGGCCTGGAGTTCAGCCGTACCGCCCGCGAAGGCGGCTGGGATACCTTCAGCAACTTCTTTGGCATCAAATACGATCCGTCCGACCGCGTGATCTGGCTCTATCTGGTGGCGCTGCTGCTGGTGGTGATTACCCTGTTCGTGATCAACCGTCTGCTGCGCATGCCGCTGGGCCGCGCGTGGGAAGCGCTGCGCGAAGATGAGATCGCCTGCCGCTCCCTGGGCCTGAACCCGACCCGCATCAAGCTGACCGCATTTACCATCAGCGCCGCGTTTGCCGGTTTCGCCGGGACGCTGTTTGCCGCACGTCAGGGCTTCGTCAGCCCGGAATCGTTCACCTTTGCCGAATCCGCCTTTGTGCTGGCGATTGTGGTGCTCGGTGGAATGGGCTCGCAGTTCGCCGTGATCCTCGCGGCTATCCTGCTGGTGGTCTCCCGCGAGCTGATGCGCGACTTTAACGAATACAGCATGTTAATGCTGGGTGGTTTGATGGTGCTGATGATGATCTGGCGTCCGGAGGGTCTGCTGCCGATGACCCGTCCACAGCTGAAGCTGAAACGCACGCAGGCGAAAGGAGAGCAGGCATGAAGCCTTTATTATCCGTTAACGGCCTGATGATGCGTTTTGGCGGCCTGCTGGCGGTCAACAACGTGAATCTGGATCTGCACAAGAAAGAGATTGTCTCCCTGATTGGCCCGAACGGCGCGGGAAAAACCACGGTCTTCAACTGCCTGACCGGTTTCTACAAGCCGACGGGCGGCACCATCATGCTGCGCGATCAGCACCTTGAAGGGCTGCCGGGCCAGCAGATTGCCCGCATGGGCGTGGTGCGTACCTTCCAGCACGTGCGTCTGTTCCGCGAGATGACGGTGATTGAGAACCTGCTGGTGGCGCAACATCAGCAGCTGAAAACCGGCCTCTTCTCCGGCCTGCTGAAAACCCCGGCCTTCCGCCGCACGCAGGAGGAGGCGCTCGATCGCGCCGCGACCTGGCTCGACCGTATCGGCCTGCTCCAGCACGCCAACCGTCAGGCGAGCAACCTCGCTTACGGGGATCAGCGTCGCCTTGAGATCGTGCGCTGCATGGTGACCCAGCCGGAAATTCTGATGCTCGACGAACCGGCGGCGGGCCTTAACCCGAAAGAGACCAAAGAGCTGGACGAGCTGATTGCCGAGCTGCGCGACCATCACGACACCACCATCCTGCTGATTGAGCACGATATGAAGCTGGTGATGGGCATTTCGGACCGTATCTACGTGGTAAACCAGGGCACCCCGCTGGCAAACGGCACGCCGGAAGAGATCCGCAACAACCCGGACGTGATCCGCGCATACCTTGGTGAGGCATAAGATGGAAAAAGCGATGTTAACGTTCGACAAGGTCAACGCGCACTACGGCAAGATCCAGGCGCTGCACGACGTCAGCCTGCACATCAATCAGGGCGAAATCGTCACCCTGATTGGCGCCAACGGCGCGGGTAAAACCACGCTGCTCGGCACCCTGTGCGGCGACCCGCGCGCCACCAGCGGGCGGATTGTGTTTGACGGCAAAGATATTACCGACTGGCAGACGGCTAAGATCATGCGTGAAGCGGTGGCGATTGTCCCGGAAGGGCGCCGCGTATTCTCCCGCATGACGGTGGAAGAGAACCTGGCGATGGGCGGTTTCTTCGCCCATCGGGATGAATTCCAGACCCGCATCAAGTGGGTGTACGAACTCTTCCCGCGCCTGTGGGAGCGTCGTATTCAGCGAGCGGGCACCATGTCCGGCGGCGAGCAGCAGATGCTGGCGATTGGCCGCGCGCTGATGAGCCAGCCGCGCCTGCTGCTGCTGGACGAGCCGTCGCTTGGTCTTGCGCCGATCATCATCCAGCAGATTTTCGACACCATCGAGCAGCTGCGCAAAGAGGGGATGACCATCTTCCTCGTCGAGCAGAACGCTAACCAGGCGCTGAAGCTCGCTGACCGCGGCTATGTGCTGGAGAACGGGCGCGTGGTGCTGGAGGATACCGGCGATGCGCTGCTGGCGAACGAAGCGGTGCGGAGCGCGTACCTCGGAGGCTAAGCCGTCTGTGTTGCCCGGTGGCGCTGCGCTTACCGGGCCTACAGGGATCGAGTAGGCCGGGTAAGGCGCAGCCGCCACCCGGCTTTTTTCATATTAACCCCCTTCACACAACCATCATCCCCCTGACGCCTGGCTGTCACTTATCTGTAAACAAACAGTTATTTTTCTGTCATTCGAGCATGTCATGTTACCTCGCGAGCATAAAACGCGTGATATCGCGCATCCGGCACAATAAGAGAGATGACAATGACATCGTTACGACACACAGCTTTGGGTCTGGCACTGGGTCTGGCTTTTGCGACGAACGCAATGGCTGTGACCACCATTCCGTTCTGGCATTCCATGGAAGGGGAGTTGGGTAAAGAGGTTGACTCCCTGGCGCAGCGTTTCAACGACACCCACCCGGATTACAAAATTGTGCCGGTGTACAAAGGTAACTACGAGCAGAGCCTGAGCGCGGGCATCGCCGCCTTCCGTACCGGTAACGCGCCTGCACTGTTACAGGTTTATGAAGTGGGCACCGCGACAATGATGGCCTCCAAAGCCATCAAGCCAGTGTACGAGGTGTTCAAAGAGGCGGGCATTAACTTTGACGAATCCCAGTTCGTGCCGACCGTCTCCGGTTATTACACCGATTCCAAAACCGGGCACCTGCTGTCCCAGCCGTTTAACAGCTCCACGCCTGTGCTGTACTACAACAAAGACGCCTTCAAAAAAGCCGGTTTAGATCCGGAGCAGCCGCCAAAAACCTGGCAGGATCTGGCCGAATACACCGCGAAGCTGAAAGCGGCGGGGATGAAGTGCGGCTACGCCAGCGGCTGGCAGGGCTGGATCCAGATTGAAAACTTCAGCGCCTGGCACGGCCTGCCGGTTGCGACCAAAAACAACGGTTTCGACGGCACCGACGCGGTGCTGGAGTTCAACAAGCCGGAGCAGGTGAAGCACATCGCGCTGCTTGCCGATCTGAACAAGAAGGGCGACTTCAGCTACTTCGGGCGTAAAGACGAATCCACCGAGAAGTTCTACAACGGCGACTGTGCCATTACTACCGCCTCGTCCGGCTCGCTGGCGGATATCCGTCACTACGCCAAATTCAACTACGGCGTGGGCATGATGCCGTACGACGCTGACGTCAAAGGCGCGCCGCAAAACGCCATCATCGGCGGAGCGAGCCTGTGGGTGATGCAGGGTAAAGACAGCGGCACCTACAAAGGCGTGGCCGAGTTCCTCGACTTTCTGGCGAAGCCGGAAAACGCCGCCGAATGGCACCAGAAGACCGGCTACCTGCCGATCACCAAGGCCGCGTATGACCTGACCCGCGAGCAGGGCTTCTACAGCAAGAACCCGGGCGCAGACATCGCGACGCGCCAGATGCTGAACAAGCCGCCGTTGCCGTTCACCAAAGGCCTGCGTCTGGGCAACATGCCGCAGATCCGCACCATCGTCGATGAAGAGCTGGAAAGCGTGTGGACCGGTAAGAAAACGCCACAGCAGGCGCTGGATTCAGCGGTAGAGCGTGGAAATCAGCTGCTGCGCCGCTTTGAGCAGTCGACGAAATCGTAAAAAAAATGCCCGGTGACGCGTAGCGATCCGGGCCTACGGGGATCGTGCGGGCTGATGCCCTCACCCCAACCCTCTCCCACGCGGAGAGGGAGAAATATTTGTAGGCCGGGTAAGGCGTAGCCGCCACCCGGCATTGCTCAGGAACCTAATCTCAATGTCCTCATCCCGTCCGGTGTTCCGTTCCCGCTGGCTGCCGTACCTGCTGGTCGCGCCGCAGCTGGTCATCACCGTTATCTTCTTTATCTGGCCTGCGGGCGAAGCGCTGTGGTACTCGGTACAAAGCGTCGATCCGTTCGGGCTTTCCAGCCAGTTTGTCGGGCTGGACAACTTTACCGCGCTGTTCCACGACAGCTACTACCTGGACTCTTTCTGGACGACGATCAAATTCAGTGCGCTGGTCACCGTGAGCGGTCTTGTCGCGTCACTGTTTTTCGCCGCGCTGGTGGATTACGTGGTACGGGGCAGCCGTCTGTATCAGACCCTGATGCTGCTGCCCTACGCCGTGGCTCCCGCCGTCGCCGCCGTACTGTGGATCTTCCTGTTTAACCCGGGGCGCGGGCTGATTACCCACTTCCTGGGCGAATTTGGCTACGACTGGAACCACGCCCAGAACAGCGGTCAGGCGATGTTCCTGGTGGTGTTCGCCTCGGTGTGGAAGCAGATCAGCTATAACTTCCTGTTTTTCTTTGCCGCGCTACAGTCTATCCCGCGTTCGCTGGTGGAGGCCGCCGCCATCGACGGCGCAGGGCCGGTGCGCCGCTTCTTCCGCCTGTCGCTGCCGCTGATCGCCCCGGTGAGTTTTTTCCTGCTGGTGGTGAACCTGGTGTACGCCTTCTTCGACACCTTCCCGGTGATCGACGCCGCCACCGCGGGCGGCCCGGTGCAGGCAACCACCACGCTGATTTACAAGATCTACCGCGAAGGCTTTGCCGGGCTTGATCTCTCAGCGTCTGCCGCGCAGTCGGTGGTGCTGATGTTCCTCGTCATCATCCTCACGGTGGTGCAGTTCCGCTATGTCGAAAGTAAGGTGCGCTACCAATGATTGAGAACCGTCGCGGGCTGACGATTTTCAGCCATACCATGCTGATTTTAGGGATTATCGTCATCCTGTTCCCGCTTTACGTGGCCTTCGTCGCCGCCACGCTGGACACCAAAGCGGTGTTCGACACGCCGATGACGCTGATCCCAGGCGGGCATCTTTTCGAGAACATGAAAACTATCTGGACCCAGGGCGTGGGGGCCAACAGCGCGCCGTTCTGGCTGATGATGCTCAACAGCTTCATCATGGCGTTTGGCATCACGGTCGGCAAAATTACGGTGTCGATGCTCTCAGCGTTTGCCATCGTCTGGTTCCGCTTTCCGCTGCGTAACCTGTTTTTCTGGATGATTTTCATCACCCTGATGTTGCCGGTAGAGGTGCGTATCTTCCCGACGGTGGAGGTGATCGCCAACCTGAAGATGCTCGACAGCTACGCGGGCTTAACCCTGCCGCTGATGGCCTCGGCGACCGCCACCTTCCTGTTCCGCCAGTTCTTTATGACCCTGCCGGACGAGCTGATTGAAGCCGCGCGCATCGACGGGGCCTCGCCGATGCGCTTCTTCCGCGACATCGTGCTGCCGCTGTCGAAAACCAACCTCGCGGCGCTGTTTGTGATCACCTTTATCTACGGCTGGAACCAGTATCTGTGGCCGCTGCTGATCGTTCAGGACGTCAACCTCGGCACCGCCGTGGCAGGCATCAAAGGCATGATCGCCACCGGCGAAGGTACCACCCTCTGGAACCAGGTGATGGCGGCGATGCTGCTCACCCTTATCCCACCCGTAGTCATTGTTTTAGCCATGCAGCGCGCGTTTGTCCGCGGCCTGGTCGATAGCGAGAAATAAGATGGCAGGTTTAAAATTACAGGCAGTAACCAAAAGCTGGGACGGCAAAACCCAGGTCATTCAGCCGCTGACGCTCGACGTGGCGGACGGGGAATTTATCGTGATGGTCGGCCCGTCCGGCTGCGGCAAATCCACGCTGCTGCGTATGGTGGCGGGGCTGGAGCGCGTAACGTCCGGGGATATCTGGATTGACCGCCAGCGCGTCACCGAGATGGAACCCAAAGATCGCGGCATCGCGATGGTATTCCAGAACTATGCCCTCTATCCGCACATGAGCGTGGAAGAGAACATGGCCTGGGGGCTGAAAATCCGCGGTATGGGCAAAGGCCATATCGAGGAGCGCGTGAAAGAGGCCGCGCGCATTCTGGAGCTGGACGGCCTGCTCAAGCGCCGTCCGCGCGAGCTTTCCGGCGGCCAGCGTCAGCGCGTGGCGATGGGGCGCGCCATCGTGCGCGATCCGGCGGTATTCCTGTTCGACGAACCGCTGTCAAACCTCGACGCCAAACTGCGCGTGCAGATGCGCCTTGAGCTACAGCAGCTGCATCGCCGCCTGAAAACCACGTCCCTCTATGTGACCCACGATCAGGTTGAAGCCATGACCCTCGCCCAGCGCGTGATGGTGATGAACAAAGGCATCGCCGAGCAGATTGGCACCCCGGTGGAAGTCTACGAAAAACCGGCCAGCCGTTTTGTGGCGAGCTTTATCGGCAGCCCGGCGATGAACCTGCTGGACGGGCGGATCAATGCGGCGGGAACCCACTTCGAGCTGGAAAGCGGGATGGCGTTGCCGATCAACTGGTACTATCGTGGCTACGCCGGGCGTAAGATGACGCTCGGTATCCGCCCGGAGCATATTGGTTTGACGTCTCAGGCGGACGGCGGCGTGCCGCTGGTGATGGACACGCTGGAGATGCTGGGCGCAGACAACCTGGCGCACGGGCGCTGGGGCGAGCAAAAGCTGGTGGTGCGTCTGCCGCACCAGGAGCGCCCGAAGGCAGGCAGCACGCTGTGGCTGCATATGCCGGAAAATCACCTGCACTTATTTGACGGTGAAACAGGACAACGAGTATGAGCAACTGGCCTTACCCCCACATCGTCGCCCACCGTGGCGGCGGTAAACTGGCGCCGGAAAACACCCTGGCGGCAATTGACGTTGGCGCGCGCTACGGCCATACGATGATCGAGTTCGACGCGAAGCTGTCGAAGGACGGCGAAATTTTCCTGCTGCACGACGACAATCTCGAACGCACCAGCAACGGCTGGGGCGTGGCGGGCGAACTGCCGTGGCGCGATCTGCTGAAGGTGGACGCCGGAAGCTGGTACAGCGGCGAATTTAAAGGCGAACCGCTGCCGCTGCTGGCGGAAGTGGCGGACCGCTGTCGTCAACACGGCATGATGGCCAACATCGAAATCAAACCGACCACCGGCACCGGGCCGCTGACGGGTAAAGTGATTGCCCTTGCCGCGCGCGAGCTGTGGGAAGGTATGACCGCGCCGCTGTTATCGTCGTTTGACATCGACGCGCTGGAAGCCGCACAGGCTGCCGTTCCGGAGTTGCCGCGCGGGCTGCTGCTGGATGCGTGGCGAGAAGACTGGCGCGCGCTGACGACCCGCTTAGGCTGCGTGTCGATCCACCTCAACCATAAGCTGCTGGATGAAGTGCGCGTGACGCTGTTGAAGGAGGCCGGTCTGCATATCCTGGTGTATACCGTCAACAAACCCCAGCGTGCAGCCGAGCTGCTGCGCTGGGGCGTGGACAGCATCTGTACCGATGCGATTGACCAGATCGGGCCGAACTTTATTTATTAAGCATACTGCCGTTCTGCTGGGTCGGCAGCATGTGCTGCTGACCGCTGCTTTGCGATACCCCGCCTCCTAACATCCCACCGTTTGAGTTTGGCAGCGGCTGTTCAAGCATCTGGCCCTGCTGCACGCGCTGGGTGTTGGTATTCATCTGGTTTTGCAGGTGCTGCTGCTGCACCTGGGTCTGCGTCTTTAACTGCTGATTGAGCATCCCTTTCTGCTGCTGTTGCTGGCTCATCATCTCCGTCTGCATACGCTGCTGGCTCGGAATGACGTAGCCCGGCTGGTTCGGGTTGTTCAGGGTGTTGATTGGCTGTGCGAGCGCGGCGAACGGAAGCAGCGCGGTCAGGATCAGTAATCGTTTCATGGTTATCTCCTCCTTTGAGGCTTCTCTTAAGTTTACCCTGATTCCGGCATAACGATGATTTTTTAAGAGTTGTGAACCAGGCTTAAGCGGGGAATATGGACCCCTTCACCTGGAGAACAATAATGATGAAACCAACCTTTTTGCGCTGGGTCGCCATCGCTGCGCTGATGGCAGGCGGCACATTTACCGTGGCGGCCAACCCGCCCGCCGCTCCTCCGGTCTCTTACGGCGTGGAGGAGGATGTTTTTCACCCCGTGCGGGCGACGCACGGCATGGTGGCCTCGGTGGACGCGCTGGCAACGCAGGTGGGCGTCGATATTCTTAAGCAGGGCGGTAACGCGGTGGATGCGGCGGTCGCGGTGGGATATGCGCTGGCGGTGACGCATCCACAGGCGGGGAACCTGGGCGGCGGCGGGTTTATGATGCTGCGCACCAAAGACGGTAAAACCACGGCCATCGACTTCCGTGAGATGGCGCCGAACCAGGCCTCCCGCGATATGTTCCTCGACGATCAGGGCAATCCGGACAGTAAAAAATCTCTGACCTCGCACCTTGCCTCCGGCACGCCGGGCACCGTTGCGGGCTTCTCGCTGGCGCTGGAAAAATACGGCACGCTGCCGCTGAATAAAGTGGTGCAGCCTGCCATCAAGCTGGCGCGCGACGGCTTCGTCGTCAACGACGCGCTGGCGGACGACCTCAAAACCTACGGCAGCGAAGTTATTCCCAATCATGAGAACAGCAAGGCTATCTTCTGGAAAGACGGCGAGCCGCTGAAGAAGGGCGATAAGCTGGTGCAGAAGAACCTCGCAAAAAGTCTCGAACTGATTGCTGAAAACGGCCCGGACGCCTTCTATAAAGGGCCGATTGCCGATCAGATTGCCGATGAGATGCAGAAGAACGGCGGGCTGATCACCAAAGCGGATCTGGCGGAATATAAGGCGGTGGAGCGCGAGCCGATCAGCGGCACCTATCGCGGCTACGAGGTCTTCTCCATGCCGCCGCCGTCCTCCGGGGGGATTCACATCGTGCAGATCCTCAATATTCTGGAAAACTTCGATATGCACAAGTTCGGCTTCGGTAGCGCCGATGCCATGCAGGTGATGGCGGAGGCGGAGAAGCGCGCCTACGCTGACCGCTCGGAATACCTTGGCGATCCGGACTTCGTTAAGGTGCCGTGGCAGGCGCTGACCAACAAAGCCTATGCCAAATCAATTGCCGACGAGATCGACATCAACAAGGCTAAGCCGTCGAGCGAGATCCGCCCGGGCAAGCTGGCGCCGTATGAAAGTAACCAGACCACCCACTTCTCGGTCGTGGACAAAGACGGTAACGCGGTGGCGGTAACTTACACGCTTAACACCACCTTCGGCACCGGGATTGTGGCGGGCAACAGCGGTATTTTGCTGAACAACGAGATGGATGACTTCTCCGCCAAACCGGGCGTGCCGAACGTCTACGGCCTGGTCGGCGGCGATGCGAATGCGGTCGGGCCGAAGAAGCGCCCGCTGTCGTCCATGTCGCCCACCATCGTGGTGAAAGACGGCAAAACCTGGCTGGTGACCGGCAGCCCTGGCGGGAGCCGGATTATCACAACCGTGCTGCAAATGGTGGTGAACAGCATCGACTTTGGGATGAACGTTGCCGAAGCGACCAATGCGCCGCGTTTCCACCACCAGTGGCTGCCGGACGAGCTGCGCGTCGAGAAGGGCTTTAGCCCGGACACCATTAAGCTGCTTGAGCAGCGTGGGCAGAAGGTGGCGGTGAAGGAGGCGATGGGCAGCACCCAGAGCATTATGGTCGGGCCGGACGGGGCGCTTTTTGGCGCATCGGACCCGCGTTCGGTGGATGATTTAACGGCGGGGTATTGATTTTTTTGCCCGGTGGCGCTGCGCTTACCGGGCCTGGAACGGCACGAACGTAGGCCGGGTAAGGCGAAGCCGCCACCCGGCAACAAACTACTTCATACGCGCCATATAATACGCGTCCACATATTCGCCGTTGCGCAGGGCGTAGCGCCTGCCGGTGCCTTCAATCTCAAACCCGTGCTTTTTGTACACCGCGATTGCCGGTTCGTTATCCACAAACACCGTTAACTCGATGCGGTCGACGCGCAGCCAGTTGTCACACATATCGATCATGGTGCGAATCAGCGCGCTGGCCACGCCGCGGTTATGCCACTGTGCGCCAACGCAGATACCGAAATCGGCAACGTGGCTGCGGCGTGGTCGCTGGGCGACATCAATGGTGAGGTGGCCGACCACGATATCATCAATGCAGGCAACCAGCTGTTTAATGCCCGGCTGTTCGCCTAGCCGCATTTGCCACATTTCCATTGAAGGATGAGGAACCTGTAGCGTGTTGTGGTACACCTCCGGCTGGGCGTGGATCTGACGAATGGCGTCGTAATCTTTCGGTTCAGCGTGGCGTATCACTATCTCACTCATTCCTTGTTCCTCAGTCAGTTAAAAGTCCCCTCCAACATCAGTGACTTTAAAAGTTGAGTCAATCGCTATTTTTTGCAAAAAGTATTGGACAAGTGCGAATGAGAATGATTATTATTGCTCTGCATTCAGGAAGACCTCCTACGGGAACCTGAAAGCACGACATTGCTCACATTGCTTCCAGTATTACTTTAGCCAGCTTCTCGCTGGCTTTTTTTTTGTCCTTTTTCTCCCTCTCCCACCGTGAGAGGGCTGGGGTGAGGGCAAAACATGCGCTATGGTAAAACCCAGTAACCTTCCAAAAGGACTGAGCCATGACACTACATTGTGCATTTATTGGATTTGGCAAAAGCACCACGCGTTACCACCTTCCGTATGTTCTCAACCGTAAAGAGACCTGGCACGTGGCCCATATCTATCGCCGCCGCGCGAAGCCAGAAGAGCAGTCTCCGCAGTATTCCCATATTCATTTCACCAGCGATCTTGATGAGGTGCTTAACGACCCGCAGGTGAAGCTGGTGGTGGTCTGTACCCACGCCGACAGCCACTTTGACTACGCGAAACGCGCGCTGGAAGCGGGTAAAAACGTGCTGGTGGAAAAACCGTTCACCCCGACCCTCGCCGAAGCGAAGGAGCTGTTCGCGCTGGCGAAAAGCAAAGGGCTGACCGTCACGCCGTACCAGAACCGTCGCTTTGACAGCTGCTTCCTGACGGCGAAAAAGGCGATTGAAAGCGGCAAACTCGGCGAGATCGTGGAAATCGAAAGCCACTTCGATTACTACCGCCCGGTGGCGGAAACCCAGCCCGGACTGCCGCAGGATGGCTCCTTCTACGGTCTCGGCGTGCACACCATGGACCAGATCATCTCCCTGTTTGGCCGCCCGGACCACGTGGCGTATGACATCCGCAGCCTGCGCAATAAGGCCAACCCGGACGATACCTTTGAAGCGCAGCTGTTCTACGGCGACCTGAAAGCCATCGTTAAAACCAGCCATCTGGTGAAAATCGACTACCCGAAATTTATCGTTCACGGCAAGAAAGGCTCCTTTATCAAGTACGGTATTGACCAGCAGGAGACCAGCCTGAAGGCCAATATCATGCCGGGTGAACCGGGCTTTGCGGCAGATGATTCCGTGGGCGTTCTGGAGTACGTGAACGACGAGGGCGTGACGGTCAGGGAAGCGCTGAAGCCGGAAACGGGCGACTATGGACGCGTCTACGATGCGCTGTATGACACCCTCACCAACGGTGCGCCGAATTACGTCAAGGAATCTGACGTTCTGACCAATCTGGAAATCCTCGAACGGGCCTTCGAACAGGCTTCTCCTGCCACGGTAACCCTCGCCAGATAAGCAAAAATGGCTCCTCTTCGCTTGTTCTAAATTTTTGAACAGAGGAGTCAATTTTCACCCTCTATGATCCCAGGGCGTTTGCGTCCACACTTACTCCATCGAAACGAACTGAGGGTGAAAACAATGATCTACTTACGCAAAGCAAACGAACGTGGTCACGCGAATCATGGCTGGCTGGACTCATGGCATTCATTCTCGTTTGCCGACTACTACGACCCGAACTTTATGGGCTTCTCCGCACTGCGCGTCATTAACGACGACGTGATTGATGCAGGCCAGGGCTTCGGTACCCACCCGCACAAAGACATGGAAATCCTGACCTATGTGCTGGAAGGGGCGGTTGAGCACCAGGACAGCATGGGCAACAAAGAGCAGGTTCCGGCGGGCGAGTTCCAGATTATGAGCGCGGGGACCGGGGTGCGTCACTCGGAGTACAACCCGAGCAAAACGGAAAAACTGCACCTGTATCAAATCTGGATCATTCCAGAAGAGACCGGCATCACGCCACGCTACGAGCAGCGCCGCTTCGACGCGAAACAGGGCAAACAGCTGGTGCTCTCCCCGGATGCGCGTGAAGGTTCCCTGAAAGTGCATCAGGATATGGAGCTGTACCGCTGGGCGCTGGCGAAAGATGAACAGTCTGTACACCAGATTGCCGCCAACCGCCGCGTGTGGATCCAGGTGGTGAAAGGGGAGGTGTCCATCAACGGCACCAAAGCGACAACCGCCGATGGCCTGGCAGTCTGGGATGAGCAGGCGCTCTCCGTGCATGCCGACAGCGAAAGTGAAATTCTGCTGTTTGACCTGCCGCCGGTCTAAATAATTTCTCAACCTTCCCTTTAAACGGGGAAGGTTAAGCTTTGTCCGTGATAAACTGAGCAAATCTCTCACTTCAAGATTTCTCAGGACGATGAAAAAGAAACGCCCCGTACTTCAGGATGTCGCCGATCGCGTCGGTGTGACCAAAATGACGGTCAGCCGTTTTTTACGTAACCCGGAACAGGTTTCCGTGGCGTTGCGTGGCAAGATTGCCGCCGCCCTTGATGAACTGGGTTATATCCCCAACCGCGCGCCCGATATTCTCTCCAATGCGACCAGCCGTGCGGTGGGCGTCCTGCTTCCTTCCTTAACCAACCAGGTATTCGCCGAAGTGCTGCGTGGCATCGAAAGCGTCACCGATGCGTTTGGCTATCAGACCATGCTCGCCCACTACGGGTACAAGCCGGAACTGGAAGAGGAACGTCTTGAATCGATGCTTTCCTGGAACATCGACGGCCTGATTTTAACGGAACGTACTCACACCCCGCGCACGCTGAAAATGATTGAAGTGGCAGGCATTCCGGTGGTGGAACTGATGGACAGCCAGTCGCCGTGCCTCGACATCGCCGTGGGGTTCGATAACTTTGAAGCGGCGCGTCAGATGACGGCGGCGATCATCGCCCGTGGTCATCGCCATGTGGCCTATCTGGGTGCGCGTCTGGATGAACGTACTATCATCAAACAGAAGGGATACGAGCAGGCGATGCTCGACGCCGGTTTAACCCCGTACAGCGTGATGGTGGAGCAATCTTCTTCTTACACGTCGGGCATTGAGCTGATGCGTCAGGCGCGACGCGAGTATCCGCAACTGGACGGTATTTTCTGCACCAACGATGACCTTGCGGTCGGCGCCGCGTTTGAGTGCCAGCGTCTGGGTTTAAAAATCCCGGATGATATGGCGATTGCCGGCTTCCACGGCCACGACATTGGCCAGGTGATGGAGCCGCGTCTGGCGAGCGTCCTGACCCCGCGTGAACGCATGGGCCGCATTGGTGCAGAACGCCTGCTGGCGCGCATTCGTGGTGAGGCAGTTACCCCTAAAATGTTAGATTTAGGTTTCACCTTGTCACCAGGTGGATCTATTTAATCCGACAAATTTGAAGTAGCTCACACTTATTCACTTCGCGCACGTTTGGATATTGCTTCTCATATGCCCCGGCAGGACAATGTTACCGATAACTGTTACCCGTAACAATTGACTGAGGGACACCCTTTGAGCACGACTAATCACGATCACCACGTTTACGTCCTGATGGGCGTGTCCGGTAGCGGTAAATCTGCCGTGGCGAGCGAAGTGGCGCATCAACTCCAGGCTGCGTTTCTTGATGGTGACTTCCTCCATCCGCGCAGCAACATCATGAAAATGGCTTCCGGCGAGCCGCTGAACGACGACGACCGCAAACCGTGGTTGCAGGCGCTGAATGACGCCGCGTTCGCGATGCAGCGCACCAATAAAGTCTCCCTGATCGTCTGTTCCGCGCTGAAAAAAACCTATCGCGACCTGCTGCGCGACGGCAACCCGAACCTCTCTTTCATCTACCTGAAAGGCGATTTTGGGGTGATTGAAAGCCGCCTGAAGGCGCGTAAAGGCCACTTCTTCAAAACCCAGATGCTGGTAACGCAGTTCGAAGCGTTGCAGGAGCCGGGTGCTGACGAGCAGGATGTCTTAGTGGTTGATATCGATCAGCCGCTGGAAGGTGTTGTTGCCAGCACCATCGAGGTTATTAATAAAAGGCAGTAAGTTTTGAGTACATTAACGCTAGTTTTGACAGCAGTGGGTTCCGTATTGCTGCTGCTGTTTTTAGTGATGAAGGCACGTATGCACGCCTTCGTTGCTTTGATGGTGGTTTCTATTGGTGCCGGTCTCTTTTCCGGCATGCCGCTCGACAAAATCGCGGCGACGATGGAAAAAGGGATGGGCGGCACGCTCGGCTTCCTGGCCATTGTGGTGGCGCTGGGCGCGATGTTTGGCAAGATTTTGCACGAGACGGGCGCGGTCGATCAGATTGCGGTCAAGATGCTGAAATCCTTCGGGCACAGCCGTGCGCACTACGCGATTGGTCTGGCCGGTCTGATTTGCGCGCTGCCGCTGTTCTTTGAAGTGGCGGTGGTGCTGCTGATTAGCGTGGCGTTCTCCATGGCGCGCCATACCGGTACTAACCTCGTGAAGCTGGTCATTCCGCTGTTTGCGGGCGTGGCGGCGGCGGCGGCGTTTCTGCTGCCGGGGCCTGCCCCGATGCTGCTGGCCTCCCAGATGCATGCTGACTTTGGCTGGATGATCCTGATTGGCCTGTGCGCGGCAATTCCGGGGATGATTATCGCCGGTCCGCTGTGGGGCAACTTCATCAGCCGCTACGTTGAGCTGCACATTCCGGATGACATCACCGAGCCGCACCTGGGCGAGGGCAAAATGCCATCCTTCGGCTTCAGTCTGTCGCTGATCCTGCTGCCGCTGGTGCTGGTGGGCCTGAAAACCATCGCTGCGCGCTTTGTGCCGGTGGGGTCAACCGCTTACGAGTGGTTTGAGTTTATTGGTCATCCGTTCACCGCGATCCTGGTGGCGTGTCTGGTAGCAATTTACGGCCTGGCGATGCGTCAGGGCATGCCGAAAGACCGCGTGATGGAGATCTGTGGTGCCGCGCTGCAACCGGCGGGGATTATCCTGCTGGTGATCGGGGCGGGCGGCGTGTTCAAGCAGGTGCTGGTGGATTCCGGCGTTGGTCCGGCGCTGGGCGAAGCGCTGACCGGGATGGGGCTGCCGATTGCAGTCACCTGTTTCGTGCTGGCTGCGGCGGTGCGTATCATTCAGGGCTCCGCGACCGTAGCGTGCTTAACCGCCGTGGGTCTGGTGATGCCGGTGATTGAACAGCTGAACTACTCCGGTGCGCAGATGGCGGCACTCTCTATCTGTATCGCGGGTGGCTCGATTGTGGTTTCTCACGTGAACGACGCGGGCTTCTGGCTGTTCGGTAAATTTACCGGCGCAACCGAAGCGCAAACCCTGAAAACCTGGACGCTGATGGAAACCATCCTCGGCACGACGGGTGCGATTGTCGGGATGATTGCGTTTACGCTGCTGAGCTAATCCCGGTTTTCTCCCTCTCTCACAGGGAGAGGGTTGGGGTGAGGGCATCAGGCCGCAGAGGGCGTATTTTGTCGGGTGGCGGCTTCGCCTTACCCGACCTACAAAAAACTCAGGTCCCGTAGGCCGGGTAAGCGCAAGCGCCACCCGGCTTTTTTACATCTTCATCCTTTCATCCACGCCCGGATCCCGTCCAGGAACATCTGCGTTGCCATCATCACCAGAATCAGCCCCATCAGGCGCTCCAGCGCGTTCACCCCTTTCTCACCCAGCAGGCGCAGGAACAGCGACGACTGCAACAGGATAATAAACGTCCCGCCCCAGGCGATCAGCAGGGCAATCACCAGATGGCTCATCTGATTTGGATACTGATGCGACAGCAGCATCAACGTCGCCAGAATCGTTGGCCCGGCGACCAGCGGGATCGCCAGCGGCACGATAAACGGCTCTTCACCCGCAGGCAGGCCGCTGCTGCTGCCCTCCGCGCTCGGGAAAATCATCTTAATGGCAATCAGGAACAAAATTATCCCGCCGGAAATGGAGACCGTTTCGGCGCGTAAGTTCAGGAAAGCGAGGATTTTTTCACCGGCGAACAGGAAGATAAACATCACCAGCAGGGCGATGAGCAACTCGCGGATCATGATCGCCCGACGGCGCTTCGGCTCGGTGTGCTTCAGCACCGACATGAAGATCGGCAGATTACCGAGCGGATCCATAATCAGGATCAATAAAACCGCTGCGGAAATGATTTCACTCATCTTAAATTATCCCTGATACTTATTGTGGTCATTGCGATGATTAGCACTTTTTCTGATTGCCGGGCAATCATCGATTAATTTCGCTTGCGACTTTGGCAGCATTTTGTAATGTGAAGCATATCCCAGTTCAATACTGGCTTGCACAATCAGCACACACCCCTTGCAGGAAAAAAATGCTATGAAAAACGTTGGTTTTATCGGCTGGCGCGGTATGGTCGGCTCTGTACTCATGCAACGCATGGTTGAAGAGCGCGATTTCGACGCCATCCGCCCGGTCTTCTTCTCCACTTCCCAGCTCGGCCAGGCTGCACCGTCCTTTGGGGGTACCACAGGCACGTTGCAGGACGCTTACGATCTGGAAGCGCTGAAGGCACTCGACATTATTGTGACCTGCCAGGGCGGCGATTATACCAACGAAATCTATCCGAAGCTGCGTGAAAGCGGCTGGCAGGGCTACTGGATTGACGCGGCCTCTTCGCTTCGCATGAAAGACGATGCGATCATTATTCTCGACCCGGTTAACCAGGGCGTCATCACCGACGGGCTTAACAACGGCGTGAAAACCTTTGTTGGCGGTAACTGCACCGTCAGCCTGATGCTGATGTCCCTCGGCGGTCTGTTCGCACAGGATCTGGTGGAGTGGGTCTCCGTGGCGACCTACCAGGCGGCCTCCGGCGGCGGCGCGCGTCATATGCGCGAACTGCTGACCCAGATGGGCCAGCTGCACCAGAGCGTCGCAACCGAGCTGGCAGACCCGGCGTCCGCAATCCTCGACATCGAGCGTAAAGTCACTCAGCTCACCCGCAGCGGCGAGCTGCCGGTAGATAACTTTGGCGTACCGCTGGCCGGTGGCCTGATCCCGTGGATCGACAAACAGCTGGATAACGGCCAGACCCGCGAAGAGTGGAAGGGCCAGGCTGAGACCAACAAAATCCTCGGCACCGCGAACACCATTCCGGTTGACGGTCTGTGCGTGCGTATCGGCGCGCTGCGCTGCCACAGCCAGGCCTTCACCATTAAACTGAAAAAAGATGTGTCTATTCCGACCGTGGAAGAGCTGCTGGCCGCGCACAACCCGTGGGCGAAAGTGGTGCCAAACGATCGCGATATCACCATGCGCGAACTGACCCCGGCAGCCGTGACCGGCACGCTGACCACCCCGGTTGGGCGTCTGCGCAAGCTGAACATGGGGCCGGAGTACCTCTCCGCGTTCACCGTTGGCGATCAGCTGCTGTGGGGTGCTGCCGAGCCGCTGCGCCGCATGCTGCGCCAGCTGGCGTAATAATTTGTTAAACACGGGGGGTGATTGTCACCCCCTTTTTTTGCGTACTACATGGAGTAAAACGCAGATGTCTTATTTTTTATCAGGAGGACCCACGACGTTGGCTATGCTTTAAGGAAGATTTATTTCTCACCTGAGGGTAGGGCGGAGCAGAGAGGATTAACTGCACCGTTTAGGTCACATTAAAAGTCGTCCCGGAGCGCGTAAAAAGGGCGACATAAAAAAACAGGATGAATACCATGTCCGATCGTATTTCGAGAGACGTGATTAATGCGCTTATTGCGGGTCACTTTGCCGACCCCTTTTCTGTGCTAGGGATGCACCGTACAGAGGCCGGGCTGGAAGTTCGGGCGCTGTTACCGGATGCAACAGAAGTGTGGGTTATCGAACCCAAAACCGGCCGCAAGGTGGGTAATCTGGAATGCCTCGACTCGCGTGGCTTCTTCTCGGGCGTCATGCCCCGCCGTAAAAATCCTTTTCGTTATCAGCTTGCCGTTATCTGGCACGGTCAGCAAAACCTGATTGACGATCCCTATAGCTTCGGCCCGCTCTTAAAAGAGATGGACGCCTGGCTGCTGTCCGAAGGGACCCATTTACGCCCCTACGAAACGCTGGGTGCCCATGCGGATACCATGGACGGTATCACCGGCACGCGTTTTGCCGTATGGGCGCCAAACGCCCAGCGCGTCTCCGTCGTCGGGCAGTTCAACTACTGGGACGGTCGTCGTCACCCCATGCGCCTGCGCCGGGAAACCGGCATCTGGGAGCTGTTTATCCCCGGCGCGCACAACGGTCAGCTCTACAAATTCGAGATGATCGATGCCAACGGCAAGCTGCGCATTAAATCCGACCCGTACGCCTTTGAGGCCGAACTGCGCCCGAATACCGCCTCGCTGATTTGCGGCCTGCCGGAGAAGGTTGTCCAGACGGAAGAGCGCAAGCAGGCTAACCGCTTCGATGCGCCGATCTCCGTTTATGAGGTGCATCTCGGCTCGTGGCGTCGCCACACCGATAACAACTTCTGGCTGAGCTATCGCGAGCTGGCGGACCAGCTGGTGCCGTACGCGAAATGGATGGGCTTTACCCATCTGGAGCTGCTGCCGATCAACGAACACCCGTTCGACGGCAGCTGGGGCTATCAGCCAACCGGGCTGTATGCGCCCACGCGCCGCTTCGGCACGCGCGATGACTTCCGCTATTTCATCGATGCCGCGCACGCCGCCGGGCTGAACGTGATCCTCGACTGGGTGCCGGGCCACTTCCCGTCGGACGATTTTGCGCTGGCAGAGTTCGACGGCACCAAGCTGTACGAGCACAGCGACCCGCGCGAAGGCTATCACCAGGACTGGAACACGCTGATCTACAACTACGGTCGCCGTGAAGTATCGAACTACCTGGTCGGGAACGCGTTGTACTGGATCGAGCGCTTCGGCATTGATGCCCTGCGCGTGGATGCGGTGGCGTCGATGATTTACCGCGACTACAGCCGCAAAGAGGGGGAGTGGATCCCGAACGAGTATGGCGGCCGTGAAAACCTCGAAGCGATCGAGTTTCTGCGCAACACCAACCGCATTATCGGCGAGCAGGTGGAAGGCGCCGTGACCATGGCGGAAGAGTCCACCGACTTCCCGGGCGTTTCCCGTCCACCGGCAATGGGCGGCCTGGGCTTCTGGTACAAGTGGAACCTCGGCTGGATGCACGACACGCTCGACTACATGAAGCTCGACCCGGTTTATCGTCAGTATCACCACGATAAACTCACCTTCGGGCTGCTCTACAACTACACCGAAAACTTCATGCTGCCGCTGTCGCACGATGAAGTGGTGCACGGCAAAAAATCCATTCTCGACCGCATGCCGGGGGACGCGTGGCAGAAGTTTGCCAACCTGCGCGCCTACTACGGCTGGATGTTCGCCTTCCCGGGCAAAAAGCTGCTGTTTATGGGTAACGAATTTGCCCAGGGGCGCGAATGGAACCACGATACCAGCCTTGACTGGCATCTGCTGGAAGGTGCGGACAACTGGCACCATGGCGTACAGCGTCTGGTCCGCGACCTGAACCTGACCTATCGCCACCATAAAGCGCTGCACGAGCTGGACTTCGATCCATACGGCTTTGAGTGGCTGGTGGTGGACGACCACGAGCGCTCGGTGTTTGTCTTTGTGCGCCGCGACAAGGCGGGTAACGAGATCATTGTCGCCAGCAACTTCACGCCGGTGCCGCGCGAACACTACCGCTTCGGCATTAACCAGCCGGGCAAATGGCGCGAAATTCTCAATACCGACTCCATGCACTACCACGGCAGCAACGCGGGTAACGGCGGGCTGGTGCAGAGCGATGCCATTGAAAGCCACGGCCGTCCGAACTCCCTGAGCCTGACGCTGCCGCCGCTGAGCACAATCTGGCTGGTGCGGGAGGGAGAATGACGCAGCTCACGGCAGGTAAACCCGAACCGCTCGGGGCGAGCTTTGACGGAAAGGGGGTGAACTTCACGCTCTTTTCCGCCCATGCGGAGCGGGTGGAACTCTGTGTGTTTGACGGGGAAGGTAACGAGCACCGTTACGATTTACCGGCGCGCACGGGGGATACCTGGCATGGCTACCTGGCCGGAGGACGGCCGGGGATGCACTACGGTTTTCGCGTACACGGCCCCTGGGAGCCCTCTCAGGGGCACTGGTTTAACCCGGCGAAGCTGCTGATTGACCCGTGCGCGCACCGCGTGGACGGTGAGTTTAAAGATGACTCGCTGTTCCACGTTGGCTACGGCGAACCTGACCACCGCGACAGCGCGCCCGTCGCGCCCAAAAGCGTGGTGGTGCACGATCTCTACGACTGGGAAGACGATGCCCCGCCGCGCACGCCGTGGGGCAACACCGTTATTTATGAAGCCCACGTTAAAGGGCTGACATATCTGCACCCGTCAATCCCTAAAGAGATGCGCGGCACCTACAAAGCGCTTGGGCATCCGACGATGGTCGCGTACCTGAAGCACTTAGGGATCACCGCGCTGGAGCTGTTGCCCCTGGCGCATTTCGCCAGCGAGCCGCGGCTACAGCGTCTTGGGTTAAGCAACTACTGGGGCTACAACCCGCTGGCGATGTTCGCCCTCGACCCGCGCTACGCGGTGCAGCCGGAGAAGGCACGGGATGAGTTTCGCGATGCGGTGAAGGCGCTTCACGCGGCGGGTATCGAGGTCATTCTGGACGTGGTGCTGAACCACAGTGCGGAAAGCGATCTTGACGGCCCGACGCTCTCACAGCGCGGAATCGATAACCGTAGCTATTATTGGATCAGGGACGACGGCGATTACGAGAACTGGACCGGGTGCGGTAACACCCTCAACCTCAGTCATCCGGCCGTTACGCATTACGCGTACGAGTGCCTGAAATACTGGGTTGAGACGTTCCACGTGGACGGTTTTCGTTTCGACCTGGCGCCGGTGATGGGGCGCACCCCGGCGTTCAGCCAGCAGGCGCCGCTGTTTGAGGCCATCAAAAACTGCCCGGTGCTCTCAAAGGTTAAGCTGATCGCGGAGCCCTGGGACATCGGCGAGGGCGGTTATCAGGTGGGGAATTTCCCGCCGCTGTTTGCCGAGTGGAACGACCACTTCCGCGATGCCATCCGCCGCTTCTGGCTGACGCGCGATCTGTCGCTGGGGGAGTTTGCCGGTCGCTTTGCCGGCTCCAGCGATCTCTTCAAGCGTGACGGCAAACGTCCGTCGGCCACCATTAACCTGCTGACGGCACACGACGGTTTTACGCTGCGCGACTGCGTTTGTTTCAATCAGAAACACAATGAGGCAAACGGCGAGGAGAATCGCGATGGGACTAACAATAACCATAGCTTCAACCATGGTATAGAAGGGTTAGGCGGAAGTCTGGATGTGATCGAGCGGCGACGCGCCAGCGTTCATGCGCTGCTGACGACGCTTTTGTTGTCGCAGGGCACGCCGATGCTGCTGGCGGGCGATGAGCACGGCCACAGCCAGCACGGCAACAACAACGCCTATTGCCAGGACAACACCCTGACCTGGCTCGACTGGGGAGAAGCGAACAGCGGGCTGACCCATTTCACCGCGGCGCTGATCCATCTTCGCCAGCGCATTCCCGCGCTCACCGCCGACCGCTGGTGGGAAGAGGGCGACGGAAACGTTCGCTGGCTGAATAAAGACGCGCAACCGTTAAGCGCGCAAGAGTGGCAACACGGCATACCCTGTCTGCAAATCCTGCTTTCGGATGCGTGGCTGGTGACGCTGAACGCGACGGATGACGTCGCAGAGATTGTTTTACCTGACGGGGAATGGCGAGCCATTCCTCCCTTTGCCGGAGCGGATAATCCGGTTGTTATGGCTGTCTGGCACGGGCCTGCGCACGGAGTGTGCGTATTCCAAAGATGATAAAAAAGGAGTTAGTCATGGTTAGATTAGAGAAGAACGATCCGTTAATGTTGGCGCGCCAGCTACCATTAAAAACAGTTGCCCTGATACTCGCGGGCGGGCGTGGTACCCGTCTGAAAGATTTGACCATCAAGCGCGCCAAACCGGCCGTTCACTTTGGTGGTAAGTTCCGTATTATCGATTTTGCACTGTCCAACTGCCTGAACTCAGGCATTCGCCGTATTGGCGTCATTACCCAGTATCAGTCGCACACGCTGGTGCAGCACATTCAGCGCGGCTGGTCATTCTTCAGCGAAGAGATGAACGAGTTTGTCGATCTGCTCCCGGCGCAGCAGCGCGTTCACGGGGAGAACTGGTACCGCGGCACGGCGGATGCCGTGACTCAGAACCTCGACATCATTCGCCGCTATAACGCGGAATACATCGTTATCCTCGCCGGGGACCACATCTACAAGCAAGATTACTCCCACATGCTGATCGACCACGTCGAAAAAGGGGCGCGCTGCACCGTGGCGTGTCTGCCGGTGCCTGTTGCGGAAGCAACCGCGTTTGGCGTGATGCATGTAGATGGCGACGACAAGATTATCGACTTTGTCGAAAAACCGGCGAACCCGCCAACCATGCCGGGCGACGACACCAAATCGCTCGCCAGCATGGGGATCTATGTCTTTGATGCCGATTACCTTTATGAACTGCTGGAAGAGGACGGCAAAGACGAAAACTCCAGCCACGACTTCGGTAAAGATATCATCCCGAAAATTACCAAAGCTGGCATGGCGTATGCACATCCCTTCCCGCTGTCCTGCGTGCAGTCCGATCCGAATGCGGAGCCTTACTGGCGCGATGTGGGAACGCTGGAAGCGTACTGGAAAGCCAACCTCGATCTGGCGTCCGTCACGCCTGAGCTGGATATGTACGACCAGAACTGGCCGATTCGCACGCATATGGAATCGTTGCCGCCGGCGAAGTTCGTCCAGGATCGCTCCGGCAGCCACGGCATGACGCTCAACTCGCTGGTCTCTGGCGGTTGCATTATCTCCGGTTCGGTGGTGGTGCAGTCCGTGCTGTTCCCGCGCGTGCGTATAAACTCATTCTGTAATATCGATTCGGCAGTTCTGCTGCCGGATGTCTGGGTAGGGCGCTCATGTCGTCTGCGTCGCTGCGTTATCGATCGTGCCTGCATCATTCCCGAAGGGATGGTGATTGGGGAAAACGCGGAAGAAGATGCGCGTCGTTTCTACCGTTCGGAAGAGGGGATCGTGTTAGTAACACGGGAAATGTTGCGGAAGCTGCAAATCAAACAGGAGCGATGATGCAGGTTTTACACGTATGTTCTGAGATGTTCCCGTTGTTAAAAACGGGCGGCCTGGCGGATGTTCTTGGTGCATTACCAGCGGCGCAAATCGCCGGAGGGGTGGATACCCGCGTGTTGTTGCCCGCTTTTCCGGATATCCGGCGCGGTATTCCCGATGCAAAGGTTGTTACCCGTCGCGAGACCTTCGCGGGACGTATCACCCTGCTGTTTGGACATTACAATGGCGTAGGGATTTACCTGATTGATGCCCCGCATTTATACGATCGACCCGGCAGCCCGTATCACGATACCAACCTGTACGCCTATACCGATAACGTGATGCGCTTTGCCCTGCTCGGCTGGGTGGGGGCGGAAATGGCCGTCGGACTGGATCCGTTCTGGCGTCCGAACGTGGTGCACGCGCATGACTGGCATGCGGGGCTGGCTCCTGCGTATCTGGCGGCGAAGGGGCACCCGGCCAAATCGGTGTTTACGGTGCACAACCTGGCGTATCAGGGCATGTATTACGCGCATCATATGAATGACATCGATCTGCCATGGTCGTTCTTTAACATGCACGGACTGGAGTTTAACGGACAGATTTCGTTCCTGAAGGCCGGTCTGTACTACGCCGACCACATCACGGCGGTCAGCCCAACCTACGCGCGGGAAATTACCCAGCCGGAGTTCGGTTACGGTATGGAAGGGCTGCTGCAACAGCGCCACCGTGAAGGTCGCCTGTCGGGCATTCTGAACGGCGTGGATGAACAGATCTGGAATCCGGAAACGGACCTCCTGCTGGCGGCGCGCTATGGTCGCGACTCCGTGGAGGACAAAGCGGAGAACAAGCGCCAGCTACAGATTGCGATGGGGCTGAAGGTCAACGACAAGGTGCCGCTGTTTGCGGTGGTCAGCCGCCTGACCAGCCAGAAAGGGCTGGATCTGGTGCTGGAAGCGCTGCCGGGATTACTGGAGCAGGGCGGCCAGCTGGCGCTGCTCGGCGCGGGCGACCCGGTATTGCAGGAAGGTTTCCTTGCGGCCGCGGCGGAACATCCGGGGCAGGTGGGCGTGCAGATTGGCTATCACGAAGCGTTCTCGCACCGCATCATGGGCGGCGCGGACGTGATTCTGGTGCCGAGCCGCTTCGAGCCCTGCGGCCTGACGCAGCTCTATGGTCTGAAATACGGCACGTTGCCGCTGGTACGCCGCACGGGCGGGCTGGCGGATACGGTGTCTGACAGCTCCCTGGAAAACCTGGCGGACGGTATCGCCAGCGGGTTTGTTTTCGAGGACAGTAATGCCTGGTCGCTGCTTCGGGCGATCCGGCGTGCTTTCGTCTTGTGGTCCCGTCCATCCCTGTGGCGTTACGTACAACGTCAGGCGATGTCCATGGACTTTGGCTGGCATGTTGCGGCGCAGTCCTACCGCGACCTTTATCAACGCTTGATGTAACGAGGCGAAGTTACTGATATGAATGCTCCATTTAGCTACTCTTCCCCCACGCTCAGCGTTGAGGCGTTGAAACACTCCATCGCCTATAAGCTGATGTTTACCATTGGGAAAGATCCCGTTATTGCCAACAAACATGAGTGGCTGAACGCCACGCTGTTTGCGGTGCGTGACCGTATGGTCGAACGCTGGCTGCGCTCCAACCGCGCCCAGCTTTCGCAGGAGACGCGACAGGTGTATTACCTGTCGATGGAGTTTCTGATTGGTCGCACCCTCTCCAATGCGCTGTTATCGCTCGGGATTTATGACGACGTCAAAAACGCACTGGAAGAGATGGGGCTGGATTTAGAAGAGCTGATTGACGAAGAGAACGACCCGGGGCTGGGTAACGGTGGTCTCGGGCGTCTTGCCGCCTGTTTCCTCGATTCACTGGCGACGCTGGCGCTGCCGGGGCGCGGCTACGGTATTCGCTACGACTACGGTATGTTCAAGCAGAACATCGTGGATGGTCGTCAGAAAGAGTCTCCAGACTACTGGCTGGAGTACGGTAACCCGTGGGAGTTCAAGCGCCACAACACGCGCTACAAGGTGCGTTTTGGCGGGCGTATTCAGCAGGAAGGGAAAAAATCCCGCTGGGTGGAAACCGAGGAGATCCTCGCCGTGGCCTATGACCAGATCATCCCCGGCTACGACACCGATGCGACCAATACCCTGCGCCTGTGGAACGCGCAGGCCAGTAGCGAGATTAACCTGGGTAAATTCAACCAGGGTGACTACTTCGCGGCGGTGGAAGATAAAAACCACTCCGAGAATGTGTCACGCGTCCTGTATCCGGATGACTCGACCTACTCAGGCCGCGAGTTGCGCCTGCGTCAGGAGTATTTCCTCGTCTCGGCAACGATTCAGGATATCCTCAGCCGTCATTATCAGCTGCACAAGACCTATGCGAATCTGGCGGAAAAAACCGCCATTCACCTCAACGATACCCATCCGGTGCTGTCGATCCCTGAGCTGATGCGCCTGCTGATTGACGAGCATAAGTTCAGCTGGGATGACGCGTTTGAAGTAACCTGCCAGGTGTTCTCGTACACCAACCATACGCTGATGAGTGAAGCGCTGGAGACGTGGCCGGTGGATATGCTCGGCAAAATTCTGCCGCGCCACCTGCAAATCATCTTCGAGATCAACGACTACTTCCTCAAGACCTTGCAGGAGCAGTACCCGAACGATACCGGTCTGCTGAGCCGCGCCTCGATCATTGATGAATCCAATGGTCGCCGCGTACGCATGGCCTGGCTGGCGGTGGTGATCAGCCACAAGGTGAATGGCGTGTCAGAGCTGCACTCGAACCTGATGGTGCAGTCGCTGTTTGCGGACTTCGCGAAGATCTTCCCGACGCGTTTCTGCAACGTGACCAACGGCGTCACCCCGCGCCGCTGGCTGGCGCTGGCGAACCAGCCGCTCTCCGACGTTCTGGATGAGAACATTGGCCGCACCTGGCGCACCGATTTGAGCCAGCTGAGCGAGCTTGAGCAGCACATTGATTTCCCGACGGTGAACAAAGCCGTGCGCGAAGCCAAGCTGCTGAACAAGAAACGTCTGTCGGTCTGGCTGGCGCTGCATCTGAACGTGGTGGCGAACCCGAAAGCGCTGTTCGACGTGCAGATCAAACGTATCCACGAGTACAAGCGTCAGCTGATGAACGTCCTGCACGTCATTACCCACTACAACCGCATTAAGGCTGACCCGACGGCGGAGTGGGTGCCGCGCGTGAAAATCTTTGCCGGTAAGGCGGCCTCCGCGTACTACATGGCGAAGCACATCATCCATCTCATCAACGATGTGGCGAAGGTGGTGAATCACGATCCGGACATTGGCGATAAGCTGAAGGTCGTGTTTATCCCGAACTACAGCGTGAGCCTGGCGCAGCTGATTATTCCGGCGGCGGATCTCTCTGAGCAGATTTCCACGGCGGGGACGGAAGCATCCGGCACCAGCAACATGAAGTTTGCCCTGAACGGCGCGCTGACTATCGGCACGCTGGACGGCGCAAATGTCGAGATGCTGGAGCATGTGGGGGCGGAGAATATCTTTATCTTCGGGAATACGGCGGAAGAGGTGGAGGCGCTGCGCAAGCAGGGCTACTCGCCGCGTGAGTATTATGAAGAGGATGAAGAGTTACGCCAGGTGCTGACGCAAATCGCCACCGGCGTGTTTAACCCTGAGGAGCCCGGACGCTATCGCGATCTGGTGGACTCGCTGATTAACTTTGGCGATCACTATCAGGTGCTGGCGGATTACCGCAGCTACGTGGATTGTCAGGATAAGGTGGACGAACTGTACCGTCAGCCGGAGAAGTGGACCAGCGCCGCGATGCATAACATCGCCAACATGGGGTACTTCTCGTCGGACAGGACCATCAAAGAGTATGCCGAGAATATCTGGCATATTGATCCGGTGCGGTTGTAAAAACAAAGCCCGGTGGCGCTGCGCTTACCGGGCCTACGGGATCGAGTAGGCCGGGTAAGGCGGAGCCGCCACCCGGCTTTTTTTCAATTACGACGCCAACGACAGTTCACGCTTTCCCGCATGCTGCTGCAACCACTGCGCCACGCGAGACTGCTGCTCGGCATTCAGCCACATCCCTTCTTTAGTACGACGCCAGATGGCATCGTCCAGACGGCGCACCCATTCGTGTTCCACCAGATAGCGCAGCTCGGCTTCGTACAGCTCATGGCCAAAATGCTCGCCCAGATCGGCAATCTCTTTCGCGTCGCCGAGGAACAGTTCGGTGTTGCTGCCGTAGGTGCGGGCATAGTGACGCGCCATTCCTTCGGTAATGAACGGGAAGCGACGGCGCAGCTTCGCGGCGTAATCGTCGCGGTTATCGCCGATATCGCCGCCAGGCAGCACGGCGCCTTTCGTCCACGCCGGGCCGATGCCTTTGTAATACGGCGCCAGTTTCTCCAGCGCGTGCTCCGCCAGTTTACGGTAGGTGGTGAGCTTACCGCCAAACACCGACAGCAGGGGCGCCTGACCGTCCACGTCATGAATATCAAGCGTATAGTCACGGGTGATGGCCTGCGGTGAGTCAGACTCGTCATCACACAGCGGACGCACGCCGGAGTAGGTCCAGACCACGTCATCGCGCGCCAGCTGTTTCTTAAAGTGCGCGTTGTACACTTTCAGCAGGTAGCTGACTTCACTCTCGTCGATCTCTACGTTTTTCGGATCGCCTTTGTACTCTACGTCGGTGGTGCCGATGATGGAGAACTCGTCCATCCACGGGATCACAAACACGATGCGCTTGTCTTCGTTTTGCAGGATATAAGCCTGTTTCTGGGTATGCACACGCGGCACCACAATGTGGCTGCCCTTGATCAGGCGGATGCCGTACGGAGAAGGCAGGTGCATACCGTCATCGAAGAACTGTTTTACCCACGGGCCGGTGGCGTTCACCAGACCGCGCGCTTTCCAGCTGAACTTCTCGCCGGTATCCACGTCTTCCGCTTCTACAATCCACAGGCCGTTTTCGCGGCGTGCGGCGGTCGCGCGGGTACGGGTTTTCACCTCGCCGCCTTTCTTCTCGACCATCTGCGCGTTAGCCAGCACCAGACGCGCATCGTCCACCCAGCAGTCGGAATATTCGAAACCGCGCACGATTTCAGGCTTAAGGACCGACTCTGAGCCAAAACGCAAACCAGTCGAACCCGGCAGGCTGGTGCGTTTACCCAGATGATCGTACATAAACAGACCAATGCGGATCATCCACGCCGGACGCAGATGCGGGCGATGTGGCAGGCGGAAACGCATCGGGATCGCCAGATGCGGAGCCATTTTCAGCAGTACTTCGCGTTCGGCCAGCGCTTCGCTGACCAGGCGGAATTCGTAGTGTTCCAGGTAGCGCAGGCCACCGTGGATCAGCTTGGAGCTGGCGGACGACGTCGCGCAGGCGAGATCGTTAGCTTCCAGCATCAGCACGGATAAACCGCGTCCTGCGGCATCAACCGCAATACCGGCACCGTTGATGCCACCGCCTATCACAATCAGATCTTTGGTTTCCATAACACCCTCATGCACTTTCGTTAAAGCTCAAAAATGTTCGATATCGCTCATAATAGCAAAGGAACGCGCTTTTGGTAACATCAAAAAAACAATTTAGAGTGATATGGATAACATAATGGCGTTTACCCGCCGCCAGGACGTACACTACGGGGTAAAATAGTGCGGTCTGATGCCCTCTCCCCTCACCCTAACCCTCTCCCCAGAGGGGCGAGGGGATGGTTTGCTCCCTCTCCCTTTTAGGGAGAGGGCAGGGGTGAGGGTCAGCAAGCCGCATAAAATCTGAATAATCGAAAGAGAACACCATGGAACAGTTTGAATGTATTAACGTAGAAGAAGCCCACCAGAAGATGCACCAGGGAAAAGCGGTGCTGGTGGACATCCGCGATCCGCAGAGCTTTGCGATGGGCCACACGCCGGGCGCGTTCCATCTCACCAACGACACGCTGGGCGCGTTTATGCGCGATAACGACTTCGATACCCCGGTGATGGTGATGTGCTATCACGGCAACAGCAGTAAAGGCGCGGCGCAGTATCTGCTCCAGCAGGGTTACGACGCGGTGTACAGCGTCGAGGGCGGCTTCGATGCCTGGCATCGTCATTTCCCGGCAGAAGTTGAATACGCGTTTGAGCGCTGATCCCGCTATACTGTCCCCTTTTGTGTGGAAATAAGCGACCGCTGCCCATGTTGATGATCACCTCTTTTAGCAACCCGCGCGTCGCCCAGGCGTTTGTCGACTATATGGCGACGCAGGGCATTATCCTGACTATTCAGCAGCATACACAGACGGATGTCTGGCTGGCAGACGAAAGCCAGGCCAGCCGCGTGAATGACGAGCTGGCGCGTTTTCTGGAAAACCCGGGCGACCCGCGTTATCTGGCGGCAAGCTGGCAATCCGGCCAGACCGGCAGTGGCCTGCACTATCAACGTTTTCCGTTTCTCGCCACCCTCCGCGAGCGCGCAGGACCGTTTACGCTGCTTTTGATGGCAGCCTGCATCACCGTCTTCATTATTATGAGCGTGGTGGGCGACCAGAGCGTGATGATTGCCCTCGCATGGCCCTACGATCCCTCCCTGCAATTTGATGTCTGGCGCTACTTCACGCATGCGCTGATGCACTTCTCGGTGATGCATATCCTCTTTAACCTGCTGTGGTGGTGGTATCTCGGCGGGGCGGTGGAGAAGCGGCTCGGCAGCGGCAAGCTGATTGTGATCACCCTTATCAGCGCCCTGTTAAGCGGCTACGTGCAGCATAAATTCAGCGGTCCGTGGTTTGGCGGGTTATCCGGCGTGGTGTACGCCCTGATGGGTTACGCCTGGCTCAGAGGCGAGCGCGACCCGGATAGCGGCATCTATTTACAACGTGGATTAATAACCTTTGCGTTAATATGGCTTATTGCCGGATGGTTTGATCTGTTTGGTATGTCTATCGCCAATGGTGCGCACGTTACCGGCCTGGCGGTCGGGCTGGCGATGGCGCTGGCCGATACGCTCCATGCGCGAAAACGAACATAATTCTCAGGGACATTTGATGAAACAAACACAACGTCATGACGCCATTATCGAACTGGTAAAAAAACAGGGATACGTCAGTACTGAAGAGCTGGTGGAGCAGTTTGCCGTCAGCCCGCAAACCATCCGTCGTGACCTCAACGACCTGGCCGATCAGAACCGTATTCTGCGTCACCACGGCGGCGCCGCGCTGCCGTCCAGCTCGGTGAACACCTCATGGCATGACCGTAAGGCGACGCAAACGGCAGAGAAAGAGCGTATCGCCCGTAAAGTGGCGAGCCAGATCCCGAACGGCGCGACGCTGTTTATTGATATCGGCACCACCCCGGAAGCGGTCGCCCATGCGCTGCTAAACCACGAGAACCTGCGCGTGGTGACCAACAACCTGAACGTGGCCAACACGTTGATGCAGAAAGACGATTTCCGCATCATCCTCGCGGGCGGCGAACTGCGCAGCCGCGACGGGGGCATTATCGGCGAAGCGACGCTCGATTTTATCTCTCAGTTCCGCCTCGACTTCGGCATTCTGGGGATCAGCGGCATCGACACCGACGGCTCGCTGCTGGAGTTTGATTACCACGAAGTGCGCACCAAGCGCGCGATCATTGAGAACTCACGCCACGTAATGCTGGTGGTGGATCACTCCAAGTTTGGCCGTAACGCAATGGTGAACATGGGCAGCATCAGCATGGTGAATGCGGTCTACACCGACGTGATGCCGCCGGCGGGCGTCATGCAGGTGATTAAAGATAATAATGTGCAGTTAGAGTTGTGTTGAAAAGCCGTTCTCCCTCTCCCTGTGGGAGAGGGCCGGGGTGAGGGCATCAGGCCGCACAAAACTAAACCCCGTATCCCATCATCTTCAACAGCTGCTGCGCATGCTGCACCGCATCCTGTCGATGCGCCACGCCCAGCTTCTGATACAGATTGCGAATGTGCGTTTTAATGGTGGTCGCCGCCACCGCCAGCTCACCGGCAATCTGCTCGTTGCTGTAGCCTGAGTAGATCAGCCCCAGCACCTGCCATTCACGCTGGGTGAGCGGGCTGGTGCGGATAAGCTCCGGCACTTCCGGATGGTTCAGCAGACGTTCAACAAAGTTTTCATCGAAGTGCGCAAACTTGTGGCGATGATGCTGGTTGATCTCGCGCAGAATGCGCTGGGCGCGATGCTGATCGAGTTCCGGCAGCGTGTTGAGCTGAATCAGCTGGCGCAGCTGCTGGGCCATCACTTCACCCTCAATCACAAAGTGGCTGATAAACCCGGTGCGGTTCGCCAGCTGCAACGCTTCCAGCAGTACGCGCTGGGCATCATTTTTACGTCCCGCCTGCCAGTAAAGCTGGTTTAACAGCAGCAGGTTGCGGTTTAAATCGCTCATCAGGCGCAGGCTGCGGGCGTTTTCGTTTAACTCTTCCAGCACGATCTCCGCAGGCTCAAAGTCACCCAGCAGGATCTGCACGCGGGCGATGTTGCGCCACTGGCTTTGCAGGAAGTGGTTATTGGCAAATTCCGGTTTAGGCGTATGACGCAGCCAGTTGGCGGCGGACTTTTTATCGCCGGTCATCTGCCAGTAAATCACCCGGACCTTATCGGCGTTGGATACCCAGTCGCTATGGTACTGCCCGTTGCCGAGCAGGTTTTCCAGGCGGTTAAGATGGTTGCGGGCATTATCCAGGTCGCCGCGCGCCAGCGAGCACTGCACCAGCAGAGCCAGACACTGGAGCTGCTGCTGCGGCTGGAAGCTCGAAAGGACATTCAGACCCTGGCGGGCGCAGCTTTCCGCTTCATCCAGACGCGACCATGCCCACAGCAGCTGAGCGCGAATACGCAACAGGAACTCGTGCATCGGCAGCTGTTCCAGATGCTGTTCACGGATCAGCTGGAACGCTTTCTCCTGGTTTTCCCAGGCGGCTTGCAGGAACCCCTGAGCAAATAAAATCTCGCTTTGCTGGATCAGACTCCACAGGGCGTAATGCCAGACATCGTGTCGGCGCGCCATCTGTTCGGTTTGCTGCATGAGTGAAAGCGAACGCGTGAGATCGCCCTTACAGTGCAGCACTTCGCCGTGTACCGAGGTGGCGACAATACGGCTGTAAAAATTCGCCAGCGGCAGCTCATCCAGCGCGACCATCGCCAGCCGTTCGGCTTCATCAGGGTCACCGTCGTTAATCGCCACCTGCGCACGCAGGGCGTTAAATTCGCCATGCAGGGTGGTATCCATCTCGCTTTCCATCTCCTGCTCGGCGCGCGCCAGCAGGGTGTTCACTTCGCTGTAGCGATGCTGGCTCTGCATCAGCCAGGCCTGGAGCAGCACCAGACGCGGGTTCTCCAGCAGGCTTTCCCACGGCAGCGCTTTTAACGACTCTTCCAGCAGCGTCAGTTCGCTGTGGTTGAACAGTCCCCACGCGTGGTTGAGCAGAATATCGCGCAGCATACCGGCATCCCCGGCGGCCAGCGCATGGTGGATAGCCTCACTCGGAAAACCTTGCGCCATCCAGCTTTCGGCGGCGGCGCGGTGAATGTCAGGCAGCTCTGCGGCCAGTTCCCACTGGCAACGCTGACGCAGGAAGCTGCCAAACAGCGGATGGTAGCTAAACCATTCGCCGTGATCGTCCATGCGCGTCAGGAACAGACCCTGACGTTCAATCTCTTCGAGCTGAAGCTGCCCGTTTTCAATGCCGGTGACGCGCACAATCAGCGCATCGTTCATGGAACGCAGCAGGGAGCTTTTCAGCAGGAAATGGCGGGTGGAGAGGTCAACGCTGTCGAGTACTTCATCCACCAGATAATCCGACAGGTGGCTGGCGTTGATGCCCGCCAGGCGGCGTGCGGACTGATGCGTCGGGCTGTTGTTTTGCCGCGCGGAGAGGGCAATCAGCTGAAGCGCCGTGGCCCAGCCGGCAACGTCATCGCACAGGCGGCTGCTTTCCGACGCCTCAATCGGAGACGTCAGGCGGCAGTCAAAGAACTGCTTCGCTTCCTGATGGGTAAAGGCCAGCTGCTGACTGCCGATTTCCAGCAACTGATCGCGCACGCGCAGGTTGGCAATGCCCAACTGCGGAAGGTTACGCGACAGGACAACCAGCGTCAGGTTTTCCGGCTGATGGCGCAGGAAGAAACGCATGGACTCGTGAATAACCGGGTTGGTGATCAGATGATAATCATCAATCACCACATACAGCGGGCGATGCCATTCGGCCAGCTCGATAAACAGCTGGGAGAAAAGAGAGGACAGGCTGGCGTACTGGCGCTTCTGCACCATCACTTCGCTGGTGACGCAGTGTCCGTTGGTTGCCTGCTGAATCGCGGCAATTAAATAGCTGGCAAAACGCTCCTGCTGGTTATCACCTTCATCCAGGGAGTACCAGCCAAGATCGTTTTTACCTGCCGCCCATTGCGAAATGAGCGTTGTTTTTCCATAACCCGCAGGACTCGTAACCAGCGCCAGTCGGAAATTATGCGCACCGGAAAGTTTAGCCAGCAGGCGCTCGCGGACCACAGTATGGTCAAGACGAACCGGGCGACTTAATTTGGACGGAATCAACATAGTTTTCACTTCACTGTGGGGAACGAGAGAATTTATTTTTTTTGCGCTTCGTAATTAATATCTATAAGTTCGGCCAATAGAGGAACTATTGCAAGTTATGTCTGGGTTTGGAGGCTCTGAATTTGCACTCTGTCACAAAACATTCTCATCACTGATGGAACTTTCCGTAATTGGCTGGATGCCGCGCTGCTTCTGGCTTGCCTGCATAAGGCGCGGTTGCGCTGAAACTGGTTTCAGAAAGAGATAATGACGCTGAAGTTAATTAACTTCAGGGAAAGTTGCATGGGCTTAATAGTGGTGCTGAATAATCCCGACGCGCGGAAATATTATTCTACGTAAGTAATCATTTCAGCGATGATAACTTTCCTCCGAAACTGCATTTCATTTCTTTGACGCTCTTCCGGGATCGCTTTTTCCGCGAAGCGCACACTTACACAGTGGCCTCGATCACACTTTTATGCTCATCCCCGCTACTCCTCCCTGCCTAATCCCCGACAGGAGGAGGAAGAGGCGCAATGAGCCAGGCACACTAGCGCCAAATGTGTTTTCTCTCTACAGGATGCCGATTCCCTATGTCACAGCCTACTTTCAACAAAGCTCAATTTCAGGCTGCCCTGACGCGTCAGTGGCAGCGTTTTGGCCTTCATGCTGCAAACGAGATGACGCCTCACCAGTGGTGGCAGGCGGTGAGCGGGGCGCTCGCAGAGCAGCTGGACGCTCAGCCTGTGGCGAAGCCTGTGAAAGGCCAGCGTCACGTCAACTACATTTCGATGGAGTTCCTGATTGGTCGTCTGACGGGCAACAATCTGCTGAACCTTGGCTGGTATCAGGACGTCGGTGACGTGCTGAAAGAACACGACATCAACCTGACCGATCTGCTGGAAGAAGAGATTGACCCGGCGCTGGGTAATGGCGGTCTGGGACGTCTGGCAGCCTGCTTCCTGGATTCCATGGCAACCGTGGGTCAGTCGGCAATTGGCTATGGCCTGAACTATCAGTATGGCCTGTTCCGTCAGTCATTTGCCGACGGCCATCAGATGGAAGCGCCGGACGACTGGCACCGCAATACCTATCCGTGGTTCCGCCACAACGCGCAGCTGGATGTGCAGGTCGGGATTGGCGGGAAAGTCACGAAGCAGGGACTCTGGGAACCGGCGTTCACCATTACCGGTGAAGCCTGGGATCTGCCGGTACTCGGCTACCGTAACGGCGTGGCGCAGCCGCTGCGTCTGTGGCAGGCGAAGCACGCGCATCCGTTTAACCTGACCAAATTCAACGACGGTGATTTCCTGCGCGCCGAGCAGCAGGGGATCGATGCCGAGAAGCTGACCAAAGTCCTCTACCCGAACGACAACCATCTGGCGGGTAAAAAACTGCGTCTGATGCAGCAGTACTTCCAGTGCGCCTGCTCCGTGGCGGACATTCTGCGTCGCCATCACCTGGCGGGCCGCAAGCTGGCACAGCTGCCGGACTTCGAAGTGATTCAGCTTAACGACACGCACCCGACCATTGCCATCCCGGAACTGCTGCGCGTGCTGATCGACGAGCATCAGCTGAGCTGGGATGACGCCTGGGCCATCACCAGCCGCACCTTCGCCTACACCAACCACACCCTGATGCCGGAAGCGCTGGAGTGCTGGGATGAGAAGCTGGTGAAAACGCTGCTGCCGCGCCATATGCAGATCATCAATAAGATTAACGACCAGTTCAAAACGCTGGTGGAGAAAACCTGGCCGGGCGACAAAGCCGTCTGGGCGAAGCTGGCCGTGGTACACGACAAACAGGTGCGCATGGCGAACATGTGCGTGGTCAGCGGCTTTGCGGTGAACGGCGTTGCCGCGCTGCACTCGGATCTGGTGGTGAAAGATCTCTTCCCGGAATACCACCAGCTGTGGCCGACCAAATTCCATAACGTGACCAACGGCATCACGCCGCGTCGCTGGATCAAGCAGTGCAACCCGCTGCTGGCCGGCCTGCTGGACAAGACCCTGAAGAAAGAGTGGGCCAACGACCTGGACCAGCTGATCAACCTGGAAAAACAGGCTGACGACGCGAAGTTCCGCGAGCAGTACCGCGCCATTAAGCTGGAGAACAAGGTTCGTCTGGCTGAGTTCGTGAAAATGCGCACCGGAATTGAGATCAACCCGAATGCGATTTTCGATATCCAGATCAAACGTCTGCACGAGTACAAACGTCAGCACCTGAACCTGCTGCACATTCTGGCGCTGTACAAAGAGATCCGCGAGAACCCGCAGGCTGACCGCGTCCCGCGCGTGTTCCTGTTCGGTGCGAAAGCGGCGCCGGGCTACTACCTGGCGAAAAACATTATCCTTGCCATTAATAAAGTGGCGGCGGCGATTAACAACGATCCGAAAGTGGGCGACAAGCTGAAGGTGGTGTTCCTGCCGGACTACTGCGTCTCTGCGGCTGAAATGCTGATCCCGGCGGCGGATATTTCCGAGCAGATCTCTACCGCCGGTAAAGAAGCGTCCGGTACCGGCAACATGAAGCTGGCCCTGAACGGCGCGCTGACCGTCGGCACGCTGGACGGTGCGAACGTCGAAATCGCCGAGAAGGTCGGCGAAGAGAACATCTTTATCTTCGGCCATACTGTTGAAGAAGTGAAAGCCATCAAAGCCAAAGGGTATGACCCGGTGAAATGGCGTAAAAAAGACAAAGTGCTGGATGCGGTGCTCAAAGAGCTGGAAAGCGGGAAGTACAGCGACGGCGACAAGCACGCGTTTGACCAGATGCTGCACAGCATGGACAAACAGGGCGGCGACCCGTACCTGGTGATGGCTGACTTCTCTGCTTATGTTGAAGCGCAGAAGCAGGTCGACGTGCTGTATCGCGACCAGGATGCCTGGACCCGCGCGTGTATCCTGAACACCGCGCGCTGCGGTATGTTCAGCTCTGACCGCTCAATCCGTGATTATCAGGCTCGTATCTGGCAGGCAAAACGCTAAGGAAGCGCGATGGAGAGTAAACGTCTGGACAGTGCCGCGCAGGCGGCGGGAATTAGCCTCAGTTACATCAATGCGCACGGCAAACCGCAGTCTATTGGTGCGGACACCAAAAGACGTTTGCTGGATGCCATGCACAAAACCGACGCGAAAGCGTCGGGTGCGCCGGTGCCGAACGTGAAGGTCTTTACCGCGGGCAAAAAGATGCCGCTGGCGGTGGAAGGGCGCGGCGAGTTCAGCTGGCTGCTCACCACCGAAGAGGGGCATCAGCACAAAGGCCATGCCACCGGCGGCAAAACCCTCAACCTTCCGGCGAAGCTGCCGGAGGGCTACCACACGCTTACGCTCACCCGGGACGACCAGCGTTTTCACTGCCGGGTGATCGTGGCGCCAAAGCGCTGCTATGAGCCGCAGGCGCTGCTGGAAGGCAAAAAGCTGTGGGGCGCCTGCGTGCAGCTCTACACCCTGCGCTCGGACAGCAACTGGGGAATCGGCGATTTCGGCGATCTGAAAAAGATGCTGGCATCTGTTGGTGAGCGCGGCGGGGCATTTATCGGCCTCAACCCGATCCACGCGCTCTATCCGGCCAACCCGGAAAGCGCCAGCCCGTACAGCCCGTCGTCCCGTCGCTGGCTGAACGTGATTTATATCGACGTTAACGCGTTAGACGATTTCAAAAACAGCAAAGAGGCTCAGGCGTGGTGGAAGCTTGAGACCACGCAACAGTTGCTGAAACAGGCCCGCGATGCGGACTGGGTGGATTATGCCTCCGTGACCGCGCTGAAAATGGCGGCTTTGCGTCTGGCGTGGAAAGGCTTTGCGAAACGCGACGACGAGCAGATGGCAGCCTTCCGCCAGTTTGTGATGCAGGAAGGTGAGAGCCTTTACTGGCAGGCGGCGTTTGATGCGCTGCATGCGTATCAGGTTCAGGAGGACGAGATGCGCTGGGGCTGGCCGGTGTGGCCGGAAGCGTATCAGTCCGTGGATACCCCGGAAGTGAAGGCGTTCTGTGAGACGCATGCCGACGAGGTGGATTTCTATCTCTGGTTGCAGTGGCTGGCGTACAGCCAGTTTGCCGCCTGCTGGCAGGTGAGCCAGGGCTATAACATGCCGATCGGGTTGTATCGCGATCTGGCCGTCGGCGTGGCGGAAGGCGGGGCGGAAACCTGGTGTGACCGTGAGCTTTACTGCCTGAAAGCTTCTGTGGGGGCGCCGCCGGATATTCTGGGCCCGCTCGGTCAGAACTGGGGCTTACCGCCGATGGATCCGCACGTGATGACGGCGCGTGCCTACGAGCCGTTTATCGACCTGCTGCGCGCTAACATGCAGAACTGCGGCGCGTTGCGTATCGACCACGTGATGTCCGTGCTGCGCCTGTGGTGGATCCCGTACGGTGAAACGGCTGACCACGGGGCGTACGTGCAGTATCCGGTGGACGACCTGCTCTCAATCCTCGCGCTGGAGAGTAAACGTCATCAGTGCATGGTGATTGGCGAAGATCTCGGTACCGTGCCGGTGGAAATTGTCAGCAAGCTCCGCGACAGCGGGGTTTACTCCTACAAAGTGCTCTATTTTGAAAACGACCATGAGAAAACCTTCCGCGCGCCGAAAGCGTACCCTGAACAGTCAATGGCAGTCGCGACGACGCATGATCTTCCTACGCTCAGAGGCTACTGGGAAAGCGGCGACCTGACGCTCGGCAAAACGCTGGGTCTCTACCCGGATGAAGAGGTTCTGCGTGGGCTGTATCAGGATCGCGAGCTGGCGAAGCAGGGGCTGCTGGATGCGCTGCATAAGCATGGCTGTCTGCCGAAGCGCGCCGGGCATAAGGCGTCGCTGATGTCGATGACGCCAACGCTTAACCGTGGCTTACAGCGCTATATTGCCGACAGCAACAGCGCGTTGCTCGGTCTGCAACCGGAAGACTGGATTGATATGGCGGAGCCGGTAAACATCCCCGGCACCAGCTATCAGTACAAAAACTGGCGTCGCAAGCTGTCCACAACGCTTGAAGCGATGTTCGCCGATGACGGGGTGAACAGGTTGATTAAGGATTTGGACAAGCGGCGAAAAGCGGTGGGTAAGAAGCGGTAGTTTCACCCTCACCCTAACCCTCTCCCAGAGGGAGAGGGAATAGAATGTAGGCCGGGTAAGCGTCAGCGCCACCCGGCTTTTTTACATCAAACCACCATATTCAACAGCAGCACCCCGATCAGACCGCACACCGAAATGATGGTTTCCAGCGCGGACCAGGACTTGATGGTTTCACCGATGGTCAGGTTGAAGTACTCCTTGAACAGCCAGAAGCCCGGATCGTTCACGTGGGAGAAAATCACGCTACCGGAACCGACCGCAATAACCATCAGCTCAGGGCTTACGCCCGTGGTCGCAATCAGCGGCGCAACGATACCGCCTGCGGTAATCGCCGCAACGGTCGCAGAGCCCAGCGCAATACGCAGCACCGCGGCGATAGACCACGCCATCAGCAGAGGGGAGACGTTGGTTTCATGCATCATGGCCGCGATGTATTTATCCACGCCGCTGTCGACCAGCACCTGCTTGAACGCGCCGCCACCGCCGATGATCAGCAGCATCATGGCAATGATTTTGATGGAAGAGGTCAGCGTGTCGTTGATCTGATCCATGGAACGACCACGGTTAAGACCGAAGGTGAACATGGCGATCAGGACCGCAATCAGCGTTGCCATCACCGGGTCGCCCAGGAACTCCGCAACGGACAGGAACGCGTGACCTTTCGGCAGAACCATCTCTGCTATGGCACGCATCGCCATCAGGATCACCGGTACCAGTGAGGTCCAGACGCTGACGCCAAAGCCTGGCATCTCTTCTTCAGTAAAGGTTTTGGCGCTGTACAGCCCTTCCGGGATAGGCTTATCAATGCCTTTCAGGAAGCGGGCGTACACCGGGCCTGCCAGAATCACCGTCGGGATCGCCAGAATCGTACCGAACAGCAGGGTTTTACCCATATCGGCGTGGAAGATGGTGGCGATAGCCGTTGGGCCCGGGTGCGGCGGCAGGAAGCCGTGGGTCACGGACAGCGCCGCAGCCATCGGCACACCCACGAACAGCAGCGGGATGTTGGCGGCAGCGGCGATGGTGAACACCAGCGGCAGCATCAGCACGAAGCCCACTTCATAGAACAGCGCGAAACCGACGGTAAAACCGGTTAACACCACCGCCCATTGAATGTTCTTCTTACCAAATTTGTCGATCAGCGTGGTGGCAATACGCTGTGCGCCACCGCAGTCCGCGAGCATTTTACCGAGCATGGCGCCGAAGCCCATGATCAGCGCCAGGCTGCCGAGCGTACCGCCGACACCGGCTTTAATGGAGCTGATAACTTTAACCAGCGGCATTCCCTGCATCAGACCGACTGCAAGTGCCACCAGAACCAGAGCGATAAATCCGTTCATTTTGAAGCGGATCATCAAGAGCAGTAATAACACAACACCGATAGCGACGATGACTAATGGCATGATTGACCTGGCCTTTGAATTGTTATGGGTAACGTCATTGTTTCAACGACAAATTCCGGTTGTCCCAACTGGGAACAGAGTGTTAACGGCACTCATACTGATGCCTGCGAAAACGTTAAGTTTAGTCGGCTGTTATAAGGGTGTTGAGTGCCCATGGGAATGATACGGGTAACATGACGTGATTGAGAATCACCCAAGGTGGCAAAATTTGAATTATGAGACGCAGGTCAACATATAGAGGGGGAGGCAAGAAAAAGTAGGCCCGGTAAGCGCAGCGCCACCGGGCAATACAGACGGGTACTGAATCAGTAGTAGGAGTGCTCGCCGCGCTGGTGCTCGGTCAGATCGCGCACGCCTTTCAGTTCCGGGAATTCGTTCAGCAGCTGCTTCTCGATCCCTTCTTTCAGGGTTACATCAACCATGGAGCAGCCGTTACAGCCGCCGCCGAATTGCAGGATCGCCAGACCATCTTCGGTGATTTCCATCAGGGAAACACGTCCCCCGTGGCCGGCCAGCTGCGGGTTGATCTGCGATTGCAGCAGATATTCCACACGCTCCATCAGCGGGGCATCGTCGGAGACTTTACGCATCTTGGCGTTTGGTGCCTTCAGCGTCAGCTGAGAACCCAGCTGGTCAGTGACGAAATCAATCTCCGCATCTTCAAGATACGGCGCGCTCAGCTCATCAACGTACGCGGTGAGCTGTTCAAATTTAAGGGCAGTGTCAGTTGCTTCCACAGCATCCGGAGGACAATAAGAGACACCACATTCTGCATTCGGAGTGCCTGGATTGATCACAAACACGCGGATCTGCGTCCCTTCTTCCTGATTTGCCAGCAGTTTGGCAAAGTGCGCTTGTGCAGAATCGGAAATACGGATCATAGCTTTGGCCTAATAGTTGACTAAATTACCTGGGTATAATCATACGCCCATTGAAGAAGGGCTACAAGGTACGGCACAGACACCATACCTGAACTGACGCGGCGCCGCTTTGCAAAAGCAGTCGGGAAAGTTCAGCCACGGTACTGCCCGTGGTGACGACATCATCCACAATCGCGATATGGAGGCCGTTGACCGGCAATTCAAGGTGAAAGGCGTTTTTCAGGTTCCTTTTGCGCGACCGGGCGTTAAGCCGGTGCTGAACGGCAGTGGCATGAGTACGTTTCAGCGCAGAGGCGGGGTACCGGCAACCCAGCCAGTGGGCGAGCGGACGGCACAGCAGGTCGCTCTGATTGTATCCCCGCCGCCAGTGCCGACGCTGAAACAGTGGCACGTTCACGAGCGTGTCGACCGGCGGCAGCCCGCGCGTTCTTCGCGCCTGCAACACCGCCAGTAATAACAGACGTGCCAGGGGCTGCGCCAGTGCAGTCTGGCTGGAAAACTTAAACTGATGAACCAGACGACTCAGCGGCAAAACGTAATCATCCACCGCCACCAGCGCGCTCCACGGCGGCGCTTTTTTCAGGCATCGGCCGCAGGGGAGCGTCTGGCTTACGGCAGGCAAGCCGCATTGCGGACAGCCCTTCAGGTAACCCAGCGCTCGCGTGCAAACGGAACAGACGCCCCACGCGCTCATCGCAAGTGGCATTCGGCATAGCCAGCACAAGCCGGGCACTGTTAGCATACGCAACCTCCATGTGAAAAAAGAGAACGTTAACTGATGAAGACGCTGTGGTGGCAGACCGTTGGGACGGGAAATTGTCATCTTGTGCTGCTGCACGGATGGGGACTGAACGCCGAAGTGTGGCGTTGCATAAGTGAGGAACTGGCCTCGCAATTCACGGTACACCTGGTGGATCTACCGGGCTATGGCCGCAGCCGCGGCTACGGCGCGATGACGCTTGACGACATGGCGGAGCAGGTTCTGGATGCCGCGCCGCAAAAAGCCGTCTGGCTCGGCTGGAGCCTGGGCGGGCTGGTGGCAAGCCAGATTGCGCTGCGCCATCCTGAGCGGGTCCAGGCGCTGATCACCGTTGCCTCATCACCCTGTTTCAGCGCCCGCGAGGCGTGGCCGGGCATCAAACCGGAGGTACTGGCCGGGTTCCAGCATCAGCTGAGCGAAGACTTCCAGCGGACGGTGGAGCGTTTCCTGGCATTACAGACGATGGGAACAGAAACCGCCCGTCAGGATGCGCGGACGCTGAAGCAGACGGTGCTTTCTCTGCCGATGCCGGAGGTTGAGGTGTTGAATGGAGGGCTGGAGATCCTGAAAACGGTCGATCTGCGCGAGCCGCTGGCGTCGTTAACGGTGCCGCATCTGCGTATTTATGGCTATCTGGATGGACTGGTTCCGCGCAAGGTGGTTCCGCTGCTGGATGCGCTGTGGCCGGAGAGTAAATCAATGGTGGTTGCCAAAGCGGCACATGCGCCGTTCATCTCTCATCCTGCTGAGTTTTGTTCGGCGCTGTCCGGTTTTATCAGCGAAGCGTCCACCACTCCCTGAGACAGGCTTTACCTTCAGGACAACTCTTACAACTGCCGGACAGACAACCGTCCGGCTCTTCCTGAATGCGCACGGCTTTCCCCATCGCCTCCAGCCTTTCCAGCATGGCATCGATCATCGGCTGCGGCGTATGCAGGCTGAGGCTAAGCTGCTTCGCCTCCATTCGTCCCTGTAACGCCAGTAAGTCACGAATCTGAATCAACGATGCCATCTTTCTTCCCCTCAGTGACAGTCGCCCGCAGGGCTGCTACAGCAGGTCGTCGGGGTTTTGCGCGTTGCCAGCAGGTTAACGTCAACGCGGCTACGCGCCCGGCGCAGCAGGCCAATCACCATTACGTTAAACAGGATCACCGCGAGGATACAGACCAGGCTGTAGCGCGGATGCTGGCTGTAATTGACGGCCTGATAAAACACGGTCGCCAGCGAGTAGGCAATGTTCAGCCCCCACAGGATGGAGAAGCCCATCCAGCCGCGGCTGGACTCACGGGCAATGGCGCCCATGACCGAGATGCACGGAATATAGAGCAGGACGAAGATCAGGTAGCTGTAGGCCGCTGACGCGCTGCCAAATTTCTGGCCCATCACGCCCATTGCTCCGGTCGCCATTTCGCCGTCGCCTTTGCTGGCTTCAATCGGGTTCGCCAGTACGCTCAGGCTGAAGGTGTCTTTCAGGCTCTGCCAGGTCTCTTCCACCGCGCCAAGCAGTTCATCGCCGAGGTTGAACGCTGCCGGATTAAACTCCTCTTCCTGGATGTTTTCCGCGGTGTAAAGCGTGTTCAGGGTGCCGACAACCACCTCTTTTGCCATCGCGCCGGTGAACAGTCCCACGGTTGCCTGCCAGTTGTCTTCCTGAACGCCAATCGGTTTGAAGACCGGCGTAATGATCCGGCTGACGGAGGCTAGGGCAGAGTCATTAATGTTGTCCGCAGCCTGGCCGCTCAGGGTGAAGCTGTTCAGGGCGCTCAGGAAAATGCTGACCACCACAATCACCTTACCGGCGCGCAGAACGAAACCCTTCAGGCGCTGCCATGTCTGAATAATCAGGCTTTTCAGATGCGGAACGTGATAAACCGGCAGTTCCATCACGAACGGCGACGCTTCGCCACGCATGATGGTGTGCTTCAGCATCAGGCCGGTGAGAATAGCCATCACGATACCCAGCACATACAGGGAGAAGACGGCCAGCGCCCCTTCCTGACCAAAGAACGCCGCGGCAAAGACCGCGAAGATCGCCAGCCGCGCGCCGCAGGACATGAACGGCGCCATCATAATGGTCATCAGACGTTCACGCGGTGCATCCAGCGTGCGTGCGCCCATCACCGACGGCACGTTACAGCCAAAGCCGACAATCAGCGGCACGAAGGATTTGCCCGGCAGCCCCAGCGCCTGCATCAGGCGGTCCATCACGAAGGCGGCGCGCGCCATGTAACCGGAATCCTCAAGGAAGGAGAGGAACAGGTACATCATGCCGATCTGCGGCACCAGCGGCAGAACGGTATTGATCCCGCCGCCGATCCCCTGTGCGAGGAAGATGGTGAGCCATTCCGGGAAGTGGAGGGTGTAGCCCAGCCACTGAATACCGTGCACGAAGATAGCGACAGAGCCGCCATCAAAGATAGGTTGTAATGCACCGCCGATGTTAATGGCGAGCAGGAACATCACGTACATCACCAGTAAAAAGATCGGCAAACCAAGGAAGCGGTTGAGCACAATCTTATCCACGGCGGCGGTGAAGCGGCTGGGTTCAGCGGTTAATGCATTGCTGACCACATCACAGATAGCGGCGATGGCCTGATAGCGCGCATCCGCAATGTGCAGAGCGGGATCGTCCAGCTCGTCGCTCAGGCGAGCCTGTGCGACGTCCAGCTTATCCGCCGCATCGCCTGCGTAGGCGCGGCTGTAGATATCGCCTTCCAGCATTTGCAGGCCAAGCCACAGACGTTGTCTGGCGGGCATGCTGTTGTCCATCTCCTGCGCCAGCTGCCCGGCTTCGCGCAGCAGCGGCTGGGCATAGTGCACCAGTTCGACGTCGGCATTGCCCGTGTGGCGGTCAATCGCCAGCTTCAGGGCGTCAATGCCGCGCGCGCGGGTAGAAACCAGCGGAACCACCGGGCAGCCCAGACGGGCGGAGAGGGCATCGACGTCGATGCGCAGCTTTTGCTTCTCCGCGATGTCGAGCATGTTAAGCGCCACGATGCAGGGAATACCCAGCTCCAGCAGCTGTAACGTGAGATACAGATTTCGTTCGAGGTTGGAGGCATCCACCACGTTGATGAGGAGATCCGCGTCGCCGCTCAGAATATAGTGGCAGGCAATTTGCTCATCGAGAGAGGTCTGGGATGAAATCGTGGTGAGTGAATAGGTCCCCGGTAAATCAACCAGCGTGACCTGATTATCTGTCGTGGTGAACTGGCCTTCTTTGCGTTCAACCGTCACGCCTGCCCAATTTCCCACACGCTGGCGTGCGCCGGTTAACTGATTAAATAAGGTTGTCTTGCCGGAATTAGGATTGCCAATTAAGCCAATAGTTAATTTTTTCATTGTAATAGACTCACTGAAACCGCTGGCTTGTTAACGGGATAAAGATTCAACTTCAATTAATGCGAGGTCTTTTTTACGCAGAACCAGATTAACGCGTCGGGTTTCGATATGAACAGGATCGCCCAACGGCGCAACGCGCACCACCTGGAACGATGAGCCGGGTAGCATGCCCAGGGACAGCAGCTTCTGCCGATAGGCCGGGCTTATCTCACGGGTAAAACCGATAATTTTCCACGCACTGTCTGGAGTGAATTGCATAGCGCCTGATTCCACGAGAGGTTAAATAATCTACACTGCGATGATAATGAGAATAGTTTTTATCAGCAATAATAAAAATGTGACGGGATGTTGTTAATCGTATTAATTTGCGGTCTGCTTGACCTTGCTCAATATTTGCGAAATTGAGGTGAAAATAAAAAGAAGGCTATTTGTTAATGAGGTGATAATTCGTGGTTTAAATATGGATACAACATATTTATTTAATTCCCTGCGGCCTGCTTGCCGGGCGGCACTGCGTTTGCCCGGCCTACAAAACCGTAGGCCCGGTAAGCGTCGCGCCACCGGGCATTTACAGCATTAGCGTTTCTTACCCATCGCCGCTGCCAGCGCATCCATCATCGCGCTGTTGCCTGCTGGCTGTGCGTCACGTCCGCGTGGCTTCGCGGCTTTCGCTGCCGGACGCTGCTGCTCACGGCCACCGCCATTACCGCCACGGCGCGCGTTAGTGTCGCCCGGCTGCTCGTCCAGACGCATGGTCAGGGCAATACGCTTGCGCTGGAGATCCACCTCCAGCACTTTCACCTTCACGATGTCGCCCGCTTTGACCACGGTGTGGGGATCTTCAACGAACTTGTCGGCGAGGGAAGAGATATGCACCAGACCATCCTGATGCACGCCGATATCCACAAACGCGCCGAAGTTGGTGACGTTGGTTACCGCCCCTTCCAGCACCATGCCCGGCAGCAAGTCGTTCATGGTTTCCACGCCGTCAGCAAAGGTTGCGGTTTTAAACTCAGGACGCGGATCGCGGCCCGGTTTTTCCAGCTCTTTGATGATGTCAGTGACCGTCGGCACGCCGAACTGTTCGTCGGTGAAATCCACCGCTTTCAGGTTACGCAGCGCGCTGCTGTCGCCCATCAGGTCTTTCAGCGCTTGCCGGGTGGCGGCCAGGATGCGCTCAACAACAGGGTACGCTTCCGGGTGGACGGTAGAGGCATCCAGCGGGTTATCGCCGTGGTTGATGCGCAGGAAGCCCGCGCACTGCTCAAATGCTTTCGGCCCCAGACGGCTCACCTTCAGCAACTGCTGGCGGTTCTGGAACTGACCGTTCTCATCACGCCAGGCGACGATATTCTGCGCCATCATACGGGTCAGGCCCGCCACGCGGGTCAGCAGGGGAACGGAAGCGGTGTTCAGGTCCACGCCGACGGCGTTAACGCAGTCTTCCACTACCGCATCCAGCTTGCGCGCCAGCTGCGTCTGGCTCACGTCGTGCTGATACTGGCCCACGCCGATGGATTTCGGGTCAATCTTCACCAGCTCCGCCAGCGGATCCTGCAAACGACGGGCGATAGAGACCGCACCGCGCAGGGAAACGTCCAGATCCGGGAACTCCTGCGCTGCCAGCTCAGAGGCGGAGTAGACCGATGCCCCTGCTTCGCTGACGATCACTTTCTGCGCCGTCACTTTCGGGAACTGCTTCTGCACGTCGAGATAGAAACGTTCGGTTTCGCGGGACGCCGTACCGTTACCGATGGCAACCAGCTCCACGTTGTACTTCTCGCACAGCGCGGCGACGACGACAGCCGCTTTCGCTGCCTGACCGGTGTGCGGGTAAATGGTGTCGGTGGCAACCAGCTTACCGGTGCCGTCAACCACGGCCACCTTCACGCCGGTACGCAGACCCGGATCGAGACCCATGGTGGCGCGCAGGCCAGCTGGTGCCGCCATCAGCAGGTCGTGCAGGTTACGGGCGAAGACGTTGATCGCTTCGTCTTCGGCGCGCTCGCGCACGGTGCCCATCAGCTCGGTTTCAAGGTGCATCAGCACCTTAATGCGCCAGGTCCAGCTCACCACGCCTTTGCGCCAGCTGTCCGCCGGGGCGTTGTTCAGGCGCAGACCGAGGTGATCGATAATGATTTGCTCGCAGTGGCTCTCTTTTGGCGGCTCGTCAAACTGCGGATCGGCATTCAGGGAGAGTTGCAGCACGCCTTCGTTACGGCCGCGGAACATCGCCAGCGCGCGGTGAGACGGCGCGGTAGAAATGGGTTCGTGGTGATCGAAATAGTCGCGGAATTTCGCGCCTTCTTCCTCTTTGCCGGACACCACGGTGGAGACGATATGCGCGTTCTTCCACAGGTAATCACGCACTTTGGCCAGCAGCGCCGCGTCTTCGGCGAAGCGCTCCATCAGAATATAGCGCGCGCCGTCCAGCGCGGCTTTGGTGTCCGCTACGCCTTTATCGGCGTCGATAAATTTGGCGGCTTCGGTTTCCGGATCGTGAGACGGCTCGTTCCACAGCAGATCGGCCAGTGGCTCAAGGCCGGCTTCGATCGCAATCTGCCCGCGCGTGCGGCGCTTCGGTTTGTACGGCAGATAGAGGTCTTCGAGCTCGGTTTTACTCAGGGTACCGTTAATGGCTTTTTCCAGGTCACTGGTCAGCTTGCCCTGCTCGCCGATAGATTTGAGGATCGCCTGACGTCGGTCTTCCAGCTCGCGCAGATAGCCCAGACGGGTCTCCAGGTTTCGCAGCTGCGTGTCATCCAGACCGCCGGTGACTTCCTTACGATAACGTGCAATAAACGGCACGGTGTTCCCTTCATCAAGCAGGCGAACGGCAGCTTCTACCTGTTCGGCTCTGGCCTGAAGTTCACCCGCAATAATGCGGCAGAGCGACTCTTTCATCATGGTCAGTTCATCTTGTGGATCGAAAATCAGGGGGATAGTTATACGGGCTGACACCAAAAAATGCCAGCCGGGGAGGGCGCTCTCGGACTATTTAACATACTCGATTTCGTTGACGTACCAGCTTGCTTCACCCGCAGGCGTCTGGACAACGGCTAAATCGCCCACCTCTTTTTTCAGCAGGGCGCGGGCCATGGGTGAATCGATAGAAATGTAATCCTTACGCCCGAAAATTTCATCGTAGCCGACGATACGAAAACGCAGGGTGTCGCCGCTGTCGTTTTCAATTTCGACCCACGCGCCGAAGAACACTTTACCTTCCTGCTGCGGGGAGTAATCGACAATTTTGAGATTCTCGAGGCACTTCGTCAGGTAGCGTACCCGGCGATCGATTTCGCGCAGCCGCTTTTTATTGTACTGGTAGTCCGCATTCTCGCTGCGGTCGCCCAGGCTTGCTGCCCAGGTGACTTTTTTGGTCACTTCCGGACGCTCTTCGCGCCACAGGTAATCCATCTCTTTTTTGAGTTTCTCGTACCCTTCACGGGTGATCAGAGGCGTTTTCATGGTGCAGCCTTTAATGCCGGTTAACTGTCTTTGCGCACAATACGTAGCGCACAGTGTAACAGACAAGATTAATAATGATTTATGTGATGAAATGAACAGATAAGCTGCTGTTAAATATGCTTTGTAACAATTTCGTCTAGAATTTATACCAGAATTTGCTGGTCGAACCCGTGCACTTTTTTAGAATACGCTGTTCCAGGCTTATCCGAACCTTTGGGAGTACACACAATGCAAGAGAACTACAAAATTCTGGTCGTAGATGACGACATGCGCCTGCGTGCGCTGCTGGAACGTTATCTGACCGAGCAGGGCTTCCAGGTTCGTAGCGTCGCGAACGCGGAACAGATGGATCGTCTGCTGACGCGTGAATCTTTCCACCTGATGGTGTTGGACCTGATGCTGCCTGGCGAAGACGGGCTCTCTATTTGCCGCCGTCTGCGCAGCCAGAGCAACCCGATGCCGATCATCATGGTGACGGCGAAGGGTGAAGAAGTTGACCGTATCGTCGGCCTTGAGATTGGCGCTGATGACTACATTCCAAAGCCGTTTAACCCGCGTGAACTGCTGGCGCGTATTCGCGCCGTGCTGCGTCGTCAGGCGAACGAACTGCCGGGCGCGCCGTCTCAGGAAGAGGCCGTCATTGCATTCGGTAAGTTCAAGCTGAACCTCGGCACCCGTGAGATGTTCCGTGAAGATGAGCCAATGCCGCTCACCAGCGGCGAGTTCGCAGTGCTGAAAGCGCTGGTCAGCCACCCGCGTGAGCCGCTCTCCCGTGACAAGCTGATGAACCTGGCGCGTGGTCGTGAATACTCCGCGATGGAGCGTTCTATCGACGTGCAGATCTCTCGTCTGCGCCGTATGGTGGAAGAAGATCCGGCGCATCCTCGTTATATTCAGACCGTGTGGGGTCTGGGCTACGTGTTTGTCCCGGACGGCTCTAAAGCATGAGGCGAATGCGCTTCTCGCCGCGAAGTTCGTTTGCCCGCACGCTGTTATTGATCGTCACCCTGCTATTCGTCAGCCTGGTGACAACCTACCTGGTGGTGCTGAACTTTGCAATCCTGCCGAGCCTTCAGCAGTTTAATAAGGTGCTGGCATACGAAGTGCGTATGCTGATGACCGACAAACTGCAACTGGAGGACGGCACGCAGTTGGTTGTTCCCCCGGCGTTCCGTCGGGAAATCTACCGTGAGCTGGGCATTTCTCTCTACTCGAACGAAGCGGCGGAAGATGCCGGCCTGCGCTGGGCGCAGCACTATGAATTCCTCAGTCAGCAGATGGCGCAGCAGCTTGGCGGCCCGACGGAAGTGCGCGTTGAGGTCAATAAAAGCTCGCCGGTTGTCTGGCTGAAAACCTGGCTGTCACCCAACATTTGGGTGCGTGTTCCGCTCACCGAGATTCATCAGGGCGACTTCTCGCCGCTGTTCCGATACACCCTGGCGATCATGCTGCTGGCCATCGGCGGCGCATGGCTGTTTATTCGTATCCAGAACCGACCGCTGGTCGACCTGGAGCATGCGGCATTGCAGGTCGGTAAAGGTATTATCCCACCGCCGCTGCGCGAGTATGGCGCATCGGAAGTGCGCTCGGTAACGCGTGCGTTTAACCACATGGCGGCAGGCGTTAAACAGCTGGCGGACGACCGTACGCTGCTGATGGCAGGGGTCAGCCATGACCTTCGCACCCCGCTGACGCGTATCCGGCTGGCAACAGAGATGATGGGCGAGCAGGATGGTTATCTTGCAGAGTCCATCAACAAGGATATCGAAGAGTGTAACGCTATCATCGAGCAGTTTATCGACTACCTGCGCACCGGGCAGGAGATGCCGATGGAGATGGCGGATCTGAACGCGGTTCTGGGCGAAGTGGTTGCCGCCGAAAGCGGCTACGAACGTGAAATTGCGACCGACCTTCAGGCAGGCGAGATTCAGGTACGTATGCACCCGCTCTCCATTAAACGCGCGGTGGCGAATATGGTGGTTAACGCGGCGCGCTACGGCAACGGCTGGATCAAAGTCAGCAGCGGTACGGAACTCAACCGCGCCTGGTTCCAGGTGGAAGACGATGGTCCGGGCATCAAGCCTGAGCAGCGTAAGCACCTGTTCCAGCCATTTGTGCGCGGCGACAGCGCGCGCAGCACCAGCGGAACCGGCTTAGGCCTGGCGATTGTGCAGCGTATTGTTGATAACCATAACGGACTGCTGGAAATTGGCACCAGCGAGCGGGGCGGTTTGAGCATTCGTGCGTGGTTACCGGTGCCGGTTTTACGGGGGCAGGTGAAAGAGAGTTAGAAAAAAGGGTGGGGCCTGATGCCCTCACCCCGGCCCTCTCCCACAGGGAGAGGGAGAAAACATTAAAAAAGGCAACTTTCGTTGCCTTTTTGCTTTTACCTTGGTCCCGCACTCACCAGCGCAGCACCGGCCGGTGTGTCGGTATACTTCTCGAAGTTTTCGATAAACAGTTTCGCCAGCGATTCAGCCTTCTCACGCCACTGTTCCGGTGAACCGTAGGTGTTACGCGGATCCAGGATACGCGTATCCACGCCAGGCAGCGCTGTTGGGATCGCCAGATCGAACATCGGCAGCGTAAAGGTCTCGGCGTTATCCAGCGAACCATCCAGAATCGCGTCGATGATGGCGCGCGTATCTTTGATGGAGATACGTTTGCCCGTACCGTTCCAGCCGGTGTTCACCAGGTACGCCTGTGCGCCGGATGCCTGCATGCGTTTCACCAGCACTTCCGCGTACTGCGTTGGGTGCAGCGACAGGAACGCCGCGCCGAAGCAGGCGGAGAAGGTTGGGGTTGGCTCGGTCACACCGCGCTCGGTACCCGCCAGTTTAGCGGTAAAGCCGGAGAGGAAATGGTACTGCGTCTGGCTGGCGGTCAGGCGGGAAACCGGTGGCAGCACGCCGAACGCATCCGCGGTCAGGAAAATCACCTTCGTGGCATGACCCGCCTTCGACACCGGCTTGACGATGTTCTCGATGTGGTAGATCGGGTAAGAGACGCGGGTGTTTTCCGTTTTCGAGGCATCGTCGAAGTCGATAGAGCCATCGGCACGCACGGTGACGTTTTCCAGAAGCGCATCGCGGCGAATCGCGTGGTAGATATCCGGCTCTGCCTCTTCCGACAGGCGAATGGTCTTCGCGTAGCAGCCGCCTTCAAAGTTAAACACGCCGTCATCATCCCAGCCGTGTTCATCGTCGCCAATCAGACGACGTTTTGGATCGGTGGACAGCGTTGTTTTACCGGTGCCGGAAAGGCCGAAGAACACTGCTACATCGCCTTTTTCCCCGACGTTCGCCGAGCAGTGCATGGAGGCGATACCGCGCAGCGGCAGCAGGTAGTTCATGACCGAGAACATCCCTTTCTTCATTTCGCCGCCGTACCAGGTACCGCCGATCAGCTGGATACGCTCGGTCAGGTTGAAGGCGATAAAGTTTTCGGAGTTCAGACCCTGCTCTTTCCACTGCGGGTTGGTGCATTTCGCGCCGTTCATCACGATAAAGTCAGGGGTGAAGTCTTGCAGTTCTTCATCGGTCGGACGAATGAACATGTTCTTCACGAAATGCGCCTGCCAGGCCACTTCGGTGATAAACCGTACGGAGAGACGGGTGTCGGCGTTAGCGCCGCAGAATGCATCAATAATAAACAGACGTTTGCCGGAAAGCTGATGGGTGACAAGTCCTTTCAGATGCTGCCAGGTTTCCGGGGAGAGCGGTTTGTTATCGTTCTTCCCTTTGCCCTTATCAGCCCACCACAGCGTATCGCGGGTGGTGTCGTCTCGGACGATATACTTATCTTTCGGCGAACGACCGGTAAAAATACCCGTATCGACGGCGATAGCACCCAGGTTCGTCAACACACCGCGCTCGTATCCTTCCAGTGCCGGATTGAGCTCTTCCTGATACAGCGTATCGTAATCGGGGTTGTAGACCACTTCCTGGACGTCGTGAATACCATAAGCCTTGAGATCTTGCGGGGTTAAACCATTAACACGCATATCACTGCTCCTTAGCCAATATGTACTGCCTGAAATTGTAGGGTTTTTCTGGGGATGTTAACCGCGACGGGGCTCATAGATTTACGTATCTGGTCAAAACCCTTACTAACGGAAAACGCTGCGACTCCAGTCACAGGGCGGGCAGATTATCGCAGGAATCGCTTTTTGGATGGGGAAAATGTTCTTAAAAGGTTAATCTCTGGTGAATTTATCCAGAGGAATGTGAATGTAATCGCATACATGTAAGAAAATTACGTAAGGGTTACATTGGGAAAACGATTCAGGTCTCTTGGGTCAGCTATTTTCAGAGTTTGAGGTGGGGGCCAGAGTTTTGCTTTGATGAGACAATAGATTTTTCATGAACAAGGGATGAGAAATGGAAAACCGTGAGACGTTATCCCCTTCAACGCGCGTAGCCGTCGTGCTGGCGGGGGCTCTACAGGGCGTAATTTGCTATGTAATTACGTGGTATATCGAGTACGCAAAATTGCCATCGGATACGCTGTGGCTGATGTGTGTAGTACCTGCCACCGTGGTAATGACAACCACATTGTCGCTTGCCATGACGTCATTCAGAAAGCCATTTTTGTGGCTGTCACTCGGGATGATTGGCGCGGCAGTCGCGGGGATGGGCGGCTGGCTTAAGTGGAGCGTTGCGGGGCTGGACAACTGGGATACCAGAAATGCGGTGCTCCTTTTCGGTTTTCATCTGCTCCTGATGACGCTTCTCCTGTTGCCATGGCTTCAGCGACGCCTTGAGACCGCACCGACGGACGCTTTCTACCGCGATTTCAACGATAAAAACTGGCATAACGCGCTGACATTTCTTCTTGTTTTTGTCTCGAATGGGCTGTTCTGGCTGGTGCTTTTCCTCTGGACTGAGCTTTTTAAACTCATTGGCATCTCTTTTTTTGATCGGCTTTTCTTTAATTCTGACTGGTTTATTTCAGTGGCGATTGGCGTGGTTTCAGCCAGCGCGGCAGTACTTGCGCGTATGCAGGTTCGGCTGATTCTGGCATTGCAAAATCTCCTTACGCTTATCGCGACAGGTTTGCTTCCACTGATGGCTGCGCTGGCGCTGCTCTTTATAGGCATATTGCCCTTCGTTGGCTTAGAGGCTGTTTCAGCACGGATCTCGGCTGCGGGCTTGCTGACGACGCTGGCGTTGTTGCTGTTATTGCTGGTGACTGTCGTATGGCACCCACAACGTCAAAAGCTGCCTTACTTCTCTCCCCTGCGAGGAATGATTCATCTTGCCGTGATTATCGCTCCTGCGTATCCCGTCCTGGCGGGCTGGGCGCTCTGGCTGCGCATCGCACAGTATGGCTGGTCACCGGAGCGTCTGTACGGTGTGCTGATTACGATAGTGGCGCTGGTCTGGACGGTAGGATTCTGTCTTAGCGTACTTTTTTACCGTCGGGATCCGCAAAGGCTCCAGGCTCATATCACTCCGACTACCGGATTACTGGCGCTGATTTTCCTGGTGTTGGTCCATACACCGGTGCTTGATCCCTGGCGTATCAGCGTTGAAAGCCATATGGCGCGTTATCAGGATGGCAGAATAAACGCAGACCAGGTAAGCCTGTATATGCTCAGCAATACCGGACGAAAGGGGCGAGAGGCGATGCAAATGCTGCAAAACGATCCACAGTTTAACTCAAACCCAAAACGCCAGCGTGAAATAAATGGTCTTCTCTCCGGGAACGCTGGCGAAGCAGGTAAGATGACCGCCGCGATGCTGGAAAAACAGATCCAGCTCGCACCGGGAATGGCTCGTCCTGATAAGGCATTGTGGCAAGCCATGCTCAGCAATCAGTATCGCTTTGAGAGCTGCGATAGCGCCCAGAGTAACTGTTTACTCATGCCGCTGGATCTAAACAGTGACGGCAAGCCGGAAGCCGTGCTATTTCAATTTACCGATCGCACGATCGTGGCTTACACACAAACCAACACGGGCTGGAGGATCGCCGGGGACGCGTGGAAAATGCCGGAGGCGTTGACCAGAGAAGAACTTGACCGCGCATTAAGGCAGAGGAAAGTGAAATCTGTCGTGAAGCCCTGGGCGGATATTGAGATTTTTGGGGAGCGTGTCGATATGAGCTACGACAGTTACAATAATGCGCAGTGGCGTTAGTGCTTTTTCTTGCCGGGTGGCGCTACGCTTACCCGGCCTACAATTAGCAATCATATCAAAAAATTGCACAATTCATTGTAGGCCCGTGCAAGCATAGCGCCGCCGGGCAACAGGCTCAGAGCTTAGTGAACCTGCGGGTCCGCCGGAGAGGCGTTATTGCGGATCTCCGCGATATCCATGGAATTGAACACGTAGTGCGTACCGCAGTAATCACAGTGCATATCGATCTCACCGTCTTCCGCCATGATGCTGTCGATCTCCTCATCCGGCAGTGTTTTCAGGGCGCCAGCACAACGCTCGCGAGAGCAGGTGCACTTAAATTCCACCGCCTGCGGATCGTAAACCGTCACTTCTTCTTCGTGGTACAGACGCCACAGCACGTCGGTCGCCGACAGGGTGAACAGCTCTTCCGCTTTGATGGTTTCCGTCAGCGTTGCCAGATGCTCGAAATCATTGGTCTGCGCATCCTGCGCAGGCAGAACCTGAAGCAGCATACCACCGGCAGCTGGCTGACCATCCACTTCACCGGTGCGGATGAACAGACGGGTTGGCAGCTGTTCGGAACGCATGAAGTAATCTTCCAGGCAGGCGGCAAGCGTATCGCCTTCCAGACCGACAACGCCCTGATAGCGCTCACCCTCTTCAGGCGAGATCGTGATAACCAGGTAGCCATTTCCGACCAGCGTTTTCAGATCCGCATTTTCAGGGATATCGCCCTGAACGCGCGCCACGCCGCGCATCTGCTGCTGGTTATTGCCGTTGATCACCGCCAGTGACATCGGGCCATCACCCTGCAACTGAACGGTAATATCGCCAGCGAACTTCAGCGTGGCGGTCAGCAGGCTGGTGGCAACCAGCAGTTCGCCCAACAGGGTTTTCACCGGCAGCGGGTAGTTGTGGTTTTCCAGAATCTGTTTCCAGGTTTCGGATACGGTGACCAGCTCGCCGCGCACGGCGAATTGTTCAAACAGATAGCGGTGTAATTGGTCGTGTTGGGCCATTTTCATCTCTCGTGCAGGTGAGGGTTACTCGCTCTCACCGTGTTTAAATTTCATCAGATCGCGGCGCTCTTTTTTATCCGGTCGCCGGTCCGGGTGAGGCATGGTCAGCGCATTCATTTTGCGCGCCAGCGCGGTTTTCTCGCGCTTCTCTATGCTTTCGGCCGTCTCTTCATACAGCAAAACGGCTTCGGTTGCGGGCCGCCGCTGCTCGGTAATGGCTTTCACCACCACCGTTTTCTCATCGTTGCCCTGGCGAAGCGTTAACGTGGCATTCAGTTCAACCAGCTTGCTCGGTTTGCTGCGCTGACCGTTGTAATGCACCTTTCCGCCATCAACCATTTCACGGGCAAGGGCGCGCGTTTTGTAAAAACGGGCGGCCCACAGCCATTTATCCAGTCTTACCCCATCAGAGGGTTTTTCTTTCATGGCGTCTCCTTCACGGTGAGTGAGGGGATCATCCGGCGATAGTCGTTCAGCCCCGGATGTCGCAGATAGCTTTTTTCAGCCAGGCCGGAATCCGGATTGGTCACGCCCAGACAATAGCGAATGCCAAAAGCGGCCGCAGAATCCAGAATCGGCTCGCTGTCGTCAATAAACAGCGTGCGTTCCGGCTGTAAACCGGTCTCTTCCACCACGGCATGCCACAACCGCTGATCCTCTTTCGGATAACCAAATGTGTGGGTGGAAAGCAATAAATCAAGGTGTGAAGCAAGACCGGTATGTTCCAGCTTCACGGCCAGGTTATGGGGATGCGCATTCGTCAGCAAAATGCGGCGCTTACCGCAGGCTTTCAGCGCGTCCAGGAACGGGACCGTATCGTCGCGCAGTACGGCGCGTGCGCCCTGGGCGGTGGTCATGGCACAAATATCCAAACCGAGTCGCTCGCTCCAGTAGTCAAGACAGTACCAGTTTAGCGTATGCTGCACCGCGCTATATTGCGAACGAATGAATTCCTGCGCTTCCGCCGGGGAGATCCCCTGCTGTTCACCGTATGTTTCCGGGACCAGCTTTTGCCAGAAATAGTTATCAAAGGCGAGATCAAGCAGCGTGCCGTCCATATCAAGCAGGACGGTATCGACCGCCTGCCAGTCGATATTAAGATGCATAAGGGGGAACTCCAGCCAGAAGAAACGTGCGCGACAGGGTAGCACAACTTGTCGCGCAGGGACGTTATCCGATCAGGCTCTCGGAAGAGGAGATCAGTTTCGGGTTAAGGCAATTTTCGTAGTAGGCCTGGATTTCTGCCAGCCGCGTGCGGGAACGCTGATAGCGGCGTACGGCCTGATAACCGTTCCAGACAATGCACGCCAGCATTGCAATCAGCAGCAGGGATGTCCCTATATAGCGCCACAGGCCAGCGCTATCCGGCATACGGTGCAGGCCAATATGACGCGTGCCGTTGGCGTCGGTAAAGAGGGTAGTGACGATCCCTTCCGCGCTGAATGGCGTCTGCATCAGCATCTGCGCCAGACGCTGGAATTCGCTCCACTGCTCCTGGGCCGGATAGTCATACAGCGAAACCTGCGGATAAGGTTGATCCACCAGGTCGCTGCCTTCATCGCTGGCAATCACAAAACCGCCCGGCGCCGGGCTATTAAGCGCCTGGGCGGCACGGGTGGTTTCACGCATCACGAAGGGGGCGGTAGAGGTCGCCACCAGGTTATCCAGCGACTCGGCGCTGACCGGACGCAGAAGCACGTTCACACCGTCCAGGCGTCCCGCTTCGGCGCGTTTCACCAGCGCGTCCCAGTCTTTGCTGTTGCCGAGGTTGACCAGCGCGTTCTTCAGTCGGATACAGTCATCCTGGGCGGAACAGAGATCCTCTGTTTTCAGGACGATTTCGCCAAAGTCATCCAGCAGCACCATGCCCGACTTCTGAATAGCCGAACGCAGGGCAGGGCTGACGCGAGAATCATCATCCGGTTTCGGATGGAGCTGGCGATTAATCGTCTGGGTGAGCGCGGTGGCCTTATTGACCACATCCGATTCCGGCAGCGGTAGCGGAGAGGCGTCATTCCAGATGATCTGAGAGCAGTCGAACGGCGCGAACGGCGAGTTCTGGCGCGTGTTCCAGGCGCCCGGCGTGTGGATATTACACATCCCGGTGCCTTTCAGCCGCAACGTATCCCCCACGCGTACCCCCGCTTCTTCGAGCTGCTGTACGCTGGTGGCTTCCACAGTTTGCGCCCCTTTGATCCACGACAGGGTAAATTTAATCGGCATATCCAGCGGCACGAAGAGCAGCAGCATGATGAAGATTAACGCGGCGCCACCGGCAATCACCGCGCTGCGGAGCCAGTGCTGAAGCGGGAAGTTTTTCACTTCGTCGTGCAGGGATAAGTAGCGCCCCTGGCGGACAACGTGGCGGTCGAGATAGATATCAATATCCGTTTTATGGCCAAGGTCCTGCGCAATCCACGGCTGCCAGTGGCGCGGATAGATAAGATCGATGATCCCGAGCGAGATATTGTTGATATGTTCCTGATCGTTCTCACCGAACAGTCCCCAGCGTTTTGGGGTTCCGCGCAGGCAGTGAATTTCGCGTAATGACGTTTTTGCCGGCGGAGCAAATATGCCCCACAGCCCGGCGGCCAGAAGCAGTACTGCGCCACCCGCGAGCCACGGAACAAACACGTCCGGCGTCAGCAGGCAGATGAAAAAGAGCAGGAACGAGGCGACAATCAACACCGCTTCGCGAATGCCATCCGGACGGCTCAGGACGTACTCTTCATGCGTCTCCTGGCGGATGTTCAGCAGTTCAATCTGCTCTGTCTCTTCACCGCGAATAGAGGCCTGCGTTCCGCTTGCGCGTTCCAGCGCAAAGCGTGGCGCTTCCTGAACATATTCGCTCAGCGTATGACCATTGAGGGAGATAACCAGCGGCAGCGTATCGGTATGGATCAGCTCGACGCTGTTTTCGTCGTTGATATATTGCTCCCAGAAGGGAGGCAGGTGCACTTCAACAGAGTCGAGATAGTAACGCCACTTGTTGGGATCGTCGGTTGTAATGCCGTAGCGGGTAATGGAGCGCGTCACGCACAGAACGGTGTCGCTTTGGGCGTTAAGGTTGAGCGATACGGGGGCGGCGCTGGCGCCGGTAGGGCCAGGCGAAAGCCGGGATCGGTTCAGCGTGTCGAGATACTGCTCAACGGTGCTGCGTTCCTCTGGCGAAAGCTTGCGCGTGTTTGCCCCGGCGAACGCGTTCAAAAAGGGCAGCCGATAACGGCGATGTACGCGGCGCCTGAATACCCACACCGCAATCGACGCGCAGGCCAGCACAGCAGCGAGAAAAATCAAAATGGTGCTCATGCTTTCCCCATCTTACTTATCTTCTTACAGGTGTTGTCAGTCGCACCTTTTGTACAATGAATGAGATTCTGTGGTCGGCTATCGGCAAGTATGGAGTCTAACTTGAGCATGTTGACGCGCATCCCAGTGACCGGTAATGATAACAAAGCCTGTTCCGGCGCGATATCAGCAAATTCCTGGAAACATTTCAACCTCTTGACATTTGTTTTGAAATGAGAATCGCATTCAATTACGTTGCATAAATGTAAATAAAGAGCAATTGACATTGCCGAAACCGTGCGGCGTATCGCACAATAAAGCCAGTTCACCCAGCAAAGACCCGTCAAGATGACCAAACCCTTACAAAAGCCCACCATTCTGAATGTTGAAACCGTCGCGAAATCGCGTCTGTTTAATGTCGAAAGCGTGGATCTGGAGTTCAGCAACGGTGTGCGTCGTGTTTATGAGCGTATGCGCCCCTCCTCGCGTGAAGCGGTGATGATTGTGCCCATCGTCGACGAGCACCTGATCCTCATTCGTGAATACGCTGTGGGCACAGAATCCTACGAGCTGGGCTTCTCCAAAGGACTGATCGATCCGGGCGAAACGGTGTTTGAAGCGGCAAACCGGGAGCTGAAAGAAGAGGTCGGTTTTGGCGCGAAAGAGCTGACGTTCCTGAAAAAATTGAGCATGGCGCCGTCCTATTTCTCCAGTAAAATGAACATTGTTGTCGCGGAAGATCTCTATCCTGAATCGCTGGAAGGAGACGAGCCGGAACCGCTGCCGCAGGTTCGCTGGCCGCTGGCTCATCTGATGGATTTGCTGGAAGATCCTGACTTTAACGAGGCGCGCAACGTGAGCGCACTGTTCCTGGTACGGGAGTGGCTGAAGGGGCAGGGGCGTTTGTAGCGCCACCATTAAAAACGGCAACCGAAGGTTGCCGTTTTGCATTGACGTTGTAGGCCGGGTCAGGCGTAGTCGCCACCCGGCTTTTTTGTTGGCGTCAGAACAGTTCGTGCGTCTCGCCGTTATCAATGATCTCTGTCCCCACCTCATGCACTGCCTGCGTGGTTGGCTGCGTACCCTCGATGAAATACTCGGCACGGCTGTTACCGCCATTCGCGAGCTGTCCGGTGCTGCGGTCGATATTCACCGTCACCACACCCGGCGGAGGCGTTAGCGGCTGCTCTGGTACGCCCTCGAGAACGGCCTTCATGTAAGCATCCCAGGCAGGTTGCGCACTCTTCGCGCCGCCTTCGTATCCGGAAATCTGATCTTTAATCGCGCCAGAGGCGGTGGTGCGCCCCAGATCGCGGCGGTGATCGTCAAAACCAATCCAGACGGAGGTGACAACCCCCGGGCCATAACCTGAGAACCAGGCATCTTTTGAACTGTTGGTTGTCCCGGTTTTGCCGCCGATGTCGTGGCGCTGCAAATCGCGGCCCGCTCGCCAGCCGGTGCCTTGCCAGCCCGGTTCACCAAAGATGTTGGTGTTCAGTGCGCTCTTAATCAGGAACGACAGCGGCGTGCTGATCACGTGCGGGGCATACTCCTGCGCGCCACTCTGGGCGACCAGCGCCTGATTGGCCTGTTCCAGCTGAGGCTGCGGCACCGCCAGATTCTGACGTTCCTGAGAGATCGCCACATCTTCCATATCCTTGTTTTCCAGGACATTGGATTTTGGCGTGTCGCCGTAAATCACCGGAATATCGCATTCAGGGCAGGCAATTTTCGGTTTCGCTTCAAACAGTACGCCGCCCTGATCGTTCTCGATTTTGCTGATGAAATACGGATCGACCAGGAAGCCGCCGTTCGCCATCACCGAGTAGCCACGCGCAACCTGGAGCGGCGTAAAGGACGCGGAGCCGAGCGCCAGAGATTCAGTATGAACGATGTTTTGCGCCGGGAAGCCAAAGCGTTGCAGATACTCTGCCGCATAATCCACGCCCATCGCACGCATCGCGCGAACCATGACCACGTTCTTCGACTGACCAAGGCCCTGGCGCAGACGGATAGGACCAGCGTATTGCGCCGGAGAGTTCTTCGGCTGCCAGTCAGAGCCCGCACCGGCATCCCAGCGGGAAATTGGCACGTCGTTGAGAATGCTGGCGAGCGTCAGCCCCTTATCCATCGCCGCGGTATACAGGAACGGTTTGATGTTCGAACCAACCTGACGCAGCGCCTGGGTCGCGCGGTTAAATTTGCTCTGGTTGAAATCGAACCCGCCAACCAGCGCCATCACGGCGCCGTTCTGCGGATTGATGGAGACCAGCGCAGAGTTTACGTCCGGCACCTGCGCCAGCCACCAGGCATCGCCTACCTGACGCACCCAGATTTGTTGTCCGGTTTGTACGACATCGGTCACTTTACGTGGCGTAGGCCCCTGAAGGGTGTCAGAACGGTATGGACGCGCCCAGCGGACACCCTCCATGCGCAGCGAAACGGATGTGCCATCGGCCATCAACGCCACCGCTTCCTGTGGATCGGCCTGGGTGACGACTGCCGGACGCAGCGGACCATAGGTCGGCAGCGCTTTCAGGGAATCAGTGATTTTTTTACTGTCCCATGCGCCTTCACCCACTTTCCACAGCACGTTGGACGGGCCGCGATAGCCGTGACGCATATCGTAATCCATCACGTTATTACGCACCGCCTGCTGGGCAGCCTGCTGCACCTTGCGGGTCACGGTGGTATAGACGCGATAGCCATCTTCATACGCTTTATCACCGTAGCGACTCACCATCTCCTGGCGAACCATTTCAGTGAGATACGGTGCAGAGAAGGCGATTTCCGGCGCATGGTAATTGGCGTCAATAACGTCGCTGCGCGCCTTATCGTACTCAGACTGGCTGATATAGCCTTCGCTCAACATACGCGACAGCACCACGTTACGGCGTGCGGTGGCGCGGTCCAGCGAGTAGAGCGGGTTAAACGTGGATGGCGCTTTTGGCAGGCCGGCAATGGTCGCCATTTCGCTCAGCGTGAGCTGATCGATCGGCTTACCAAAATAGACCTGAGCCGCAGCCCCTACGCCATAGGCGCGGTAGCCCAGATAGATCTTGTTGAGGTAAAGCTCAAGGATCTCGTCTTTGCTCAGCAGTTGCTCAATGCGGATCGCGAGGAATACCTCTTTGATCTTACGCATCAGCGTCTTTTCCGGGCTGAGGAAGAAGTTACGCGCCAGCTGCTGGGTAATGGTACTTGCCCCCTGAGAGGCATGACCGGAGAACAGCGCCACGCTTGCCGCACGGAAAATACCGACCGGATCGACACCGTGGTGCTCGTAAAAACGGCTGTCCTCGGTGGCGATAAAGGCCTTCACCATCACGGGTGGAATTTGATTTAAGGTCAGAGGGATACGACGTTTCTCGCCGTATTGCGCCATCAGTTCACCATCGGCGCTATAGACCTGCATAGGGATCTGAAGCCGCACATCACGAAGCGTGGCGACATCAGGGAGTTGCGGCTCGACATATTTGTACAAACCAATAATCGAGCCTGCTCCCAGCAGAATGCAACAGACTGCAAGGATCAATAAATACTTTACGAACTTCACCGGAGATTTCCCATTTGGTTTAGCCTGGGCAGTTTCTAAACAATCGCGCGGTAGTATAAAGGCAAGCCTGATTCATTGATATAGCCGTCACTCCGACGGGCGATAAGGAGATCGTGAAGCATGGCTTTTAAAACGTGGCAGACAGGCGTTCATATTCAACAGGATAAGGTGGTTGCGGTAGCGCTGACCAGAGAGCGGGCCGGCTGGCGTTTACGGCGCTGGTGGGCGGTGCCGCTGTCGGACGGCGTTATCGGGGAAGGCAAAATACTTAAGCCAGAACAGCTGGTTAACGCATTACGTGGCTGGCGGAAAACATTGCCGCACTCGCATCGGGTATTTCTCTCATTTCCGGCGACGCGCGTTCTGCAACGCGCGTTGCCCCGTCCATCCGTTACCTTGCGTGACAGCGAACAGCTCACCTGGGTAGGCGCCGCATTAGCGCGTGAGTTGGAGATGCCCGCCGATACGCTCTGCTTTGACTACGCGCAGGATACCTTCAGCAACACTTTTCAGGTTACCGCAGCGCAAAACAGAGAGGTCGATACCCTGTTGACGCTGGCGAACGCGCTGCGTTTGCGTCTGGCAGCAATCGCCCCGGATGCCGGCGCGCTGGCTAATCTTCTCTCTGCTGTTGCCCCTGCCCGGTGCGTCGCCTGGAGAGATCAACACCAGTGGCTATGGGCGATGCGTCACCAGTGGGGGCGGCGCTACACCACAGAAGCGGCGACGGTGAATGAACTGGCGGCGCTGCTTGCGCTTTCTCCTTCTGATATCGCCGTGTTTGATGCTGCCCGCGATCCCTGGGAAGCGGTGACGCTGTGCCAGCCGCCGTTGCCGGAATGCGGTGCTGATTACACCGTCGCCCTGGCGCTGGCCATGAGCGAGGCGCCGTAATGAGCATGCCCAATCTTTTACCCTGGCGTCGGCAGCAACGTAATCAGCGCCTGCGTTTCTGGGGGCTGCTGTTTGCTGGCTCATGGCTGGTGATGCTGGCGGGGAGTATCAGCCTGCGGGCGACGCAGACTCTCGCGTTACAGGCGTTGCAGAGCGAACTGGCCGGGACACGTGCGGTGCAGAAAGTATTGAGAGCCCGTCAGCCGCAGTCAGCGGGGCAGAAAACCCCTTCGCCGCCGTCTGATCCGGCCTGGCAACCGGCGCTGGAGTCCCTTGCCAGCGCAATGCCCCGGCAGGCGTGGCTGACGGCGCTGCGTTATCAGCCACCCTCGCTGACCCTGACCGGCTATACCACCTCACTGCCAGCGCTCTCCGCCATGACCGATGCCCTGAAAGGGGTGACGGGATTTAACCCCGGACCGGCAGGCGAAATGCAACAGGATAGCCAGGGGCGATGGATGTTCTCTTTTCAACTACATAGCCGGAGGTAGCAGGTGGGTATCTGGTATCAACGCTGGACTGATGCACGTCCTTCCCGGCGCGTCCTTTGCTGGTTGATCGCGTCGGGGCTTGTTGCGTGGGCAATTTGGGGACTGCTGCTCAGGCCCGCTGCTCTGCGTTACGCCGATATTCAGGCGCAGGCCATCAGTGCGAAGCGAATCAACGCCTCGCTGTGGCCAGAGGCCGGACGGCGAGTAGTGGTTAGGCAAGTGACGCCCTCGCAGCCCTTTTCTCCCCTGGCTTTTCAGCGTGAGGACGCAAGGCTGGTGTACTGGAAGCCGCAGCAGAGTGGGGGAGAGCTGGCGCTGGATGCCTCCTGGGGCGCGGTTCCGGCACTCTTTGCCCGTCTGGCGCTTGAGAACGTGCGGGTGAGTGCGTTTTCCATCATCCCACAGGGCAAACAGTTACGCCTCAGCCTGCAACTGGAGATCGGTCATGCGCAGTAAAGCCCGTTTGCTGATCCTGCTTTCTCCGCTTTTCCTGACCGGGATGCGGGATCCCTTCTCTGTGCCGGAAGAGCGTTGCGCAGCCGGGCAGCTCAGCCAGTGGTGGTATCAGGGGATAGTCAGCGGCAGCAGGGATATCGGCCTTATGCAGGACGGGCAGAAACGCTGGCACCGGGTAAAAACGCAGATGCGGTTACCGACAGGCTGGCGGGTGAGCGCGATAGATAAACAACAACTGACCGTTGATGTCGGCGACATGTGCGAGCCGAAGCGATGGACATGGCAACGAGAAGGAACGAAAAAAAGTGAAGATAAGGATAGGGCTGTTACTGGCGGCACTCAGCCAGCCCCTGTGGGCCGCGACGCCAAAACCGGTCACCCTGCTGGTGGATGATGTCCCGGTGGTGCAGATATTACAGGCGCTGGTAGCGCAGGAGGATCGCAATCTGGTGGTGTCGCCGGATGTCAGCGGTTCGCTTTCGCTGAATTTAACGCGGGTGCCCTGGAGGCAGGCGCTTCAGACGGTCGTGAACAGCGCCGGGCTGGTATTGCGGGAAGAGGGCGGCATTTTTTATGTGCATACGGCGGCCTGGCAACGGGAGCAACAGACGCGTAAAGAGCAGGAGCGGGCCCAGCGTCTGCTCGACGCCCCGCTGCACTCTCACAGCATTCCGTTTGCTTATGCGGATGCGGCCGAATTGCAAAAAGCGGCGGAAAAGCTCTTAAGCCCGAAAGGCAGTCTCTCCGTCGACAAGCGCACCAACCGTTTTCTGGTCAGGGATAACCAGACGGTGGTGGATATGCTCCAGCGCTGGGCTGTGCAGATGGATCTGCCCGTCGAGCAGGTGGAACTGGCGGCGCAGATTGTGACCATCAGTGAAAAAAGCCTGCGTGAACTGGGGGTGAAATGGAACCTCGCTGACGCAACGGAGGCCGGTAAGGTGGGTCAGGTCACGACGCTGGGGGCGGACCTGTCGGTGGCCAGTGCAACCACCCACGCAGGGTTTAACATCGGGCGCATCAACGGCAGGATGCTGGATCTTGAGTTGTCGGCGCTTGAGCAAAAGCAGCAGGTGGATATCATCGCCAGCCCGCGGCTGCTGGCGTCGCACATGCAGCCGGCCAGCATCAAGCAGGGCAGCGAAATTCCGTATCAGGTTTCCAGCGGCGAGAGCGGGACGACATCCGTTGAATTTAAAGAGGCGGTATTAGGCATGGAGGTCACGCCGGTGGTCCTGCCGGGCGGTCGCGTGCGCCTGAAACTGCATATCAGTGAAAATATGCCCGGCCAGGTGCTGCAACAGGCAGACGGCGAAACGCTGGCGATCGATAAGCAGGAGATCGAAACGCAGGTAGAGGTAAAAAGTGGGGAAACGCTCGCGCTGGGCGGGATCTTTTCGCAAAAGAATAAAACCGGACGCGACAGCGTGCCCGTGCTGGGCAACATTCCGTGGCTGGGTCAGCTGTTCCGCCATGACGGAAAAGATAACGAACGGCGCGAGTTAGTGGTGTTTATCACGCCACGTCTGGTCAGTATTCATTAATGGGTAACGATCCCCGCAATGATTTTGCATTCAGTTTGTTGCAGATGTTTGACGTGGGGCATGAATTAGCATACAAGGAGTACCGATTTGAGTTGGACTTACGTCTTATTTCCTTATGCGCCGGGAACGGTGATTTAATCAGTTGCCAAACAAGCCGGAGTATTGAGATAATTTTTCGTCTGACTCTCGCTCTATTGCAAATGAGGTTTCAGTTCATGTCCTGCTACGCCGGGTGTCTGCGCAGCGGGGATTACCATTAACGAATAGTCTTAGTAGTACCGAAAAAATGGCAGAGAAACGCAATATCTTTCTGGTTGGGCCTATGGGTGCCGGCAAAAGCACTATTGGGCGTCAGTTAGCTCAACAACTCAATATGGAATTTTACGATTCTGATCAAGAGATTGAGAAACGAACCGGAGCGGATGTGGGCTGGGTCTTCGACGTAGAAGGCGAAGAAGGTTTCCGTGACCGAGAAGAAAAAGTGATCAACGAACTCACGGAAAAACAGGGCATTGTGCTGGCAACTGGCGGCGGCTCTGTAAAATCTCGCGAAACCCGCAACCGTCTCTCCGCCCGTGGCGTAGTGGTCTATCTTGAGACGACCATCGAAAAACAGCTGGCACGCACGCAGCGTGATAAAAAGCGCCCGTTGTTGCAGGTTGAAACACCGCCACGTGAAGTTCTGGAAGCTTTGGCCGATGAACGCAATCCTCTGTACGAAGAGATTGCTGATGTGACCATTCGTACTGACGATCAAAGCGCTAAAGTGGTTGCAAACCAGATTATTCATATGCTGGAAAGCAACTGATTCTGGCTTTATATACACTCGCCTGCGGGTAAAAGCATTTAAGGTGGATGTCGCGTCATGGAGAGGATTACAGTTACTCTCGGGGAACGTAGTTACCCTATCACCATCGCGGCTGGTTTGTTTAACGACCCAGCTTCCTTCTTACCACTGAAAGCGGGTGATCAGGCGATGCTGGTCACCAACGAGACGCTGGCTCCGCTTTATCTCGACCGTGTACGTCACCTGCTTGAGCAGGCGGGCGTGAAGGTCGACAGTGTGATTCTGCCCGATGGCGAGCAGTACAAAAGCCTGACGGTACTGGATACCGTCTTTACCGCACTTCTGCAAAAACCGCACGGTCGTGATACAACACTGCTTGCCCTGGGCGGCGGTGTTGTGGGCGATCTGACCGGTTTTGCAGCCGCCAGCTACCAGCGCGGCGTGCGCTTTATTCAAATTCCAACCACGTTGCTCTCACAGGTCGATTCTTCTGTGGGCGGTAAAACGGCGGTTAACCATCCGCTCGGCAAAAACATGATTGGCGCGTTCTACCAGCCTGCCTCGGTGGTGGTGGATCTCGACTGTCTGAAAACCTTGCCAGCGCGCGAACTGGCGTCCGGCCTTGCAGAAGTGATCAAATACGGCATTATTCTTGACGGGGAGTTCTTCACCTGGCTGGAAGAGAATATGGATGCGCTGCTGCGCCTCGACGGGCAGGCAATGGCCTACTGTATTCGCCGTTGTTGTGAGCTGAAAGCAGAAGTCGTTGCCGCAGATGAGCGTGAAACCGGCTTACGTGCTTTACTGAATCTGGGGCATACGTTTGGTCATGCGATCGAAGCCGAAATGGGCTACGGTAACTGGCTTCACGGTGAAGCTGTCGCTGCCGGAATGGTTATGGCGGCGCGGGCCTCTGAACGTCTGGGGCAGTTCAGGCCGGAAGAGACAGCACGTATCATCGCGTTGCTTAAACGTGCTGGCTTGCCGGTAAGTGGTCCGCAGGAAATGTCTGCGCAGGCGTACCTTCCCCACATGATGCGCGATAAAAAAGTATTGGCAGGTGAGATGCGTCTGGTACTCCCGCTTGCAATAGGGAAAAGTGAAGTGCGCGGCGGAGTGCCGCACGAAGTCGTACTTGGCGCTATTGCTGATTGTCAGCAGGCGTAACAACTAGAAAGGTCAGACCGCTGTAACAGGTGGTCGTTTTAGCTTCAGGTAAATGCAGAGTCGTTGGCAGAAGCCTTTGAGTGGGGTGTTAAATGGATGAATTCAAACCAGAAGACGAGCTGAAACCCGATCCCAGCGATCGTCGTACTGGTCGTTCTCGTCAATCTTCAGAACGTGATAACGAGCCGCAGATCAACTTTGACGATGTCGATCTGGATGCAGACGAACGTCGCCCTTCGCGTAGCCGTAATGCGCGAAATGAGCGTGAAGACGAGGAGTATGAATCCGAAGAAGAGTTAATGGATGAACAGCCTGTTGAACGTCGTCCGCGCAAACGTAAAAAAGCGGCAGCGGCAAAACCGGCCTCCCGTCAGTACATCATGATGGGCCTTGGCGTTCTGGTGCTGGTCTTGCTGATTGTCGGCATTGGTTCTGCGCTAAAAGCACCTTCTACCAATTCTACCGAGCAGACAGCGTCTGCCGAGAAGAGCATCGACCTGTCTGGTAACGATGCGAGCAACCAGGCGAATGGCGCTCAGCCTGCGCCGGGCACCACTTCCGCAGAGCAGACCGCAGGTAACACCAGCGCTGGTCAAGATATCTCTCTGCCGCCTGTCTCTGCGACCCCGACTCAGGGCCAGGCGCCTGCGACGCCTGAAGGCCAGCAGCGTGTTGAAGTTCAGGGCGATCTGAATAACGCGCTGATGCAGCCGCAGAATCAGGAGCAGGTTAACGCTGCCGTGGTGAACTCAACGCTGCCAACTGAACCAGCCACCGTTGCGCCAGTTCATGGTAGCAATGCCCAGCAGCAAACGGCGGCAACGGAAACCAAACCGCGCCAGACGCAGACTGCGCCACGCCAGGAGCGTAAGCAGGCTGTGATTGAGCCGAAGCGTGAGACGAAACCGCAAACCGTGGCAAAAGCGCCAGAAACGAAAGCGCCAGCGCAGACAAAACCTGCGGTGAGCCAGCCGGTTAAAGCGCCAACGCCTGCGGCAACCACTGCACCGAAAGCAACGGCGACCACAGCCGCGCCTGCTGCAACAACACCTGCGGCTCCCGCAGCCAAAACGGGCGCTGCATCAGGTAAAACGACGGGCAACGTGGGTTCTTTGCAGTCGGCCTCTTCCAGCAACTACACCCTTCAGCTGAGCAGTTCGTCTAACTATGACAACCTCAACGCCTGGGCGAAGAAATCGAATCTGAAAAACTACGTGGTTTATCAGACGACCCGTAACGGTCAACCGTGGTATGTGCTGGTGAGTGGTATTTATGCTTCCAAAGATGAAGCAAAACGTGCCGTTTCCACGCTGCCAGCCGACGTGCAGGCGAAAAACCCGTGGGCGAAGCCGATTCATCAGGTGCAGGCCGATCTGAAGTAATGTTTAAAGCGCAGGATGCTGTCGGAGCTTTCTCCACAGCCGGAGAAGGTGTAATCAGTTAGTCAGCATGAAAAAAAATCGCGCTTTTCTGAAATGGGCAGGGGGGAAATACCCCCTGCTCGACGATATTAAAAAGCACCTGCCGAAAGGCGAGTGTCTTATCGAGCCCTTCGTGGGTGCTGGATCGGTGTTCCTGAATACCGATTTTTCTCGTTATATCCTGGCGGATATCAACAGCGACCTTATCAGCCTCTATAACATCGTCAAACTGCGTACCGATGAGTATGTGGAAGAGGCGCGGAAGCTGTTTACGCCAGAGAACAACAACCCGGACGTCTACTATCAGTTCCGCGCTGAGTTTAATCAAAGCCAGGATCCGTTCCGTCGCGCGCTGTTGTTTCTTTATCTCAACCGCCATGGCTACAACGGTCTGTGCCGGTATAATCTGCGTGGCGAGTTTAACGTGCCGTTTGGCCGCTATAAGCGCCCCTATTTCCCGCAGGACGAGCTGTATCACTTTGCTGAAAAAGCGCAGAATGCCGAGTTCTACTGTCTCTCCTATGAAGAGTGCATGGATCTGGCGGGCGTAAACTCGGTGGTCTACTGCGACCCGCCTTACGCGCCGCTATCTGCCACGGCAAATTTCACCGCCTACCACACCAACAGCTTCAGCCCGGCCGAGCAGGCTCGTCTGGCTGAGATGGCGGAAAAGCTGGTCAGCAAAAGAATTCCGGTGTTAATTTCGAATCACGACACGCCTGATACGCGCGAATGGTACAAAGCCGCGAAGCATTTTCAGGTAAAAGTGCGGCGTAGCATTAGCAGCAACGGCGGCACACGTAAAAAGGTGGACGAACTTCTGGCGCTTTATCGACCCTGAGCCTTTGCCCGCCGGTAAACACATTTCAAGGAGATGCGGATGAAACAGTTTTTGATTGCCCCCTCAATTCTGTCGGCCGATTTTGCCCGCCTGGGTGAAGACACTGCCAAAGCTCTCGCGGCTGGCGCGGATGTCGTCCATTTCGACGTTATGGATAACCACTACGTTCCCAACCTGACCATCGGTCCGATGGTGCTTAAAGCGCTGCGTAACTACGGGATCACCGCGCCCATTGACGTGCATCTGATGGTGAAACCGGTTGACCGCATCGTGCCTGATTTCGCCGCGGCGGGTGCCAGCATCATCACTTTCCACCCGGAAGCCTCCGAACACGTTGACCGCACGCTACAGCTGATCAAAGAGAACGGCTGTAAGGCGGGACTGGTCTTTAACCCGGCGACCCCGCTGAGCTATCTCGACTACGTGATGGACAAGCTGGACGTGATCCTGCTGATGTCCGTCAACCCGGGCTTTGGTGGCCAGTCGTTTATCCCTCAGACCCTCGACAAACTGCGTGAAGTGCGCCGCCGTATCGATGAGTCTGGCTATGATATTCGTCTGGAAGTGGACGGCGGCGTGAAGGTCAATAACATCGGTGAGATTGCGGCGGCAGGGGCGGATATGTTCGTCGCAGGTTCCGCCATCTTCGATCAACCGGATTACAAAAAAGTCATTGATGAAATGCGCCGTGAACTGGCGAAGGTAAGTCATGGATAAATTGCAGGCTATTCGGGGTGTAGCATTTGACCTCGACGGCACGCTGGTCGACAGCGCGCCAGGATTAACCCGCGCCGTCGATCAGGCGCTGTATGCCCTTGAACTCCCCGTTGCGGGCGAAGAGCGCGTGGTGACGTGGATTGGTAACGGTGCAGACGTGCTGATGGAGCGCGCGCTGACCTGGGCTCGTCAGGAGCGTGCCTCTCAGCGTTCCGCGCAAGGGAAACCGAGTGTTGACCACGCGGATATTCCCCAGGATGAGCAGCAGCGTATTCTGCGCAAACTGTTCGACCGTTTCTACGAAGAGACCGTCGAAGAGGGCAGCTTCCTGTTCCCGGATGTCGCTGAAACGCTGAGCGCGCTACATGCCAAAGGCATCCCGCTGGGGCTGGTGACTAACAAGCCGACACCGTTCGTTGCGCCTCTGCTGGAAGCGCTGGATATCGCGAAATACTTCTCCGTAATTGTGGGCGGCGATGACGTGCAGAATAAAAAGCCGCATCCGGAACCGCTATTGCTGGTGGCAGGAAAATTATCCTTAGCGCCTGCGGAGCTGCTCTTTGTCGGGGATTCCCGCAATGATATTCTGGCTGCCAGAGCGGCAGGTTGCCCGTCGGTTGGGTTGACCTACGGCTACAACTACGGTGAAGCCATTACGCTGAGTGAGCCGGACGTTGTGTTCGACCACTTCAAAGATTTGTTGCCCGCACTCGGGCTCTCGCACAGTGAACATCAGGAATTGAATAATGACTAAGCCCATCGTTTTTAGTGGCGCACAGCCTTCAGGTGAACTGACCATTGGTAACTACATGGGTGCGTTACGTCAGTGGGTGAGCATGCAGGATGACTACCACTGCATTTACTGCATCGTGGATTTGCATGCTATCACCGCGCGTCAGGATCCCGAGAAGCTGCGCAAAGCAACGCTCGATACGCTGGCGCTGTACCTGGCGTGCGGTATCGATCCAGAGAAGAGCACCATTTTCGTTCAGTCTCACGTGCCAGAGCACGCGCAGCTTGGCTGGGCGCTGAACTGCTACACCTATTTCGGCGAGCTGAGCCGCATGACCCAGTTCAAGGATAAGTCTGCCCGCTACTCTGAAAACATCAACGCCGGTTTGTTTGATTATCCGGTGCTGATGGCGGCCGACATTCTGCTGTACCAGACCAACCAGGTGCCGGTGGGTGAAGACCAGAAGCAGCACCTGGAGCTGAGCCGCGATATCGCCCAGCGCTTCAATGCGCTTTACGGTGACGTGTTCAAAGTGCCTGAGCCGTTTATTCCGAAATCCGGCGCGCGCGTGATGTCCCTGCTGGAGCCGACCAAAAAGATGTCCAAGTCTGACGATAACCGCAACAACGTTATCGGCCTGCTGGAAGATCCGAAATCGGTGGTGAAAAAGCTCAAGCGTGCGGTGACCGACTCCGACGAGCCGCCAGTGGTGCGCTACGACGTGCAGAACAAAGCGGGCGTGTCAAACCTGCTGGACATTCTCTCCGGTGTGACCGGACAGAGCATTCCTGAGCTGGAAAAACACTTTGAAGGCAAGATGTACGGCCACCTGAAAGGCGAAGTGGCAGACGCCGTTTCCGGCATGCTGACCGAGTTGCAGGAGCGCTATCACCGTTACCGTAACGACGAAGCTTTCCTGCAAAAAGTGATGAAAGAGGGCGCGGAAAAAGCCAGCGCGCGCGCCTCCGAAACCCTGAAAGCGGTGTACGACGCGATTGGGTTTGTGGCGAAACCTTAAGCCGCTTTGCCGGGTGGCGCTAACGCTTACCCGGCCTACGGGACCGTGCAGGTCGGGTAAGGCGGAGCCGCCACCCGACAAAACTGACGAAACAAAAAAACCGGGACATCCCCGGTTTTTTTACGCCTGAAAAACGCTTACTGCTGTGCCGCCGGGCCGCAACCGCCAATGATCTTCGAAATGGAGATCGCCGGGTGAAGCAGGTAATCGTAGCTGCAATTATTTTTAGTATTTTGAACGTGACCGGTGCAGGCCGTCAGAGTTGATAACAGGCCGACCAGTACGGCAGCTTTTGCCAGTTTGAACATACGCATTCCTTGTCAAAAAATCGAAAATTGGATGTAACACGAGGGAATAAATGGAAAAGTTCCATTATGCGGGCGGTATGTTATCGACTGAGGTAAGAAGGGAGTAGTCCGCTTAAAGACTACTCCCGGGAGAGATTATGCGTTAGTGGCTGGAGAACCAGTTCAGTTTTTCGCGCAGGGCTACCACGCGACCCACCACGATCAGCGCCGGGCTTTCAACCTGCTGCGCCAGCTCGCCCAGCTGCGTCAGCACGCCATCGACCACGCGCTGGGTAATGGCGGTGCCGTTTTCCACCAGCGCGACCGGCATATCTGCTTCCATGCCGTGCTCCAGCAGTTTCGCCTGAATCGTGGCTGCCTGATTTAGCCCCATATAGAAAACCAGCGTCTGCTTTTCAGCGGCCAGATTATGCCAGTCCAGTTCGCTGCCGGTTTTCAGGTGGCCCGTCACCAGGCGCACGCTCTGGGCATAGTCGCGATGGGTTAACGGAATGCCGGAATAGGCAGAACAGCCGGACGCCGCCGTAATGCCCGGCACCACGGAGAACGGAATACCCGCGTTGCACAGGGTTTCCAGCTCTTCGCCGCCGCGACCAAAGATAAACGGATCGCCACCCTTCAGGCGCACCACGCGCTTACCTTTTTGCGCTTCCCGTAGCAGGATCTGGTTGATCTCCTCCTGCGGTACGCAGTGATAACCTGCCCGTTTGCCGACGAACACGCGGTCAGCATCCCGGCGCACCAGATTCATGATGTCATCAGAGACCAGACGGTCATACACCACGATGTCCGCCTGCTGGATCTGCTGGAGACCCTTCAGCGTCAGCAAGCCCGCATCGCCGGGACCAGCGCCCACCAGTACCACTTCACCGCGATGGTCCAGCGGCTCGCTCAGGAGCTGTTCGGTCGTCTCTTCAACGGCTTTGGTGTCCTGATTGGCAAGGGACTGCGCCAGCCTGTCGTTGACAAAGAACTTCTCCCAGAAGCGACGGCGTTCGCCCACGGTTGCGAAGGTTTGCTTCACGCGGGAACGCAGCTGCCCGGCGTAGTGGGCAATCTGACCAAGATGCTGCGGCAGCACGGCTTCCAGTTTTTCCCGCAGCAGACGGGCAAGAACGGGTGAGCGGCCACCGGACGACACCGCAATCATCAGCGGTGAACGGTCGATAATCGACGGCATGATAAAGCTCGCCTCTTTCGGCGCATCCACCACGTTACAGAAGATGCGGCGCGCTTCGCAGGCGTCGCTGACGCGCTGGTTAACGTCATCGTTATCCGTTGCGGCGATGGTCAGCCAGCAGGTATCCAGCAGGGATTCATCAAATTCGCCCTGCACCTGGGTGAGCATCCCTTCCTGCGCCCAGACGTCAAACTGTGGGGCGAAGGTGAGGGCGTTGACGGTCAGTCGGGCGCCCGCCTCTAACAGCAGGCGTGCCTTGCGTTCAGCCACATCGCCGCCGCCCACGAGCAGGCAGTCGCGGTTGCGTAATTGACAAAAAATCGGCAGGTGATCCACGACGTTACCTCACAGCATTCATGGCGGGGGAAGAATTGACGTCAGGATAACAGCAGGGATCGTACAGAACATACGGTTTTTCCTGCCGTTACCCATAAGGGGTCATAAGCCTTTCCTATTGAAAAGGCGAGGGGTTACGCTTTCAGCTGCACCTCGCCGTCCTTCACGCGGACGTCGTAGTGTTTGACCGAGAAGCTTTCATCTTCCATGCAGAGTCCGTCGGTTAAGCGGAAGCGCTGCTTTTTCAGCGGGCTGGCAACCCACAGCTCGCCCTGGTGCTCCGCAATCAGACCGCGGGAGAGCACGCTGGCCTCGAAGAACGGGTCGATATTGCTGATGGCATAAACCTGTTCATCGTGGCGAGGGCGGAAAATCGCCACCTGCTCGTTACCCAGCAGGGCACAGACGCCGGTTGCTGGCAGAATGTCGTTAATGTTGCAGATGTTTACCCACTGGCTCATGCGTTTTCCTCCACCAGCATCACCGGAATACGTTCATACGGGGTCGCTGGACGATGCTGTTCGCGCTCCGGCACCACCTGCACGTTCGGGTCGCGCTGGGTGCTGTTGATAAAGTGTCTGAAGCGCGTCTGCGCCGCTGGCGTGTTCACGGTTTCGGTCCACTCGCAGATCACCGCCTCGCGCAGGCGAGTCATCTCGAATTCCAGCTGTTCATTCAGGCCCAGCTTGTCGTCGATAATGACCGACTTCAGGTAGTCGATGCCGCCTTCGAGATTATCCAGCCAGGACGCGGTACGGGTCAGCTTATCGGCGGTACGAATGTAGAACATCATGAAGCGGTCGAGGTATTTGATCAGCGTATCGCGATCGAGATCGGCGGCCAGCAGATCCGCGTGGCGAGGTTTCATCCCGCCGTTACCGCACACGTACAGGTTCCAGCCTTTCTCCGTGGCAATGATACCCACGTCTTTCCCCTGTGCTTCCGCACATTCACGGGTACACCCTGAGACGCCGAACTTCATTTTGTGCGGCGTACGGATGCCTTTGTAGCGGTTTTCAAGCTCTACGCCGAAGCCCACGCTGTCGCCCACGCCGTAGCGGCACCAGGTGCTGCCCACGCAGGTTTTCGCCATGCGCAGCGCCTTGGCGTACGCGTGACCGGTTTCAAAGCCCGCTTCAATCAGCTGACGCCAGATTTCCGGCAGGTCATCTTTCTGCGCACCGAACAGGCCGATACGCTGGGAACCGGTGATTTTGGTGTACAGGTTAAACTCACGGGCGATACGACCCACGGCGACCAGCCCTTCCGGGGTGATTTCCCCTCCGGCAGAACGCGGGATCACCGAGTAAGTCCCGTCTTTCTGAATATTCGCCAGGAAGTTATCGTTGGTGTCCTGAAGCGGAGTGTGTTCTGGTTTGAGCACATATTCGTTCCAGCAGGACGCCAGCAGGGAACCGACGGTGGGCTTACATACTTCACAGCCATAGCCCTGGCCGTGTTTCTCCATCAGTTCGTCGAAGGACTTAATGCCTTCCACGCGGATCAGGTGATACAGCTCCTGGCGAGAGTAAGCGAAGTGCTCGCACAGGTTGTTGTTCACTTCAATGCCCTGTTTTGCCAGCTCGGCGTTCAGCACCTGAGTGACCAGAGGAATACAGCCGCCGCAGCCGGTCCCGGCTTTGGTTTCCGCCTTCAGCGCCGCAACAGTGTGGCAGCCTTTGTTAATGGCGGAGATCAGCATGCCTTTGGTCACGTCGAAGCAGGAACAGATTTGCGCGCTGTCCGGCAGTTTATCCACGCCGATGGACGGCTTACCGCTGGAGGCGTGCGCCGGGAGGATTAGCGCGTCCGGGTTCTCCGGCAGCTCAATGGCGTTCAGCACCAGCTGGAGCAGGTTACCGAAGTCGCTGGTATCACCCACCAGCACCGCCCCGAGCAGGGTTTTGTTGTCCTGGCTGACGATGAGACGTTTGTAGACTTCTTTGCTTTCGTCCAGATAAACATAGCTGCGGGAGTTCGGGGTGCGGCCATGCGCATCACCAATACCGCCCACGTCCACGCCCAGCAGCTTCAGCTTGGCGCTCATGTCTGCGCCGGTGAAGGCGTTTTCGTTGCCGAGGATATGGTCAACGGCGACCTGCGCCATTTTATACCCTGGTGCAACCAGACCGTATACGCGGTTATTCCAGCTGGCGCATTCGCCGATGGCGTAGATATCCGGATCGGAGGTCTGGCAGGTATCGTTGATCATGATCCCGCCGCGCTGCGCAACGGCCAGACCGCACTGGGTGGCCAGCTTGTCGCGCGGGCGAATACCGGTGGAGAAGACGATGAAATCCACTTCCAGCTCGCTGCCGTCTGCAAAGCGCATGGTTTTACGCGCTTCGGTGCCTTCCTGCACGATCTCTTTGGTGTTCTTGCTGGTGTGAACCTTCACGCCCATGCTTTCGATTTTACGGCGTAGCTGGTCGCCACCCATATGGTCCAGCTGTTCTGCCATCAGCATCGGGGCAAATTCGATGACGTGGGTTTCAACGCCGAGGTTTTTCAGTGCGCCTGCCGCTTCCAGACCCAGCAGACCACCGCCGACAACCGCGCCGCGTTTGCTTCGACGTGCGCAGGATTCAATGGCGTTGAGGTCTTCAATGGTACGGTAAACGAAGCAATCCTGGGTTTCCGACCCTTTAATAGGCGGGATCCACGGATACGAGCCCGTCGCCATGATCAGCTTATCGTAAAAAACCGTACGTCCGGCGCTGGAGTGGATCACTTTCTCCTGACGGTTGATGGTGATAGCACGTTCGCCCACCAGCACTTTTACGCCATGCTTCTCGTAGAACCCTTCACGCACCAGAGAGAGCTCTTCGGCGGTATGGTGAGAGAAGTAGGAAGACAAGTGCACACGGTCGTACGCCTTGCGGGGTTCTTCACAGAACACGGTAATATCGAACTGCTCGGCATCGGCTTTATCGAGAAGATCCTCAATAAAGCGGTGGCCGACCATGCCGTTACCGATGATAGCGAGTCTGACTTTGCTCATTTTTGCCTCGATTTCTTTTCTATTACTGCCTACCTTAACGATTCAGCAGGGGCACTTATTGATGCAAATCAAATACGCCTTCACCTACCCCTTAGGGGGTATATCTATGATTTGTCAGGATTTTTATAAGTGACGGATATTGTTTGATTTTTATGCTTGCTCGTTTTTTGCACAAAATTAGTGGGGTTTTTACCCATCGGCGGGCAGGGCGGGTGAGCAGGGAGAAACCCCTTTGCAGCACGCAAAGGGGTTATGGCGATTAGTGGGTAGCTGTTGCCGGGTTGTGTTGACGGTGACGGGTCACAAAGCCCAGCACGAAGCACATGATGAACACCACGGCATACAGACCGTTAGCGGTATGCAGCGCCGCCAGCGGGCCGCTGTGCGCAACAATCGGGCCCGTGACCACGAAGGTCAGCATGGTGCCGATGGTGCCGCAGGTCAGCACGAAGTTCACCAGCTTCGGCGAGGCCACTTTGGTCTGAAGAGAGCCAAGGGTGATGATCGAGGTATAAATCGCGCTGGAGAAGAAGCCCAGGGTCAGGATGAACCACGGCATATGCTCCGGGGAACCGTTGATGAACAGATACATCAGCACGGTCGCCAGACCCGCCAGAACGGTCAGAATACGTTGCAGGTCGAAGAAGCGCAGGATAAAGCTAAACGCCCACATGCCGAACATGTAAGACATCCAGAAATCGCTCACCAGTTTACCCGCGTCGTTCAGGCTCATGCCCAGTCCTTTCGCGTATTCAGGAACCCAGGAGATAAAGCCCAGCTGGCCGAGGATGTAACACAGCGCGGCGATGGAGAGGAAGAGTACGCCGATACCCCATTTTTCTTTCGCAACCGGCTCAGATGTGGTCTGCGCTTTTTTGCCCAGCACCGGGAACTCGCAGCCGAAGGTGAGAATAAAGATCGCGACGTAGACCAGACCAATGCAGGCGTACACCCAGTACCACTCAATGCTGCGCGCCAGAAGATACGCGGCGACCATCGGGAAAATCATCCCGGCCATGCTGAAGAAGGAGTCGGTGAACAGCAGACGCGCGCCGCGCTGGCGGCCTTCATACATGTGCGTAATCAGGAACGTACCGATCGACATGGTGATCCCGCTCACCAGGCCCAGCACGAACATGGCGGCAGAGAAGAGGGCGATGCTGTGGCTCAGCATCAGGCCCGCCACGGCGGCAACCATCAGCACGAAGCCGAAACGCAGCTGCGTTTTCAGCGGCACGATTTCCATCAGCCAGGCATTAAGGAAAATAGAGATCAGGATCCCCGCGTTCAGGAAGGTGAAGGTATTACTCATGCTGGAAACGGGCAGCTGGAAGTAGTCTGCGATATTTCCCATCACCATCCCGGTGACGATCACCAACGCGCCGGTCAGGGCGTAAGAGAAGAAGCTGATCCATGTGAGCTTGATGCGATTGCTGTTAGTCATGTCTGGCCTGTTAAAAGTAAAGAAAAACGCAATGACTGCGTTTGAGCGGGCAGATTTTAGTCGCGAAAGTGATCTAATTAAATCTTTTCAGGAAATTTTGAGCGCAATTGCAGGCTTTAACGTGATGCAGATCACATTGCGTTGCGGGCTGAACAATCGTTTGCGCGGTAATAATTGTTTCAATTTGGTAAAATTAGGTAAAAGACTGGTCTGGGTTCATACTGCTCTTTAGAATCAAGCCATTCGCTTTTTATACTGCGCTTTGTTAAGGAATTCTCATGCTCAAATCAACACTGGCGGCTGTCGCAGCTGTGTTTGCTCTTTCTGCCGTTTCCCCTGCTGCGCTGGCAGCCAAAGGAGACCCCCACGTCCTGCTGACTACCTCTGCGGGGAATATTGAGCTGGAGCTGGATAGCCAGAAAGCCCCTGTTTCGGTGAAAAACTTCCTCGACTACGTGAACAGTGGTTTTTATAACAACACCACGTTCCACCGCGTGATCCCGGGCTTTATGATTCAGGGTGGCGGTTTTAACGAGCAGATGCAGCAGAAACAGCCCAACCCGCCCATCAAAAATGAAGCTGACAACGGCCTGCTGAACAAGCGCGGCACCATCTCCATGGCGCGTACGGCGGACAAAGACAGCGCCACCAGCCAGTTCTTCCTCAACGTGGCTGATAACGCCTTCCTGGACCACGGTCAGCGCGACTTTGGCTACGCGGTGTTCGGCAAAGTGGTGAAAGGCATGGACGTGGCGGATAAGATCTCTCAGGTTCAGACTCACGATGTCGGTCCATACCAGAATGTGCCGTCTAAGCCAGTCGTCATTCTCTCCGCGAAAGTGCTACCGTAACGTTCCCTCACACGGGCACATCTTGCCCGTGTCTTTCCACCCTCCCTGCGAAAGCGCGTTTTGCTGCTTATACTTGTGGCAAACGGACTATTCAGGGAGGCGTAGTGAAAAAACTCACCGACAAGCAAAAATCCCGTCTCTGGGAGCAACAACGTAAGGTCAATTTTCAGGCCAGCTGCCTCCTTGAAAAAGGCAAGGGTCCCGCTGAACCCGACATCGAGACGCTGGAGCTGGGGCCTTCCGCACCGGGTTTACCCCATCTGTGTCTTATTCACCGCCATTTATTCCGCAACGAAATGAAAGGCGCGGGCGAGCTGCGCACCGCCGATATTTCTAAGGGCGACATTCCTTTTTGCCATTTCGAGTACATCGAGAAGGTGGGTAATGAGCTGATGGCTTCGCTGGAAAGTGATAAATATCTGGTGGGCCTTCAGAAAGAAGAGTTTACAGACAGAATCAGTCATTACTACTGTGAAATCAATATGCTACATCCGTTTATGAGCGGTAATGGCGTGGCCCAGCGGATCTTCTTTGAACAACTGGCTATTCATGCGGGCTATGTGCTGAACTGGCAGGGGATCGACCCGGACGACTGGGCCGCCGCCAACCAGAGCGGGGCAATGGGGGATTTGACCGCCCTGAACGCCATCTTTGCCAAAGTTGTGAGCGAAGCGCGGGAATCTGCGTAAAATAGGGCGGCCATTTTTTCAGGAGCCGCCATGATTCTGCTGATTGATAACTACGATTCCTTTACCTGGAACCTTTACCAGTACTTTTGTGAGCTGGGGGCAGAGGTGGTTGTCCGCCGTAACGATGAGATCGCGCTGGCTGACATTGACGCGCTGGCGCCCCAGAAAATCGTGATTTCGCCGGGGCCGTGTACCCCCTCGGAGTCCGGTATCTCGCTGGAGGCGATCCGCCACTATGCGGGCAAACTGCCGATTCTGGGCGTCTGCCTGGGTCACCAGGCCATTGCGCAGGTCTTTGGCGCCACCATTGTCCGTGCCGCGAAAGTCATGCACGGCAAAACCTCACCGATCACGCACACCGGTACCGGCGTATTCCTGGGGCTAAACAATCCGTTAACCGTGACGCGCTACCATTCTCTGATCATTGATCCGCCGACCCTGCCGGCCTGCTTTGAGGTCACCGCCTGGAGCGAGACGCAGGAGATCATGGGCATTCGCCACCGCGAGTACGATCTGGAAGGGGTGCAGTTCCACCCGGAAAGCATTCTCAGCGAACAGGGTCACGCGCTGCTGGCCAATTTCCTTAATCGCTGAATATCTGTTGCCTTGTTGTGATTTTTTATGCATATTTTGTGATTATATTTTCACAATCAATGTGACATAAAAATGGATGGTCATGACATGGCAACTGAACAACCAGCAATTACCCGCGCGACATTCGATGAAGTGATCCTGCCGATTTATGCACCGGCTGAGTTTATCCCGGTAAAAGGCAGAGGCAGCCGCGTCTGGGATCAGCAGGGCAACGAGTATGTTGATTTCGCAGGCGGTATTGCAGTGACGGCGCTGGGCCATTGCCATCCTGCGCTGGTGGACGCGCTTAAAACGCAGGGCGAAACGCTGTGGCACACCAGCAACGTATTCACCAACGAACCGGCGCTGCGTCTGGGGCGTAAGATCATTGATGCCACCTTCGCCGAACGCGTGCTGTTTATGAACTCCGGCACCGAAGCCAACGAAACCGCCTTTAAGCTGGCGCGCTACTACGCAACCACGCGTCATAGCCCGTACAAAACCAAAATCATCGCCTTCCATAACGCCTTCCACGGTCGCTCCTTCTTTACCGTTTCCGTTGGCGGCCAGCCGAAGTATTCCGACGGCTTTGGTCCGAAACCTGCGGATATCATCCACGTGCCGTTTAACGATCTGCACGCCGTTAAAGCGGTGATGGACGATCACACCTGTGCCGTGGTGGTCGAGCCCATTCAGGGGGAAGGCGGCGTCACGGCGGCCACCCCGGAATTTCTGCAAGGGCTGCGCGAGCTGTGCGACGAGCACCAGGCGCTGCTGGTGTTTGATGAAGTGCAGTGTGGGATGGGGCGTACCGGAGACCTGTTTGCTTATATGCACTACGGCGTAACGCCGGATATTCTGACCAGCGCGAAAGCGCTCGGCGGCGGTTTCCCGGTCAGTGCGGTGCTCACCACCCAGGATATCGCTTCCGCATTTCATGTGGGCTCACACGGCTCTACCTACGGCGGTAATCCGCTGGCGTGCGCCGTGGCGGGTGCGGCGTTCGACATCATTAATACGCCGGACGTCCTGAAGGGCGTGAATGCGAAACGCGACCTGTTTGTGAAACATCTTCAGCAGATTGACGAACAGTTTGATGTCTTCAGCGAAATCCGCGGGATGGGGCTGCTGATCGGCGCCGAGCTGAAGCCACAGTACAAAGGCCGCGCGCGCGATTTCCTGCACGCCGCCGCGCACGAAGGCGTCATGGTGCTCAACGCCGGGCCGGACGTGATGCGCTTTGCGCCATCGCTGGTGGTGGAGGACAAAGACATCGAAGACGGATTAACCCGTTTTGCCGCGGCGGTCGCGAAGATCGTCAGCGGCTAATACGCGGTTCGTTTTAACCGGCGCGTTAACCAAATCCCGTGATGCGGGCGCTGACGCCATGCCACCGACGAAATGGTGTGCATGGTGTTCAGGTGCCCGAGAACACGCTGCAAATGCTGCTCAAGGGTGCTCATCGGCCCGTGGGTCAGCGTCTCCGGCGCTTCCAGAATGTTCGAATCCCCTGACTCGCCCGGCGCGTCATACTCCAGACGCTGCTGACAGCGCTGCAACGCAATTTCACACGACTGCAAATAGCGCTGCGCCAGATCCGGCGTCAGCATCGTGTGCTCCCGCGCCAGCGTGGTCATGGCATTGATGTGCTCGACGATAAACTGGCTGTGCGTGACCCACAGCTTCATGTCAGCCAGATAGTGCGCGTTAAAGCCCGGCTCCTGCATGGCCTGGTTAAGGGAGTTGAACAGGGCGTTATGCGCCTGGTTGACCTTCATGCGCTCGTAGGCCAGCGGAGAGGGCTGCGGGTCATCGCTCAGAATAAGACGAATGGCCTGCTGGTCAGCTTCCAGCGCGTCGTGGGCGTTCTGCCTGAGCAGCCCGCTCTGCCACTGCGGCCACAGCCAGACCATGCCGCCAAAGGCGATCAGGCAGCCAATCAGCGTATCGACCAGCCGGGCAATAATAAACTGTTCCCCGTTAAGCGTGAGCAGTTGCAGGGTATACACCGCCGTCACCGTAAAGCCCACCATCGCCCAGCCGTAGTTTTTGCGGATGATCAGGTAGCTCACCAGCGTGATCGCCAGCATACCGGCCAGGGTATAGCCTTCCGGCACGTGGAAGTGCAGCGTCACGCCCGCGATAATCAGCCCCGCCATCGTACCGCCCGCCCGATGCAGAATGCGCACCCGCGTGGCGCCATAGCCGTTCTGGGTGACAAACAGCACGGTCATTAAGATCCAGTAGGGTTTCGGCAGGTGCAGGGCCATTCCCATCAGGCTGGCGATGCTCAGCATCACACTGATCCGCGCGGCATTGCGCAGGGCGGAAGATTTCAGTGAAAGATAGCTTTTGAGCGCGGGCAGTAGCGGCAGCCGTTTTTGCTTATCGGCCATCAGGTCCCGGGCATAAAGCGGGCGCTGGGTGCGTAACACCCGGGCGATGCGGCTGAAATGCCAGGCAGCAAATTGCCCGACCGGGTTATCCGCGTGCTGACGCGCAATCTTTTCCAGCGCGCCGAGCTGTTTGTCCATGTTAAAGCGCGTCGGGTAGCGGTGATAGAGGATATCGTCAGCCAGCACCCGTAGGCGGGCCGCGACGGTCTGCGCGTTCCAGCGGATCACCGCTTCCGCATGGCTGCGCTCCACCAGCTTTTGCACCTCTTCCGGATTATGAAGGCTGACGGAGATATGCTCCTGCAAATCCAGCCCGACCTGGAAGGTTCGCAGCAGCCGCTTGTATTCATGATTTTTGTTGGCGGCAAGCATGTGCAACTGCTGATAGCACTGGCTGATCAGATCCACCACTTTTTGCTGGCGCGCCAGCAGCGGCGGCAGGGATTTTTCCGGGTCGGTATGTTGAGTGAGCAGGGTGTATTTTGCTTCGCAGTATTCAGCAAGCTGCACGTAGAGCAGGCTCAGGGATTCGCGCAGCGGCTGTTCCCGCCACAGCCAGAACCAGAACCAGTTAAACAGCCCGTACCATAGCGTGCCGAGGGCGTAAATCAGCAATGGCTCCCACACCGGCATATTGCCCGCAAGGCTTAAGGTGAAGATGGCGGCAATCAGCGACGCGGGAAGCAGCCGGGCGTGCAGCGAGCTGATTTCGGCGGTGACGCCGAGCGTCATCGCCAGCACGGTCAGGATCAACGGCAGAGGAATGTCGCGGGCCAGTAAGAGTTGTACGGCAAGGCTACAGCCGGCAAACAGGCAGCCGCCAATAATCAGACGTTTAAAAAAGCGTTTATGCGGTGTATCCAGACCGGCAATGTTGCAGCAGGCGGGCACGAGGGAAAACAGCAGGCCTTGCTGAAGATGTCCGAGAATCAGGCCCACGGCCACGGGAAGACACAACACCAGCGTTTGTCGTAGTGCGTAGTTAACTTCCGGGTGATAGATCAGCCTGCGCCACATGAGGAGTAGAGACAAAAACGGCGTGCCACCCTGCGGCGGCACGCCGTTTGACCGAAATTAACGGGTTCCGTAGACCACGATAGTTTTACCGTGGGCAGAGATCAGGTTCTGGTCTTCCAGCATCTTCAGGATACGGCCCACTGTTTCACGGGAGCAGCCGACGATCTGACCGATTTCCTGACGGGTAATTTTAATTTGCATACCGTCAGGGTGGGTCATGGCGTCTGGCTGTTTCGCCAGGTTCAACAGCGTCTGCGCGATACGACCGGTCACGTCCAGGAAGGCGAGGTTACCCACCTTCTCAGAGGTCACTTGCAGACGGCGTGCCATCTGGGAAGAAAGACGCATCAGGATGTCAGGGTTGACCTGAATCAGCTGACGGAATTTCTTGTAAGAAATTTCAGCCACTTCACATGCTGTTTTTGCACGAACCCAGGCGCTACGTTCCTGGCCTTCTTCAAACAGGCCCAGTTCACCGATAAAATCGCCCTGGTTCAGATAAGAAAGGATCATCTCTTTCCCTTCTTCATCTTTGATCAGCACGGCCACCGAGCCTTTAACGATGTAATACAACGTTTCCGCTTTTTCACCCTGGTGAATCAGCGTGCTCTTTGATGGGTACTTATGAATGTGGCAATGAGACAAGAACCATTCGAGAGTCGGGTCTGTTTGCGGTTTGCCAAGCACCATGCGCTGTTATCCTCTGTTATAAGCTGTCACCAGAGTCATAAGATGCATCCGGACTCTGGGGTTGCAATCGAATTCTTACCCATACCTGGGAAGTCGGCTGTCGTAACGTTTCGCAGCCAGTAAAGTTTGATGTCCTCTGCATACATGTGTAACGTCAATGTATTACTGTAGCATCCAGAGTGTTTTAGCATAGCTTTCGCCGCGTGTCTCCTGGTGTCTCGCTTCAGCATGACGCAGGTCGCCTTCCGTTGCGAGAAATGTAACGTACACGTAATCTGTCATAAAAAATGCAACGTTGGAGTGAGTGAATATGCAAGCGCGTGTGAAATGGGTTGAAGGGTTAACGTTCCTGGGCGAGTCTGCTTCCGGGCACCAGGTTTTGATGGATGGCAACTCCGGCGATAAAGCGCCAAGCCCAATGGAAATGGTGCTGATGGCGGCAGGCGGATGCAGTGCGATCGACGTGGTGTCGATCCTGCAAAAAGGCCGTCATGACGTGACCGATTGTGAAGTGAAGCTGACGTCGGAACGTCGTGAAGAGGCGCCCCGCCTGTTTACGCATATTAATCTGCACTTTATCGTCACCGGCAAAGAATTGAAGGATGCGGCGGTCTCGCGTGCGGTTGACCTGTCTGCGGAGAAATACTGCTCTGTGGCGCTAATGCTGGAGAAAGCGGTAAAAATCACCCATTCTTATGAAGTGATCGCGGCTTAATTTTTTGGCGGGTGGCGCTTCGCTGACCCGCCCTACAAAAGCACGCCCGTAGGCCCGGTAAGCGCAGCGCCACCGGGCAAAACAATTCACGCGATCTGCTTTCCTTCCATCAGTCGCTGCACCAGCGGTGTCATGATCAGCTCCATTGCCAGCCCCATTTTTCCGCCCGGTACCACTAACGTATTCATGTGCGAAATAAACGAACCCTGTAGCATCGCCAGCAGCCAGGGATAATCAATGCCTTCCAGGTTGCGGAAGTGGATCACCACAAAGCTCTCGTCCAGGGAAGGGATGCTTTTTGCAGCGAACGGGTTGGAGGTGTCCACGGTGGGGACGCGCTGGAAGTTAATGTGGGTTCGGGAGAACTGCGGCGTCAGGAAGTTGATGTAATCTTCCATGGAGCGCACCACCGAGTCCATGACCGCCTCTCGCGAATGGCCGCGCTCGCTCATGTCACGCGTCAGCTTCTGGATCCACTCAAGGTTAACAATCGGCACCACCCCCACCAGCAAATCCACGTGGCGCGCCACGTCGTGCTGAGGCGTCACCACGCCGCCGTGCAATCCTTCGTAAAACAGCACGTCAGTCGGTTCCGGCAGCGGCTGCCAGGGCGTGAACGTGCCGGGGACCTGGTTCCAGGGCACGGCTTCATCGTAGGTGTGGAGATACTTGCGGGACTGCCCGGTACCGCTTTGCCCGTATTCACGGAAGGTTTGCTCCAGCAGGCCGAAGTCATTGGCCTCCGGGCCGAAGTAGCTGATGTGTTTACCCAGATCGCGCGCCTTGCGGATGGCCATATCCATCTCCGGGCGCGTGTAGCGGTGAAAGCTGTCGCCTTCTACCTCTGCCGCCCGTAAGTTAAGCTGGGCGAAGATCTTGCGGAAGGCGAGGCTGGTGGTAGTGGTTCCCGCCCCACTCGAACCCGTAACGGCAATAACCGGATGTCTGGCAGACATAGCAACTCCCTGACTGGAAAAGTGTAAAGATCAGCCGTGAAACGCGTTGCGGGGCATGATATTGACCGTCTCATGCAGTTCGGACCATACCAGCACCACGTCGCCGCTTTTAAGCTGGCGCTTAACATCGTTGACCTTTTGTTCAAGCGAACGTTCATGTTCACCATAATCGGTGCCTTCGCGCAAGACAAAGCTTTCAATCAGATTATCGAGCGTGTCGGGAGAGAGATCCTGCCAGGGAATAATCATTTTTTACCGTCCAGATAAGCCGTTAACCAGTCGGGAATACGCGTCTCAAGCCACATTTTGGGCCGACGCAGCGTGCCGCCGACAAAGCCGACGTGTCCGCCGAATTGGGTGAGCTGATACTCCACGTTGGCCGGCAGATGATCGGGCGCCGGAATCGAGTGATGATCCATAAACGGATCATCTTTGGCGTGGATAATCAGCGTAGGTTTCGTGATTTGGTTCAGTAAAGGCATGGCGCTGCACTGACGGTAATAGTCAATCGCATCGGCAAAGCCGTGAATTTTGGAGGTGATCAAATCATCAAACTCGCGCAGGCGCTTCACGCGTTTGAGCTGTTGCAGCGTCACAGGCAGCGTATCTGGATAGGCCTTCAGCTTGCGCGCGGCGTTGGCTTTCAGCAGGTTGAGCAGGTAGCGCTGGTACACTCGCGAAAACCCCTTTTCCATATGATAGCTGCACTGCTCCAGCATAAAGGGCGCAGAGACGATCACCGCCGCATCCAGCGGTACGGCGTCGCTCTCCTTCGCCAGCAGGCAGGCCAGCATATTGCCGCCCAGCGAATACCCCACCGCTGCCGTTGGCGCCTCGCCGAAATGGTCTCTTAGCCAGCGCAGGAACCAGGTGCCGTCCTCGGTTTCACCCGAGTGATAAATGCGTTTCTGACGGTTAGGCTCGCCGCTGCATCCGCGAAAATGCATCACCACCCCAAGCCAGCCGCGGGCTTTCGCCGCCTCAATGAGACCGTGTGCGTAAGGGCTGTGCAGGCTGCCTTCCAGACCGTGAAACACCACCAGACGGGGTTTATGTCTGGCCCGATCCGGATCTTCGCTCCAGGCGAGATCCAAAAAGTCGCCATCCGGCAAATCCAGGCGTTGCCAGTGCGGGGTGAACTGTACCTTGCGGCGGATCAGGCGCGGCAGCATGGTTTGCAGGTGAGGGTTAGCCACACCGCGCATGGGCACGAACTCTGCGCTCTCTTCGGCTGCAATGTCGAAGTCTGAGGGAATGATTTGGGTCATAAGGGCGATGCTGATTCTTGTCAGAAATTAACTATACCTTCCGAATTGTACCCCGTTTAGCCCGTTTTTCCGAAACATGAACTGATCCCGATCACATTTCTTTACCTTGATTATTACTCTCAGGCTAATGATTTGGCTCTACGCTTAATTGATGCCTTTCTCACCAGAGCGCACACTTTACTCAACGTTAAGCAAATCAGAATGATGTGCTGAATCAGGAGGTTAATAATGTTATCTGGGCAAACACCCACCCGGCAATGGAACACCCGACGCAGTGAGAAAGCGCGTCGTCTGGCGTCCGTACCGGTGCAGGGTAAGGTACTGCCAACCGGCGATCTTGTCGCCATGCTGGAAAAACTGATCGCACCAGGCGACAAAGTCGTTCTGGAAGGCAACAACCAGAAGCAGGCGGATTTCCTTTCCCGTTCACTGGCGGAAGTGAACCCGCAAATCGTGCACGATCTGCATATGATCATGCCGAGCGTGGGCCGCAGCGAACATCTGGACATCTTTGAGAAAGGCATCGCCCGCAAGCTGGACTTCTCCTTCTCCGGTACGCAAAGCCTGCGAATCTCCCAACTGCTGGAGGATGGTCAGCTCGAAATCGGGGCGATTCACACCTACATCGAACTCTACTCACGTTTATACGTCGACCTATCGCCAAACGTGGCGCTGATTGCCGGTTTTAAAGCGGACCGCAAAGGCAACCTCTATACCGGGGCGAGTACCGAAGATACTCCGGCGCTGGTGGAAGCCGCCGCGTTCCATGACGGCATCGTCATCGCGCAGGTGAATGAGCTGGTGGACGACGAGTGCGACCTGCCGCGTGTGGATATTCCGGGCTCGTGGATTGATTTTGTGGTGGTTGCCGACAAGCCGTTCTTTATCGAACCGCTCTTCACCCGTGACCCGCGCCTGATCAAACAGGAACATATCCTGATGGCGATGATGGCGATTAAAGGCATCTACGCTGAACACCAGGTGCAGTCCCTGAACCACGGGATTGGCTTTAACACCGCCGCGATCGAGCTGCTGCTGCCCACCTACGGCGAACAGCTCGGACTCAAAGGCAAAATCTGTAAACACTGGACCCTGAACCCGCATCCAACGCTGATCCCGGCCATCGAAAGCGGCTGGGTGGAGAGCGTCCACTGCTTCGGCGGCGAGCTGGGAATGGAAGAGTACATCCGCGCCCGTCCGGACGTGTTCTTTACCGGTGCCGACGGCTCCATGCGCTCTAACCGCGCCTTCTGTCAGCTGGCTGGTCAGTACGCGGTCGATATGTTTATCGGCTCTACGCTACAGGTCGACGGTTACGCTAACTCCTCAACCGTGACCCGCGGCCGTCTTTCCGGCTTCGGCGGCGCGCCAAACATGGGCCACGATCCGCACGGTCGTCGCCACGCCACACCGGCCTGGCTGAACATGATCACCGAGCCTGACCCGATGCAGCGCGGTAAAAAGCTGGTTGTGCAGATGGTGGAAACCTTCCAGGCGGGCGTGAAGCCAACCTTCGTGGAAAAACTCGACGCCGTTGACGTCGCGAAAGCCTCCGGTATGCCGCTGGCGCCGGTCATGATTTACGGCGATGACGTCACCCACGTGCTGACGGAAGAGGGGATTGCTTACCTCTACCGGGCGAAAGATCTGGAAGAGCGTCGCGCCATGGTCGCCGCCGTGGCGGGTATCACCGATATCGGTCTGGGCGTTGACGCCAAACGCGTGGCGGAACTGCGCCAGAGCGGCAAGGTTGTGTATCCGGAAGATATGGGCATTCGTCGTACCGATGCCACCCGTTCGCTGCTGGCGGCCGGTAGCGTCGCGGACCTGGTGGAATGGTCCGGCGGTCTTTACAACCCACCTGCGAAATTCCGGAGCTGGTAATGAAACTTCTGCCCCAGATCCAGGTTGAAGGCGGTGCCGAATGGCTGGCGCGAACCGCCACGCAGTGTCTGATTGACGAAGCACGTTTAAGCCCGAAGCCCGGTCTGGTGGACAGCCGGGGGAACGGCGCGCACCACGATTTATCGCTTGCGCTGATGGAGCGCTCCGCTCACAGCCTGACCCCCACGTTTCAGGCGCTGGCGCAGCAGAGCTGGCAGCGTCCGGCGGATATTGCCCTCCGGCAAACCGTTGGCCGCCTGGGTCGCGAAGGTGAACGGCAGATGATGGCCGCTACCGACGGCGTGAACACGCACCGTGGCGCGATCTGGGCGCTGGGATTGCTGGTGAGCGCGGTGGCGATGCTGGGCGGCGATGCCCGGGCGCAAACCGTCGCGAACACCGCCGCTCAGCTGGCGAAGCTGCCGGATGACGCGGCGCCGAAAGTGTTCAGCAAGGGGTTACGCGTCACGCACCGCTACCGTGTACCGGGCGCGCGTGAAGAGGCTCAGCAGGCGTTTCCGCACGTTATGCAGCGCGCGCTGCCGCAGCTTCGCCTCAGCCGTCTCAACGGCAGCAGCGAAACGCAGGCCAGACTCGACGCGCTGATGGCGATCATGACCTCGCTCACCGACACCTGCGTGCTGTCGCGCGCCGGCATGGAGGGGCTGGACGCCATGCAGAACGGCGCCCGTGCGGTGCTGAACGCCGGAGGATGCGCAACGCTCGCCGGGCAGCAGGCGCTGGCGCGGTTAGACCGTCAGATGCTGTCGCTTAACGCCTCGCCGGGCGGAGCCGCAGACCTGCTTGCCGCCACGCTGTTTCTTGACCGCGTCGAAACGCCCTATTCAAAGCATTAAGAGGATGTTATGGAAAAAATCACATTGACCGTGCCCGCCAGCCGCGAAGTAAGCGGCAGGGCGCTGGCAGGGGTAGTCGGTTCCGGGGATATGGAGGTGCTTTTCACCGCCGAACCGGGCCAGACCTTAACCATTGATATCACCACCTCCGTCGACAACAGCCGCGGGCGCTGGGAGGCATTGTTCAACCGCCTGCAAACCGTCAGCAGCCTGCCCGCAGGTAAGCTGACCATCCACGACTTCGGCGCGACGCCGGGCGTGGCACGCATTCGTATCGAACAGGTTTTTGAAGGGGTGAACCATGCGTGATGACAGCAGCTTTATCGAATTAAAAGCGCGCCAGCGTGCGCAGGCGCTGCTCGACGACGGCAGCTACCGCGAACTGCTGGATCCGTTTGAAGGCATTATTTCTCCTTGGCTTGGGCCACAGGGGATTGTTCCTCAGGCCGATGACGGCATGGTGGTCGCGAAAGGGACCATTAACGGCCAGCCTGCGGTGGTGGTGGCGATTGAAGGCACCTTCCAGGGCGGCAGCATGGGCGAAGTGTCCGGCGCCAAAATGGCGGCGGCGCTGGAGCTGGCGGCGGAAGATAACCGCAACGGCATTCCGACTCAGGCGGTGCTGTGCCTCGAAACCGGCGGCGTACGTTTGCAGGAAGCCAACCTCGGCCTGGCGGCGATTGCCGATATCCACGCCGCGATCGTTGACCTGCGTCGCTATACCCCGGTCGTCGGGATTGTCGCCGGGACCGTGGGCTGCTTCGGCGGGATGTCTATCGCCGCGGCGCTGTGCAGCTACCTGATTGTGACCCGCGAAGCGCGGCTCGGCCTCAACGGTCCGCAGGTTATCGAGCAGGAAGCGGGCATTGAAGAGTATGACTCCCGCGACCGTCCGTTTATCTGGAGCATGACCGGCGGCGAAGTGCGCTATGAAAGCGGGCTGGTGGATGCGCTGGTGGGCGACGGGGTGAACGCGGTGAAAGCCGCGATGAACGAAGCCATCGCCAAAGGCGTACCGGCGAAACATCGCACCGATAACTACGACGATTACCTGAACCGTCTGACGAATTTCGACACCCGCAAACAGGCCGATGCCGAACAGATTAAAGCGCTTTTTGCCCGGGAGGTGAAATGATGACTAACGCAATTAGCCGTGGCGAACTCTGGCTGGAAACCCTCGCCCCGAACGCGAAACGTCTGGAGGGGTTATGCCCGTCCGTGCAGGCCGCAGACGGCGAGCTGAACGGTGAAACGGTGCGTTTTATCGCCGTGGTACCGGACGCCAACAACCACTTCCCGCGTGCGGCGCAGGGTGAAGTCGGCCTGCTGGAAGGATGGACGCTGGCAAAAGTGGTCAGCGAAACCGTCGCCGCCGACGCAGACAAAGCCGTGAAGCGCCCGATCGTGGCGGTAATCGACGTCCCCAGCCAGGCCTATGGCCGTCGCGAAGAGGCGTTTGGCATCCACCAGGCGCTGGCCGGCGCCGCTGCCGCCTACGCTAACGCGCGGCTGGCGGGTCATCCGGTGATTGGTCTTATCGTCGGTAAGGCCATGTCCGGCGCGTTTCTGGCGCACGGCTACCAGGCTAACCGTCTGATTGCCTTCAACGATAAAGGCGTGCTGATCCACGCCATGGGCAAAGAGTCTGCGGCGCGCATTACGCTGCGTACCGTTGAGGCGCTGGAAAAACTGGCTGCAACCATTCCGCCAATGGCGTACGACATCAGTAACTACGCCACGCTGGGGCTGCTTTCCGACCTGCTGGATATCAGCAATCCGGATGCCCCTTCCGAAAGCGATCTGACGCGGGTGAAAACCACCCTGCAACAGGCCATCAGCGACGCTCGTCAGGACACCACGTTGAAAAACCGTCTGGGTGCTGACAACCGCCGCAGCTCGGCGCTCGTACGTGAACGTATGCGAGCCAGCTGGTAAGTAAAAAGAGACCTGCCAGATGCATCACCCCGTGGGCGCGCCCGTTGCGTCCACGCGGGAACCTGCATCCTGAAAATAATAAACATCGCGCCAGTGCTTAAACTTTTTTACTACAGGTGATTTATGACTTACGTAATTGTTCATGCTCTTGCACCGATTTTCGTCATCATGCTGCTGGGATTCTGGGCCGGTAAGGCAAAGATGGTCGATAACAAAAATGTTTCCCTGCTGAATATCTTCGTGATGGATTTTGCACTCCCGGCTGCGCTGTTCAGCGCCACCGTGCAAACCCCGTGGACCGGCATCGTGGCGCAGTCGCCGCTGATCCTGGTGCTCACCCTGGCGATGTGGATCACCTATGCGGTCATCTACTTCCTCGCGACGAAAGTGTTTAAAAAATCCCCGCAGGATGCGGCCGTGCTGACGCTTACCGTCGCCCTGCCAAACTACGCGGCGCTTGGCCTGCCGATTCTGGGCAGCGTGCTGGGCGAAGGCCCTTCAACCTCACTGTCCGTGGCGGTCTCCATCGCCTGTGGTTCAGTGTTGATGACCCCGTTCTGCCTGCTGATTCTGGAGCGTGAGAAAGCCCGCGCCGAAGGCAATAACTCGGGTTCAACGCTTTCCATGCTGCCGGTGCTGATGTGGCGTTCCATTAAAAAACCGATCGTGATGGGCCCGCTGCTGGGTGTGATCCTGTCCGCTATCGGCATCAAAATGCCGGAGCTGGTACTGGCGGCGATTAAACCGCTGGGACTGTCTGCGACCGCTGCGGCGTTGTTCCTGACCGGGGTGATCCTCTCCGCGCGTAAACTTCAGATCAACACCATGGTGATCACTTCCACTATCGCCAAGCTGCTGATCCAGCCAGCGATTGCCTGGGGTATCGTTTTAATCTTCGGTCTGCACGGTTCTGTGGCGATCACCGCCATCCTGATGATTGCGCTGTCCGCGGGCTTCTTTGGCGTGGTGTTCGGTAACCGCTTTGGCGTGCAGTCGCCGGATGCTGAAGCCGTGCTGCTGTTGAGCTCCGTACTGTGTATCCTGTCGCTGCCGCTGTTTATCTCGCTGACTTCAGGAATGTAATCATGACCACAACATTACGCCCACATGACCTCATCTGGCTTACCGCGCGCGACGCCCTGGAAGGGATTACCGAATCCTGGGTGGACGCGGCCTGGCATACCGGGCTACCGGTAGTGGTGCGGCGTGATGTTGATAATGAAGGCCGTATTCCCGTTGGCGTGCGCGGATTGCGCCGCGACCAGCGGGCGGCCGGATGGGTGAAGCCTGAGAACGTGTTGCGCGTTGTGTCGCCCGAAGATTTGAGCGTTGCCGCCGACCTGCTGCGTTCGCCGTTTATCACCCAGCCGCCGGTTCAGGTGGCGCTTCAGCTTGCGCAGCAGTCGTGGCCGTGGACGTGGGGGATAACCGGCAGTACGGGTTACGCGCTGGCGACCGGCATTCCGGTGATCCACGCCGACAGCGATCTCGATCTGCTGATCCGCGCCCCGCGTGCCGTTTCCCCTGAGGCGTTTACTGGCTGGCAGGCTCAGCTCAGCCGTGCGTTGTGTCGGGCGGATACGCAGGTGGACACGCCCGAGGGCGGATTCGCGCTGGCGGAATGGTTGCGCGACGGCAAAACGCTGCTAAAAACGCAATGTGGACCACGCCTGGTGGCGGATCCATGGCACAGGGAGGAGTAATGAAAATACTGTTTACCTTTCCGGGGCAGGGCACACAGCATGAGGGTATGCTGCAAAACCTGCCGGGAACGGAGCTGGAGCAGGCCCGCGCTGTGCTGGGGGCGGAAGTCGATACCCTGGACAGCGAAGGCTCGTTAACCCACACCCGCGCGGTTCAGCTTTCGCTGTTGATTGCCGGTGTGGCGTGGGCGCGCGAGCTGGAACGTCGCGGCGTGTCGCCGGATATCGTCAGCGGGCTGTCCATTGGCGCTTATCCTGCGGCGGTTATCGCCGGTGCGCTGGACTTTACGGACGCGCTGAAGCTGGTGGCGCTGCGCGGCGATCTGATGGAGCAGGCGTATCCGCACGGCTACGGCCTGACGGCGATTATGGGGTTGACCCTGCCCCAGGTGGAAAACCTGCTTCAGGGGACAGGAACCTATATTGCTAACCTGAACGCCGAAACGCAGATCGTGATTGCCGGAACCGATGACGGCATGGCGCAGGTGGCGGAGCGCGCCCTGGCAAAAGGCGCGAGCAAGGCTAAGCGGCTGGCGGTGAGCGTACCGTCGCACTGTGAACTGCTGGCGGAACCGGCGCAGAAGCTGGTGGCAGCATTTAATTCGGTCACGCTTTCACGTCCGCGCTGTGCGTACCTGAGCGGCAGTACCGGACGCGTGCTCTGGCAGCCGGAGAAAATTGCCGACGATCTGGCGATGAATATGGCGCGAACCGTGCGCTGGCAGGAGGCGGTGATTTCCGCTAACGAGCGTGAAGCGCGGCTGGCGATTGAGATGCCGCCAGGGGGCATCCTGACCTGTCTGACGCGGCAGGCGGCGTGGGAAGGTGAATCCATTTCGCTGGAGCGCAGCGGGGTGGACGTGGCGGTGCATCTGGCGGGGCGGCTTCGTGCATGAGTTTTTTTGCCCGGTGGCGGCTGCGCCTTACCGGGCCTACGGGTTCGGTTGTATTATTTTGTAGGCCGGGTAAGGCGCAACGCGTCGCCACCCGGCAAGGCCTCAGGCTCCGTCCTGCAAACTTCTGGCATACATCCGCCCTTCGGCGGCCAGCGCGCGCAGGCTCGGATCCTGCTCGCGGTTGCGGGCAAAGACAATCGCGATCAGCTGCTGCATCTGGTACGGCTCCGCCAGCTTCAACAGTTGCACGGAATTCTCGTAGACCTTCTTCATCCTTCCCGGCATCAGCGTAAAGCCGACGCCCGCCTGCACCAGGCTGAGCATTGAGAAAATGTCGTTCACGCGGGTCACAATCTCCGGCTCGAAACCGGCAATATGAAACGCTTCCTGAAACCCGGCGTAAGTGGCGAACCCTTCCGCGAGGGCGACAAACTTCTGATCTTTATAATCACGCAGATCGGCGGGGCCGCTGGTATTCAGCGTGGCAGAGGCCGGTGCGGCAAGGAAAATATCGTCATGGAACAGAGGAAGCACTTCGAGGCTGTTACGGTCGATATCGCTTTCGGAAATAGAGATTAAAATCGCATCCAGCGACCCCTCATCCAGCATATGGAGCAGGGTTTCGTTCGAGCCCATCGTCAGATCCATCTCCAGATCCGGACGGCGCAGCTTCATGCCCATTATCAGGCGCGGCACGGTTTCCAGCGTCAGCGAGTAGAGCGTGCCGACGCGCAACCGTCCCTGGCCGATACCGGCGATCTTGCGCGACTCTTCCAGCCCACGCTCCATCACCTGCATCACCTCCTGGCAATACTCCAGCAGCGTCCACGCGGAGGGGAGGGCAATCAGGTTACGCCCTTTGTGAGCAAAGAGCGGGCAGCGGACATTCTCTTCGAGGGTATGCAGCGCACGGTGCACGCTGACACCGCTCAGGCCAAGCGTTTCTGCGGTACGTGCGATATTGCCCTTCTCCATGAACGTCATGAAGATGCTGAGCTTACGGAATGTAATCTCGCTCGTGGTATCGAAGCCCATAACCCTCCCGGCGTGTTAGTCGGCTTGCAGCATCGCTTCCAGCTGTTCCTGCGCGTCCAGCCACGCCATTTCGTACTCTTCGAGGCTGGATTTGGTTTTCGCCTGAGTTTGCAGACAGTCCGTCAGCTCCGCTTTGCGGCTCTGATCGTACAGTTCGCTGTCGCCCAGCTTCTCTTCGACGGCAGCAAGCGTGGCGTTGAGCTTCTCCATCTCTTTTTCGAGACGGGCAATCTCTTTACGCAGCGGCTGCGTCTGGGTGCGCAGTTCCGCTTCACGGCGCTTCTGGTCTTTACGCGCCTGGGCGCTGTTGGCGTTGTCTTTCGCTGACTCTTCCGGCTGGTTTTCCTGCTTCTGCACGTCCGTCAGCCACTGCTGGTAATCTTCCAGATCGCCGTCGAACGGCTCCACTTTGCCACCGTGCACCAGGTAGAGATCGTCGGTGGTGGAGCGGATCAGGTGGCGGTCGTGCGATACGACAACCAGCGCCCCTTCGAACTCTATCAGCGCTTCGGTCAGCGCCTGGCGCATGTCGAGATCGAGGTGGTTGGTCGGTTCATCAAGCAGCAGCAGGTTTGGACGCTGCCAGACGATCAGCGCCAGCACCAGACGGGCCTTTTCGCCGCCGGAGAAGCGCTCGGTGTTTTCAGTCACCTTATCGCCCTGGAAGCCAAAGCCGCCGAGGTAGTCGCGCAGCTTCTGCTCCATCTCCTGCGGCGCCAGGCGCGCCAGGTGCTGGATCGGCGATTCATCCGCGCGTAAAAATTCCAGCTGATGCTGGGCGAAGTAGCCAAGCTTGATGCCTTTCGCCAGGCCGATTTCGCCGCTGACCGGGTTAAGCTCGCCCGCCAGCAGCTTGATCAGCGTCGATTTACCGGCGCCGTTACGTCCCAGCAGACCAATGCGTGAACCTGGCACCAGGTTGAGCTTGATAGAGTCGAGAATAATGCGATCGCCGTAGCCCGCGCTCACTTTTTCCATTTTCAGCAGCGGGTTCGGCAGGCTCTCCGGCTCGCGGAAGCTGAAGTGGAACGGGTTATCCACGTGCGCGGGGGCAATCATCTCCATACGTTCCAGCATCTTGATGCGGCTCTGCGCCTGCTTGGCTTTTGACGCCTTCGCCTTGAAGCGATCCACAAAGCTTTGCAGGTGCGCCACGCGCTGCTGCTGGCTTTCATACATCGCCTGCTGCTGGGCAAGGCGCGTCGCGCGCTGGCGCTCGAAAGAACTGTAGTTGCCAGTGTATTCGAACATGCTTTGCTGTTCGATATGAATGATTTTATCCACCACCGGATCGAGGAAGTCGCGGTCGTGGGAGATCAGAATCAGAGTGCCCTGATAGCTCTTGAGCCACTTCTCCAGCCAAATAACCGCATCAAGATCGAGGTGGTTGGTGGGTTCATCGAGCAGCAAAAGGTCGGAGCGGCAGATCAGCGCCTGCGCCAGGTTAAGGCGCATACGCCAGCCGCCGGAGAAATCGCTCACCGGGCGTTCAAGCTGTTCGTTGCTGAAACCCAGGCCGTGCAGCAGGCTGGAGGCGCGGGAGCGAATGGTCCAGGCATCGATGGCGTCCAGCTTGCCGTGGACGGTGGCGATGGCGTGGCCGTCGTTGCGCTCGTTGGCGGCGTTGAGCTCCGCTTCGAGCTTGCGGTATTCACGGTCGCCGTCGATAACATAGTCGAGCGCGGGTTCGCTCAGCGCGGGCGTCTCCTGGTTCACCCAGGCGAGCTGCCAGTTGCCCGGGAAGGTAAAGTTACCGCCATCCGCGCTTATCTCGTTTTTCAGCAGCGCCAGCAGGGTGGATTTACCGCAGCCGTTTTTGCCGACCAGCCCCACTTTCTGGCCCGGGTTGATGGTAGCAGTCGCGTTATCCAGCAGGACGCGCACGCCGCGACGAATTTGTAACGAGGAGAAAACAATCATAGAAGCGCCGTATGTTCCGACTATGTTAATTTGTCATTATGATAATGTAAGGTGTGGGCCATTTTCCCCACCGGGCCGCCATGGTAGCCCAAAACGACAACAATACACAAAAACAGAACCGGGAGGGGAGTGATGTCTCAGACAGCGAAAGTGCTGCTGCTGTATGCCCATCCGGAATCACAGGACTCGGTGGCGAACCGGGTGCTGCTTAAGCCGGCCACACAGCTCAGTAACGTAACGGTGCACGATCTCTACGCGCACTATCCCGATTTTTTTATCGATATTCCTTACGAGCAGGAACTGCTGCGTCAGCACGACGTGATTGTGTTCCAGCATCCGCTTTATACCTACAGCTGTCCGGCGCTGCTCAAAGAGTGGCTGGACCGCGTGCTGAGCCGGGGCTTCTCCAGCGGGGTGGGGGGCAACCAGCTGGCGGGAAAGTACTGGCGGAGTGTCATTACCACCGGTGAGCCGGAAAGCGCTTACCGTCACGACGGGCTGAACCGTTACCCCATGAGCGACATTCTGCGGCCGTTTGAGCTGACGGCGGCGATGTGCCGTATGCACTGGATGAGCCCGATTATTATCTACTGGGCACGGCGGCAGGATCCGAAAGCGCTGGCGAGCCATGCCAGGGCCTATGGCGAATGGCTGGCGTCACCGATTCCGGCGGGAGGACGCTAATGGACGGTTCGAATTTACTCCTTGCCGGGGTGCTGTTTTTGTTTGCCGCCGTCGTCGCGGTCCCGCTTGCCGCGCGTCTCGGTATTGGCGCGGTGCTGGGTTATTTGCTGGCGGGGATAGCCATTGGCCCCTGGGGGCTTGGGTTTATCAGCGATGTGGATGAAATTCTCCACTTCTCCGAGCTGGGCGTGGTCTTCCTGATGTTCATCATCGGCCTGGAGCTGAACCCCTCCAAGCTGTGGCAGCTGCGGCAATCTATTTTTGGCGTCGGGGCGGCGCAGGTGTTGCTCAGCGCGGCCATTCTCGCGGGACTGCTGATGTTGACGCAGTTTTCCTGGCAGGCCGCAGTGATTGGCGGGATCGGTCTTGCGATGTCGTCGACGGCGATGGCGCTTCAGCTGATGCGCGACAAAGGGATGAACCGCAACGAGGCGGGGCAACTGGGTTTTTCGGTGCTGCTGTTCCAGGATTTAGCAGTGATCCCGGCGCTGGCGCTGGTGCCGCTGCTGGCGGGATCCGGAGACGATCATTTCGACTGGATGAAGATCTCCATGAAGGTGCTGGCCTTCGCGGGGATGCTGATCGGCGGACGGTTTTTACTGCGTCCGGTGTTCCGGTTTATTGCCGCATCCGGCGTGCGCGAGGTATTCACCGCCGCAACGCTGCTGCTGGTGCTTGGCTCAGCGCTGTTTATGGATGCGCTGGGGCTGTCGATGGCGCTTGGGACGTTTATCGCCGGGGTGCTGCTTGCGGAAAGCGAGTACCGCCACGAGCTGGAGACCGCCATCGATCCGTTTAAGGGGCTGCTGTTAGGGCTGTTCTTTATCTCGGTGGGTATGGCGCTTAATCTTGGCGTGCTCTATACCCATCTGCTGTGGGTTATTGCGAGTGTCGCCGTGCTGGTGGCGGTCAAAACGCTGGTGCTGTATCTCCTCGCGAGGATTTACGGGCTGCGCAGCTCGGAAAGAATGCAGTTTTCCAGCGTGTTAAGCCAGGGTGGAGAATTTGCGTTTGTGCTGTTTTCCACGGCGTCGTCTCAGAAGCTGTTCAAAGATGACCAGATGGCGCTGCTGCTGGTGACGGTTACGCTGTCGATGATGACCACCCCGCTGCTGATGAAGTTGGTGGACAAACTGCTGTCGCGCCGCCTGAATCCCGCAGACGATGAAGACGAAGCGCCGTGGGTGGAAGATGATAAACCGCAGGTGATCGTCGTGGGCTTTGGTCGCTTCGGACAGGTGATTGGTCGCCTGTTGATGGCGAATAAAATGCGCATCACGGTGCTGGAGCGCGATATCAGCGCCGTCAACCTGATGCGCAAATATGGTTATAAGGTGTACTACGGCGATGCGACGCAGCTTGAGCTGTTGCGCTCGGCGGGGGCAGAGGCTGCGGAGTCCATCGTCATCACCTGCAACGATCCGGAAGACACGATGAAGCTGGTGGAGCTGTGCCAGCAGCATTTCCCGCATCTGCATATTCTGGCGCGTGCGCGTGGACGTGTGGAGGCTCACGAACTTTTGCAGGCGGGTGTGAAACACTTCTCCCGCGAAACCTTCTCCAGCGCGCTGGAGCTGGGACGCAAGGCGCTGGTTTCGCTGGGTATGCATCCTCACCAGGCGCAACGCGCCCAGATGCATTTCCGCCGGCTGGATATGCGAATGCTGCGTGAACTGATGCCCGTGCACAGCGACACGGCGCAGATCTCCCGCGTGCGGGAAGCGCGTCGCGAACTGGAGGAGATCTTCCAGCGTGAGATGCAACAGGAACGACGCCAGCTCGACGGCTGGGATGAATTTGAATAAAGGGTAACGAAAGATGGCTGTACGTAAACGCTTTATCGCGGGCGCAAAATGCCCATCCTGCCAGGCGCAAGATACGCTGGCCATGTGGCGTGAAAATAATATCGATATCGTTGAATGTGTTAAGTGCGGTCACCAGATGCGTGAGGCCGACAAAGAAGCCCGCGATCATGTTCGCAATGAAGAGCAAGTGATCGGCATTTTTCATCCAGACTAGCGATATGCTCTGAGTTTTTTTAAGCTTAAGGGTACACGGGTGCAGATTTCCGCTACAATCTGCGCCAGCAATTTTCCCACGCTCAGGAGATATCATGAAAGTAGCAAAAGACCTGGTGGTCAGCCTGGCCTATCAGGTACGTACAGAAGACGGTGTGTTGGTTGATGAGTCTCCGGTGAGTGCGCCGCTGGACTACCTGCATGGTCACGGTTCCCTGATTTCCGGCCTGGAAACGGCGCTGGAAGGTCATGAAGTTGGCGACAAATTCGACGTTGCTGTAGGCGCGAACGACGCTTACGGTCAGTATGACGACAACCTGGTTCAGCGCGTTCCTAAAGACGTATTCATGGGCGTTGACGAGTTGCAGGTTGGCATGCGCTTCCTGGCGGAAACTGACCAGGGTCCGGTTCCGGTTGAAATCACTGAAGTTGAAGACGACCACGTTGTGGTTGACGGCAACCACATGCTGGCGGGTCAGAACCTGAAGTTCAACGTAGAAGTTGTTGCGATCCGTGAAGCGACCGAAGAAGAGCTGGCTCATGGCCACGTTCACGGTGCGCACGGTCACGACCATGACCACGATCACGGCCACGACGGCTGCTGCGGTGGTCACGGCCACGACCATGGTCATGACCACGGCCACGGTAAAGGTGGTTGCGGTAACGGCGGCTGCGGTTGCCACTGATTCCGTACTCCGGAAAATAAAAAAGCGGGATAATCCCGCTTTTTTTACGCCTCAATAATGAGGTGGTGGCGTCTCTTCTGACTGAGAGGCAATGTTTGACGGCTGCGTGGCCTTCAGCTTTTCCGTCAGCAGGCGCATGTGATCGCGCAGTTTTGCCATTTCAAGCTCATGGGCCGTCACGGTCTGATTCAGTTCTTCGATGGTGATGTCCTGAAAAGCCAGGCGGCTTTCCAGCTCAGCCAGTCTCGCTTCGATCGTTGTATCCTTCATCATTCACCTCGTTTATCTCTCATTCGCCATAATGGACCAGCGGCGGCGAAGTTTAGCTGACTTTTTCCTTAAGTACAGTATCCATCTCCCTGACAAGAAACTTATTTAAACAAAAATAGTCTGAAAAGAAGCGACATTCGGGGGAGTCTGTCTGTAGATTTCTTCCACAACGTTTTATAGTACGTCACTCATTTACGTTTAACACTGGGGTGAGAGACCTCAGGTCCTGGAGATATGGATGAAATCACTGTTTAAAGTTACGCTGCTGGCGACCACTATGGCTGTAGCGCTCAATGCGCCGCTGTCTTTCGCTGCTGATACTGCTGCGAAGCCTGCTGCGACTACAGACAGCAAAGCGGCATTCAAAAATGACGACCAGAAATCCGCCTACGCACTTGGCGCGTCTCTGGGTCGTTACATGGAAAACTCTCTGAAAGAACAAGAGAAACTGGGCATCAAACTGGACAAAAACCAGCTGATCGCAGGGGTTCAGGATGCGTTCGCAGACAAGAGCAAACTGTCTGACCAGGAAATCGAGCAGACTCTGCAAGCGTTTGAAGCGCGCGTGAAAGGCGCCGCTCAGACCAAGATGGAAGCAGACGCTAAAGATAACGAAGCGAAAGGCAAAGCCTACCGCGACAAGTTCGCTAAAGAGAAAGGCGTTAAAACGTCTTCTACTGGCCTGATCTATAAAGTTGAGAAAGAAGGTACCGGCGATGCGCCTAAAGACAGCGACACCGTTGTGGTGAACTACAAAGGTACGCTGATCGACGGTAAAGAGTTCGATAACTCTTATACCCGTGGTGAGCCTCTCTCCTTCCGTCTGGACGGTGTGATCCCGGGCTGGACTGAAGGCCTGAAGAACATCAAGAAAGGCGGTAAAATCAAGCTGGTCATCCCACCGGATCTGGCTTACGGCAAAACCGGCGTTCCGGGTATCCCGGCTAACTCCACGCTGGTATTTGATGTAGAACTGCTGGACATCAAACCGGCGCCGAAAGCGGATGCGAAAACAGACGCACCGGCTGACGACAAAGCCGCAGCAGCTAAGAAGTAATGCTGAAAAAAACCGCCGCCTTTACAGGCGGCGGTTTTTTTATTGTGGGGCAGATATAATTAACACTGGAAAGCGTTGTACACGCTGTATTAATTTAGTTGTCCGTGTAGATAATGAGCCTGCCCTGAAAACCTAACGACAGGCTCCTGAAAAGGAGTGTTTTTTTCATGTCCAGGTCGCTTTTAACCAACGAAACCAGTGAACTTGATTTGCTGGATCAACGTCCATTTGACCAGACCGACTTCGATATTCTGAAATCCTACGAAGCGGTAGTGGACGGGTTAGCGATGCTCATTGGTTCCCACTGCGAAATCGTATTGCATTCCCTGCAAGATCTTAAGTGTTCCGCTATCCGCATTGCGAATGGTGAGCACACTGGCCGTAAAATTGGTTCGCCAATCACCGACCTTGCATTGCGTATGTTGCATGACATGACCGGCGCGGACAGCAGCGTCTCAAAATGCTATTTCACCCGCGCCAAAAGCGGCGTGCTGATGAAATCAGAAACGATCGCGATTCGAAACCGCGAACACCGGGTAATCGGTTTGCTGTGCATCAACATGAACCTTGATGTGCCCTTCTCGCAAATCATGAGCACCTTCATCCCGCCAGAAACGCCGGACGTGGGCTCATCGGTGAACTTTGCTTCTTCGGTTGAGGATCTCGTGACCCAGACGCTGGAGTTCACCATTGAAGAGGTGAATGCCGATCGCAACGTATCCAACAACGCCAAGAATCGTCAGATCGTCCTGAACCTCTATGAGAAAGGGATTTTTGATATCAAAGATGCCATCAACCAGGTGGCCGATCGCCTGAATATCTCCAAACACACGGTTTACCTCTATATTCGTCAGTTCAAAAGCGGCGACTTTCTGGGACAAGACAAGTAATGCGTTTTGCGTTAATGGTGACGGGCCCGGCGTACGGTACTCAGCAGGCCAGCAGCGCGCTACAGTTTGCCCATGCGCTGCTTGATGCCGGTCATGAACTGGCAAGCGTCTTTTTCTATCGCGAAGGCGTGTATAACGCGAATCAGTTTACGTCTCCGGCGAGCGATGAGTTTGACCTCGTGCGCGCCTGGCAAAAATTAAACGAAACGCAGGGCGTTGACCTGCATATCTGTGTCGCGGCGGCACTGCGTCGCGGCGTGACGGATGCGACCGAAGCCGAACGCCTTGGTCTGGCGGGGGCTAACCTGCAACCGGGCTTTTCGCTCAGCGGACTAGGTGCCCTGGCACAGGCGGCGTTGACCTGCGACAGAGTGGTGCAATTTTGATGAAGCGCGTAGCGTTTGTTTTTACTTCTGCGCCGCATGGCAGCGCTTCAGGTCGGGAAGGGCTGGATGCATTGCTCGCGACATCGGCTTTAACCGAAGATATTGGCGTCTTCTTTTTAGGCGATGGCGTATTCCAGCTTCTGGCAGGCCAACAACCGCAGGCCATTCTTGCGCGCGACTACATTGCGACCTTTAAAGTTCTGCCGCTCTATGACATTGAAACCTTCTATGTGTGCGCCGACTCGCTGGCCGCGCGTGGGTTAAACGAGAAAACACCGTTCGTGCTGGACGTGACGATCCTGACTTCTGCTGCGCTGCGCGAACAACTTTCTCACTACGATACCGTTCTGACTTTCTGAGGCTGTCATGCTCCATACCCTGAGCCGTTCACCGTGGCAATGCGATATCGACACGTTACTGAGCATGCTGCGCGAAGGTGATGATCTGCTGCTGATTCAGGATGGCGTGCTTGCGGCGCTTGAAGGCAGCCGTTTTGTTGAAATCCTCGCTAATGCCCCCATAACAGTCTCTGCGCTGAAAGAGGATCTGGATGCGCGGGGTCTTTCTGGTCAAATTTCAGCCAAAATTGACGTGGTTGGCTATACTGATTTCGTCAATCTTACTGTGACGCACGCCAGTCAAATGAACTGGTGATTTGAGATCGCTGTATATTTCTTGACACCTTTTCGACGTAGCCCTAAAATTTCGCGTCCTCATATTGTATGAGGTCGTTTTATTACGTGTTTACGAAGCAAAAGCTAAAACCAGGAGCTATTTAATGGCAACAGTTAACCAGCTGGTACGCAAACCACGTGCACGCAAAGTTGCAAAAAGCAACGTGCCTGCGCTGGAAGCCTGCCCGCAGAAACGTGGCGTATGTACTCGTGTATATACCACCACTCCTAAAAAACCAAACTCCGCACTGCGTAAAGTATGTCGTGTGCGTTTGACTAACGGTTTCGAAGTGACTTCCTACATCGGTGGTGAAGGTCACAACCTTCAGGAGCACTCCGTGATCCTGATCCGTGGCGGTCGTGTTAAAGACCTTCCGGGTGTTCGTTACCACACCGTTCGTGGTGCGCTGGACTGCTCAGGTGTTAAAGACCGTAAGCAGGCTCGCTCCAAGTACGGCGTGAAGCGTCCTAAGGCTTAATGGTTCTCCGTTAAGTAAGGCCAAACTGATTTATCTTAATGTCAAACTAAACTCGTAGAGTTTTGGACAATCCTGAATTAACAACGGAGTAATCCCATGCCACGTCGTCGCGTCATTGGTCAGCGTAAAATTCTTCCAGATCCGAAATTCGGATCAGAACTGCTGGCAAAATTTGTAAATATCCTGATGGTAGATGGTAAAAAATCTACCGCAGAAGCAATCGTATACAGCGCGCTGGAGACCCTGGCTCAGCGTTCTGGTAAAAATGAACTGGAAGCCTTCGAAGTCGCTCTCGACAACGTGCGTCCGACTGTAGAAGTTAAGTCTCGCCGCGTTGGTGGTTCTACTTATCAGGTTCCAGTTGAAGTTCGTCCGGTTCGTCGTAATGCTCTGGCAATGCGTTGGATCGTTGAAGCTGCTCGTAAACGCGGTGATAAATCCATGGCTCTGCGTCTGGCGAACGAACTTTCTGATGCTGCGGAAAACAAAGGTACCGCAGTTAAGAAACGTGAAGACGTTCACCGTATGGCAGAAGCCAACAAGGCGTTCGCACACTACCGTTGGTAATCCCTTCGGAGTCGTAGTCACCAGGCGGGCGCTTCAGAGAAGCCGCCCGCTCTGGGTAACTTAACTGAACGCCTAAAGATATAAACGAGGAATCAAATGGCTCGTACAACACCCATCGCACGCTACCGTAACATCGGTATCAGTGCGCACATCGACGCCGGTAAAACCACTACTACCGAACGTATTCTGTTCTACACCGGTGTAAACCATAAAATCGGTGAAGTTCATGACGGCGCAGCCACCATGGACTGGATGGAACAGGAGCAGGAGCGTGGTATTACTATCACCTCCGCAGCGACTACTGCATTCTGGTCAGGTATGGCTAAGCAGTACGAACCGCATCGCGTAAACATCATCGACACCCCAGGGCACGTTGACTTCACCATCGAAGTAGAACGTTCCATGCGTGTTCTTGACGGCGCGGTAATGGTTTATTGCGCAGTTGGTGGTGTTCAGCCACAGTCTGAAACCGTATGGCGTCAGGCAAACAAATATAAAGTTCCACGCATCGCGTTCGTTAACAAAATGGACCGTATGGGTGCTAACTTCCTGAAAGTTGTTGGCCAGATCAAAACCCGTCTGGGCGCGAACCCTGTTCCGCTTCAGCTGGCAATTGGTGCTGAAGAAGGTTTCACCGGCGTTATCGACCTGGTGAAAATGAAAGCCATCAACTGGAACGAAGCAGATGCGGGCGTTACCTTCGAATACGAAGATATCCCGGCAGAGATGCAGGACCTGGCTGACGAATGGCACCAGAACCTGATCGAATCCGCAGCAGAAGCTTCTGAAGAGCTGATGGAAAAATACCTGGGTGGTGAAGAACTGTCTGAGCAAGAGATCAAATCTGCTCTGCGTCAGCGCGTTCTGAACAACGAAATCATCCTGGTAACCTGTGGTTCTGCGTTCAAGAACAAAGGTGTTCAGGCGATGCTGGATGCGGTAGTTGACTACCTGCCATCCCCGATTGACGTTCCTGCGATCAACGGCATCCTGGACGACGGTAAAGACACTCCGGCTGAGCGTCACGCAAGTGATGAAGAGCCGTTCTCTGCACTGGCGTTCAAAATTGCTACCGACCCATTCGTGGGTAACCTGACCTTCTTCCGCGTTTACTCTGGTGTGGTTAACTCCGGTGACACCATCCTGAACTCCGTGAAAGCGGCGCGTGAACGTTTTGGCCGTATCGTACAGATGCACGCTAACAAACGTGAAGAGATCAAAGAAGTTCGTGCGGGCGACATCGCTGCTGCTATCGGTCTGAAAGACGTGACCACTGGTGACACCCTGTGTGACCCGGATCACCCGATCATTCTGGAGCGTATGGAATTCCCTGAGCCGGTAATCTCCATCGCAGTTGAACCAAAAACCAAAGCTGACCAGGAAAAAATGGGTCTGGCTCTGGGCCGTCTGGCGAAAGAAGACCCATCATTCCGCGTATGGACTGATGAAGAATCTAACCAGACCATCATCGCTGGTATGGGTGAACTGCACCTGGACATCATCGTTGACCGTATGAAGCGTGAATTCAACGTTGAAGCGAACGTGGGTAAACCTCAGGTTGCTTACCGCGAAGCGATTCGCGCGAAAGTTACCGACGTTGAAGGTAAACACGCTAAGCAGTCTGGTGGTCGCGGTCAGTACGGTCACGTTGTGATCGACATGTACCCACTGGAGCCGGGCTCTAACCCGAAAGGTTACGAGTTCATCAACGACATCAAAGGTGGTGTAATTCCTGGCGAATACATCCCTGCCGTTGATAAAGGCATCCAGGAGCAGCTGAAAGCTGGTCCTCTGGCTGGTTACCCGGTTGTAGACATGGGTGTTCGTCTGCACTTCGGTTCTTACCACGACGTTGACTCCTCTGAACTGGCGTTTAAACTGGCTGCGTCTATTGCCTTTAAAGAAGGCTTTAAGAAAGCAAAACCAGTTCTGCTTGAGCCGATCATGAAGGTTGAAGTAGAAACTCCTGAAGAGAACACCGGTGACGTTATCGGTGACTTGAGCCGTCGTCGCGGTATGCTGCGTGGTCAGGAATCCGAAGTAACTGGCGTTAAGATCCACGCTGAAGTTCCGCTGTCTGAAATGTTCGGATATGCAACTCAGCTGCGTTCTCTGACCAAAGGTCGTGCATCATACACTATGGAATTCCTGAAGTATGATGATGCGCCGAACAACGTTGCTCAGGCCGTTATCGAAGCCCGTGGTAAGTAATCCACAGGATTAAAACCTAAGTCCCGTGCTCTCTCCGAAGGGGAGAGCACTATAGTAAGGAATATAGCCGTGTCTAAAGAAAAATTTGAACGTACAAAACCGCACGTCAACGTTGGTACTATCGGCCACGTTGACCATGGTAAAACTACCCTGACTGCTGCAATCACTACCGTACTGGCTAAAACCTACGGCGGTGCTGCTCGTGCTTTCG